>Ga0209426_1000017_pt1 | contig 400618 bp, 435 predicted proteins | sample Deesub1362B_J571_FD_187697 | JGI IMG/M metagenome (GOLD analysis project Ga0209426, IMG submission 187697) | Deep oceanic, basalt-hosted subsurface ecosystem from Juan de Fuca Ridge flank, Pacific Ocean, CORK Borehole 1362B_J2.571 (SPAdes)... ...
AGAAAAGTAATTTATAAACCTTATTATCGTTACAAAACAAAATTGACTCCATAACACAAAATTGCTTTTAGACAACAAAAACACAACAAAAAGAGCCAAAACAGAAAAATAAAAAACAATTACTCAAGCCCAAAAATCGTTTACTCCCCTCCCACCATTTTTGAAAAGATGTAGAGCATTATTATAATTAGCATCGCCAGAGCAGTGACTTCAAATCTTGGCAAAACTGGGGCTAAGCTTCTTATCAGCAAATACGTGGGTAAGGACATCAGTACTGTTACTGTTAGGATTAGATAGTGTTCCCTTGAAGCCTTTGCCCTATCTAAATAAGCGCTTTCAATGAAAAGCAAGGCTAAAGCAACTAACAAAATCCCAACTAATCCACCAATTTTGAAATAGATTAGAGCGCTCATGAGCAATGTTAAAAACACAATGCCCAAGAAGTAAGAGACGAACCCGAATAACCCCAAAGCTAAAAGAGGCAAAAGCTTGGGATATCCTAAAAGCAAGGATAAAAGAACAATAAAGGGAAAGATCGAATACCTAATTCTAAGCTTCATATCTTGACCACCTCTGCTATTGAACTCTTTAGGGGCTTTTTAATGTCCCAATCAATTATTATTCCATAGGCAGCCAATCTTCTAAGCTGAGCTTTTCTTTTAAGATTCAATAGCTTCAATGCAAGCTCCTCTTCCTCGCTTTTAGGTTCAAAGACTGAATAGGGGTTCGGAGAGATAACAACAACTTTGTAACCATAGTGATAGAGAAGTTTAAGCGCTTCCATACCCTCTTCAGTTATTAGAGGTGAAAAGTATAGGATCTGTGCTCTCGCTGGAAATTTAGTCTTTAGGAGGTGTTCCACTTGATAGGCAATCATGTTGTTCTTATCTGGCTTTGCCATGCTCAAAAAGTCAACACACTTGAAAAAGTGCCTCTTTCCATAGTCAACTCTAATCCATAGAGGAACTTCTTCGGCTAATAAAAGTCCAAAGCTGGTTCCATTATTCAAACAATCAAGCATGAATGAGGCAGTAGCTCTAATCAGGTAATCAAAAACATCTTTTCCTCTATACGTTGCATCAACTATTAAAACGACATCAACCTTTCTTTCACTTTCATATTCATTGCTCATTATTTCGCCAGTTTTTGCAGTGGCTTTCCAGTTTATAATCTTTAGAGGGTCACCTGGTTGATATTCTCTAATCGCATGGAACTCAACACCCTCACCAACTCTTGGTGAAGGCAGTGTTCCTATGGTTACTTTTGTTCCCTTTGTTGAATAAGGCGTTACAACATCCTCAAGCTTTGGAACCCCAACTATTTCATCGTAAAGCTCAACAATTTTCTCTTTCTTGAAAAATCCAAAGGGGTCTTGATATTCAACCTTTACATAATTGAATTCATATATCCCCCTTCTAATCCTGACTTTATATGAAAGCTCCCTAACCTCTCCCTTCTTTATAGAAATTAGAAACTCCTTGTCACCTTCAACAAGTTCCAAGCCTTTGGGCAAATCTTCGACGATTCTCAAGCTTGGAATCCTCTCATTAGATTTGATCTTAAGCTTTATCTCAACGATTTCACCTTCAAGTATTCTGTCGTGAGGAATCAACCTTTTAACCTCTACATCCAACTTCGGTTTGAAAAATGCTAAAGCAACGAAAAAGAGCCAAAGAATTGGCAGGGTTAAATAGACCATATCCCATCTAAGGAAAAAGAAAGCTATCAAAGTTGATAACCATAGGGCAAGCAAGAGCTGTATGGTTTTTCCTCTTGTTTGGTATTTATCTTCCTTAAATTCCTTCATATCCATCACTCAAACTTTGGAACTGGAACTTTTTCCAAAATCCTCTCCATTATTGCCTCTTGGCTAACACGCATGTACCATAGTTCTCTCTTTAAAATTAATCTATGGCTTAAAGCAGGTATTGCTACCGCTTTTACATCATCTGGAATAACGTAATCTCTACCATTTAAAGCAGCATAGGCTCTTGAAAGTTTTAATAATGCTAAACTTCCTCTTGGAGATGAGCCAACCTCAATCTCTTTCTTATCTTCCCTCGTAGCGTTGATGATATTAACAATATACTCAAGAACAGCGTCGCTAACGTAAACTTCCTCAATTGCTCTTTGCATTTCTACAAGCTGACTTGGTGTCATAACAGGTCTTATATCAACATCTTCCTTTTTCCTTTCAATCCTGCGCTTTAAAATCTCTATTTCATGCCCTTTACTTGGATACCCAATTCTAAGTCTAACTAAAAATCTATCCAGTTGAGCTTCTGGTAAAGGATACGTTCCTTCCTGCTCAATTGGATTTTGGGTTGCAATAACTATGAAGGGCTTCTCAAGGAGGTAAGTTTTTCCTTCAATTGTAACCTGCTTTTCTTGCATAGCCTCTAATAGGGCGGATTGAGTCTTTGGTGGTGCCCTATTAATTTCATCCGCTAAGAGAATGTTTGTAAATACTGGACCTTTCTTAAACTCAAACTCTAATGTCTTTTGATTGAAAACGCTAACTCCTAAAATATCTGAAGGCAATAAATCAGGTGTAAATTGAACTCTTTTGAATTTGACTCCCAGTGCAGCTGCAAAACTTTTAGCCATTAAAGTTTTAGCCAAACCTGGCAAATCCTCGATTAAAATGTGTCCATCAGCCAAGATCGTTGTCAGAACTAATCTAAGCACCTCTTCCTTTCCAACTATTGCTTTCTTAACTTCCTCTAATATCTTGTTCCCATATTCATGAACTTCCTCTATTTTCATTTAAATCAACCTCCACAATCTCCAAAGCCTTTCTTAGATTTTTCAAAAAATCTCCTTCAGATTTTAAAACTCTTAATGCCCTATTCGGGTTGTTTTGAAGCTTATAGAATTCTTGCGTGTAATCTTCACTTATTAAAGCATAAATCTCTTTGATTTCATCAGATATGATTTCTCTCGCAACTTTTCCCTTTTTGGATTTTTCTATCAGCGCAACCATTCTTTCAAAATCAGACCTGACTTTGGGTTTAGGTTTTCTTTTTGCCCTTAATCTATATTCCTCTTCAAGCTCTAGGAAAAAGAGGATGACCATTAAAATTATCCCTCCCAAAATAACACCGAACCATCTAGCAAAATATGAACCAGCCACGAATGCTATTATCACAAAAGGTATTGCTAAAACTACAGCTTTATTTATCCTCATTTTCATCACCCTTTATCCTTAAATAAAGCTCATAAGCCCTTTTAGCATCTTCCATGGTGACTTTCTCGGGTGCATACTTTGCCTTTTCAAAGAGCCTCGCTAATTCAACATAGGCATCGTGTTTGTATTTTACATGCTGGGCATGCTCCCAGTGAGTCCAGCTTTCCTTATACGGAATTCCCAAAACCTCAAGCCACAGAATAGCATTTTTATAAAGTTTGACCACTATATCCCTTGGATCTCCAATAAATTTAATCCCTTCTTCTTGAAGCTTCCTATCAAAGGCTTCAAGCTTTTCTTTTAGTTTCTTCTTTTTCCTTGAAGTCTTAAAGCCAAGGTAAAATTTCATACTAAAGTAAACAAATAGAACCGTTAGAATCCCAAAGAAAGCATAGAGATAAATGCCTGGGTTTAAACTTCTAGGATTTCCGGGTTCTCCCATTGATTGATTATAGTAGGTAACATGGTACGTTTGATTAATCCATGTTCTGTTAAACACGGTAGTCATGTTAAGTTCAGGAAGAGGAGCATTTAAAATGTATTTGATGAGAGGAATGGAAAGTATAAAAACTCCAAGGAGCATTATAAGAATTCCTCTAAGGTCTACTCCCTGACGATTCTTTCTTTTTCTAGCTAAAAAATCCTCTCCTTGGATCAAAACTATTTGTATTAGCAAAAGACCTGCAACAATAACAAGAATTCCAAAGAAAAAACCGATCCAATGATACTGTTGAGAACCCTTGGGAGAACTGAGTATTTTTGCTTGAGAATTACTTATGAGCGAAATCAAAAATATTAACGCCATGAACGGAAATATCCATCGTCGCTTCATTTTAATCAATGATGGTATTGTTAGTTATCTTTAAAAGTTTTACTTCACTGTAAACCCTCAGGGAAGTTTATAAGTTAGGAGATTAACCAAAATAGGGGGATGAAGATGGAGAGAATACCTCGATTGTATGTTGAAGCGGATTATGAAGAGTGCTTTGATAAAAATGGAATTGCAAAAAAGGAATGCATTGTAATTCAAGATAATGTTGAAGTTAGATTAGGAAAGGGAGAAAAATTGCCAGATTTTATAGATAGAAAAAGAGCAAAATTCTTAGTAAAGGAGGTTTATGACAGATTCCACTTCTATGTTGATAAATATGAGAACAAAGTTAAGTGCGATATGATAATTGTTTTACCAGATAGGAGAACAGAGATAAGGCTTTACAAAGGGGACGAGCTAATGCTCCTACCAGTAGAAGGATTTGTCTCTACGTTAATAGCTAAAGTTGGAAATAGAGTAAGAAAAAGCGATGCTTTTGCCGCAATAACAACTAAAAAGGGAGAAGTCCATTATCTAAAACCGCCAAAGAATGGTGTAGTTGTCTATATAGATGAGTTCACAAACAGACCTCATTACATATACTACATCCTTCCGGAGGATTAATCTTCCTTTTTAATCCCTTGAACTATTGCTTTTATGTTTTCTCTAATTCTTAGCTTTAATGTGTTCATGTTGTCTCTCCCTTGTATTGTTCTTGTGTTGTTAGCACTTGTCAATATCACGGACCATAAGTACAAACCGTGTTTTTTCTCCTCACTCTGAAACATTGCAAGAAACTTCTCTCCATCTACATCAACTTCCAAAATCTCTATATCTCTCTTACCGAGCCTTGTAGAGTATATTTCCCTTACATTCATCTCTTTAAACTCTTCTTTAAGTATGTCGGCAAAATATCCCATAATACACCCTCCAGTGTTAATAACCCCATCCTCCTATATATGCCTTTCCCAGATTTGTGCAATATTGACCAAAAGCGTTATAAACGTATAGTCACGAGTAGCTTTGAATACTATCAAATGTGGTGGAAGAAATGAAAATTGAAAAAGGAGATTTCGTGGTTTTTAACTACATAGGAAAATTTGAGAATGGAGAGGTTTTTGACACAAGTTATGAGGATATTGCCAAAGAAGCTGGCATTTATCTTGAAGACAGAACTTATGGTCCTATTGGTGCTAATGTTGGGGTTGGGGAACTAATTCCCGGTTTAGATGAAGCCCTGGTGGGTATGGAGATTGGGGAAAAGAAAACGATAACGGTTCCCCCAGAATTAGGTTATGGATTGCCAAGAGACGACTTAATAGTAGACGTTCCATTAAAAGATTTTGAAAGCATTGGTCTAACTCCCGAAATTGGAATGTACGTTATGACTGATAGCGGAATAGCAAAAATAAAGGAAATCAAAGAAGATCTCGTTTCATTGGATTTTAACCATCCATTAGCTGGAAAGACTCTTATATTCGAAGTTGAGATTGTTGATGTTCAAAAGGGTGAAGAAGCTGAGGAATGAACTTTCTTTTTAAATTCCTATCTGCATATTTTTTGCGATATTGTAAATAAAAGCAGCCATTATTGCAAGCATTATACTATACTTAAGCCCAGTTGAAAATTTTCCTTCTCTGATTACTCCAATGCCAACTCCAGAAACAACGGCTTGCACAATAACAAACGCACGCAAAATTCTATCTAAATCTTCAACTGGAAGTGTTAACCCAGTTCCCGCTGTGGTTAATGCTCCTATTATTTGGAACACTATCCCTAAAATTAGAGGTCCTATAAATCCACTTGATGCCGTAAAGAACATAGTCTGCATTCCAGTAGAAGATTTTCTTTCCCTCTTGATTCTTAATATCTCACGCACGTCATTTCCTACGTTAACTAAAACCTCGGCCATTGGAGCTCCTCTATCTAATGCTTCGATGAGTATCATCATTGATCTATATATTACCGGAGACTTTTTATTACGAAATGCAAAGGCTCTTAGAGCTTCAATTGTAGGTCTACCCTTTTTTATTTCTGATACAGTTTTTTTGAACTCTTCACTTAACGCTCCAAATTTTGCCATTGTCACCTCTTCAAGAGCTTCTGTAAAAGCAATACCTGCTCTAAGTGAGCTGGCTAGATAAAAGAAGGCATCCGGCAAATTCCTTTCCATATCCTCTATTCTCTTGGAAATTTTCCAGTAGGGGTATATTCCCCCTATCGCAACTAGAGATGCCAAGAAACCGATAGGACCATAAATTGGCTTTAAAATTGCAAAAGCTATACCTATCATCCCAGATATAATCGTTATCAAAACAAGGAACTCTGTGGCAAGGAACTCTATCCCAGCAGTGTAGAGAAAGGCATCATACTTTTTTATCCATTTCTGAGGAATTATTTTTCTCATTAATTTTTCAAAGCGAGAGGGAACTTTTATTCTCCTAGGCATATTATCACCTTGGTTCATTACGTTTAATTATGATTATCATAAGCAGAGACATCAGGGGAAAGCCAAATAGAAGAATTATGGCTAATCCTTGAACTGGTATTACAAGCCTCTTTGTCATAGCCGATGCCGCTAGAATTGCAACTATAAGCATAGTCGGCAATACAACGCTTATAAACATGTAAACAAAAGCCAAACCATTGACCTTTTGAACATAATCCACAAGTTTCATCCTGTATTCAAAGGAATAATCATCTGCTAACTTATAAAGAATCTCAACTAAGTTACCACCAAATTTTACAGCTCTCAATATCTGCTTTATAACTCTACTCACGTTTTCAGACTTCATCTTTTCTTCAAACCTTGTTAAAGCTTCCTCAAAAGATGCTCCAGAATGCATATCCCTAATGAGCAATTTAAATTCCTCTGAAATCACTCCATACTCGGAATTTGCCACCGAAAGAAGAGTTTCTGCAATACCTACGCCAGAGCCAAGTAGAGATGCCATATGCCTTAAGACGAATGGCAAAGCCCTCTCAACTTCGGTAACTCTTGCATGATACACCATCTTTGGGTAGTTTCTCATGTATAAGAAGCCAAATATGAACCCAAGAACACTCACCATTAATGAGATGTCTGGAGGAAAAGCGAGTAGTAGGGCAAATAAAAACGCGAATATTGCCATAATTATTGAAACACCTAGCATTAAAGCGACGAATTTTTCTTTGCTCATCATTATATTTGCTCTATATAAATCATACTCAAGCCCCTTTATTGATTGGGTCATTGACTTTATTGGTCCCTTAAAGTACCTTAAGGTTGCATCTGTAACCCTATCCAAAAAGAACTTTTGTATCTCTTTGCTTCTCCATTCTGTCAATATCTCTATCTCTTCCTCTTCAGGCTTTTCTTTTGCAACTTCTTCTTGAAGCTTCTTTAATAGTTCAAGTCTTTCTTGTATGGTCTTTTCTGGAGATACACGTCTAATTGGCTTCTCACTTACTTCGATTGTTACTTCTCCAAGTTTCTCTAAGAAGCTTATGAACTTATCTACAATCCCCAATACTCGTCACCTAAATAAAGCTCTTAGCTTTCTTAGACAATTCAATCGTGCTCTCCTTTTCAATTCTCTTTAGCAGCTCTTCTGGGTCTATATAGAATTGCCTTATGTATTCTCCAACCTCATGCACACTTCTAACTCCCTTCTCTACCATCCATTCCAGCACTATTTTTCTCTTTTCTTTTTCTATTTCTAATTCGGAAAGAGTTAAACCCGTGTGTTGGGATAGAATATTCATGAACCTGCTTGGAACTCCAGTTGGCACAAGCTCATCCTTTGCTGGATCATACTTGTATAGCTTATTTAGTTGCACGCTCTCGGCTTCAATTCCAGAGACCTCTGCAATCTCAGTTATCCTCCTTATGGTTCCCTTCTTTCTACTGTGGTATCTAACTTGCATTATAATAATATCCAGAGCTGGAATCATGATTCTTGGAACGCTCATTGGAGGACTCTCCAATCTTATAATGGTTTCTCTGGCTGAGTTAGAGTGAATTGTTCCCATACAATTTGAGACTATTATCCCTCCAAATTTACCAGCTATGTACGTATGGTTGTCAGCTACAGTCAGATCGTACACATAATCATTCACTTCGATTTCTTCTATTGCCACTATTTTGTCCCAATAAACATTGGCATCAGCTAATAACTTAAGTTCTTCTGAATCCAATATCTCAGATATTTGGTTTAGTTTCCCTCTTGAAATTGCCCTTTTTCCTATTTCATATGCTTCAATTGTGCTTCTTGTTGAAACTCCCATTAAAAATGCCAATTGTTCTTGGGTTAAACCCTTCTCTTTTCTAATTTCTTTTAAGAGCTTTCCAATATTGGGGACAGAATCAATCGAAGTTCCTGCTTTTTTAAGGATTTCCACTAGTTTCTCGGCTTTTATAGTATGAGTGAACCCAATCCTTTTAGCAAATTTCATTAAGTTCTCTTTTCCACTTATGCAAATCTTATAGTAAGGTCCAATGTTGCCTTTTCCATCCTTTTCTTGAGCTGAAACATGGGAAATAATCCCAAATCTAAGCAATAGATAAGGCAATATTATCGCTAAGTTTCTATTTGCTGTTACAAATTCAATTGTATTCGTTCTTTCATTTACATGGGCATCTGAATCAAAGAGTCCTTGTATGAACTCTGCTAAATCTTTGTTATTTGATTTCATTATTTTCTCTGGAACTCTAAATGTTCTCGTTTTATTACCAACTGGGATATTCTTTGAGAGTTTCCTAACAACCTCTTTATTATATGCTCTAACTCTCTTATATTCTCCATAATCCAAAACCTTAACGTCAACAAACTTAGAGAGTTTACTTGCAAATTTTTCTATTACCTTCTCATCAGAATTCACAAAATCTATATAATCCGTTCCTAAATGCCCATTTCCAAGTAGTGCACCAATTAAGTACGCATCTGGTGGATCCTCACCATCTATGCTTATCTTTCTTGGTAAAGCTATGTAATCTCCAATTTTTGCCCTCTCCGCATTAATTTCCACAATTCCATTCTCAATTTTGTAAATCGGATGATCGGGAGTTAAGGTTATCTCTTTTCCACTCTTTGTTTTGATTTTGAGCATCTTTCCTTTGTATTTTCTTCTCCAAATTCTTGTAACTAACTTATCCTCAATTTTGAAAGTTTCTTTGTTAAAGCTCTTTATGTAAACATTTTCACTAGATACATCAATCCACTCGAATTCTCCCTCTTTTTGGGAGGCATGTTTTCTAAAGAACCGTTCAGCAAATTTTCCAATTTCAATGACTTGCCCATCGGCTAAGAGTATTAGTTCATCTTTAAGTAAAGCACCATCATGTCCCGTATTCATTGCCGTGAACATCGTCCTAGCTTCTGGACCTCTAACCTCACCGACTATAATCCTATCTGGACGCATTCTTAATGTGTTTTTGACCAAATCGTCCATCGTAATTTCTCCCTTACCTTCAACGTTTGGGGGTCTTGTTTCCAATCTTATCCAATGCTCAATTGGTAACTGTAACTCAGCAGTGTCTTCTATACTAATAACACGCTCACTTGGTGGGATAAACATCGCCAAAGAGTTTAAGGTGGTTGTTTTACCCGAACCAGTTCCACCTGCGATTAATATGTTAGCTGGCTTGATCCTTAATCCATCAACGTATATCCAAAACAGTGCTGCAACGTCTAAGTTCATCGTACCATACTTTATAAGGTCTACAATCGTTAATGGGTCCTTTTTGAACTTTCTGATAGTTAAGGTAGGACCTTCAATAGAAATTGGGGCTATTGTAGCATTTACTCTACTTCCATCTGGTAAACGAGCATCTAAAAGAGGGCTTTGTTGGTCTATTCTTCTCCCGACCTCTCTCGCAATACGTTCGATAATGTTTAATATCTCCCTATCTTCGTCAAAAATAATGTTTGTTTTACACATGTTGAAACGTCTATGCCACACATAAACGGGCTTTCTTGTTCCAATAACCATTATTTCTTCTAAGTTATCATCTCTGACCAAAGGATCTAATTTTCCATAACCAATCATGTTTTGAACTATTAACTCTGAAAGAACCTCTATTCTACCTTCCGAAAGAGTTGGAGCCATCTCTCTTACCATATTTCTAACGGCTTTCAAAAACACCCTACGCCTCTCTTCTAAGTTTGGTATGCTCTCAGGATCTATTTGAATTTCAACAACAGCCCTGTCTCTAACCATCTTTAGAAGCTTTTCTTCCTCTTTGCTAAGCTCAGGAAGTTTAAGTTCATATATCGGGATTGGCTCGCCTTTAACTTTTAATATACGAACATTCCCGTAAACATCCAATACTTTAACATCTTTACCATAAACGGGAACTGCAGGCTTTTTCATTGTTGTTTCAAGTATCTCCTGCAAGCTAAGTGGCTTTATACCTACTTCTTCACTTTCAGTTGTTGGTGGAGAAACCGAAGATTTTGATTGAAGCTTGAGTATCTCCTCTAACCCTCTAACCTTAGGCTCCAAAGGAAGTTCTGTAGGTTCTTCCTTTTTTGAAACTGGTTCTGTTTCTTTACCAAGCTCCTCAAATACACTTTCAAGGGGGGCAACATCTTCACTTAATACTTCTTCTATCCAAGATAATCTGGATTTTCTTTTTTTCTTCTCCTCCACCATATCTCTCACTTCTCAAGCTATTTGTCCAATAAACTTTATATTTAATCTCCAAATCTTGACTTCCCAACCAAACAACCCATACAGGGAAATCATATTCTGGGAGTTTTTTAAGGGGAGTAAATTCCTTTACAATCTTCCTTCCCGATATTAAATTATTCGAGAGCCTATAAATATTAAACGTTTTCTCAGGTTGTGTCTCGATTTTACCCTTTTTCTGGATTCCTGTGTATTCGGGTAAAATCTTCCTTACATATTCATTAAAAGTTGTAGAATATTCTGGCTCAAAGTCATAACATTCCGCACCCTCAAATATTACTGGCATTCCTACTACAAAAACTGTGTTAAATTTTCCATCTTTATTCGGTATATTCTTCAATACTAAGTTTACACTTCCCTCATATTTAATTATTTTTATAAACTCATCTTTCCCCAAAAATGTGCTTTGAATGTTGAAATAATATTGAGGCATTAGTATAACTTGAGGTACTATAGTTTCGTAGAAAAAGTTTGTTTTGTCATCAATTGTTCCTATGATATATTTTGTAGTACCATTTTCATAAACAACTTTAACTGAGGTTGGGAAGTATGTTTCATAGTCTTCGGGAGTTATTATTATAGAACCGTTCTTTTTCACGTTTATTCTTACTTTAAGGACCTCATAGGGATTAATCCAGAAACCAGGGAGATAATTAAAGGTATTTAAATAGGGATTAATGTAAGTTTCATTATCAATCTCACCCAAGATTTCTCCATTCTCTCTATAAATAGTGTAATTATAGAAGGGATTCACAACAATAAACTTTTGTATTGGGGCAGTATTTATGAGAGTAACGTTTATTTCCATCTTTAGCTCAGCCTTCACTCCAATGTTATTATAGTCAGTTCCAGGTAAGGGATACTCCTCCCCAGCGACACTTAAAGAAAAAATCATTATCATGAAAACAAACAAAAGATAAAATGAGGGCTTTTTCATATCTCCCACCTCATCCTGTAACTTTTGCAATGTATAGCATGTCCTTGTAGTTTAGTATATCCGTGACAAACTCTGCAGGGACTTCCACTATCACTAAAAACCTTACAGTTGGATCTAACACTAACATTCCAGAATCCTTTTCCAAATCTATAACCTTCCACCCATACTTTTCAAGTTGTGCTTTAACTTCTTCAGGCGAAGCTATTTTGTTTGCCGCTATTGCTTTCAAAACTTCAGCTAAGTTCACGTTATAGCTATAGAAAGCGTTAGAGCTTTCACTGCTTGACTGGCTTGTTGTGTATTGCTCACTTGATGATTGAGAACTTGTGATTGATGTCTGCCCCGGAGCATATGATGTTGATTGAGATTCACTATACGTTGTTGATGCTGAGGAGGTAACAGTAGTGCCTTCACTTTGAGATTCACTCAACGAGATTTGACCAACAGTTGTTGGCAATAATATCATGTCAACAAAACCTTCATCTGCTATTTTTATATACTCCCCTTTTGTACCGTTTTTCGCATATATCTTAATCTTATCTCCCGGAGATATAAATGCACCAACAATGCTATCTCTACTCAAAACTAACGCTATCTTTACCATTTCAACCTTCTCTATAGAGTACTGCAATAACTCATTATAATCCGTTATTCTGCTTATGATGTACTTAGCCTCAACTTTTGTATAAATCCTCTTCTCTTCTCCTCTCTTCAGTATTACTTTTTGTGAAGGCAATGAATCAATAAGATATTGGTAATATTTCTGCCATAGATTAAGCAAATATGGATTTGGATCTATAGCGAGGACTTCTTCCTTAGTTTGAGCTTTGTTAATTTTTTCTTTTAACATGTTTAAGGTTTGCACAGTTTCTTTCTTTAGATCTTCTGGTAAAGGCTGAATAAGCAAGTGCTCAAATGATTGCTCGATTATTAATGTTTGATTCATTTTTATCATATTCAGCTCTTCCAGTGCTTTTCTCTCTGCTTCCCGCCTCTTTTGTTCTTCAATTTCTGCTAATGCCTTCTCATATTCAGCTTTTATATCAATCTGATTAAGTTCTTCGATACTTTGAGCTTTCTTTATTTTATCAATCAACTCAAACTTTCTTGTGTTATTTTCAAGCTCTCCAGTAAAGTATTGATTAACAATTGCTAATTTTTCTTGTCTCGCCTTTTCTAATTCTCTAGCGGCTCTACTCTGCATGTAAGTGTAGACTGCAAAACTTATTATCAAGATTATTATCAAGAGAACAGAAGCGCCTATAATAATCCTCCTCTTTTTTTCTCTTTCTCTTAAAGCTCCAATTTTAGAAACTTTTTCTGGAGGTACTTTTGGAGGAGGGACTTGGGAAGGGGGCTTTTGCTCGCCCGCCATTTTACCCAATTCCCTCAATCTTCTAATTTTCTCCTCAATACTTTCAGACACACCAGTCACCACCATGAGAGTTATCGTTAAAATCAAATACACCTATATTCGAATTAGTTTTTTGAATATTAAACCTTATTTAGATTTTGGTGGTGATTATGGAAAAGTTAGTAATTAAAGTAGCAAAAATTAAGGGAAACTGTCCTGTATTTAAAGTAGGAGATAAGATAGTTATTGAAGGACCATCTGTAAATCTTAAAGAGACAGATGCTATATGTACACATGCATTTGCATCACTTTTACCATATATCGTTGCTCTCCGCAAAGGTGTTAAACCAAGCGAAATAGGTCTTGGAAAAGGCGAGAAAGCTTATATACAATGCTTAGACCCAGGACCACCCTATACAGAAGGTGGAACAGCTATTTTTGAAGTAACTCTTGAGAGAGGTGAAAAAGATGAAACAAAGAAAAGCATGGGCAATAGTGAAAGAGGTGATTGACGAAGCTGACATTGTCATTGAGGTAGTTGATGCCAGAGATCCGTTAGGAACAAGGAATGAGAAGGTTGAACGCTTAGTTAGGGAGAGCGGAAAAAAATTGTTAATAGTTATGAACAAAGCCGATTTAGTCCCTAAGAAGTGGGCTGAGGAATATAAGCGGAAAAATAGAGATGTTCCAATCATCTTTGTAAGTGCGAGAGAACATTTGGGAACGGGAATCTTAAGGAGAGAGATTAAAAAATTGGCAAAAGAAATACAAAAAGAAGAAAATGAAAGGATAAAAGTAGCATTGGTTGGTTATCCAAATGTTGGAAAAAGTACAATAATAAATGTGCTAAAAGGAAAGCATGCCGTTGCCGTTGCCCCAATCCCGGGGTACACAAAAGGAAAGCAGTTGATAAGACTAACGAAAAGAATTTATCTCCTTGATTCCCCTGGAGTTGTTCCAATCGATGATTTTGATGAGTTGGTTATTAGAGGTAGCTTTCCAGCAGATAAAATTGAAGAGCCCGTAAAACCAGCTTTAAAACTCATTAGAAGAATTTTAGAAACAAGAAAGGAAGCTTTAATTGAAAAATATGACATCCAAGAATTTGAAGATGAGGAGCAGATTTTAGAGGCGATTGGAAGAAGGAAGGGAATAATAAGAAAAGGCGGAGAAGTTGACTTAGAGGAAACTGCACGCTACTTTTTAAGGGAATGGCAAACAGGGAAATTCACACTCTTTGGTAAGGAGGAGAAAAAGAAAAGTAAAATTATATTTGACTTTGAAGACATTTTAGATGAAATTGAAGAAGAAAAGCTTTTAGATCCAAGAAGGATAATTTGGAAGTTTAAAGAAGATATTAAGCCAAGTAGCATTAAAAAAGTCGGATTTAGAGAGATTGACGAGTTTGTTGTTGGAATTGCAACCGGATTTAAGAAGTGTGATGGTGGACTTAAGATCTTAGAGGAGCTAACAGGTAAAAAGACTATAGCAAGCGAGTGTTTTGGTAGAAAGTGGAAGGGGGTAGTTGCTATTTTAGGATGACATTGTTAAATAAAAACGTTTACATTTATACAAAATGTTTATAAATTCTTTTTCCTATTTAGTGGGGGGAAGCACTATGAATAAGAGAATTGCAGTTTTTGTCATTCTTTTGATTGTAAGTATAGCCTTTGGATGCATTGGAAACTCTCAGCAAGAGACTGCTACTCCAGAAAAGCCCAAAGCTTTAACAATATCAACGACAACGAGCCTATATGACACTGGAATTTTGGAAGAGGTTGTTGCACCAGCGTTTAAAGAAAAGTATAATATAGAGTTGCGTTTTATTCCCAAAGGGACGGGTGGAGCAATAATGGATGCAAAGAATGGTGCAAGTGATGCTATTTTAGTTCACGCACTTTCCAAGGAGCAAGTTTTCATGGAAGAAGGTTATGGAGTAAACAGAAAGGTGTTTGCATATAATTTCTTCGTGATTGTAGGACCAAAGGATGATCCAGCAGGAATTAGAGGTTTAAATGTCATAGATGCCCTTAAGAAGATAGTCGAATATGGAAGGGCTCATCCAGACCAGCTCATCTGGATTTCAAGGGATGATGGCTCTGGAACCAATACCAAGGAAATAGCTTTGTGGAAGGCAGCTGGCTTTGAGTTTGAGAACCTCAAGAATGAGAAGTGGTTTGGAACAACAGGTTCAGGAATGGGAAATACACTTCTCTACACCAGCGAGAGAAAGGCTTATACCCTCTCCGATATCGGAACCTATCTCAAATACCAAAAAGAGGGTAAAATTGATTTAGATATGCTCGTTGACAAAGGAGAGCAGCTCATAAATGTATACGCTATAATCATCATAAACCCCAAGAAGATTGAAGATAAGGACTTTGATGGGGCAATGCTCTTGGCTAAGTGGCTTACCTCCGAAGAGGGACAAAAAGCAATAGCCGAATATGGAAAAGATGAATTCGGCAGACCACTATTCTATCCAGCGATTCCGGTTTTGGAGAAGGAAGAAGGGAACGTCTTTGAGTGGATACTTAAGTATGGATTTATAAAAGATGGTGACATTTATACTGAGTGTCCCAAAAAATACAGATACAATCCGGGGGACATGAAATTTTATGAATTTAAGATCGATTTAAGTTAAAGGTGAGCTAATGGCTTGGGACTATATAATTCAGGGATTTAAAGAAGCCCTTGGACTGATCACACAGGATTATGTCATAGAAATTGCACTTAGGTCGATAAAAGTCTCTGGGTTAGCTACATTAATAGCCGTTGCTTGGTCTCTGCCCCTTTCTATTTTTATAGGCTTAACGAACTTCCGTGGAAAATGGGCTGTAAAGGGTTTAATTAACGGCTTAATGGGAGTTCCTACAGTAATTTGGGGACTTATCCTATATCTATTTTTAGTTCCCAAGGGTCCATTTGGAGCCTTAGGACTTCTTTATACTGAAATGGGAATAAGCATTGGTCAAGCTTTGTTAATAACCCCCATTATCATAAGCATAGTTGTAAATTCTCTTGAAGCTATTGAAGTTGAAATTAGGGAGTTAGCTCTAACTTTAGGAGCAGATGAAATCAGGGCTTCCTTTCAAGTAGTTACAGAAAGTTTTGGAGGGATAATCCTAGCTATAATAGCTGGATTTAACAGAGCGATTGCCGAGCTTGGAATAGCTCTGATGATTGGTGGGAATATCTACGTTAAAGGTGGGTATTACAACACGCGAGTGCTGACTACGGCAATTCAAATGTATACTGTTAGAGCTGAGGTTAGCATTGCTATAGCCCTTGGGATAATACTGATGAGTATCGTTTTGGGAATAAACCTCTTATCAAATCTAATCAGGAAGTGGTTGTCATGAGCTTCATTAAGGTCATTGGCTTGACAAAAAGTTATAGCGACACAAAAGCCCTCGACAATGTAAGCTTGGAGATTGAAAAAGGAGAAATATTCTGTATAATGGGACACAGCGGTGCAGGGAAGACAACACTATTAAGAATTCTAGCTCTTTTAGAAAAACCCGACTCAGGGGAATACTATTTTGATGGGACTAAAGTTGATTGGAACGATAATTTGAGAAAAAGCATCACAATGATCTTTCAAATTCCCGTAATGTTTAACACAACTGTCTTTAAGAACGTTGCCTATGGATTAAAAATTAGAAACTATCCCAAAAATGAGATAAGAAAAAAAGTTAAAGAAGTTTTAGAGCTGGTTGGGCTTCAAGGTTATGAAAATAGAAAGGCAAAATCTCTTTCTGGAGGAGAAAAGCAGAGAGTAGCAATTGCTAGAGCCATAGTTCTTGAGCCCAAGCTTTTACTCATGGATGAGCCAACCGCAAACTTAGACCCAACAAATTCCGCAATAATCGAAGAGATAGTTAGAGAAATCGTGAGAGAGAAGGAAACAACTATAGTCTTTTCAACCCACAACTTGTTCCAAGCAAAGCGTTTAGCCCATAGAGTTGCCCATATATACAAAGGAAAGATAGTTGAGGTTGGGGATACAAAAGAAGTCTTTGAAAATCCGAAAAATGAGCTGACAAAGAAGTTTATTAATGGTGAACTCTTCTGAGCTAAAGCTTATAATGGAGAATTAGATATTTTGAAGCATGAAGCTATTACTAACAACTGCCCAAGGGATTGAAGATTTAGCAAAAAAGGAAGTTGAGAGGTTAATTAACGCAAAGGTTGAGGAAAAGCCTCTTGGTGTTGAAGGTCGTCTATTAGCAGAGGTCAAAGAAAGCTTTTATATAGATGAGAAAGGCAAGAGAAGAGAATTTGAGATTGCAACTTTTTTAAATGAGAGATCTCGATTATTACACCGCGTTATTCTCCATCTTGCATCTGCAAAGCTCAGCTCACTTGAGGAGATTTATAACTTCGTTTACAACCTTGAAATTGAGCGCTATGTAAAGGTTAGCGAAAGCTTTGCTGTAAGACCCTTTAGAAAGGGAGAACATGAGTTCACAAGCGTTGATATTGCAAAAACCGTTGGGAGTGCAATTTATGATAGACTTTCAAAGTATGGGGCTCCAAAGATTAATTTAAACCATCCAAGTGTAATATTCCGAGCTGAACTTATAGATGATGCATTCTTTTTGGGAATTGACACAACTGGAGATTCATCTTTACATAAAAGACCTTGGCGCGTTTATGACCATCCAGCACATCTGAAGGCTTCAATAGCAAATGCAATGATTGACCTTGCCGATATTGATGAGAACGCTTCAGTGATTGACCCTATGTGTGGAAGCGGGACTATTTTAATCGAACTTGCCCTAAAAGGACACGAAGGAAAGATTATAGGAGTTGAGAAGTACAAGAAGCATTTAAATGGTGCAAAAATGAATGCTTTAGCTGCTGGAGTTTTAAACAAAATTGAATTTATTCAAGGAGATGCCACAAAACTCAGCCAATACGTTGAGAGAGTTGATATTGCTTTAAGCAATCTTCCCTACGGCTTAAAAATTGGAAGGAAAAGCATAATTCCAAAGCTTTACATGAAGTTTTTTGGAGAATTAGCAAAAATTCTGGAGAAAAAAGGAGTATTCCTAACCACTGAGAAAAAAGCAATAGAGAAAGCCTTTGAAGAGAATGGTTTTAAGGTTAAGCACCGCCGATTGGTTGGTCATGGTGGCTTAAGGGTTCATCTGTATGTTGTTGAATAACTTACATTTTCCTTTAAAATCCCAATTCTCTCAATCCATGCCTCCACTATATCTCCATCTTTTAAAGCTCCAACGCCTTCGGGAGTTCCGGTTGCAATTATATCGCCCTCTTCAAGAGTCATTATGCTCGAAACATAACTTATTATCTCATCAATTGTAAAAATCATCTTGCTAGTCCTTGAGAGCTGTCTAACTTCGCCATTGACTTTCAAGCCAATTTCCAAATCGCTAACATCAAGCTCTTCTTTTGGAACTATTCTTGGTCCAATTGGTGCAAAGGTGTCGAAACCTTTAGCTAACGTCCAAGGTAAGCCTTTACGCTTTGCTTCCCACTGTAAATCCCTTGCAGTTATATCCATGAAAACTGTATAGCCTAAGACGTAATCCATTGCTTTCTCTTTGGGAATATTTTTGCCCTTCTTTCCAATTATTACAGCTAACTCAACTTCATGATGGACTTCCTTGCTCTTTTTTGGCAAAATTATTGTCTCATTTGGTCCTATCAAAGCAGAAGGAGGCTTTAGAAAAATAACAGGCTCCTTTGGAACTTCATGTCCGAGTTCTTTAGCATGCTCAGCATAATTTCTTCCGAGACATATTATTTTGCTAGGCTTTACTTCATAAACGCTGTTTCCAAAGGGTAAGCGTATCATGATATCACCAAATAGAATAGGAAAAAGAGAATAAATGAGTTACTCTCTTGAAAAATGGTAAAAACATCATCTCACCATTGCATATAGAACCCTTGCTCGTGGTATGTTTGTCCTTTAATGATATAGCTTGGAGATCCTCCAACTCTCTTGACAACTCTTCGCGTCCCATATCTTGTTGCACCTGCCACAACAATTATGAAACTTTCTTCATTCCATGGATTTCTAATTGTCTCAACAACACCCAATGTTTCATCTTTTGGGAATCCTGAATTTAGCGAAAGCTCTCTTACCTCACTATCATCAACAAAGAGAAAAGCATTAAAGTTTTTGACAACATTTGGACTCCTTTCCAAACTCCAACTTCCATTGAAGATGAACTTTATTGGTAACTTTTCATTAAGTTCTTTTGTAATTTTATTTGCTACTGGACCTCCAATGAGAATTAGATTCTCTCTCAAATCGTCCTCGGTCAAGTTCGCATCACTTTTGATAATAATCTCTGGGTAAGAGCCATAAAACTGTTCAAAAGTTTCTTTTAAATGCTCTGTTAATTGAATTGTACTTTCTCTGTCATGTTCCAAACCTTTCTTATCAGGATTTTGAGTCCCATAAACGATAATTATCTTGTCATGAGCATGAGATTTTTCTAAAGCCCAAAATCCTGTAACTGGCACTCTCTGCTTGAAATAAAGACTCACATTTTCTGGAGTGGACCACCTTTGCATATGCTTAACCAAAATAGGCAAGTAATCAGCAAAAGTCTCATTAGTCTTTTTGATTTTATCAAAATTCTCAAATTCTTGAATGAAATCCTCTAAAAGGTAAAAACCAATAGATGAATCGAATATTTTGTGATAATTTATGAGTTCAGAAAGATTTGTTGCAAATTGCTCTGCAAGATATTTAGCAAACGCTTCTGTTAGGAGTTCTCGATAATATGTGTGAAAGCTGAAATGGTAAGGGTCAATAGAAGAAAGCGCTGGGAATTCTCTCTTCACCTCTTCCAAATAATAGCTAACGTTCTCAAAAACTGTTGGATTAGCGTCAAGCAGTGGGTCTATAAAAGGATGGGTAAACTCGTGAAGTGCTATTAAAGCTCTGAACTTGCTCGCCAGTTTATTTTTAGGAACGGTTCCAACACATGTTACTGAATTTACTCCATACTTACTGTTGAAATGAATTGCTAAGGAGTAAGAGAGCTCTATCTTATATTCCTTATGAGTGTAGCCAAAGAATTCAACGAATTTTTGTGGAAAGTTTTTGGGCAGGGCTTCCTTTAATGGCTCTATAGCTTTTTCATATTCCTCTTTATGAGCGTTGTAGAACTCGATGAAGTTAGTGTCCTTTGCAAATCTTACTAATTCTCTGTAAAGTCCTGTTAAAAGAGGATCATCTTCGCTTTCGTTTCCCAAATAAGGCATTCCAACCAGATCCCCTGCCCAACGAGCTATTGCCATATCTCTAACATAATATGGAGCATCCTTTGGAAATATCTCTTTAGCTAATTGGATTGCTGGATGATCTTTATAATCACTAAAGTAAGTTAAAACATTGTTGACATAACTTTGAGGAGCAACTATAAATTCATCACTGCCATTAAAAGCTAAAATGTAAACCACAGCAAAAAGCTCAAGATTGGGATTCACCTCAACGACAACTTTAGATTCCTGAGTCCCTGCCCTGACAGTAGGAAAAATTGAGAGCATTAAAAGGAGAGCTAAAATTAATGAAGCCTTCTTCACATTACCACCCAATAGAAGAATGAACATCTACAGCTAAAAAGTTTTCTTCAAACAAAAGATAGAGGAAAAGCTCACTTCCTCAAAGGCTCTGGAATTGCTTTATCCCACTGCTCTTTAGCCAATTTTCCAGTGTATTTGAACTTTTCAATTGTTTCTTTTGCTTCCTCTCTTCTTCTTTGATGCTCCTTTAGGAAAGCTTGAACTTTTTCTATCAGATAGCGCTTACATTCACCACAAAGCAACTCTCCACTCTTACACTTGGTGTAACGTTCAAGTAATGCCTTATCGTCTGGTTCAAAGAATATTTCAAGCCATTTAAAGACCACACACTTCTCTGGATTTCCACCTTTTTCTCTTTGCTCTTTTACAGTGGGCTGACCTCCAGTAACTGCATACTTCCAAATCTTTTGCCTAATTTCTTCAGGAGAATCAGTTAGATAAATAGCTGTTTCAGGCTTTGAAGCACTCATTTTTCCCTCTAATCCAGTAAGGGGTGGAACAAATTTGCTATGAATTGCCGCTGTCTTGTAGTAACCTAAGCTTTCAGCAAAATCTCTCTGGATTCTCCAATATGGATCTTGATCAATTGCCGCTGGTATTAAGCTTCTTCTTTCTTCAAAAAATGTTGGAGCAGCTTGAATTGCTGGATAAAAAATCATTCCAATTTTGCTTTGTTCAGTGAATCCAAACACTGCTTTTGCCATTGAATAAGTAACTTTCTTTGCTATGGGAATTGCCATTTCATAAATCTTTGTAAATTCGCTGTCCTGAAATATGAAAGTCTTATCTGGATCGAAGCCTACGGCTATGATATCCAGTATATTCTCATAAGCCCACTTTTTTGTGTCTTCAAAGGTTAGATTTGGCTTAAACAAAAATTTCTCATCATCTGTTATTTGAACATATAAATTAACTCCAAACTTTTCTTGGAACCATCTTGTAGCGTAGAAAGGAATTATGTGTCCAATGTGCATTGGTCCTGAAGGTCCTCTTCCAGTGTAAAGGAAGAAACCTTTCCCTTCCTCGTAGTCTTTAAGCACTAAATCGTAGTCTCTGTGAGAGAAAAAGAACTTTCTTTTTAAGTAAAATGGTAGTTCGCTTTTAGTCAGCTCCTTAGTCTTTTCCAAAAGCTCTTCTGTAAGTGGAGAAGTTCCAAATTCCTTTATTAGCTTGTCATAGTCCACTAAACCTTCAACGTCCCATGGAGTAACCTTAAATTCCACCCAAAACACCCCCAGTAAAAGCTAACCCAATCAAAAGAGCACTAATTTCACCAAAGCCAAAAACAATCACCAAGTTTCATCATGGGTTTAAAATGGGGAGCTCTAAATTTAAACTTTTCTATCATAATTAGAAATCAAACAATAACCAAAGCATTTCGTATAAGGTAGCATCTTCTTAAATTGCAAACTCTTCAAATTCTACTCTTAAGATGTGATATTGTTTTTTATCTAAAGCATTTTTCTTAATGGGAACTAGGATCATTGTATTATACAGCTTTGCATAGTCTTTTAAACTTGTCAGAAACTTAAACACAGCATTAAAACCATTCTCAAGAATCAAATACTCTAAACCATCGAGGAGAATAAATTTTTCATCATTGGTTCTTTTCATGAATCTGATAAGTTCTTCAATTAAGAATTCCAGCCTGCGTGGATGGATACTATCAGGAGTTTCAACTTTACTTAACCATAATGAGGAGCACTCACACTCAAAAGAATGCCAGTACTCTTTTTTCGTCGGCTTATTATAATACATAAACGCCCTTTAGCCAAACTACATGCTAACTCAAGTATTTTTGGTGAGCATTCAATTAAAAAGACACCTTTCCATATTTCTCTTTCTTTTATCTCCAACATCCTCTTTTTAAAAAGTTCAGCTTTAAAGATAAACGATCGTCTTTTAATGTTATAGAGAGCAAGAAGAAGGATTCCTCCAAGGATAATAAGGTAATGCCCAAATGCTTCAATATTTAAAACGTAGCTTTTTATCACATCAAAATCACTCAAGAAAATTAAAAGCAATCCTAAGAAAAATAGAGATATGCCTAACATGATTAAGTAGACAGTTATATGATTAAGTGCATAAAGAACTTTTCTATGCTTGTACGTTTCATATATTCCAAATGCAACAAATAAGAATAAAATGAAATCACTAACAATAACATGTGTTGGAACCATAAGCATCACTATATACAGTACTGCAATATTTCCTTATAATGATTTTAATTAGATATTTGTCATTCTGATAATTGTATAAACATTAAAACAAATCGCTATAGTCTTGCCAGATAATTTCTCAATTCTTGAGCTTTAACTGTAATTGTTTTCTCATATTCTGTAAAAATTATTGATTTAACAACTTTAAACACTATTGCTCCTTCGCTTAGCTTAATATCAAAGACTCTGGTTGAGATCTCTCTCAATTCTTGAACTGTCTCTTCCTTGAGAAGGGAGGTATTCAAAAACATAAATGCTATCTCTTTTTTATTCCCAATATCTGGACGAATTGCTACTCCGAAAAATGTTTCTAATTGTAGTGAGTCTTTTTCATTTATCTTAAGGGCTTTTTCAAGCCCTATGATTATTCTCAAAGTAAAATCCGCTTGGATTTCTCTAATTATCTTATCGTACTGCTTCTTCCAAATTGGAATATCCTGAAGCAAGTCAATTTTGCCAATTACATTACCAACATTTATGATGCCTCCAAGCTTTATCACTTGAACGTTGTCAATTATCTCCGTATCTATTCCTATTAACTCAAGATGCGTTTTGAAGATGTGAAGCTGATCCAAAGTATCCACTATTATTGTAGGAATGTTATTTTGCTTTGCATACCTTAAAAGTAGATAGAATATTAAATGTATAGGTTCGTCAGGAGTATATTCAATGAGAATACTTTCTCCATTACAAATCGTTTCAAAATAATCAAACAGGGAAGTCTCAAATTTTTTGCTCATCCTATATCCCCCATTTTCTGTAAAAATGATAAATTTAAGAATTTGTTGGTACATCTTTGAAAGTCACAGCAGGTGCAAATTTCAAAAAGATTTTTAACCTAAAACGATATGTTAAATTAAGGTGTTTAAAATGAAGAGCTTTCTTACAGAGCAGCAAATTAGGATTTTACAGCTCAGAGCAAAGGGATTAAAGCAGAGTGAAATCGCAGAAATTTTGGGGACTAGTCGGGCAAATATAAGCATTTTAGAGCATAGAGCTTTAGAAAAAATCGAAAAAGCCAAGAATACACTTTTAATCTGGGAACAGATAAACTCAAAGATTAGTGTTGAGGTTAAAAAAGGAGAGGATCTTTTTAATGTTCCTGAAAAGCTCTTTAAAAAAGCTGATGAGATTGGAATTAAAGTACCATACAGCACAGCGGAAATAATAGCTTTTTTAGTTGAAAATGCTCCAGTAGAAGATAGAATTATAAAAAGAGAGTTCACACTGTTTCTTGATAAACATGATCGCTTGAGAGTCAGCGAATGCTTAATTGAGAAGTTTAATGAGAAAGGGCAAGATAAGGGAAGTGAAAATACCATTTAAAGCCATTGCTAGCCCACTAACTGCTCCACTTAGCTCATCATCCAAAATTATTCTTGCAGTGCCTAATCCATGAGAAGTTACTCCCATAGCCAATCCCCTTGCAACTCTATCTTTCACCTTTGCTAAATTTAAAATCTCAACCCCGATTGCATTACCAAAGATTCCAGTCAAAATTACTAAAACAGCGGTTAATGCTGGAATTCCGCCAATTTTTTCGCTAACTCCAATTGCTATAGCCGTTGTAATGCTTTTTGGTGCTATGCTTAGCAAAACCTCTTTGCTACCGCCTAAAGCTTTTACAATGTAAAAAGCGCTTAAAATAGCCATTAAACCTCCAACTGTTATTCCAACCAAGATTTGCCTTGAATAGGCTTCAATTATCTTTCTTTGCTTATAAAGGGGAATAGCCAAGCTCACAACAGCAGGACCCAAGAGAAAGCTTAAAATCCTCGCACTTTCCATGTATGCATCATAACTAATTTTAAATCCTTTTAAGATGAGTGAAATTGTGATTATTGAAAGCAGGACAGGATTTAAGTAAAAAACCCTTCTCTTCTCATAAAGTTTCATAAAAATGTAATAAACAAAAAGCGTTGCAAAGATGCCAAAACTTTTCATTTCAGCACCTCCACTAATTTAGCTGTTAATATTATCGTCACAAAGAAACTTATTATCAATGCACCAAAAATAGGTAAAGCTTGTGCTTTAATCAGCCCCCAATAGAGAACTATGCCAACGCCTGGGGGGATAAACATTATGCTCATGTTTTTAACTAGGAGCTCTGCCTCTCTCTCAACTTCTTCTAATCTCACAACTTTGAAAATAAGGGCAAAAGTTAGCAAAATCATCCCAACGACATTTCCCGGAATTGGAAGGTTAAATAGCTCAACAAGGACTTCCCCTAAAAATAGGAAACCAAAGATTATAACTAGCCCTTTATACATGGCACCCCCAATAAGGAAATTAAAAAAAGAGGTATAAAAAGCTAAGCTTCACTCTCAGGTAATTCTCTGTAGTTCACACTCATCTGAACTAGCTCTTCAAGAGTTAACGGTTCTTCTCGAATTACTTCAACGCCATAAGGTTCAAGCATCTTCAATAGCTCTTCTTTTGGCAGCTTTTGTTCATCAAAAACCACAAAGCCTCTTTTTGCATAGCCGTTAATGAAAACCCTGTAAATTGCTATATTCAAGCTCAGCTCATACTGTAAATTCATTGCGTCAACTGGATTAATTCCATTGAGCTTAAAGGTTAGCTTCAGCATTTTTACCCACCTCATTCAAAGTAGTTTTTGATATCAATGTAAGTCTTCCTGTAAAGTTCACTCTTTTTCATCCACTCAACAAATTCCCTCGTTCTAACGTATTTATCCTTCTTGTAATCCCATTCTGGATGCAAAGCTTTCCACTCTTCCCATGAGTAGCTAAATTGTGCCTGCACTTTATCCCTGTAAAGCTCTGGAATTACGTTAAACGTACAGAATGGCACTATCCTTCCGTCAGGCAGTGCATAATGGATAACACAGCGTTCTACTCTTTCAATATCATAGTTGTACTCATCCATAAAGTGCATCATTCCAAGGAATAACGTCTTTGTGTGGAATTCGCCCAAAGCATCGTAAGTACCATGAGCAAATGCATGCTTCATAACCTCTAATACATCAAAGCTCTTTGGAGCGTATTTTTCATCATAAAAGCTCTTGAATTTGAGGAAAATCTCTGCACCTATCTTTGCCTTAGCTAATCTACTTAAATGTTTCCAATTCTCTAACTCTTCTGCTTTTTCTCCCAAGAACTCTACAAATCCCTCTACATCCAAAAATCTTGATATTGGAATTACTCTATCTCCATCTAAAAAGACGTAGGTCGCTGCACCACAGCTAAAGTGGGATGTCATATAATACCTCTTTTCGGTGAACATCTCAAAGAATTTCGCTATATGCCCAGCAATTGGAATTGGATACCAATCTTCCTTAGCTATTGCACCATTAGTTTGCTCCTCAATTTTCTTTATAGCTCCAGGGACTGTAATTCTAAACCTCTGTCTCTCCTTCTTTGGAACTCTCCCAACCAAAGATATAGGCTGAAAGTTCACTCCCCTCACAATATCGAGATGGTTTAATCCAAAGTTTATCATTGCTCCAAGTTCGTGGTCATTTACGTTTCTAATCGTTGTTGGGACCAAAACTATCCCTGGACCACCTGCTTTTCTAATGTTCTCAAAGATTAAGGGAATTTCCCAATGGTTTTTCCAATTGGTTTGGGGCGTCATTCCATCAAAGCTTAAGTAAAAAGTATTTACTCCTGCTTTTTTGAGTTCTTTAACGAACTCCGGCTCAAAGGCTAGCCTAATTCCGTCTGTGTTTAATTGTATGTGGTCATATCCCTCTTCCCTAGCCACCTTAATTATCTCAATTAGATCATCTCTTAAAGTTGGTTCTCCACCAGTAAACTGCACCGCGTTAGCTCCTATCTCCTTCTCATGCTTTGCGTTTCTTAACATCATCCTAATTTGCTCTAAGGTTGGTTCATATATGGGCTGTCCCTCTTTAGCGTAAAAGAAGCAATTGCTCACCAAAATTCCATCTGCAACAATGAACGAATGGCTTTCATCTTCAACTTCAATATCGTATACATATCCCCTGTATTCTTCCTTTTCTATGTGCTCAATTACGTCAATGTAGAAACTCCCAACTTTTTCGATTTTTGAATCTTTCCTGTTTCCAATATCTCCTAACTTATTTTTATGTCCCTCTCTGAGATCGAGCATTTCAATAAGCTTGACCATGTCATTCCCAGCTATGTAAAGCTTATACAAGTCATGGTTTGCTCCCTTCATCTTTTCTTTTTTTACCGTGTAAACTCTTGCGAATATTCCAAGAGATGCCAACAGATACAAAATTTCTCTTATCAATCCCTTTGAAACACTTGCATAACCAATGTTCAAATGCCTCTCTCCTTTAACAACATACCCATCACCATTGAAAAGTCCGCTGAGAAGGGCTACTTTAGCTTCCAGTGGAAAGTCCAAGAAATTCCTTGGGAGTCTCTTATTTTTAGCTTTCTCTGGGATCTGGAAGACATATTTAAACACGAGTCTCATTAATCTGCTTCCAATAACTATCTGTTTCGTTTTTCCCTCCCATTTAAGGAAACTATACGGAATGCCAAGATTCTCAAGAATATTTACAATCTCTTTTTCAACATCTTCGTGCGAAACCGTAATCCTCAAATCTTTCGTTGTATAGTGTCCATCTGCTATGAAATAACCGATAAGTTTTGCTAGTTCTGGAGTTATCTTGAGCTTTGAGGGCAACGTATGCTTGGTAGCATCTCTTCCAAGTTCAAAATTACCCCCAGCATTGAGCTCATAAAAAGCTTTTAGAGGCATGGAGTCTTGATACTTCCAATGATATACCTTCTCCCCATACTTATCCTTGAGCTGTGATAGATCAAGATCTTTTATACCCCTCACATAGATTTTTTCCTTTTCTTCCTCTGGAAGGTGTTTAAATGCTTCTAGAAGGTCTATTTCATCTAAAACATTCTCGTGTGTAAAATTCCAAAGCAGAATAAGCTCATCACCCTCTTTAAGCTCATCAGCAGGCTTCTTAATTATCCCTTCTTCTGTGTAAATGAAAACCTTGTGTTCTGGTGTGGTTCTAAGTTCTCTCCCTGTTTTGGTCCTAATTTTAATGATTTCTCCTCTATGAATTCTTCTTAAGAACTTTGTAACTTTAGTCCATTTTGCGGTTCCGTTTTTGAATGTTAGAACATATAAATTCTGGGGAAACGAGTATTCTCCGTTAAAGCCATCAATTTTGACTTTGTGCTCAAAATTAAATAACCTTGCTACTTCCTCGAACTTAGCAAGCTTAGTTTTATCTCCAAACTTAAAGAGTGCCTCTTCATCCTTGGGGAAGCAATACCAACAGCTTAAATTACACCTATTCGTTAAAACAATGTTCAAGAGGCTTGTATGGGATAGATGCCTTGCACACAATCCACAATCAAATGGACAGTTTAAACCACTATTCTCCACATTAAAACTAAGCAACTTCTTCTCTGTAAATCTCCACTTTTTGAAGTGCTTATACATTTCAACATCTTCGTAATACAAATCTGTAATTATGCTCTCAGGGCACTTTTTGCTTATCCACACTTTTCCATCTTTCTCCCAAATAACAGCTGGGACGACCTTTCTCGTCTCTGGGCATAAAGAGTACGTTCTGTGTGGTAACGAAGTCCCATAACCTCTGTTTGAATTTTTAAGCAACTCATGGAACTCTTCTTCACTAATTTCAGGAAATTCAATGATATCACGAACCTTACGAGTTAACTGCTCAAACTCCTTCTCGCCACTTGGAACCTCTCCCACCGTCTCTGCCATCACTACCACCTCTGTCTATTGAATTACCCGAAAAGGTATAAAAACTTTTGCGTAAATATGAAAGTTTATCTTCATAGTGCTAAAGTTAGTGTTAAATACACAAAGCATGTTAAAGCTATGGGGTGGTAGCATGCCAGCGAGAGAAATGAGAATGGAAATGTTTCTTAGAGCTTTAATGAGAAGAGATTTTGACAAAGCTCGCGTTCATTTGGAAAAGCTAAATAAGATTGTTGGTAAAGATGAATGGGGGAGGGGTTACAGCAAGGCTATAGCTGGTTTTATCAGTGCTTTAAATGATAATGAAACAGATTCCCTAATTGTTAAACTAATTACTGAGTTCAATAGAGAGAAAGCAAAGGAATTGTTAGAGCATTTTGAAAATGTCTTAGCCCATGAATTTAGGGACGAGTATGAAAAAGGTTATTATACAGCTTGGAAAGAGTTGCTAACTGCATATCTCGCTCAAAAAACGTTAGAGGGTGTAAGAGGTGGGCAAAGAAGAACAATTAAGAAAGCTTGAAGAAAAAATTAAAAAATGTCAAAAATGCTCTTTAGGAAAACTAAGAACCAATGCTGTTCCTGGAAGTGGTAGTTACAACTCTAAAATCATGTTCGTTGGAGAAGCTCCGGGGTATTGGGAAGATCAAAAAGGATTACCATTTGTAGGTAGGGCTGGGAAGATTCTAGATGAAATGCTGAAAGGAATTGGATTAAAGAGGGAAGAGGTTTATATAACAAACATTGTTAAGTGCCGTCCCCCAGAAAATAGAGACCCTTATGAAGAGGAAATAAAAGCCTGCAGCTCTTATTTGGATTTACAGATAGATTTAATCAGACCTAAGATAATCATTCCCTTAGGAAGACATTCCATGAGATACATTCTGGAGAAGTTTGGATTTAATGTAGAGCCAATAAGCAGAGTACATGGGAAAACATTTGAAGCAAGAACCCTATTTGGAAAAATATACATAATGCCCATGTATCATCCAGCTGTGGTGTTATATAGACCCCAGTTAAAGGAAGAAGTTCAGGAAGATTTTAAAAAGCTCAAGAAGCTTTTAGACGAGCTTAGTTAAACTATTTTGTTTACTCTTTTGTCAGTTTTTGATATTGATTTTTGTAATATTTTCATGTTTTCGCCAGTTTATTGGATCATTATTCTTAATATTAGTACTATTTTGAAAAATGTTTCATCGAACTGAATACTCTTTTGGATTGAATTTCTTTTCTCTAAGTTTTTTCGACTTTCGCCGACTTTTATGTAGCTTTTTAGAGAAAGGTTTTTATGGTTTGAGGGCATTAGTGTTCTTGATAGTTCATCACAACACAACCGAGTTCAAAGGCACATGTCAGAGACCAAAAGAAAGCTCGACATAAATTTTGATTTAGTAATTAAACTTCGAAAATAAACAAAATGACAGAAAAATTTCCGAAAGAGTTATATATTAATTGAACTCCCCAAAACTGCTGGATATCGAAGATGTTGGTTTGGAGGTGTTGAATAATGGGTGATTTCGGTGTGTTATCTTTGCTGCCCCCATTAGTAGCTATTATATTGGCTATTTGGACAAAAAGAGTATTATTGGCCTTGTTTGCTGGTGTTTGGATTGGTGGAGTAATGGTTGCAGGAGGAAACCCAATTACAGGGACTACACAAACTTTGGACTGGATAGTTGGAAATGCAATTGACGACTGGAATGCAAAGATTCTACTGTTCGACTTCTTAATCGGTGCAGGAGTAGGATTGATTTATAAGTCTGGTGGAGCTATGGCAATTGCAAGAGCCCTAACTAAAACAGTAAGAACGAGCAAAGCAGCATCACTTATGGGTTGGCTCTTGGGTGTTTTGATCTTCTTTGATGACTATACAAACACAATTATTGTAGGTAACACAATGAGACCAATTACAGACAAAACCAGGGTTTCAAGAGAAATGTTAGCCTATATTGACGATTCTACCGCTGCTCCTGTTGCAGGTTTAGCACTAGTTTCAACATGGATTGGTTTTGAGGTAGGTTTAATCGGTGAGTCATTCCAAGATCTTGGAGTTACTTTAGGTCCTTATGCTGCTTGGGTTTCAAGTGTCCCATACAGATTCTACTCAATATTTGCAATTATCTTGGTGTTCCTAGTTGCCTTTACACACAGACACTACGGTCCAATGCTTCATGCTGAATATAGGGCAAGAACAGAAGGAAAAGTTCTAAGAGATGGAGCTAAACCAATGATGACTACTGAAATTGACCTTGGATTACCAAAAGAGGGAGGAAACGTCTGGACATTCATACTACCAATTCTTACATTAGTATTTGTAACTCTCTATGGAATGTGGGTTACTGGAGGAGGAGGCGAAGTTTACGCCACAGATGGACTGATGGGAGTTCTTTCAAACTCTGATCCAGCTTTAGCTTTGCTTTGGGGTTCATTTACAATGGTCGTCGTTGCATTCTTCTTGGTCTTGCTATTCAAACAAATGAGCCTTGAGGAAGCTGAAACAGCCATAATTCAAGGTATGAAGCAAATGATTATTGCAAACTCCATATTGCTCTTAGCATGGAGCATTAAGAGTGCAACTGACGCTGTCGGAACTGCCCCATACGTGGTTGATTTAGCCCAAAGAGCTGGTGTGAGTGCAGGAATAGTGCCATTAATAATCTTCTTAGTTGCAATGTTTATCTCATTCACAACTGGAACATCTTGGGGAACATTCTCAATAATGATGCCAATAGCAATTCCATTAGCTTATCACGTGAGCGGTGAAGTTGGACCAGTATTATTTGCAAGCATCGGTGCGGTCTTTGCAGGTGGTATCTTTGGTGACCACTGTTCACCAATTAGTGATACAACAATTATGAGTTCAATGTTCTCTGGAAGCGACCACATAGATCACGTTACAACCCAAATACCTTATGCCGTAACAGCTGCAGGTGCTGGAATAATACTATACCTGCTCTTTGCAGTTGGACTTAGAGCTTGGCTAATCCTACTACCAATTGGACTAATTATTCTAGTTGGCGCACACTACCTCTTAAGCGAATGGTACGGCAAGAAATATGGAATTCCACATGGAAAAGTCCCAATATATGTAGTTGAAGAATGAACTCCTTTTATATTTTATTTTTCACTAACTTTTAAAACTTCTTTTGAGAGTTTTCTTTGGAGGTGTAAAAGTGCTGATTAGAGCATTTATCCCAGCACATATCACAGCATTCTTTGTTCCAAAGTTCAATGATGATCCCCTATTAGCAGGTTCTTTGGGGGCGGGAGTCAACATTAACAAAGGAGTTAACATTTTTGTGAATATTGAAAATAGTTTAGAAAGGCATGTACATGTCGCATTTAATGGTGAACCTGTTAAAAAAAGAAATGCCATAATTAGTTACTCAGTTGCTGAAGAATTAGTTCCAAAAGACTTTCTTGGAGAAGTTGGGATTTGGCAATACTTTGATTTTCCAAATGGATATGGTTTTGGCAATAGTGCTGGTGGAGCCTTGGGAACGGCTTTATCTTTAGCTTTTGCCTTTAAAAACATGACATTTCTTCAAGCCGCTCAAATTGCCCATAAATATGAAGTTTTAAACAAAGGTGGTTTGGGTGATGTTATTGCTCAAATTCATGGAGGGATAGAGATCAGAGTAAAACCCGGCGCACCCGGGATTGGAGTTGTTGATAATATCTTTTCTGAAAATTATAGAGTTTTAACAGTTCCCTTTGGAAGATTAAGCACAAGGAAAGTTCTGGATAGTGATGTTGTAAAGCTAATTGAGATTGAAGGGAAAAAAGCATTGGAAAAGCTTCTGGAAAAGCCAAACATTGAAAACCTAATGAAGTTAGCAAGAAGTTTTGCAGAGAGAACTGGACTTTTGAGTGGAGATCTCCTAGAGATTGCAAGAGAGCTCGACAAAAGTTTAAAGCTTCCAGCTTCTATGATTATGCTTGGCAAAAGCCTCTTTGCATTTTTGAAAGATGAGGAGGTAGAAATGGTTCAGAAAACACTAGAAGAGCTTTCAATTCAAAACTATCAAATTTGTGGAATTTGGGAGGAAAAACCAAAAGTTGAAAGATGGATTGGATAATTGTCTATAAGATAAAGATTAATAGAAAAAGTTTATATCACATAACGTTTAAACACAAATTGGAACGTTAAAATTAGGTGAGGGAAATGACCAAAAAAGTTAGGGTGATTACAGATCCCAAGGTTATAAAACTTATGCTTGAAGACACGAGGAGACAGATACTTCAACTTTTAAGAAATAAGGAGATGACAATCTCCCAACTTTCCGAAATCCTTGGAAAAACGCCACAAACAATCTACCATCACATTGAAAAGCTCAAAGAAGCTGGACTTGTTGAGGTAAAGAGAACAGAGATGAAGGGGAATTTAGTTGAAAAATACTATGGGAGAACTGCAGACGCCTTTTATATTAACATGTATCTTGGAGATGAAGAGTTAAGATACTTTGCGAGATCAAGGTTAAAGACAAAGTTGGATATATTTAAAGCTCTTGGATACTCTTTCAACGATGAGGAGCTTTTGGACATAATGGACAAACTTCTCGCAAAGGAGCACGAGTATAAAATGGAGATTTCGAAGGAGATAGAAGCAAAGGAAGAATTACTAAAGGACTTCTCAAATGAGGACATAATCCATGCAATAGAATGGTTCTCAATGGCAAAGTTGGGAAGAGATGACGAAGCTTTAGAGTTATTGAAAAAACTGGGAGAAATACTTAAAAAGTAGGTTTCCTATGGGCTAAGGGGAAGTAAAGATGGCAAAAGGTATTAGGTTGTTAGTGTTGGATGTCCTTAAGCCTCATCAACCTATGGTAACCGAACTTGCTTTAGGTTTGAGCGAGTTGAAAGGTGTAGATGGAGTTAACATAACTTTAGTTGAGATTGATAAAGAGACTGAGAACGTAAAAATAACGATTGTCGGAGATAACTTGGACTATGAGGAAATTGTGAGAACGATTGAAGAGTTTGGTGGGGTAGTGCACAGCATAGACATGGTAGCCGCTGGAAAGAAGATCATTGAAGAAAGTGAGACCCCGCAAGACAAATTAGAAGAGTTTTAGTGAGCGATTATGAAAGAGGTTATAATAGTAACAGATCCCAAAAAAGTTAGGGCACTTGCTGATCCTACCCGTTTTAAAATTTTAGAACTTTTAAGAATGCATCCGATGAGCATAAACGAACTTAGTCAGCTCTTAAATAAAGATAGATCCACAGTTTACAGACATGTGAAAACTTTAGAAAACTCTGGCTTCATAGAAGAAATTGCCCAAGAGGGGAATGAAAAGATATATGGAAGAAAAGCGAGAATATTTTTACTTAAGTTTGAAGCTGATGAGACACTAAAAGAATTCAAGCAGAGATACATGAAAGTTGAAGCCAAAAGGATTTATGAGATCCTTACAAACTCTAAAATAAATGTAAAAGACAAAGAAACCTTCCTGAGGCTTGTTGAAGAGATTCTGAGAGATATAGAAGAATTCTCAAGACCAATCTTTAAGAAGATTTCAGAGTCAAACGTTGACATTAAAGAAGTTGAACTTTTGCACCTGCTTAATCTACTTGTTCTTCTAAATTCTAATGAGCTGTGTGAAAAAGCCAAAGAATTAAGAGAAATCCTAGAATTCTAGGACATGCTTAACGACATATGGTATCTTTTTTGCAACTTCCAAAGCTGTGAAATTTTCTCCCTTCTCTTCTTTAACCATATCGCCAGCGAGTCCATTTAAGAAAGCACCAACACTTGCGGCTCTTAAGGGACTGTTTCCTAAGGCTAAGAGAGAAACAATTACTCCAGCTAAAACATCACCAGTTCCCCCTGTGGTCATTCCTCTGTTGCCCGTTTTGTTGTACTTCCACTCTTCTCCATCGCTTATTATATCATAAGCTCCTTTGAGCAAGATTGTGCCGTTGATTTCTCTCGCCTTCTTGGTGACGAGCTTTGCTTTTTCCTCCAAGCTCCCCTCAGGCTTTTCACCAAAAAGTATTTTAAATTCCCCAGCATGTGGAGTCAAAACAAAAGTTTTACCCCTTAAAACGCTCAAGTCCTCAGCTACGGCTTTTAATCCGTCAGCATCAATGACCATTGGCTTCTTGCAGTGCTTAACGAATTCTCTTACAAATTCTTTGGTCTCCCCACTCAATCCAATTCCCATTCCAATTGCTACGGCATCAGCCTTTTCTGCTAAAGCCAAGACTTCCTCTAGGAGCTCTTTTGAGAAGTTCTTACCCCTAACGGGTCTCAAAATTAAGTCTGGGTCGTTTATTCTCCTCGCACTTTCTTCAGGCATTGCTAGATAAACAAGATCAACTAAATAGGAAGCAGCTTTTGAAGCTAAATAAGGTGCCCCAAAGTAGTTCTCGCTTCCTCCGATTATCAAAACTTTGCCATTTTGACCCTTATGCTCTCCCTTTTTCCTTAAAGCAAACTTTGCATCCCCCGGACCGACTAAGTAATAGAGCTCCTTTGGATAGCCAATCTTTGCTATTATCCTTTCAAAACCTTCGTATTCCTCTTTGTCCCATTGGAAAGTTACTGCAAAATCGCAATTTACCCTAACGCTCGAGGGATAGCCGCTCGGCAGATCAACACTAACTATCTTAGCTTTTCCGGCATATTCATTGATTTTCTTAACAGCGCTCCTTATTGGCTCTCTCGGCTCTCCCTTAGTTCCCGCGCCGAGTAAAGCATCAACTATAACATCAAAACCTTTCAAATCCAGAGCTTTTATTTGACTTGAGTCTTTAAGAACTTTAATCTTTACAAAATCGAGCTTCTTGAGAATTTCCCAGTTATGCTTTGCCTCCTCACTTCTGATTTTCACCTCATCGCCGACTAAAAAGAGGGTCACATCGTTTTCAAAGCTCAAGTGCCTCGCTATTACAAAGCCGTCTCCGCCGTTGTTGCCTGTTCCGCAGAAAATCACCACTTTTAAGTTTTTTCCAAACTTCTCCTCAATTATCCTCGCCACACCCGCACCGGCATTTTCCATCAATTGAAAAGGTGAAATACTAAGCCACTTAGCGTTTATATCCCAAATGTAAACATCCTCAATTTTCATGAACACCACCGTTAAAAATTTAAAAAAGAAAAGGTTAAAAGATTTAGCCAATGGAACTTAAAGAACAATTCTCTTAAATGATCTGTAGTCCAAAAACTTCCCAATAAGTATGAACGCAGAACCCAAGAGAATCATCAGACCAAGCAGGCATAAATTCTTTCGCTTTTTGGAATTATAATTTCGAAAAGTTGCTACTGCTGTTAGAAAGCTCAACATTGCTCCAATTCGAAAGTATGCGAATTATATAGTTATTTCGTCTCTGTAGAGAAAGTACACCGCCCTAAATAATGTAGCTCCTAGACAATAACCCAAGTTCTCCTTTCCTATAATCGAGGCTATTACTATTCCAAAGAAGGTGTTTTAAATATCACCACTTTTTGTCTTTCAGGTCCTTAGAAAGACCGAGTTCAAGGCAAAGTTATCAACAGTCCCGTCAATATAATATAGTTGAGAACTTTTAAGTTAATGATAAAGTTAGCTAGTCCAAATTACAAGAAGGAAGAGAAAGTATAGGAAGGCCTTTTTCATGTTTCATCACCTAATTAAAGTTAGATTTTGGAAGATTAAAGTATAATTCATGTTTTCCGAAATTATGGAAAATCTAACGGGTAGTAAGTCTTCTTTCCTTATGAGAAGCATAATAGTAGAGTTGCTTTCAATTGTAGATAATCTATAAAAATCATGATATTCCTCAAGAGTCAAGTTTACATTCTTGAAATATGAGAAAATGTTTTGGAGATTAATGTCTTCTATGTGCTCACATGACATGATGTTCGTATGGATATCTTTTTTGTCACTATTACTCCCATTGTATAGGATAACTGATGTTCCATTACAAGTCAAAATTTCTCCAGAGGGGATATCCTGAATTTTAAAAAGATTTGGCTTCTTAAAAAGATATAGATAAACACTAGACTCAGTATTGTTTAGAATGGATGTTGTTTCATGTATTATGGCCTTATATCCCTGAGCTTTTTCAAATTTTACAGTCATTTGAGTAAGGAGTGTTTTGGAGTTTAAACTTGTTTCATGGATAGATATAACTACTACAATAGCCAGCAAAATAACCCCCATAGCATATATTGCAAGAATCTTTTTAGGCATCTTGATATGCTTAGAGGATGCGTAATAAAGAAACATTACTCCGTTAAAAATTAAAAGCTTTAAAGAGATATCCTTTAGAGGAAAGCCCAAATAGTAGTTACGGGTTAACAAGAGAAAAGAGACTAAAATCAGATATAAAGAAAAATTTTCAGGCTTTTGTTTGATCTCACTAAGGGAATTAAAAAACAGATGAAGTAACAATAACGCCGTGATTATTCCAAGAGTTAATGAAAACATGAGGTTGAACTTTTCGATTTTCCTAAAATAAGCGTCAATGGAAAAGAGCAAAAAACCAAGAATAACCAGAAAACCTCTAACTTCTTTTTTCATTTAACCATCTCCTAAACCATACTCGCGGAGGGATTGTTAGGATAGTGATAACAAGTGTTATAACAAAAACCATGTAAGCTGGGACATTTAATCTCCCAGATTTCCATAAGTTACCCACTACAATAAAAATAATAAAATAAAGAGGTATTGAACGCCCAATTTCTTGTTTAACAATTATATCCATACCCATACCTCCATTAAGAGAAATAACACTGCCCCATACAGTATCCTAAATCAGCCCCTAGACATATTGCACACGCTAAACATCCAACTCCAGTTGCAATACAAGTGGGACAGATATACACTAAGCAATCTAAACAATATCCTGTTGTACATTCCTGAAGCATACACCCTACAACACATTCCCAAAAGCCATCATCACTAGTTACATGAATTTGGCCATTTTCGGCAGTTGCTATTAACTCAATGTTTCCATTCTTATCAAGAGAATAGAACTCTATTTTGCCAACACTATCCCCAGATAATGTCATCGTATACTTAACGGGCTTAATTTTGTTTGAAAGATAAACTACTACTGAAGACACTCTTACTCCTTCTTTGCTTTTCTCATATCCTATGGGAAATACTGCAAATGTTGCACTCTTTCCAGAAGAGGTTGAAATTTTGTAAACTTTTGCATTTTTTATTAACAGCGAAGGAAGCAAATTTGTATTTGCAATTAGTTTTTTAAGTTCATGTGAGTTAACTGCACTAGAGAGAAGCACATACTTTTGAATTCCAGTGATTTCTTCTAACCTCAGCTTTTCTTTAGTATATACACAGGTTTTTGGTTTTGCAATTTGCTGTTCTGCTAGTACTGGAGCTGCAATCATCCCCAAAATCAAGACTAAAACAAATAACGAACCTAACATCATTTTTCGATTCATAGGTAGGTCACTCGATAAACAATAAACAAAAAACAAATAAATATTTTTCGTAAACCAAAAGTTAAAGAAATCAATAAGAGTTTGAGTAAATTTTTAATTCAAAGCAATTATTTTTATGTCTTTGAAATACTCAACATCACAATCGATTAAATAACATGTGTTACTGCCCTTAATTTGACTTTTATTAGTGCTATTTTTAATTATAATCAATATCAAAAAGCTTGATATTACCTTACCACCCGTATTTTACTGTGATGAAAAGAAGGGGAAAATCTTAGTCCTGCTTTTTATTTTTGTTATTCTCGTCATAAGCCTTGATTTTAATGATAAAAACCACCAATTCATGTTGGAACTCGAAAAACAGACTCCTCAAAAATTTGTGCGTTCAACCAAAGTCACCCTTAAAAGAAGCTAAAAGAATTCATATCAAACAATACAATCTTCACAAACCCTCACCTCTTAGAGCAATTTCCAAGTTCTCAATGCAATGATGATAAATAACAGCATTGAAATTAATAGGAAAAGATACGAGTATGCTGTGCTCACCTTGGGAAATAAAATATAGCAGTTCTATTGTCTTTAAGAGGAGGATGCTGGATAGACATTAAAATTTACAAAGATGGGGAATCACTTGTGAATTATGAACAGTTCTATGTGCTGTTTCAGATAAGCTCTACCTGCATGAGCATAGAATCCAAAGATGTGAAGTTTTTGGATGAAAATAAAACACCTTTAGTTTACTATGCATTGTTCTTAACCCAAGAACATCTCAGAGTTAAACATTTTCGGTAGCACTTCTGGACAAGTGTGTAATTTAATAAACTTTTTTACTCCCTCAATCAACAATTACTCTAAAACTTTCAAAGCCCTCTCATAATCCGCCCTTGAATAAAGCACAAGATAAACTTCTTTAACACTCTCAGCTTCCCTTGAAAACTCTTCCACAACTTCAATAAAAGTTTTAACAACCTCTTCCAGTGGACATCCATAGATGCCGGCACTTATGGCTGGAAATGCAATTGAAGAAATGTTTAGCTCTTCAGCTTTTCTTAATGGCCCGATTAACGCTTTTCTAAGCTTCTCCTTTAAGCTCCCATTCCATTTTCCACCACAATAAGGCCCAACCGTGTGGATAACGTATTTTATTCCAGAGCGCTCCATGTTTAAAGCGGGTGTAACAACGACTTCACCGTGCTCAATGTAATTTCTCCCAATCTGCTCTCTCATAGCCTCTTTGCTGATTTTGATGTATTCGTAAGGGTCTCCAGCTGCAGCTTTAGCAATGGCTAAAGCTACTCCTCCACCGTGCTCCAAATATTTGTTTGCCGCATTAACTATCGCCTCCGCTGGAAACCTAGTTATGTCTCCTTGGGCGAGCTTAAAAGTTAAATTTCTAAAGGTAAGTTCTTTTAAAATCATACTCTCACCTCGACAACAAATCTTCTGCAACCTCTTGAGCTTTATCCAAAACCCGCTCCTCATCAAAGCTCAAAACTTCTCTATCAAGCATCAAAATCTTCCCATCGACTATTGTGGTCTCGACATCGCTTCCATTTGCAGAATAAACGATGTGGCTTATAACATTGTGAATCGGTCTTAGGTGAGGTTTGTTGAAGTCAATTATAATCAAATCTGCTAAAGCACCTTCTCTTATTACTCCAGCATTCAGCTTTAGTGCTTTTGCCCCATTTTGAGTTGCCATCTTAAAAACAGTTGAAGCATCGGCTATTGTTGGATCAAGGATGTGCACTTTGTGTAAGAGTGCCGCTAGTTTCATCTCTTCAAGCATGTCCAAGTTGTTGTTGCTTGCAGTTCCATCAGTTGCTAAAGAAACGTTCGCCCCTTCTTTTAAAAGCTCCCTAAGGGGCATTACTCCACTCGCAAGCTTCATGTTCGAGGCTGGATTGTGTGCTATTGTTGCACCACTTTTTGCAATGATTTCAATATCCCTTTCGTTCAACCAGACGCCATGTGCAATAATAACATCATCTTTCAAAAACCCAATCTCATCTAAAAGCTCAACTGGACTTTTTCCATATTGGGCTTTTATGTTCTCCACTTCAGTTTTAGTTTCACTAACGTGGATTGTTATCATTTTCTTGTACTTATCTGCTAACTCTCTAACCCTTTTCAAAAACTCTGGAGAGCAAGTGTACGGAGCGTGAGGTCCAAAGAGGAAGTTAATCCTCTCCAAACCAAGCTTTTCGACAAATTCCATAACTCTAAAGGCTTCCATAATCTCTTTTTCCCCTTTTTCTTTATCTCCGAGTTCGATCATCCCGTGACTTAGATAAGCCCTTAAGCCACTCTCTTTTACTGCTTTAGCAGTTTCATCCATGAAGAAGTACATGTCAACAAAAGTTGTTGTTCCAGTCTTTATCATTTCTAAAGCACCTAAAAGAGAACCCCAATAAACATCACTTGCTTTGAGTTTTGCTTCTCTTGGCCAAATATGCTTTTGAAGCCATTCCATAAGTTCCAAATCATCTGCAACGCCCCTAAAAAGTGTCATGGCTAAATGGGTGTGTGTATTTATAAAACCAGGAGAAACTATTTTTCCGTTAGCATCAATAACAACATCAGCACTCTCCTTCAAACCTTTTCCAATTTTTGTTATTTTGTTTTCTTCAATAAAAAGGTCGGCTTTTATAATTTCCAGATTTTCGCCATAGATGAGGGTTCCGTTTTTTATTAAGATGCTCATCTTTCACCACCAAAGCTAATAAGTTTTTAAGCCTAAATAAAGTTTAGGTGATACTATGGAGAAGCCCATTACATTGAACTTGCCAAAAATTGAAAACCCAATCTTTATAGAGGGCTATCCAGGAATTGGACTTGTTGGACATATAGCAGCTAATTTTCTTGCAAAAGAACTCAAAATGGAAATGATAGGGCACATTGAGAGCTCATTCATTCCACCAATAACCTTAATTTTAGAAGGAAAACCAAATCCCCCAATAAGATTTTACGCAAAGGATAACGTGATAATAGCCATCGCCGACATTTATATAACCCCAACGCTTGTAAATGAGATAGCTAAGGAAGTCGTTAGCTATCTAAAGGAAACCAACGCTCAAAAAGTAATCTCAATGGGCGGCATGGGCATTGGATTTTTCAAAGAAAAAATGGAAGTTTATGGAGTTGGAGGAAGCGAAGAGGAAAATAAAGAGCTGGAGGATATTGGGGTAAAGATACTCAAATTCGGCTCAATAATGGGGATGAGCGGTAGGCTACTTTGGGAAGCCTCAAAGGAAAAACTAAAGAGCTACGTCCTCTTGGGCGAAACTTTTGGAGATAGACCAGATCCAAGGGCAGCTGCAAATGTAATAGAGTACCTCAAAAAGCTCATTCCATTAGAGGTTTCAACCGAACCACTAATCAAAGAAGCGGAAATGATTGAAGAACAATTAAGGAGAATGCATGAACAGATGGAAATTGCAAGAAGAAAAGCCGAGAAAGAATACGAGAGCGTTTATGTATGAGGTGATGCTAATGCTTGAAGAAATTTTAGTTTTAACCGGAATATCAAGGAGAACCTTGGATTCTTTACTTAAAAGCCCATACAAAACAATTGAAATTAGAAACGCTAGAAATGTTCTCGCCTTAAGCAGAATTAAAGCTGGAGAAAAGATATTCCTAACTTATGAAACCTTCCATGATATTGTAAAAGGAACTGAAGGCATAGTTGCTGAAATTTTAAGAGTTGAGAGCATGGAGCAGAGGGTTTTATGGGAAGAAAGTGATGAAAGGGAGCAGATGATTTGCAGAGTTCAGTTAAAACTTTTGGGTCTTGGAAAAGTTTTGGAAATCGTTGAAAGAAATAGTGCAATAAGGGTAAAGATCAGAGAGATGCTCCCACATGAGATGAGGATGGGTTAAAATATTTAAGAGTTTCCGTTTTGGACTGAGAATTAGAAAATATCAAGTGTCTTTTGCTTCCCTCTTTTGATTTTCCCTCGTTTAGGAGGTTTTAGTTTCCTAAATTCAAGCCCTTCTTTTTCTAAAAGCTTTCTTGCACCTTCTGTCAGAGATGGAGCAACCAAAATGCCCCTGACTTTCCCATATTCTTCTTTTAAGGCATCAACATAACGTTTCAACTGGCTTACCGCGTGTAGATCTGCCCTTCTGCGCTTTAACTCCAAAACAACAATGTTGCCTTCTTTATCCTTACCCAAAACATCAACTATACCATGTTTTATGGGTTTTTCCTTGGATAGTGGCTTAAAACCTTCTTCAATAAGTTCTGGATTCTCAAAAATTAGGTCTGCCATTTCTTTTTCGCTTCCTGTTAGGGCTAATTCTTCATAATCCTCTGCTGAGAAATAGCTTGCGAGGTAAACATTAATTAGCTCAACTTCTAAAATCTCCCTCGGCTTTTTCCTTACGCTTTTTAGAATAATATTTTCATCTTTTACTTCAAAGCTGGCAATACTTCCAGGCGGTTGCCAATTCACAGGTTCTCTTTTGTTCTTTTGATGGATTAAAAAAGAGCCATCTGGTTTGATCATAATAACCCGATCCCCAGGACCGAGTTCACTCTTAGCCCTTCCATCATAAGATACCTTGCATAGGGCAAAAATGGTGAGTATAGCTTCATTTCTAAGCCCTTCACTAACCAGTTCAATTAATTCATCTTTCGTTGGATTAACTTTAGATTTAACTTTCATCTCCTTTTCCCAACCATGGGTTTGGAACTTAACATCTTATAAAGTTTTCAAACTTAATTCTCTCGGGGGATGTGAATGCATGAATGGGCGTTAGCTGATGCTATAGTTAGGACAGCTTTAAATGTTGCTCAGGAAAATGAAGCAAATAAAGTTCTTGAAATTAGAGTTGTTTTAGGCGAATTGCAGGATGTTGATACGGAATTGATTGAATTTGCAGTTAAAGAGCTTATAAAAGGGACAATAGCAGAAAATGCAAAGATAACCTTCATTGAAGAAGAAGCACTTTTCAAATGCAGGAACTGTAGTTTTGAGTGGAAATTAAAAGACATCAAGGAAAGCTTAGATGAAAGAATTAAAGAGGATATTCACTTCATTCCAGAGGTTGCTCACGCATTCATGAAATGCCCAAAATGTAAAAGCCCAGATTTTGATGTAGTTAAAGGAAGAGGCGTTTATATAGAGGGAATAAAAGTGGCAAAGGAGGAGTAGCGATGCTCGATCCAAGAATTAACGTCATAGATGAGCGTTTGAAAGGTATTAAGAGAGTAATCCCGGTAGTGAGTGGAAAAGGAGGCGTTGGAAAATCGATAGTCTCTACAACCCTTGCTCTAATTTTAGCTAAAAAAGGATTTAAAGTTGGGCTTTTGGACTTAGACTTTCATGGAGCAAGTGATCATGTAATCTTAGGGGTCAAAGATATATTTCCAGAAGAGGAGAAAGGTGTTATACCCCCTGAGATTTATGGGATTAAATTCATGAGCATAGCATTTTATTCAGAAGATAAACCAACCCCATTAAGGGGAAAAGAAATTACAGATGCGTTACTTGAACTTTTAGCAATAACAAGATGGGAAGACCTAGATTTCCTAGTCATTGATATGCCCCCAGGATTAGGAGAACAGTTCCTTGATCTTTTAAGGTTCATAAAGAGAGGAGAATTTCTGATTGTTGCTACACCTTCAAAACTGGCAATAAATGTTGTTAAAAAAGTGGTGGAACTTTTGAAAGAACTAAACCTCAAAACATTAGGGATAGTGGAGAACATGAAGCTAGACGATGAAAAAGAAATCAAAGAACTTGCAGAAGAATTTGAGATACCTTATTTGGTAGATATTCCTCTGTACAGAGATTTGGATGAAAAGATTGGGAATATTGAAGCGTTACTAAGTTCAGAGTTTGCAGAAAAAATTGAAAAAGTTGCAGAAAAGATTCTTTAATCTTCTATTCCTTTTTCAGTAATTTTGAATGCTGCCTCTCCTTCAGGCAGGTGAGGCGAATCCACTAATCTTGCGATTCTCTTTCCACCTTTTCCTTTTCTTAGATAAAGCCTAACTGTTGCTGAGTGAGCCAATATATGACCACCAATTGGTCTCGTTGGATCTCCAAAGAAAGCATCAGGTCTTGCTTGAACTTGGTTTGTAACAAAAATTGCAACATCATGTAAGTTAGCTAGGCGGTGCAAATCAGATAAATGTTTCCCAAGCTTTTGTTGTCTCTCTGCTAATGCTCCTCTCCCAATATATTCAGCTCTGAAGTGAGAGGTTAGAGAATCCACGACAACTAGCTTAATATTGTTGTTCTTTATGAGTTCTTCAGCTTTTTCTACTAGAAGCATTTGGTGGTTTGAATTGTAAGCCCTTGCAACATATATGTTCTTCAGGACTTCCTCAGGATCCAAACCCCTATTTTCTGCAATTTGCCTAATTCTCTCTGGTCTAAATGTGTTCTCGGTGTCGATATAAATAGCACCTGCTTCTAATCCACCTTCATCTCTCCCAAGTTGAACGGTCACACAAAGGGTGTGAGCTATTTGGGTCTTTCCACTTCCAAACTCACCGAAAACTTCTGTAATTGCTTGGGTTTCAACTCCTCCACCTAAAAGCTTATCCAAAGCCTTGCTTCCAGTAGTAATTTTCCCAATTATTTGTCTTCTCTGTAAATATTCATCCGCCCTTATGAAGGTGCCAATATTTGCAGCCTCTCTTGCTGCCTGGATTATCTTTAATGCCGCACCCTCACTTATTCCAGCTATTTCTTTAAGCTCAAGCGGAGATGCAACAGCTATTGCTTCTAACGTATCAAAACCAGCTTCTCTAAGTTTTTCAGCTGTTGCTGGACCTACCCCCGGTAAGTCCTCAAGTGTGCTTACCTCTTTTTTCTTCTTTTTCTTGACAGATTCAACAACACTTTCTACAATAGTTTCTTCAAGTTCATTTTCAACAGGCAATTCTTCAAACTCATCCAATTCTTTAATTTCCTCTGCAGATTTCTTTTTTCTCGCCATGTTTACCACCTATTAGCATGACAGTCGCTAACTTTAAGGCATCGAAGGATTATATATTTTTCTCTTTTATTAAATGAGCAAATGGCATGTTAAAATCAAAAATACGTTGTGAGTAACCCCCAATTGTTAAAATAAAGCCAAGCAAGAGATATATTTCCAGTGGAGACATGGCTCACATATTTAGTACAATGATATGGAAATTTTTTCATATATATCCCAGGGAGTTTTATTTCCACTGGAACCAAGTTTTGACATATTCAACAGATCAGGTAGTGTGAAATAGAGAAACAAGGTTTATAAATGCTTTTTAACTTTGTAAATAGTCAAATGTTCAGTCTAGTTATATACTAATGCATGTTTTGTTTCAGTTTTTACATTTTTATGTATTAATTTTTGAACAATGTTCATAGATAAGTTTATATATTGTGAGGAGTATAAGAGATGGGAGTGTTTATCACCAAAACAACAAAATTTTTCTGTGTCTGTCCGCAGTTCCAGTGGAAATAAAACTCCCTGGGGGTTAATATTTATTTAATAGATTTGGAATTGTTAAATAATATTGTTTTTCTAAAGTGTTCTGAAATGTGCACCAATGATCTAATTTTTCATGATAATTGTTAGGAGTGTTATCCAAAGGAAATTATCAGTTGTGTTCAAAGAGACGTTTACATTGTTAAATTCTTGATGAACTCACTTGTGCATTAAACACCTTTATTTCCTTTGGAACAGTGGACTTTTAAGAGATAAAGGCAAAATAACTTTTGGTGATTCCAGTGGAAGAACAAGTCCTTAAATGGTTAAAGGAAGGTAGGGATGATGCTGAAGATATTGTTGATTTTCCATGGAATGTTAAAAAACAGTCTGAACATGTTTATTTGGCAGAGTATCCAAAAATACCCTTTGTGCTTAATGTCGTGTTTACAGAAGGTTTTGTTCATTTGATAGTTCCTTTTGGCTTGGAGACGGTCTCACTTGAACCATCTGAAAGACTTAAACTTTATCATACGTTGCTCCTATTGAATGATAAAATAAATCTCCTTAAGTTCACCCTGAGTGGATTTAATGAGGAAATTGTTCTTAGGGTTGATTTGGATAGAAAATCCCTTGGAAAGGAGGAATTCAACGATGCTTTAACTTCATTGCTGATTGGTGTTAATGAACTAGTGAAAGCTCTTGGTTTGGAAAAAGACTTTGCGAGATCTATATTTGAACGGGTAGCACTTATGATAATTGAAAGATTGCAAAGGGGTGCAACTAAGAAAGATTTAGTTAAATTTTTAGTAGTCAAAGTGGGGATGAAAAGAGAAGAAGCTGAAGCATTTATAGATGAAATCATTAAAGCCCAGAAGGAGGAAGAACGAAAAAGCAGCATTGGCTATGTTTGATTTTTAATTGTTTTCTTTTTTAGTTGACATATTCCTAGGCTGATAAAATTTGTATTTCTCAAGATGTCTTAACTGAAATTTACATGAACTTGCTCAATAAAGCATATATACCCCTCAAGCTATTATCTTATTTGCATTTCCTATGCTTCCTGTGTTTCCTTTGGAGCCAAAATATTGTGGTATTTAAACAAATAACAAATGTTACAATTGTAACATTAAGACATTTAATCAATAACATATTGAATTATACGAACAGTAAAATTAAATGCTGTCTTTAAAAGCAAGAGTTCCATTTCCAGTGGAGGTTCGAGGATGAGAGAGAATGAACAAACTTATTTGGACTCAATTTTTGAAAAGTATTTGAATGCAAGGAAGATATTCAAAAATAAGGAAGTTCTTAGACATAGCTATACTCCAAAAGAATTGCCTCATAGAAGGGAACAAATAGAATCTCTGGCTCACATCCTTGTTCCAGTACTTAGGGGTGAAACACCTTCCAATATTTTCGTTTATGGAAAAACTGGAACTGGAAAAACTGTAACTGTAAAGTTTGTAACTGAAGAGCTTAAGAGGATTTCAATGAAGTACAACATCCCTGTTGAGGTTATTTATCTCAATTGTGAAATTGTTGACACTCAATATAGAGTTTTAGCCAATATTGTCAACCATTTTAAGCATGAAAGTGGGTTTGAAGTTCCTTTGGTTGGATGGCCCACAGATGAGGTTTATTCCAAACTTAAGCAGATCATAGATTCAAAAGATAGATTTGTTATCATAGTCCTTGACGAAATCGATAAGCTAGTCAAAAAGAGTGGTGATGATATTCTCTATAATCTAACACGTGTAAATACAGAGCTGAGTAAAGCAAAAGTCAGCATTATTGGAATTTCCAACGATTTAAAATTCAAGGATTATTTGGATCCAAGAGTTTTAAGCTCTTTAAGTGAAGAGGAAGTGGTGTTTCCACCCTATGATGCTAACCAGCTTAGAGATATCCTCCAACAAAGGGCTGATGTTGCTTTTTATGAAGATGTTTTGGATGAAGCCGTTGTGCCGTTATGTGCCGCTTTAGCAGCAAGAGAGCATGGGGATGCAAGAAGAGCTTTGGATTTGCTTAGAGTTAGTGGAGAAATCGCTGAAAGGGAAGGAGCTCCAAGAGTCACCGAGAGGCACGTTTGGAAAGCCCAGGAAAAAATCGAACAAGATACGATGGAGGAGGTTATAAAAACCCTCCCCTTGCACTCAAAGTTTGTTCTCTATTCGATAGTCCTTTTAGATGAAAATGGCGAGTTGCCGGCAAATACTGGAGATGTTTATGCGGTTTATAAGGAGATTTGTGAATACATGGATGTTGAACCTTTAACTCAAAGAAGGGTAAGCGATTTAATTAGTGAGCTTGACATGTTGGGGATAATAAATGCTAAGGTTGTCAGCAAGGGGAGGTATGGAAGGACAAAGGAGATTAGATTGAACGTTACACCCTATAAAGTCAAAAATATATATAGAACAGAGTACCATCTTCAACCGCTCTTAACATTGAGCATGGTTAAGCAGAGGAGGTTGTTTTGATGGATGAGCTTATTAAGGACTTGCTTGCCAACAAATACTTAATAACTCCTCCAGCTTATTTTGTTTTGTCAGAGCATTATAAAAAAGAATTTGCACTTGCAGAGCTAATAAAATTCACAAAGCAGAAATTTAACACATTTATTATTGATGATAATGTTGCTAAAGCGTTTTTAGAATATAAAGGTCTTTTAAGGGTTGGTGTTGAGAAGTACGTGCAAACTTCTACTGAAACCATGAAGGAAAAATTTCCAAAGGAAATTGGAACCGCTGAAACCCATGAAAAAGAATCCTTTTTCCTCGCTCAAACTATCGAAAAACCAACTTTGAAGGAGTATTCTGGTAAATCGCGTGAGGATATTGGTCATATTGTGGAATCAAGAGGTGAGGGGGAAGTTTATACTGAAGAAATTGGAACCTCTATTTCCACTGGAAACACCGAAATTTTGGAGTCGTTAGAAGGCTTTGATAATGAATTAAAGGGAGAATATGTGGGAAATTTGGGGGGTACCAGTTCTATTTCCACTGGAACAGTTGAGGAAGGAGTGGAGTATAATGGAGAGGAGGTTGAAGTTAAGAGACAAGTGGTGGAAGAGTATGGTGCTTTAGTGCCTCTTGAAGAAGAGGAAATTCCAGAGGAAATTAAAGAGAAGAAGTATTCTGTTTATAGAGATTTCAAAGTAACGCTCAAAGAAGATTTTGAACCTATTGCAAAGGAAATAAAACCCGAGTTTGAGATTAAATTCGATGTAAGAAAAGTGAAAATGAAGAGACCCAAAGCAAAGAATGCAAATGGAAAGGAAGGTGAAATCATAATTAGAAGTTATGAAAATCTCTTTAGGAGCAGATTAAGGAAGCTTAGGAAGATATTGAGAGAGAACCCGGAGATAAGGGGTGTCGTTGATATTGGAAAATTGGGTTATATAAACTCTGATGGAGAAATCACAATTATTGGTCTTGTAAATTCAAAAAGGGAAACGGCAAAAGGATTCATTTTTGAAGTTGAAGACACTACTGGTGTTACCAAGGTATTCATCGGAAAGGACAGTGAAGATTACAAAAAAGCGTATGATGTTTTATTGGACAGTGTTGTTGCTTTTAAAGGTTATTATTCAAAGAGAGGTATTCTATTTGCGAATCACCTTTATCTTCCTGACGTTCCATTGTATAAGAGGGAAAAGCCACCATTGGAAGAGAAAGTTTATGCTGTCTTAATCAGTGATATCCATGTGGGCAGTACAGAATTTTGTGAAAAAGCCTTCATGAAGTTCATAGAATGGCTAAATGGTAACGTTGGAAGTAAGGAAGAGGAAGAAATTGTAAGTAGGATAAAGTATATGATAATAGCAGGTGATGTGGTTGATGGAATTGGTATCTATCCGGGGCAATATAACGAATTGAACATTCCAGATATTTTTGATCAATATGAAGCTTTAGCAAATCTCTTATCCAATGTTCCCGAACATATACAAATGTTTATTGGTCCTGGAAACCACGACGCTGCAAGAACAGCATTACCTCAACCAGAATTTTACAAAGAGTATGCTAAACCACTCTATGATTTGAAGAATGCTATAATAATTAGCAATCCAGCATTAATTAATTTACATGGGAGAGACTTTTTAATTGTGCATGGAAGGGGAATTGAAGACGTCGTTGGGAACGTTCCAGGTGTAACTCACCACAAACCAGCAATGCCCATGGTGGAATTACTAAAGTTAAGGCATTTGGCACCAACTTTTGGAGGAAAGGTCCCAATAGCACCAGATCCAGAAGATTTGCTGGTGATTGAGGAAGTTCCAGATTTAGTTCAAATGGGGCATGTTCACGTTTTGGATTATCAAGTCTACCGCGGTGTCTTTTTAATAAACTCAGCAACTTGGCAAGCTCAAACAGAGTTTCAAAAGATGGTTAACATAGTTCCAACTCCAGCGAGAGTTCCTATAATAGATATTGAGACTGCAAGATTGAAAACGATTGTTGATTTTACCAAATGGTGTTAGCGGGTGAATTCTAATGGAAGAATTTAGTGATGAAATGAAAGCTTACTTTGAAAGGCTTCAAAGGGAGATTGATAAAGTTTATGAAATAGCTAAAAAAGCGAGAATTCAAGGGAAAGACCCTGTTAGGGATATTGAAGTTCCACAAGCAACTGATATGGCTGGTAGAGTTGAGAGCTTAGTTGGACCCAAGGGAGTTGCTCAAAGAATTAGAGAGTTAGCACAAGAGTATGGTAAAGAGTTAGCAGCACTAAAAGTTGTTGATGAAATAATTGAAGGAAAGTTTGGCGAGATGAGCTTAGAAGAAAAAGCTGAACAAGCCGTGAGAACTGCTTTAGCTATTCTTACAGAAGGTATTGTTTCTGCCCCTATTGAAGGTATCGCTTACGTTAAGATAAAACAAAATTCTGATGGGAGTAAATATCTAGCATTATACTATGCAGGCCCCATTAGGAGTAGCGGTGGAACTGCCCAAGCCTTGAGTGTTCTAGTTGGTGATTATGTTAGAAGAAAACTTGGATTGGATAGATATAAGCCAACAAATGATGAAATAGAGCGTTATGTTGAGGAAATAGACCTTTATCACAGAGCAGTTACAAGATTGCAATATTATCCAAGTGCCGATGAGGTTAGATTAGCAATTCAAAACATCCCCGTTGAGATAACGGGAGAAGCTACAGATGATGTTGAGGTTAGTGGTTATAGGAATTTGCCAAGAGTCGAGACCAATCAGCTTAGAGGTGGTGCATTATTGGTCTTGGCAGAGGGTGTTCTTCAAAAGGCTAAAAAATTGGTCAAATACATAGACAAGATGGGAATTGATGGGTGGGAGTGGCTTAAGGAATTTGTAAAGAGTAAAGAAATGGGAAAGGGCGAGGAAAGCAAAAGCGAGGTTGCAAATGAGGAAACAACATCTCAACTAACAATCGAGGAAAGGAAAGGTTTCTATTATGAGCTTTATGAAAGACTTAACAAAGAGATTGCTCCGAATAAAAAATACACAAAAGAGATCATAGGTGGCAGACCTCTATTTGCAGAACCCTCAGCAAATGGTGGATTTAGACTTAGGTATGGTCGCTCAAGAACGAGTGGTTTTGCCACATGGGCTGTTAATCCAGCAACAATGATTTTAGTTGATGAGTTTTTAGCTGTAGGAACTCAAATGAAGACTGAAAGACCCGGAAAAGGTTGTATTGTAACACCAAACACAACTATCGAAGGACCAATAGTTAAGCTAAAAGATGGAAGCGTTGTTAGGGCTGATGATTATGAAATCGCTCTTAAAATAAGAAATGATGTTGTTGAAGTCCTTTATTTAGGAGATGCGTTAGTTAATTTTGGTGATTTTCTTGAAAACAATCAAACCCTTTTACCAGCCAATTATGTTGAAGAATGGTGGATACAAGAGCTGATAAAAGCGGTAAATGACATTTACGAAGTTGAGCTTAAACCCTTTGAAGAAAATCCAAGAGAGAACGTTGAAGAAGCGGCAGATTATCTTGATTTGGATGTTGATTTTTTGGCTAAGCTTTTGTACGACCCCATTAGGGTTAAGCCAAAAGTTGAAGAAGCAATTCATCTTTCAAGAATCCTTGGAATTCCCCTACATCCTTATTACACACTCTTTTGGAATACATTGACTGTTGAAGAACTTATTCAACTTCAAAATGCCTTAATAAATGCCCAAATTGAATGGGGTAGCTATCTGGGTAATAAATATGCTAAGAAAATAATCCTTAGTTTGGAGAGTATAAAAAGAACGAAAGTTAAGAGAAGCTTAGAGCTTTTAGGTTTGCCCCATAAAGTTGAGGATGGCTTTGTGGTCATTGAATATCCATGGAGTGCCGCACTTTTAACTCCATTGGCTAATCTGGAGAAAAGAATTGAAGTTAAACAATTCTATACACCAATTGATTTAATCAATGAAATAAGCCCAATAAAGCTTAGGGATAAGGGAATCAGTTGGATTGGCGCAAGAATGGGCAGACCAGAAAAAGCTAAGGAAAGAAAAATGAAACCACCAGTTCATGTCCTTTTCCCAATAGGCTTAGCTGGGGGAAATTCGAGAGATATTTACAAAGCGGCAGAAGAGGGAAAAGTGGCGGATGTGGAGATTGCTCAATTTAAGTGTACGAACTGTGGTCATGTGGACATTTTCCCAACCTGTCCCGAGTGTGGGGGAGAGACTAAAATACTCTTCACATGCCCAAGGTGTAAACATCAGTCAACAGAGGAGAAAGTTTGTCCAAGATGTAACGTTGAGATGAGAGCATATGTGAGAAGGAAGATTAACCCAAGGGAACTTTTGAGTAAAGCCATGGAGAACGTTAGGATCAATACTTTGGATAAGCTAAAAGGCGTTATGGGTATGACCTCTGCTTACAAAGTTCCAGAGCCCTTGGAAAAGGGTGTTTTAAGAGCTAAGAATGACGTTTACGTCTTTAAGGATGGTACTATTAGATTTGATGCAACAGATGCCCCAATTACTCATTTTAGACCAAGAGAAATAGGTGTTTCAGTTGAAAGACTTAGGGAACTTGGCTATACCCATGATTTTGAAGGAAAGCCGTTGGTTAGTGATGATCAAATTTTGGAGCTTAAAGTTCAAGACGTTATTCTTTCAAAAGAAGCTGGTAAATACTTGGTTAGGGTTGCAAAGTTTATAGATGACTTGCTTGAGAGATTTTATGGATTGCCGAGGTTTTACAATGTAGAGAAGATGGAGGATTTAGTAGGACATTTAGTTATTGGCTTAGCACCACACACTTCAGCTGGTATAGTGGGGAGGATAATAGGCTTTGTTGATGCCTTGGTTGGTTATGCACATCCATATTATCATGCAGCGAAGAGGAGGAACTGTTTCCCCAGTAATACGGAAATTTTGGTGAACATTGAAGGAGAACCCAAGAGAGTTACTCTTGAAGAACTCTATGGGGATCTTTATGAAGATGAAACCTATGAAAACATGGTTTATGTTAAGAGAAAGCCGAAGAAGGGGATTAAGGTTTACTCATTTGATACAAAGAGCGGAAAAGTTGTTTTAACGGAAATTGAAAATGTTATAAAAGCTCCAGCAACTGATCATTTAATTAAGATAGCCCTTGAAACTGGGAGAAGCTTTGAAACTACCGTTGATCATCCTGTTATAGTTTATGAAAATGGGGAATTCAAGGAGAAGAGAGCTTTTGAAGTTAAAGAAGGAGATTTAATTTTGCTGCCAAAGATTGAATTTGAAGTGGAAGACATTGAAGAGATTGATTTGCTCAAAGAATTTGCTAAGGATGAATTTAAAGAACTGTGGAACGTTATTATGGTTCGTGGAATTGCTGAGTGGCTTAAGAAAGTTCTATCCTCTGCGGAAATTTCTGGATATCATGAATATCTAAAAAGGAACTCTATTCCGCTTTCTGTTATTTTAAAACTACTGGAAGAGAAAGGTCTTACTTTAGATGACATTCCTAAGGAGTTATATCTCGGAATTAAGCGGGATAAGGTTAAGATAAAACGCACTGTGAAGATTGAACCATTACTCAAGTTAATTGGCTACTATCTTGCTGAAGGTTATGCGAGGGAAAGCAACAGCGTTTATCAGATAAGCTTCTCAAATGGTGATAAAGAGATTAGAGAGGACATCAAACGTGCCCTTAGGGAAGCCTTTGGAGATGGCTTTGGAATGTACGAACGTGGAGAAAAAATAACTGTGGGCTCAAGGATCATTTACCTACTGTTCACTAAGGTTTTGAAAGCTGGAAGTGGAGCTAGAGATAAAAGAGTTCCATCCTTTGTCTTTAAACTCCCGAGAGAAAAGGTCAAGCACTTGCTTCAAGCCTATTTTGAAGGGGATGGAAGTGCCATAAAAACAGCTGCTCGTGTAGTTGTTTATAGTGTCAACAAACCTCTCCTTGAAGATATTGAGACACTACTCTTGTCCAAGTTTGGTATCAGGGGATATTACACCCTAGATAAGAATGCCAACAGAGGGAACGCCCGTGGAAGACTCTATCATATTGAGCGCGGAAACGAGCCGCCAATATCTAAAGTGTATGCTCTCAACATAGCTGGTGAATACTATGACCAGTTCTTTGGGGAGATTGGCTTCACTAGTGAGCGTAAGAACTCTGTTTATGACTTACACAAGAACAGAAATCGCATTAGGGATAAGTACTTTACTGAAAATGGATGGCTCCTTAAGGTCAAGCGTGTTGAATACATTAAACCAGAAGAAGAATTTGTGTTCTCTTTAAATGCAAAGCAATATCATAATGTTATAATTAATGAAAATATTGTAACACATCAATGTGATGGAGATGAGGATGCTGTTATGCTCCTTCTCGATGCTCTATTGAATTTCAGCAAATACTATCTCCCAGAAAAGCGTGGAGGAAAAATGGATGCACCTTTGGTTATTACTACAAGATTAGACCCAAAAGAGGTTGATAGCGAAGTTCATAACATGGATGTTGTCCGCTATTACCCACTTGAATTTTACCAAGCAACCTATGAATTTAGATCTCCAAAGGAAATAAAGCTCATTGAGAGAGTTGAAGATCGTTTAGGAAAACCTGAGCAATATGAAGGTTTAAAATTCACTCATGATACAGATGATATAGCTTTGGGTCCAAAGATGAGCAGATACAAGCTATTGGGTGATATGGAAGAAAAAGTTAAACAGCAGTTAGTGCTCGCTGAAAAAATTAGGGCTGTTAATGAGCATCATGTTGCTGAGACGATTATAAACTCTCATTTAATTCCAGATTTGAGGGGTAATTTGAGAAGCTTCACAAGACAGGAGTTTAGATGTGTTAAATGTAACACAAAATACAGGAGACCACCATTAAACGGAAAATGTCCAAAATGTGGTGGAAAAATCGTTTTGACAGTTTCAAAAGGTGCAATTGAAAAGTATTTGCCGGCAGCAAAAACTTTGGTCACTGAATATGATGTGCTTGATTATACAAGGCAGAGGATATGTTTAACTGAAAAAGACATAAAATCTCTATTTGCAACGGTTTTTCCAGAAACGCAGAAAATCTTAATGACATCTAAAACAATTGACATCTGTGAAAAAATGGTGATCGATAGATTCGGTGGAAGGAGAAAAAATGGATATCTGGAGGAGTTAAAAGCAAATGGCATGTTAAAGAAGAAGGAAAAACCGAAAGAAGAGAAAAAACTTGAGTTTAAAAAGAAGCCTAAGAAGAAAAAGAAAGTTGTTAGTTTGGAAGAGTTCTTCAGTGGAAAATAGTTGCGAAAATCGTATAAACCTTTAGTCACTAATTTTATTTTTGAGAGCCATGAAAATAGTGCCGAGTATAGCTTATCTACGCATTTACAAACAAGCCTTTGTTGGATATTCAATGGCATTAGCTGGATGGATCGGAGAGCATCTGCTTAATGAAAATTCTCTTCCAAAGCCAATATTCTTTTTTAAAGCTCTCAGAAAGCTTAATTTTAAATTCATTGGTGAAGATAAGGAAGATGATAGCTTAACTCAGTTTTTCTCTGGAAAAAATGTTGGTGTAACTGTTTCATTTGAGCCCTTTAGTGATTCTCTTTTCTTACAAATCTATCCCCTGAAAAAGAGGATTAGTCCCTCAATGACAATTAGGGCACAGTATATAGAATTTTATGATCAGTTCGTAGTTTCTGTTGAACCAGCTCAAAGGTTGCCCCATGGGATTAAAAGCGTGGGGATAAATGCTTTAATTATTGAGGACAGTTATCCAATTTCCCTTCCTTACTGGGGAATGGTTCATGAGGATTGGGAAAATGATCTCAAGCTTTTAGTCATGTTAAACAATATCTATGATGATTTGGAGGGAAGAGAATATAGATGTCCAATCTGCTTTTCTACATTAAGAAGAGAGGGAGAAGCATTAAAATGTGATAGCTGTGGCTTTGTATTCACAAGTGAAGAAAACTTCGACAAAGTGTTGTCAGAGTTCTCTTTAGAAGTAGGAGAAGAGATATTCAAGGTTTGATTGCTTAGCGATGGTAAAATTTATAAAGCAATTCTAACACCTATGAAATGGGCATAGCCCCGTGGTGTAGCGGCCAAGCATGCGGGACTTTGGATCCCGCGACCGGGGTTCGAATCCCCGCGGGGCTACCATCAAAGCGGGCTCCAGACCTTCGAACCCCCAAAAATTCTTCTAATTTTCTAAGAATTAAAACAAAAAGAAGAGTTCAGATTATCAAAGATACCAAATCCCGGATTGCCTTTTCTGGGTCTTTTGCTTTTGCTACTCCAGATGCTAAGAGAACTCCAACGGTTCCAAGCTCTAAGGCTTTTTTAACGTCCTCGCCAGTAGAAATTCCAGCACCACAAAGAACTTTAACATCTGGATTAATTCTCTTAACGATATCTACTGTTTTAGTAACCACTTCTGGGTTTGCTTTGCTTACTGGGATTCCAGTTCCTATAAGTTCTGGAGGTTCAACAGCAATGTAATCAGGACCTAAAGCTGCTGCCGCCCCACTCACCTCTGGATTGTTTGTACAGACCATAGTCATTAAGCCAACTTCTTCTGCCCTCCTTATTGAAGCTTCCAAATCTGCTAAAATCATCCTATTTTCTGAGTGGTTTAACAAAGTTCCAACGGCACCTGCTTCTTTAACCGCCTCTGGTAGCACGTGTCCAGTATTGCTCCCAGGTTTTATTGGGTCTATATGTTGAGCAAAAACGGGAATTTCAACTTCCTGGGCTATTCTATATAAATCAGCTAATTGGGGGGCAACGACAATTGTAATGCCGGTTTCTTTGTAAACCTTTTCAGCAGCTTTTGCTATTCTTAACGCCCCGTCTCCGGTGGCTTGAATATATGTTTTAAAATTTATGGCAATTATAGGTTCTTTCACACCAAACACCTCCTCAAATAGTCCAATCGACTCCTAAAGCGTCACTATAAGCGTTTAAAACTCTCTTTAAGTATTCTTTTGCTGTTCCAACTTTGTCCTCTTCAAAACGCTTAGCCCATTCCTCATTTCCAAATTCCTTAGCACCAGATGCTATTAAATCCAACACCCGCATGTTGTCCCAGAATACCGGTTCATAACCCGCTTTTTTTGCATAATTTGCGATTTTTCTAAGCATTTTCTTTGCATGCTCTTGCATATCTACATTTATTCCATAAGCTTCCATAAAGAGTGCTGAAATTATCTTGCTCATCCAACCTCTGTGGAATCTACACCAGCCAATATTGTCATACCAGAACTCATTTAGAGCACTTGCCAAGCTCTTTTGTGCTAGCTCTTCGGGTTCAAGAAATACTCCAAATTGGTAGAAAGTCCAATAGCGCCCTTGAATTGGGAAAGGAATGTAGTTACCAATTGCCCAATACATCGTTGGACAGATCTCTCCGTCTTCTCCAAGTGGTGTGTAAACAGCATAATCTCTAAAGCTTTCTCCGTAACTAAGCCTATCTTTGAACTTTTCATCTAAAATTGCACTTGCCTTCCTCTTGCCCATTCCTATAATTTTTGCTATCTCATTTTCGGCAAAGGCAACTCTATGGGCTAACTCAGCAACAAGTTTAGCGTTTTTCTCACTGGTCTCAATTGGCTTTAGAATTAAGCTTTCTTTATCAAATTCTGGAACATCGCTTAATCCAACTTCTTCAGGTTTTAAGAGACCTCTATAAACTAACTCTAAGACCCAAGAAGCCAATCCACCAAATTCAATTGCATCAAATCCCATCGCATCTACTGCATGGACACTTATATCACTCGCATTAATGTAAATACTACCACTCAATGGACCATTGGCTTCATAAGGCTCATACTCAACGTGGTGTCCTCTTCTGTATTTCTTACATGCAACTGGACATGGTTCTCCACAAGTAGTCCAGTTTCTTGGTTCTATTGCTTCTTTATTGAAGGGTTCCCAGTAGTGCTTCATTATATTTTCATGAATCTTAATACGCTCCTCTTTGTTAATATACGGCATTTGCCAGTTTAATATTGGGACAAAGTCACCTTCTGCAGGATAATTTCCACCAAAAGTTCCACCAGTTTTGAGTTTTGGATTGTACTTGTATTTTACGGTTTTTTCTGAAATAATTTCATTCATTGGCTTTTTGTGAACTCCTTCAACAATCCTTTTAACAACTTTAATGTTTCCTATGTTTTCATTTGGAAAGCTTTTCTTTGCTTTTCCACCAAAGATTATGGCAACAACGTTGTGAGCTTTAAATAGAACGCTTCCACTTCCGCCTCTTGCTGCCCAATCTTCACTCCCTTCAACTCTCTTGCCTTTTCGTAAAGTTTGAGAGAAAATTGCACCAAAGTTTGAATTCATCGAAGCGGGTCCAACACATGCAATTCTGTAGTCACCTTCAAATTTTTCACCAAATTTCTCAATTAGGTATTCTGTCAGTGCATATACTCCTTCTTCGCCGTTATAGTTTTTGTAAATTTCAAGTAGTTTTTCTTCTTTAATTTCATGGAATTCAACTTCTATATTTTCTCCATCCCCCTTTAGTAAAATCACTGTTGGGTTTTCTGCCTTCCCTTCTATGACTACAAAATCAACTCCAACTCTTTGGAACTGATATGCAGCTCCTCCCATTGCAGAAGGAAAGATGCCTTTCCATAGTGGAGATCTAAACACGAACATTAATCTATGAGATCCGGGCAAGATTGAACCTGCAAAGGGACCTTTACCAAAAACAATCACGTTTTTTGGATCATATGGATCTAGCTCGTAAGTCTTATAGACTTCATCATGGAGGTACAGTGCATAGTCTATTATTCCAAAAACGTCTTCCTTTTCAAATTCTTCTCTTATTGTTTCCTTATTGTCCATTTTAATCTTAAGGGTGCTGAATTGCATCCTTCCACCCCCAGTATATCACTCTTAGTGTTGGATGAGTTAATAAACATATTTAAAACTTATGTCTCGTATGCTCTAAATTAGAAAAGAAATTGTCAATTAGAAATAAAGAAAAGAGAAAACTTCAAATTTGTTCAAATCTGTCTTTAAGTTTATCCAATACATGGGGTAGGGTTGTGTATTCCATGTCTTCAAGTGGTAATCTATGTGGCTCAAATGGTCCATGCCTTCTCATGTAATCTGCGATCTCTAAAGCTTTTCTTCTTGCATCGTCAAAGGAAACATCATCAAATAAATCAACCGGACCTATTAACTTTCCATCTTTATTTATCTGCCATCCTAAAGCCATTACTCTTGGAGGTCCATCAAATCTTGCTGGAGTTGCGTATTTAAGTGGGACGGGCATTATTGGACCGTTGTGACTTCCACGCATCCAACCACTAACCAAATGTGGGAATGCAAATGGTTCTAAGACTTCTCCTAAAGCAGGCAATCCACTTTGAGCTCTCACAATAGCAACGGGATCATCTTTTCCTACATATTCCCCAGCAATTTGATAAAGTTTCTCTGTGCTAATAACAGCAACTGGCTCGTCCTTTGGTAGTTTATGGCCCTCTTTTGGGAAAACCCTCTTAATAACATATCTTGATTTTGCCCCAATCAGGGCTAGAATATCATAAAGTTCCTCTGGGGATTTCATTATAACCCTTTTATGCTCCATAATATCCCAAATCTCGAATCTAAAGCCCATATGCATGTTTGGATCGATTACCAATCCTGCTGTATTGAAAGGATCAGCAAACATTCTAAAGATTGGCAAGTTAAATGCTCCTGGCTCTGTTTTGTCCATGTGGAAAGTTACTATCGGCTCGCTTTTTCTTAGTGTTATCTCCATCTCTGCTACTCCAGGTCCCATACCTTTAATGTTTCCGCTAAATGCGTCTTTTAATAAATCTTGACCAGCTCCATATAACCCAAGTTCTTTAGCAACTTCAGTTGCTTCTTTAAACACATTCCATGCCAGTCCATGGATTTCTTCACTATCTACGCCTTTTTTATGTGTCATTATTAACTGTACATCGTCTCCACAGTAAGTTGCATGGTAGTCAATGATTGTACCTTCTTCTTTGGCTTTACTCAACATCTCATTTGCCTTCTCTATGAGAGCTGGGTGAACCTTGTGATGTCCTGGCCAGCCGCCTATGTCCGCTTTTATAACGCTAATTGTTATTTTTTCTCCTACTGCCATTGATATCACCATTTAGAAAATTGTGACTCATCTCTTATAAGATTTTACTATTTTCAAATATATCACCTGAGATGATACATTAATAGAAAAGATATGGATGATATGACGTTGAAAATGTTAAAGTTAGGCTTGACAAATATCTTCCCAGCCGAACTCCTCCTTAACGATTCTAATTAATTCTTTGAGTTCTTCTTTTTTGATGTTAACACTGCTTGTAGCCCCAACCATTGCTATGATTCCATGGATTTCCTCCTGAAGCTGGATGACATCGTCATTGATCTTTGTTACTTTTAGCTCTCTTCGAGCTATTTCTTCTTCACTTATCCTGAATTTGTCTTCTCCAATCTTAACGTGCTTTATTTCCTTCATAGATGTCACCGCAATATTTTTGTTAATTATTGTTAATAAAATTTTTCGATAAAATGATTAAATACTAAGAAGCGGAATTCTGTATCATGGAATACGTTCACTTAATATATAGAAGGCTTCCAAATAGGGTTCTTGAGAGATGGGATAAGTTGATTGATGATTTGGGGAATATTATAGTGGCAGAATCTGAATTTTATGGGATGCTAACTCCTCTATATGTTAACGGAGTAAAAGTGATTGATAATGGATATAAGATGATTTATTTTGCATTTATTGGAGAAAATTATGACATTTTGAAGGTTTATGATGATAATGGAGATTTTAGGGGATTTTATGTTGATATTTTGGGTTATACCAAACGTCAAGGGAATATTGTAGAAATGCTAGATTTATTTTTAGATATCTTTATATTCCCAAATGGTGATTTCTTTTTACTCGATGAAGATGAGCTTGAGATGGCTCTTAATTATGGAATAATAGATAAAGAAACATTTGATTTTGCCTTTAGTGTTGCTAACAACATTATAAAACGCCTTTTGGAAGGCAAGTTTCCTCCAGAAGTTGTTCATAAATATGACATTTGAGTGTCATAATGACAGAAAACCCTTCAAAAATCTTAAATATCCCTTGAAATTTCAGTGCAATACTAACTAATTCTTGGATGTGATAAGTATGAAGAGAATTACGGTTGCAATCATTGGTGCTGGAACTATTGGGAGTGCTGTTGCAAAAGCTTTGATTAATCAGGATTTTATAAGACGAGTAATTGCAACAAGGAGAAGTTTAAGTAAGCTGGAGAGATTAAAAAACCACGGGATAGAGATAACGTCAGATAATAAGAAAGCAGCTAAGGAGAGTGATGTGATAATTCTTTCCATCAAGCCAAAGGATGTCAAAGAGGTTCTTTTAGAGATTTGTCCAGAAATAGAGAAGAAACTTGTTATATCATTAGCTGCAGCTCTTTCACTTGAGTTTCTTCAAGAAATATGTCCAAACGCTAAGTTCATAAGAGCAATGCCAAATGTAGCCCTTTTGGTTAGGGAATCATTTACTGCATATGCTGTTGGGAAAAATGTTAATGAGGAAGAATTAGAAATAGCTGAAAGGATTTTCAATGCTTTTGGGAAGTTTGTTAGGGTTGAGGAAAAGTATTTGGATGCGATAACTGGTTTAAGCGGTTCAGGACCAGCCTATGCTTCAATACTTCTTGAGGCTTTAATGTATGGTGGTCTTTATGTTGGTCTTCCAAGAGATCTCTCTTTAATAGCTGCTGCTCAAACTATTTTGGGAACTGCAAGGTTAGTCATTGACCTTAACATGCATCCTGCTGAAATTAGGGATATGGTTATTACTCCTGGAGGGACTACAATAGAGGGAATCTATGAAATTGAGGATAGCAATATTAGGACTGCAATTATAAGGGCGGTGGATACTGCAACAAAAAAGTCCAAAATTCTTTCTTTTGAAATCCTCTCAAACCAAAAGAAAGAACTTTAGTTTTTACCTTCCGCAAAGCTTATAAATTCTCGATAATTTAAAGGGTAGTGGATGGGGGCGTGGTGTAGCCTGGTCTATCATCGCGGGCTCCAGAAGCTATGAGGAAAAGCGGGTTTGCTGACTCGGGGATGAACTTCTGGAGCCCCGAGCAGCTGGAGAAACCCGCGGACCGGGGTTCAAATCCCCGCGCCCCCACCAATTACCGCTTCTAGAATTTTAAGAAATAATTCAAAAATTTGACTTTTTATAAAGAAAATTTAAAAAGTTTGAAGGCTCATTTCGACTCTTCTTCATCACGTCTCAGGAAGGAGAACGCTAATCATCGCCTAATTAAATCAAAGTTCTTCTTTAACAGTTACAAAAGATACCATTGTAACGGTTTGACTAATCCCTTCTATCTCTCTTAATTTATCGATAACAATCTTCCCTATCTCTTCTGCTGAAGATGCTCTAACTTTTATCAATAAATCCCATTCACCGGCTATTATATGGACCTCATGGACACCATCAATTTGGGCAACTTTTTCAGCAACTTCCCTTTGCGTTAATCCTGGAGAGGGGTCATATCGAGCTAAGATAAATGCCGTTGTTCCTAAATTTAACTTCTTGTAATTTGGTTTTATTGTGAATTTTTCTATGATTTTTTCATCCACAAGCTTTTTTATTCTGTAATGGACAGTTGTCCGTGGGATTCCTAATTTCTTACTCAGAGTTGCGATATTTTCTCTTGAGTTGTCTTTGAGTTCTTCGAGCAATTTTAAATCTATCTTATCCAATCCTTCCGCCATATCCTTTCCCCTCTAGTCGTTTGTCATTTTTTCAAATATATATGTTTTATGTTTGTCGTTTACCCATTATATAAGGTTTTCTTTTAACCATTTTGAAAACATCCTCAATGCTTTCCCTCTATGGGATATTCTGTTCTTTTCTTCGGTTGTCATTTCTGCAAATGTTTTCTTAAAACCATTCGGGACAAATATTGGGTCAAAACCAAACCCCATAGTCCCTCTTTTTTCAAAAATTATCTCTCCTTTTACAACTCCAGTGAAAATATGTACTTTTCCGTCATAGTATCCAATGACACTTTTAAAGTAGGCTCTCCTATCTTCAATTTCATCCATTAATTTCAAAATTCCATCATTTCCAAGGGTTTTGTAAACGTAAGCAGAATAAACTCCGGGAAATCCATTTAATGCTTCTATAAACAGTCCAGAATCATCTATAAAAAAAGGTTTGTCAATTTTGTTTTTAAGCCAGTTCAATGCAAATTCAACAACTTTTTCCAATTCATTTGCTTGGATTTCTGGATATTCAAATTTCTTCTGAACGACTCTGACGCCTAAATTTCCCAGATATTTCTGAGCTTCTTCAACTTTTCCCTTATTTGACGTTATAAACACAATTTCCACTTTAGCTCACCTGTAAAATAGTGTTGGGCATTAAAAATAAACTTTTGGCTAGTTTAGAAAAAAGTTAAGATGGGAATTTAGCTCAGTCTATTACGTACCCAATTTTCTCCACTAATGCTCTTCTCTCTTTTTTCTGCTCTTCAGTCTCTATCTTGTTTGCGGCTTTTCCATCAACGATACCTAAGATTGCTCTTCCCAACTCAGTTTCAGCAATAATTACTTGTATTGGGTTTTCACTAGCACCATAAACCATTGCAACTGCAGGATGATTTTTTATGGTATTTAAAACGTTTATTGGGAATGCATTTTTCATAAGTACTACAAACGCATGTCCGGCTCCGATTTTCACCGCATTTTTAGCTGCTAATTCCTCTAATTCTTTGTCATTTCCAGTGTATCTTGTTAACTGAGGTTTTGCTTCATTCATAGCAATTCCAAATTTAATTCCCGGGACAGTCGTTAGCAGAGCTTTAGCCAAATCATCGACAGTAAATATTGAAAAGTTACCTTGTCCTATAATGCATTCTACCCCATCTGGTTTTTCAATATCAATCACCTCAATTTTCACCATAGCAACCACCAAAAATAATATATTAGGATATTTGATAAAACTTTTTCTTAAGGGAGAGATAATGGATGATGATGTGAAAATCGAAGAAATTGAATTTCTAGTTGAGATACTGAATAAACATCCAAAAGAAAGTTTGCGTAAAATAGCGAGTATTGAAGGTATTGATTATTATAGATTGAAGCGTCTCTACGATAAATACTATGGAGTAGGCAAACATGTCCAGGTTAATGCTATCTATGATATTGCCAGAGTAGGTCTTAGAAGTTATGTTGCATTTTTGAGCATGTCCAAAGAGGATATTCCACATGTGGCTTTGAAAATGGCTAATAATCCATTTATAGCTTATATAACAGCAACTTTTGGTTTTAAAATTGGGATATCCGCTGTTTTGCATATTCCTAAAGAACAAGTGTCCTTGATTAACGAACTTTTATCTCGATATTCTGACGACTATGAATATTATGAGGTTAGAGCTTATCCAGAAAAACCTAAGAGATTTGGGGAGTGGAATCTTAGTTATGAATATGCTTTGTTAATGGATATACTAAAAGAAGATGCTCGAACCAATATAACAGAGATCTCAAAGAGGCTTGGAAAAACAAGACCAACCGTCAGTTACATGACTAAAAGATTGGAAAAAACTGGAATAATAAGGGGCTATCTTGCTGTGTGTGATGTGGATGCATACAATCGGGGTTTTTGTGGAATTAGTGAGGAGCTACCTCCAGATATTATAAAGAAATTTAAAGAACATGAAATACATGTAGGAGTTCTCAAACCAAAAGGATACATAATAGAGTGGTTCTTCTCTTCAAAGGAAGATATTGGGTTGAAAATTCTGGAATTCAGTAAATATGTTAAAAAGTTCACAGTCCATTACTTTGATTATATCAAAAACTTGCCGAACCCATATAAGTTCTCGTTGAGGGTAAAAAAAGATGGGAGTGGATATAGGTCAATATTAGACTTCTAAGGGGCAAAATTCTATCCCAAAAGGGTCGCCGCTGGCTTGAAATTCTATTGCTCTACAATCATGGCATATATACCTAAACGGACAATGTGCACAGCTTTCTATTTCGTTCTTGGTCATTTTCCAAAATTTTCTTAAACGATTCTTCCTTGCCAGTTTTCTAATCCCTTCCTCTTTTGCATCTCCAATCACGAATCCTCTAAGGAGGGGACAGGGCAGTGCATATCCATCAGCTGTTATGGTTAGATTACCTGAGAGACAATCGTGATAAACATTTGTATCTGGCTTACGTGTTCTTTTTAGTTCCAGAAGGTTAAGCTTTACCTTTTTTAGTGAACCGGGATAGATTACATCTAAGTATATTTCCCCCTCAAAGTCTATTGATGTATTTAAGAACTCCTTGTATTTTTCTTGAGTTATTATAATCAACGCTCCATAAGCCCAATTCAAGCTTTCTATCTTTTCAATGTTTTCTCTGCTGTAAACTGCTTCGACTATTACCTTAACACCTTTAACATAATTTACCTTATCCACATCCTCAATCCTCAGAATCACATACACATTGGGTATGCCTATACTTACAGCATACTCTGCGATTTTCATAAGCCGTTCAGCACTGTCATAGTTTGTTAAATATAACTCTCTCCCATTTGCAAGATAGAATTCATTTATGAGTTCCATCATTCTCTCATCACTTAATGGTTCTCTTCTGAGTATGAAGTTATTGTTTCCAATGCAGCCAATTGATCTTGGAATTCCAGTTATTTCAGAGAATTCTCCCTTTCCTTCACCTAATTGAAGTATCAGCCGTTCAAGTTTTCCTGAGTGTTTACGGTTTGTCCATGGGGGTTTTGCTATGGAGACGATATTTGGGACCTTTCTAATGTTGTCATAACTTAATAGTGTCTCCCTTATTTTTTCCATAAACCTCACCTAATCTCTTTAGAGGGATATTGATATATTAACTTTTTCTATTCCGATTTTTGTTACTATTAACAGTAGTTTGCAAAATATGCATAGATAACGCTTTGTAATATTATTGAAACCAAAAAGAACTAAATACAATATTTCCATGCATTTTCTAAACTTAATGCTGTGAAAAATTCATAATTTAAAACTATTATCATCGCTGAATTTTTTAATTCTATCCTCACTTTGCAGGATAATTGCCCCTAATATTATGAAAAAGGCACCAAGTAGTTGTCTGCTTGTTAGGACTTCTCCAAAGATTAGATAAGCCAAAATTAAAGCTACAACGGGCTCGATTGTTGCAATTATTGATGCTTTGCTTGCTTCCACTTCTTTTAGTGCTCTGTTGTATAGAAGGTAAGCTAAGAAGGTTGGAAAGAATGCCAGTGCAAATAAGTATGGTAACGCTTCAATAGGCACGCTGAATTTGGAGAAAGGCATAAGAAATAATGCCCCAAATCCAATAGTGTATAGGAGCGCTTCCTGCGGTTCGTCATTTCTCATTGCAATCTTGCCAAATATTCCATATAACGCATAGGTGAGCCCGGATAAAAGTCCAAGGGTTATGCCTAAAAGATTAATCCTCCCATTAATTTGAGTGACTAACATGATCCCAAAGATGACCATGATTAATGAGATGGTTTTCATTTTTGTTATCTTCTCCTTAAAGATTAAGTATCCAAGGATTGTTGAGTATATTGGGGCTGTGTAGAGTAGTAGGACTGCTAAAGAAACAGAAGATACTTTTACAGCATAGAAATAAACTGAATAAAACAAAAATACAGTAAAGAAGCCATAGGTAGCATAAAAAGGCAATCGTTCTTTTTTTACTTCTAAACCCTTAACGGTATTATAAATTAATAAGATCAAAAATGCTATGATTGCTCTATAAAAAATTATGGTAAATGGATCTAAATTGAATCTATATAAAAGCTTGGCAAAAATACCTAGAGTACCCCACATGCTAGCGGCTAAAAAAACTAAAAAATAGCCCTTCTTCATTAGGAAACCCTCATATTTCTGGTCCTATTGGAAGTCTTCTTTTGTGCTCGCTTTTTTTGACCAATTTTTCAACATGTTCGACTTTTTTCATGGGGATTTCAAGTTCTTTAGCAATCTTCTCCTTTGGAACCTTTAAATCGATCAAACGATGCAGGATTTCATCTAAGAGTTTATAGCTTATTCCAAGCTCTCCTTCATCTGTTTGTCCTTCCCAAAGACCAGCAGTTGGTTTTTTATTAATTATCCTTTCGGGAACGCCTAAGCGTTTAGCTAACTCCCAAACTTCTGTTTTATATAAGTTTATTAGAGGTGCATAGTCACTTGCCCCATCTCCCCATTTTGTGTAATATCCTGTCAAAAGCTCGCTTTTGTTGCTTGTTCCCAAAACGAGCAAGTTTTTGGCATTTGCATGGGCATAAAGTAAAATCATCCTTGTTCTAACCATTATGTTGCCCTTTGTAACTCTATCAGCTTCAAAATCTAAGCTTTTTTCAAAGACATCAACTATGGGCTTTATCGGAATTATCTTGTATTCAATTCCTAAGGTCTCACAAACCAATTTAGCATCCTCAACATCTTGGTTTTCATAATAAGGCAATATTAAGCCAAGGACTTTTTCTTTTCCCAAGGCTTTTACAGCTAAAAAAGCAGTTGTAGCACTGTCAATTCCACCACTAACACCTATGACAACCCCATTTGTTTTGCTTTCCTTAACTTTTTCTTGAATAAATAAAACAATTTTATTAATTACCTCATCATAGTTTAGACTCCTCATGAGGGTCACCTCTTCAAGTGTTTTTCCATAAATCTAACATAACCAGCCATACTTAATACTGTACCAACAATCATTAAAATAAATGCTAGTATTGAAAGGGAAGAAAAGGGGTAGTTAACTCCATTGACTTTATAAGAATAAGTTAAGTTTCCCTTTTGTATATGTATTGTGGGTCTTGAGATTGGGGTTAAGTTTAGGCTCTCATTGTGGAGGAAATAGTATTTTATACTGTTAGCTTGAATTACGTAAAATGATGCATTTTCAGAAAAGAGTGTGAGAGTTCTGTTTGTTATATAATACCTCTTTTCAAACTCTTCATCACCTATGACATGCTCGCCTACACCCAAAACGCCTCTGTTTTCATAACTTTTTTCAACTCCATGCATAGCTAAAAGCGATAAGACTAAAGCAAATATGAGGGACAATATTCCAAACTTTATCAAAGGAAACTTGATGGCTTCTTTCAGTGAAGTCATGATTTTCACCTAAAAGTAAAGAAGAAAAAGAGGCTTTAAATCTTTCCAGCGAGCCAACATTCTACCCAATGGTTGTGCTCGTATTCGATTAACTGTGGATGCTTAACGTCACAAAGCCCCTTCTCCATATAGATACATCTTGGATGGAATCTACATCCTGAAGGAATATTCACTGCGCTTGGAACTTCACCTTTAATTGGCACTTCTTTGATTATGTTTCTTCTTTCTGGAATAGGCTCTGGAACTGCTGCGAGTAAGGCTCTTGTATATGGGTGGATTGGATTGTCAATAACGACTTTTGCTGGACCCATCTCCACAATTCTTCCCAAGTACATGACTGCAATATAATCGGAGAAGTACCTTGCTGTTGAAAGGTCGTGTGTAATATAGAGATATGTAACTCCCATTCTCTCTTTAATGTCTTTCATTAGCTCTAAGATCTCTGCTCTAATTGAAACATCAAGCATTGAAACTGGCTCGTCGGCAACTATAAAGGTTGGATTCAAAATGAGTGCTCTTGCAATAGCAACTCTTTGTCTTTGACCACCACTTAACATGTGTGGGTGTCTTCCAACGTAGTCTTCTGGAGGAACGATTTTGACCATTTCTAGAGCTTTATACACTAATTCCTCTCTCTCAGCTCTTGTTTCACCAATTCCATGAATTAATAGTGGTTCTTCCAGAACGTCATAGATTCTAAATCTTGGATTTAATGAAGAAAATGGATCTTGGAAAATCATTTGAACATGTCTTCTGTAATTTTTTACCTCCTCTTGAGTTTTTAATTCTGTCACATCTTGACCATTTAAGTAAAGTTTACCATCTGTTGGTTCAAGCAACTTCATAACTAACTTTCCAGTTGTTGTCTTACCACATCCGCTCTCTCCAACCAATGCAAACACTTCTTGCTTGTGAACTTCAAAGCTTACTCCATCCACTGCTCTAACATATCTATGGGGTTCTCCTCTAAGTGCTCCAAGTAGTCCTCTCTTAATTGGGAAATATTTCTTAAGATTTTCAACCCTTAAAACTGGCTCAGCCATTTTTCATCCCTCACAATAACCAGCATGCTGCGTAGTGATCTTCATCAACTTTTGTAAGTTGAGGTATCTGTTCTTTACACACTTGCATTGCATATGGGCATCTTGGGTGGAATCTACAGCCTGTTGGTGGTTTAATTAAGTTTGGTGGTTGTCCTGGAATAAATTCAAGCTTTTCAACATCTTCATGCAATCTTGGAATTGCTGATAGCAATCTTTGGGTATATGGATGAGCTGGTTCATAGTATACCTTTTGGCTATCTCCAATCTCAACTATTTTTCCAGCATACATGACCGCTAATCTATCGCTAACTTCTGCCAAAATGCTTAAATCGTGGGTAATGAATATCATTGAGAGCCCAAGCTCTTTCTTAAGCTTCTTAAGCAAGTTTATGATTTGAGCTTGCACTATAACGTCCAATGCCGTTGTAGGCTCATCTGCAATAACTACTTCTGGATCTAAAAGCAATGCCATTGCAATGACAACTCTCTGCTTCATTCCACCGCTTAGCTCGTGTGGGTATCTATAAACAATTTCTGGATCTAATCCTACTAACTCTAAATATCTTTGAGCCTTGTTTAAGGCTTCTTCTTTTTCCATGCCTTTGTGATAGAGTAAAGGTTCGATCATTTGATAACCAACTGTATAAACTGGGTTTAATGCGTTCATAGCACCTTGGAATATCATTGAGATTTTTTGCCATCTTATTTCTCTTCTCATAACGTTTTCAGGAAGTCCAACTATTTCCCTTCCATCGATTTTTATGCTTCCTCCAACTATTTTTCCTGGTGGTGTTGGCATGTTCATTAAAGTGAATCCAAGTGATGATTTACCACATCCGCTCTCTCCTGCTAATCCAAGGACTTCACCCTTCTTTAGCTCAAAGCTGACATCATCTACAGCTTTAACGACACCTCTTGAAGTGAAATAATACATCTTGAGGTTTTTAACTTCAAGGACTGGTTTAGCCATTTTACTCACCTCACAATCTCTTGAGTCTTGGGTTCAATACTCTATCTAATGCTACACCGATCAACACGAAGGTTAATGCTACCAGTGCAATTGCCAATCCTGGAGGAATAACCCACCACCAGTAGCCGTTAATTGTAGCACTTTGTGTTTGAGCATCGTAAAGAATTTGTCCCCATGTAACAGCAGTTGGATCACCTAATCCCAAGAAACTCAATGAAGCTTCAGTAAGAACTGCACCGGGAACGTTTAATGCCATTGCAGCGAAAGCATATGGCATGATTTGAGGTAGTATGTGTTTGAAGATTATCCTTCCAGTTCCGGCACCTAAAGCTCTTGCTGCTTCAACATAAGTTTGCTCCTTAATCTGAAGTGCCATACTTCTTGCAACCTTTGCAATACCTGTCCAGTAAAAGATAACCATTAAGAACACGATTGTCCAAAGTGTGACGTGTCCCTTAAATGCAGCACCTAGGAGGATTAGGATTGGTAACACTGGTATTGAAGCTACAAACTCATTAACTCTTTGCATGAATTCGTCTCTCCATCCACCCAAATAGGCACTTGTAACACCGAATGAAATTCCAATCAACACTGTAAGCACAGCAACTGAGACACCAACGGTTAATGAAACTCTTGTTCCCCATACCAATCCAGCCCATAGGTCTCTTCCCATATAGTCTGTGCCCATAATTCCATAGGTTCTACCTGTGAGTGTGATAACTATTGGGGTTAAATCTATTTTATCGCCTTCATTGAATGTAAAGATTTCAATTAAGAATGTATACTTTCCGTGAAGTGGTTCTGGATTAATTAGTATGCCTGGTTGAGCTTTTGCAAATATTACTCTCATAACGTCCATAGTGCTCTTTATAGTCTCTGTCCTTCCGGCAAGAGCTTTAGGGTCTTCAAACTCTGCAGCCCAATTAAATACATTGTTCACAACAGCACCTGTTTTTGCTACTTGGAAGGTGGAGCCTTCTCTTAGTTCAGTTGTTAAAAGTTCAACTGTCTGCCCATCGGGTCTTACTAGTGTGATTGTAATTTGTGCTGGGGAATTTATATCAGTGAGTTTTACCCCGATATTCTTAATTATCAAATCTTTTGGAGGAAGATCATACTGATTAATGTAGTCAAATTCAATAGCATAATACTTTATTCCACCACCTAAGTCTTGTTCTGGAGTTATTCTTAGATCATTGTATGTCAAAACTTCGTGAGCAGCCAGCTTTTTATTTGTGAAATAATTGTACCAGATTGGAGGGACATTTGTTGGATTTCCTTCCCAGTATGTTGGCCACTTATCTGGAATATCTGGCTCAGTTATATATGGTGCTGCCAATGCTGTAAAGACTAGAAGGAAGAGTAAGGCTAACCCTAATAATCCACCCTTTTGTCTTCTGAATTCAAACCAGAAATCTTTTACACTCGCTTTAAAATCAACCCATCTCATTTTAGCTCACCTCATGTCTGTTGAGAAGCTCCAACTTTAACTCTTGGATCTAGATAACCATAAGCTAGGTCTGCAAGAATCATGCTTATTAAGTACAAAGCCACTGTAACGAATGTAACACCCATCAAAAGTCTAACCTCATTTTGTTGAAGTGCTGTCCAGTAAAGCCTTCCCATACCGGGCCAACTAAACACAGCTTCGGTAATGATGGCACCACCAATTGAAGCTAAGAGTCCAAAGATTGTCATTGTAATGATTGGAGGAGCTGCAGCCCTCAGAGCATGTCCATAAATTACCTTTCTCTCTGGAACACCTTTAGCTCTTGCAACCATAATGAAGTCTTCCTGCATTGTACCTATCATTATGTTTCTTGTTGTCCAAGCCCATCCACCAAAGAGAACGAAGACTATTGTTCCTACTGGAAGTACCATATGATAGAGAATGTCAGTGTAATAAGCGAATCCTTCTTTTGGGGGAGTTGATGTCATACCACCGCTTGGGAACCAACCTAATTCAAAAGAGAACACCAGAATTGCTATCATTCCGAACCACCACATTGGAATACTGCTTGTAAGCATTGCTAATACTGAAACACCTCTATCCAAAGTACTTCCTGCTACTTGTGCAGCTTTAACACCCAAGAGAAGACCTATTAAAATAACGAATATTTCTGCAGTTGTGAATAACAAGACCGTTCTTGGAATGGCAGTAGCTAATATCTTTTTAACATTTGTTTCACCAAATATCGGCATTTTGGTATTTCCAAAGTTTAAAGTCAGTGTATCCTTTGTTCTTTTTACTACCCTATACCAGAAGGGCTTATCTAACTCATACACTCTAATAAGTCTATTGTACTCTCTTTGATACCATTCTTGAAACTTTTCTGGATCTGCACTCAGTTGTTTCTGAAGTTCGGGATTTGCCCTAAGTTTAAAGTTTATTTGCTCTTGAATGCTTGATCTCAGATCCTCTTCTGCAACTTTTGTGAAAAGGACTGAAACTAATAATGTAACTAAGGCTAGAACCAATGCAGCATTTAACAATCTAATTGCCAAATAACGTCCATATCCCAAATCTCACACCCCCATGTTCACATGAGTTCATTTTAGGATTTTATCAATCATCAACATTTTCAATCTTGTAAAACTTTTATATATTTTTCTATATTGACGAAAAAATTGAGAAAATGTTGTGAAGATTAATAACTGAAAAACTTTAACAGTTGAGAAGAATCAATTGCTAAAAATAATGAAAAATGTTAAAAATAAAGGTTTGAAAGAGAAGGATTTCACTTCTTTCTTCTTAGAAGCAGTGGTATTAGTGCTAGTCCAAGCAATGCAGCAGGACCACAAACACCCTTAGCTGGTGTTGTTGTTTCTGTTGGTGTTGTCTCAGTTGGTGTAGTTTCTGTTGGTGTTGTTTCGGTAGGTGTTGTCTCAGTTGGTGTTGTTTCGCTTGGTGTTGTCTTTGGTGCTGGTTTTGGAACTACTACTAATGACTTCTTGTCTGTGAATGAGGTTACTCCTTCCATTAAGCCACCCTTGACGTATATGTCATATCTTCCAGACTCGAACTTTGCAGTTTCTGTTCCTGGAACTACTAATTCAAAGGTTCCTGCTTTTGTTAATTTAGCTTCGCCTGTAAAGACTGTGTTTCCGTTCTCATCCTTGATCTCAATGAAGACGAATCCTTTGTCTGCTGGTTGTGTACCCTCTGTTGGGTACTCAACTACCATGTTTGCCTTGACTGTAATCTTTAGGTCGTCTCCAGTGAAGAGCTTGGTTGGAACTTGTATTCCTGCCAATTCAAGCTTTGCTAGGAGGAGTTTTTGCTTCCAGTAGTCCAAGCTGAATGGATATGTTGGGTCTCTGAATGCTTTTAGTTCGATGAAGATTTTGTCTGGATCGTATCTTTCAATGTAGAATGGTCCGTTGCTTACGACTGCGTGTCCCTTTGCATCAATCCACTTGATTAATGCATCATAACCAGCGGTTGGATCACTAACGTCGCCTGCAATTGCTGCTGGAACAGCTTTCTTGGCTTTTAGTGCTTCAAGAACCTTCTTTAAGTCTGCAACGTGGTCTTTAATGAGCAGGTCTAATTGGGCAACACCTTCGGCTTCTTCACTGAATGAGTACTTTTGTGATGCACCGTACTCTTCACCCTTGGCAACTAACTCGCTCATAGCTTCGAGTAATTGCCATGGTAGTGTTGGCCAGAATGCGTTGTTGCTTGCTATAACGTCATCAGCAATTGGGTGTGAGAAGTCACTGTAAACTTCATAGGTGTCCTCATCAACGAATCTTATACCCTTAATTTGGGCTAGGGTTTCAGCAGTTGATTGTAGTTTCTCATCGTAGTATGGATCGTCAGCGCCATCTTGGTGTGACCATTCATAGGAGAATGCAATTAAATACTTAAGGTCAGCCATGCTCATTGGGGTTCCGTCGTGCCAGTTGCTCCACTTACAGTCATATGTAACCTTAACCTTAGCTTCTTCACCAGCGTGTGCAACAACCCACTCATCAGTAGTTGAGTTATATACTACTGCATCATTTGGAACTTTAACATTTCTCTCGACTTTGTATTCACATCTCACTGGAATGTAAGTTCCAGTTGAGAGGTCTGTGAAGAGTGGGTAATCTCTAACAACTCTCCAGATTGCGCTTGAGTAAACGTCATCAATACCACCGATTGGGTTGAAGGCACTCATGAATAGAGCACCAGTAGCTGAGAACTCAGCGACGTTAACAACTTTGTCTGGGGTTTCGGCTGTGATTAATCCCCATCTAGTCCAGAGACCGCTTGAAACGTCTCTTGCGATAGCCTTAACTCTGTTCTTGTTAACTGGGAAGTACTCCCATGTTTCGGCTACGAACACTTTTTGTGAGTCCATTATACCGAGTCCCATTGAGATCTTCTGGAGATCCCAGTATTGGTCTGCGTTGCCCTCTTCAAGGACGTATTTCTTGCCCTTGAATTCTACGTTGTTTAGAACGAGTAGCTTTGTGATCTCCTCAACTGTCATGTCCATGATCTCATTAAGCTTGTCACCAACATAGTACTTGAGTTCTAATTTTTCAACAGCAGCGTCAACACCGCCTATGTAGTCAATGAAGTCCTTAACTGTTAGGGTTGGCTTCATTTCCCATCCAACTGGGGCTGGGAGCCATCCATACCAGCTTGCATACCACCAAGCGGTGTAGTCGTCAGGCCACTTAACGTTAACAGTGCTAACCCAACCAGCGGTGTAAAGGTTCCACTCATAGTTCTTTGGATCGCTTAAGTAAACTGTACTTGAAGCCTTTCTTCTGTCCCAGAGAAGTCTCTCAACCTTAAATCCAGCAAACTTCTCAATTAAGTTAGCAACGTAAAGACCCTCTTCTTTTCTCTCATCCTCAATTCTGATGATGAACTTAACTGTTACAGGCTCGCCTTGGAAGTACCAGAATCCATCATCACCTTTCTTTAGTTCATAACCTTGCTTTGCTAAATCAGCAGCAGCCTTTTCTAATGCGTCGTTAATCATCTTTTGAGCCTTTTCAATATCGGCGGTTGCACTAATACCCAATGCCTTATACACAGGCTCAAAATATGGGTTTGCACCTGTGCTTGGTCTTATACCACCAAGCATTGGGGCACCAGAACCTTGGAGGACGTTTTGAACAACATATTGCCTACTAATCAACCAGTTCATTGCAAATCTAACTTCTCTAATAGCAAATGGGTTGAAGTATTTCTTTTCACCAACTGTAACGAGGTATGGGTTGTCATCATCGTGTACTGGGTTCATTTCTATGTCATAGTATGCACTGGCAGTCTTGATGAGTCTTAAGTTGTTCAAAATGTCTGATGGTAGATCCTTGAATGATGCACCTCCTACTGACCAAAGGAAGATGTCTAGGTCTCCCTTTGCAGTGTCAGTTATACCAGTTTCTTGGTTTGTTCTTATGCTGATATAAACGACATCTGGTGCTGGTCCTTGTTCTGCTGCAGCCAACGGGCTCAACAACATTGCAAAAACAAACAATATTGCCAAAATTCCAGACTTCTTCATATCTCATTTACCCCCTTAACTTTCTACAGCATTGTATTATTTAGGGTATAAAGGCATAAGAATATACATAGCAACCCTATTTAAGAGTTACGTTTTTGAACGCTGCTATCACATATTGAAGGATCCACCATAGTTCTAAATGAGATCTTGTTGTTTGTCTGTTCAGTATTTGGTAATGTGACCAGAACAGTGTTCAAAATTTGGAGTGAAATATTATCAATGTTCTTTATCCATTATGACCTATAGATATTTTTGAAGAAACCCCTTAAAATCATCTGAAACCTTCTTTTACAAGAAAGTAAATCAAAAAATTTAAAACCATGAAAATTTTGAGGTTAAAGCGGGCATATAGTGTATGATGTAGTTTTCAAAGGAAAGTTTTTAATTAATGGCAATTTAATTGAAGGCTATATCGGAATTTCTGATGGTAAAATAGCTAAATTTTCAAAAGCTAAACTTAAAGGTGAAGAGATCTTTAGAACTCAAACCCATGAGGTTATTTTGCCGGGAATGATTGATGTTCATGTTCACTTGAGAGATTTCAATCAAAAGCATAAGGAGACCATAGAAAGCGGAACAAAAGCGGCTTTGCATGGAGGAGTTACGACTGTGTTTGATATGCCAAATACAGATCCACCAATAATTAATAGAACAACTTTTGAAGAAAGAGAGAAACTTTTCATGAAAAAAGCTTTTTCTGATTATGCTTTAAGTTTTTTAATCGCTGATAATTGTGATGAGGTTCAAAAGGTTGATGCTGACTTTTACAAAATTTTTATGGGAGCTTCAACTGGAGGGATATATTCAAAAAACTTTGAAAAAGACTATTCATGTGCAAAGGCTAAAGTTAGTGTTCATGCTGAAGATTATGAGCTAATTCAAAAATTCCCCAAAAGGGAGCCCATTGTAGAAATTAAAGCAATTGAAAAAGCCTTAAGTGTTAGTGAAAGACTCAAAAAACCTTTGCACATTTGCCATGTTTCAACAAAAGAAGGTTTGAGGCTGCTTTTGGAAAAATACTTTCCATGGGTAAGTTTTGAAGTCACTCCCCATCATTTGTTCTTGACCAAGGATGATTTTGTTAAAAATCAGCTCTTGAAGGTCTATCCACCATTAAGGATAAAGGAACACGCTCGTTTTCTTTGGGAAAATATCAAAAAAGTACCAATAATAGCGAGTGACCATGCACCACATGCTTTAGAAGAAAAAGAAAATGGCAGTGCTGGATTACCAGGTTTAGAGACAGAACTAGCTTTGCTCTTTACAGCTTATAATCGGAGACTAATTTCGTTATGGCAAATTGTTGAGAAGACATCTCTAAATCCAGCAAAAGCATTTAGTTTAAAAAATAAAGGTTTTGGGATTGGAAAAGATGCTGATTTAATAATTGTGAATTTGAAGGAGGAATGGAGAGTTAAGCCTGAAGAATTTTATACTAATGCAAAATGGAGCCCGTTTGAAGGATGGACGCTTAAAGGAAAAGTTGAGCAGACGTTTTTAAGGGGAATGCTTGTTATGGAGGAAGATGAAATTATAGGAAAGCCAAGGGGGGAGAGGATTGAAAAGGGTTAAAATTGCGGAAACATGGGAAGAGGCTGGTAACATTAAGGCTTTTCGCTTTAATGAGACTCTAAACTTTATACCGGGGCAGTTCATAATGCTTTGGATCCCTAATGTTGGAGAAAAGCCATTTAGCCTAGCTGATAAAGATTTAATTCTCGTTAAAAAGGTTGGACCTTTTACATCCAAACTTTTTGAGCTTGGAGAAGGTGATTATGTTTGGATTAGAGGTCCTTATGGGAGGGGCTTTACACCAAAAGGAAAGAAAATTGCATTAATTGCTGGAGGAATTGGAATTCCACCTCTTTATGCTTTAGTCAAACATTTTGGAAACGATTTTGAAAAAATCACGCTAATTTATGGTGCCAGATCTAAAGAGGAATTCGCTTTGCTTGATATTGAAAATTACGTTGATGAAATAGTTTTCACTACAGATGATGGAAGCTTTGGTCTTAAAGGCTTTCCAACTGATGTTTTGAGGAGAAGAAAGGGAGAATTTGATTATGTTTACACCTGCGGACCTGAAATAATGATGGCAAAGGTTTTGGAAATCATGAATTTTAAAAATGTTCAAGTTTCTGCTGAAAGATATATGAAGTGTGGAATCGGCGTTTGCGGCTCTTGCGCCTTAGGGAAATATCTCGTTTGTAAAGATGGACCTGTTTTTTATGGAGAAGAGCTTAAAGAAACGGAGCTTGGGAGATTTAAGAGAAGTCCAGATGGGAGGATTGGCATGCTTTAATTAATTGCTCCACTATCTTTTTAAACTTTTTAACTTTGCTCTGATTGGTGAGACCTATGAAATATAGTTGGGAAGAATTTGCGAGAAAGATGGGAATAGAGCCTCAAATATTGGAAAATAAAGAAGCCAAGCTTTTAAAGAAGTTTGTTGATGACTTAGCCTATCCAACTCACTGTAATTTCTGTCAAGGTCTTAATTTGAGCATTAAAAATCCAGTTCATCATCCTTCTTATGAACTAACTCCAGCTTGTAATCATGATTGCATCTTTTGCTATTCTACAGTTGCTGTAAAGCTTGGAAAAGCCCCCAAACCCGGTTATTATGGGTGGGATAATCCAAAGGCAATTACTGTTTCGCAATATGGAGAACCTTTGATGTCATCAAGAATAGTTGAAGTGAATAAGATGCTTAGGAAAAAGTTCCCAAACGCCCGTTTAGATTTGCAGACTAATGGTTCTCTTTTAACGGAAGAACTTTGGGCAAAGCTTGACTTCGATTTGGTTATGATAAGCTTAGACGCAGCATCAAAGAAGAAACACAAAATGATTACCAATGCAAATACATTTGAAAAGGTTGTAAATGCACTGAGAATTGTTGGACAGGATAAGAGCGTTCGCTCAATTGTGAGGACAATCTTTATGCCAGGAATAAATGACAAGGAAATTGCAAGGATAGCTGAACTAGCTTCTTCTCTTGGAATAGACGAGATGATGCTTCAACCTCTGACCATTCACAAAATGAATGAAGAACGACTAAGAAGAGCGGGTTTGGACTTTGAAAGAGCTGAAAGTGTTAGGGAGCTTTTAAAAGTTGCTATTGAGGCTAAAAAATATATTGATGTGAGAATTAGGGGTTGTTTATTGGCTCAGCTAAAAAGAATGGATGCCTTAACACTCTATAACGTTTACAAAGTTTCCAGAGATGTTGCGCCTTTAGTTAAAAGGGAGAGAAAAAGTCTCAACAAAATTGAGGAGACCTGTGATGGCTCATTTAGGCTTATACTGGAAGAGTTTAAACTTGAAAGGCTTATAAAAACGCTTAATGAAAAGGGCGTTAAATACTCAAAAGCACAGGATTTTGTTAGATTCAAAGATGGTGGTGTCGAAATTGTCGTTTTTAAAAGTGGAAAAGTCCTCATAAAAAGAGCAAATGAGGAAGAGCTCGAAGAGCTCCTTAAAAAGTACTTCTAAAACCTTTTATCACCCAGATAAGTGAATAAGATAACCTTTTAAATCCACTTTTCCTCTTTTTCTTCATGCTTAGCTGTTCATTATGCATTCATGATGAAAGAACCGCGAAGATAGATATCATCAATGGAAAACCTCTTTGTAGGGAATGCCGAGATTACTTAGCTCATAAACCTAACAAGGAAAAAATTAGGGCTGAGCTTGAAGAATTGATGAAAAAAGTAGATAAGGCTATTGTAGCATATTCTGGTGGAAAAGACAGCACAGTTGCTCTTTATTTGGCAAAGGAGAAGTATGAAATTGATGTTGAAGCTGTAATGGTTGATCATGGATTTATGGCAAAAGAGGCGATAGAGAATGCCAAGAGAATAGCCAAGTATTTGGATGTTCCTTTGACTATTTTGCATCATGATTACTCCGACATTTTCAGAGAAGCTCTTTTAAAAGCTCAATCTCCATGTAAGAAATGCTCGAGGAGAACTATGGAAAAGCTGAGAAAATACGCGCTAAAGAGGGGAATTAAATACATTATAACTGGACATGAAATTCCCTTTGGACATAAGGCTTATCGCTTAATGAAGAATGGGATAATTCAGATACGGCTTTTAACTCTTATGAGCGAAGAGGAAAGGTTTAAAATTTTGGAAAAGCTGCCTTTTGAGTTTCCAACTCTCTATGGCTATACAACAAACTGTTTGATTTTGGGACCAGCTTTGGAAAGGTATTATGAGCGGTGGGGATATAGTTTTGAAACGAGAAGAATAGCAGCTTTGGTTAGATATGGACTTTTAGACAGAGAAAAAGCTTTGAGGAAATTGAAAAAGCCAAAGGTTTCAGAAAAGATAAAGAGCGAAATTTACAGGAGATCAGGACTGGAGGGAATGTTTTAACTTTTCTCTCGCCTTCTTAAGCACTTCTTCGGGCTTTGCTTTAAAACCTCCTCCTTTTGCTAAAACTTCACCTCCTCCACCGCCGCCACCGAATTCACTTAAAATTTCTTTCAAAAGCTCGACCATTGAAACCTTCTGTATTCCCTTATTTTTAGCAAAGATTAGATAGCTTTTTCCCATAATTAGAGCAATTGTATTTGGGTTTTTGTCCACTAAATAGATTGCAAAAGCTTCGGCATCTTTCATTGGTAAGCTTTCAATTCTTGAAACAATTTTAATCCCGTTTATTTCCTCAGCTTCGCTTAAAAGGGCTTTTCCTTTCCACTCCCAAAGCTCTTTCCGAAGTTTTGTTTTTTCATCTTCCAATGCTTTAAGCCCTTCCTTAAACTCTTTAATTCTCTCAACTAATGGTCTGTTCTTATTTGGCATTTCATTTAAGGACTTCCAGTAATCTTCTAGAATCTCATCTAAGAATTCCAAAGCTCTGTTTCCACAAACAAATTCAACACGCCAGATGTTTTTGCTCTTCTTGTAGAAGTTTATCACTTTAACGAGACCAACCTCTTTAGTGCTTCTTACATGGGTTCCTCCACAAGGTATTATGTCAATATCTCCAACCTTTACAATTCTCACTCTGTCCTTAATTTTATCGGAGAGCTGTTTTCTAAGTTCTTTGGCAACCTCTTTTGGAAGCTCCTCATAATACTCAACCTTAACTTCTAAATCTTTCCAAATGATTTCATTTGCCAGCTTTTCTGCCTTTAGTACATGCTCCCAGCTTAACTTTCCATCGAAGTTTATTTCAATCTTATTGTATCTCTCAAAAATTTGAAAGCCCGTTGTATCACTATCATAAAGCTTCTTTAAAACAGCCGAAAGAACGTGTTGCCCACTGTGTTGCTTCATATTTTCATATCTCCATTCCCAATCGAGAAGTAGCTTAACTTTTTCGCCTTCTTTTGGTTCTCTACCTTCCAATTTACCTTCGTGCCAAATTTCTTCTTTTCCTTCAGCTTTCTCAACCTTTATTCTAAACCCCTCTCCCTCTATAATTCCCCTATCACTTGGCTGTCCACCGCCTTCAGGATAGAAAATCGTCCTATCGAGTTTAATTCTTATTTTCTTTCCTTTCCTTTCAACAGATTCAATTTTAGCTGTTGTTTCCCTTAAATATGGATTTTCATAAAAAAGTTTAAACAATGTCTATCACCACAAAAAGGTTAGGTTTTGGGTTAATAACATTTATGAGTCTTTTCTTTTGATGTATTCACCTGCGAGTTCTCTAAGCAGTTCAGCCAAGTCTTTGTTGAATTTTTCCTGCATTTCTGTAAACTTATCTAAAGCTAAGGATATTCCCTTAAGTCCTTTTATATCGTGAATTACAGCTTCTTGCTCTTCGGAGATTTCTTCGAGTACTTTACTTATCTCTACTATTGCTTCTATATCCTTTCCAAGTATCTCAGTTCCTTCTTTTATCTTATCCATCACTGCTAAAGCATCTCGCAGTGTTTCTAACCCACTCATTACCCTGGTATTGAATTCTTTAATTTCCCTAGTTAACTCCATTGTTTGAACTGCCATTTTTCTTATTTCTTGTGCTACGACTGCAAATCCTCTTCCAGCCTCCCCAGCACGAGCAGCCTCAATTGAAGCATTTAAGGCTACTAGATTTGTCTGTTTTGCAACATTGCTTATTGAGTCACTTATTTTTGAGATGTATTTAAGATTTTCAACTAGGTTGTTGAATTCTTTAGCAAAAAGTTCAAATCTCTGAAAGAATGGTAGAAATTCCTCTCTGAACTTATTTAATTCGCCCATAATCTGAGAGAGCTTTTCTATGTTTTGTATTATCAGCTCATTGTTTTCCAAAAACTGTCCGGTTATCTGATCAGCCAGTCTATTTATTATTTTTGATGTCTCTTTGTTCGAAGACTTTATTCTTAGAGCCTCTGATAGCACATTTGAAGCATTTTCAATATGTCTAATCTCCAATGGGGTCACCTCATCTAATTAGATCTACCCCGCATTTTAAGTTTTCAAGGAAACTGAAGAATCTTGGCACATGTTTTTTTGGAATTATGGCAGCATGCTGAGGCAAAATTGCTTCAATATCCAAAAATCTAACCCTTTCAAGCCAAGCTTTTATGGCTTTATTACTTGCCATTAGGCGTTCATGAATTGGCTTCATTGCACGTATGTGCTTTTCAATATCTTCAACAACTAGATATAGGTCTTCTAATAATGCAATTCCAATGTCACCGCTAAATAGAAATTTGCTTCTCTTGTCGTATATTGTGAAGTGTCCGGGGCTGTGGAGAAAGTGGGCGGGGATGAAGTGTAAGGTCGTAGAACCAAAGTTTAAGACTTCTCCTTCATCCGGTAGTGGATGGGCAACGCTTTTAACGTCTTCAAAACCAAAATGGGGCAGAAATCGTACCCATATCCAGTGGACAAGTATTTTGGCATTGCTTATTTCTCTCCATAGAGGAATACTACCTGCCACATCTGGATCTTGATGACACATGTATATGTATTCAATATTTTTTGGGTCTATGTACTTTGAAATATTTGATAGAACCTTTGGAAAAATTTTATATCCTCCAGGATCAAGTAGAACTCCTTTTCCTTTATTTATAATGAGGTAGGAATTAACATCTACATCACCATAGGAGCTTGTTGAGGTTCCAGAAGCCGTTCCCAAGTAGACAACCATGTGTTCATCGTCCCTGTAGAGTATGTGGTCCTTTTGGGGATTTAAATCTGGGTTGAGGTTATATTCCCCCATTTTATCACCCACAAGAAGTTAAAATTCCTCTAATTATTGATTTTCACGTAGAGAATATTTAAATATTGCTTTCTTCTATAGAACCTGTGAAGGCAATGATGAATGATGGGCGAACCGATTTGTGATGAAGGTTAGGTGATCGCTGAGCTTGAAAACCTTTTTAAACTCAACAGGATATTTGGATTGAAAGATGATGAGTTCAGCCTTATCTGAGGAGTGATGAGGGAGTGACGGACTGATTTGTTAATTTAAGAATAAACTTTAAATTTCTCTATACTTATTTTTTGCCGATGAAGATGATAAGAGCTTATAAACCTATCATGGTCAGTATTTTGGGCAATATATCTCTGTCAATATTGAAAATAGGTATTGGATTAGCTTATTCTAGTTTAGCTTTGATCTCCGATGGTGTTCATTCTCTTTCAGATGTCATAACAAGTATAATAGGCTTCTTTGGGATTAAGATTTCCTCAAAGCCACCAGACAAGAGCCATCCCTTTGGACATTCAAGATTTGAGCCTCTCTTTGCCATTGCTATTGGATTTGCTCTTTTGTTGGTGGCTTATGAGATAGCCAGAGACTCAATCGGCAGGATGCTATTTAAGGAGGTTATATCCGTTAATGCTCTAATGCTTGCCGTTACTTTATTGTCAATTATAGCCAAAGAGGGAATGACCCAATATACTTTAAAAATTGGAAAGGAGTTAAATAACCAAATATTAATTGCTGATGCCTATCATCATAGAAGTGATGTTTTAAGTAGTGTGGCGGTTTTATTTGGCTTATTGGCACAGAGATTTGGTTTTGCATATGGGGACTCTTTAGCAGGTTTTGTGGTGGCTTTATTCATAGCTAAAGTTGCAATTGAAATTGTAATTCAAAACGTTAACTATCTAACCGGTTCTTCACCTCCTTTTGAAGTTTGTGAAAAAATAAAGGAAGTCGCTTTAAGCGTTGAGGGTGTCAAGGGGGTTCATGATTTAAAAGCTCATTACACCGGTCCAAAAATCCATGTTGAGCTTCATATTGAGGTTTCTCCAAATTTAACGCTCAAAGAGGCTCACGATATAAGCGAGGAGGTTAAAGAAAAGATTGAGGGTTTGGAGGAAGTTGAGAGAGCTTTTATCCATGTGGATATAAAAGGTGTCACAAAATAATCAATGCTCACCTAAAATTTCTTTTAAGTCAATTAGAAAGTTCTCTAAATGCTCTTTCTTCACATGAGGCATCACGACAATTCTAATGTATCCTCTGTGTGCTGAAATTCCCCAACCTCTCTTTTTAAGCTCTTTTTCAATCTTTTCTAACTCTTTAGTTCCAAAAGAAACAATATTAAGCATTGGTTCTCTGATAAGGTATGCTCCATCTAAAGTCTTTATCTGCTCTGCGAACCATCTTGAGAGTTCCATTGCTTCTTTGACAATCTTTTTATATCCTTCAAAGCCGAGATGCTTTAACAAAGCCCAAACTGCTATTGCATTTGCTCCAGGTCTTGTTCCTGTTATTGTTATGTGGGAAACTTTTCCTCCAGCTAAATAAGGTGCTGGAACACTAATTGAATCTACAAACTTCTTTTTCCTAAAAATTATCCCTCCAGCAGGAATAGGAGCCATGCCCATTTTATGTGGGTCAATTGTAATACTTTGCACACCTTTGAGCTTGAAATCGAAATCTGGCAAATCATATCCTAAGACTTTTGCAAAGGGAATTACAAATCCCCCAAAAGCAGCATCAATGTGTAAGGGTATGCCATAATCTAAAGCCAAATCTGAAAGAGCTGGAATATCATCTACAACCCCTAATCCAGTCGTCCCGGCTATCCCAACTATCCCGATTGTGTTATCATTAATTTTACGCTCAACATCTTTCACATTTACGGAATAATCATCATTGAGTTCTGCCCACACCAATTTTACCCTTAATAAATCACTTGCTTTTAGAAAGGAGAAGTGGGCACTTTTTGGTAAAATCAACTCTGGTCTTTCAACATCGTTTATGTTTCTAAAAGCTCTTACAGCTAAGATATTTGCCTCACTTCCCCCAGAAACTATGCTCCCATAGGCTTTTTTTAAGTTCAAAAGCTCTCCAAGCATCTGAACGGCTTCTTTTTCGATTTCCCTACTTCCCTTATGTAAGCCAGGGTCTCCTAAATTCCTATCCATATATCTGCAGATTATTTTCTGAGCAAGAGAATGGGGGTAAGTGCACATTGAACCCAGAATTTTACCAGAATTGAAAGTTAAATCAACATTAAGTCTTTTTTCTAATTCATTTAGGATTTCTTCTTCACTTGTGCCTTTTTTTGGTAGCATTTTCTCACCTGCATAAAATTGTGCATTAGACGTTTAAGCTTTACTCTCTCCTAATTCTCTCTAAGTAGAGTCTGAAAAATTGTGGAGTAGTTATTGCTGTAAGCATTGAGACAATAACAATGCTTGCAAACAATGTTTGGTCTATTAGTCCCTTTTCAAGTCCAAATTTCAAAATTGCAAACTCTAGGCTTCCCCTGCCTCCCATTCCAATTCCTACCAATGTCGCTTTTTTCCAGTCAAAACCAAAAAACTTCATTCCTAAACTGCAACCAAAGAGCTTTCCAAGAACTGCTGCAGCATATAATAGGGCTATTAGAATTAAGCTTATCTCATTAAAGCTTGGATTGAACAGTAAGCCTATGTATATGAAAAAGAGGGGAATGAAAAATTCTGTTAGCACAACCTGTAAATCTTCAATGAGTTCGTTTAGCTTTATTCTGCTTAACACTAGAGGGTCTTTTCTTTCTCTTAAACGGCTTATTGTAAGTCCAGCTAAATAAGCACCAATTATTTGGTGTAATCCAACTTCTTCAGCTATTATTGCCAAGAAAAAGGTCAATATCAATGTGAAGGTGAAGAATATGTTCAGGTTTCTCACTATTCCATAAAACCATTTTGAACGCTTGAATACATATTCAGAAATAAACAACACGCTTATTATGAAAAGAACAATTTTAACTGTCAATATTGCCAGAGGGAGTGCACTTAATTGTCCCTTTGCGAGAGCGGTGATTATGCCAATTAAGTAAACTGCTATTATGTCATCTGCGAAGGCCGCTCCCATCAATATTGAGGATATTGCTCTCTCCACTCTCTCTTTCATTATAACTCCACTTGTGACCTCTATTGCAGTATTTCCTAGAGTTACTCCGACAAATATCGCTGCTGCTAAGCCTTTCCCAAAAGCCATTACGGTCAAAAAGCCAAATAAAAATGAAAAGGCTACACCAAAAAAGGCAACTACAGTTGCTTTTACTTTATTTGTAGCTATTGCGGAGAAACTGCTTGTCAATCCCATATAGAGCATCATCATTATTAATCCAAATTCTGAAAGCACTTTTAGTTGCTCAGAGGGTGTTATAAATCCTATTATAAAAGGTCCAAGAATTATTCCGGTTAAAATATGGGCTATTATTGGGTGGACATCCTTCTTTTCAAAAAGCCATTCTAAACTCTTTGCTGAGAAGAGTAGAATTGAGAGATCTAGGATATATTTCACGCTACACCCTCCTATTTAACAAAGCCATGAAAATCCAGAGGAGCATTAAGATTATTGCTAGGATCATTGCCAGAGTTGCGCCCCTCTGAGTTCCAAAGACTATTGGGATAGGACCTATCATTATTACTCCTCCGCTTTCGACATCTGTCCCTTCACTCGAAACAGCACTTAGCATTGTTCCTAAGAACACGAGAAAGAATCCTATGAAAATTAATATGATCCCAGTAAAGATTAATATCTCCCCTCTCATACTTATCCCGTTTTAAAGTTTAAAGTATAAATCTTTTAAGCTTTTAGCCATTTTGAGCGAAGGATTAATTAAGCCTTCTTACCAAGAAGTTTGGGAGTAAAATGTTGGTGTTAGTGGATTTGGATGACACACTGTGCAATACATGGGATGCAGGAAAGTATACCATAGTCCGCTTTTTACCTCACTTATTAAAAAAGCGAAAGTTTAAAGCTTTATTTTATATCCTAACAGCCAGATACAGGGAATTGGAACAATCAAGAGAGTTTTTAGTTTTAGACCTTGATAAGCTCTTGCAAAGAATCATGGAGAGAATTTACAAAGAAATTAAAAAGGAAGATTTGGAAGAGATGCTCAATCTGGTTGACAGAACATTTTTCTCCAATCTAAGGCTCTTTCCTGATGCAAAGCTCTTTTTAGAGGGATTAAAAAAAGAAGGAGCTAAAATAGTTTTAATTACTGATTCCTCATCGTATTGGCAGAGAAAAAAGCTTGAGGTTTTAGACATTAAGGACTATTTCGATGCTTTGATAATAAGTGGAGAGACAGGTCACAGCAAGCTTGAACCTTACAATTTTTTCCTTGCGAGAAGATTATTCCCAAGGGAAGAGGAAATCTATATGGTTGGGGATAGGGATGACACTGACATGAAAGGTGGAAAAGCAATAGGCGCAACGACCATTTTAGTTAAAAGAGGCTATTTCAGGACGAGAAAGCCTAGGTATGCTGATTATGTTGTTAGAAACCTCAAAGAAGCTTTGGAGGTGATTAAGAGTGAGCATAAAAAGCGAGCTTAAAAGAAAAGCATTGCATTTAACTGGATTGTCTGTTCCGGTGATTTATCTCCTTTTTGATAGAAGAGTAACCTTGATTTTTGTATCTCTGGCTTTGATAATTTTTATTATTCTCGAACCTTTCAGGATAGTCGAGGAACTTAGGGAGAAAATAAAAGCAAAATTGGGGATTTATGGTGAGCATATTGAAAGAATTGAGAGGGAGATAGTGAGAGAGCATGAGAGATACACGATTGGTGCTCATATTTATTTTACCGTTGCGGCTCTTTTGATAATCTGGTTTTTTCCAAAGGACATTGCAATAGGGTCAATAGCTGTTGCAACCCTTGGAGATGCAATTGCCGCTATAGTAGGTAAACCCTTTGGAAGGCATCGCTTTAGCAATGGAAAAAGTTTGGAAGGAAGTTTGTCTTACTTCATAATAGCCATCCTTATATTAATGCCTTTGATAGATTTGCCCCACGCAATAATTGGGGCATTGGCTGGAACATTAGCAGAATTCTATGAATTACCGCCGGATGATAACTTTTCAAACCAGATAGCTGTGGCAATAACGCTCTATGTCTTTAGAATATTAAGCTAAAGGAAAGAAAAGAAAAGTCAGCTAATTTCGACTTCGGCAAATACGGTTATTGTATCCTCATCTGTCCATTCTTGTCCTACATCGACGTCATGTATGCTTGGATTGTCTGGTAATGTCTCAACTGCTGAATCACCAGCACTTGCACCTGTTATCCATGCTACAATTGCAATCTTGCTTGGCTTTCCTCCCAGCATATCCCATGGAACTGCGATTTCTAAAGTTTGAAGTCCTTTTTCTTTTCCTGTCCATGTTGCAAAGCCTATATCTGCCAAGTTGTAGTACTCCCAACCTTCTCCGTTCCATACTGTTAGTTGCATTGTTTCAATTGAATCGGTTCCTTTCTCACCAAAGAACTCTCCGAACCACCAGAAGTAAAGCTCATAGTCAATTCCTCTTGAGAAGCTTAATCTTCTTCCCCATGCATCAGCTCCAGTAGTATAGCCACCTTCTTTTGTATCTAAGGCGATTCCATAGGCAATTCTCCATGATGCCTTGTTTTCTGTCGTTAGAGCTATATAAAGGAAGCTATCATCGTAGTCAACATATAAGGCTTTTAAGTTGGCTCCATCTTGTCCAAAGCCGGTTGTGTCTTCATAAACTAAAGTTTCTGGACTCCAATCGCTTAAATCTCCATCAATGGCTTTTGTTAATTTGGTTGCTAAGAGCTCTCCCTCAACGGCTTGCATGAATGCATTTATTTCTCTTTGAAGTCTTATTAAGCTTGAATATGCTGAGAATATTTTCGTGGCTCCACTGAATTGTGAGTGTGCTTCACCTATTAAAGCTTCTCCTTTGCCAAACTTTTCTTTACTTAAATTCAATTGTTCATAGAACCTTGTCAGGTTCTCTTGATACTTCAATGGTAGTTTAGCTTCAGAGATGCTCTTTAAGAGTGCTAATGTCTCTGCGTATTTCTTTTCATAAAGCTTTGGCCATACATAGGTGGCTAAATTAACGAAGTTTCTCTGTGCAATCTCTATCTTTCCAACTTCAACAGTTACAGTTGCTACATTGTTATCTTCATTTGCTTCTTCGATTAAATTATCTGGATCCACAATTGCTTTGAATTCATAAGTTCCTGTGGCTGATGGTTTCCATTCATACGTAAGTACTTCGCTTCCTTTAGCTGTTACATTTACTGTCCAGGTTTTTATAATCTCATCATTTACTAGAAGTTGAACATCAACATTTTTTGCATCTATAATTCCATAGTTTTCTACAGTGATTGTCAGGTTGGTGGTTTCATACCTCTCAATTTCAAGTTTTGAAGCTTCTAACTTTACTGCAAGCTCTGGTTTGGGTATTGGGATTGAAAGGACAGCAAAATTGCTTAGATAGTCCTGATCAACCCAGTCATTTCCATCGATATCAGCATCTGCTGGGGTCACATCTACAGCTGAACTTCCATCTCCACCAGCAACCCATGCCATAATAGCCATTTCTGACGCCTTTCCTCCTAATGCATCCCATGGAATTCTAATTTCTAAGGTTTGAAGTCCATTATTGCCGCCAGTGTAGGCATATTCAAAACTTGCAAAATTATAATCCCAGCTTTCCCAATAATTATTTCCGATGTATCCATTGTACCTATTGAAGTTAGCTGAAGTTATAGCCTTACTTCCTCCACTCCACCAGAAGTAGACCTCATAATCAACGCCTCTTGAAAAGCCTATTTTTCTTCCCCAAGAATCCTGATTTCCAGTATAACCACCATCTGTTACATCTATACCAATTCCATATGCTACATCCCAACTTTGTGTGTTGTTTGTTTCTAGGGCTATGTACAAATATTGATCGTCATAAGAAACATAGAGCTTATCCAAATCTGCACCTGCTTGTATAGACAAATTGCTTACTCCAACGACTTCATAGCTTGCCCAATCACTTAAGTTCCCATCAATGGTTTTTGGAGCGATTATTATCTCAGCCAAGTTACTAAATGTATCATCGTCATTCCATTCTCCTGAACCATATCTCTCATTTACAACTTCATGCAAAGTTTGATCTTCGGGGAGTGAATCAACTGCAGAACTGTCATCTCCTCCAGCTATCCATGAGATTAAAGCTATTTTGTTGGGTTTGCCACCTAAAGCGGACCAAGGTATCTTAATCTCTAGTATTTGCAGACCATTTGAGGTGTCTCCGGTATAAGAAAATGATGCTCCAACATCCCCAAGGGATTTATAGTCCCATCCACTACCAGTCCATGCTATAAAGTTGTCTGCTGTTATTCCGCTTCCTCCATCCCACCAGAAGTAGACCTCATAGTCTGGATAATAGCCATTGAATGCAATGTGTCTTCCCCATGCATCGGTGGTTCCATCATACCCATTGGTCGTTCCAGGGTCAACATCAATTGCAAAACCATAAGCCAAGTTCCAGCTTTGTGTATTATCGGTTTTTATGGCAATGTAAAGATATTCATCATCCCAAGCAACATATAAATCTTTTAAATCTGCTCCGGGACCCCCACCAGGATAATCATTTGTGGCAATCAAATCGAGGGTTCCCCATTCGTTTAAGTTACCATCTGCAAACTTTGTTCCATATAGCCCCAATGTAAAATTCGTAGGTATTAGGCTCACTAAAAACACAAACAGTAATATACAAGTCTTTACATTTCCTCTCATGTGTAATCACCTCGGGTGATAATTGCTCACCCTTGTTGATATATAGGCATAAAATATTTATATATCTTTTTAAATATCACTGTTAGTGATAATTTTAAATGGAGGTGCAGGAATGGGAAAAATCAATTTCATCTTTGGCATCCATAATCATCAGCCGCTTGGAAACTTCGGTTGGGTCTTTGAAGATGCCTATAATAACTCCTACAGACCATTCATGGAGATCCTTGAAGAGTTTCCTCAAATGAAAATGGCTGTTCACTTTAGCGGACCGCTTTTAGAATGGTTAGAAGAGAACAAACCTGACTATATTGATTTGCTTAAACGTTTGATTAAAAAAGGGCAGTTGGAGATTGTGGTTGCTGGCTTTTATGAGCCAGTTCTGGCAGCTATTCCTAAAGAAGATAGGCTTTTGCAGATTAAACTCCTTAAAGATTATGCTAAGAAGCTCGGATATGATGCAAAAGGCGTTTGGTTGACGGAAAGGGTTTGGCAGCCTGAATTAGTTAAAAGTTTAAGGCAAGCTGGTATAGAATATGTCGTCGTTGATGATTACCATTTCATGTCCGCTGGTTTAAGAAAGGAAGACTTGTATTGGCCCTATTACACGGAGGATGGAGGGGAGGTAATAGCCGTTTTCCCAATTGATGAGAAGCTTAGATATTTAATCCCATTTAGACCTGTTGAAAAAACCATAAAATATCTTGAAAGTTTAATCGATAATGATCCTTCAAAATTAGCGGTTTTCCATGATGATGGAGAAAAATTTGGTGTTTGGCCCGGAACACATGATTGGGTCTATAATAAGGGTTGGCTTAGGAAGTTTTTTGATGCAATAACGAGCAACGAGAAGATCAACTTAATGACTTATAGTGAATATCTCTCCCTTTATTCACCTAAGGGTTTGATTTATCTTCCAATTGCTTCCTATTTTGAAATGAGTGAATGGTCTCTCCCTGCTAATCAAGCAAAGCTCTTTGTTGAGTTTGTTGAGCAATTGAAAAAGGAAGGGAAGTTTGAGAAGTATAGGGTTTTTGTTAGGGGAGGAATCTGGAAGAACTTCTTCTACAAATATCCAGAATCAAACTTCATGCACAAGAGGATGCTCTATGTTAGCAAATTAGTTAGGAATATCGAAGAAGCACGCCTTTATATTTTAAAAGCCCAATGTAATGATGCTTACTGGCATGGTGTCTTTGGCGGTGTTTACTTACCTCATTTGAGGAGAACAGTCTGGGAGAATTTGATAAAAGCCCAAAGCTTTGTTTCAAAGAATGGAGTTAAAATCTTTGACGTTGACTATGATGGAAGAAAAGAGATAATGATAGAAAATTCAGGATTTATAGCCACAATCAAGCCTCATTACGGTGGGAGCATCTTTGAGCTAAGCTCAAAGCACAAATTTGTCAATTATAACGATGTGTTGGCTAGAAGATGGGAGCATTATCATGAAGTCCAAGAAGCTGCAACTCCCGAAGAGGAGAGCAATGAAGGTGTTGCAAGTATTCATGAGCTTGGAAAAAACATTCCAGAAGAAATAAAGCGTGAATTGGCATATGATTGGCAGTTAAGGGCTATTTTGCAGGATCATTTCATTAAAGAAAGTGAAACTTTAGATAATTACCGCTTAGTTAGGTATCAAGAGCTTGGGGATTTCGTTAATCAGCCTTATGAGTTTGAGATTGATGGGAGAAGAATTAAGCTCTGGCGTGAAGGAGGAATTTATACTGAAGAAAAAATTCCAGCTAAGGTCGAAAAGACTATTGAGCTAACTCAAGATGGCTTTGTTGCAAAGTATAAAGTAAGCTTAGAAAAGCCGTATAAATCTCTCTTTGGCGTTGAGATAAATTTAGCGGTTCATAGCGTAATGGAAAGTCCAGGGGAGTTTGAAGCTGATAGAATTGAAGTTAATGACACATATGGAATTGGCAAAGTGGTTATAGAGACGAGCAGGAAGGTTAAGGTTTGGAAATTCCCAATTAAAACTCTCTCTCAATCAGAGAGTGGATGGGACTTCATACAGCAAGGGGTCAGCTATACTCTGCTTTTCCCAATTGAAAAGGAGCTTGAGTTTGAGATAAGGTTTAAGGAGATTTGATTTTTTAATTTGTTACAATTTTTATTCCACCGATTTCATAACTGCTCTTACCTTGCCATGCTCCACTTCCTCCCCCATTTATTATCCAATCGTTCGGGTCAATTATGACCTTTTCAGGCTTATTTTTAAGTTCGAATGTTAAAGTTGCATTCTTATCAACGAATACCCTTTTCAAATAGCTTTTTCCTTGAGAATCAACAACTTTCACTTCTAATGGCATTTTGAAACCATTTGTTTCCACTATTTGAAGAGTTAAGAAATATTTTCCATCTTTTTGCTCTAAGGTTGCATTAGAGACTTCAAAATTGGGATAGCCCGTTTTATAAAACCACTCATCAAAGAACCATTCTAGGCTTTGATTCGAAACTTTCTCAAAAATCTTCTGGATTTGCTTTAAAGTTGTCATGGTGTCTTGGGCACAATCATTTAGATGACAGTATTCCAGTAGCTCCCTCATTCCTTTGAAGAATGTTTCATTTCCCAAAACAAACTGCAAAGAGCGGAAAACAAAAGCATTTTTATAATATAAGGCAATCATATTTTCTCCATTGTTTTCCTTAATTTCTGCAATTGGAGTTCTATCCGTTGAACTCAAGCATTTTCTTTCAATATCATCGTATTGAGTTAAATTATTCTCATAAAGCAGGACGGCATAGGTAGCTATTCCCTCATGTATTGGGTAAAGATTGGCATAAACACCAAACCAGTTATGTGCTGTCTCATGGGCAATCAACGGAATGTAAAACTGAGTTGCTATTATTCCCCCATCTAGTCCATGCCCCCTGTACTTACTCTTTGAGTACTTGATCTGTATATAAAAGTATTCGTCGTTGGGATAAGGCATAAAAACCTTTGAGTAAAAACGTAGGATATCTTTGATATTCTGCAAAACCCATTCACCTTCATCTGTGAGAGCAATTATCTTAACGGTTCTGTTTCCAATTTTCATGCTCTCTTCATAGAGGTTCCACTTTCCGAATATTAAATAGAAATCGTTTAGGTTTTCTTTTTCAAAGCTTCCATTGTAGAGTAAGGGCTTAAATCTCCAGATCTCTGATTGAAATGGCTGATCCAGTATGATGAGGGTGTAATCTTTTGGATAATCGATCCTAACATTAACCCTCTCTTTGTCACTTTGTAAATTATTCCAGATAGTAAAGTATCTTTTTGGAATATAGATATGCAAGGAATTTTGACTTAAATGACGGTCTAGATAGCTTTTTGGTTTCTCACGGAAAGGATTGTATCTCACTTTAAAATGAACTTCAACAGTTACAGTTTTGACTTTTGGGGTTATGTTAAGCAAGATTAGTCTATTTTCTTTGTCTTTAAATCCACTATATGTAGCTGAAGCATTATACACCATAATTTTATCAACCTGCTTAAAATCTTCAAAAAGGATTGGATATAATGCAGAATGATTCAGGGGGAAAGTGATCCTCTCAGTTCCTACAATTGAGACATGATTGTCGTCTATACTGATATTTAAGAGATAGTGATAAGAGGCATAGGACGTAAAAAGCTTATTTCCCTGATAAAGTTCATCTAACTTTTCTTTTTCTGTTTTTTGAAAAGTTATCTCTTGAGTAAGATTCTCTATTATTAAAACGCTTTTTGGATTTGCTTTGTTCAAAACAAAAGCATAAGAAAAGAGTGTTATAGTGATCATCATGACTAAAAGTATAAACTTTTTCATGATTACCACCATTGATGGATTTTTATTCACTACATTATCATGTGATAAAATTTTTAAAATTTTCCATTAAAAGAGAAGAAATTCACAAATTTAAATTTTAAAGTTTACTGGCTCATCTAAATGCCAAATTCTGCAAAAGGCGCATCTTTCACCTTGAGTTGGCATTCCGCATACCTTGCATTCATTTAGGGGAATCTCTTTAAGCTCAACTTCAAATAGGGACTTTTTCCTCAAAAAGCCTTTAATGAAGTTTATCTTTGTTCCAGGGCTTTTTTCTTCCATTTGATTTAAAATCTGCTTGTAACTTAACGTTGTTGCACCTCTTGAAAATGGGCACTCTTCGATTATGTATTCAATTCCAACGGCTAGAGCATAAGCTACAACTTCCCTCTCCGTAAGCTCATAGAGGGGTTTAACTTTCTTTACAAATTTGCCTTCACCTGGCAAAATTGGTCCTTGCTTCCCCAGATACTCTGTATTCCAGTGCATAATATTGCCAAAGATAAACGAAGCTTCATCATCTAAGTTATGTCCTGTTGCAATAGCATCAAAGCCGTTTTCATAGGCAAATTTGTTGAAGATGTAGCGCTTGGTTATTCCACAAATTGAGCAGGTTGGTCTAGAGCCTTTTATCTCTCCCACGCCTTTTCCTAAAAGCTCCCTAACCCTAACTATGTGCAAAGGAATGCTCATTTGCTTGCATTGTTTTCTTGCATATTCTTCGCTCTTTTGGGAGTATTCTCCAATTCCCAGGTTTATGTGTAAGCATTCTACATTATAGCCAAGCTTTTTGAGAACGTAAGCTGTTACAGCAGAATCTTTTCCACCACTAACAACGACTAAAATTCTCTCATTCGGCTTTAACAGCTTGTATTTTTTAATTGTTCTCTCAACTTTACGCTCAAAATAAGCGATAAAGTGCTCTTCACAGAGGAGCATCTTTGGATAATGTAAGCGTATATATGCATCTTTCTCACAGAATTTACACCTCATGATCTCACCCTAAGGGAAAGAGGAAAAAGAATTTAAAAAGATTATTAACTTAACTCTCAAGTTTTTCTATAGTTTCTTTCCAGTTTCCATGCTTTTTAAATTCTCTATCTGTATAAAGTCCCTCTTTCTTTAGAATTCCTCTTGCTGCGAGTATTCCCGTTGCTGCTGCATTCACAATATCTCTTGAAAGTCCAGCACCGTCTCCGGCTGCAAAAATGTTTTCTATGCTTGTTTCTAGGTTCTTATTAACCTCTACTTTCATCGCATAGTACTTAATCTCGGGGGCATAAAGCAATGTATGATCACTTGCAACTCCGGGCAATACTTTGTCTAGCTTTTCAAGACCCTCAATTATGTTTGTGACGACTCTATGTGGAAGAGCCATTGCAATATCTCCTGGCGTGACGTGTCTCAACGTTGGTTCTACATCGCTCTTTCTAATCCTCGACCAAGTGCTTCTCCTTCCTCTTCTTAAATCACCGAGCCTTTGCAACAAAGGCTTTCCTCCTCCTATTGTTGTTGCCAATTGGGCTATGCTTTTTCCATAAGCAGTTGTATCTTCAACAGGCTCGGTAAGCTCAATTCTTGTTAAGAAGGCAAAGTTGGTGTTGTTGCTCTTTCTTTCTCTCATTGAGTGTCCGTTTACACCCACATAGCTATCATATTTTTCTTCTACAACGAAACCGTTTGGGTTTGCGCAGAATGTCCTAACGAAATCATCATACGTGTCTGTGTAAATGTGGAACTTTGGATCATGATTTATGCTCGTTATTGGTTCCATAACTATTGCTGGAACTTCAACCCTAACCCCGACATCGATTGGACCGTGTCTTGCTTTAAGCCCAATTTTTTGAGCAACGTCATGGAACCAATCCGCGCCTCCTCTTCCAGGGGCGACTATTATGTACTTGGTTTTTATTGTGAAAACAGTCTTACCTTTTTTTACAACGAGTTCACCTTGTTTAAACTCCTCTACTCTTGTCCAGAGCAGGAAGTTGACTCCCTTGCTCTCCAAATATTGTTTTATGGATTTTATGACTTCTCCAGTATGATCTGAGCCAATATGCCTTTGAATTATTGGGATGAACTTGACTCCAGCTTGAGCAGCTTTCCTTTCCCAATGCTTTATTTGATCCTCATCTCCTTTGAAGAGGTTTCTTGGTGCACCATGCTTTAGCAATATTTGATCAACTTCCCAAACGAGTTGCCAAGAATAGTTTTCATCATGAGTTAACTCGGTCAAATCTCCTCCAATGTCAGGTCTTAGGTTTATCGTTCCATCGCTTAAACCGCCAGCTCCACCAACGCCGCTCATTATATGACATGGTTTACAACCAACACAGTAGCCAAGCTCGTACATTGGACAGATTCTTTGATCAACATCTCCACCTTCATCTATCACTAAAACTTTAAAATCGCTCTTTTCTGCTAGTTCATAAGCTGCAAAAAGTCCTGCTGGTCCTGCTCCAACAATAACAACGTCAAATTTCTCATTTTCATAGAATTGACTCATTATTTCCCTTACCAAGATTTGAGTGTATCTATTTATAAATATTACTGTTTCAGAAATGAATTTTTGCCAATTTTGTGTTTATTATTCGATATATCTCAAAGCTTCTACTGGGCTTAGATCTGATGCTTTCTTAGCTGGATACAAGCTTGAGAGTATTCCGATAGCCAAGGTAATTAGAAATGCTACTAAAATTACATATTTGTCAATTATGGGTGGTGGAAGGATTTGTCCCCTTTGTTCAAATATCCATACTACAAATTTTGCAGCACCGATTCCAAAGGCAAAGCCAAGAATTCCACCTATTACTGTTAAAACAAGCCCTTCGATAAGTATCATTTTTAAAACGAAGCTCTTTTTTGCACCTATTGCTCTGTAAGTTCCAATTTCTCTTGTTCTCTCCATCACTGAGGTTAACAGAGTGTTCATAACACCTAAGGCTCCAACAAATAAAGCTATACTTCCTATTCCAATTAACAGATTGTGCATTATTTTTCTAATTAGAAGCACAACTTCGATGCTTTGCTTTGCAGTAACAACAGTCACTCCCCCAACTTTTTTCTCTATGTCTTTTTTGACTTCATCAATGAAATTTACATCATCAACCCAAACTTCAATCATGCTGATTTTTCCTTCCTCATGGAAAAGCTCTTGAGCAGTGTCTAACGGTATTGCAACTATCATATCCAGGAAACCTGCTAAGAATGATTGACCTATCTCTTCAAAGTTTCCAATAACTTTAAATTCCCATGCTTTTCCGTTCTCGTCGTAGATTATTATCTTATCTCCCGGTCGTATATCCCAATTAACTGAGGAACCACCGGGACCCATGAACTTTCCATGTGCTAGCAAATAACCTAACACCGCCTTATATCTATCGTTTTTCCTGAGGAATGCCCCCCTTTCTACATCCATACCTCTTAAAGCATAGAACTTTTCCGCTTTTTTTGGGTCAAGTCCCATTATTGAAAGCTCCACTAAGAGGTCTTCATAATAAACAGTTGAAAATTTAAAGAGAATGGGATTTACGGCTTGAACGTGATTAATTTTTTCTATTTTGTCAACTATGCTCTCATCCATGGTGCTTGTTGCAACCCTTACAATTGAGATGCTCATACCGGGAAGTACCAATAAAACGTTGCTCGTGCTTTCAAGCTGTTCCCTTACAACCTCATTTGAACCTTGTGTGATCGAAACCAAAGCGGTAACTGAGCCAACTGCTATTACTATTCCTAACATTGTGAAGAACGTCCTTATTTTACGCCTTACCAAGTTTCTCAAGGATATCTTTATAAGTTCACTAAGCACCTTTCCTCCTCCATAGGATAATCATGAAAAGAATCAATGCAACTCCTCCAATTGCATAATAGAAATAGTTTGGCTTTTCTTTATAGACAAGAGTTTGAGGAATTCTAATCGTCAAGTTTCTTTCAAACTCCTTTTCTCTGCCCTTCTCGTCCTTATAATAAACTTTTGCGTGAATCGTATACTCTCCCTTTTGGAGGGTTGTGTTTAGTATACTGTATGTTACACTATCATAATCTCTTCCTGCTATACTCCCTACGTATCTTTGGCCTATTGGGAAAAGCTCCAGATCATTTGAAGTTACATCAATTGTGACGCTTCTTGCGGTGTCTTTACCTTCGTTCACGATGTAAACTTCAAAGTTGTATTTTCCACCGCTTTCCCAGATATTTCCTATGTAAAGGCTCAACAGTGGATAGGAGCTGACCTCAACCCCAAACATTGACTCCTCTTTGTAAGATACACCGTTCTCGTCTTCATACGTTACTACCACATAAAGCGGATAAATGCCTCTAGATATGAGTCCAATTCTGAAATAAGCTTCCCCTTCAGCCACTTCTTTAATTTCGTTAAAATATAACATGCTTTGCTTGCTTATTGGAAATATCTTTGTCTCCTCTGGCATTTCTGGGGAAGATGGGTAAGGGTACATTGTCGCTGTTTTACCTTCTTCGGGCTTTTCAGTTAAAATGCTAACCTTTACATGCTTTGCTGGAGAGTTTCCAATGTTTCTAATCTTTATTCTCACGGTGAAGTTTGAATCTGGCTCAACAACCTCAGGAATTATTTTAAACTCTTCAATAACTATCTTTGGTCTTATCTTATCAACGACAGGTATTCCAACTTGAATGTCTTTGCTCTTCTTTGCCCCTTCTTCATCTTGATATTCTAATCTGATGTACAGAGGATAAACATCTTCTCTAAGGTTCTTTGAAGAAATCAAGGTGAATGTTACTTTTTTCTCTTCATTTGGAGTTAGAGATTCGATGTATTTTATTGGGCTTTCCCTATAGGCAGCAAAAGGTAGGGATGATTCAAATTCTGGAACTGTTATTGTTGGAATGACTGTCTGCACCTCCTCTGTCTTAACTTGCTCTTTTGAATACAAATAAACTGTAATAAACCTCGCATCTTTGTTTCCAACGTTCCTTAATGTTATCGTTAAAGTGAATGGAGAGCCTATCTCAACTTCCTCAAAATCGATTTTTTCAATGCTTATTTCTGCACCCCTAATTATTGCATATCTTGCGTATTTGGGAGCTTTCAGCTTTAGCTTTACGGTCTTATTCGTTATGTTTTCAACATAGATTGAAAGTTCGTTCCAATAGTAATAACCTGTTCCAAAGTAACGATAGTCCATCTTCTTATCCTTTTCATATCTAGCTAAGAATGTGTTATTTTGAATTTCAACAATCGAAAATGCTATTGGACCGTATCTAAAAATGCTTCTCTCGTGAGCATCTCCATAAAACACTTCAACAGCTTTTGAATAAATCCTTATCAAAGCTCTTGGATTCTCTTCGAGTGTTATAACAACGAGCTTAATCTTGACATCTTTGTATTGGTACTCTTCTCCCCTGGCTAAACTAAATTCTTTTTCCTCAAATTCAACGTTGTCTCTAATTTTAAAAAGAGCCCTCTCTCCAACACTTCCTGGGTTTAAGATATCTTTAAGAATCAAGGTATAATTTCCAAAGGTTAAAACATCTCCAATCCCCAAATATCCCGAAAAAGTTAGTAGATATTCTTCACTTTCCTCCTCAGCGCCGATCACAATATTTGAGGTAAGTAGCATTAATATAATTAACATTACGATTCTTTTCATGTTCTCACCTCATATAGCAAGCCGTCTCTGATTTGAAGAATTCTCCCAGCTTCTTGTGCTACTTCAACATCGTGGGTTACTATTACAAATGTAGTCCCATTTTCTATGTTTATCCTCTTCATTAGGGCTATTATTTCTTTCGATGTTTGCGTATCCAGATTTCCAGTTGGTTCATCTGCTAGAACTATGCTTGGATTGTTTGCCAAAGCTCTTGCTATAGCTACTCTCTGCTGCTGCCCTCCACTTAGCTCGTTTGGTTTATGATCCATAAATTTTTCTAATCCAACAGCTTTTAAGAGATCCTTTGCTCTTCTAATTCTTTCTTTCTTTGGCACTCCAGCTAAGGTCATTGGTAGCTCAACATTCTCTAAAGCGGTTAAAATCGGAACTAGATTGTAATATTGAAAGACAAATCCAATCTTTCTCAATCTAATTTCTGAAAGCTGATTATCGTTTAAATTGCTGACATCTACACCATCAATGTAAATTTTTCCGCTTGTTGGCCTATCCAAAAGTCCGAGCATGTTTAGAAGGGTTGTTTTTCCACTTCCACTGGGACCTAATATAGCTACAAACTCTCCTTCATAAATCTTTAAATTAATGCCTCTAAGTGCAGGAACAACTATCTTTCTTCCAATGTAATAGTTTTTCTTCAACTCCTTTGTTTCAAGGACTACTCTACGCTCCATGGCAAAAGTTATTATGTTTGCTCGGTTTATAGCTTATTCGATGGAAAGTTAATAAAGTCTAAATAGTTCAAATGCGTAGTATAAATTGGTGGTATAAATGTTTGAAAAAATTCTGTTTCCAACAGATTTTTCTGATGTATCTCTGCACGCTCTGAGAAATTGCATCCCTAAATTTTTTGAATTAGGTGCTAAAAAGCTCTATTTGATTCACATAGTGGATATAACTGCAACTGATATCGAAGCCCTTGAATTGGTAAAAATTGATGAAGAACATATAAACAGGCTTGCTGACGAACTCAGAGCAAAGGGCATAGATGTTGAGACTGTAGTAAAGCTTGGAATTCCTTCAATTGAGATCGCGGATATTGCAAAGGAAAAGGATGTTGATCTTATCCTAAGTCCCTCTAAGGGTGAGAACATTCTAAGGCAGATGTTCCTTGGAAGTACAGCATCAAATCTCGTAAGGGCAACAAAAAAACCAGTTTTAATAATCAGATATGAATGGGATGAGGAAAAGAAGGAAATCAAGTGCATAACTGATTGTGAAAAACTTTTTGAAAAACCATTAGTCGCATTGGATTTCTCTTCATGCTCTCTTAGAATAATGGAAGTCGTCAAGAAGTTTGAAGAATTGTCAAAGAGGGGAATTCTTCTTCATGTGGTTGATTATGGAAAGATTGATGAGCTTGAGAGAAACATGGAGAAAGCAAAGCTTCAGCTTGAGAGATATGAAAAAATTGTGAAGTTTCCAGTGGAAAAAGAAGTCCTTGCAGGTGTTGCTTCTCAAAGCATCATAAGCATATCCTTGGCAAAAGAAGCAACTTTAATAGTAATGGGTAAAAAAGGTAGGAGTGTTCTAAAAGAGTTATTGCTTGGAAGCACAGCGGAGAGGGTTATAAGGGACGCGAAACTTCCAGTCCTCTTAGTTCCTTGTGAATGATTTTATTTTTTCTAACCTCAGACTGGAGCGACTTCCACATCAATTTCGGTAGCTACCCTGATAGTCATCACAGGTTATAGAGAATTAAGTTGCTTAGGTTTTAAAGTTTTTTAATTTTCCTTTTGTAGAGTGAATTTCCATGCGAATCCATAGCAACAACTAATGGTAGATTTTCAACCTCAAGAACCCAAACAGCTTCAGGAATTCCCAATTCTTCAAGCCAGTAAACATTTACAACTTTCTTAATGCTTTTAGCCGCTAAAGCCCCGGCACCACCAGTAAATGCAAAATAAACTCCTTTGTACTTTTTTAGAACTTTTAATGTTCTCTCTCCCATTCCGCCCTTGCCGATGACTCCCTTTACACCCAAAGCTAGGATTTCTTCACTATATCCTTCCATTCTCGCGCTTGTTGTAGGTCCAGCCGAGACTATCTCATATCCTTGAGGAGTTTTTTTGACTACAGGACCGCAATGATAAATTACAGCCCCTTTTAGGTTAAAAGGAAGCTTATCTCTTCTGGCAAGCTCTATGATTTTTTTATGCGCTAAGTCCCTTGCTGTATAAATTGTACCTGAAAGATTAACTATATCGCCAGCTTTGAGCTTTAAAACATCTTTTTCGTGCAGAGGGGTTTTTAAATTCATGACATCACCACCTTTGCGGGCTGGAAGCTTCGCCGTTCACGGCGAGGAGGAAAGCCCGTGAAGTTTATATACCTCATTTTCCATTCCTCCTTTCGATGATGCCCAACGGTATATCCGTTTGGAGGAGGGCTCTCTGACCGAGCTGTATGAGGTCTACCGCAACCGAAGTTCCCATGTTGGGAACCTCCCGCCCTTCAGAGCGGGAAGGAGGTCAGCTCATTGATAAACCTTCACTTTTCCATCTCTCTCAATCTCAACTATTGCTTTTCTATTTGCCCAGCATTGAATTATAACCCCTACAGGAAGTGAAGCTGGATGGCGATGAGCATATTCTATCTTAACATCTAGTGCTGTTGTTTTTCCTCCCAGTCCCATTGGTCCTATTCCCAAAGCATTGATCTCCTCTAAGATTTCTTCTTCAAGCTTTGCGATCTCTTCTTTTTCATGTCTAACTCCTAAAGCTCTTAAAAGGGCTTTTTTAGCAAGTTTTAGAGCAAAATCAGCTCCACCACCAATTCCAACGCCAACTATTATGGGCGGACAGGGTTTTCCTCCGCCTTCTACAACGGTTTTAACAATAAATCTCTTAACTCCTTCAATACCCTCACTTGGATTCAACATTGCCAAAGCAGAGCAGTTTTCACTTCCCCCTCCTTTTGGAAGAACATAGATTTTTATTTTATCTCCCTCGACAAGCTCCCAATGAATTATTGGAACAAAACGACCAGTGTTATCTCCCGAATTTTTGTTTGTTAGTAAATCTACAGCGTTGGGTCTTAAAGGAATTTCGACTGTTGCTCTCTTCGTTGCATTAATGAGCTTCTCCTTTAATCCTTTTAAATAGGGATTTTCAACTCCAGCTTCAACGAAAAAGGTTATTGTCCCAGTATCTTGACACATGGGAAGTGAATATTCCTTTCCAAGTTCTATTGTTTTTAAAATATTTTCAAGCTGAAGTTTTGCGATTGAATTTTCTTCCTCTTCATACGCTTCCTTTAGTGCCTTAACTGTGTCTTTTGGTAAAGTTGTAACAGCTAAGCGGATTGCCTCGACTAGGGCATCTTCAATAATACTACCACCCCATAGCTAACTATCAAAGTGATGGTTAAAAAGGTAAGCTAAATCAGAGCTTTTAAAAATTCGACATAGACTTGTTTAACCCTTTTCACTGAACTTAGACTAACCCATTCATTGGCAGAATGCCAGTTTTCGCCAATTGGACCAAAAACCAATGTTGGTTTTCCAAGATAAGTCCCAAAATAGTTGAAATCACCGACACTCGCTCCATATGTTACCTCCAGTTCTTTCCCAGTTACACTTTCAAAAACTCTCTTAAAGAGCTTAACAATTTTTGAATTCTCTTTGACATAATATGGAAGCATTTCTGGAGTAGGTCTTTGATACTTTTCTATTTTTATCTGAGCTTTAACTCCAGCACGCTTTAAAACCTTCTCCAAACTTCCCTTTACAAATTCCCAATCTTCTCCAATAACTACATGTCTATCAATAATCGCCTTTGCATATTCTGGAACACTTAACCCATCTGCGTTTCCCTCTATGCTGAGGACGCAAAAACTTCCTTCTCCAAGCTTTTTATGCTTCTTTTTTCTTGCTTTGTGCAGATTTGCTAAAACTTTTGAAAGTTCTTCTATTGCATTTATTCCATTTTCAGGTCTTGCTGCATGAGCTTTTCGTCCAAAAGCCTCTATTTGAATGACAAATCTTCCTCTTGCTCCAAGCATTAGTCTCTCATTAGTTGGCTCTCCTATTAAAACTAAATCAGCCTTCTCAAGTTTCTTGCTCTTTATCAGCTCCCAAGCTCCGTGGGAGTAACCTTCTTCATCAACGACGGCTGTGAATATTATTTCTGGTCTTTCTCTTCTTGATAACATGCTCATTTCTATGAAAGCACTTATTAAAGCGGCTAAGCCGCCCTTCATGTCAGCACTCCCTACACCATAGAACCTATCTCCTTCTTGCTCTCCCCAGGGATTTTTATTCCAACCATCGCTTAATCCAACGGTGTCCATATGCCCATTTAAAACGATCGTCGTCTTTTTTCCTCTTAAAGAGGCTATCACATTATTTCCAAAACCTTCAACCTCTTGAATTTGTACCTTTGAGTAATTTTCAAGAAAGTTAGCAATGAATTCAGAAATTTTTTCTTCTTGTCCGAAATGAGAGGGAATAGATACTAACTTTTTTAAAAGTTCGAGCTCCATTGTATCACCACAAGTTACTATATAAAGTGATGATATATAACACTTTTGACAATTATCTTCATGTTTAGAAGAATATTTGAAATAGATAATGCTATTTAGTTTGTTAGCATGTTTCTATTTAACTTATTAATCGCGTAAAAGAGAGCATAAAAAATTTGGTGGACCGGGCGGGATTTGAACCCGCGGCCTCTGGCTTGCGAAGCCAGCGCTCTACCAAACTGAGCTACCGGCCCATTATCCAAAACTTACAAAAACAAAAGTGGGTATTTAAAAATTTCGAAAATAGTAAAAAGGAACTTTAGGGCATTTGTAGTGCAGAGTTTATTTCATCGATTATGTTCGTTTTTATAGTCTCTTCAAAGCTCATAATTTCGAATGTGAAGTTTCTGTTAAACATTGTGGCTTTGAGGTACACTCTAACACTTACTTGACTAGATTCTCCCCTCTTTATATGCTCTACCCATACTTTTGGAAGAAGGTCAAGTCTAATCACGCTTTTTACTTTTGCAGTTGCCGAACCTTTAGCCGGCATAACGATATTTTCAATAAGCTCTCCTTCTCCTAATTTGTAGCCGTTTATCTTTACTTCGTAACCTATTCCAGAAACCGGTATCGGGAAGTCATTTGGATTGTACAACTCTATATCGCTGTATATTGTTAGGGAGTTATCTGTTATTGGACCCCATCTTGAAGTTACGCTCTTAACAGCGGGTGTTTTTATCAGATCTCCTTTGCTTTCACTCTGCATAGTTAATTTTGAAAGCAAGTCTGTATTTACTGGTTGAGAAAATTCTTTCTCAAGTAGTTTTACACCAAAAACAGCTGCAACGACTTTAATCCTGACTTCACTCTTTTCACCATTTTTTATATGGTTTTTTACAGCCTCTATAATCTTATAATTATCAATAACAAGCGCCCCATCAATTTTGTTGTTCATAAAACTTAGCTTTACATTTTCAGCCTTCCCTATTTCCACTCCACCCCATTCTACCGTTAACTCCTTTATGCTTGCAGATATAGGCAGTTTTTTATTTAAATAGACATGAAGTCGTAATTCTGTTGATTTCTCATCAATGTGTCCCCATTCAGCGCTTATTTGAGGCTGCAAATTAATCGCTGCATAGCCTAAGTACGCTATCCATAGTATTATCGCCAAGAAAGCCAAGAGTATTATCTTAAAAATACCTCTCACATCTCCCACCTACTAGAGAGTTATGTTGTTGATGTTTAAACGTTTTTCTAAATCTAAGATTTTGGAAATATGCTGTTAAGATAACTGTGTGGTCATTGAGTTTAAATCTGAAATAAAGATTCGGAAAAAAGAAGGGGCAATTATGTCTCCATTTGGTGCAATTGCGAATGCTTTAAAGTTATCAACTCCAGTTCCCATAATCCCAAGAGGTGGATTTCCATGAAATTCAATTGCCCATTTAAGATTTCCCTGACTATCAAGCCTCGCAACTAATGGAAGACCGTGAGCACTTATAATGACAATATCACCGTTTGGAGCAAGAGCTAATGAATCGGCTGGTATATCTTTTACCCAGTTTATACTTCCGTCTGGCTTGAGACTCATAAGAAAATTATCTGCTGCGACTATGATATTCTCATTTAGGGCAACGGCAACTCCTGTTATGCCATCGTGATAATTATCTTTACCATAACTTCTAGCCCAATAATTTTGTGATATACTTGCAGCTTCCTCTAGAGAAACCAAGCTTCCAGTTAATAACAACAATATAACTAAGAGGTTTACTCTCATTTCAATCACTGCTACTTTATGATATGCCGTTGTATGTTAAATCCTTTATGGAGTTTAAGCTGATACTGTCTAGGATAAGTTCTGAGAGGTAGTCATTTTAAGTTTCTAAAATACTGTGAAAAATAGGAGAGAAAATGACAAGGGTCATTCTGTGTAAGATATTTTAAACTTTATAAAAATCATTATTGAAGAAACAAGATCCTATTACAGAAGAAAATTCAAACAACACTATTATTCTCAATGGACTCAGCTACTGATAAGTTGTAGAAGGTATGACTCTCGGTTTAAAGCTCCGTCAGCAGGTATTACTGAATAGCTTCAGGAAGATGTCAACCTTATCTTGACAGCATCACAGTATCTCTGAGAAATTTGAAAGGTATAAAGGGAAAAGGCTACTTTCTTTTCATGTACGTTACGATGACTGCAAGAGCAACTAAAGCTCCGACTCCTAAACCTAATGTCCTTAATCCTGTTTTTTGCTTTGTGTTCACTTTTATGGGTACTTTTATCGAATCTTCGAAGATGTAAATGTTGTCATCACCATTCTCCTTATCACCAACTGCTCTAAGCCTGACTTGAATTGTGTACTCCTTTGGAATCGCATCCTTGTTTATACTCAGCTCTATGACTCCTTCTCCGCTTTTTCCTGGATCGAGAGTTCCTATGTAGCCAGTTCTTTTAGTTAGTGTAAATGGTTGGCTGGCTTTAACGACTCCCTCAATAATAACATTTTCTGCTTGCTCTTCGCCAACGTTCTTAACTCTGACATAAACTTTGACATCTTTGCCCTGCATCGGTGTTTTGTCGAATCTAACGCCCTCAACTACTATCTTCGGCTTGCCGTTCACTATTATTGGAACAGTTAGGGTTATGTTCTTCGTTTCTCCCAGTGAATCTTTGTAAGTGATTTCAACTGGAATCTCGTAGGTTCCTCCTTTAATTCCATCTTTTACGTTGATTCTAAAGATAGCTTTAGCTGAATCTCCTTGCCTTAAAGTTCCAAGGTTTATTACCTGCTCGCTCGTCTCGCTTAGCTCGAATGGATCTTTAGGCTTTGGCTTAAGGAGAATATATCTCGCAGTTCCGCTTCCAATGTTCTCGACTTCAAGACTTACTTCAACGTTGTTTGTTCCTGCCAAAACTCTGCTTGGGGAAGTTGAAACTTTTGAGATTATCAGTTCTTCCTTTCCAAGGACGTTGATACCCATTAAGCGCTCATCGCTCACTTTCTCATCATCTGGAGTTGAGAGATACTCAATTCCTATTCTCAGTGGATAAACTCCGTTTTCCACTCTGTCATTAGCTTTTATGTGGAACTCCAATGTTACCTCCTGATTTGGAGCAACCACAGGGACATACTTTGAGTTGTCTTCACCAATTGGCAAAAACGCTTCAACGTTCCTCTTAGCTAGCTCTTGCATTATCTGGTTTAAGGCTGTTTGAAGGTTTTCACTTATAGCTTGGCTTCCTTGGATGGGCAAATTCTGAAGAGATGACAAATCAACGTTCTTTATCTCTCTCTGAACTTCAGCTTTGTAGGCCAAAATCTTAAGCTCAAAGGCCCTCGCAGTTTCCTCTCCAACGTTTTTGATCTTAATCTTAAGCGTGAACTCATCTCCTGGCTCTATCTTTTTAGGCTCGAGCTCAACGCTCTCAATCTCTATGAATGCCTTTCTTCTCTCAAGAACTTGAACTGAGAACTCAAAGTTTTGGCTCATGCTTTCCTTTGCATCGCCGCTGTAGTAGGTGAGCTTTAGGATTAGAGGATAGCTTCCAGTCTTTGCGTTCTCAGAAACGTGGAGCTTGAACTTGTATTCGACTTCCCCATTTGCCCTTACAATGGCAGTGTAGTACTGATTTGGGCTGTTGCTTATTAATATAGCTTTCTCAGGCGAAACTTTTGGAAGTTGTGATGAATCTTGAATGTTCGGAGTTATAACCGGCTCAAGAGTTACCAAAACATTCTTAGCTTTCTCTCCACCAACGTTCCTGAGCTTCACTTTAACTTCAAAGTCCTCTCCGGGATAAACAACATCTGGCTTTTCAATGCTCTCAATTACAAAGGTTGCATCACTTTCCCTTGCAACGGTAATTCCAGCGTAGTTGAAGCTCTGCATCTGCTGCAAGCTTTCTCCCATTCCAACTGAATAGATTACAGTTACATAAACCGGATAAATGCCTGGAGCAGCATTCTCATTGACTTTAAATTTAAACTCGAGTGTTTTCTCTTCCTTTCCTTCGAGATACTCTATATACTTCGTTGCAGTATCGACAGGCATTAAAAGACTTTGAACGGCACCACTTTGAGTTAAAGCTTGAGCTAAAGCGTTGCTTGAACTTCCTTGCTCTTCCGCACTCATGCTCATTGGCATCGGGGAAACTATAACATTGATGTATCTCGCTTTTAAAGCACCTTCGTTCTTCAGGTGAACCTTTATCGTAACTTCATCGCCAGGATTGACGCTCTTTGGCATTTCTATGCTGGTTGTTATGAAAGCGGGTAGCGTTGATGCTTTCCACTCCTGAGGTCCGCTTATGCTGAGCTTTGCACCGTTTGGGTATATCTGAAGAGCTGTGATTGTGACTTTCTCACCATGAACATCAAGCTCAATCGTCTCGTTTTCACTTATGTAGTTGTACTTTATCTGAACGTTGACCAAATCCTGAGGAGTCAAACCGAGTTCTGGATGTGCTTGAATGGTTGCGAGTATTGCGTTAAATATTTCTTCCTCGCTTGCTGTTTGTAGCCATTGATAGAATGCTAACTGGTCTTGTGGATCTGTCATATTGTAGCCAAGCGTTTCTCCCATTAAGGTTAAGAAGGTTTGGTTGCTGAGCAGGCTCTGAATTAAAGCTGTATTTGGAGTCATTACTGGAGTTGCGACGTTGTTTATGACCTTGCCATCCTTAGTTATAACTATTAAAGCTTGATATATGCCGTTTAGGTAGTTCTTCTGTACATCTGCCACCGTTATCACTAACGGACCAACGAGGAGGTACTCCCCTTTATCCAAATAACCTTCAAAGAGCAATGTATCTTGAGCCAAAACTACGTTAAAGAGGCTCGAAATAAGCAAAAGACCGATTAAAATTCCCGTTTTTTTCATTCTTCACCACCTCTAAGCCTTTTTCCATAAAATATCTGCAGTAAAGCAGGGGTAACAAGGAAAGCAGCGAACATTGAGGAAAATATGCCAACAGCCAAAGTTTTTCCTAAATCGTGGATTGGAGTTAGCTGGCCAACTAGCAGGGCCAAAAATCCACCAGCAGTTGTTAGACCACCGATCAAGATTCCAGGACCAACGCTTTTGACAGCAGTAACTATTGGGTGCGGATTTCCTTCATTTAGTTCTTCCATGAATCTGTGAGTTAGATGCATTCCGTAGTCCACTCCTAAACCTACAATCATTGAGATAATTCCAGCCAGTGTTTGGCTGAATGGAATTCCAACCCAGCCCATGTAGCCGACAGTCCACAGTGCACCAAGGAACATTGGCATTGCCATCGCTACTGAGAGCTTTGCGTTTCTAAAGAGTAGAATGACTATAAGAAGCACAAAGAGCGTTCCGTAGGTTGAGATTTTACCGAGTTCTTGGTTCGTTAAGTCATCCAAGACATAGCTCAAATAAGTCTCTCCAGCCAGAGAAACCTGTACTCCTGGTGGAAAGTCGGCATTTTCAACTTCATTCTCAAAATACTTCATTATTCTCCTAAACTGCTCTTGAGTAACTCCCATGAAGTTTCCTTTGAACCGAATTACTGCCATTGAATAATCCGAGTTCACTAAGCCCTGCCCTTGATATTCCTCCAGAGCTTTCTTTATCTTCTCCTTATCATTGGGAATGTAGCCGTACTTCTGAATCACAATGTCAGCGATGCTGTTAGCTTCAAAGACGTTGTTGTAGTAAGAATCTGCTTTAACGCTCTGCTCAAAGCGGTAAATAGCTCTAACAACACTTGAATCTCTAACGTCATCTGCTTTCACCAAAATATCTACTTCATCTTGACCTCCGAATTCATACCTAACGTCTTTCATTACCTCTATCTCTGGTATCCCCGCTGGAATCATCTTCTCAAGCCTGACCTCAGTAGTTACTTTGGTTAAGCCGTACCCAAAAAACAGAGTCACAACAAGTACTAATGCCAAGAAGCTCTTTGGATGATCTCTAACTATTCTTCCAAGGCTTTCAAAAACCCTAGCTACAACTCCTGAATGAGCTCTAATCTCTGGAATCTCATAATGACCAGTGAACTTTTTCCTTAAGTCCTCCTCCAGAATTATGATCGCTGGAGTTATCACCACAGCATTCAATGCCGCTAAGCTCAAACCCATTATTAAAGCAACACTTAACCTCTGCAGTGAGGGCAATATGGAGAGGCTTAACGCTGCAAATCCAGCTATGGTTGTCAACGCAGCCCCAAGCAGAGCTTTACCTGTTTCAGTTATGGCTTCTTCAGCTGCATTTTCAATGCTCCTTCCCTTCTTTCTCTCTTCGTAATATCTGTTCGTTACGTGAACACCATAATCAATACCCATACCTATCAGCATAGCACCGACGGTTGTAGTTGCCATGTCAAGGGGAATTCCCAAAAGCCCCATAAATCCGAGAGTCATTATAACCCCAAAGATGAGGGGAATAAGGGGAACTGCTGCTTTTATTGGAGAGCGATAGAAGTAGAGCAGTATCAAAACGACAATCAGAAAAGCAACTCCCATAGTTTTATTTAAATCGCTCTGCAAAAGCTTCAAAAGTCTATAGGCAATTCCAACAGTTCCAGTTTGAACAACTTCAACGTTTTTAGGAAACTTTACTTCATTAATGTCCTCTTGGAGTTCTTCATAAACCCTCTGCAGGACTTTAGAATCCTTTTCTCTGTTTAAGGTCACCACTATCATCGTTGTTCTATAATCAGAGCTTATCAATCCTTGTTTAGCTTCCTCAGGGAGCATGTTCAGAACGAGCCGCACTTCATCTTCGTTTTCTGGCAATCGTCCAAGAGTTTGAACGTAGATGTCGGCTATGCTTATTGTGCCCGTTACATATTCATGCTCTCTAAGCCTCTGCTCAAGCTCGTAGATTGCTTGGATTACTTGCGGATCCCTTATGTCATAAACGCCCCCTTCCTCTATGCTGTTAACCTTCACTATAATTATGGCAACATCTCCGCTTTGGAATTCATCTTGAAGTGCATAATAGTCTTTCACTGCCCTTAAGTCTTCAGGAAGCTGTTTAGATAGATCACTCTCAAAGCTGAGCTTTGTCATGCCGTAGAATGAAAGGATGAGCAAGAATACCGCAATTAAACCGAAGGTGACTCTGTACTCGACGATGATCTTTGATAATTTTTTGAGCATTTCAATCCCCCCAACTTTCGGAAATTTCCGAAAGTTTTATAATTAAGAAAGCTTAAAAATCTTTTGGTACAACATTAGGAGATTTAAAAATGATAGCCTTCATCCTCATTACAACCCAAAACGGGAAGGAGAATGAAACTGCAGAAAATCTCAAGAAAATTCCAGAGGTTAAAGAGGCATACGCCCTCTATGGGGACTATGATGCCATTGCCAAAGTGGAAGTTGAAAGTTTGCAAAGATTAAGCGAGCTTAGAAACGAAATCTTAAAAGAGAATAAGGGCATTTTATATACCGAAACTCTAATCTGTGCGAGGTGATTGTGTTGGGAATTGAAGAGGCAAGAAGAATTATAATGAACCACTTTGCAAATGCCGCAAGAAGATTCGGATTGAGTGAGCTTTATGGATACATTTACGGTGTCCTGTTTTTTGCAGATGAACCATTAAGCCTAGGTGAAATTGCAGAGAAAACTAGATATTCTCTTTCTCACGTTAGTTCTGCTTTAAAGCTCCTCGAAAGTGTCGGGTTAGTTACAAGAGTTAAAAAGCCGGGAGATAAAAAGGCATACTTTACAGCAATAAAAAATCTAAAAGAATGGAGAAAGGCCGCATATTATAACAAGCTTCTTGAAGATGTCCAACAAACAAGAATAAATGTTCAAAAAGCTCTTGAAGAAATCAAGGATGATAAAAGTGAAGAAGCACAAAAAATACGAGAAAAACTTAAATTCATGCTTAAACGGAACGAAATAACTGAAAGAATTATAAAGCTGATTATAAGGAGCGATGAAGAGAAGCTCCTCGAAAAACTAATCCACTGCCTAGATGAACTTGAAAAGGAAAGAACTTAAAAAGGAAAGCAAGTAAACCAATGCAGGTGATCAAATGAACCCTTTAGTAGAGGCACTGTGGTACATACTACCAGCGTATTTTGCTAACTCCTCCCCGGTACTTTTTAAAGGAAAAACTCCTATGGATTTTGGAAAAAATTTCATTGATGGGAAGAGAATTCTGGGAAATGGAAAAACGTGGAGAGGATTTTTTGGTGGTTTGTCTGTTGGAGTGCTAATTTCTTGTGTACAATACCAAATAATTCCTTCTTATTACGGCTCTTTTGAGACTGCTCTTAAGCTTGGCTTTGCCCTCTCTTTTGGCGCACTTTTAGGAGACATAATAGGAAGTTTCATAAAGAGAAGGGCTAATTTACCTCAAGGTTACCCTGCAATAGGATTGGATCAGCTGGGCTTTTTAATAACCGCTTTGATTTTAGGGTATAATGTAAAAGCTCTCTCAACAGCTCAGGTTCTCTTTTTGTTAGCTGTAACTCCATTTATCCATTGGGGAGCCAATATCTTTGCTTATAAGATGGGGTGGAAAAACGTCCCTTGGTGATTTAACATTTCTATTTACTTCTGCGGAAAAATTATAAAAAATTGTTGAGAGCTTTTACATGGTGATGTGTGTGAGAGTGAAGGTTAGATATTTTGCCCGCTTTAGAGATATTGCTGGAGTTTCAGAGGAAGAGTTTGATATTCCAGATGATGCTAAAGTGAAGGACTTAATTGAATTAATTAAAAAGAAGCACCCCAAGTTTAATGACGAAATTTTTGAACAAAATGAAGAAGCTGATGTGAATGTTTCTAAGAATGGTAGATACGTGGATTTTGACGAAGAACTAAGGGAAGGAGATATTATTGCACTTTTCCCACCAGTGAGCGGTGGTTAGGATGCTAAGCGAGAAGGAACTGGAGAGATATGATAGACAAATAAGAATTTTTGGCATTGAGGGCCAGGAGAAGCTTAAAAAAGCAAAGGTTGCTGTTGTTGGGATTGGTGGACTTGGTAGTCCAGTGGCTTATTATCTTACAGCGGCTGGTATAGGAGAGATCTTACTTATCGATGAACAAATTCCTGAGTTAAGTAATTTGAATAGACAAATCCTCCATTGGGAAGAAGATTTGGACAAAACCCCAAAATCTTTATCTGCAAAACGGAAGCTTGAAAAGTTAAACTCTGATGTAAAAATTGAAGCTTTTGTTGGAAAACTCACAAGAGAGAACATTGAAGATGTTTTGAAAGATGTTGATGTGATTGTTGACTGCTTGGACAATTTCGAGACAAGGTATCTGCTTGATGAGTTTGCACATAAAAAGGGAGTTCCTTTGGTTCATGCTGCAGTTGAAGGTCTTCATGGTCAAGCTACAACTATAATCCCTGAAAAAACAAAGTCTTTGAGGGAAATATTCCCAATTCCTCCAAAGAAAAAGGAGAAGTTCCCAATACTTGGAGCAACAGCGGGGGTAATGGGAACCATTCAAGCCGCTGAGGTGATTAAGCTTATAACTGGATGTGGGGAACCTTTAGCAAATAAACTTTTGGTGATTGATTTAGCTCACAATGCTTTTGAGATAATTGAGCTTAAATAAAACGAAATTTTTCTATTAGTTAAGTCTCAAGTATCTCGATAAGTTCCTCTTTCTTTAAGTTTTTCGTCAATCCAAGCTCTAAAGAGTGCTTTAGCAGATATTCTGGAAATTTTGAATCTTCAAAAAATGCACGAATTCCCATTTTTGGAATGTAGAAAAAGTAAATTCTCTTTTTTAGTTCTCTGCTGGTGGCAACCATAAAGCCTTTTTCTGCATTAATTCTAACAACTTCAAAACCAAAAACCTCCGCTAAGCTTAAAAACATCTCAAAGAGCTTTGTCCTTGCATCTTTTAGAGCCTTGTTCACTGCCTGTTTCGATATGTCAAGATTTTCAGCTATGTCAATTTCCCTAAGCCCTTTAGCCTTTAAAAGCCAAATTTCCTCCATTCTATCAGGTAGTTTGAACATTTTGAGCCACCTTCCAGAGGGCTTTGATAAACTCCTCAGTGTTCTTCGCTGTTATCAGATACAGTCTCCTAGGGGTTCTTATCACAACATATTCAACACTATAAACTTCCCAAATAGCAACTGTGAGGACAAATGCCATAATTATAAACATAAGAATATCATCCGCCGTAATACTTCCGATCTTTAAGTAAAGCATGAGAACTGCAAGAAGCACAAAGGAATATGTAAAAATCCCAGTAATTTTTTTCTTTGAGAAAGGTATGGTAAAAGCAGAAATGTAAAATAGTCCAAAGACTATCAACCCAATATCTCCAAAATAGTACCCTTTCAGAAGTCCATGTGGCAAGATTATTAAATCAAAAAGAGCATAGGCAACAAGAATCATAAACAGAATTATTTCCCACTTAAAATATTTGGCAATTGTGCCTTTTTGAAGTTTATTAATGGTTGTTATTTCCTCAATTTCGCTAAAGGGAATCTTTATCTTCAGCTTTCCAAATACATATTTCAGCACGATAAAATCCTTTTCGACTTCAGCTCCAGTTCCCCAAGAGGCAAACAAAACAATCCAGCCAAAAATCCAAAAAGGCCAGTAGTTTTCAGGTGTCACCCTCGGGAGAACAATGATAATAGTAAATGAAATAACCACTAGAACAAACGGAATTCCGCTGAAGTTCATGGGTCTTACATCTTTAAGCTTCATATTAATCACTATTCAACCTTAGTCAACATATATAGGTTGACCAAAGTTTATAAATTTTGCGATAATTTGCATGAGTTATATTTTTCAAATGATAAACTTTAAAGTTTCAGACTAAGAATTACCTGTTGAGGGAGTTAAAAATGAGTCTTGAAAAACTCTATGAGCTTTTAAGCTGGCCCATGCGTCCAGATGATGAAGTAGCTAGAAGAAGATTTGAAAAAATTGTGAGAGTTTTTGAGCTTTTAGTTGAGAAAGGGACAATTAGGGTAGAGAAAAGTGTTAAAATACTTGATCTAGCAGCGGGGACAGGTATAGCGGGAGCGGCTTTAGCTAAAGTTCTTAGGGAGAAAGGAATTGAGATTGAGCTTACGGTTGTTGATGCCAGAGAAAAAGACCTCCCTCTTGTTAATGAATGGTTGAAGCTGAGTAAAGCGAGAGATGTAAAAGTCAAAACTATAGTAGCGGATATAAGGAAACTGCACGAGTTTGTTGAGAAAGATAGCCATAATGTTGCTTTGCTTTGGGGCTTAACTATGCCTCACTTTGACCCTTTTGACGCTGTAAAGATTTTTGCAAATACAGCTTATGCACTAAAAAACGATGGAATTTTCATGATGGAAGAGTCTGATAGAGTTTATGGAATCCTCTACAGGCAGGGTTACAAAAACTTCCTTGTTGAGACTAAACGTGAGGGGTACACATTAGTCTCAGTTCATGAAGGATACAACCTCAAGAGGGGAATGTTTAGGAGAACTTATTATAAATTGCCGGGCTTTGAGAAAATTGCTGAAGAAGAGCACAGACTTTGGGACATCGCAGGAATTGTTGGAATAGGGAGTATTTTCTTCAGAGAGTTTGAGCTCATGACAAAAAGCACACATGGCATTTTTGGCATTTCCGATGTATTGATCTTTAAAAATCCAAGGAAAAGTTTGCCACTTAGTGAATTTTTAACGGAGGGATAAAAATGCTCACAAAGCTCTTCAAAAAGCCAGAGGATTTTGATATCAACGAAGCAATAAACTTAGTTTCATCTAGAACAACGGGAGGAATAGTCATTTTTTTAGGAAAAGTTAGGGAGGAGAGTCATGGAAGGAGAGTAAAAAAGCTGATTTATGAAGCCTATGAAGAAATGGCGATGAAAGAAATGAAGAGAATTAGGGAAGAAGCATTACAAAAGTTTCCAATTGAAGAGATTTTAATATGGCACCGTTATGGAGAGCTTGAAGTTGAAGAAAACACGATTTTAATAGTTGCGGCTGGAAAGCATAGGAAGGAATCTTTTGAAGCCTGTATATGGGCAGTTGATGAAGTGAAAAAAAGAGTTCCCATTTGGAAGAAGGAAATAACTGATGAGGGTGAATTTTGGATTGAAGGAAATAAAGTGAGAAAGGCTTAGATATAGAAATATCTTTCAAGCTCCCACTCTGTAACCTTTTTGGTCTCTTTTGGAATTTGCTTCTCTTCAAGATAGGCCAAATAGCTTTCCCACTCCTTTTCTTTGTACTCTATGAAGTTCTTGTATGCTTTTCCTAGGGCTTCTCTAACCACTTTGTCTTTCTTCAATTCCTCTAAGGCTTCACCTAAGCTCTCTGGCAAAGTTTCAATGCCAAACTTCTCTCTTTTCTCTTCACTCATGTGATAGACATCTTCCTCTACATAGCCAAAGGGTTCAATTTTGTGCTTGATTCCATCCAATCCAGCCTTGATTATAGCCGCAAAGGCTAGGTATGGGTTTGCACTTGGATCTGGGCAGCGATACTCAATTCTTGCTCCTTTTCCTTTGAATGCTGGAACCCTAATTAAAGCGCTTCTGTTCTTGTATCCCCATGAAATATAAACTGGAGCTTCATAACCTGGAACTAAACGCTTATATGAGTTAACTGTTGGGTTTGTAACAGCTGTTAGAGCTTTAGCATGCTTTAAAAGTCCCCCAATGAAGTAAAGGGCTAATTCACTTAATCCTTTGTCTCCAACGAATATATTTTCCCCATCTTTCCAGAGGCTTATGTGTAAGTGCATTCCGTTTCCGGGCATTCCATAGATTGGTTTTGGCATAAAAGTTGCATACAATCCATGCATTTCTCCAACGGCTTTAACTATGTATTTAAAGCTTACAATGTTATCAGCTGTTTTCAAAGCCTCAGCAAACCTGAAGTCGATCTCGTGTTGCCCAGCGCCGACTTCATGGTGTAGAACCTCTGGGATTAAGCCAAAATGGGGCATGTATAATGCGATTTCTCTTTTTATTTCCCTTGCTTTATCGAGATTTACAATATCGAAATATCCACCAACATCTGGAAGCTGCAATTCCCATGTGCCGTTTCTCCTGAAGAAGTAAAACTCTGCTTCTGGACCAATATATGCACTTATTCCCTCTTTTGCAAGCTCTTCTAAAGTGGACTTTAGGATTCCTCTTGGGTCTGCATAATAAGGTTCATCGTCCTTGTATATATAGCCATAAACCCTTGCAATTCCATCCCATGGAACCTCTGCATAGGTGCTTGGATCTGCTTTGAATATTAAATCACTATCTTCAATTCCTTGGAATCCCGGAACTGAGGAACCATCAAAGGAGATGCCATCACTTATTGCTTCTTCATACCTGCTTATAGGAACTTCCATTCCCTTTGGAACTCCATTTATATCAACGAAAATGAGCTGGACAAACTTGGGTTTCACCTTAACTTCGATTTGTTCTGCTCTCACTTCGTTCATTTTTATCACCTCTTAATGATTAAATGTTCATCATAAACGATGTATTACTGAACAACTTTTAGAATAAAAGGCTTTTGTTTAGAAATTTGTCACTTTGACAAATGTAATAATGCTTTTCTATCGATTAACTGACACATGTTAAAATTATTCAAAAAATTTCCAAAAATTTACAAATCTATGTCAGTAAAATTCATCCTTTTAATGGTGTATTGATAAACGTGTAGCATTGTAATAAATAGACTACAAAAAGAATATATATTTGATGTTTAGACAATGCAAAAGGTGAAGATTATGGAGATTCTGGTAACCGGTGGTGCTGGTTTTATAGGTTCTCATTTGGTTGATAAATTAATGGAAAAGGGCAACAAGGTTAGAGTTGTTGATGATTTAAGCGCTGGAAGTTTAAAAAACATTGAAAAATGGTTAGATGATAAAAATTTTGAATTCATTAAAGGTGACCTAAGAGATCCAAAAGTTGCCCTAGAAAGTGTTAAAGATGTCGATATTGTTTTTCACTTAGCTGCGAATCCAGAAGTGAGGATTGGTGCTCAAAGTCCAGAGCTTCTGTATGAAACCAACGTTTTGATAACCTACAACCTTTTGGAAGCTATGAGAAAAGAAAATGTGAAATATCTTGTTTTTACATCTTCTTCAACTGTCTATGGGGATGCTAAAGTTATTCCAACTCCAGAGGATTATGCTCCCTTAGAGCCGATAAGTGTTTATGGTGGTGTTAAATTAGCAGCTGAAGCATTAATCAGTGGATACGCTCACACTTTTGATATTAAATCTCTCATCTTCAGGTTAGCGAACATCATAGGTGAAAGGTCAAATCACGGAGTAATCTATGATTTCATCAATAAGCTCAAGAAGACTCCTGAGAGATTAGAAATTCTTGGAGATGGGACGCAGAGAAAAAGCTATCTCCATGTTAGTGATACAATTGAAGCAATGCTTTATCTTTTTGAAAAGTTTAAAGAAGAGGAGAAAATTTACGATGTTTATAACTTAGGAAGTGAAGACTGGATTACAGTTAAAGAAATAGCAGAAATAGTCAGCAGAGCTATGAACTTAAATCCGGGGTTTTATTTTACTGGTGGTGTTGATGGCGGCAGGGGATGGAAAGGCGATGTTAAGTTCATGCGCTTAAGTATTGAGAAAGCTAAAAGTAGAGGTTGGAAGCCAAAGATGAATAGCTATCAAGCAGTTGAAAGAACTGTGAGAGAGCTTTTGGAGAGTATGGGTTAGGTTTTTATATTTTCTCTATGTTTTATGTTTGAGAGCAATGACTGAAAGTCTAAAATTGAGATTAATAAAAAATGCCAGTTGGTTATTTTCTGCAGAGGTCATATCAAAGATACTTGCCTATGGATTAATTGTTCTTTTAGGAAGAACTCTTGGTGAAGAAGGGTTAGGACAGTATTCTTTCATATTCTCTTTCGTAGCTTTAACTTCAATTTTCTCCGACTTGGGTGTTAGTTTTTATGTAATGAGAGAAATTGCAAGGGATAAAAGCAAGACAGAGGATATTTTTCCTTATGCTTTGGGTTTGAAAATTGTTTTAGCTTTAATTAATTTTGGAATTATAGTTGCTTTAGCCTCACAACTAAATAAGCCAAGCTGGATTAAGGCTTTAATCTATTTAGTTGCTTTTGAAAACATCCTATTTGTGATTTCAAACATTTTCATTCGTCTTATGTTTGCTTATGAAGTTACAAAGTATGAAGCTATTGCAAAGGCATTAGAGAGGTCTTGGGCATTTTTTATTGGAGGAAGCATTTTGTATTTTAAGAGACAACTTACACCGTTTATTATTGCTCTCGTTGTCGGGTATTACCTTAGGGAATCTTTGAGAGTTTATTGGGGCTCACGATTCTTAGACAGGCTAAAAATGAAGTTTGATGTTAGGGCTTGGCTTGAAATTTTGAAACATTCCTATCCTTTTTGGTTGATTGGACTTTTTATCATAATTTATTACCGTACGGATATAGTCATGCTTGGCTTGTTAAAAAGCGATTATGATGTTGGAGTTTATAGAGGCGCATACACCTTAATAGAAGTCCCTATGTTCATCCCCAGCATCGTGATTTCAACAACTTTGCCCTCAATGGCAAGACTCTGGAAAGAGGATAGAAAAACTCTTGGGGTCTTGTTTAAGAAAAGTTTTCAAGTGTTGGCTTTGATTGGGATTGTCGGGACTTTGGGGTTTTACTTTTTATCCGACTTTGCTATAAGAATTGTTTTTGGAAGTGGATTTAGAGAAAGTGTGGGAGTTTTGAAAATTTTGGGTTTTGCTGTTCCGTTTATGTTCTTAAATTCTCTATTTGGGAGTCTTTTGAATGCAACAGGGAGAGAGCTAACTTTTACAAAGATAACCGCTTTTACGGCTTTTGTCAATGTTGTGTTAAATTATTTCTTGATTCAGGGGTATAGTTATTATGGAGCCGCTGTTGCGACAGTGATGAGTACAGGAATTCAGTGTCTTTTGATGTTTCATATCTCCAAGATCTCAAAATTTCTTTCTTAGTTTTTTGATGGTTTTTTTGAGTTTTTCATTTTCTTGTTTTTTGTTATAATAGGTTGGGTCAACATATTTTGGTTTTCTTTTAGCGAATTCTGAGTCTTTTTCAAATATTTCTGTTAGGACTTTTCCGTCCATGTCGTTTGGGATTGGTAGGTTAAAGATGTGGAGGACTGTGGGGGCAATGTCATAGATTTTTGCATTTTCTATTTTGTAACCTTTCTTAATCCCCGGACCATAAGCAAGAAAAATACCATCTACATGATGGGTTCCAAATGGTGAGGAAATTTTCTCAATCATTGGAGCACTTAAATCCAAGGACGTCGAAAGACCATAGCCCCTCTTCAACAAGAAAATTATGTCTGGAGCTTCATCTAGATATGGTCCAGAATACACTTCTTCCTTTTTATAGACAGCTTCAATGATGCGTTCTCCTGTTTCTGGGTCTTTAAGGGTAGACAGCTTAGAGGTCAATTCATCCCTAAGCTTTTCATATTGTTCTTTGCTCTGAACTTTTTCACGATTGATTGATAGATATTGAGATGCGCTTCCAAATTGAATACCCGCATAAACAATGCTTTCCTTGAGATCTACCTCAATAGAAGAAGAAGGAAGCTTTGCCTTGATAGACACAGGAAGGTATTTTCGGATCCAATCCAAACGGAGCTTCCTGAGTATTCTCAAAACAGAAGCCTGAGTGATGCCAATCTGCATTAATAGTGATTTATCCGGGCCTTCCGGTGGAGTTTCTCTCTTTTTAAGTTTAACATATCCCATCTCATAAAGCCATTTAGTGATGTTGAAGTATCTCTTAAGCTCACAGAATCCATGATCAGACATCAGGATAACAAGTGTATCCTCAGGAATAGTCTTAAGTATAATAGACAGGCTTTTATCTACTTCGGCGTACACTCTAAGCAGTTTTTCTCTATCTTGGAACTGTTTATGTTGAACTACATCTGTCGCTTGGAATAATACAAAGAAAAAGTCCCACGGATGATTTTTTATCAAATGGATGACTGTTTTTGTTCTTTTTTGTATCGTTCTTATAAGCTCGTTTATGAATTCCTCAGTATCCCACTTAGTTCTGACAATTTCTGGATCAGGTTCAATAATATATCCAAGTTTTTCTAGTTCTTCTGAAATCTTATTAGGATACACATAGTCTTCAGCATTGGGTGGGGTTAACATCCCTGAGATCACTACCCCATTAATTTTTTCAGGAGGGTACGTGACAGGATGATTGATGATTATTGACCTCTTGCCGTAGAAACTTAGATAATTCCATATCTTTTTTGATCTCACATCAGAAGATTTCACAATCCGAACTTTTCCAGTTTTGGTATCAACTATTATGAAGTTATAAACACCTAGCTTTGCTGGATTCTTTCCTGTAGCAAAGGAAGGCCATGCTGGCACTGTTACGGGTGGGATTGTGCTTTTTAAAATTCCCCATGTCCCGTTTTCCAACAATTTTTTAAATGTCGGTAATTTCCCCTCTTTCACAAATGGCAAAATAACGTCCCAAGTTGCACCATCTAACCCAACAACGAATACTTTTATTTGAGTCACTTTTTGCCCTCCACTATTTTTGGTAGTCTTGTAGAACCTTTTCATATATTGCAATTATTTCTCCACTAATCTTTGAATAATCAAATTTCTCTCTCCATTTTAAAGCGTTTTGTGACAATTTTTTTCTAAGTTCTTCATCAGACTTAAGTTCAAGTATGGCATTTACCAAAATTTGTGGATTCTTAGGAGGTATTAGATATGCATCATGCAGATGTGTTAAGATTTTCTCAGTATATCCAACTTTTGTGACTATTGATGGTTTTCCCATACAAAGAGCTTCCTGGAGAGTTGTAGACCAAATATTTTCTACAGGTGATAAAGCACAAAAAACATCGCTTAATGCATACCATACTTCAGTATCACTCCTTTTTCCTATGATTATGAGGTTTTTTAAATTATTTTTTGCTTTTAATTTTCTGATTTTGCTTTCTAATTTTCCACTACCAACTATTAAGAACATAACGTTTTTTTCATTTCTAAGTATCTTCGCTGCTTTAACTAGTGTTTCTGGATCCTTATCCCAGTCTACTCTAGCCAAAAACAAAACTATAAATTTGTCATAAAGTGCCAATTTTTCTCTATATTTCTTTGCATTTTCCAAAATTTTCTCAGAAAATGGGTTGAATCTTTCTAAGTTTATTCCCTTATATGTAAAATAAATCTTGTACTTCAAGTTGGGATAGTTGGAAAGGAGAAGATCCCTTAGTTCTTCATGATGAGTTAGTATTGCATCAGCTTTTTTGATTATAACATCCAACATCATTTTGAGATACTTATTGTCAAAACTTTGGATATAGTTAGTTAATGGGATTCTAATGTCATTTCCATGGGCAGTTACGATTAATGGTTTCTTATATTTCTCTTTTAGTTTTACTCCCGCATAGCCAGAAGGCCAGGCAAAATGGGCATGAATTAAATCAAAATCGATATTCTCTTTTTCAATAATCTGGCTAGCAACTTTAAAATAGTTGTTTCCCAGATGCTTTCTGAAAAATGTTATTGGAAGGTGAAAGAATCTCGGATAATATACCTTTACATTATCATAATTATAATCTTTGAGATTCCTTTTTGTTCCCAATGGCTGTGGAGAGATGACAGTTATCTCTTTAAAGTACTTCTTAAGTTCATTAACTTGCTCTTTTACAAAAATACCTCCATAAAAAGAGTTATCTTTATTTGGGAATAGGTTAGATAAGATAAGTAACCGTCTATTAAATTTCATTTTTAGTCTCCTCTATCGTTTTTACTATTTTTTCACTTGCTTTTCCGTCCCCGAATTTATAAGTGTAGACTTTTCCATTTGGATTGAAGTCTCTGATTGCATTCAATATTTTTTCTTTGTCAGCACCAACTAAGATGTTCCATCCGTCTTCTACGGTCTCAACCCACTCCGTTCTTTCTCTTAATGTGATGCACGGGACTTTTAAGAAGTATGCTTCTTTTTGAACGCCACCAGAATCTGTTAAAATTTTCCTTGCATTCTCCTCAAGAACCAGCATGTCTAAGTAACCAACTGGTGGAATTAGTAGCACATTTCCTGCTTTTTCAAGCTTTTTGAGAAGTTTATAAGCTTTCAAATACTTTTGAGTTCTCGGATGGGCTGGAAAGACAATTAATTCCCCACTCTTAATGAAGGCTTCAATGATGTTCTCCAAATTCTTTCTGTTATCAGTATTCTCAGCTCTGTGGACTGTTGCTAATAAGTATTCTCTGGATTTTAGCCCGAGTTCTTTTAGAATATTTGAGTTTTTCCTTGCAATTTTGATATTATAGAGCAAAGCGTCATACATGACATCACCGGTCAGATAAACTCCCTCTTTAATTCCTTCATTATATAAGTTTTTGACAGCAGTTTCAGTTGGCGCAAAGAGGAAGTTACTAATGTGGTCTGTCAAAACTCTGTTAACTTCTTCGGGCATTTTTTTGTTAAAGCTTCTTAAGCCAGCCTCTATGTGAGCGACTTTGATGTGAAGCTTTACAGCGGCTAAGGCACCAGCCAATGTTGAGTTGGTGTCGCCGTAAACCAAAACTAAGTCGGGGTTTTCTTTGAGTAGGACTTTTTCAATTTGTTTTAGCATTTCCCCTGTTTGGTAGCCGTGAGTTCCAGAGCCTACTTCGAGATAATAATCGGGCTTTGGAATGTTTAATTGTTCAAAAAATATTTTGTCCATTTCATAATCATAGTGTTGTCCAGTATGAATTACAATCTCATCAAAGTGTTTTCTTAATTCTTTTGAAACAGGAGCCATTTTAATGAACTGCGGACGGGCGCCAACAACCGTAACAATCCTCATTTTAATCCCTCGTATAATCTTAATAATCTATTTTCCATTTTTTCCCAAGTATATTTTGCTAAAAAAACTTTTTTGCCATTGTGTCCCATTTTTTTAATGTACTTGGGGTTGTTTATTAAATAAAGGAGCTTTTGTTTTGCATCATTTTTGCTATATTTAACGCCTAAACCACATTTCCCTCTTTTAACAATTTCCTCCATTACAGAACCCTCTGTAACAAGGAGAGGGGTCTTAAGAGCCATTGCTTCAAATAGTTTATTTGGAGATGCAAGTTGGTTATTTTTAGTTGAAGGGTCATAAATTGCAAAAGTTACATGTGATCTTGAAAGTTCTTTTAACGAGTTATCATGTGATACATATCCGAGAAATCTACACTTATCGTAACATCTTTTTTTGACTTCTTCAAGAAGTTTGCCTGATCCGGCTATCTTTATTTTAATTCCTAATTTTTTAGCTATGTCAATCATCTCAATAATAAAACGTCCTTCTGATAAAACTCCCGCATAAAAAATTGTAAACTCTCTATTCTTTTTTATAGGGAGTTTTATTGGGGAGATAGTGTTCATTACAACAATTATTTTTTCTTTTCGTCCTCTTTCTCTTAAAATCTTAATAAATCTCTTGTTAACAACTATGATATTATCGCTCCTCTTTATTATCCAGGAGTCGAGATGAGATATAATTTTTGATGCAAGCTTATTTTCTCTTTCCACAAGACTTTCATACAAGTCATGGATATCATAAATCCACCTCTTTCTCTTTAGCTTTTTTATTAAAAACCCTAAAAAAGCAGTGTCAAAATCGTGGGTGTGTATTGCATCAAAATTTTCTTTTAGGAGGATTTTTAGAGCTTTGAGATAAAACAATGGGAGCTTAAGAGCGAAATCTGAAAAATTTCCATACTTTGATCTTAGTTTGATTCTTTTTATTTTAATTCCTTCAAAATTTTCTTCCGTAGGATATTTTCCTTCTCTATCCCAAGCAATTATGGTAACATCATGACCATGTTTAATCAAGCTTCTTGCTTCTTTATAAACCCTAGGATCGGGCTTGAAGGGATTACTAAGTGTCATTACGATTTTCATTTTCTCACCTATAAGCTTTCTTTCCAAAGATCAGTCCAACAACAAAACCAATTGAAATTAGATTGTGAAACAGAAACATAGCAAAAGGCAATGCTAATGCATCTCTATTCTTGAAGTTGAGGCTTAATCTAATGCCTTCCATAAACAGGAGAAGCCAATACCCTAAAAACAGCCACAATAGGGGGGGTATAACAGGTAGAATTATTTCAAAACTCAAAAATCCAACAGGGAATAACCATAAAGGTGAAAAGTAGCCTTTTCTAATAGCCATAGCTTTGACAATTCCGTAATTAAAAGTTTGTCTCAAAAAGCCTTTCCAAGTTGAGCGAGCAAAATAGTGACTCTTAATTTCTGGATTAAAGAATAGTTTGTACCCTTTTTTGTTTATTCTCAAATTGAACTCGAAGTCGTTTCCGACGATCATATCCTCATCAAACATGCCAATTTCAATGGCTATTTTTTTGTCATAAAGTGCAAAGGCGACTGTTTTCGCAAAATGTGGCTTCTCTTCATACCAAAATGTGCTTGCACCAGAAAGAGGAGAGGAGTAGATTAAAGCTACAAACTTGGCTAATCTGTTTTCATAGAGCTTGATTATCTTTCCCCCAACTCCTGCAAGTCTTGGCTCTCTTTTCTTAACTTCAAGAAATGTTTCAACACTTTTCCTTAAAAAATCTCTTTCAGGATAAGCATGGGCACCAAAAATTATGAATAACTCTCCATTTGCTTTCCTAATTCCTTCATTGAAGGCATAGACTTGCTTTCTTTTTGAATTGATAAAGTACTTTATCAGATCTGGATACTTTTTTTGAAACTCCTCAATGATGTTTTCTGTCTCATCTGTGCTCATTCCATTAAAAACAAGGATCTCGTACTTATCTTTTGGATAATCCTGATTAACCCACTCTTCAAGGCATTTTCTTATGTATCTTTCTTCATTATATGCTGGAATGATAACGCTCACGAAAGGGTACTCCATAGTTTCACCATTAACAAAGCTTATATCTAAACTTAGCACTATAAATCCTTGGTGTTAGTAATGGCTCAAAAATATTTTGTTCATCCTTTGGCTGTTGTTGAGGAGAATGTTCAAATTGGGGAAGGAACAAGAATCTGGCACTTCGCACACGTAAGAAAAGGGGCAAAAATAGGAAAAAACTGCAACATTGGAAAAGACGTTTACATTGATGTTGATGTTGAAATAGGCAACAACGTAAAAATCCAAAACGGAGTAAGCGTTTATCACGGAGTCAAAGTCGAAGATGATGTCTTCCTCGGACCACACATGACGTTTACAAACGACTTATACCCAAGAGCGTTCAATCAAGACTGGGAGCTAGTGCCGACACTAGTCAAAAAAGGCGCAAGCATAGGAGCGCACGCAACAATAGTCTGCGGGGTAACGATAGGCGAATACGCCATGGTAGGTGCTGGTGCTGTTGTTACCAAGGATGTTCCGCCATTTGGCTTAGTATATGGAAATCCCGCAAGATTAAAAGGCTTTGTCTGTTACTGTGGAAGAAAGCTCAGGAAAAAAGTTGGCGAGGATGAAAATCACATCATATTCAAATGCTCTCACTGCGGAAAAGAAGTTAAAATCAGAAAAGAAGATTATGAAAAATACTTAAAGGAGAAAGATTTGTGAGGTGTTTGAATGATTCCGATTGCTAAGCCTTTAATTAGTGATGAAGAGATTAACGCAGTCATTGATGTTTTAAAAAGCGGAATGCTTGCTCATGGAAAAGAAGTCGAAGCCTTTGAAAAAGAATTCGCCCAATACTTAGGAGCAAAACACGGAATAGCCGTTTGTAATGGAACAGCCGCCCTAGATGTAGCCCTAAAAGCCCTCAAAATTAAACCAGGAGACGAGGTGATAACAACACCCTTCACCTTCATGGCATCATCAAACGTTATACTATTCCAAGGAGCAAAACCCATATTTGCCGATATTGATCCAAAAACCTTCAACCTCGACCCAAACGAAGTTTTAGAAAAAATTAACGACAAAACGAAAGCCATAATTGTAGTCCACCTTTATGGACAACCAGCAGACATGAAGGCTTTCAAAGAAATTGCCGAGGATTACAACCTCTATTTAGTTGAAGACTGCGCCCAAGCTCATGGCGCTGAGTTTAAGGGGCAAAAAGTTGGAACCTTTGGCGACATTGCCGCATTCAGCTTCTACCCCACAAAAAACATGACCACCGGAGAAGGAGGAATAGTTGTAACAAACAATGACGAATTAGCTGAGAGGGCTAAGCTGATTAGGAGTCATGGGCAGACGAAGAAGTATTTGCAGGAGGAGCTCGGCTATAATTTGAGGATGACAAACATTGCTGCAGCCATTGGTAGGGTTCAGTTGAAAAAGCTTGATGAGTGGAATGCCAAGAGGATTGAGAACGCTAAATTGCTAACTGAGGGGATAAGCAAGATTAAAGGCTTAACTCCGCCCTATGTTGATCCTCGTGTGAAGCACGTTTTCCATCAATACGTGATTAGGGTTGAGGATGATTTTTCGCTGAGTAGGGATGAGCTCATGGAGAGGCTTAGGGAAAGGGGGATTGGAACTGCTGTTCATTACCCGATTCCAGTTCATCATCAGCCTTTCTATCAAAAGCTTGGCTATCCTAAGGATATTTGTCCGAATGCTATTGAGGCTTCAAAGAAAGTGCTAAGCCTGCCAGTTCATCCAGCTGTAAGCAGAGAAGACATTGATTATATAATTCAAACTCTTAGGGAGTTTTCCTCTTGATTTAAATTTTCAAGGTGGTCAAAATGCTTCGTGTTGGAGTTGTTGGTGTTGGCAACATGGGTTTTCATCATGCGAGGATTTATAGTGAGTTGGCTAGGGAGAGGAGAGTTGAGTTCGTTGGGGTTGCTGATGCTAATTTTGAGCGTGCAAGAGAGGTTGCTAAGCAGTTTGGCACTAGGGCTTTTGGTGATTATAGGGAGTTGGCTGAAGAGGATTTGGATGCAGTTAGTATTGCTGTGCCGACTTCTCTTCACAGGCAAGTTGCCTTAGAGTTCATTGAGCGTGGGGTTAGTGTTTTGGTTGAGAAGCCTATAGCAGAGAGCATTGAGAGTGCTGAAGAGATTATTAGTGCTGCAAAGAAGAATAACGTCATCATAATGGTCGGACACGTTGAAAGATTCAACCCTGCAGTACTAAAATTGAAGGAGACAATTAAGCAAGGAATGCTTGGTGAAATAGTCACGATGAATGCTAAAAGAGTGGGTCCAATGGTTGTAAGGATTAGGGATGTTGGAGTTATAATTGATTTGGCAGTTCATGATATTGACGTAATGAGCTTTTTATCTGATTCTAGGGTTAGAGAGATTTATGCAAAGGCAAGGAACGTTAAGCATCCTGCCAATGTTGAAGATTATGCATTGATAATGCTAACTTTTGAAAATGAGATTAGTGGAATTATAGAAACCAACAGATTAACTCCACATAAAACGAGAACTTTGAATATAGTTGGCACGGAGGGTATAGCATATTTGGATTATATTAGCCAGAATTTGGTGATTTATGATGATAAGTGGGTTAAGGAGGCTAAGATTGAGAGGAGAGAACCTCTGAGGAATGAGCTTGAGCATTTTATTGAATGTGTGAGAGAAGAGAGAAAGCCACTAGTTTCGGGAGAAGAAGGGCTTCACGCCTTAAAAGTCGCTGTTAAAGCCTTAGAGAGTGCATTAGAAGATAAGATAGTAAAATTAGGTGAGTAATATGAAGCTTATTGGTTTGAGTAGGGAAGAGGTTAAGAGAGCTATTAGGAATGGTGAAGTAACTATTGCTGTTTATGGTTTGGGGAAGATGGGTCTTCCCTTGGCAGCAGTTCTCGCCAATCACGGAGCAAAAGTAATCGGCGTAGACATCAACAAGAAAGTTGTTGAGATGATAAATAACGGAGAAAACCACATTAACGAAGAACCAGGTTTATCTGAATTAGTCAAGAAAAATGTTGAAGGGGGACGATTAAAGGCTACAACTGACGGCATTTGGGCAGCAAAACAAGCTGATGTAATGATCATCATAGTCCCAACCCTAACAGACGAACGCGGCAACCTAAAACTCGACCCAGTTTACAACGTTGCCGAGAAAATCTCCCAAGGCTTAGAAAAAGGCGACATCATAATCACAGAAGCAACAATGCCCCCAGGAACAACAGAAAGCCTAACCCCAATCCTCGAAAAAAGCGGACTAAAACTCGGCGAATTCGGCCTAGCTCACGCTCCGGAAAGAACAATGACTGGAACTGCAATTAGAGACATTACCGGGCAGTATCCTAAAATAGTTGGAGCGAGTGATAAGAAAACCTTGGAAGCGGTAATTGGGATTTACGGGACTATTAACAAGAAGGGTGTTATCCCGGTGAGTTCAATAAAGGCAGCTGAGGCTGTAAAAGTCTTTGAGGGTGTTTACAGGGATGTGAACATTGCTTTAGCCAATGAGTTAGCCTTGTGGTGCGAGGAGCACGGCTTGGATGCTCTGGAAGTTTTTAAAGCAGCGAACACTCAACCTTATTGTCACCTGCACATGCCTGGCGCTGGTGTTGGCGGGCATTGTATTCCGATTTATCCTTGGTTTGTGATTAATTTGGCTAAAAAGACTAATCCAAGGTTAATTAAGACTGCCAGAGAGATTAATGATTCGATGCCTCATCATATTGTCGAGTTGACTATTAAAGGCTTGAATAAAGTTGGGAGATCGTTAAGAGGCAGTAATGTCCTTGTGCTTGGGCTTACGTTTAGGGGTGGTGTTAGGGAGTTTATGAGGAGTCCTGCAATTTCAATAATCAAAGAGCTCAAAGAGTGGGGTGCTAAAGTTTTTGCTTATGATCCGTTGTGTGATGAGAATGATGCTAAGCGTTTTGGTGCTGAGTGGAGGGAGGACTTCAAGGACATTGATGCAATAATTATAGTAACTGATCATAGGGAGTTTAGGGGGTTGGATTTGGATGAGATTGCTAGACAAGTTAGGAATAGAGTCATAATCGATGGAAGAAACGTGATTGACCCAAAAATTGCAAAAGAAAAAGGATTCATATATCTAGCAGTTGGCAGAACTAATATGTGAGTACTTTTCCCTTAACCTTATAAACACACTCAAACATTAAACCTAAAGGGGTGTAATAAAATGAACTTAACTTTCATCCTCATGATCATTCTTGGATTTTGGTCAGTCCTTTATCTTGCCTTTGGAAAAAAGAGTGAGGAGAAAGATGAAGGGCTGCAAATAGATTTGTTTATAGCAATGTGGAGAACCAAAAGGCTTCTTGGTTTTATTGATAGTATAGCCAATAAATATAAGCGCTTTTGGAGGGTTTATGCAACTTTGGGAATCTTTGTGGGCTATGCTGGGATGCTTTTTGTGTTTTACATGCTTATAAAATCTGCATTAATTGCTGTAAAGGCTAAGGCTCAAGTTGCTGGAGTTCAATTGGTTATTCCTGGTGTTACGATCCCTCTTTGGTATGGAATAATTGGTTTGATTGTTGTTATGTTCGTTCACGAACTTAGTCATGGGTTTGTTGCAAGGGCAGAGAATTTACCTTTAAAGTCTGTTGGGCTATTGCTTTTTGTTGTAATCCCTGGTGCCTTTGTTGAACCAGATGAGGAAAACCTAAAGAAGGCATCTTTAATAAGCCGTTTAAGAGTTTATGCCGCTGGTTCAATGGCTAATTTACTCACAGCGTTTATTGCAATGCTTTTGCTAAGCTTCGTCTTAACTCCCGTACTTCAATATTCTGGAGTAGAGGTTGCAAAGTTAGATACGGTGGGACCTGCTAAGGATTATCTCAAAGTGGGCGATGTTATAGTTGGTATTGATGGTGAGAAAATTGCTACTATAGAAGATTTCCTTAACTTCATGAACAAAACCCATGCAGGACAGGTTATAACCCTTGAAGTCATTAGGGAAGGTAAGAGAGTACTTCTTGACGTTCCCCTTGGGGATAATCCAAATAAGCCTGGAAAAGGTTATCTTGGTGTTTATCCAACGCAAAATCTAAAGTCGAAAATAGGTTTTGACAACATTGTCCTGCCCACAGCTTTCTCTTTGTATTGGATCTACGTTTTAAACTTTGGTATTGGTTTAATGAATCTATTTCCATTAATTCCCCTAGATGGTGGAAGAATGCTGGATGATGTGTTTAAAGAATATCTGCCGCAAAAACTTGCAAGGGCTTTAAGCTTTGCGTTTATTGGAGTTGGAGTTCTTCTTTTGGCTATAAATCTCATTCCAGCCTTAAGGAGTCTAATTGGGTGATAAAATGTTGCAAATAGCAATAGCAGGTTCAAGCGATAAAAATCCCCTTCCAAAAGCAGTTAAAAAAGCTAAGGAATTTGCAAGGGAGTTAGCTAAATATAAAAATGAAATAATTCTTTTAACAGGAGGAAGAGAAGGAATAATGAAAATCGTGAGCGAGGAATTTTCAAAAGAAGGGGGAATTGTTGTTGGGATTTTGCCAGAAAGGCAGGAGGGGAATGAATTTAACACAATAAGAATAAAAACTGGGATGGATTTTGCAGAAAGAAGTGCTATAATGATAAATTCTGCTGATGTGTTGGTTGTTCTTGGTGGGGGAATTGGAACTATGGTTGAGGCTTTAATGGCTTATGATTATGGAATTCCTTTGGTGATTTTAACGGAAACTGGATATAGAAGCGATAAACTTGAATTTCTGGCTGAAGATGGTTATTTTGATCATAAAAAATTAGTAAGGATTTATTTTACAGAAGATCCAAAGGAAGCAGTTAATCTTGCTTTAAAACTTGCCAAAAATAGGAAGTCATGAAATTCCTATGTTCCCTCCTTTTAATCTAAATCTGTAGACTTTAGGCTCAAAATTTGGTAAGGGTGATTTTCTTACGATCATTTTTTCTATGTCAGAACTTTCAGAGGATTGAAATTCTATGATATATTGACTGTAGAGAGCAAGCCATGAGATGAACCTCTTTGAGACTCTATCTTTATTTAAGAGCAAGATGTTTAGTGGTCTCTTTCTTGTTTCAGTCATACGTGCAGCTTCTTTTAGTGCAAGAAGTCTCTGCATTACTTTTATAACATTCCTTTCACCCAAGAGGAATGCCAAACCATCCATAGTTATGGAAACCCCAACAGGTCTCCTATCTCTTATCAGTTCATTTAACATTCTCCTATAAAGCTGAGAATATTTCGGTAAGTATGTGGAGATATCCATATCTCTCGCAGTATATACATATGGCAACTCATATTCTAGCTGGTTAAATGACTCAAATATACCAATTATTCCTAAATCGCCTTTTTTACCTTCTTTATATACATCAAAGCCTGTGGATTTAATTTCCATCGCTAATGGTGATAATGGCAAAACTGTATTTATTATAACACCAAAGTCTCCCTCTTTAATTCTGTTCTCCAATATTTTCACGCCCAATGACCAACCAAAGGAATAGGTATCATAGATTATCAGCATAATGCTGTCCTCTAGAAACCCACCACCTATCGCTTTGTCAAGCTTTTCAATCCCGGTAGTTAAAAGCTTCACAACAACACCTCCATGTAAAGAATGTTGCGTAATTCATAAAAAAGTTTTCTGCGTTAATTTTGAATATATTGAATATTTTACAATTTGTAAACCTAAATCCTTTTAAAATTTAAATCTCTTTGAAGTTTGGGTGAGTTCATGAAGTGTTCAATTTGTGGGAGGGATGCAGTTTATTATGCAAAATATGAAGGTCGCTTTTATTGTCACAAGCATTTTAACGAGTTAGTTGAGAAAAAAGTAAAGCAAACAATTAGAAAGTATCATCTAATTAAAAGAGGGGAGAAAATAGCAGTTGGTGTTAGTGGAGGAAAAGATAGTGTTGTTTTGCTCCATCTGTTGCATAAGCTAAGTAGAAAGTTTCCATTTGAGATTATAGCTATAACCATTGACGAAGGAATTTCAGGTTATAGACCACCAAGCGTTGAAATAGCAAAGAAGAATGCAGAACTTTTGGGGATTGAGCATAGGGTTTATTCATTTAAAGAATACATTGGCTTCACTTTAGATGAGACTGTCCAAATAATGGGTGACTTTGAGAAGGGTGAAAGGGTTGGAGCTTGTTCTTATTGTGGGGTTTGGAGAAGATGGCTCTTAAATTATGCCTCGCAAGATGTTGGTGCTGATAAATTAGCGGTTGGGCATAACTTGGATGATGAAGTCCAAATGTTTTTGATGAACATACTGAGAGGGGATGTCGCTCGTTTAGGAAGGACAGGTCCCTATTACGAGATAATCCACGAAGATTTAGTTCCAAGAATTAAGCCTTTAAGAGAGATCCCTGAAAAGGAAATCGTTCTTTACGCAATTTTAAACAACATTGAAGCTGATTTTAGTGAATGTCCCTATGCAGTTGAAGCTTTTAGAGCCGAGATTAGGGATTGGTTAAATGAAATGGAAGAAAAGCACCCTGGAACTAAATATCAAATATTGAGGAGCTATGACAAGATGTTCCCGCTATTAGCAAAAACCTATGCAAAAAGAGACTTGGGAAGGTGCAAAATCTGCGGTCAGCCAACAACTGGGGAAATCTGTAAAGCTTGTAATTTTAAGCTTCAAGTTCATGAAAAAGCAAAAAAGTTAGGCTTAACTTTTAGAATAGAATAAATCCCTTATCTTTAATAAATTCTCCATAAATAGGTATTTTAGTTCCACATCTTGGGCATTTCTTATCTTTCGTTAAGTTCCACTCTATAACCCTATGGTTTGCTCTAATTATCAGTGTTTTACCGCATTTGGGACAATGAGTGCTTTCATGCTTTATTGAACCAATGTTGCCAATATAAACGTAATTTATGTTGTATTCTCTTTGTGCAATTTCCTTTAGTTCCAAAAGCTTATCCACGGAAGTAGCTTTTTCTTTCCAGCGGAACATAGGGTAATAGCGGTTTATGTGTAGGGGAACCTCTTCACCAAGCATTTCTGAATGCTGCTTGAATATCCATTTATAGCATTCTTCAAAATCGTTAGTGTTTGTAATTACTAAGTAGATCATTTCAACATGAGCATTTAAGTCTAGGGCTTTTCTTGCGTTCCTAAAGACTTTTTTGTGATCAATTGTCCCTAATGCTCTCTTCATTTCTGGACAACCTTTTATATCAATGCTGAATCCACTAACCCCGCTCTCTACAAGCTCTTCCAACGCTTTTAATGTGAAATAGCCGTTTGTTACCATAGTTCCATAAAGACCCTTTTCCTTTCCTAAAGAGAATACATCTAGCAGATAAGTAAATAATGTGGTTGGCTCATTGAAGCTTGCACATAAGCCTTCATCTCTATTTTTTAGGGCTAAATTGACAAGATATTCTGGAGAAATTGTGGGAATTTCTTCTTTTGGCTCTGAAAAGCTTAAATGATAATTTTGGCACCAAGGACAATAAAAGTTGCATCCAAACCCAGAGAAGGTTAAAGCTGTGCTGTTTGGATAGTAATGAAAGAGAGGCTTTATTTCAATCGGTCTGTTCTCAATTGCACTCAGCTTTCCATAACCAATGTGAATTAGCTTTCCTTCAATGTTTGCATAGTTTTTGCACATTCCTTTCTTGCCTTCTTCAATTAAGCATCTCCTCTCACAAACTGAGCATCTAATTTTGCTATCTTTAATTTCATAAAGATTCTCTTCCATCAAACTTTCTTAGGGGACTTTTTGGCTTAAAGTTTTCTCTGAATTTCAGAAAATCTTTTCTTTTTAAATAGCATAAGATTTTAAGTGACTATAGGTGAGAACATGGAAGAGCTTAAAGAGGTTTTGGAGAGGGTTGAAGAGAAACTTATAGCAGCTGGGAAAATATACTCGGCACTGCAGTTTCAAGTTTGGGTCGTCATAATGACCCTTTATTACCTAATCATTGGACCACTCAAAACAATCCCTTGGCAACTTACAGCAATCTATTGGATACTTGCCTTTGCAGTCTTTGCCTATTTCACAAGCCTGATCTGGAAAAGACTTAGCATGCTTTATCTTGCATCTGATAAAACCCTTAAAACATCACAAGCCTTTGGAGCTTCAATAGCGCTCTCATGGATAGTTGGCGCGATTGTTGGGTGGACCCTTATTCCTAAATACCTCCCATTTGACATTTCCCCGCAAAGCAAACTTGCAGTGGGATACTTAACTTTCATAAGTTTGGCAGTCTTTGGAATGTTTATAACTTTCATGCATTTTGCAAAAAAAGTAGAGAAGGAAATGATCCCAGCATTTTTAGTTCCAGCATTAGCTATCCCTATAATCCCAAAGATAGCAGTAGGTACTATGGCTTATGCAGGTTTTGCGGTTGCTTTGGGCTTTGCTTTAACAGTTTTAGCCTATATTTACAATGCCTTCAAAACCCTCGGGTGAGTATATGGAAGAACTAAAGGAGCTGGTGAAAAATCATGTGCTTGGAAATCCTATCAGGTTAGGTATTATGATATACATTTTACCACGAAATAAAGCTCTCTTTAAGGAGCTTTTGGAGGTTTTGGATGTAACACCTGGGAATTTGGATTCCCATCTAAAAACGCTCAGCAAAGCAGGGTATGTAGAGATTGGGAAAGTCTTTGCAGATAGACCAAGAACAATGATCAAAATCACAGATAAAGGAGCAAAAGAAACCGGTGAATACTTAAGAAAGCTGAAAAATCTGCTTTTTGAACTCTAACGCTCCTCTCTTAATTCCTTCAGCCTCTCGATTCTATACTCTTCAACTAATCTTAGGAACTCTTTAATCTGTTTTTCTCTCTCCTCTTCCTCCCACTCTTTGAGTTTTTTATCAATGGCTTTTTCTAGCTCTTCTCTGTCAACTATTGCAAACTCATCAACCCTCTTAACTTCAATCTCATCTTCAAAGAGAACTGCTATTTTATTAGCTTTAAAGACGTCATAAACCAAATTCGGCATTCCTTTTGCACTTATTATAGCTTTTATTCCCTTTTTGATCAAATGTTCGGCTAAACTTTTTCCTGCACCAGCAGGGTTTGAAATGTAAATGACATCATCCTTCTTTATTTGGGTTGATTTTTCAAGTTTCTCTATTTCATCCCAAGTTAAGCTTTCCAAAACTTTCAAAGGAATAGCTGTTCCTTTAAGCTCCAGAAGATGCATCCTCTTTGCTAGAACTAGGTCTTTGCTGAGCTTTTCTATGATCGACTTAGCCTCTTTAAGTTCTTTTTCAAGGTATGCTATCTTCTTATCCCTAATCTCGATTTCTTTGGTCTTTATTATCTTCCTCCTCACTTTTTCATCATAAAGCCTTAGTTTGTCCTCTAAGCGTTCAATGACTTTTCTCTGTTTGTCAATCATAGCCCTTAACTCCTGATTCTCCCTTTCAAGCAGTTCGATAGTTTTTTCAAGCTCCTTGATTTTTTCAACGTAAGGTGTGACGTCAACACTTTCCTCTTTGATTTCAACTTTTACCTCTTCCTTTGGCTTTTCTCTCTCCTTAACTTTCATAATGGCTTCCCCGAGATTATAACCTTGGATAACAAGAGCTTTAATTTCATTGCTCTTCTTTAATAATCCTAACTCGCTAAGTTTTGCATCTACATGCTCCAGTTTTGGCTTTAACCTCAGATAAGCTTTGTAAGCAGCAGCTAAAGCATCCCTCTGATGGTCATTTTCAACATCAACACCAAGAGATTTTAAAAGTTCATTTTTCTCATCAACCCTCAAGCTCTCTCTTGGTGTAAAGAGAATTGCTTTAAATGAACGAGCCATTTTTTCAACCAACCCTGGGGCAGGGTTTACATCTGTGGCAATTATTATTGGATGTCCAATTTCACTTATAAACCTCACAATATCGCTAATTGCCATATTTTTTTCACTGTAAATGGCAACAACATCTCCGTTTAAGTCTAAAGCAGCAATCCCAACTGTAATTCCTGGATCCAAACCAACGATGATGCTTTTTCTCTCTTCAATAGCTTTTTCTCCCTTCAATGGAACGAATTCAAAGCTCTTCCTCTCCACGGGTTTAATTCTAATTTCAACGTCTCCACCCTTCATGGGTTTAATTAGCCCAGCTAATTCCTCTCTCGAAGCATAAACTTTGAATTCTCCTCTTGAAAAACCAAAATCTCTCTCTTCAACTTCTAAATCAAAGGGTATGTCTGCTCTTCTAAGGGCTTCTTCAATCTCTCTAACTTTATTTTGGATTAAGTTGTGAACTCTCCTCCTATATCTATCCTGGCTCCATCCTCCTTTTCCCTGACTCCTTCCCCTTGAAACAGTAACTATGACTTCATCTTCAAATGCAACAACTTCATAGCCAACTCCTTTAGAAGCTAAAAGGGCACAAACTTTTGCCTCTTCATAGGGATCGAATTTGTCTCCAATCCTAATTCCATTCTCCTTTGCCAAGCTCCAAAGGGATTTTTGCTCTCCCGGTCTTCCTGTGACTTGAACTAACTTAACCCCTTGGGGCAAAGCCCTAATGAATTTCTTAAGTCCTTCATTTCCAAGCTCATAGATGTTGTCCATTGCTATTATGTCCGGCTTCTTTGCTCTAACAAACCTGATAAGCCTGTAAAAGGTGAATTCTCCCTTTTTATCCAATTGTCCATTAAACCAACTAACCACAGCAAAGCGTTTTGGTGTTTCACTGATTATATCAACTCCCAGTATGAGAATAGGCATCACCTTCTAAAGCACTCGCTTATTTATAAATTAAAAAGTTATGTTTTAAAAGTGTTGCTTAAAAAAGAAAAATAAGCCGAATTTAAAGTAAGCTTTCCCTTACAGCAATCTCTATGGCTTTCCTTATCATTTCTAACGACATTGAGGGCTGTGCTTTTTCTAAAACCTGCTCTGGTATATAAGGAACATGAATAAATCCAGCTTTAGCATTTAAATTGTTTACAGCTATGTGGTGTAGAGCAACGTACATTGCTGTGTTGCAAACGTAAGTTCCAGCAGTGTTTGAAACCATCGCCGGAATTTTATTTTCTCGTAAAGCCTTTACGATTCTCTTTACTGGAATTGTTGCAAAATAAGCTGCTGGAGCATTCTCATAAATAGGCTCATCTTCGGGTTTGTATCCATCATTATCCTCTTTTTTTGAGTCCATCACATTTACTGCAACTCTTTCAACCGTTATGTTTGTCCTTCCTCCAGCTTGTCCAGTTAGAATTATAATATCCGGCTTAACCTCATCTATGAGGTTTGGAAGAATTTCTTTAACTTTTTTGAAGCTTACGGGAAGTTCATGCTTTACTATCTCAGCTTTGCTGATTTCCTCTGGCAACTCTTTTACAGCTTCCCAAGATGGGTTAATCTTTTCTTCACCAAAAGGCTCAAATCCTGTGACAAGTACTCTCATATATTTCACCTCTAAAAGCTAAATCTTTATAGCCTTTAAAGTTTGAGCATTTTTGAGGGAGTTAATATGGATTATGATGTGTTGATAATTGGTGCTGGTCCTGTTGGTAGCTATTTGGCTAATCTCTTAGGGAGAGACTTTAAAGTTGCAGTTGTTGAACAAAGAACGTCTTTTGGAGGAAAAGCTTGTACTGGGATAATTGGAGCTGAGAGTTATGAAATGCTGAGATTACCAGGGAAAGCTATAATTAACAAATTTAGAGGGGCAAGTTTTTATTCAAAGATAATAAGCTTTGAAATCTCAAGGAAAGAACCTCAGGCTTATATGGTGGATAGAAAAATTTTGGAGAAAGAGTTAGCTCAGAGAGCGGTCAAAAAGGGTGTTGAGTACTTCTTAGGAACTAAATTCTTAGGATTCAAAAATGGAAGAGCAGTTCTTCAGAGATTCAATGAAAGATTTGAAATTGAGGCAGGATTCTATGTTGGTGCCGATGGCGTAAACAGTAGGGTTGCTAAGGAAATTAGTGCAAGAACAGATGCTGAGTTTTTGGGAGGTTACGAAATAGAAATTGTTGGAAATTTTGAAAAAACTGATTTTGTTGAAGTCTGGGTGAACAAGGAGATTAATGAAGATTTCTTCTTTTGGGTTGCTCCGATTAATGAAAGCTTAGCCAGAGTGGGGACTATAGGAAGACTCGATCCCCTCTTTAAGTTCTTAAGAATGAGGGGGTTAAAAGAGACAAAAATTGTGGAGTTTAAAACTGGGACGGTGGCGTTGGGCATTAGAAAGCCATGGATTAAAGGAAACATTGCTTTGGTTGGGGATGCTGCTTTACAGCTAAAACCATTAACGGCTGGAGGAATTGCGTACGGAATGCTTTGCTCTCATGCATTAGCTTATTCTTTGATTAATGGGAGAACGAGGGATTATGAAAAGCTGTGTAAGGATGTAAAGAAAGAAATTGCCTTCGGATTGAGGGCAAGAAGGCTTTTCAAATATTTGAGTCAAGAACAAATCGAGCACATATTTGAAATTTTATCGACCAGAGAAGCTAGACAACTTATTGAAGAAGTTGCGGATTTTGAGGAGCATGCGAAGACAATAAAGGCTTTAATAAAACATCCAAAGCTCTTAGCAAAGGTGTTGAAAGTGACTCCTATGATAATCAGATATCTCCTTTGAATTGGTGATAGCAATGGCAGAGTTTGAAATGGGGCTTCAGGAGGAGTATTTAGAGCTAATAAAAAGCGGGAAAAAGAAAATCGAAGGTCGCTTGTATGATGAAAAAAGGAAAAAAATAAAGCCGGGAGATGTAATACTCTTTGAAGGAAAGCTTAAAGTTAGAGTAAAAGCCCTTAGAATTTATCCCTCATTCAAGAAAATGCTTGAGGAAGAAGGCTTAGAGAATGTTTTGCCAAATGTAAAGAGCATTGAGGAAGGCATAAAAATTTACAGGCAATTTTATGATGAAAAGAAAGAGAAAAAATACAGCGTCGTAGCCATTGAGATTGAGCCAATTGATGGTTAGCTCTCTAAGATTTTTCAAATTTTTAGATTTTCTGTGAAAATTCTTTCACAAATTTAATAAACCTGAAAGGCTATTTCGATTTTGGTGATAACATGAAGAGAGCGCTCGTAACTTTAACACCTCCCGAGAGTAAGCGATTAATTGCCAAAGCTGTTGTAAATTTAGAAGAGGTTCAACATGCTTTAAAGCACGGTTTTGTTTACATTGCAACCGGCACAACAGCGGCTTACATCGCTGAAGAAATTTTGGGGGAGAAGATTGAAAAGGAGAAGTGGACTGTTGGGGTTATAAGCAAGGGAAGGACTTGTGTAACTCCAAGGGAGACTTGGCCAAAGCATTTGATACTCTACAAAGGAAAACCCTTTGAAGGAACACCCCAAGAGGCTTTAAAGGAACTTGGTCCAGATGATGTTTTTATCAAAGGGGCTAACGCTATTGATCCAAATTGGAATGTTGCAGTTTTTGCAGCGGCGGAAGATGGGGGAACGATAGGAAGGGTTTATGGATGGACTATAACAAAAGGGGTAACTTTTATCACTCCAATAAGTCTTGAAAAGTTCACTCCAACTCCAGTAGAAGTTAGTGCAAAGATTACTGGAACGAGGGTTTTTGATTGGGGAACCGGGCTTTATTCCGCATTGGTTCCAATGCCCCATGCAATCCCAATAACTGAGGTTGAAGCTTATGAAATCTTAGCAGATGTTGATGCTATACCAATTGCCGCTGGCGGAGCTGGAGGAGCAGAGGGGAGCGTTACATTGGTTTTAGAGGGCGAAGATGAGAATATGGAGAAAGCAAAGGAAATAACAAAGCAAATTAAAGGAGAGCCTTATTTAAAGCCCTACACAGCCAAATGTGAAGAATGTCCCTTTGCAAGTGTTTGTGCTCTTGGGAGAGGAGATTTTTAAATAAAAAAGAAAAGCTAAGCTCTTCCTCTTTTTCTCTTTCCAAATTTTAGCTTGGCTGTCAAAACTTTCTCAGTTGAGAAGAATTTTGCCGTGATGTAGAGTGTTATCAGTGTTATGACACTTAAATAGGCTATTCCAAAATACATTTGGCTGTACTGTTGCATCAACATAGCTCTTGAGGCTAAAATTGGGTGTGTGAATGGTAAAGCCAGCAATATGGATTTTATTGCAGTTGGGAGTGTTTCTAAGTCTGCAAACATTAGGATAAATGAGGGGAAGAGCAGGGGCATTATACTCATGCTGACCAAAGTAGTGGCACTTCTAACATCTTCTGCAAACACTGAGAGGAGCATAGATATACTTAGGGCAAAGACTATTGCCAAGAACAAGCTTAAAGCAAATAGGAAAGCTCCTTTTGGCGTTATACTTAAGCCTAGATCTTCCAATGATATGCCTATTTCTGAAGTTTGTGGAGTCAGCGAGCCGATATAGTACTTCATACCAATCATGTAGGCTATTGATGATATTAAAGCAACTCCCGCAGTGCCTATCATTTTTCCAGCAATTATAGTTATCCTCTTCACAGGCAACGTTAAGAGAGTTTCGAGGGTTTTATTTTCCTTTTCTGCTGCCATTGTTGTCGCAGCCATTTGGCTTACGTAGGTTATCATTATGAAAAGCACTAATGGTATTGAGAAAGCTTGCGAAAATATGATTCCAGAAACTACAGAAGGTGGAACTTCCACGATTCTACCTTTTATTATGGAATAGCTCTTCGCTTCAATTGGTTTTAGTATTGCCTCTGGATCCCCTTGAACATTTTGCTCTATCTTCAATTTTGCTAAATATTCATTCAAAACTTGGACAACCGCGTTAATCCTTCCTTCACTCATCCCTTCTCTCATTCCAGCACTTATGCCCTTGAAGATTGCATAAACTTCCACGTATGTTTTCTCGTTGCTACTTATCTTTTGAGAAAAATCACTTGGAATGACAACTACAACATTATAATCTTTTTCTCCCGCTTTTTTAATAGCTTCTTGAAGATCTTTAGCCTGAATTTGAGTTACAGTAACGTTTGGAGCTATCTCGAGGGATTTTACTAAAAGACTCCCATACTCACCTTTGTCAAAATTGACCAGAACAACTTTAGTCTCTTCTTGGGCTTGTTCTATCCCAATCTGCATCATTTGTCCCAAGGCTGGGAAGAGAATTAAGGGCAAAATTATCATTCCAAAAATAATCTGCTTATTCCTGAGCAAATCTTTTATTTCTTTCTTTACAATAATCCAAAAGTCACTCATTTCACTCACCACCTGCTGATACCCTAATTGCTCTCATAAAAACTTCTTCTAAGTTCTTTGCTTCGTATTTTTCCTTGAGCTCTCTTGGGCTCCCGATTTCGATGATAACGCCCTCGTTAATTAAGGCAACTTTGTCACAGAGAAATTCAACCTCAAGCATATTGTGACTCGAAACGAGAAATGTAACTCCTTCATTCCTTGCAAAGCTTTTAATGGTTTGTCTGATGGAATATGCGTTTATTATATCAAGACCACTCGCGGGTTCGTCTAAAATAGCTAACCTAGGCTTTACCATTAAAGCCCTCGCTAAAAGTAATTTACGTGTCATTCCTTTTGAGTAAGTTGAAACTTTGTCATAAAGTCTGTTTCCTAAATCACTAATCTCCTTTCCAAGTTCAAGCATTTCTTCAACACTTTTTCCAGTTTTTGCATAGAGTTTAGCCATGAATTCGAGATACTCATAACCTGTTAAATTTTTATATGCTCCCGCTTCTTCAGGGAGATAGCTTATTAGCTTTCTAACATTATCAGCTTGTTTAACAACATCTTTTCCAAAAACCTCGGCTTTTCCAGCAGTTGGGAATAAAAGCGTCGCTAAGATTCTTAAGGTGGTGCTCTTTCCAGCTCCATTTGGTCCAATGAGACCAAAAATTTCCCCCTCTTTAACTTCAAATGAGATTCCCTTCAGAGCTTTAACTTTCCCGTAATCCTTCTCAAGCTTTTCAACTCTTACTGCTGGCATTTTTAATCACCCTCATAGATAAACACATCCTCAATTTTGACTCCAAAAAACTTTGCTATCCTGAAGGCTAACCTAAGCGAAGGGTCATACTTTCCTTTTTCAATTGATATTATGGTCTGCCTTGTAACCCCTAGAAGCTTTGCAAGTTCCTCTTGAGTTAGTCCTTTCCACTCTCTGAGTTCTCTCAGTCGGTTTTTCAAACCTCATCACCCTTAAAGAATTTGTAATACGTTAGAAATCCTAGATAAATCAACATCCATAGCGTTATTGCTGGAAAGAAATATTTAACTAAAATCTGATACTCTGGATTCTTCTCTTTCATTGAGGCAATATATGCAAATATTATTGTGATAACGACCAGATATACATTTACAGCCATGCTTTCTGTTTTTTCTCTAATTCTCTTCTCTTTTTCACTTTCTTCAATCCCAGAGATTTTCATCCCTACATATAATATTACAAAAGCAGTAATAATCGAACCAACTGCTCCTATTGGGTCTTGTGACTTTATGAAATACACTGCTATAAAAGCAAACGCAATCATCGCTGTAAAAGTTATAAACCAAATTCCGAAGCGATTTATTTTTGGCATTTACATCACCCGCGAGTAGTAGTGCCTTAAAGATATATGAATTACAGCAATTGCAGCGAGCAGAACACCTGTTAAAACAAATGCGCTTTTAAGTTCTGGTCTTTTAGTGGAGGCAATTGAAAGATACACAAGAGTAAGGGATAGTCCTATTAAAACTACTTGTAAAGTCCTTCTTGCGGCAATTTCTTCAATTCTAAGCGTTCTCTCGTCTTCAAGAATATATCCCTTCTTTCTTAAGTGATCAGAATACAGCTTCATAAGAACAAAGCCAACTATGAATACAGCAAATGCCAATGGAGGATTGTTCTTGCTAATTGCCCACCCTAGGAAGTAGCCCATTGTCATGACTATCATCACTGGAGGAATTAATGCTCTCTTCTCTTCATCAGACTTTCTTGTTGTGTAAAGTAAGATACTTATGATAGCAACAATTAGTGTCCAGAGGATCGTTCCCATGAGAAGTTCGTTCATTCACATCACCTTTGAATAATAGTACTGTGAGGCAATCAAAACAAGAGCTCCAGCTACAAGGGGAATTAACAACCAATCTGGAGATATTTTGAGGTCTTTTGTTGTCAGCCAAGCATATTGGGCAAAGAGTATTATACTCATAACAAAGTAGCTGTTCCTTGCACTTTTAGCTTCGATAAGTTCTGTCCTTTCATCTGAGACCGTTTCAACATTTAAATTGTAGTATCTGTTAAGCAAATAACTAAAGAAAGTTCCCAGAGCAAGGATTACAAGTGCTAAGATTGGATTTTTGATCTCAAAAGAATAAGATATGCCGATTATCATTCCAGCGATAATTAGTCCTAATGCGATTGTGTAATATCGCATCTTACATCACCTTTCCATAGTGTATTTCAAGAACTGTAGGTACGAGAAGTGATATTATATTCAATGAAGCAAGCATGGAGAATATCTGGAGAGGCAATGTTTTTATAGCAGCGTAAAATGCAAACACTGTTGTCAGAATTTGCAAAATTTGAAGTGTCCTTTTAGCTGATAACAGCTCAATATACTCTGCACGCTCGTCTTTCAAAGATCCTAAGTGTCTTCTCTTTTTATGTACTAAATATCCGCCAAGAGCTGTAAAAAAGAGTACAATGAAGTAGTATTTAATCACTGGAGACATTCACATCACCATGTAAAGTTTCCTTTACGTAAAGTTTACTTTACATCTATATAAGCTTTGTGGGTATGTTAAAAAGAGACATGATTATCCTTTTACAGTCAGAATTTTTATTTTGGAGATCTCACGAAGTTTACAGAGCTCAGAAACCATCTTTTTAAAGTTCTCACAATTTGCATAATCAACCTTTGCAAGAATATTGTACTCTCCTTTAACAAGGAATATCTCTTTAGACAGGTTGTAAACTTTCAAATAGTAGTTTATTACCCGCTCAGAACCTCTAAATCCTCTAATCAGCAAGATGCTTTTCATCTTTTTCGCCAATTTCTATTAGTGTTTTAATGTTAATACGGCTTTCGTGTTTTAAAAGTACAAAATTTAGATAAAACTGTTTGTCAAAACTGAAAAGTTACGTCCAAAAATTTAACTGCCTAGTATTTCGCCCATCAAATAAGTAGCTGTAGCTTTGGTTACTTTAACTTTCAAGAATTCACCAATTGGAGCATCTTCGGGAAGGATTATATCCTTATAGTTCATGGTCCTTCCTTCAATTCCTCCTTTTTCTCCATGTCCATGGGTTAATACTAGAACTTCTCTTCCAATGTATTTTTGGTTTATTTCGTAACTTATACTAAGTCTTAAGCGGTGCAAAATTCTTGATCTCTGTTTTGCTATCCTTCCGTGAATTTGATTTGGCATTCTTGCTGCTAGTGTCTTTGGTCTCAACGAAAATCTCGAAACATTTATTTTGTCAGGTCTAACTCTTTTAATTAGCTCTACAGTTCTTTGGAAGGCTTCTTCATCTTCTCCAGGGAAGCCAACGATGATATCTGTGTTTAGATTTAATTCTGGAAATTCTTTTCTAAAAGCCCCAACTATCTCTTCAAAGTCTTCAACAGTGTAAGTCCTTGCCATGCGTCTTAAGATATCATTATCGCCGCTTTGAACAGGCAAATGAAGGAATTTATAAATCTTTTCATCTTTATAAGCATCAATTAACTCATCAAGGAATTTTATAACGTGATTTGGATTTGCCATTCCAACCCTGACCCTGAATTCTCCTTCTATTGAAGTTATCTCATCCAAAAGTTTTGCCAGATTTGTTCTAATGTCAAATCCATAACAACCGGTATCCTCTGAACTTAGCTGAATTTCCCTATAGCCTTTTGCCAAAGCTTCTTTAACCCATTTGACTATTTTTTCTGGTGAATAACTTTTTAAAACTCCTCTAGCAAAACGAGTTGCACAATAGGTGCAAGCATTCAGACAGCCCTCGCTGATTGGAATAGTTATTGCAACTCTGCTCTTTAAAATTCTTGGAAGTTCAAGCTTATCTAAGCTTTTCTGCTCAACATCAACTAATTTTATCCCTTTCTCGGCTAACCTAATTGCATCAACAATTCTATTAATACTTTTAACCCCTATAATAGCTGAAACTCTATTGTCTATTTTTTCCAAGCTTATATGGGGTAAACATCCAGCAACAATGACTTTTTTACCATCATCCAAAAGCTCTTTAATTCTCCTGTGCATGTGTGTCTCCGTTGGATCCTTAACAGCACAGGTGTTAATTATTACATAGTCTGCACTATCCAAATTACTAAGCTTGAAGCCCGCATTTACTAAAAGGGCTTCCATAATCTCTGCATCTGCCCTATTTCTTGCACATCCATAGGTTTCGATGTAAACTCTCATCGTGAACTAAGCTAAGTGTATTGGTTTAAAAAGTTAATTCATGAGTAATTATTTATTGCAAGTATAAAAATCAATGTAAACTAATCCAAAATCAGCTTTAGTCCCATAAATAAAAGTTCTCATGCAACTTAATTCAAAACAAAAGAAAAAGGTTGAAGTTCACAAGAACTATGAGCGTGAAGTTAATCAAATAACCTCTCCAAAAGCAAACTTCCTCTTAATGCTGTTAATAACGATCTCAACCTCTTGTCCAACTTTAGTGTTTGGAACAAACACAACAAAGCCCTTAATCCTAGCTATTCCATCTCCGCCTTTGCCAATACTCTCGATTTTAACAGTATATCTTTCTCCAACCTTAACTGGTGCTACACTACCAAATCTATCTCTATTTCCACCAAATCTATCTCCATACATTTTCAATATCTCCTTTCAAATATTTTAACGCCCTTTAGAAGAGCGTCAAGTCTAGTAAGTGAGAGGGTTTATAAAGCTTTTTATTTTTTATTGCAGATTTTTGCTTTAGAGATTCGACTTTTTTCAGGTCTCGCTTTGTATTTACGTTATAAAAACTTTCTCTAAACTCTTTTGGCAGCTCTTCGATTTTAATATAACACGTGTTTGCCTTTAGAATTGCCGGTCTTATTGTGTAATCTCCTTTTTCAATCTGTTCCTTTAAAAATTTGGCAAAGCTTTTTGAATAAGCAGCATGGAGGGGCTCTAAATAACCATTTTTCCAGATTGGAACACATGCTGTACATTTGTCTTTGTAGAATTGCTCTATAATCAGTTCAACGAATTTAGAATTTAATAGGGGCATATCACCAGCCACGACAAAAGAATCACCAATTTGCTTTAAAGCGGTATAAATTCCCCCAATTGGTCCAACTAAAAGATTATCAACAAGAACTTCAAAACCAAGCTTCTTAAAACTCTTCCTTCTATCTTCAGAGGTTACAATGAAAAGCTCATGAATATACTTTGCTCTAGAAAGCTTTTCAATTGTATGCATTATTAAAGGCTTTCCGCCGACTTTAAAAAGCAGCTTATCTTCACCAAAGCGCTTTGCTCTTCCACCGGCTAAAATGACACCTTTCATAACTTTCACCATACATATTAGCTGAGATAGTGGAGATATAAAAGAATTGGCAAATTTAAACAATTTCCACTAAAAGCCGCTTTTCTGTTATTCTTAATGATCTTAGTAGGTTTTCTTTTACTAACTCTCTTTTACAGTCGTTGCAAAGGAGAAGTGTGTCTCTAATACTTTCTTTGAAGGATTTCTTTAATAGTGTATTCAAAGCTTTATCAGCTTGTTTATATGTGAATTCAGTGGGTTTCCCACATTTTGAACATTTAACAAGCTCAAATTTAAGAATTTGGACGTCATTGGCTTTTCTTTTAAATGCATTAGTGGGACATATTTTCTCGCAGTCTTGACATTCTGTACATTTCTTGGTATCGAAAATTATTTTCCTAACACCTTTCTCATCAACCTTAAGCAGAGCATTTGGGGAGCAAACATAAGTACAAGCACCACAACCAATGCAGAGGTCTGGATCAATGTAAAGCTTTGTCAATTCTACACCTCCTTTAAATAAAAGCAAAACCAAGGGCTTTTTTGCTTTCTTTTCCCAATTTCATTGCTTTTTTCACAAACGTCTCCCTTCTTTTTCTAATTATTTCGCTAAAGTCTCCATAAAGTAGAGCATCTGTTGGGCAAGTTGCTACACACGCTGGCTCTTTCCCTTCAGCTCTCCTATGGGCACATAGATTGCATTTTGACATTGTCTTATTCACCGAATCAAGCTCTGGAATTCCAAAGGGACAAACTATTGCACACATCATACAGCCAATGCATTTTTGGGGTGCAACTAAGACAGCACCTTCCTCATCCCTATAGAGAGCGTTAGTTGGACAAACCTCTATACATGGCGCTTTTTCACAGTGCTTGCAGTGAAAAGCCATAGCTATCATTCCCTCAAATTCAAAAACGAATATGTGGGATTTTCCATGTTCCCTCTCACATGCTACTTCACATGCTCTACACTCGATACATTTGCTAAAATCAATGAAGAGTGCTTTCTTCATTTATCTCACCTCCAATCTTAAAGATATTGCATGCACAGGCTTTCGTATCTGGGATTTTACTTATTGGGTCTAAGGTATCGTTTGTAAGAACGTTGGCTCCCCAGTGCCAAGGAACTGCAATTACTCCTTTTTTGACTCTTCTCGTGACTAAGGCTTTGCAAATGTATTCTCCTCTTCGTGTAACGAGCTTAACTAGGTCCTTATTCTTAATTCCAAGTTTTGCGGCATCTTCTGGATGAATCTCAGCTAAAGGTTCCGACCATCTTTTAGCTAAGGAGGGAGATTTTCCACTCATAGTTAGCGTGTGATACTGACCAACATATCTATGAGTAGTGAGAATGAAGGGGTATTCATCATTTGGAAGTTCCGCTGGTGGCTTATGTTCAACTGCAGCCAAGTGAGCTTTTTCATCTTGTGTAAGGAATCTCTCTCTATAGAGAATCTTTGTTCCAGGATGATTTTCATTGGGACATGGCCAATGAATTCCTGCTAATTTTTCTTTTAATCTCTCTGGAGTTATTCCCCCATACTGTGGAGTGCATTGGTTGATTTCCCTTAGAATATCTTCAACTTTCAAGTAATTGAAGCTCCCAAGCCCAATAGTCCTTCCAATCTCACTAATTATCCACCAATCTGGTTTTGCATCCCCAGGTGGTTTTTTCACAGCAAAACTCCATTGTACTCTTCTTTCAGTATTTGTTAAAGAACCCTCATTTTCCAACATTGCTGCCGCTGGAAGAATGATATCGGCAAATTGTGCAGTTTCCGTTAAAAATATGTCCTGAACAACCATAAATTCGAGTTTTCTTAAAGCTTTAATAACATGATTTGAATTTGCATCACTAATCACAGGATTTTCACCCATTACATAATATCCTTTGATTTTTCCCTTGCTGATAGCATAGGAGGCTTCAATAACTGTTAAACCAGGCTCATCGCTGAGATAGTCAACTTTCCAAAATTTCTTAAAGAACTCGAGTTTCTCTAAATCTGTAATCTTTTGATATCCGGGAAATACATCCGGTAATACCCCCATATCGCATGCTCCTTGTACATTATTTTGACCTCTCATTGGAGAAGCGCCGCATCCTTCTCTTCCTATGTAACCACAAATTGCTAAAAGCGTTGCCACTGCTCTAACATTATCATGACCGTGAACAGATTGAGTCAGACCCATTGCCCAAGTTATAACACCTTTTCCAGCGGTTGCAAAGGTTATAGCCGCTTCTTCTATTAGCATAGCAGGAACGCCAGTAATTTTCTCCACATATTGGGGAGTGTACTTTTCAACGACTTTAACAAGTTCATTAAATCCAGTTGTTCTTTCCATTACAAATTTTTTGTCATAGAGACCTTTTTTAATTATAACATGCATTAGTCCATTGGCTAAAGCAATGTCTGTTCCGGGATAGTGTTGTAGATGTATATCTGCAAACCATGCCGTTCTTGTGAGTCTTGGATCAACAACGATAATTTTTGCTCCTCTTTCTTTGGCTTTTAAAACATATTTAAATCCAACTGGATGGGTTTCGGCATAGTTATGACCCCAAATAATGATGCAGTTTGCTTGCTCAATATCTTTATAAGTATTTGTCATTGCACCAGCACCAAAAGTTGAAACTAGTCCGGTAATGGTTGAGGCATGGCAAAGCCTTGCACAATGGTCTACGTTATTTGTGCCTAACATTCTTGCTAATTTTTGAAGAAGGTAATTTGGTTCGTTGAAGGTTCTTGCACTTCCAAGGAACATCAATTGATTTGGATCATCTTTTGCAATCTCTTTCAGTCTCTCAGCAACTTCCTTTACTGCTTTATTCCAGCTTATTTCCTTAAACTTTCCTTCTTCAACGGCTTTTAGAGGCTTTTTTAATCTTTCAGGATCTGAAAGGTGATCTAAAATGGTATTCCCCTTTGGGCAAAGTTTGCCTTTTTCATTTGGAATATTTTCGATATCTGTAGCATACTCGAGGTTAAGCTGATTACCCCTCACTTTCACATAAGCTCTACATCCCACACCGCAGTAGGGACAGACTATGGGTATTAGCTCACCCTTCAAAGCAGACACCTCATGAACATAAGTCTTCACAATGTGCACAATTTACCTCAATTCTGTTTTGACAAATTTAGTTTAAAATTCTTTCTATGAACACCCAATTATTGACATAAACATGTTAATAACTGTTGCTTAAAAGAGGATATATGAAAGCAGAAAACATCTATTGGAGATCTCAAAATATTATTCTTCCCTCTCCAGCATAAATTGTAAACCTTCTTCCCCTCGCAAATCCTATCAGGGTTATTCCATTTTCCTTTGCCAATTGAATACCTTTATCTGTTGGAGGGGACTTTGTTATGATGATCGGTATTCCAGCATTTGCAGCTTTTTTGACCATTGCATAGGGCATTCTCCCACTTGAAGCTAAAATAGTGTTGTCTAAACTTATTTTGTTTAAAACGGCATATCCTACAACTTTATCAACAGCATTGTGTCTACCAATATCTTCACTATGGACAATTTTTTTGCCTTCCTTATCAAAGAGTGCTGCCCAGTGAGTCCCTCCAGTCATTTTCCATATTTCCGAAATTCTTGACATCATGGAGATTATTTTTAGTATAACCTCTACGCTAATTTTCATTTCAGATGTTATTTTTCCTACTTCCTTTTTTTCTTTAGCCAAATATGAGTCACCGCATGGTGGATATTTTATAGATGTCTCTTCTTCACTTTCTTTTTGAGTATCTTTGTACAGAATATAGATTTTATTCTCTCTAACTCTGACGTCACTTATTTTTTCTAAATCTGCGTAACCTTCACAAACGGCAAATCCAGCTCCTAATTCTCTAAGTTGAGAAGGTGAAGCATTAAGTTCAGCAATAAGCTCTTCAAAATTCTCATATTGTATGTAAATCTCATAACTTTGCTCTACACAAACGTAATCTTCTGTGAGAATGGCTTTTCCATTCCATTTACAAACATTTACTTTTTTTATCATTACACCACCATTATTTGGATTGGGGATGTTTTTTATTAATCTTGCTAAGTTTTGTATATTTTTGGATATAATCCAACAAAGTTTTGATAAGTATTTGCAAATCTTGGTTGTAGCTTAAAGCTAAAGAATGATGGTAATACTAATTTTTAATTTTTTCTTATTTGTTAAGATTTATTGAGTAATAAGTATTACATTTTTTCCTTTTTCCCCGAATTTTAGAAAAATATAACTTTTTTCAATGTTTTTTTAAAAGCAATATATGCTATAGTGACAGCATTTGTTTATCATTACCATTTTATGTTAATTCATTTGTAAAGTTTAACAACTTTTTCATTTGTCAAAATATATGGTGTATAACCTTTCGTTTCAGAAACGTATTTAAGAAAAAATCTCAAACCTCCAATTGAGCATTTGAAGAAAAAAGTCCGAAGAGGGTTTAAAACCTAAAGTTGAGGTGGGAAAATGGGATTTGCAGCATCTTTCATCTGGTCGTTTATAGTATACCTATTACTCACTGCTGGTTCAGGAAATATAATAGCATGGAGCATGGAGGAGCTAATTGCGGGAGTAATCATTGCAGCAGTGGTTGGCTACCTTACACGCAATATAATGGCAGAAAAGGTCGATTACTTCTTTAATCCAAGGAGATGGGCTTTGTTTATAATCTATGCAATAGGTCCATTTTTCTTAGCAATGGCAAAAGCAAACCTTGATGTTGCATATAGGGTTATAACTGGAAAGATAAGACCAGGAATAGTCAAGATTTCTCCAGGATTGACAAGAGACGAAAGCGTAACTCTTCTCGCAAATTCAATAACTCTAACACCTGGAACTTTTACGTTGGAGGTTGATGAGGAAAAGAATCTCTATGTTCACTGGATCTATGTTCCCGAAGGAAAGGAAAAACCAACTCCTGAAGAACTTTGTGGTTATCTACCAAAATGGTCAAGGAGGATTGCAGAATGAATGCGGAAACTGTTTTTATGGGAGCGTTTCTATTGTTATTGGTTTCAGCAACGCTAACACTAATAAGATTGCTTTTGGGACCCACTATTCCAGATAGGGTAGTTGCTTTAGATTCAATGACTACAACAACGGTTGGTGCAATGATTATCTATGGAGTTATTACAAAGCAAGCGATTATTATTGATGTAGCTCTTGTTTACGCAGTTTTGAGCTATATAGCAACGCTATACATTGCCCGTTATTTAGTAAAGAAGAGGGTGGGAGTGATATGATAGAGTGGATACTTCTAATTCTATTGGCGATAGGAGTTATATTCAATCTCTTAGCAAGCATTGGTATCTTAAGATTTCCAGATGTTTATACTCGTATACATGCAGCAACTAAGTGTACAACCTTTGGGACAATATTCATAGTCTTGGCAACTGTTGTTTATTCAGCGTACAATTGGATGTCAAGTAGAGAATCTTCATGGGTTATAATAGCACTACACTCATTGCTTGCATTGTTCTTCTTGATACTAACTAATCCAGTGGGTGCTCATGCAATTGGAAGAGCAGCGAGAAAATCTGGTATTAGACCATATGGTGCAGTTATAGATGAACTGGAGGGAAGGCTATGAACTTTTTAGGGTTTTTTGAAATCGCCCAAATTTTAGTTGGCATTGGACTATTAGTTAGTGCAATAGTTGCTATAAGGTTCAAGAATTTGGTAGCGGCTGTAATTGCAATGGCAGTGTTTAGTCTAATACTTTCCTTAGAGTTCTACCTTCTACAAGCACCAGACGTTGCAATAGCAGAAGCAGGTGTCGGAGCTGGACTAACAACAGCAATGTATCTTTTGGCGATAAAGAATACCACCGATGAGGAGGTGATCGAATGAGAAATGCCCTTGGAATCGTGGTCTTTTTAGCGTTCACGTTCTTCCTCTTAACAGCGGCATTTGAGATTAGACCCTTTGGAGAGCCTGTACATAGAGAGATGGATAACTATTTCATAATGCATGCTCAAGAAGAGGCTTCAGCTAATAACGTCGTGACGAGCATAGTGTTTGACTACAGAGGTTTTGATACACTTGGAGAGGCTACAGTTCTATTTACCGCAGTTGCAGGTGTTCTAATGGCACTTAGGAGTAGGGGGGTGAAGACATGACAACGACAATCATCAAAACAACTACAAGGCTCTTAGCACCTTTAATACTTGTATTCGGTTTGTATATAATCCTTCATGGTCATTTGACCCCTGGAGGTGGTTTCCAAGGAGGTGCAGTAGTTGCAAGTGGTTTAGCCTTACTCATTGTAGCGCATGAACATAAAAAGGTAAAAGAGCTCTTTGAGAGAGCCCCACTAAGTCAATTAGAAAGCATTGGTGCATTGGGCTTTTTAGGAACGGGATTATTGGGTCTTGCAGGGTATACCTTCTTTAAGAACGTAATAGCAAACAGTGGCTTCCTATTTGGGGGTAAAACTCCAATTGGAATAAACCCAGGTTATCTCAACACTGGAGGAACACTCGCTTACATGAACATCTTTGTCGGTATGAAAGTTTTAGCCGGACTTACAAGCATCATCTTAATCTTCTTCTTAATTCTAAAGGAGGGAGAGAAATGAATGTACTCACCAACTTCCCATTTATCGTTGTAGCCTTGCTCTTAGCAATTGGCTTTTACACTATTGGCTTCAAGAAAAACTTAATTAAGATAGTCATAGGCATTGAGATAATTGAAGGAGCTGTTAACTTGTTCTTAGTGGCACTTGGATATGTGAAAGGTGCATATGTGCCAATTTACACTCTTGCACCAAAGGAAGCCGCAGAGGTAAATAAAATGGTTCTTCCAACCCCACAGGCTTTAACCCTTACAAGTATCGTTATTGGAGTTGCAGTAACAGCTTTAATGCTTGCTTTTGCCGTGAACATTTACCGTCACTATGGAACTTTAGACGTTAGAAATATAAGGAGGTTGAGGGGATGATCGAGCATTTACCAGCTTTAGTAATTGCAATTCCCCTCTTCGGAGCATTCATAACACCTCTATTTAGGAAGAGGTATAACTTAGCAGCCTTATGGGCAATATTAATCAGTGGATTAACATTGGTCCTCGTCCTCTTACTTGAGTATCAAGTTCTTACAAAGGGAATGATGATTTACGTCTTTGGTGCAGATAAACCAACGCTAGTGCTTCCTTCTGGATATAGGGTTCCAATAAGAATCATGTTCCAAGTTGATGGAATTGGAGCCTTTATGGCGATAAGTGCTGGTTTAATGTCATTCGTGGGTGCTGTATATTCCTACAGTCACTTACAAAAAGAGACAGGCTTGGAGAAGTACTACACGCTTTTACTCTTGCTAACAGCGGGAATACTAGGAATGGTCTTAACAGGAGATCTATTCAACCTATTCGTGTTCCTTGAAATAGCAAGCATAGCTGGATCGGCTTTAGTTGGCTTTAGAAACTATAGGGGAGAAGCAAGTGAGGCTGGAATTAAGTATTTAATAGTGAGTTCAGTTGCATCACTAATGGTTCTCTTTGCAGTTGGAATACTCTATGGGCAATATGGACACCTAAACTTAGCCTATCTCAGCAAGCAAATAACCTTCAATCCCCTAGACATGATTGCATTGGGATTGCTCTTTACATCATTCGCAATGAAGTGCGGTTCAGTTCCAATGCACTACTGGGTTCCAGATGCTTATACAGAAGTTCCAAGTGGAATAAACCCACCACTTCTCGTCTCTACATATGCAAGTCTTTATGCTCTCTTTAGAGTTAGCTTCACCTTATTTGGAAAAATAACAATAGACATGGCAACAGTTGGATGGATAATGTCAATCCTCGGAGTACTAACAATGTTTATAGGAGTTACAATGGCACTTGTTCAAAAGGATGTCAAGCGTTTAATGTCCTATCACGCCATTTCACAAACAGGATACATGCTATTGGGTGTGGGTGTTGGATTGACAGTGTTCCACGACAAACAAGCATTGATTGAGTTTGGAAGAACTGCAATGGCGGGTGGAGTTTTCCACATAATAAATCACATCATCTACAAGAGTTTACTCCTCTTAACCGCTGGTGCATTGTTCTATGTAACCGGAACAAGAAACTTAAACGAAATGGGTGGCTTAGCAAGGAAGATGCCAATAACGACTATAAGCTTCATGGTTGGAGCTGCAGCAATATCTGGAATACCCCCCTTCAATGGATTTGCAAGCAAATTCCTTATCTACGAAGCAGTTTACAAGTTAAACCCACTCTTGGCTATATTTGCAATGGTTACGAGTATCTTAACATTGGCTTCATTCGTAAAGGTGTTTGCTTCAGCATTTCTAGGGCCACCTTTAGAGAAATACGAGAAAGTTAGGGAAGTTCCAAAGCCAATGATAGTTGCAATGGTAATACTAGCAGCATTGTGTGTACTATTCGGTCTGTTCCCAGACTTTGTGCTTGATAAAATAGTTTACCCAGCAGTTGATGCCCTCATCAACTTTATACAATATCAATCATGGGGTGGTTTAGCATGAGCTTTACACTGTTATCTGGCTCAGGATTTTGGAATCCATTGCTCTGGCTTGCTCTATTAGTTTTCTTTGCCCTCATAGGCTACATAATATACAGCCGCGGAAACCCATCATACAAGCCCAACACAGATCAAGTTATGCCATTTTTGAGTGGTAACGTGGAACCTTCAAAAGAGAAGGTGCAAGTCAAGGCAGGGGACATATATTGGGGCTTTGTTGAAGCATTGAAAGGATACTACAAAGTCCTAACAGCAATACACACTGGAGACATGAGGGATTATATCTTATGGTATTTAGGAGTAGGAAGCATAATTCTATTCCTCCTTGTCGGGGGTGCGTGAGATGGGAAAATTAGATAATTTCAAGCGCTCACTATGGGTCTTCCATGCATCAGGTGGTTCATGTAACGCATGTGATATTGAAATTGTAGCCGCTTTAACCCCAAGATATGACGTAGAGAGATTTGGAATAAAGCTAGTTGGATCACCAAGACATGCAGATGTATTGCTTGTAACAGGAGCAATACCAAGAGATTTTGCCGACAAATTAAGGCGCGTATATGAACAAATGCCAGAACCAAAAGCAGTTGTTGTAGTAGGCAACTGTGGAACTTCAGGAGGAGTCTTTTATGACTCTTACAACATTGCAGGGCCAATTGATGAGATAATTCCAGTTGATGTCTACGTTCCAGGTTGTCCACCAAGACCAGAGGCAATTATAGATGCGGTAGTAAAGGCTTGGCTTAAGGTAGAGAAGCTTGAGAAGAAACTGGAGGGGAAGGAAGAATGAGCGAAGTTTTAAATGTCGAGCAAGTTCTTGAAAAGCTCAAAAATACTCTAGGAGATGCCATGCTTAGCTATGAGATTAGGGAATATACAATGGGAGTTAAAAGGCAAAGAAAGCTCTATGAAATATGGGCAGAAATAGACAAAGATGCATTCAGAAAAGCTGTTGAGACAATTTTTGCCATTGATTACCCACATTTACACTTTATAACTGGAGAAGACACTGGTGGAGAAGTAATAAAGATGATATACTCATTTGGAATTTTCCACACACGTCCTTGGGGTGAAATAAGCATAACACTGAAGTTTGATCTTCCTAAGAGCAACCTTATACTTCCAACTATAACTGATCTCATGATGGGTGCTGAAACAAACGAGAGAGAAATCAGGGAAATGCTTGGAGTAGAATTCGATGGCTTAAAGAACAAGAGACATCTGTTCTTACCAGATGATTGGCCAGAAGGCAAATATCCATGGAGGAGAGATGAATATGGAGTTGAAGATATGATTAAACACACCCACAAAAGCGTTAAGGAAATAAGGAAGGAGCGTGGTGAAAGTGGCTAAAAGCACCTATTATATCCCTGTTGGTCCAATTCATCCAGCTTTAAAGGAGCCTATTAGAGTAGAAGCAGAAGTAGAGGGTGAGAAAATAGTAAAAGTTGATGTTAAGAGAGGTTTTGCTCACAGAGGAATAGAGTACATGGGCATGAAGAGGAATGCAATACAAACCCTCTACCTTTCAGAGAGAATCTGTGGAATATGTTCAATCTCTCACCCCTATGCCTTTGTAATAACAGCAGAAAAAGCTTTGGGAATTGAGGCTCCTCCAAGGGCTCAATATATTAGAACAATAATAGCAGAGCTTGAAAGAATTCACAGTCACATACTTTGGTTAGGGGTTATCGCTCACGAAATGGGTTTTGACACTCTGTTATTCTGGACATGGAAGGGAAGAGAGAAAGTTCTAGACTTACTCGAGTTCATAACAGGAAACAGAATAAACTATTCAATGTACATGATTGGGGGAGCTAGGAGGGACCTAAAAGAAAAGCACATTAGAGCAATAAAAGACGCTATAGACTATTATTGGAAGTTTACAGAACACATGAAAGAGATATTCCTCTCAGATCCAGTATATAAAGCGAGAACAAGAAATGTTGCAAAGGTTTCAAAGGATATTGCATTAAAGCTTAACCTTGTCGGACCAATTGCAAGGGCGGCTGGAATTAGAATGGATGTTAGACAGGATATGCCCTATGATGCCTATGCTGACATAGATGTCAGAGCAGTAGTTCCTCAGGATATAGTGGGAGAAGTGTATGGAGATGCTTATGACGTTACAATGGTTAGAATTTACGAGATAGAGCAAAGTTTGGACATAATTGAATACTGTGTTGACAATTTACCTGAAGGGAAAATCCTTGCAATTCCAAACTACGTAGCGCTTTTAGCTAAGATTAGAAGAACGAAGGGTGAAGCCATTGGTGCTCATGAAGCTCCAAGAGGAGAAGTAATTCACTACCTAAAATTTGACGGTAGAGACGGTCCAAGCGTTTGGAAGGTCATTGCTCCAAGCTACAATAACATAAACTCATGGGGACCATTGCTGATTGGCGCTGAAGTTGCTGATATTCCAATAGTAGTTGCTTACATTGACCCATGTATGTGTTGTAACGACAGAGTTGCAGTGGTTAAAACAAAGGATGGAAATGAACTTGGATATACTGAAATAAGAAAGAAATGTCTTGAAAAAACAGAAAAGATTAGGAGGGAGTTAAAATGACTCCCGAGACAATATTTTATAGCGTTGCTTTTCCACTATTGGGAGTTTTCCTTGGACTTGTCTATAAGGGTATTGATAGGAGAATTTCCGCAAGGCTGACCTCAAGAATTGGTCCACCAATAAGACAGCCATTCTGGGATGTTGGAAAGCTTTTGCTCAAAGAAACCATAGTACCAAAAAATGCTATAGCTTGGCTCTTCAATGCAATGCCAATTTTGGCTTTTGCATCTTCACTAACCTTGCTCCTTTACATACCATTTGGTGTCTTAAAAGCTCCATTAGAGGGTTATGGAGACTTGGTAGTTATCCTATACTTACTGACCCTTCAATCATTGGCAATGGCAATTGGAGGTTTTGCCTCTGGAAGTCCATTTTCATCAGTTGGTGCTCAAAGAGAAATGGTTTTAATGATGAGCTATGAAATGCCCCTAGCCACTGTAATAGTTGGATTTGCCCTAATTTACAGAAGCTTTTCACTAACGACGATTGCATCAACACCAGTTTGGAGCATTGTAAGCCCATTAGCAGCATTTGGTGTATTGTTGCTCTTTGTTGCTCTATTGACTGTAACACCAGCAGAACTCGCTAAGCTTCCTTTTGACATTGCAGAGGCTGAAACCGAAATAGCAGAAGGTATGCTCGCAGAGTACAGTGGAAGAAACTTGGCTTTATTTTACCTCTCAGATGCGGTTAGAGGATTTGCAATGGCTGCAATAGAGGTTGTATTGTTCTTCCCATTCACACTAAGCTCAATCTTGGGGTTGAGCTTAACAGGGTTTGCTTTGTATGCAGTGGAAGCCTTATGGTTCCTGCTTAAGGTACTCATAATCTATCTACTTGCAGTGACTTTAGTGAGAACTTCATTCGGGAGATTCAAGATAGATCAGGCTTCAAGGATATTCTGGGTGCATGTGAACCTAGTGGCTTTGCTTGGATTGGCATTGATCTGGGTGGGGGTGTGAAAAATGCCAACTAAAGTAATGTTTTTAATCTTAAAGCAGCTCCTCGAAAAGCCTTTCACAAATCCTTTCCCAGTTAAGCACGCTCCTAAAAATGTCACCGAGCTAATCGAGAAGGTTCAAAAGGGTGAAGTACAGATAAATCCACCTGTTCCTGTTCCAGAAGGATTTAGGGGTAAACTCCACTATGATCCCGAGCGCTGTATTGGATGTAGGCTTTGTATAATGGTGTGTCCAGCAGATGCAATGGAGTGGGTTCCAGAGCTTAAGAAAATTAGGCATTACGTTTCACGCTGTATGTTCTGTGCCCTCTGTGTTGACGTATGTCCAGGTAAGAAGTTCCCAGGAGAAGAAAAAGCAGTTAAAGCATTAAGCATGAGTGAAGAGTTCCTCTTAGCAGATTACGACAAGTACAGTGATAATTTAATCGAAGAGCCACCTGAAGCTAAGGAAAAAGGTATCTAGCTTTACCTCTTCTTTTTATACTTCTATCTTACAATCCAAATTGTCCAAACCATTAAGATGTAAGTTATTATTCCCAGAGCTATGTGAATTTTTATCCATGATTCTTTATTCTTCTTTGAGAGATAGATAAAAGCTCCGCTGAGCATTGTTAAGTTCATAAATGCAAAGGTTAAATAACCTAAGAGGTAGTGATCCAGTGTAACCATTTTCTCACCTCGGGACACCTACTGGGAAGATATACAAGGGTGTTCCATCAGTTTCGACTACTTTTGCCACTTCCTTGTCATAAAAAGCTCCAACAGCAACTGTTCCTAGGTTTAGAGCTGTAGCTTGTAGGTATATGTTTTGTCCTATATGCCCAGCTTCTATGTGGACATATTGATAACCTCTTTCACCATAATATTTTGTTGTTCTCTCATAGAATGCAACTAAAACTATATCTATAGCGGCTTTTCCTACCCATTCTTGGTTTAAAGCAGCTTTTTGTAGCTCTTTTCTATAATCCCCTTCTTTTATCAATTCTAAGGTATGGTTAAAGGGATTGTAGTGATAAACGCCTGGTTTTAAACCCTGGACATTTCCAACTACAACATAGATTTCAAAGGGATACGTAGCTCCGGCACTTGGAGAAGCTCTAAACTTCTTCTTTTTTTCTGTAATTCCCTGAGCAGCCCATAAGAGCTGGGAGAGTTGATCAAGTGTCAAAGGCTCATCTCTGTAGTATCTAATGCTCCTCCTCCTTGCTATTGCTTCCTCTACACTCATCTCTCCCTCATATCTTGGCTCAGGGAGTTGGACAATTTCGTCAGAATACTTTGGTAGAGTTTCTCTTTGTTCAAAAGATGGTTTGAATAATATCAAAAGTGAAGATATAAGCACCATTGCAACCACCAAGTAGGAAACTTTCCTATACATATTTCATGAATCTGTCTTCATTATATTTAAAGGCTCAGCTGACCGGTCGTCATCATCTTTCAGTTCAGGGAGTTCTCATCACAGCTTTAAAAATTAGGAAGATAGAGGTTAAAGCTTCTTGCCCATTAACAGACCTATTGCCAAACCAAAGAGTATTCCAAGGACAGCAATTGCCCCAATCACTTCCTTTGGGGCTTCTTCTTTAGTAATGGTTGGACAGGTTCTATTTCCTTCGATTTGATGTTGTGTTGTAGTTTGTGGTGATGTAGGAACTAAATCCGGGGTTTCTATTATTTTTGGAGATTGTTTGCCTAAGAAGATTGTTGCCGTTTCTTTTGCATATTGATAGAATATCATTGCAGTTTGGATATTCTCAATCCCCTTTTGCTTTTCATAGCTTTGAGCAAATTCATAATATGCCATTCCCAATATTGGGTAAACCCCTTGTTTTTGAGCGGTTGCAATTGCTATCTCCGCATCTTTTTTCATTTGAGAAAGCTTGTTCATTAAAACAGTCTCGTTTTCTATTCCTAGAGTGTCTAAGATAATCTGGGCTTTGATACGAGCTTCCATAGCTGAGAACAGAGCAGCTGAATACTTCCCATCTTCATAATATTGTTCACCTTTATTTAGCCCCTCTAAAAGACCTTGCATCAAGCTTTCTCCAAACATGGAAGTTATATATGTAACCACGAGCTTTGAGTTGTCGAGATACTCTCTTGAAGTGTCTTTAATAACTTCCCTGCTTATTTCCTCTCCAGTTGCATATTTTACTCCAAGTTTAGCCCAAAACTTTGCTGTTTGAATTCTTTCGTATGCATAAGCTGCATTGCTTACTGCATTCCAGTAATCTCCCTTGTAGTAACTGCTCCAGGCTTCTTTTAGAAGGGTTTTTGCCTGTTCAATTCTTTCTTCGCTTGCAGCAACAGCTTGAAGCATAGTAACTCCTTTAATGCTAAGATTTGAAACAAAGCTCTCTGTTTCCTTTATATCATTATCAACGATTTTAAAGAGGTTTTCAACATCGTTTTCATTTTTAATGTCTAAATACCAATCGACATGTCTGATAGCAATTCTAGCTTGGAAATCTTTGCTTAAAGCAGTGTAATACATCCCACTGTCCAATGCTCTTTTTGCATCATCTAATGTTTTTTTAGCATCATCGAGGGCTGCTTTTAGGTAAGAATAAGTTGTATAGCTTACATCGCTTTCTTTTAGTTTTTGCTCAACACTTTCATAGTACTTGGTAGTGTTTTCGTGATCCTTTATAGCATCTTCCTTTAGAAAGCTCGTGTCAATTTTAATGCTTTCTGGAGCTGTTGGTTTTTCAATTTTGTGACCTGTAAAGTAAAAGACAGCTTCATATATGTCTTTGACTTCCTTTACTTCTAAGCCCCATCTTTCCTTTGCGTATTCAACGACATCTACTTTCTCAGTTTTACTTGTTATTTGGATTAAAGGTCCTACCTGTTTTTGCTCGGTGTGTTGAACAACTTGTATTCTTTGACCAGAAGGGATTAAAAAGAGCTTCGCTCCAACGCTATAAGCAGCGGAAGCTTTTTCCAAAATTCCTCCTACTGGACCTATCGTGCCATCTGGATTTATCATTCCGGTCATCATAACATCTTCCCTAAGTTTCCATCCTTTTAATGCGGCTATAATACCAACGGTCATTGTTCCTCCTGCGGAGGGTCCTCCAATTATTGGTGAATCCGCTCTAATTTGGATAAAGATGTCATATTTGTCCATATCAACTCCTAAAACTTGCCCTGCAACTTGTGCTGCTAATCTTGCTGAAGCCTGCATATCTAACTCCGCAAGGGGCCAAGTTTCTACATAAACGTGACCACTTCCAGGTGAGACTGTTATTATAAAATCTGTTGCAACACCTATTAGCTCTCCGCTTGATGTCTTTGAAACTGCAGGTGCTTTTATTGTAACGGTGTTCCCTTCACTTGGACATTGAGCTAATGTTAGAGGAGACAGAATTAGTACAATGAGCACGAACAAAAATGCCACGCTTTTTATCTCATTTTTCACTTTCACCACCAAATTTTCAAAAGGTTTTCTCTTTAATATCCCTTATGGTTCATGAATCTATATTTAGAGTTTTGAACCAATATGTTTAATAACACCATGTTGAATTTGGTATGGGAAGGGTATGGGGTTGTACTCATCTTTGATACGTAGAAAGTTCAGGAACATCGCTGGAAAAAGATATGAGCATGTTATAAGAGAGTATAGAGAGTTTTTATTAACCAAAGAGGAGATGGTTCTTCCAGAGATTAACTCTATTTTAATGCCTCTTGATAGATTTGTTAAGGAAATTCCCTTTGATGTCTATGATGTTTTATCCGCATATGATGCACGCGTTCTTTTGGTTTATATTATAGATTCACAGATTTTTCAGATAATTCGTCAAACTCTTAACAAAGAAGCAAGTGAAGAGTTTAGGAAGAAGGAAGAAGAACAGGGGCTTAAAATTGTTAATAAAATTTCTAATGAATTAGAAAATTATGGAATAAAGGTTCAGAGAAGGTTGTTCTTTGGAAATAAGAGCGAAGACATTATAAAGCTCGCTAAAGACCAAGATATGCTAGTTATATCAAAGGCTTATGGTTCTGAGATAACTAAAACTTCTCCTCTTAGTCCCATTGTTTTGAAGATCGTTCAGCATGTTTACATTCCAACTATAGTTTACTAAGGAGGGAAATGGATGAACATGGAGACAATAGCACTTGCAGTGTTTATCTTTACCTATGCTTTAATTGTTAGTGAAAGAATCCATAGGGCTGTTGCTGCAATGTTTGGAGCATCTATAGTTTTATTCTTGAAAATAGTCCCATGGGAACGAGTCTCATACTATCTTGATCTGGATACCATATTTCTGCTTATGGGTATGATGATTATAGTGAACACTGCAAGGAATAGCGGTCTCTTTGAGTATATAGCAATAAAAACTGCTAAATTTGCAAAGGGGAACCCAATTAGAGTTTTATTGCTTTTTTCTGTTGTAACAGCTCTTGTAAGTTCAGTTTTGGATAACGTTACTACAGTTCTCCTTTTAACTCCCATGCTCCTCTATATAAGCAAACTTATGGAGCTAAGCCCAATTCCATTCCTTTTATCGGAAATATTTGCTTCTAATATTGGTGGAACGGCAACTCTAATAGGTGATCCTCCAAACATCATGATTGGATCTGCCGCTAATTTAAGCTTTAATGAGTTCTTAACCAACATGGGCTTAATTTCACTGCTTGATTTTATCTTAATGCTTGGAGTGATATATATGGTTTATAACAGGGCATTAAACGTTAGTTCAGATAAAAGAAGGAGAATAATTAATAGTTTGGAAAGCTTAGACGAAAAAGCTGTGATTAAGGATATAGTCCTTTTCAAGAAGTCAGTTGCAACGATCATTCTTGTAGTGTCTCTATTTTTCGTCCATGACAAAATTGGTATAGAACCAGCGGTTGTAGCATTATTTGGTGCATCTTTGTTACTCCTTTGGAGTATGGAAAATCCAGAAGGGATTTTAGAGAGAATAGAGTGGACGGCTTTGTTTTTCTTTGGAGGACTTTTTATAATTGTTGGAGGATTGGAGGAGACTGGAATAATAGCAGAAGTTGCTAAGTGGGTTATTGGACACATACACAGCCAAGGAGAAGCCTTATTGGTGATAACTTGGTTTTCAGCATTTAGTTCGGCTATAGTTGATAATATACCTTTAACTGCGGCAATGATACCATTAATAAAGCACATGGGTAATTCCTTAAATATATATCCCCTTTGGTGGGCTTTAAGTTTGGGAGCTTGTTTAGGAGGCAATGGAACAGCAATAGGAGCATCTGCAAACGTTGTTGTTATTGGTATTGCAGAGAGGGAAGGTATAAAGATAGGCTTTGGGGATTTTCTGAAAATGGGGATGGTGATAATGGTGTTAACGGTTGCGTTGGGTGTGGGAATATTATGGATTAGGTATGTAGGGTGAGTGTGATGAAAATTTTAGTTCTTATAGATGGTTCAAAATGGAGTCAAAAAGCGGCTCTGCATGCGATAACTGTTGCAAAGAAGAAGAACGCCAAGGTTATACTTTTTTCCGTGTTGGATAGAAGAGAAGCAAAAGCAATGGCATTTAATTTAAGTGCAAGGAGTGAAAGATTTGAAGAGATAAAGAACTATGAGGAGCAAATATGGAGGGAGATGAAAGAAGGTATTAATGATTTACTTTCAGATCTTCTTGCTTTTTGCAAGAGGGAAGGTGTTAACTGCTCAACAAAGATTGTGAAAGGAAATGCCAAGGAAGAGATATTGAAAGAAGCTAACAGTGGAAAATACTCTTTAATTGTTATGGGCGCTTACGGTAAAAGCGGGAAAACGAGAATAGGTAGTCTTTTGGAAGAACTCGCTGGGCTTATAAAACCTCCTCTTCTAATTGTCCGCTAGCTAGGACCTCCAAATACTTAATCTCCTTGACTCCACTAATTTTTTCTATCTCTTCTTTAAGCTCTTCCAGTCCTCTTCTTGATAATGGGATGAAAATCTTTCCCACAACGTCAAAGGGTCCAGTAACTACATAAGCTTCATCAAATCCAAGATCTTCTAACAGCTTTTTCTTTATCTCCTTTTCTTTTCCGGCTTCAGTTTTTATTAGGTAAATTGCAATTGGCATTTTCAATCCCCTTTCTTTGCTATTGCAACAAAAAAGAGTCCAAGGATCACGACCTCTATCAACGTCACACCGACTTCAATGTAGTCTTTCTGAAGAGTTGGTAATAAGGCTGGGATATTTTCGAGAGCTTTTTTTACTATGAAGAAAGCAAAGGCTAACAAAAGAAACAGTACACTCTTTAAATGGCTCTTCTTATAGGCTATCCATGAGATAAAGCTTAGCATTACTGCAAATGTAATTACTATCAGGTCTAAAATCAAGTTGAGGTGTTCAATCATTTTTCCTCCCTCCAATTTCGAGCAATAGGGCAATTAAATTATCAGACAGTTTGTCCCATAAAGATGGACGATACTCGCTAATTACCCGAATTATAGTGTTAATATCATATTTTAAAGTATAAATGACATTTTTGCCATCTCTTTCACGTTCTACAATGTTGTTTTCATTGAGTATTTTCATGTGGTAATTTATAGTGGCTTGAGTCAGATTCAGCTCTTTTGCTATCTCTGTTTGAGTTTTACTCCCAGTAGCAAGCAATAGTAGGATTTTTCTTTGAGTTTTATTTGAAATTACTCTTAACAGAGCTTCATATTCTCTTTCAAATTCTGCTGGAAAGATATGCCTCTTTCCTCCAACTTTCTTTGATTTTATTAGTCCATTCTTTTCAAGAACGTTAAGGTGATACTGTAAGTTACCTATGCCAAGGTTTAGTTCCTCAGCTAACTTACGAAACGTTATTCCAGGGTTTTTTTGTATATACTCTAGTATCCTTTTGCGAGTTTCAGTCATATCCCTCATTCAAAAATCTAGATAATTAACTTAACATGGTTTTGGTACATTAGTCTATATGTGAGAAAAGGATATAAACTAAAGCTGAACACTCTGGAATGGCTCTCATTCTTATAAGAGAGGTGAGAATGTGGACATTGATGCACTAATTAAGAAAGCTGAGGAACTTGCAAGGAAGCATGATGTTGAGTATTATGAAGTGAGGATTGTTAAAGTTAGTGCAACTTCTCTTGAAATGCAGAATTCTCGATTAGAAGAACTTTCATCAAACATAGAACTTGGTGTTGGTGTGAGAGTTTTTAATGGTGCATGGGGGTTTTCTTCTGCAAATGATATGAGGAGGGCAGAGCTAGCTATTGAAACCGCTATGAAAATTGCAAAAGTTATGCGGGGGAATTCTAGGATTTACTTGGGAGATCCTGTGAAAGATAAGGTTTTTATTGAATGTAAAGAGGATTTTGAGGAAGTTGGAATAGATGAGAAGATAGATGTTGTTAAAGAAATTGATAACCTTTTAGCTGATAAAGGAATCTCAAACAGAAAGGTTTCATATGGAGACGGTAAAAAATGGCAATTTTATTTTAATTCTCTTGGAAGCGAGATAGAAACATTAATACCAAGGGTAAAGCTCATCTTCTCCGCAACTGCGAAGGCAAATGGAGATATGCAGAGTTATTGGAAAATCTTTGGTGGAACGAGAGGATGGGAGGTTATTAAAAAGATAGATTTTGACTATTGGACAAACTTCGTTAAAAATAAAGCTAAGAATCTTTTGAAAGCTCAGCTTCCTCCCTCTGGAGAGTTTGAAATTATAATGGATCCAGAATTGACGGGTGTTTTTATTCATGAGGCATTGGGACACGCAAGTGAGGGAGATGCAATAAAGAACGGTGAGAGTATATTAGAGGGAAAATTGGGGAAGAAAATTGGGGTTGAAGAGTTGACTGTTGTTGATGATCCCACTTTAGAAGGGAAGTTCGGTTCTTATGTCTATGATGATGAGGGCATAAAAGCTAGAAGAGTTGAGATAATTAAAAATGGCGTTTTGAATGAATATTTGCTTGATAGAGAAACAGCTGCTTACTTAAATTTGGAACCAAACGGACATGGAAGGGCTCAAAACTATAATTATCAGCCTTTGGTAAGGATGAGCAACACTTACATTGAGCCTGGGGATTGGTCTTTTGAGGAAATGCTCAATGAAGTTAAGCACGGCTTGTATTTGATTGGGGATAAGGGGGGAGAGGTTGATATAGTCAATGGAACTTTTATGTTTGGTGCCAAAGAGGGATATTTAATTGAAAATGGTGAGATTAAAGGTCATATACGAGATGTAGCATTGTCCGGGAAGATTTTGGATATTTTGAGGAACATAAGGGCAATTGGAAAAGATTTGAAAATAGATTTCCCCGGTTACTGTGGAAAGGGACAGTGGGTTCCTATTGACGATGGAGGTCCTCATGTGTTAACGAAGGCTTTAGTTGGGGGTCTAGTTTAATCTTTTGAAGAAGCATTCCAAATTTTAACCTCAAGTACTTCCCAGCTTTTCCACCCTTCTTCTCCAAAAGCAACTAGGTATATGTAATATGTTCTTCCTTTTTCGGCATTTTTTGCACTTATTCTAATTTTAAATGTCGCATTCTTTTGAGGGAAAATTTCTACTTCACTGGGAATAATCTCGATTTCAAGTTCCTTTGTTTCTTCGAGTTTTCTCTGAATTGCACGCCATGCATTTCCAAGATTTGGTTCGCCGATGAATGCTTTGAGTTTAACCTTCCCGCTGTAATAGCATTTTGTTTCATTAACCACCTCAAATCCTTTCATCCCTTTTACTGTATATTCTTTTGCAAATATCACGCCCTTTACTGTCACGGTTTTATTTGGTGGTATTATCACTCCTTTAGTCATTAGCTCAATGTTGTGGATGTTAAATTCTCCATAGCTGGGATGAACACAGTTAGAGATGGTTTTACTGAGATTGGTTTCCATATTGCTCATAGTATGAGTTTCAGATGCTGTGAAGGTCTCATTAACTGGTGCATTTTGGTGAGTTTCCAATAAGAAAGTGCTAAGCAATAAAGCGGAGAGTACTAAAATTGTAGCAATAATGGAACTCTTCATGATATTTCCCAATAATAATATGAATTTTTGAAATATTTAAAAATTCTGTTAGTTTCAGGTGATTTAAACATCAATTTTCTTACTTTCTATACTTTTACCAAAAGCATTTAAGTCACACGTATAAATCCCTATGCGGTGGAAAAATGATAGATGAGCTAATCAAAATCCTCAACCATAAAGATGTTGAGTGGGAGATTTACTGGGAAGTTGGTAGGGGAAGTAGCTTTAAAGTTGAGAAAGGTGAGCTTGTAAGAGCGCAAAGGAAGTTTCATTCTGGAATAGGACTTAGAATTGGATATAGAGGTAAGCTCGGCTTCTCATACATAACTGGAATTAATCATGATAGAAATACCTTAGAGAAGTTCGTTGATAAAACTATAAAGCTGGCAAAGGTTAGTGAAGTTAAATTTTATGGTTTCGCTTCAAAAACTAAGGAAAATAAGATAAAAGGTCTTTATGATAAGAGAATAGAGGATTTAAGTTTTGAGGACGCTTTAGATAAAGCTAACTTAATGCTTGCAAAGGAGAGGGAGCTTAAGGAGAACTTGGGGAAGGATTATACCCTATCAGGAGCCCTAGCTTTTGGAGTTTCTACGGATGGTATACTAAACTCGAATGACGTTGAAAAGAAAGAAAAAACGACGGGAATAAGCTTAAACATCTACATAGTTAAAAGACATGAGGATAAGAGCGGGAGCGGAAGTTATTACAAAGGATTTAGAAGAATGCCCGATTTAGAAGAAGAACTATCTATAGGACTTGATAAAGCATTGAAAGAAGTTGAGTTGAGCTTTAAGGCTAAAAAGCTCGTAGGATACGAGGGTGAAATAATTTTTGAGCCTCATTCCTTTGCTTCAATTGTTGGGATTTTAATGCACAATTTATACGCTGACAATGTCTATCATGGACGTTCAAGGTTTAGTAGCTTTGGTGTTGAAGTTGCAAGTGGTGCATTCACTTTAATTGACGATGGAACCTTAGAGAATAAGCTTGGTAGCTATTCCTTTGATGGGGAAGGGAACCCCTCTCAAAGAACTATTTTAATTGAAGAGGGTATGCTAAAGAACTTCCTCTTCGATGAGCAGTATGCCAAGCTTATGAATACCAAAAGCACTGGAAATGCAGTTAGGGATTTTAGAACAACTCCTCACATAGGGCACAGCAATATTATAGTTACCGGAAGAAAAGAGAATTTAGAAGAATTGGATAATGCAGTAGTTGTTAGGAAGGTTTTTGGAGAACATACTGCAAATCCAATAAGCGGGGATTTTTCTTTAACGATAGAGCTTGGATATGTTATAAAAAACGGCGAGGTTAAGCCCTTTAAGGATAATATGCTTACAGGAAACATATTTTCTCTGATAAATTCTATCAAAGCAGTTGGTAAAAGAGAGGAGGAAATTGGTGGATTTATCTCACCTAGAGTTATGGCATTGGGAAAAATCGTATAGCAGTAACCTTTCTTATGAGGAGTAGACTGGTTTTTAGATATTTGAGTTAAGAAAAACTATTTATATTACAAAGCAAAAAATTATTTCTGGTGGTAAGCATGGTTAGTAATAATTTAGAGTTGATTTTATCACATCTTTTTCCCGGAGAGACCGTTTTAGTCGAGTATGACTCACTATCATCACCAGAAGTTTTGCTGTATCTAATATCCAAATACTGCGAGAAGAATAAAATTGGAATTCTGATTGATGATATTGGTGATACCTTGGTTGAGTTCATAACTCGACTAGAGCTTATGCAATTTCCAATCGATAGATTGGCAAAAACCCCTGTTATAAAAATAGGTGGAAAGAGGGAGATTGGTAGTATAATAGGCACACTGAACACCGACAAATATTTGCTGGATTTTAAATACTATGGAACAATCTATGAGGAATGGATTTCTTCTAAAGGTTTTGTTTTTAATCCAGTTTTGGGCTTTCATAAGCTTCTGTTGGTAAGTGAATATGGTGAAGCGGTTAGATTAGCAAGAAACGTTTCTACATTTGTTGGAAAGAAGAGCAGAACGGCCTTCTACTTTATGAACACTTCTCTGTTAAATCGGCACCTTTTGGAGGTTCTTTATTTGCTTGAAGAAACAGCAACCACCGTCATTAATTGGAGCAGAAAGGGAAGCTCATATCATTTAAAAATATTGAAGTCTGCAAATGAGGACATTATTGAGAAGACAATAACGTTAAACTGGAGTGAGATTAAGAAATACTAAACATTTAAATATTCTTAATTCTTATCACTTTTGGTGATACAATGCGTGGAATAGGAGTTTTAATAATTGCTTTGCTGATTCTTCCTAATGCTTTTGCTTATCAGATTCCTGAAAAGAACGTAATTTACCAAATAATGGTGGACAGATTTTATGATGGCAATCAAAGTAACAATGGACCTTTTTATGATCCTACTCATACTAAATATCGCCTCTATTGGGGAGGTGATTTAGAGGGGATAATCCAAAAGCTTAACTATTTACAGGAGCTTGGTGTTTCAATGATCTGGCTTTCTCCAGTAAATGATAATGTGAACAAAATAATCTATGGTTCAGCGCCTTATCATGGATACTGGACGAGAGATTACAAAAGAATTGAAGAGCATTTTGGGGATTGGAGAACTTTTAGACGTTTGGTTGAAGAAGCGGAAGAAAGAGGCATATGTATCATCGTTGATTTTGTTCCAAATCATTCAAATCCAGCAACAGATGGTGAATTAGCTTCTCTTTATAACAATGGTACTTTCATAACAAATTATTACTACGATAAGCAAAATGCAACACGAAATCAGTACACGGGGAGTTTGGAGAACATTTATCATCACAATGGAAACATAAAGAATTGGTTTGGCTTTGAGTTAAAATATGCAAACCTTTTTGGATTGGCTGATTTTAACCACTTAAACCCTTGGGTTGATGAATATCTGAAAGAAAGCCTTGATTTATTTATTCAAAGCGGAGTTTGCGGCTTTAGAATTGATGCAGTGAAGCACATGGATTTAGGCTGGCTCACTCAGTTCTACGCTTTTGCTTATCAAAAAGAACCCCTATTCATTTATGGGGAGTATTACAAACTCGACACATCAAAAAGTGATGACATGTTTTATTTCTACCAATACTCAAACATTTCACCTCTATTAAGCATTCCAATAAGGAATGATATAGTTAGGACTTTTGCTTATGGGGGAAGCTTAAAAGATCTGTCGAGAAAGATAGAAAATTATTACTCACACCTCGTTTATCCAAACAAGGCTGTGAATTTCTTAGATAATCACGACTTGCCAAGATATTTAAGCGAAAGCAAAAACAAAGACAGATATCACATGGCTTTAAGCTTAGTCATGACTTTGCCAGGAATTCCAGTGATTTATTATGGAGATGAGAGCTATTTGGTGAGCAAAGACGGTAAAGGGGATCCCTACAACAGACCTATGATGCACTTTAATTCTTCAACCGAGGCTTTTAGAATAATTAAAACTTTAGCAAAGCTCAGAAAAGAGAACAACGCTCTAGCTTATGGTGATTTAAGAACGCTTTATGCCAATTATAACACTTGGGTCTTTGAGAGAACCTTTGGAAGCGAGAAGATTTTAGTGGTTGTAAATAAGGTTGATGACAAAAACCTTGAGATTCCTTTAAACTGGAGCAATGGTATTTATAGAGACATTCTCTATGGTATTGAGATGAACGTTAAAGATGGAAAAGCCAAAATTTTTGTTCCAAAGGACAAAATACTTGTTTTCAGTTTTAAAGATGAAGAGGAGAAACCTTTGATAGGTTCGGTAACTCCTTATTTAGGACAACCGGGACAGAAAATAGTTCTTGGTGGCGTTGCATTTGGAAAAAATGGAAAAGTGATCGTTGAGAGTGAATACGAGAAGAAAAAAGCCAAGATTATAGAATGGAACGATGAAATGATAGTCTTTGAAATGCCGCAAATTAGAACTCAAAAAGCTTGGGTGAAGGTTTATATTGACAATGGAAAGGAGAGCAACGAAGTTAAGGTTAGATATTTGAGTGGCGAACAGATTACTTCTTTAATTGTTTTAAATGCGAGCAACTTAACGGGACAGCTTTGGATTAAGGGAGATATTCCAGAGCTTGCGGAACCAATACCTCTTTTAAAATCAAAAAACTATTACTTCCAAGTTGTAAGCTTACCTAAAGATGCAGTTTTTGAAATTCAGCTTTACAAGGGGTTGCCTTGGGAAAAGCTCGAGCCTCTAAACGTTACACTATATGGAAAGAGTAATAGTACAGTGATTTTGAGCGAAGAACCTATTACAAGGGAAACAAATGTGAAAGCTATTTGTGGGGTTGGCATGGTTTTGGTTATCTCTTTAATGATTTTGCTATTTCGGAGGGACTAATCCTCTTTTTTATAACTTGTCAAAACTAAGGTGATAATATTCTTTTGCTTTTTTCAATACTCTTGATAATTAAAGTTCAGGTATTTAAAGACGACACAACCTTTTTTAGTTATCAAAAAAGAAATCTTTTAGGTGTGATAACAATGAAAAAACATGAATGGGAAGAATTTTTCGACAGAGAGGCAGGGCACTACTTGAAAGAGCCGTTTACTAAATACACAAAAGAGGAAGTGGAGTTTTTATTAAATGAGTTTCAGCTGCCAGAAGGAGCCAAAATATTGGATGTTGGCTGTGGTGTCGGAAGGCATTCGATAGAACTCGCAAAAAGAGGATACAGAGTAACAGGGATAGACCTTTCCCAGGGAATGCTTGAAGAAGCAAGAAAACGAGCTCAAAGGGAAGGTGTTGAAGTGGAGTTCATAAAAGCAGATGCTACAAAGTTTAAGCGTGAGGAGGAATTTGACGCTGCCATATGCCTCTGTGAAGGTGCTTTTTCGTTAATCGGTTCAAGTGACGACCCAATAGAGCACGACTTAGCGATACTCAAGAACATTTATAAATCCTTAAAGCCCGGTGGGAAATTTATTTTGACTGCCCTAAGTGCCCTTTCAAGAATTAAAGGAGCATCAAACGAGGACATAGCTAAAGGAACTTTCGATCCAAACACCATGACGTTCTTTGAAGAAATTGAGGCACCGGATGGCACAAAAATCCCGATTAAAGAACGCGTCTACGTCCCTACAGAGCTTTACTTAATGTTCAAAATGGTTGGGTTTGAAGTAAAAGCCATCTGGGGAGGTACTGCTGGTAGATGGGGAAAGAGGAAGATAGATTTCGATGATATCGAAATAATGGTAATAGCTGAGAAGCCTAAAAGGAGGAATTTAAGTGAAGGATGTTCATATTAGAAAAGCCCAAGAATCAGATTTGCACGAAATTAAAAATCTTATGTTAGAGCTCATCGAAAGCCTTGAAAGTGAAGAGGGAATAGACGAAAATGCCATACTTAAGAACTGCAGAAAAATCCTAAAGGCTCCAAATGCACATTTGCTGGTTGCGGAGTTAGATGGAGAGATAGTAGGAGTGTTGCATTTAAACGTTCGTAGAACGCTTCTCCATTCCGCACCTTCTGGGTTGATTGATGAGCTCGTTGTATCCGAGAGACACAGAGGAAAGGGAATAGGAAGAAAACTGATAGAGGCTGCTGTGGAATTATGTAAGGGATTAAAATGCGCTGAAATTGAAGTGAGCACTGAGATTAGTAACCTCAAAGCTAGGGAGTTTTATAAAAGCATGGGCTTTGAAGAGATTGGAGTCCTTCTTGAGATGGATTTAGATTAATCATCCTTCCCAAATGCTTTTCCATTCGAATTCATCTTTCTCTTCTTTTTCTTCAGTTTCTAATATTATCTCTGGTTCTTTTTCTCTTTCTTTCCACATGGTAGCGGCTAACCAAAGAAGGGCAAATGGACCAGTAAGGATCAGAAGGAAAATAAAGAACAATGCTTTTTTCGTTTTTTCGTTCATATTTTAAATTTAGACTTTTAGATATATGAAATTAATCCTTCACTTTTCTTGTGTTATGAAAACATCGAAAATTTTTCACATTTATTCAAATGTATTTTGTCATAATACAGCTTTAAAGTTTAAACATTAAAATCAAGATTTAAAAAACTTTATTAACCAGAAATGTGTAACATGTGAGTGCAAAACCTGTCCCGCTTTTCTTTTCTGCGAGATGGTTTTGCTTTGGTGGTGATAGCGTGAAGAAATTAATAATAATGTTGGGATTTTGGTTAATAAGCTTACCTTTAGTGCTATGTCAAGAAAGTGAAGATTACTTAACGGGTCTCAGTGCAAGCGGACCATTCATCGGTGTTGCAGTGATAATTGCCCTTTTCTTACTGCTCTGGGTTCTTCGAAAGTTCCTGCTTAAGCTCATTCTCGTGTCCATTGTGGCGGTGATCTTTGGAGGGATTGGTTTACTTCTAGGTTCATTTTTCCTTCCAGCTTTTCAGATCCCATTAGGAGGGGCATTCCTTATCTTTGGTCTCTGGGTATCGCTGAAGCTTCTGAAAGCTCAGAAAGGAGAGATTGTAGTTACGAGAAGTTCCTTAGGAGACAGGGACAGCGATGTGGACTTCTTCTGGGGGGATGATGAATGGGAAGATTAAGGGAGCTTTCAAGAGCCTTCGGCGTGAAGGTCAAAGGTGATGATTGGTTAATCAGTTTTTGAGGTGATTAGGATGGGAAAGTTCTCTACATTTGTGGTGATAATCATCCTGCTTGGTGCAGGAGGATGGTACCTAAATTACCATCTCAAGCTTTCGAACTACGATCAAGAATTGCTATTCAATGATGAGAAAACTGTTCAGGGGGTAGTATACTACACATCAGACGTAATCCCTGCGGGAACTTACAGAATTGAGATTGACACAGAGGGAAGTGTCAATGATGTGGAAATATTAGATGCTAACTCGGGCAATGTTATTCACACGCCTCTTATGGTTGTCAAGTCTGACTTCATATACACCTCAGACGTGCCTTTTAGAGTTAGAGTGGAGTTTCATCCAGAGGGAGATAGTTATATCAAATACCGCACTTCGGTGAAGGTCTATAGGCTGACTAAGAAAGAAAAATAGTTTAATACTTTCACTTCCTCTATCTTTTTTGGTGATATAATGAACTTTGAGCGAAAAGTCCTTATTGGAATGGTTCACCTCAAGCCCTTACCTGGTTCTTATCTTTATGATGGAAATTTTGAAAATGTTATTGAACATGCTCTAAGTGAGGCAAAAAAGCTGGAAAAAGCTGGTTTTGATGCTATAATGGTTGAGAACTTCAATGATGTGCCTTTTCCAAAGACCGTTGAGCCTACAACCATTGCTTCTCTAAGTGTTGTTGCAAAAGTCATTAGAGAGGAAATCTCCCTTCCACTTGGTATTAACGTTTTAAGAAACGATGCAATAGCTGCTTACTCAATAGCCTACGCTGTAAAAGCAGATTTCATAAGAGTGAATGTTTTGAGTGGAGTAGCTTATACTGATCAGGGGATAATTGAGGGTGTGGCTTATGAATTAGCAAAGCTTAGAAAAGCATTACCGAGCAAGATAAAGGTTTTTGCAGATGTTCACGTTAAGCATGCGTATCATTTCGGCAATTTCGAGGAAGCAATAAATGACACAATCGAAAGAGGTTTAGCAGATGCAATAATTGTTAGCGGAAAAAGAACGGGTGGAGAAGTAGATTTGGAAAAGCTCAAAAAGGCTAAGCAAATTTCAAGTGTGCCAGTTTTAGTTGGTTCTGGAACAACTTATGAGAACTTGCCAAAGCTTTGGAACTATGCTGATGGCTTTATAGTTGGGACATGGATTAAGAAAGATGGAAAAACAAAAAATGACATAGATTTGGAGAGGGCTAAGAAGTTGGTTGAGCTTGCTGAGAGCCTTCGCCTTGAGTAGACTCTCTCTGTTCTTGACTTTCTCTGCTTCTATATCCAAAGTAGAAGCCTATTATTGTTGAAAAAACACCTAAAAAGTAATTCCTAAGTTCTGAAGGTATGGTTAGGTATTGACTTCCTACGACGATTACTATGAAAGCTGTAGCCAATGCTGCGGTTATTGCCCTCCTCATTTCGCTTTTGTTAAGGTTCTTGTTATTGCTCCATCCGAGGAAGAGGACAACTAAGAACACTAGAATTGGTAGGGCTATGAGTGTTAGTCTTATATCCACGTATACGCCGCTGAAAAGCAGTATTGCAACAACCAAAATTGCAAATATTGCAACCGCATTTGAATAAGTGGATTTTTCTTCCATAAAATCACCTAAAAGATTATATTCACAAGTTGTAAATAAGGATTTAGTAACAAAGTTGGGGGCGGAGAGATGGGCAAATACTTTGGAACAAGTGGTATAAGAGAAATCGTTAATGAAAAGCTTACTCCAGAATTGGCTTTAAAGGTTGGAAAAGCCCTTGGAACTTATTTGGGAGAGGGAAAAGTTGTCGTTGGTATGGACACAAGGACAAGCGGAGAAATGCTTAAGGGTGCTTTGATTAGTGGGCTTTTAAGCACGGGTATAGACGTCATCGATATTGGTCTTTCTCCAACTCCTTTAACAGGCTTTGCTATTAAGCTCTATGAAGCAAACGCTGGCGTGACAATTACAGCTTCACATAATCCCCCGGAGTATAATGGAATTAAGGTTTGGCAGGAAAATGGAATGGCTTACACAAGCGAAATGGAAAACGAGCTTGAGAGAATTATTGAAGAAGGGAAATTTAGAAAGGCTTCTTGGAGAGAGATTGGAAAGTTAGGCTTTGCAGATCCTTCTAAAGCCTACATAGAAAAAGCCCTTGAGATGGTTGCTCTTGAAAGCTCTTACAAAGTTGTTGTTGATTGCGGAAATGGTGCTGGTTCTCTGATAAGTCCATATCTCCAAAGAGAGCTTGGTAACAAAGTTGTAAGTTTGAATTCTCACATAAGCGGTTATTTTGTTAGAGAACTTGAACCAAATGCTAAAAGCCTTGAAGAATTGGCAAAAGCTGTGAAAGTTCTAAAAGCGGATGTTGGAATTGCCCACGATGGCGATGCCGACAGAATTGGCGTTGTTGATGATCAAGGTAATTTCGTTGAATATGAAGTAATGTTGAGCTTGATAAGTGGCTACATGCTCAAGAAGTTTGGAAAAGGGAAGATAATTACAACTGTTGATGCTGGTTTTGCTTTGGATAACTACGTTAAGCCCTTAGGTGGAGAAGTTGTTAGGGTGAAAGTTGGGGATGTTGCTGTTGCTGAGGGAATAATTAAGGAAAAGGCTGTTTTTGGAGGAGAGCCAAGTGGAACTTGGATAATGCCCCAATGGAACCTAACTCCTGATGGAATTTTCGCTGGAGCTTTGGTTTTGGAAATGATTGACAAATTTGGCTCTTTAAGTGAGTTAGCAAAGGAAATTCCAAGATATGTAACGTTAAGGGCAAAGATACCATGTTCAAATGAGAAAAAAAGAAAAGCTATGGAAATAATAGCAAGGGAAGCACTAAAGAGCTTTGAATACAAGCGTTTAATTGATATTGATGGTGTGAGAATAGAGAACGATGAGTGGTGGATTCTCTTTAGACCAAGCGGAACAGAACCCATAATGAGGATTACTTTGGAAGCACATACAAAAGAGAAAGCTGAGGAACTGATGAAGAAGGCGAAGGAGTTAGTGGAGAGAGCTATTAGAAAAGCTTAGATTCTCCCTTAGCTCTTTCTTTAATCTTTTCAGCAAATCTTCTCGCTTTTTCGATGTCTTTCTCATTTGGTCTTCCTTTGTTTATGCCTCCAATCTTTGCCAGCCAGCCGTTTGTGTCCCAGCCTCTGCATGAGAACTCGCCAACAATTTCAAAGCCTTTTTCTTTGAGCTTTTTCCTTAAAGCTCGATGGTTGTACCAAGGGATATTCACTCCAGCTGTTGAAAAGATAAATGCTTTCTTTCCTTTCATTCTTGGAAGATTGTCCACGAGTTTGAGAAGTGCCCAATGGTGTCTCCACCAATAAATCCCAGAACCAAAGCCTATTAAGTCATATTCTAAAAGTTCATCTCTAACAGCCCAAGGTTTAACGAGCTTGGCATTTAGCACCTCTGCTATTGCTTTGGCTATCTTTTCCGTGTTCTTATGGTGAATTGAGACATATACAATTATTGTCTTCATTTCAGAGCCTCTTCTATCTTTTTTAGACTATCCATAATATTGTCTTTATCAAATTCCAAATAAACGCCTTTAATCCTGCTTTTCAGCAATTCAAAGAGAAGCCCTTCTCCATTGATGAGCTTGAAGTCTTTAGCGATTTCCTTTGCCAGCTTAAATCTCTCTTCCTTACTTAAGCGCTTAAACTCCTCCATCCTCTCATAGGGGTATTTATTTGGATCACTTGAGCTTGTGTGGAATACGCCGCAGGTTGGAGAGCCTTTAACACCTATAAAAATAACTTTTGAGGGTTTTTCTTCTTTTATAACACGTTCAATAAACTCAACCACTCTTTCTACTGCTTCTCTCATTCCCAAACGCTCATAAACTTCTTTAATTGCAGGCGCTCTTGGAAAGCCAAGCAAGAGAAATTCAGGGCAAGGATAGGCTAGAATCCGAACATTATTTAAATATTTGGCTAAGAACCTCGTTAATGCTTTACTCGTTTTGTACTCCTTTTCTTTTGGACCTCTATAGACAAAGTAAGGAGACAACAGACAGGGTGAAATTACAATGAGAGTCATCATACTCACCATAAAGAGTTAGCAGGAAAATGCTTAATATATTTGTCTTAATTATTATGCAAAAAGATTTTTAAAATTTGAAGTTGTAATAATTATGGTGATGCTAATTATGAAATTTCACATTATCTCATCACTTCTAGTTTTGTTATTAATTACGAATCTTGCAAGTGCTGTTTATGTTGAGATGTGGTATTATGATTTGAATAAAGGATCAGAGTGGCCAGATAGAGAGATTACAAAAATAGTTGTGCTTGGGGACTATGCAATTCCAATAGCATGCAAGTTCCTTTTTGGTTTGGATAAAGTTTGGATATTTAATGAGAGTGGTCTTGTTGCTGAGTTCAAGCTAAAGAGACCAATTGAAGTCAGGAATGGTGCTGATTGTAATAATGTTGATTTTAAATATGAAAATAGCACTCTTCTGATAATTTATAGAAACAAAACTTGGGATAGAATTCCCATAAATTTAACACTTTCAAATGAAAATATTCCCACTTCCACCCTAACTTATGGTGGCTCAGAAATAATTGAAATCCCCACTCAAAAGCCGAGTGGATATGTTAAATTGACAAAACCAAACAACAGTGAGATCTATATTAAACTTCCCTACCCAGTTGGAGCCGCTGCTTTGTCTTCTCATGGAATTTTCATTGGGACTAAAGGGTACAGCTACTTTAATAGGGAAGGAACATGGGGGGAAGAAGGACCCTTTTATAAGCTTATTGCAATTTTCTACTTCTATAAAGATGTTCCAGGAGGTTATCTAACTGTTCACTCAAATACCAATGGGAAAGTCATTGTTGACGGAAAAGAAGTGGGAGAAACACCGGTAACAATCCCTTTGCAGGTGGGAAAACATAAGGTTAAGGTTATATCCTTTGGAGTCTCCAGGGAATATGAAATACAAATTACGGAAAATGCTGGAAAAACATTGGATGTTATTTTTCCAACAGGTTATTTGGAAATTACCTTACCTATAAACGGCTGGATTAAAGTTGATGGTATAACGGTTGGTGAAGCATCATATTGGAAGCATTATTACTTTAGAACAGTGCTTCCTGTTGGAACCCATACTGTAACAATTTACTGCCTTGGTTGTCCTAATGAGGAATTTAACAATTTAAAAGCTAATTTTAAAGTAGAAATTAGGGAGAATGAAACAACGAAGCTTAATATTACAGCGGAAATGCTTGGTATTGCTGGTTATTTAAGTGTGAAATCAAACGTCAAAGCAAGAGTATATCTTGATCCAAGAAAAACTCAAGAAGCTGGGATAACTCCTATTGAAATTCCGCTGATAGGAAATTACTACTATCAAATCATTGTTGTTCCTGTTGATGCCCCTGAAATAGAGAAAAAGTTTGACGTTATATTAAAACCAGGTGAAAGAAAAGAGATTTATGTTTTCTTTAACATCACCGATGTAAACCCTCAGAAAGTTCAGGAAGAATTTCATGATAAAGAATCCCCTGAAATGTCAAAAACTTTTTCACATGCTTCAGTTAATGTCCCTAATAAAGAAACAAGTTTAAAACTTCCTATAATTCTAGCTGTGATCATTATTATTGAATTTGTAGTTTACTTGGCATTAAAAAGGAGGTATTGAGATGAGAAAACTTCTCATAGTTCTTACAATCTCACTATTTTTTGGAAATTTTGTAGGGGCTGTTTACATTGAACAATGGGGTTATGAGTTAGAAGGTAGTTGGGGTGCTGTTTTTAATGGAGTGAATATAGTGACAGTCAATAATTATTATATCCCATCAGGGGATACTATCAAATTCTATTTTTTAATGAAAGTGGTTTAGTACGCAAAGAACTTAGGCAAGTCTCCAAAATAGTTATATGCAATAATTCTCTGCTAGTGAACTTTTATAAGTATGTTTCACTTTTTACCTTTGAAAACGAGATTAAAGAGAAAAGGCTTGCAAGTGGTAGGTACATCCCTTACATTGGATGTGCTGATGGAAAACCCATAATTGGAACAGAGAATGGTAGAATTAAGATTTACAATAACAAGGAGAAGCTTTTGTTGGAAAAGGAATTTGGAAATGTGTTAAAGATCGCTACGAATCCGAGAGATGATATTATCACAATTGTGGAGTATCAACGGGAGAATGGGAGTTATAATTATTGTTTGACCTCGTTCTTAACTAATGGGGGTAAAATTTTTGAGAAATGCATAGATGAGAGGATTTGGAATGTAAAAGTTACCAAAGTCACGTTGCTGTAGTTATCTGGGAGAGTTATCCCAAAGAAGAGTACTTTAAAATTGTGGTTTATTCCACTAATGGGTCATTGTTATGGGAAAGGAAGTTCATAAATACTCACATTAGGTTTGAAGCATTGAACGATAACCTTTACTTGAGTGATTTAAAGAATGATAGGCTGTTAATATTTGATTTAACCGGAAAGTTATTGGCAAACTTAACTTTTCCAAGAATAAAGGTATCTGGTGTAAGACTTCCAAGCTTTATAATAACTGAGGACTATATCTTGATGATTAGGAACAACACTGTGGATATATATTTTGAAAATGGGACATTCTGGAGAAGTATTAACTCAAGATTTCAAATATTTGGGGGTGATGTTCAGGGGAAATATATTTTGATTTATGGAGGTTCAAGATTAATCAAGCTTCCGCTTGAAAAACCTGAGGGATTTGTACACATTATCTCACTTATAAATTCAAGTGAGACTCTAATCGAATTTCCATATCCCGTTAGTGCAGTTAAAATGCTTGATAGAAAGCTTTTGGTTAGGACAACGGGTTATTATTATGTCAAGGAAGATTCCGCAGGTTATGGTGAGATTTATATGAGAGGTGGCTTTTTCTATCTGCTCAGAGATGTCCCAGGAGGATATTTGAACATAAACTCAAACATTAATAAAACAGAAATATTTGTTAATGGCAAGTGGAAAGGAGTTGCTCCAATAGAGCTTCCATTAATAGAGGGAAAGCATAATATAACAGCGATAGCATTTAGTTTGGTGAAATCTTCGTTAGTTGAAATTAAAGAGGGTGAAGAAAAGAACTTAGCTTTTGATTTTCCTTATGGAGAGCTTGAAATAGATTCTCAAGTCTATGGTTGGGTTAAAATAGACACCAAAGTTTTTGGAAAAGTTCCGGGGAAATTTAAACTTCCTCCTGGAGTTTACAATCTAACCCTTTACTGTTTCGGTTGTCCTAAGGAGGTTCTTTATTTAGAAAAGAACTTGAAATATACAATTAAAATTGAAGAAAACAAGACAACAAAAATTGTGGTTAATAAGGACATTCTTAAGAAATCAATCGGGTACCTTGAAATAAAGGCAGAGAACGTATTGATTGATGGAGAGGAGATTAAGCATATTATAAAGCTTCCCTTAGTTGTTGGAGAACATGAAGTTCTTATTAATGGGAAGAAAACAAGATTAATAATAGAGGAAGGTAGGATAATAGTTCTAGAACCTCAAAAAGAGGAAATATCAACTAAAACATCTTCCCAGACTTTTTCTTTAACATCAACATTATCTTTAGAAGAACCACTCAGTGATAAAGCAATCATTTACGTTGAGTTAACTTTGATTATACTCCTTGGAATTTTGATAGCTAAAGAACTTATTAAAGATAGCCGATGATCTTTTGCTATTAAAATCTGTTATAAATTTGATTGCAGAGTCTTTTCTAATATTTCCTCTACTTTTTTTCTAAGTTCCTCTAGAGTCCCCTCGTTAATTATAACAAAATCTGTCAAGTCTTTAAGCTTGCTAGTTTGATAAAGCTCCTCTTCTGCTTTATCCATTTTTAAAAAGTCTTCAAAAGAGCTGATAACTTTATCTTTACTCGCGTTTCTCTTCTTCAGGCGCTCATATCTAATCTCCGCCCTCGCATCAACATAGATAACTACTCCTCCTCTCTTCTTAATTGCTTCAATTTCTCCCTTCGAGCGAACTCCATCGATTACAACATGCTCACAATGTCTCATTTTATCTAAAGTCAATCTAATCAAGATATCCTCTCCATATGTATCTTTCAGATATTTTCCATAATCAATGAGCTTATCCCTTGTTGGTTCGGCTTTTTCGGGCAATTCTGGTATCCAGGAATAGGGTTCAATGTTGTGGGTTAACAAGTCTATTAGTGGATCACTGCAAGAAATTCTACAAAACCCTTTTTCCTCCAAAAACTTAGCTATTGTGGTCTTTCCAGCCGCTATTTTTCCTATGACTCCAATTAGCACCCTATCACTCTCCTATTCTAAAACTTCGAATTCTCTGAGTAGCAAATGGAGATTCCTTTCCGCATAAGTTCTGCTCTCTATCGGTACCAATATTATCGAATCGTAAAGCATAGCATAGTCTTTTAAAGTTGTTAAGAATTTAAAAACGCTTGCAAAGGTGTTTTCTAGGATGAGATATTCTAGTCCATCTAGCAAAATAACCTTTGGCAGGTTCTTGCTTTTCATGAAGTCTACCAATGTTTGCATTAAATAGGCTAAATTCGTCGGATATACTGCATCTTTGTTTTCAATTTTTGTAATCCATAGGATAGGTGTTTCTTTAAGCTCTAATGTTTCTCTAATTATCTCTGGGGGATCTCTTGAGATTATAAGTCCAGAACGATCTTTTAATAAACTTGTAAAATACTCACAGCAAGTGTCTTTATTAGGACATAAATAAACTCCTGGATCTAGGATGACTTCAGTTTTGGTTTTTATCTCTTCTTTAACAATTGGAACTGGCTTATATTTTTTTGCTAATCCAAACAAAAGTTTGAGCCATCCAAAGCCGATTATCGCTATTGATAAGACATATATTGCTTTAATCAGCCTTCCATCTACCTCTGTTTTTAATAAGGTTCCATTTATGCTAAACTCTGTTACAATGTCAAAAAACCTTCCAATTAACGCAATTACAAGTCCAATAGTTGCTAAATCATAGAATTCCCTTAAATTGGGAAACCTTTCATGGATTATGTTTCTGTATTGTATTGTTATATAGGTAATTATGAAAATAACTATGAAATTTAGGATGTCAAAGAACAATGATATTTTGTCAGGAATACTAATGATCATATCTATCCCCATTTAATACTATTCGCTTGGATTAAATACTTTATGTTCCATTTTGCCTCTCTTCCAATTCCTATAAATCAACCTTGCGGCATCACTAGGTTCCATTAAACCATCTTTTACTTGCTTTAAAATGAATTCTAACAATGCTTCTCTATCAATTATCATTGGTATCTGAAAGCCGAATAGATGTTTAATTTCAAAGAACCCGATGTGAAAAAATCTCATTGGATTTAAAAGTGCAACTTCATTGAAAAATTTCAAATCAAAGGGAAAATCAGCGAGCACAAGTTTAATATTCTTTTCTTTGGCAATTTTGGTTAGTTTTTCTTCGTCTGGGAAAAAGACTTCCCTTGGCTTTCCTCCTATACTTTCATACTCCCACTTTGGAAAAGTATATTTAATTCCAACTTTCATGGATTCTAATCCAAAGTGCTCAGCAAAACCGAGTAAAGCCTTTGCATTAAAGCTTAGAAACACTAAAGCTCTTCCATTGTTTTTAAGCTTTGGCAAGTTTCTTGGTGGATACTTAAGCTCAGATCCAATGAAAGGCGTTAAAAACTCTAAAAATGTTCCTTTTATCTTCTTTAAGTTTTTCTCTAGAATTCTACGCTTTATTAACAAATCCAGCTTTGAATGGACTGTTATTAATTTTATTCCAAGTCTCTCCCTAAGTTTGCCCACTATTAATCCATTTCCAATTACTGCACTCTTATCTGGTCTGTCTTGGGCTATTATAAAAAGCCTATCACTTTTTTTGTCATAAATAAGTTCTTCAATTGTAAAAGGTACACTTTCAAAGCCATACTCCCTTCTAATTTCCTCGATTAAAGCTGTTATCTCATCAATCGTGAACATATTAACCTACCTTATATTTTCCTATGCATTCGTAAATTTCCTGGGCAATTTTTAGGGCTTCACCTTTATCATCAGTATCTTTAACGATTATTTTTCCACTTGGAAAGAGGCTTATATCGTAGGTCTTTTTGACTAAAGCTAAAAATCTGGTCACTTTTTTGATTTGATAGCCTTTTTCAGCTAAACATTCGCAGAGCTCTTCCAAATCAATGTCGTATCTTTCCTCGGGAGTTATGTTTATGGCTTTCATACTTGTGCATGGTTTTGCAATAAGCATAAGGATCACCCCTGATAAAATTAGAATGTCAAGATAAAAAGATTTGTGTCAAATACTTCGGCTCTTCTTTAAGATAAGCTTCATCAAAGCTCCCCGTTTTTCTAATGTGTATTCTTCAAAGTTGCTCCTCGCTGCTGCTTGGGATATCCTTCCTTTCCATTCTCCATGCTTCAACCCATGAAGTCTGAACCCAATTCCCCAAGGAAAGTAATTTAAACCAACGCCCTTCAAAAACTCCTTGAGTTCTTCTCTACCTGCATCTGTGATGAAGTCGTAAATCCACGCTTTTCCTCCTGTCTTTAGAACTCTGTACATCTCATTAAACGCTTTCAATGGCATGCTGAAGTGATGGAGCGCACCAACACTTATTATAAGGTCAAAATACTTCTTTGGAAACTTTAGATCATAAGCGCTCATAACTTCAAATTTCACATTCTCAACACCAGCTTTCTCAGCATTTTTTCTTGCAAGTTTTATCATGGTTTTTGAAATGTCAACACCCCAAACCTCCAAATTGGGATTTCTCTTCGCTATTTCAATTGGCACATAACCAGGGCCAGTGCCTACATCGAGGATCTTTCCTTCCTCTTTAACTTCTGAAAGGACATCCTTGGCTATCACTTCATCGAGACCTTTTCTTCTCTTTGCCATAAGATTGTAGATATAAGCTCCAGGTGCTGGAATTCCTTCTATCATTATTAATCCCCTTAAAGACTTTAAAGGAAAGTATATAAGATTGTTGTAACTAAGTGAGTTACAAAATTAAAGGTGAGACTAGTGGTTGATGAGGAAATTATTGAGAAGCTTAAGCTTCTTGGTCTTAGAGAGTATGAGGCAAGGATTTATGCGACTTTGGTTGTTTTGGGACCCTCAAAAGCAAGTGAAATAGCCAAGGAGAGTGAAGTTCCAAGACCGAGGGTTTATGATGTCTTAAAAGAACTTCACAAAAAAGGTTTCGTAGACATAAGCGAAGGAAATCCTACATACTTTAGAGCAGTGGAACCTGAAAAAGTAATCGCTTCATTGAGGGATAAATACTTGAAATCCTCCGAAGAGGTCATAATTAAGTTGAAAAGCTATCAGAAGGGGCAAAGAGAAGAGTGGCTACCTGTTTGGTCTCTCCAAGGAGAGTGGAACATAAAAAGCAAAGTTGAAGATTTAGCGGACAGAGCTGAGAAAGAGTTCATAACAGCCTTTGTGGAGGGGAAGCTAGCCTTGAAATTTAAGAAAGCCTTTGAAAAGGTAAAGCATAGAGGATTAGATGTAAAGATTCTCCTTCTCGAGAAAAACAAACGCTATCTTAATGCATTAAACCGATTTGGAGAGGCGAGGTGCATACAGCTTGAAAAGATTTTAGATAGAGAATCAGAAGACTTTAGGGAAGTACTCGCAGAAGCGTTGTTCTCAAATAAGACACCCTACAATGTAAAGGGAATTTTTGTTAGAGATGGAGAGGAATCCATTTTGATCTATGAGGAAGGGGGAATCCTTAAAGGCTTGATTATAACGATTCCGTTCATTCCAATGTTCCAGAGAAAAATGATGCTTCATTTCTTTGAAAAAAGCAAAGAAAAGAACTAACGCAAGCTTTTGACGAGCTCTTCCAAGACACCTAAGAACGTCTCAACTTCTTCAATGCTGTTGTAGACATGGAATGAAGCCCTAACTGTCCCATTGATTTTGAGCCTCTTCATGACTGGTAAAGCACAGTGATGACCGCTCCTCACCATTATGTTATGCTCGTCCAATATAGCGGCAACATCGTGTGGATGTAAGGGGGGAACGTTAAAGCTCACAACTCCAGCATGCTTTTTAAGATTTCTTGGACCATACCATGGAATTTCAAGCTCATCTAAGCCCTCAGTTGTCCTCTTTACAAGCTTGTGTTCTTGCTCTTCAATTTTATCAAGCCCAATCTTTTGGATGTATTTTATTCCAGCAGCTAAGCCTATTGCACCCCCTATGTTTGGAGTTCCAGCCTCATATCTTTCAGGCGGTGCGGTTAGTTTATACTCATCTAGACTTACATCTTCAATAGTTCCTCCACCAATTAATGGTGGCTCAAAAACATCGAAGAACTCTTCATTCACGTAAAGGACGCCTATTCCAGTTGGTCCTAAGGGACCTTTGTGACCAGAGAAAGCTAAAAAGTCAGCGTGGAGTTTTTTAACATCAACTTCCATGTGTCCAATGCTTTGAGCGGCATCTACAACAAAAATTGCTCCCTCTTCCTTTACCATCTTACCAATTTCTTCAACTTCGTGGATAACACCTAATGCATTTGAGACGTGCTGAATTGCGACAAGCTTAGCTCCTCTAATTTTCTTCTCTGCATCTGCTAAATCTAAATTGCCTTCATCATCTCCTTCAATAATCTCAAGCTTTGCACCGTATTTTTTAGCAACTCTTTGCCAAGGCAATAGGTCGGAGTGATGCTCGTAGGGAGTTGTGACTATTTTATCACCCTTTTTGAATTCTAAGCCCAGAGCAACTAAGTTTAAGCTCTCACTTGTGTTTTTTGTAAAAACTATCTCTTCAAATTTAGCTCCAATGAAGTCGGCAACAACTTTTCTTGCATTTTCATATTCATGTGTTGCTTTTTGGGATAAGCGGTGGATTCCACGGTGAACGTTAGCCCTATATTTGAGATAATACTCATCCATAGCCTCAATTACAGGGATTGGTGTTAAGCTCGTTGCTGTGTTGTCAAAATAAATCACTTCTTGAGTTAAGGGAATATCCTTTCTAATATCATCTGGGACTCTCATGCAGACCACCTATGAAAAGTTATTCAAGAGGGTATAAAGAATTTGCTATGCTACCCAAAAATGAGTAATTGGATTTATTCCTTCTTTTTTGCGACTTTCTCAGCATAGAGGAATAGCATGCTTAGTAGAACAAACAAGATTAGACTTACAAAATATGGAAGAGTTGGCTTTATACTTGCCAAAAATCCAGCAGCAAAAGGTGTGAATAAGTTTATTATTTTTCTGTAGCTTGCTAATGCTGAATGGAACTCGCTCACTTTTTCATCTGGAATTAGAGAGAAAACCCAAGAGCGATAGAAGGGGAAGGATAAGCTATCACCAAAGCGCCCTATGAAATAGGCAACTAAAACAAAGGCAAAAGGTAATGAAAGGCTCATAATTAGGGCATAAAAAGATATCAGAAACATTCCAACGCTTATTGTCTTAAATCCTCTTTCTTTGGGAATTCTTTCACTGACATATGTTGCTAAAATCGTTGCTAGCGAAATTACACCTTCAACGAGCATGACTTCAAAGAGCGTTTTATTCAGCTTAAAGATTACATAATTTAAAAGCACAATCTCTGGAGCTAAAGCCCAGGCTAACGAAAATAGTGCCTCGATTAGAAGGAGAAGCTTGAATTCATCATTGATTTTAAAGTTAAACTCTTGTGAACTTATTCTTTCTTCCTTTCCCACTTTTGGCAAGAACTTCCATAAATAAGCAATTGTAAAGAGAGAGAAAAGCCCAAAGGCGATGAAGGCTTTTCTATAATGTTCTAAACTCGTCCAGACATAGCCAAAGAGATAGCCCAAAATTAGAAAGCCGATTAATTGACTGATTTCAGGTAAGCGAAGATGCCAAGCAAAAAGTTCCTCTCTCTTTTCTTTGGGATAGATTATTTGTTCATAGGCTTGGTAAAGGGGATAGAACATTGTTGAGATTTTCTCTAAGGTATATCCCAAGAAAAGCATTAAAGGAGCAATTGCACCTTTTGCGAAGCCGTAGAGAATGTAGGCAATTCCATCAATTGCATCTATCAAAATCAACCCTGTTTTGAGGGGATATTCATTGAAAAAGCGCCCTATTGAATATGTCAGCGGAATTGAAATGAGATTAACAGCTGTAAAGAACGCCCCAACTTCTAAGACCGAATAACCTGAGTACATCATGTAAAGCGGGAGAAGATACCACACTATAAGCTGGGGGGCGATGATTGTATGATAGAGAATGTAGGCTTTTGCATCTCTGGGAACTTCGTTCCATTGCATTGAAATCACACCTTTCATGTTTGTTTAGAGTTTGATAAGCCTTAAAGTTTTAGATATTCTGCTGTATGGGATGTTTGAATTATTTAAAAGAATAACCATAAAGTCAAGGGGGCAGTACTTGTAAAAGGGGATTACATTCATTTTGTCAATATATGTTTGCTGAAAATGACATTGATCAGTTTCATGCGGCGTTATTGCTAGTCTCACTTTCTTCGAAGTTAATTTATCATATTCCCAATAAAAAAGTATGTTTGTTACGACAAAAAGTTTAATAAACATGAAAGGCAATTGTTCTCAGCTACGGTACTTACAATTGTTAAGAACCTTTCCAAGCCGACCCAAGATGTACAATGTTCTCATTAGGGAGGTGTAGGGATGACAACAGTTGAATTAAAAGATGTCGTAAAAACGTTTTCAAGTCCTAAAGGGAAGATTATTGCCGTCAACAATCTAAGTTTTCAAGCAAAAGAAGGCGAAGTTCTTGGTATTCTTGGTCCCAATGGGGCTGGAAAAACAACAACTTTAAGGATGATTGCCACAATTTACAAGCCTGACAGAGGCACTATAAGGGTTGAGGGGATAGATGTTTTAGAGAATCCATTAGACGTTAGAAAACGGATAGCGTATATGCCTCAGGAGCCGGATCTAATTCCATTTTTATCTGTTGAAGAGCATATAACCTATTATCTCCGTTTTAGAGGGTTTAGTAAAAAAGAAGCCGAAAAGCGTTGCGAAGAAGCCCTAAGATCATTCAATCTAGAGAAGCACAGAAGTAAAAAGCCTTTTCAACTTAGCACTGGGCTGAAAAGACGAGTACAATTGGCATCTATTCTATCTGCGGAAGTGCCTGTGATTTTTCTTGACGAACCAACGACAGGATTGGATCCGATGAGTAAGAGAAACACGTGGGAGCTAATCAAAGACAAAATTGAAGATAGCGGAGCAACTATTCTTCTTACAAGCCACGATCTTTATGAGGTAGAGTATCTTGCGGATCGAGTGATCATCATAAATAACGGTCGGCTGATAGCTGAGGGCACGCCGAGAGATTTGAGAAAAAGATTTGGCAAGAGCGTTAAAGTTGTTTTTGAAGATCCGTTGATTTTTGATGCTTTGAGAGAGGAACTTATGGACGTTGATGGAATCAAGGGCATTTTTCAAGTAAGCGAAAATGCAGTTGAGATAAAGCTGGACTCCCTAGATCGCTCCATTAACAACCTTGTTCGGATTCTCGCATCTAAGGAGCTAAAAATCAAGGACATCCTTACAACTGCTGCAAACTTCGAGGATGTGTACCTTGAAATAATAGGAAATTCTGGAGGTGACATATGATGGACTTTAAATCAATGCTATCTTCGCTTAGGGTCGCCATTTCAAGGGAAGTAAAAATTGGCATGGATTTGGAATTTTTCTTAGGAACACTGTTTGAGCCTCTAATATATGTCATGCTGTTTGGCCCTTTGATGGAAAAGCTCATTGGAAACGTGAATTTTGGAGGAAAGGAGATCTCTTACCTTGCTTTCATGTTTCCAGGAGTGCTTACGATAATAGGCATTAACCAGGGATTTCGGGGTGCTGCAACATTCATTCAGGATAAGTTCAGAGGTGGTTTGGAGACACTTTTTACGCTTCCTGTTCATCGCTCAGCTCTCTTTTTAGCCAAGATTTTGGGTTCATGTTTGAGAGCCTTAATAGCAATGTCGATAATTACACTCTTAGCGACTTTAATGGCGAAAGGGCTTTCTTTAACATTATTAGGAACTCTGAAAAGCTTTTTGGTCAATATGAGCCTTGTTGTAACCTTAGCAAGCTTCATGATATATCTCCTTTCCAAGAGCCAAAATCCAAATCTCCCTCTTGCAATTTCCGGCATATTATTGCTACCCATGATGTTCCTTTCTACGGTGTTCTATCCTGAAAGCGTCTTCAGCGGTAGCAGATTGCTCTCACTAATAGTCGCAGTTAATCCCATGACCCATGCCGCAAGGTTAGTTAGACCTTTTGTCTACTCAACTCCGCTATCAGTTTCAACGTTGCTGATATCCACAGCGTATCTTTCAGCTCTTGCGTTTGTAAGTTTGCTATTAGGTGCCAAGGAATTTGCACGGGCACTAGAGAGGTAATCTTCCCTCTTTTTATTTTTTTGTTTGCTATAAGGGTTGAACTTTATGGATGAACCTTTGAAAAATTAAAAAGCCTCAAATAGTCCTGTTTCTAAAATCTATCGCATCTTTAGCACTCCACTCCTTTACTATTCTCGGATCATCTTTGCTCACTTTCTTCCAAAATTTCAAACTCTCGAAATCAAACATTGTTCTCACCAAGTACAATTAGTGTGCTCAAAGTAGAACTTATTAGTGTTCACAGATGAACAAAAAACTTATAAGTAATCATTTAATTACATGTTATTAAGTGATAACATGGATATTGAAAAACTTGCTAAAATGCTCGATGGGCTTGGGCATCCGCTCAGACTTAAGATAGTTGGACTGCTTGCAAGAGAAAATAGGGCAATGTACCTAAATGAGATAGCAAACGGTCTTGGAATAAACAGGGCATTAGCTAAAGTTCACCTCAAAAAGCTCGAAGCGGCAGGAATTGTCAAGAGTAAGGTTGTGCTTGATGAGGAGAGGGGAAAAGCTCTGAGGTTTTACGAACTTGTACCTTTTGACCTTCACCTTTCACCTGAGATCTTAGAGGAGGTGGTGGAATGAGAACCCGAGACGTTGTGATTTTAGCAAGTTGGATAACTGCAATAGTTATTTCAACTGTCATAATCTTGAAAGGCGGGGCGACATACGCAAACATAGGAATAGCCCTGTTTCTGTTCTTCATGGCAAGTGGCATATCTTTTGCTGTAGGTTATTCACTGCACGATACCGAGGAGTTAAAGCTGTCTAAAGAGATTTCATCACTAACCTCAAAACTTGAGGAAATTGAGAAAAAGATTAACAGCATAGAGGAGAAGGTTGAAAAGGTGGAGAAGTTTTTGGAGGAGTAATTCTTGGCGAATTTTTGCTTATTTTCAATTTATTGATCTGGTTTCCAATTACTCGAAGCCTTATTTCTCAGAACAGGGGATTAGAATTCATTTCCTCTTGCTAACAAAGTATTTAAGGCTTTGACAATGCCCTGAGGTTTTTATATGAAAAATGAATTTGAAGTTAAAAATCAGCTCCTCGATTTAGACTTGGGAACTTTACAATACTTCTGATTGATGAGGGAAGTTGCATAAATGTCGTTATCTATGGGAAGAGACTCAACAGAAAAATTGTGAAAGTTGCGGAGTACCTTGCGGGAAAATTTGGAAAGAAATTATTCCTTCAGGTTTGGATGAAAGATTGGAGAATTTTAGAGGAAGAGAGATTCGAGGAAATAAGCAAGGTCAGATAGATGAAAAAAAGACTTTCATTTGAGGCATTTTTTGGAACTGGAAAATCTGAAATTTTGAAGGATTCATCTGGACTTTTCTTCAAATTTTCTTTTAGGTATTTTTATTTTGAAAAATCAAAGCTCTTTTCTAAACACCAAAACATCAGGCTCCTTAAAGTCTGTCCAGTTCTTAAAACCGAGCTCTTTTAGGGACTCAATTAAATTCCGCTTATCTTCAGGGAGCATTATATCGATACTGTCGTAGCTTATTTTTTCAGCTTCAAAGCTCATTGCAGGTAAGAGAAGTTTTATACCTTTAGTCGAGAGTTTGAAAGGTGTGAATGTAGGTTCATTTTCATGTATTAAAGCATAAAAGAATTTATAGCCTTTGTATTCCCTAATCACTGTCTTTTTGTTTAGCCACTTAACACTTTCCTCACATTTATGCAGAAACTTCCAACCATAGGGGATGTAACCTTTATAGTCAAGCTCATTTAAAGAGATGATTTCTGAAATTTTTGGCTCTTTTCCCGCTACAAGCGGTCTTTGAATGTAGTAAAATCGCTCAACGACCTTAAATCCATCTTTCTTTGCCATTGCTATGCTTTCTTTGTTCAGGAAATACGTTGAGAATTCTAAGGCATTTATGAGACCCTTCTCTGCTAGCTCTTTCCCTCTGCAAAGCATAAAGTTATGTAAAACCCTCCCAAAGCCGCGTTTTTGATAAGTAGGATGAATTCTAAGCCCTTCAAGCCAGCCGACTTTGTTGGGCAAGAGTGTAAGCTTTGCTGTCCCGATAACTTTTCCTTCCAGCTCAAGAACATAGAAGTTTCCGTCCTTCAGCCAGCTTTCAAAAACTCGAGCAAGATAATCCTCACCTTCCCAGGTTAACTTTGCAATTTCCTCGATGAAGGGTTTATCCTTGAGACGGGCTAATCTAATTAATGGTTTGGTCATGAAATCACCTTTTAAATTCTATTTATGGATAATTTCTTAGTGAAGCTTTATAAATTTAGAGTTTGGAAGCACCTTTAAACAAACCTATAATAGAAAATATTAACCCCCCAAAGCCACATATATACTTTAAGACATCCCCAATAGCTATACCAAACAAAATAACTGCAATCCCAAAGAGAAGATACTTAATGCCTTCAATCTCATCTTTAATTTCCACATCTATCACCTCCAATGAGTTCTAATATTCTAATTGCCCAATAAGTGTAAATGACTGAAACATCAGGAGTATTTGGGGAGAGACATATTCCCCCATAGGTATCTCTAGAATTGCATATCCAAGTTATTAAACCTTTGATATCTTTTGGTTTTGCTTTCATTACATTTAGTGTAACTACTGACAAGTATGTTGAATAAAAACACCCAGCAGTTTCAGTCTCATCTTTGCACCTCCTTCAAGTTTTCATAAACAATATACGTGGTCTCTAATATTTAAATTTTTTGATCTAAAATAGTAAGTTTATTCAGAAAAAAATAGTAAATCTTAAAGAGCTTTGTTTTTGAAATAGGGGAAATTTAAAGCAGGAAAACTCTGAAAAGTAAGCAAATTTTTGATATTCTCACAAATTTAAAAAGATTTACTAAAATAAGTTCTAAGGAACAAGAACTAAAAAGTGATGTTTGACTATTCGCCTTCCTTTCCCATCGAAATCACAAATTTTTCGTTTATTTTAAATGAAACAACAACTGTTCTGAATGAGAGATAATCAAGGAGGATATCAAAATATTCAGTTTTTCGAAAGCCTACCTTTACCCTTTCGTTTTGGTTCCTGGAGAGCTTTAAAATTTGTTTCTCAATGAAAATCTCCAGACCATTTGGGCTTAAAGGCTCTATCTTTAAGCTTACGCCCTCTCCGTAATTGAAGATTCCAAGCTCAAATGGATTCTCATAGGCAACTAAATCAAAGGCCTTTTTCTCTTCCATAACAGAGATTCCCGCAATTCTTGGCATTGTCCCTTCTTGCCCCGGCTGGCCTCTAAAATAAACTTTCAAGCGCGCATTGCCCATAATATCAGCAAAGGAAATCTCATAGAATTTCTCACCGTGAAAATTAACCTTCTTTCTGGAAACTTTGAACTCAAAGAGAGGATGAGCCTTGAGGAAGTCTTTGACAAAACTGTCTTTTCCAAACCTAAAAAGCCAGAGTTGCTTCCTTTTAGAGAGTATCGCTGGATAAAAGTTAAACTTTTTATAAAGGTTTAGGGCGGGAATATTACCGTATTCTGTCATTAAAAATTGAATATTGTGTCCTTTGCTTTCAGATATTTTGATGCACTCCTCTATGAGCTTTGTTCCAATTCCCTTTCTGTGGTATTCGGGATGCACTATTAAATTAACAATTTCCGCATAAGGCGGAAAGGCTACATCAAGAGTTACCTTTCCAACGACTCTATCACCAAACAACGCTATTAGGACTTTTGAGTAGTTCCTCAAGCCCTTCCAAATATTGATAAGTTTTGGGCTGAATTTCCAGCCTAATGCATTATAAAGTTCCTCAACACCTTCTGCAAACTCCTCTTCAAACTCAAGGACCTGAGCTCTCATTTGTCACTACCTCAATTTTTAGTCCTTAAAGAGGTATTACTAGTTGAGTATATTACACATTTAGTAATATTCAAACTTTTTGGGCGACAACTATTATCCTTGGGGCGTTTAGTGAAAGCTCTCTCCCATCCCAGTTTCCAAAGACTTTGTAAATTTCAAAGCCTGCTCTTTTGAGGAGTTCTTTTAGTTCCGTGAATGTATAGACTCTAATTGGATAGGAAACTTCTCTTCTCCTGCCGTTTCTTATGGTTATCCTCCTTACATTCATTCTACCTGTAAAGACGTCAAAGCTCGGCATGTCAATCATCAAATCTTCACCCTTCTCAAGCACGGAGCATGGAGAAAGGTGCTTAACTACAAAATCTCTGTTTGGAACATCAAGGCAAAAGAACCCATTTGGCTTTAAGGCTTTGTAAACGTTTTGTAGTACCGTAAAGTTCTCCTCGTCACTGAAATATCCAAATGATGTGTAGAGAAGTAAAACTATGTCAAATTCTTCTTTGAAGTTTGTTTCTCTCATATCTCCTTTCATGAACTTAACGCTCACTCCTTGCTCTTCTGCTTTCTTTCTTGCAATCTCTAAGAAACCCTCCATTATGTCAACGCCAACTACTTCATGCCCTAACCCTGCCAACTTTATCGCATGCCTCCCAAATCCACAGGTCAAATCGAGGATTCTATTTGGCTCTTTTAAGTTGAGGACTTTTATCAAGAACTCAACTTCTCTCTGTGTTCTCTCTTCAGTCAGCTTTTCCGAGTAGAAGTGCATGTAGTTATCAACGTTGAAGACTTTTTCGATGTTAAAGTCTGACAGCTTCACACCTTTTGTTACTTTGATGAAAACTATTTTAAGTATTTTTGGTCGTAGTACCATCTAGTGATGCCTATGAACAAACTGATGGTTTATGTATGTGGGAATGGAGAAAGAGAGTACTGGGAGCATGCGTACAAAGTTAAGGAGTTAATACTCAAGCTTTCTGAGTCGCCCATAAGCATGGAAAACGCTTTGCAACTGGTAGATAAGAAATCCTTGGATTACCTCCTCCAAGAGGACATCTTAAAAGAAGAAAGTGGGCAGATTAAGCTCAACTTCTGCTTTACACCGTGGGAAGACGTTTTGAAACTTAGAGAGATCGGAGTTAAATATGGAGAAGCCTTAGCAGAATATTTAATTAAAAACTTCAAAGGGGTAGATGATAACCTGAAAAGATTAAACTGTTTGAGATACTCAAAGCTAGAATATGTCCGTTTTGCTGTTGTTGGTTGTTACGCCTTAGATTTGAAGTTCCTGACCATGCTGGAAAATGAGTGGGGCGAAAGTAGGAAGTTCATTCCTTATGCTCGTGAAATTAGAGATAATTGGAAAGAGATTGCGAAGGACTTCTATTGGGGTTGTCACTCGGCAAAGTTTGGAAATTATATGTTCTACTCCTTTGGCAATCACACAGGTTCAAGAAATGCTTTTCCCGATTTAGTCTGGTCTGGAAAAGCAAGGAAAGACGAAGCAGAAGCTTTAGGTAAGGCACTCGAAGAACTTCACAAAAGTGGAAAAATAAGTGAAATTTTGGAAAAATACGGATATGTTGGAGTTCCGTTCTTAGATAGAGATGACGGGAAGATAGCGTGGGAAGTTGCTGATAGAGTTGCAAGTGACGTGGAAAAACTCGTAACTGAAGAAAAATGGGAAACGCTAAAAGAAGATTTAAGTAAATTAAAAGCGAGTCAGTGGTGTACTTTTGAAGAGCTCTTCATTGAAGCCTGGCACTGGATTTTTGGATGGGCAAACAACGTTTTAATTAGGAGAGGCTACTTCGCAGAGCCAGAGGAAAGCGAAGATGGAGGAAGGTATATCAAGTGGGTGTCCTTTAGTGCATGAGGTTTACAACCTTCACAATCCTCTCTGCCAAATAATTAACCAGCATTTGAGTTTTTGAGTCATTTACAGTTTTCCCTTCTTCTCGATATCCCGGCACAATAACGGCACGGCAAATTGTTTTGAGTATTATAAATCAAACTTTTTGGTACGCTTTCCAGCTATCCAACCAAGACTCCTCCAATGATGATTAGATATAGATAAGCTAAAGCCATTAGAGTTTTGATTTTCTCAAGAATATATCTCCAAAAGAGCAGAGCAAGCAACCACATCACAAGCACAGCAATCCATATTCGCTTCATTCCCTAAACCTCTTCAAATTAGTGTATCACCGTGCTTCGCTTCTTCAAAATTATAACTCTCCTCCTTTTTAATTCCTATTGTCACAACACTAAAAGTCCCCAAATAGTGCGTCTCCACTTTAGATCCAGCTTTTCTAAGAATGAACTCCACAATCCATGGTGTCCAGACGTTAATTTTCACTCTGAAGAAGTAGCCCTTCTCAAGATTAATAAAAAGCCTCTCTACCTGTCCTTTCACGGTGTTAAGGGAAACATGGAACGAAATAAACGGATCTTCGACGAGCACGTGCTTATAGCCCTCATGGAGAAGTCTAACCCAGTCTGCATACTCAAGGAATAGGACTCCGTTGGGTTTTAGCACCCTGAAAGCCTCTTGGACAATCTTATCGAAATCATAAACGCTCAAATGGGGGAGAGGGTTCCCTAAAAGTGCGACTAAGTCAAAGCTCTCATCAGGAAAATCGAGCTTTTTGGCGTCCATAACTCTAAATTCTGCATTATATCTGAGTTCTTTCGCAATTTTCTTTGCCTTCTCCACGAGTTCCTCCTGAACATCTATTCCAACAACTTCAAACCTCAGATTTTCGAGGGCGAAGGTCGAGATCCCCATGCCGCAGCCGATGTCCAGCGCTTTACCGCTTTTTATGGGGAGAAACCTTTCAAGCAGTTCTTTCTGCTTTTTCATTCTTTTCTTACCAACCTCACTTCTTGGATCGTACATCCAGAGCTTTTCCTTATAGGTTGGCTCAAAGGTGTAACCGAGATTCTTAAACATAGCTCCACCCTAGCAATTTTACGCGTGGAAATTTTAAATATCTTGCCTTTTTTGAAAGTTTTAGAGAAAAGGATAATGCATTGGGGGATATCATAGGGAGAGCATTTTAATCTTGAGTAGAAAATGGGAAAGGACATTCATTTTTCCCAAATCAAAACCACTACCTCAACGATCCAATAAAAAGAGGACATTCCCCTTTACCCATGGGGTATACCTTTGCTTCCCATGTTTTATTCTCGTATTTATAAAACACTTTTAGTCGTCCGGTCTCGATTTTGGAATGATACTTTGCTATACTTTCAGACCTAATTATCTTAAATCTCCCCGCATTCTCATCGGGTGAGAGTTCAATAATTAGTGCATTGTTTTCAAATTTCAACCTTTTAAAAGAATAACCCTGTGGAATCCAAACTCTCGCAAGTTCGCTCATGTTGTAAGGACCTACTATGTAATACTTACTTCTCTTTTCTCTGCTGAAGATTCTACTGATGATACCGCGTTTTTTGAGCGGAACTGCAATTATTCCTTCACATGTAGGGTAGATTCTCTCTCCATTTATTTCCACGACAGGTACCAAGTCATCTAACTGGGAGATCTAATTTGCCTTTATGGAATTGATGGTAAGATAACAGCAGGACATTTGGGCCCTTTATCTCCAATCACGCCATCCCACATTTTATCCTCACTCACATAAATCACTTTTATCCGATTATGTCTCAGATCATCGATTATTCCAGCTAAAGATTCATATTTCACAATTTTTGGTTTTGTTTGATTGCCTTTTTCCAGAGCTATAACTAAACTTTTATTTTCGAGATAGATATCTTTGAACTGATATCCATTTGGAGTGTAAATTTCAACGAGTTCTTTCATATCATAGGGCGAAGCACAATAGCTCATTGTCACGAAATCACTTACTCCAAAATATGCTTCGAACATTTTCCCATTGATAGATACGTAAACATCAGGTACATCCCAGGGGCTCTTTCCAAAGAGCTTAATTATCCTTTGAAAGGCACGGTTCCTGATAATCTCGTCACTCCTCTCTTTAACCTCAAACTCGAAGATTATTTTATCTCCTTCAATTTCATATCCCTTGTACTCAAGCTCTCCTGGATAGTAAACGTTCACTGCAAAGTTTGCAGTTCTCTCTTTCACATAGGGAGAGATATAAAGCATGGACGTCAAGGAAATCAAAAGGAAAAGGAGAATGGGGAGGAAAAGCCTTTTCAACTCCATGACACCTCCATATTGCCAAGTTCTGAGAATATACGTAACTCCAGGTCAAAACCAGCAAACTAAGTAACAAAACGCTCAACAATTTCAGTCTCCATTGGCGTCACCGATGGAAGTTAATAGAACTTATTGCTCTCTTTAAATTCTTCCCAATGACTAACTCTTTATCCTTAAACTCAACCTCAAACCCATTCTTCTCAAGAACATACTTTAAAATCCACGGCGACCAGATGTAAAATTTGTCCTTTGAAAAGACGCCTTTCTCAAAATCGATGAGCAATCTCTCCAAATAACCTTCGTAAACATTCACGTCTATGTTTATTCTAACCAAGCCCTCAGCCTCAAGTCCCGGCTGGTTGAAACCTCTGATGAGTGTCCAGAGAAAGTCGCTTTCTTGAATCACAATCCAGCCTTGAGGCTTCAGAACTCGTTTAACTTCTTGCAGAATCTTATCAAAATCCCAGATGCTAAAATGTGCCAACGGATATCCAAGCAATGCAACAAGGTCAAAGGTGTTTTCTTTGAAGTTTAGATTTTTAGCATCCATGACATAAAATTTTGCCTTTGAACCTCGCTTTTTTGCTAATTCTTTGGCTCGCTCAACAGCTTTTTCTTGGATATCTATCCCGACAACTTCAAAACCAAGTTCCTCCAAGATAAAGCTACTTAATCCAGCGTTACAGCCAATATCCAAGGCTCTACCATTTTTAATCAGCAAATGCCTGGATAGAAGTCTCACTAAGCGTTTAAACCTCCTCTGCCCTCTTTCGCTTTCTATATCGTATTCATCTTGGGTCTTTTCGTAGAAAGGTGCATCAGTATAGCCAAGATTCCTGAACATAATTTCACCTAAAAATTACCACATTAAAAAGTTTTAAAACTCTTTTGGATTAGTTAAAAGGGGTGGATTTGAGTGGACTTCCTCAAACTCTACTATGATGAAGCCCTCAAAGTGTTTTATGAAGCTGGAGGAAGCAAGGAAGAGTTTTACTGGCTCATCAGCAGCATGTTAGTTAGATATCCAGCACACAGAGATGAGCTCGAAGTTAGGAGAAAATTGATGGATTTGATAGTTCAAGAGGTTGATGGGAAAGTTCTTGACGCTGGCTGTGGTCTTGGGATTTTAACGTTTAGGATGGCACTTAAAGATGAAGTTGAGAAAGCCATGGGCATTGACAAGTTTGACGAGCTCATAAAATTCTGCAATCGTTTGAGAGATAAAATCACTGAGAAAGCTGAGTTTTTACATGGGGATTTCCTAGAGGTTGAGCTTAGAGAAAAATTTAACTGCATTGTCTTCCTCTACACGCTCCACGATTATGAGCCAAAGCCGTTTTTAGAGAAAGCCCTTGAAGCTTTAGAGGAGGATGGAAGAATAATTGTTGGTGATTTTGACATAAACGGACTTAGAGAGAAAGTTAGAGTGTTTACACGAGAAAACGGCTTGGAAATCGTTAAAGACATTACCGTTGGAAAGGCAAAGACACATGGAGACCTTTATGAGGGATTTTTAATAACTGTTGGGAGATAGTATAATGTAATCTTAGAGATTTTGGCGTCGTTTTAGATCCAACAGCATCGTTGAGGCAACACTATTCACAACAGCCTTAAAAACAAATGGCGCCTTAGCTCCAAATCCAAGCAAAAATCCTCCAAAAGAGGGTGCAGGGATTGAGATCAATGTCGAAAAGCTTGTAATTATCCCGAAAGCTGTTGCTTTGTTCTCTTTGTATAGTTCTTCAATCAAGAGCGGAAGAGCGGCAACGCTTACCATTCTAAAGGCTTTCCATGTAAGGTAAGCCAAAGCTAAAATTACATAACTCCTTCCAAAACCAAACACTAGAAGGGCTGAAGAAACTACAAACCAGCTCCAGATGAGAGCTTTAAGTGGCGAGAGCTTATCAACAAAAACACCAGCAAAAGTTCCTCCTATTGCAATGATTAAAGTTTGAAGGGAGATCAAAAAACCGTAATCTAAGATGCTATAACCCTTATCCCTTAGATAGATTGGAACTATCCAGAGAACTGCTTCCCTTGAAAAGCTGTCTAAAGCAAAAGTAAACATTAAAAATAGTATCGGAAATCTAAAAGCTTTAATTTTTGGCAAAATAGGTGGCTTTGTAATTTTCATTGCTCTTTCATCTTTAATAAAGACCAAAAGCAAAAGGGAAATTGTCAATCCCAAAAAGCCTAGAAGAACAGCAAAGTTGTAAAGCCCTTTCTCATAAAGCCAAGCACCTATTGGCGCCGTTACTGCTGGAGGAATTGAAGGAAGAATCCTTTGGATAAGCATGTATGTTAAACCCTTCCTTTTTTCAGTTTGCTCAACAATAAGGAGGGATTTTGCTGGCATTCCAATTCCAGAACCAAAGCTCATAATGGGGTAAACTAAAGCTGAGAGAACAGAATTTTTGGTAAGCAATAGGAGAGGTGGAAATGTGTAGATGGAATATCCAATAAGTAGGGTTTTCTTGTAACCAAAAAGGTCGGCAATTCTCCCTCCGATTAAGTTTCCAAAGGCATTAAAGAGAAGAGCTAAGCTAAAGACAAGCCCTATCTTTGCTTTACTCATTCCCAAATCGAGAAAGAAATATTGGAGATACATAATCCAAAGAGCATTAGAGGAGACAGCAATGATATTTGAAGCCGCTATGAGCTTTAAGTTTTTGTTCATACGTTTTACTACCTTGAGAATTTTTAAAAGACTTATCCTAAATGCACAGCAATTGACTTTTTAGTCATTCTTTATTTTCAGGGTACTTTTGCTATTGAAATCATCTCTGGCTTTGCTCTCTTTGGAAGTCTTTATATATTCGCGAAGCATAAAAGCAAGTGAGGAGAGGCTATGGAACGAGATGTGAAGATAGTTATATCCTTGATTATCTTAGCTAACCTTTTAAAGCGCTCACCGTTTTACACCTTCCTCTATTTAGCGGCGATCATAATTTCCTCACGAAAGTTGTGGAAAAGCTTACCGAGACTTTATATAACGGCTTTAATAGTTGGATTCTTCGCTGAGCTCATAGGGACGCGTGTTTGCCTTCCTTTCGGCTGCTACTACTACAAAAATCTTCAACCTCAAATTTATGGTGTTGCTTTATCCGTTCCATTAACATGGGGTATTTTCGGATTTTTCTCCTATTTAACGGCTTATCAGTTCTTTAAGAAACAATCACAAAGAATTCTCTTTGCTTCATTTTTGATGGTGATTATAGATTTAGCAGTTGATCCTATTATGACTTCATGGGACGCTTGGATTTGGGAAACTATTACAAGTCTAAACTGGTTTGGAATCCCTTGGATTAACTATTTGGGCTGGTTCTTAACTTCTTTAATATTCTTCACAATCTATGAAAGCACTTCAAAAGTAAAAATCAGTGAAGACCTTTACAAATTTGGGGCTTTAATTTATTTGCTCGAAATGGCGACATTTGTTGTTTATGCACCGAGCAAAGTTAGAATACCAACCATTTGGGCATTTTTGACCAGTTTAATAGTTTTAACACTTTCCTATATTCTACAAAGGTGGCAAAGATGAGAGTTGCACTAATTCCAATGAAAGTGATTCCAAATGGCTTTGAGGCAAACTGGGGAGAGTTTCAACGAAGATTCAAGGAAGCGATGAAGTTTAGTTCAGATATTTTAGTCTTTCCTGAATACTGCTTAACGGGTTTTAAAGAGTGGGACTTCAGTAAAGCAAAGCTTTATGAGGAGATAGTTCAAAAGGTTGGCTCTTTAGCAAAAGAATACATGGTTCATGTTATTTTTGGGGTTTTAGAGCCTTACAAAAATTGTGTTTATAATTCTGCTTTACTTATCAATCGAGAGGGTGAGGTTATTTTAAAGCACCGCAAGTTTCAAGAGCCGATGAAATTTTGTCAAGGGAACACTTTTAAAGTTGCAAGAACGGAATTTGGGAAGATTGGGATTATTATTTGTGGTGATTTATACAATAAGAAGATTGCAAAATATGTAAGGAAGAAAAAGCCAGACTTTCTCTTTGTTCCTATGGACAGGTCTCCAAGCGGAGATTTTGATTTAGAGGAAGAAATTAAGTGCATGAGCGGGAGGGTTAAGCTCTTGGGGGTCAAAACATTCATAGTGAACACATACAAGCATGGAGATAGCTTCGGCGGTGCTTGGGTCTTTGATGAGAAAGGAGAGCTTTTGGCACAAAGTTTTAGGGATGAATTGCTTATCTTCGAAATTTAAAAAGAAGAGAAGTCAAATCGACTTTATTGAGTATAAAAAGAGCAGGAGGAATGCAAGGGCTGAAAGATAGGCAAAGGAATGGTGTATGTTAAGATGAAGCTTTGAGTGATATCTTCTCATTTTTATGTACATAAGCGTGGGTAGAACTCCCGCATAAATGACTCCGCCGAAAGTTCCTGCTAGCCAAAGGGCATTCACAAAGCTGTTTAATCCTAAAAAGTAAATCAAGAGCGGAGGTGCAACGGTTAGAAGCCAGGCTTTTCTTTTGCTAATTCCAACGTAATCTCTCCAATTGTCCATCTGTGCTAAACCAATTCCAATATAGCTTGTTATTATTGCCAGCAATGGGAGCAGAGTTCCAACTATTAGTCCCAATCTTCCATAGAACTCAACTAATCCTTGAGTTGCCAGCTCTGGGGTGTTCAGACCAAAAACTGCTACAAATGAGAACGCAAAAATACTGTATGCCATCATTGGAATTATATAACCTATAAGGACAGCTTTTGATGTTGTTTTGACATCATTTAAGCCTCTCAGCATCTCCGGAACTACCATATGGCTCACATAAGCAAAGATAGAGACGCCAATGGCTTTTGAAATTCCAGAGATGTTAAGATAGCCAATATTTTCACTTTTTAGATGTGGAAAAATTAAAGCAATGACGATAATTAAAGCGCCCATGAGGAAGAAGTTTAAAAATAGCTCCGCCTTTCCAGAAACCTTTAATCCTTGAAGGATTATAAAACTTGCAATGATCCAAAAGAGAATCGAGCCAATGCTTTTATTAATTCCAAATAGAGAGTTTAAAGCCTCTCCACTTCCAGAGATATAGGCTATTAATGCTCCGTAACTTAAAGTTGAGATGCTCAAAAACATTAAAACTCCACCTGTTTTTCCCAAATAAATCTCTGCAAGCTTCGATAACTGTTTTCCCTGATTTTGAGCAGCAATTTCAAGCACAAATAAAGCAGTTATTAAAGTTAAGATTCCTGTGATTATTATAGCAAAAACTCCAAGTATTGGTCCAGCTTCTTTTATTGCATAAGGCAAACCTAAAATTCCAGCACCTATTTGAGTCCCGATAAGAACTGCACTTGCTTCAGCTAGGCTTAACCTCTTCATTTTATCACCGATTCTTGAAGCTTTTTTCAGTGATTTAAGCTTTACTTTTGTAAAGATTGGGCTTTAATGTCTAAAAACAATGCATTGATGTATTCATGAATGTATTCATTGTTCTATTTGTAGAACAAATTTTTATAAATTATGGAACAAATTTTTGGGGTGGTGGTAAAGATGAAGGCAAGGGAAGTTGCTTTAATCGGACTGTTGCTTTCACTTTCTCTGGTTTTGCAAATATCTCCTTTAAAAGTTCCGACACAGTGGGGAATGAGCATCGACTTAGTTGCAATTCCAATAGTGATAATCTATCTTATCTTGGGCTTTTGGGGTTCTTTAATAGCTTTAATCTTGCTCTTTGTTGGACTAAGCATTGTTGCAAGTTCATCTTGGCTTGGGGCAAGCATGAAGTTCTTTGCAACTTTAAGTGTCTTGTTAGGCTTGGAAATTGCAAAAAGGGTCACAAAATTTGATATAACCAAGCATACAGAAAAAGAATTGATAGTTTTTATACTTTTGGCTTACATTGTAGGTATTGCCATTAGAGTTCCTTTAATGACAGCAATGAACTATTACTACGCTCTACCAATTTGGCTTGGCATACCAAGGGAGCAAGTTATTCCAAAAATTGAAGAATGGTTTCATATGCCCTTTTGGTTAGTAATTGGAATTCCAAATGCAATTCAAAGTGCAGTTGACGTTGTTGGTGGAGTTTTAATTAGCCTGCCAGTTTTAAAGGCGTTACCTCACATTTTCAAGTCTTAATTCTGCTTTATTCATTTTAGCTAATTTTTTCTGGCCTTAAGCCTCTGTCAATTAAATATTGATTCCATTTTTTAGCATATTCTAAGAAATATTCATCTCCAGTTTTTTCATAGAGCCATTTTAAAAGCTGGATGTGTAATCTATGATAACCTTCACTTGCTTTTCCATGAATGTTTGAATATTTGCTCCAATCTCCAGTATCAAAGATTGGTAAAGCTTTTTTAGTGCTCTCGACGCCATCTTGGAACAAATTCCAAGCATATTTATCTCCTGTTACTTCCCAATAATAGTAGATGCCCTGTAGAGCTATTATATGACCATTCAAAACAAGTTCGTTTGGATTGTAGTTATATTCGAGATACCAAGAACCGTACTTTGTTTTTGAAACAAAGCCGTTGTTGTCTAATGGAAGTTTAAAAGAATTTATTAAGAGTTTTGCTATCTCCAAGTAGGTTTTGTTTCCAGTTATCTGGTATGCTTTTGCATAAAGTCCAGCCCCCATTCCTTGAGCATAACCAGAAACCCATGGGATTGAGGAGTTCTCAAAATGAAAATAATTCAAAAACAAAGCATATTTTGTTCCGTTGAAGTCTCCATAGTGGATGTACTCTTTTAGCTCATCAAGAATTTGAAGTGCTTTTCTATTTTTACCTCTTTGGAAATAAAGCTCTGCCCAGTGTATGCTTGTGACTGGATATAAATTAAATCCTCTTCCCTTATAATAAATAAAGGGCAGCTCGCTCTTAAACTCGTCATCTATTAAAAAGGTCGAATAATAAGGAGAACTCTCTGAGAAAAGTATTGGATAGAAGTCTTTCTTTGGAGATGTATAGTAGGAGTAGTAAGCGTTGTTAGCCTTTAAAGTCATGAGTAAAGCTTTAAAGTCGGTTTCATCTAGATCTTTCCATCTTCCAAGCTCTGCAAAGGCTCTCACAATGTAAAAAGAGTCTCTATAGGACTGTAAGTAATCATAGTTGCCGGTATCTTTGTACTCTTTTAGGAGCTTTACTCTAACTTCGTGATTTTTAGCCAACTCCCTCTCAAGAGCTTTATACATGCTATCACTTACTCTCATTGCTCTAAGTAAGAGGACAACTTCATTATCTAAAAAAACAGCATTTGGAACGTCCTTTCCAACCACACCGGATTTCTCACTTATTTTAATCCTAAAGCTTTCTTCTTCTTTGTATATCTCAAGGTTTATCAGCAATTTATCACCTTCTACATCAAAGCTTTTAAACAGGAACTCCCTGACCTTTATTTTCCTGTCATATTGGTTAACTATTTCACCTTCAATAGCAAAACTGATGCTCTTCTTTCCACTTTGAACATTTTTAATTTCGCCAATTTTTATGGGTATCCCAAATTCTTCTATCGTTTGGTTGATGACTTCTACTTCGTTTTCCCCTAATTTTAGCTCGGCGATTCTAAACTTCAACTCTTTAATCTCAAAAATCGCATTTTTTTCCTCGATTCTAAAATAGATTTCAAGTGATGCGACTTTTTGAGAATTGAGTTGATTAGAGTGGGACACACACCCGGAGAAGATAACAACGATTGTTAAAATACTAATTATCTTTACCCATTTCATACTACTCCCCATAGAAAAATTGGAGAAGAGAATATAAACTTTTCTCAAAGATTGGATAATATATCTCCCTCATCCATCGTTCTTTCGCAGTAGTGGCAACGCACTTTCAAAGGTTCTTTTGATATGACATAGAACTTTGATGTTGTGTATTCAGAGTTGCTTATACAGTTTGGATTTGCGCACTTCAAAATCCCACCTATTTCACTGGGAATTTCAACACTAAATTTCTCCACAACTTTGAAATCTTTAATTATGTTCACGGTCGCTTTTGGAGCAACTAATGCGATTTTGTTCACTTCTTCTTCGCTTAAGAATTTCCCTTCAACTTTCACGATGTCCTTTCTCCCCAGCTTCTTGCTTTGAACATTCATCGCTAATAGTACGGTTTTTCCATTTGTTCTATTCAATTTGAGTATCTCAATAACCTTAAGTCCTTTTCCTGCTTGTATGTGATCTATAACTGTTCCCTCTTTAATTGCTGAAACTTTAAGCTCGTTCATTCTACCACCCCCAATGTTAAGCCGAGAAGAGCCATCCTTACTGGAACTCCGGAAAAGACTTGTCTGAAGTATATTGCATGCTTTGATTTGTCAACTTCTGGATGAATTTCGTCAACTCTTGGAAGCGGGTGCATGATTTTTAGACCCTCCTTAGCTCTCGCTAATAATGCACAGTCAATTACATAGCTTCCTTTTACTTTCAGATATTCTTGTTCATCTGGGAATCTTTCTTTTTGAATCCTTGTAACGTAAAGCAAGTCCAGTTCACCAATTACTTTCTCCAAATCACTTGTTTCGTAGATTTTAACTCCCTTCTCTCTTAGCTCTTCAATTATATGTCTTGGCATCTTCAGAAGTTCTGGTGAGATTAAGTAAAGTTCAATATCGTAGAAAGCCAAAGCTTCACTTAAGCTGTGAACTGTTCTTCCGTATTTTAAATCTCCAAGAAGTCCAATTTTTAGTCCATCAATTTTGCCGAATTCCTTTTTTATTGTGTATAGGTCAAGCAAAGTTTGAGTTGGGTGTTGATTGCTCCCATCTCCGGCATTTATTACTGGGATTTCAGCAACTTCTGCCGCTAATCTTGCAGCTCCTTCCTTTGGATGTCTTATAACTATAACATCGCTATACTGCTCAACCGTTTTTATCGTGTCTCTCAAGCTTTCTCCTTTCTTAACACTTGACGTTGAAGCTTCTGCAAAACCAATAACGTTCCCGCCTAAGCGGTGCATTGCACTTTCAAAGCTCAATCTCGTTCTCGTTGAAGGCTCAAAAAATAAAGTCGCTAGGATCTTTCCTTTTGCATAATCTAAAGCCTCTCTCTCCTTAAGCTCATTCTCAAGCTTTTCTGCAGTCTTTAAGACATGTTCAATATCCTTTTTGGAGAAATCTCTAATGCTTATAACATCTCTACCTTTCCACATAGAAGCCCTTCTCGTGTAAATTTGTAGGGATATTTAAGTCTTTTTTAACAAAAATATGTTGATCATCCAAATAGGCTGTCGAGTAGCATCATAACTATGAATCCCCAGATTAGACCGAAGGTTGCCCTTCTCTCATGACCATGCATATGGCTCTCTGGAATAATCTCTTCACTTATAACGAATATCATAGCCCCAGCAGCAAAGGCTAAGCCATAGGGTAAAATATTCTTCGATGTAGTGGTTAATAATAGCCCGATTATCCCAGCAATAGGCTCAACTAATCCTGTTAATGTTGCATAAGCAAAAGCTCTTCTTTTTGAGTAGCCTTGAATTAGTAAGGGTAAAGCAACTGCAAGACCCTCTGGCATGTTTTGAAGCCCAATGCCAATTGCCAATGCCATTGCTTTTCCTATTTGTTCGCTTCCAAAGGCTATACCTACGCTTAATCCCTCTGGAAGGTTGTGAATTGTAACTGCTAAAATGAAAAGCCAAATCTTTCTTAATGCTTTCTTTTTCTCTATTGGACCTTCATAACCTTTAATAAAATGTATATGTGGGGTAAATTTCTCAACTAACTCGAATATGTAAGCACCAGCCAGAAATCCAATTAGTGTAGCCCAAATTCCTCCTATCTCTATTCCGGGTAGCAGTAAACTAAAAAAACTCGCAGCAAGCATTATTCCAGCTGAAAACCCCATAGACACATCTATTGTTTTTTGAGAAACTCTTTTAACGATGAATATTGGCAGTGCACCTACTCCAGTAGCTAATCCAGCACCCAAACTTGCTATTATTCCAATTGCAATAATGTCCATTTTAGATTCCCCTAAAAATTTTAGATTAATATTATAAAAGACTTGCGCTAAATTTATAACCAAGTTTTAAGACTTTATAAAGGGGATTGAAATGAAGACACCATGCGTATTTTGGGTTGAGGAGATACTTCCAGCATTGCGAGCAAAAGTTGCGAAGTATCTCTATGAAAGCGGTTTTACACAAGTTAAGATTTCTGAGTATTTAGGAATAACTCAAGCCATGGTTAGTAAATATTTGAGCGGAAAGTACAAATCCCTTGATAAAGAACTTGAAGAAAAAATTGATGAAATAGCTAAAGAAATTGCGAGAATGATAACATATGGAGCCAGCACAGAGGAGATTATAAAGGCTACATATAGAAAATTCTTCGAGCTATTCGAGAGCGGATTTTTGTGCAAGTATTATATCAAGTATGCTGGTTTAAAAGACGAGAGTGTTTGCTATGAGATATTTAAGCTTGCCCAGCAGACATCAAAAAGCGAGGTTCTTGAAAATTTAAATCTGGCTTTAAGCGAACTTTTAAAAGATGAAAGATTCTTAGAGCTAATTCCTGAAATAAGGAGCAATATTGCCTACTCTTTGCCAAATCCAAGAGATATAGGTGATGTTGCAGCTATTCCCGGAAGGATCACTAAGGTCAAAGGAAAAGCTTTTGCTTTACCTCCAGAGTTTGGAGTTAGCCAGCACATAGCAAAGATTTTGGTAGGGCTTTCTAAGTTTGCTCCAGAAGTTAGGAGTGTTATCAATATAAAGTTTGATGAAAGTATCGAAAAGGCTTTGAGAGAGGCTAACTTTCTTGTAGAGGAGATAAAGGAGAAGGAGAGGGATGAGGAAAAGACTGTAGAGATTATAGTTGAAAAGTTTGCCAAATTCTATGAAAAAGAGGGAAAACCATTAGATGCTGTAGTTGATAGGGGAGCGTTCGGTATAGAACCATGTGTCTACATCTTTGGTAAGAACCCCTTGGAAGTTGTTGAAAAAATTAAAAAGCTGGAGAGCTATTTATGAGCAGAAAACTGAAAGAGAGAGCATTGTTTCTTTATATTTTGTTTTTGTTTTATTTGAATTTAACTCCAGTGATTCCATCTGCTCCGGTGTCTAATGGTGATAAGATAGCCCATTTCGCAGAATTCTACATATTGAGCTTTTTAGGAAGGGAAAAAGTTAGATACTTGGTTATTTTGCCAATTTTACTTGAATTTCTTCAGCTTTTTATTCCTGGGAGAAACTTTTCAATCTTTGATATGTTAGCAAACTTAATAGGATTTAGCGCTGGAATACTGGTTTGGAGGTGGCTCTATGAAGGTAGTTAGCAAAGAGCTTTACCTTAGCACTGGTGGAGAAATAGACCTAGTTGACATTACATACGAGGTTGAGAGTGTTGTTAGAGAAAGTGGAATAAAAGACGGTCAAGTCTTAGTTTTTGTTCCAGGAGCAACTGGGGCTGTTGTAACGATAGAAAATGAAAGGGGTCTTTTAGAGGACTTTAAGAAAATGATTGCAAAGCTAATTCCAAGAGGACAGAACTATAGGCATGATTTAATTGATAATAACGCTCATTCTCATTTAAGAGCAAGCCTTTTGGGACCATCCTTGGTTTTTCCAGTGGTTAATGGAAGACTCGTGAGGGGAACATGGCAGCAGATTTTCTTTGTTGAACTTGACGTTAGACCAAGAAGGAGAAGAATAATTGTGCAGGTAAGCGGTGTATAGAGAATCAAAGCTTTATTTTTATTCCATCCAGCTCTTTGCTTATGGACTTTAAGATTGAAAGATTGTAATGTTTTCCTTCTTTTACCACCCTAATTACTGTGGTTGCAAGCTCTTCAATGAGAGGTAGCACGTAGGGTTTGCTCTTGCCTAAGACATCTATGTTGATAAAATAGATGGCTATCCTCTCTTTATGTCCAACCCACGAAAGGATGGTATTTGCGGTAGCAAGGGTTTCTCTCTTAGTCTCAGCAATTGTAAAAATTTTTTCTATTCCCAAAACTGGATTAATTACAACTCTCTCCTTTTCTTTAAAATATGGTTCTGCTATCTCTTTATATTGTCTTTCTTGAACTGTTGCTTCTTTTACTTCAATACGACCAAGAATATTGCCAACTTCCAACCTTCCTCCTATTTTTATGACATCAACATTCTCCAGAATACTAACATCCAAATCAGCTAGCTCCATTTGTGTTTTATACAAATATAATGTGTCCAAAAAGTCGTCTACAAGTACTGGATATCCCTTTTCCTTTGCCCATCTTATTATGTGGTAAACTCCCAAATACGGGACTCCATGTGAGTCATATTCAACCAGCACAGTTTCTCCAGCTTTAATATTATTCCAAATGTGAGACATTATCGAGTTACTGCATATCATTATAAATCTCCTCTGCATAACTATCAATTATTCGCTTTTAAGATTTTTGATAATTGTACTTTAGTGAACTCTTATTATCATGAATGCATGTAATTTAGGAACCTTGTTGATATTTTATCATTGAGTTTTCCTAAATACTCAAGTGCATAAAGTCTCTTGCTATGATGTATCCATAATCCCTGACCTTATCTTCAAGTTCCTCGTGGGTGTAATTGCTGTGGCTTATATGGGTGAAAACAGTTTTCTTAGCATTAACAAGCTGAGCAAATTTTATAGCATCATCAACACCTAAATGCGTCTTTGGAATGCTGTACTTATGAGTCATTTCACATATTAACAAATTAGCCCCCTCTATTTCGTCTATCAGCTCTTTATTCTCTAAAATCTCTGGACCAGTATCTCCAGTTATCACTATTTTTCTCTTTTCAATTTCCAAAATAAACCCTCCAGCTATATCTATGGGGTTGTGGATTACTTGAAAATGCTTTACTTTAAAAATCCCGAAGTTGTACCATTTTCCAAAGTTTAATGGAACATATTTCCACTTTCTTTCTCCTAAGAAAAGCTCTTGTAGATGTTTTGCAACTTCTAGGGCTTTTTCATGAGAATAAAATGTAATTTCTTTAAATATCTGCAAATCTGGGAGACCAAATACGTGATCAAAGTGTGCGTGAGTTATGAAAACCTTCCCAATTCTGAGGTTCAGATGTTCCAGATGATAGTGTAGATCTGGACTGGGGTCAATCAAAGCTCCAATTTGAGGGATGTATAAAGAAAATCGAGTTCTTTTATATTGGGGATATTTCCTTGCCCTAATGCAGTTTTCACAGCTGCACAAAGGCTTTGGAGTTCCACTATAGGAGCCAGAACCTAAAATTATAATCCTCACTACACACCACCCATTAGCTTTTTCCAATATTCATTGTTATTAACTATAATCCACCATTTTCTAAGTTCCTTTCTTTTTTCCTTGTAGTCTGGATGAAATTTCTCAACAACTCTCCAAAAATCTTTGCTATGATTAAGCTCAATGAGATGGGCTAGCTCATGAGTGACAACGTAATCAATTAGTTCATCTGGTAAAGCTACTAAAGCTAAATTTAGAGCTAAATTTCCCTTTGAAGAACAACTCCCCCACTTGTTTTTGTGCTTTCTTATAAAGATCTTTTTTGGAGTCTTTCCAATTTTGGTGGTTCTTTCCTTGATTATTTTTCCAACTTTGTTCCTTAACTCTTTTTTGAGAAATCTTTCAAGGTTTTTAAGTGTAGAGACGAAGATTGTGTTCCCAACTATTTCTGTCCTTTTCCCCTCTTCAACTTTGTAGAACTTACCAAAAACAGGGAATCCGATATTTGCGTTCCTTTTATGCTTATCAATTTCCTCTAATCTCTTTAAAATCCAATCTGATTTTAGTCTTAAAACATTCTCAACGTTCTTTCTTGGTGCCACAATCCTTAAAATTCCCTCGGGAAGTACATAGATTCTAACATATTTAACTGGTCTAATCACGACTTCATACTTTATGCTTCTTCCGTTTAGAGTAACTTCATTCATAAAATTATTTTATTGTGAGACAAATTTATAAGCTTAGTTGATATTGGAGCAAGATAGCCAACAGTTACTCCCACAGTAGATTTTTTATTAAGGGACGAAGTTTTGGATGAACATATTCTCCGTTCTCAATAATTTTTATTCCATCTCCAATTACTGTTGGATTTAGGCAGATTCCATCTGTATGGCTTTTTGCTGAACCTACTTTTCCTTTAAAGCTTTTTGCTTGGTTTCCTAAACCCCATTCCACTGCGCCCCACACTCTTTCGTCTTCTAAAATATTTCCAGTGAGCTTTGCTCCAGGATTGCATCCGTAAGAAATGTGGGCTATTCTAAACATGTTTGGATCATTAAAACCTTTTAACCATCTTTCAAATATCTTTGCCTCTATTCCTCCTTCTATTCTCGTAATGGTTCCCTCTTCGATCTCTAATATAATTGGTTCTTTTAATATTCCTAACTCTTGCGGGGGCCACACAGAGCCATCAAAAACTATCGTCCCGTTTATGGTTTCTTCTATTGGTGCCCAGTCAACTTGTCCAATAAGCATATAGTCTCCAGGTCCTTGGACATCCCCTTCAGTAAAAACAGGTCTTCTTAGGTCGTTTTCAAATTCAACATCTGTTCCTGCAGGAGTTGTAATTCTCATTTTCCTTGTATTTCTTGTAATTTCTGCTAAAATTTTTTGGAATTTGAGTAGTTGGGGAATATTTACCATTCCTATGGTTCTCACAATCATATCACTTGTCATTCCAACTAAACAGATATAACGAACAGTTCCTTGAGCCATTACGCTGTCCCAAGGTGTAGAATAAAGAAGCCAACTCTTATTGAATTCTATCCACACGTCTGCATTTTTCAAAGCAGCCTCTAAAGGTTTTAGGGGTAAGTAAGGATCAGCAGCTTTTCCAACATGAGGAGGCATTGAGTACCAAAGAACTAGAGGTTTTGCTTTTAAAATCTTAACAGCTTTTGCGGTTGCTTCAACTACATGCCAATCACTTCCAGTATCTGCAGTTATGACTACATTTTCATTCTCTTTAATTTTTAGAATATCTTTTGCTAGCTTATATGCTGCTTCTTGGACTTCTAGTGAGAGATTCATTTTTAATCACCTACTGAGAAAAGGTTTAGCTCTATGATATCTTCTAACACTTTAATTGCAGCCCCAACTGGGTCGACTATTGGAACATTGGCTGATTTTTGGAGTTCTTTAGCAAATCCCGCTAATCCAGTGCATCCAAGTATTACAGCATTTGCTCCATCTTTAACGACTTTAGCAACTTCCTTTTTAAGAAGTTCAATGGTATAATCTCTATCGTTATTTATTTCAGGAACAGAGAGGCTTATGCCTTTAATACTTACAACTTTGTTTTCCATCTCATATCTTGCTACTAATTCGTTGAATAATGGTGGTGCTGTCTTAGAAACCGTCACAATACCGATCTTTTTTCCAATTGTAGAAGCAATTGCTAAAGAGGCTTGACACGGTCCTATTGTTGGTGTTTTAATCAAAGAGCGTATTACCTCAACTCCTGGATCAAGACAACAATTCACTATTATTCCGTCATATTTCTCATGAAGTTCTAAGGCTTTCTTTACAACATGTGGAATTACTCCTACTTCTGCCTCTCTCGTCTCAATAGATTCTGGGCCGTTATCTAAACTAACTACATCAATCTCAGTGTTTGAAGAAGCAAAGCTTTGATAAATCTTTTTATCGGACTCATTCCATTTGTCTGTTCCGACGGGATTTATAATTAAAATTCGCTTTTTCATAATTCCACCTCGATAATGGTAGAAAAGGAGACGTTACTTTTCCCCATGTTTAAGTTCAATTGGCATGTACTCTATATCCAGTCCGAGATATTTTGGTCCAAATACTTCTAGACCCTTGGGAGTTCTCCATATTTCTGGCGCTGGAAATCCAATAACGGCATATTCTTTTCCTTCTTGAATGTTTGGATTCGTGACAGGTGCTCCGTCTAATGTTAAAACACTAATTAAATCTGGAATTGTGACATCTACTTCACCATTTCTCCAAGAGATTAAGTTTTCATTTTTGAACCAAATTTTGTATATTTCTCCTTTGAATTCATCAATTCCCTCAAGCTCAAATTCACCAATGGTAAAACCATTTTCATCTTTCCAACCTGACTTCATTGCAACACCTTTAAAGAGTAAGAATCCATTTCCAGCTGTTATAAGTGCATTAATTACGTCTTCCCCTTTTTCTTTTGCAATTCTCATGGCTCTTCCTATTTTTAGGGTGTAGCTAATGGCGTTTTTTACAATCGAGTCTTTGATGTCTCTTCCTTTTATTGGATGGGATGTCACCCCTACATTGGTTTCTATTGTAGCTGCTATGGCTCTAACTATTTTTTCTGCTTGAAAATCGTTCTTAACCTTGGAAATAACTATTTCGTCTCCAAATGGTGTTACAACTGAAAATGGCGTCATTTTAAGACCCATTATATAGAATGTGGTGTGTTGTAATTCTGGAACTGATCTTCCAGCAGGATCTCCGTCAATTATTGGGATTCCAAGTTTGGCAGCTGTTGCCAAGGCTACCGCTGTATTAGCACCACCAAGTTCAGTAGAAATCACGCCATAAAACTTTTCTCCTATATATTCTTCAAGCAGTCTAAATGACCTTGCAGCTTCTCCATCTTCATAAACGGACTCTATCTTTCCTCTAGTTAAGGAACCAACAAAGTATGGTGTTGCAACTGTTTTGTTATCTGGTATCTCATCCAAACTTGCTAAAAGGAATTTTCTTCCTTTCTTTACCTCTTTTTTAATTAGTTCCCATCCTTCTTTTGGATCTCCCCCACCACCAGTTCCTAAAACTGTACATCCATCAATTATATCTCTTAAATCTAATTCGTTTAGTTCTCGAACCATTTTTTCACCTCCCAGCAAATAGTCCCCGTTTTCCATGTCTTAGAATAAAAGATAAGGAGCGTGCAACAGAATAAGTAATTAACAATGGTTCTAAAACTGGGATCTGGTATTCTTTCCAAATCTCCTTCTTTAGCCTTTCAGCAATGCTGCTAAATCCGGTACATCCTAAAACTACTACATCAGCTCCATCTTCTATTGCCTTTACACATGCTTCTTTTGTCACGTTATAAAGCTTTTCCTCTCCAGACATGATCTCTTTTACAGAGAATTTTACTTTTCTTACCGAAATCAGTTTTTCAAAAAGACCATATTCTCTAGTTTGCATTCTAGTCCAAGATATTACATTATCTCCCGGTCCTATAACAGAAAAATCACCTAGCATAGCTGCAATGTGCATGGTAGTTTCCCCAGCTCCAAAAACTGGAATATCAAGGTTTTCTCTAAGCTCAAAGAGACATGGATCTGCAAAACAATTTATCACAATTGCTCGAGCGGTTTTGGGTATCAATTCTTTTAAGTTTTTCAGAATTTCTGCACATCCCCAAGTTTTTTGATAGAAGCTCTCTATAGTCTCTGGACCTTCTTTTAAAGAAACTACTTTGAACTTGTCTGTTGGATAGTATTTTAAGAGATAATTTTCAACATTCTTTTCAAAATATCCTTTTATTGGGTCTAAAATCACTATCATCTAAATCTCCCCCGCAAAATGACATCTAACAAGATGTCCTTCCTTAACTTCAATTAGCAAGGGTTCCTTTCTTTTGCAAATCTCCTGTGCATAGGGACATCGTGTATGAAAAGGGCAACCAGCAGGTGGATTTAAGGGACTTGGAATTTCTCCTTTAATTACGATTCTTCTCCGTTTACTTTTTTGCTTTGGATCTGGCACAGGTATTGATTGTAAGAGCATTCTAGTATAGGGATGGAGAGGATTATCAAAAACTTGTTCAATTGTTCCAAGCTCTACAATCTTTCCAAGATACATTACTCCGACTCTATTGCTTAAATATCTAACAAGACCAAGATCATGTGAGATGAATAAATAAGTCAATTTCTTTTCTTTTTGTATTTTCTCAAGCAAATTTAGTACTTGAGCTTGAACAGAAACATCTAAAGCTGAAGTAGGTTCATCTAAAACCAAGAACTCGGGTTCTAATGCTAAAGCTCTAGCAATAGCAACCCTTTGACATTGACCTCCACTTAATTCATCAGGATACTTACTTGCATGCTCCTCACTTAAGCCAACACTTTCTAAAAGCTCTAAAACTCTATCTTCAATGTTTTTGTAGTTATACTCTTTTAAAGGCTCTGCAATTATGTCGAACACTGTCATTCTTGGGTTTAAAGAGGAATAGGGATCTTGATAAATCATTTGCATTTTAGGCTTTATTTTTTTAAGTTCTTCTTCTGAAAGTGCTGTAATCTCTATGTCATTGAAGAAAACTTTTCCATCTGTTGGTTCATAAAGTCTTAATATTGTCCTTCCAGTTGTAGATTTTCCACTTCCACTTTCTCCGACTAAAGCGAAAGTTTCTCCATCGTTTATTATAAATGATACATCATCAACGGCTTTTAGATAAAGCGTCTTTTTTCTAATAAAGCCTTTAGTTATTGGAAAATATTTCTTCAAATGCTCAACTTTAATCATCAGGATTCCCTCCATAAAGATGACACGCAACAAAATGGCTTTCTTTATATTCTACAAGTGCTGGCTTCTTTAGTTTACAGCTATCTCTTACAAACTCACACCTTGGATTGAACCTACATCCACGTGGAGGACTTATTAAGCTCGGAACTTGACCTCTTAGTGGTTTAAGATGCTTTTTGTACCTTGGATCTGGAATTACTGAAAGTAAGCCTTGAGTGTAAGGATGTAGGGGATTTTCGAAGAGTTCTTCTGTATCTGCGATTTCTACAATATTCCCAGCATACATGACCCCAACTCTATCACAACTCTCTGCAACAACTCCTAGATCATGGGTAATTAGCAAAACGGAGAATCCAAGCTCCTCTTTTAAGTTTAAAATTAAATCTAAAATCTGTTTTTGAATTGTGACATCTAAAGCCGTTGTAGGTTCATCTGCAATTAAAAGAGAAGGATTTGAAGATAATGCCATTGCAATCATTACTCTTTGCCTCATGCCGCCACTTAGTTCGTGTGGATAAGAATTTAAGATTCTATCAACATCAGGCAATCCAACTTCTCTTAAAAGTTCTTTAGCTTTTTTATAAGCTTCCTCTGTATCTATTTTATTATGCGTGGTTATTATGTCTATCATCTGTTCTTTGATCTTAAAAAGGGGATTTAAGGAAGTCATGGGGTCTTGAAAAATTATTGAGATTTCTTTCCCCCTTATTTTTCTCATTTCTTCTTCTGATTTTTTAAGCAAATCTTTACCTTTGAAGATTATTTTTCCTGAAATTTCTGCATTTGAAGGTAAAAGCCTAAGAATACTCATGGCAGTTACACTCTTTCCACAGCCTGTTTCTCCAACTAAACCAAATACTTCTCCCTCATATATCTTTAAATTAACTCCATTTAATACCTTCACGAGTCCCCAGAGGGTTCTAAAGTTAACGTAGAGGTTTTCTATTGACAAAAGTTCCTTCATAGGAACTTCCTCCTTAATCTTGGGTCCATAATTTCCCTTAAGGCATCACCAAGCAGATTAAAAGCCATAACTGTGATGAATATAGCCAGACCAGGAAAAACTGGATACCACGGATAGTTAAGGAAGTATTCCTTTCCTTCGCTTACCATTAAACCCCAATCGGGTGTTGGAGGTTGAACGCCCAAACCAAGAAAGCTTAAAGCTGCAGCTTCAAGTATTGCTGAACCAATGTCCATTGTAGCCTGAATTATTAGTGGAGAAATGGAGTTTGGAAGTACATGTCTGAATATAATTTTCCATTCGCTTATCCCCATTCCTTTTGCAGCTTCAACATAAGGTCTTTCTTTTATTGAAATTGCCATTCCTCTAACAAGTCTTGTATACCATGGCCACCAACTTATAGATAGAGCAAGAATTGCATTAATAAGGCCTCTTCCAAGAGTAGTGGCAATTAGTAAAGCTAAAAGCAAGGGTGGGAAGGCTAGAAATATGTCTGTTATTCTCATTATTATTAAATCAATTTTTCCACCATAATAACCAGCTATTAACCCTAGGGGGAGTCCTATTAATATTGCTAATAAGACTACTGAAAAGCCTATAAGTAAAGAAGTTCTTGAACCATAGATTACTCTGCTAAGTATATCTCTTCCTAAGTGATCAGTTCCAAAAAAGTGCTTAGAGCTTGGTGGTTGTAATCTCTCTTTAAGATTTGGTTCTCCCTTTGCTTGCTCGGGGTAAGGGGCTAAGAGTGGTGCAAATATTGCAATGAATAAAAGGATTAAAATAATCATCAAGCCTACAACCGAAAGCTTATTTCTAAAGAGTATCTTAATGAACTCTTTTTTCCTCATTTTTCTCCCTCACAACTGAATTCTTGGGTCAAGGCAAACTTGAATCAAATCAACAATCAAGTTTATGAAAACATAGGCAGTTGCAGCAACAATCGTAACACCTAAAACTGCTGGATAATCCATACTAAGAATGGAGTATGCCGCATATCTTCCTAAACCGGGCCAATTAAAGATTAATTCTACCAAAAATGCTCCAATTAGTGTATATGCAAAGGATAAACCTATTGTAATTAAAGCTGGTGCAATTGCATTTTTTAATGCATATTTGAAGTAAATCCTCTTTTTTGGTAATCCATAAGCCCAAGCGGTTCTAATATAATTCTCTTGCAAAACTTCAATCATCATCGATCTCACTTGTCTTGTTATCAGCCCAATTGGGTACATGGCAAGTGTTATCGCTGGGAGTATCATATGCTTAAGTACATCAACAAATACTACAAAGTTCCCAGTTACAAGTGAATCAAATAAGTAAAACCCAGTAATCACCTTTAGTGGATGTTCAAGCATTGTTATTGTGTCCACTCTTCCTGCAAGAGGAAGTAGATGTAAATATTTGAAAAATATTAATTGTAACACGATTCCAAACCAAAAAGTTGGTAGAGATACTCCACTTATTGCTAATACTCTACTTAAGTTGTCCAACCATGAATCCTTTTTAACAGCGGAATAAACTCCGAGAGGGATACCAATTAAGATTGCAATGAACTCAGCAAATAGAATCAATTCAAAGGTTGCAGAAAAAGCAGATTTTAAATCTTGAGCTACTGGATTGTGAGTTCGTATTGATATCCCTAAATCTCCATGGAGAAGACCAACAAGGTAGTAATAATATTGTTTTATCAATGGCTCATTCAAATGTAGCTCCTCTCTAGCTTTCTCAATAGCTTCTACCGTTGGATGTGCACCCACCCATAATGCTGCAGGATCAGAAGGGATAACTCTGGAAATAAAAAATACAATTGTAACAACACCAAAAATCACAAGTATTGAAAGCATGAGTCTGTAAGCGATGTATTCTTTGAGCTTCATTTTTATACCCCCTGATTAAATAAAAAATAAAGATAAGGCTAAGATCTCTTGTGTAGGTCGTAGAAGAACACTACTTGTGGATATCCTGGGTTAGATTCAAATCCGACTATACTTTTGTGGATGACATACACATCGTCGGGGTTATAGAAGAAAATTGCCGCTGCATCTTCGACTAGTATTTCTTCTGCTTTTTTGTATAATTCTTTAGCTTTTTCTACATCAGTACCTTCAAATGTTACAGCTTCATCAATCAGTTTATCAAACTCTGGATTACAGTAATAGCATAGGTTAAAGTTTATTGTTTCTTCACAGTGAAACATGTTAAAGAGGAAATCGTATGGTGTTGGATAGGTTGGCCACCAGTAGAAGATAAGGATATCTTGAGCTTTTTGTGGATCACTTTTAGCTAAAGCCCATTGTTGCTCCCAGTTCATTGGTCTAATTTCCAACTCAATTCCTAATTTTGACCATTCTGCCTTGAGAAGCTCAGCAACTTTTTTCTCAGCTTGATCGCCTTGAGTATACGTTAACACAAGCTTAAATCCACCATTAGGATATCCTGCTTCTGCTAAAAGTTCCTTAGCTTTGTCAATATTGTGCTCATAAGTTTTCATGTCCTCAAAATAACCCAACATTCCTTTTGGAATTGGACCCTTTGCTATTGAGCCGTAGCCATGTAAAACATATTCTACAATCTGATCATATGGAACAGCATAACTTAGTGCTTGTCTAACAAGTTTGTTGTCTAAAGGTGGTTTTTTCGTATTTAGCATTCCATACAATTCTTGATAAGAAGGAGTTTGCTTAACGATAACATTTGGATCTTTCTGAAGTTTTGGTAAGTCATCCAATGGTAAGTCTCTTGTAATGTGTATTTCCCCACTAACAACCATTTGTTCTCTTAAAGATGAATCTGGGACAATCTTTATTATTGCAACATCAAATTGATCCTCTTTCCAGCCTCCCCAATACTCGTCAAACTTTTTAAGGACGACTTCAGTTTTTGGATCATATTTCTCTATCATATAGGGTCCAGTTCCTGCATCATGACCTTGATTGAGGTAGTCTGCTATGGCATTATCATCACCAATTTTTGAAAGTTCTTTGCTATCCATTATATAAGCACCATAAGCTGAAGAGGCTATTAACGGTAAGTTTGCTGGATATTTCAGCTTAAACTTTATAGTATAGTCATCTAAAATCTCAATTTTTTCAATAGGATCCCATATAAAAGCTGGTCCTTGTCCCATTCTTATTGTTCTTTCAATTGACCATTTAACATCTGCAGCTGTCATTTCATTTCCACTATGAAACTTTACTCCTTTTCTTAAATGAAAAGTCCATTCAGTCCCATCTTCATTGCTTTCCCATGAAGTTGCAAGCCATGGCTTTAATCCCTGTGGAGTATATTTAACTAAGCACTCATAGACATTGGCGAGTGTAACTATTGAATTAGAAAACTCTGTACTAGGATCTAAGGTTATCATCTCACTTCCATATCCGTATATTACAACATTAGTGGTCTTTTTTTGTTCTGTTGTTTCAGAAGAAGGAGTGGATGTCTTTTCTCCACTTATACAACCACTTGCTACAATACCTAATACAATTATTAAAGACAAAGCCAAGCCAACTAATATTTTTTTCATTTTTACATTCCTCCACTACTTATCTATAGTTGCAGCCAAATTTTTACATATTGTAAGGTATGTTGTCATTTTTTGTCAGATTGACAGCTTTATGAGACATCTAGTTTAAGTTCTTGTATTTTTTACATACTTGTATCATGTATATGTAGTGAATTTTTCAAACTTGTATATGTACATTTAACATATTTAATAATATCTGTTCAAATTCTTCACAAGTATATGATAAATTTGTTCATCTATAGGGGTTTAATATTAAACACCATGAGGATTTACAGATTTGTCATTTTTGAACGACTAAAAACATTAAAGAATTAAAAATGGTAGTAATGCATAATTATGTACTCTAAACATGCTTGTATTTCATTGGTTTTGTAAAGAGTTTTGGACTAGAGACCGCTGGAAGAACTTTGTATTCTGCGATTATTTTCCGCCCTATTAAAAAGTCTTCAATTGTTTTCTTGAGTTCTTTAAAATCTTTATCAAAGAACTTTATCACGATATCATACTCTCCAATGTATTCATCGACTTCAAATACCTTTGGATTATTCACGGCTTCTTGAATAAACGCTTTGATCTCTTCCTTTTTTGAACTTTCTTTAAATTTTATTATAACATCTGCAGAGGCTAGACCAAATTCCTCAAAGATTAGAAGACCAATAACTTGAAGATAGCCTTTTTCTTGTAGTGCAAGTCTTCTTCTCCTTGCTGTTGGAGTAGAAACTCCAACAATCCTAGCTAATTCTGTATCTGGAAGTCTCCCATTTTCCCTTAATGCCAAATATATCATTACATCTATGTCATCAAGTTCCCCTTTGCTTATCTGCTTCCAAAACTCAATTTCCTTCCTATCCCATTTCTTATCTTGCAAATTAATTTTGTTCATATTGTTCCCTCCTTTAAATACTAATGATAAGAATAATAACAACAGATATATAAGGTTTTAAATACAGCTATGAAACATCTGAACTCTTGTTTAAATTTCAATCTGTGCCTGCTATAGTTATTGCTATCAAGACTATTTTCCATCCAATTTGAGTTCCATGTTCATTAAAGTATGGCAAAATTCTTACTCCTACATGTCTGTATTTCTCTTTAAAGTTTTCACGCAATTTTTCAGCTATTTTCTGTAATTCCTCCTTTTCAATACTTACATTGTTTATTATAAACTCTACAATCTTTTTCATTTTCTCTCCTCTTTTATTATTTTGGCTAGCTCTCGAGATAACTCGTCTAAGAAGTTAACAAAAGCTTCTTCATCGTACATAACTAAATCTTTCTTCTCCTCAATTAATTCCTGTAATTTTAGAATTTGCTCATTAGCCTTTCCTTCTTTTTCCATGATATCTATTAGTCTTGAGGCGGCATCAACTAATCTGAGAGGACCATAGAGTATTGGCTCATCAACACAACCTCTGGCACTCGTAATTAAAAATGCTAAAAGCTTAAAGTGATCATCTGTTAAAATGTTCTCCAAACTTTTCAATGTGAACCACCTCCTTCAAAGGTCTTCTTTTTGGAGGTTTGGGCATAAATTTGGGATAACCTACGCTAATGATCAGCACAGGCTCAACATGGTCTGGAACATCTAAAAGCTCCTTCAATGCAAGTTTGTTAAATGAAACTACTGGACATGAACCTATACCTAATGCATAAGCTGTTAACATCATATTTTGTGCAGCCATTGAAATATCCATCAAAGCAGTCTTTACTCCCAATTTTCCACCTCTTTTTGCCCGTTCATGATTTATACAGAGAATTATTAAAGCAGAAGGATTTCCAAAGAGTCCAGGGGATATTAATTTTATTTTTTCTATTGTGCCTTTATTTTTAACTAAAATAAATTCCCAAGGTTGAATGTTACTCCCACTTGGCGCCCAAACTCCAGCTTCAAGAATTTTCTTCAAGTCTTGCATCGGAATGTCCTTGTCTTCAAATTTCCTTATACTTCTTCTTCCTCTAATAGCTTCAAATATTTCCACCACACCCACCTCAAATTCTTTTTTTAGAGTGGGGCTCTCTAAAGCTTAGTTTGCTATGAGGTAACCCCAACCTTACTAAATCTTCCGCTATCTTTAGAGCAACTAAACCTGGTTCAATTACTGGAATACCGAGTCTTTGTTGAAGTTCTTTGCCTATACCAATAAGACTACCACAACTTAATATTATCAACTCGGCTCCATCTTCTTCTATAGCCTTCTCAGATTCTTCCAAAAGCTGTTTCTTTATTTTTTCCATATCTTTTACAATATCCAAAACCAAGAACTTTGTTATTCTTATTGAGGCAAGCTTGCTTTCTAAACCGTAAATTTTAATTGCATCATACGTCTTTCCTTTTGAATTTTCATCTCCAACCCCTACAATTGAAAACTTTCTTGCAAGCATGGAAGCTACATGAAGGCTTGCTTCCCTTATTCCTACCACTGGAATTTTAAGCTTCTCTTTTATTGCAAATAATCCTGGGTCACTAAAACAATATATGATCACGGCATCATAGCCTTCTTTCTCAGCTTTTTCTGCTTCCTTTAATGTTTCCAATTCAGCCCATGCTATATCATAGTATTGCTCTATTGATTCAGGACCTCTTTTTAGATTTACCACGGTTATTTCAGTATCTGAGTCTTTGATTTCTTCATAGGCCTTCTTAATCTTCTCATTCCAAACATGAGTGGAAACTGGTACAATTACCTTTATTCTCATTTTTCACCCTCAAGCAATGCTACAGCAGCAAATATCTTTGCATCTTCTACCAGATTCTCTATCTTGGCGTATTCATTTACTTGGTGTGCTGTCTCATCTACCGTACTCCAGACTGCTGCTGGAATTCCAATTTCTCTAAAGAATGTTGCAAAAGTCCCTCCTCCAATTCCTCCAACTCTAGGTGAGATATTCCTTAGTATTTTGAGAGCCTTTACGAGCAATTTTACAATCTCAGAATCTGGAGATGTAGGCAAGGGGGCTTTACTCTTTCTAAGTACGTTAATCTCAATCTTAGCACCATACTTCTCTTCAAAGGTTTTCGCTAACTCATGTATATCTTTAAGAATCTCATCTAAGTCATGCTCTGGAAGAACACGACAATCAAAGTAAATTATATCTTCTCCGGGAATTATGTTTATCGCATCAACGTTCTTCTCTTTTTTTGTAGGCTCAAAAGTACTTATGGGCGGATCAAATAGGTCATTTTTATCTGAATATTTTTCATAAAGCATATCATGCAAAGCTGTGGCAAATCTCATTCCAACTAAGTGGGCGTTTATTCCCTTCTCCGGACTCATGGCGTGAGTTTGTTTACCAATCGTTTTTACTTGAAATGCTAGCCTACTCTTCTCTGCAACTTCAATAAATGAACCATCCGAGTTACCTGCATCAGGGACTAAGACTAGGTCGTTTTTTCTAAACAACTTTGGATGGTTTTTGATTAGCCATTTTAATCCGTACTTGCTTCCTGTTTCTTCGTCACTAACAAATGCTAGGATTATTGTTCTTTTTGGTCTTATTCCCAAGTTCATTAAAGCTTTTACTGCATAAAGCGAGGCAACCAAGCTTTGCCCGTTATCCTCACTTCCCCGCCCGTAAATTTTTCCATCCTTCACAACTGGCTCGAAGGGTTTTGTAACAGTCCAACCCTCGCCTGGGGGAACAACGTCTAAGTGTGTTAGAATCCATAATCTTGGGCTTTTTTCGCCTTGTTCACCATAATAGTAAGCTAGGATGTTTGGTCTTACCCCGTTTTTAGCCCTAGGATCAGGAGCATCGTAGCGTTCAATCTTATCAAAACCCCAATCCCTAATTATTTCTAAAAGCCTCATAGCCTTATCATACTCTCCATTTCCACCACTCTCAGGAGCAATTGCCGGAACCCTTATCAATTCCATCAAGGTATTAACCATCTCATCCCCAAGCCTCTCAACCTCCCAAGAAACCTCAGCCAAAACACCACTTTCCATATTTTCTTCCCCCACCTAACATTTGTTATATCTGATTTGTAAGATTTGGCAAAATAATTAGATAGAAAATTACATTTTCAGGTCTCTAGCTAACTTTGCCAAATCTTCTGGGTAAATTACTTTTCCTTTATCCATTATCTGAACATCATCTATCCACACTGAAGAGTTTAAGCAAATACCATCTGTATGAGAAGCTGCTGGAATTCCTCCTGGAATATCAGGGACTAATCTTGGCCCAATGTTGCCTATTCCCCATTCTGTAGCTCCCCAAACTCTTTCATCTTCTACTATATTTCCCGTGAGCTTAGCTCCTGGATTGAAACCATATGAAATGTGAGCAAGTTGATACATGTTTGGATCATTAAAACTCTCAAGCCATGCTGCAAACTCTTGAGCATCTTTTCCTCCCTCAATATTAACTATTCTCCCCTTTTCGACTTCTAATTTTATAGGTTCTTTAAGTAGTCCTATTGGGGGATAAACTGAGCCATCAAAAACTATTGTCCCATTTATCGTCTCTAGCTTTGGTGTCCAACTTATTTGTCCTGGTAACATTTCATAAGTTCCTTTAGGAACGTAGCCAGAGTGGACTATTGGAGGCCTTAATGGGTGATTTTCAAACTCAACATCTGTTCCTGCAGGAGTTGTAATCCTCATTCTCTTTCCTTTTGCTGTTATTTCAGCAATCTTATCTAAAAATTCAGAAAGCTTTTTCATATCAACTTTTCCAATAACACGAACCATCATGTCAGGATTCATACCTACCAAACAGATATACCTTAATTCTTTGTTTTCTTTTATTACCGTATCAAATACTGTAGAATAAAGTATCCACTGATAGTTAAATTCAATCCAGACATTAACTTCCCTCAATGCCCCAATTAGGGGCTTTTGGGGTAACATCGGGTCAGCTGCTTTTCCAACTCCATCTGGTGTTGCAATCCATATAACCATTGGCTTTGCCCCTGTTTCAAAAACGGCTCTTGCAGTAGCATTTACAACCTCTTCACTAGAGAGAGTGTCTGCTGTTATAGCGACTATTTCATTTGGTTGAACATCAAGAATGTCTCTCACAAGTCTTCGAGCTGCTAAACCCAGTTCGAACTCATATACCCTCATTCTTAATCCTCCACTACTTGTTTAACACAAAAGATTTAAACAAAAAAGAAAAGGATTTACAAGGGATATTCTCACTTCTTTCCAAGTCTTAGCGTTGATGTGAAGAAGCTAACCAATGTTGACCCTGCTATCAATCCGGCACCTAATACATATAGAGCTTGTTGCCCTTCTTCCTTGTATATATGCCTTACAAGTAGTCTTATACCTATAGCTACTAGAACTGTTACACCTGCTATTGGGTACTTTATTAGTAATCCTGTGGCAAATAGAATACCCAATTGCCTATCTGGACCACCGATTGCTTGTACTATAGCTCCAGGTATAGCCCACATGAGAAGGTATTTTGCTATTTGGGGACTTGCTCCTGCTTCTATCGTAGCAACATATACCCTATCTACTGGAGGTACGAGATCTTGAAGGAGATAGTACTTAGCAAATATTGCAACCATAATTGCAGCAACAATGAGTCCTGTTAGTTCTGCAAAGTATTGTTGTTTTCTTCCTTCCAATTCAAATTCCTTGTCCTTTCCTTCTCCTCTAATTATCCAACCTGTCTTTAGATCATAACCCATATCAGCAAAAGCTGGACCTGTTGATGCTGTGTATCCCACTAATAGTCCGAGAGCAGGGGCTGGGAATCCCATTAGTACACCTAATATAAGGAATATAAGAGCTGTGGCAAATGCTGGGAACCAGCCTGCGTGCATTGCTGATAATCCAACTATCAATTCTGATACAATGGCTGCAGCAGCTGCAAATATTATCCACCAAATGAACTTTCCAGCAGGCATACCTGTGTATAATCCTCCCATTAGGGCGAGAAGTAATGCTACTCCAAGGTATAAAGCAAATCCGCGACTTAGTCCAAATCTTATATCTGCCTCTGTTCTTGTGAATACATACCCTTCTGATTCTTCCTCGTTCATGGATTTTCTCTTTTTGGATATTATGAGAAGTATTTGTATCAAGGCTACAAGTCCCGCACCAATCATTATACCATGTGGGGCATAGTATTTGTTGATGTCTACACCAAATAATTGAACTGAGTACCCTCTCACGATTAGACCAATACCGAACATGGTTAATGCCCAAATATTTCCAATCCATGCAACACCAGCTATATCAGCAGGGATTTTGAAGAAAAATCTTACTACTGATCCTGCTATTATTCCATATACTAAAAGCATAGCTCTTTTTCCTTTTTTAGCAGCAGCTATTAGGGTCTCTGCAGTAGCTATTCCTGGTGGCCATGGATTTTTGGCTGGGAATACCCTTGAATCAAAGAGCCAATACAACATTGTCATATCAATGATTGCTGCTAACGTAGCTCCTATGAGCATGGGTATAACAAGATCAGGTCTTTTAAGTAGCCAGGCAACACCTACGGGTAAGAAGATTGCATTTGCGGCTCCAAATGTGGCACCTGAAATTGCGGTTTGTACCAAGTTTTGTCTGTTTAAGTCTAAAAATTCTCTCAATATTGCTATTGGGATTCTCGCCACTAAGATAGCGATTAATGCACCAATAATGGAAGTGTTAGTTGAGATGCCCAAGCGTGTAATTAGCTCTAATCCTATTATAGCACCTAATACTGCCATTGCAATGTTCATTACTAAGATTTTCCCCTCAAATGCCGAGGGGTGTTTCTTTTTTCCAACTTCCTCCATCTTATCTCACCTACTAACTTAAACCATAAGTTTTCCATTTCTAAACAAATATTCTCCATCAATCAAAACAGTGGGTTCTATAATTATCCCATCCAAATGTATCGGAGCTTTTGTTAATCCACCAAAGCCGTAGTTGCTTCCTAATGCTATATGCACTGTTCCAAAAACTTTTTCATCTTCTAAAATGTTCCCGCTTATTCTTGCCTTTGGATTTGTGCCAATTCCAAATTCTGCGATATTTTTCGCCTCTTTCCCATATTTTGACAAAATTTTCTCCAATCTCTTTGCCTCATCACCTCCTTTAATTTTTTTAACAAAACCATCTTCGATGGTTAGCTTGATAGGAGAGGATAAAACTCCAATACTTGCCATAGAACCGTCTATAACGACCACACCATTGGCAGTTTCTTCCAAGGGAGCAATATATGCCTCGGCTCCAGGTAAGTTTCCACATTCTCCGGGTTTTCTATAAATTCCTGTGCTTCTTCTTGCTTTTCTACCTTTTATTGAAAATGTTAAATCTGTTCCCAATTTAGTTGTAATATGGACTTCCTCCCCGTTATCCAGAATATCAGCAATTTTGTTTGTTAATTCCAGAATTTCGTCATAATTAACATTCATTGTCCTAATGAATATTTCCTCTGTAATTCTAGGTAGAGTAGCTACTCTCACACCTTTTTCACAAGCTTCCTTCTTTGCTAAAGTATGAGTAATAGACTTAGATGTCGGAGCTAAAACGACATCTGCACTTTTCATAGCCTCTGCCACTGGTTTTGGAGGCTCTTGGCCGTGTATTTCCCTAGGAAGCATTTCCATGTAAATAGCCTCGGCTCCGAGTTCTTTCGCTTTAGCCCAAAGATGCACCCCAATATTTCTTTCCGGTTCATCTGTTACAATTAACACTGTTTCTCCTCTTTTTACACCCATACAGTCTCTTAATGCTATTTCACATGCACTGTAAAGCTCTTTATTTATTTCAAGGCGAAACATTAGCTTCCCTCCACTAATTCTCTAATAACGTGAGCCATCAAAGTTCTGGGAAGAAGAACTGGTTTTTTGGTAAGGTCTTTCACAATTTCCTTTGCTTTTAGATTGTATCCAATGCAATCCAAAACTATTAAATCACGGTCTTTCAAGGCTCTTGCAGCTTCTTTGATCTCTTCTTCTTTTCCTAGATATGGCGAAACAGCTAATATTTTAGTTTCTACGCCAGTATAGGACCATTTTTCTTTTGTTTCTTCAATTTGATCAGGAGAAGGTATAATAACCCCTAGTTTGCCTTGTGGCAATATTGACTCAACAACTTTTAGCAGAAGTAAAGAGGGCTCTATTAGGAGCTTTTTAGATTTCAATTCAGGAAATTCCCCTGTGCATAAAATACCAATAACGTCAACTTCCTTTTCCAATTTTTCAATGCATGTTTGCAGATGCTTAACTATTTTCTCCCTGCTTAGTTTGACTTGAGTTCCATCTCTCAGCCTTGTGACTAAAACATAATCTCCCTCTTTCGGAGCTAATTTTTGTATTTCTTCGAGAGTTAAATCATCTAAAGCTCCACATTCGATTATCTCAACATCTCCTAAAATTGGAGTCATTTCAGGAACAACATCTACTCTGGGAGACTGTCCAATAGTTACAAAACCTATTCTCACTCTTTTGCCCTCCCTAACGTTTGTAAATGTTTCATAGAACCGTAAAGCTCTACTAAGCGCTTAAACTCTTCTTCATCATAGAATTTCACTTTCCCTTTTCCAAATCCTTTAGCAACTTCAATACAAAATCTTGCAGCCTGATCTATATCAATCTCATGACTCGCCCCGCTTGCGCTTCCTGGTACTGCAACTTCAGAAGTTATTGCCACTCCAACAACAGGAGCATCCGTTGCCGTTGCCGGTTGCACTATGCTATTCAGGTGATAGATATCATTTCCATATGGTGTGATATCTTGCATAGTTATGGGCACAACTGCAGGAAGCTTTCCAGTGACAATTTGCATTATATCTAAAAGATCATCACTAACTTTTAGTATCCATCCTTCTTTTACTGTTGGCGTTATGGCGATTCCCTTGATATTAATGATTCTATTTCCTCTGGTAGTATCGATAGAAAGAATTGCATCCATTCTTGGATCAACTTCATACTTGTTCATTGTCGCAATATCTACAGGAGAACCCATAAAAGGAACTGGTTCATGAGGTTGAGTTGGAGCGTTAGGGCAGATGTGTGTTGCTATTATAACGTCTCCTTCTAAAATGTCTCCATTTCTTTTCATATCAGCAAGTTTTAGAGCTACAGAGATTGCTGTAACTGCACCATCTGCATCTGAAACAAGACCGATAACCTTTGGTCTAGCTCCAATACCGCCTAATCTACCAATTATGCCAAGAGTTGGTGCTGTTCCTCCTGAACTTTTCCCATTTTTTCCAGGAATTACAATTTTTATAAAATCAGTTGAACCTCTTGGACCCTCTATTGTTTTTACTTCTATATTTTCCAATCCCCTTTTCCCTAAGAATTCAGCTACCTTATATCCGCTTACATAAGCACTGTCTAAGAGTTCATAAGCCTCTATAATCTGCTTCAACATTTTTAGCACCTCAAACTACTATCTTTTTTCCTATTGTCTTTTCAACTTGTTTCAAAACATCAAGATCCTTAACACCTGCTCCGAGTAGAAGTTTTTCTTTGGGAACAACCAAAATAGCGACTTTTTGACCCTTTTTAATTTCAGCAGAGCTTAGGGGTAAAGAATTTTCAACATTGATTGTGACAATTAAGTCTGGAAATGTTCCAAGACGCCTTTTACCGGATTCTAAGGTCATATACTCATTCCAAAATGTTATTTCATATGTATCTCTTCTATTTCCTTCAATTAAAATAGAGCCTATATCAAATCCACCTCTCGTTTCAAGTGTGCAGTCTTTTACAACTCCATAATCAATGAATTTGCCTCCTAAATATTTGAGAATTTTATTTATCATTTCCTCGACATTATCTTTATGTGCTTGTATTATTTTACCAACTTCTATTGCTTGGGTTATTCCTCCAACTGCAGCATTCTCTTTAACGTATTCTGGGAAAATAGGATTTCTTGTAACTGCCACTAACCCACCAGCTTGAACCGCCGCTTCTCTAACCATTTTCGAGGCTTTTTCTAAGTTTCCTTTTACAAAAAGTTCAATATAGCATCCCTTCTTTTTATCACCTCCCACGGCAGTTTGAATGGAAGTATATTCTGGAAGTTTATGGAGTCCCATTGCTCCCATGATGCCTGTTGGATGCGCTCTCCCATCAGCTGGGGCATCGATAATAGGAATTCCAAGAATAGCAGATTGGATCCATCCGTTTATCGTTGAATATCCTCCGTTCTCTGAGGAAATTATTCCTCCAACTTCCATTTTTTCTATTTCAATCAAGAGTTCGGTTGATTTTATCATATGACTTGGCATAAGATACTTCTCTTTAGCGGCAGGTGCTCCAACCATAGAAGCAGTTACAATGAGAGAATCTTTTGGAACACTATCAATGTCTATTATAATAACATCTCCAAGCTCGATTGCAAGCTTTGCATCCCTTAGACCCTGCTTTAAATCTCCTCCACCGCCACCACCAAAAAATGCTCCTCCTAAAACAGCGGCTTCTGCTAATCTCTCATTTATTTTAAGCTTCATTTTTCTCCCCCCAAATATTTAATCTCTTTAGAGAATGTAAAGCAACTGTACCAGCTGCAATTACAGGGTCAATAATAGGTATCTCAACCCTTTTCTCAAGAATAGGAGCGATTTTTATTGTTGACATACCAGTGCATCCTAAGAGTATGACATCAACCCCTTTTTCTTTTAGTCGTTTTGCAGCGTTTATTGCCGCATTTTTTCCCAGTTCAGTCATTAGATCTAGTGTATTCGTTACTCCTTTTGGATGATCTTCTGCGACTAAATGATCTCCGAGAATTTCTTTAATGACCATTGGAGTTTCTTCAGTTAAATTCAATACACCAACTTTCTCTCCATACGCTAATGCCAAAGAAGATGCAGCAGAACCGGCACCTATCACAGGTATAGAAACCCTCTCTCTTACTTCTTTAACTCCAGGATCAGCAGCACAACTTATAATAATTGCATCAACACCCTCTCTTTCAAATTCTTTAGCCAACTCTATAATTTTTGGTTTTGCTATTTTTTCCGTTTTAGAATCGTAGATTCCTTGTGGTTGATTTTTAATACACTTACTAATGACCTTTAATTCGGGATATGCTCTCTCTATTATCCTCCCATGCACATTTAAAAGTTCTTCATCTGTTATAGTTAGAACTCTAATTAATCCAACTATGTACTTATGCATGCATATATCACCATCGAGTGTGAAACCATGATAGAATTTATCTATTATTGAACCAAAGTGTGGTTCAATGTTTTTGTTATTGGACTAATTTTTCATTAAAATTTAGTTCAATAATCTAAAAATTTAAGAACATAAAGATACCGAATAAGATATGATAATAGAAATTTAGGTCAAAGTTGAGGGAAAACAAATGAAGTTGTCAAAAAAAGATTGGGAGATAATTCGTCTACTTAAGAAGAATGGAAGAATAAGCGATGCTGAGATAGCTAGGAGGATTGGAATGTCAAAAACAGCGATCAGATGGAGGAGGATAAACCTACAAAAGCGCGGATGTCTTATGATATCTGCATATCTTAGATTTGACAAGGTTGGGTTTTCGTATGCCATCGTTTTAATTAAGTTAAAGGCTGATGCTTTGAGAGAGGATATTCTAAAATTTAAACAAAAGCTTATGGAAAATCCAAATGTTTTTGAAGCTTATGAAATAGCGGGAGACTACGATATACTTGCAGGATTTTTTGGTGAAGATGTGAACTCTCTTCATAATGTCATTGAAGATGCAGTACGAGGAGAAAAGGTTATCAATGACTACAAGATTCTTTTTGGTATTAAAACATTGAAAGGGCTTGAAGTCCCGTTTTATGATGCACTAGGTCTCTAATTTCATTCAAGACGAAGAAAGGCTAATAGGTAAGTAGATGTAATTATGAACTGTGTAAATGAATCTATGAATAATAGCTTGCAAAAAAGTATATAACTCTTGAATTAGCTGATAATATGAAGGACTTTATTAAGTTCCTATTACCGATGATGAGTGTCATCCCAGCCGATGGAAAGATGACGACGTAAAATCCCCACCTGAGGTGTTCAAAAGTGTTTAGCATTTTTAAGAAAAAAAAGAAAAAAGAGGGAATCCCAATTTATATGAGTGAGCCTACAATCCTCTACAACACAAAAAGTGAGAAAGCTTGTGTTGAAATAATAGAGAAAAATTTTTCTTCATCTAACATTATTGTGCCATCAAAATATGGTTTAAAGCCAACGGAGCATTTGATTGAAAAAGCGGAAATTTTTGTCGCTGTTGCGATTTTAGGAAAGTTCACATCTTTAGTAGTTAGAGAGCTTGAAATTGCCCAGACACTTAATAAAAAGATCTATACCCTTGAGATAGCCCGTAAGGGAGACAAAGGATTGGCTTATGCATTGGTGGAAGGAATTCCAGAGGAAATAGAGAAACTAACTCCAGAGCAGACAAATGAGCTTTATGAGACCTTTAGAAGGGAGGATTTTTCAGGTTTTATGAAGCTCTTCTTGGGGGAAAGAAAAAGTAGTTGGTAATATTTCTTTCAGAGTGAAAGCTTTTTATTCTCTCACTCTTATTTTTGCTTGGGGTGATAGTGTGGCAAGATTTTTCGTTCCTAAATCTCATCCTCGTTATTGGAGCTTATATTATAGGCATAAACTCGAAGAGGCTTTAGAAAAGGGTATTTTAGCAAAAGCTGGTTTAATAGCCCATGGGAGAGGGGAAGCTTTTGATTATTTGATTGGAGAGAAAACAATTGAACCAGCAAAAGAAGCAATAAAAGCAGCGGTTGCAAAGCTTTTGTTAGCTGAGCATCCCGTGATTTCAATAAATGGAAATGTCACAGCATTAGTTCCAAAGGAGACTATTGAGCTGGGAAAGGTTTTAAATGCAAAACTTGAAGTAAACCTATTTTATAGAACCTATGAGAGGGAAAAAGCGATAAGAGAGGCTTTTAGAGAAATTGACCCAAATGTTGAACTTTTGGGCATTGGAGAAAATGCGAACAAGAGAATCCCTGGTTTAGATAGCGAAAGGGGAAGAGTTGATGAAAGGGGCATTTGGAAAGCTGACGTTGTTTTGGTCCCCTTAGAGGATGGCGATAGGACTGAAGCTTTGGTCAACATGGGCAAATTTGTCATTACAGTTGATTTAAACCCTCTTTCAAGAACGGCAAGAATGGCTGATATTACGATAGTTGACAACATAGTTAGGGCTTTTCCGTTAATGATAGAAGTTGCAGAGGAACTTAAGGAGAAGCCAAAGGAAGAACTTGAGAGAATAGTAAATAACTATGATAACGAAAGAATCCTTAATGAAATCCTGATGCACATGAGGAACAGATTAGAGCAATTAGCCAGGGAAGGTATCTGGAGGAAGGAGTTATAGCTCTTTTTCCTTCTTTTCAACTAATCTCCTTAATGAGACTATTAGATCGTTTTCAGACTCTACCTTTGAAATAACGAGGGGGACTCTTTCTCTCTCCGCAATCTTTACAGCCAGTTCATCTAACTTCTTAACTCCATGCAAGACAACAACCGCTGGCTTCATACCTTGAACTCTTATGGCTATCATTGGACTTCTTCCAGTGGTTACCTTCGTAAAAACTAATGCTCTCTCAGTAGTCCATCCATAGAGCTTAAGGAAGTCATCGCTGCTCATCTCTAAAATAGCCTGAATACTATCAATGACTGTGTAACCATAAATTTTTCTATCAATCAGATCCATGTTTGCAACCACTTCTCCTTTAGCGGCATCAACTATGTCTCTAACAGTAGCAGGTAATGCGAATTCTCTCATGTCTAAAATCGCACTTGTTGGGAAGTCGCTTCCTAGGGTTTTACTAAATGCTTTAATAACATTTCCTCCTTTTTTCTCGTCAATTTCAAGTAAAGCTTCAACAAATTTTCTTATAGTGGAAGCTCCGGGGCTTTTTCTTCTTCCCCCTTCGTAATCACTTATAACTGAAGAAGAAACGCCTAGATATTCGGCTAGTTCAGTTTGGCTAATTCCAAATATCTCACGCCATTTTCTCATAGTTTTTCCAGGGTCAGAGGATAAAGTTATTTCTCCCGCTATTCTCTTAGCTAAAGCTTCTTTCTCTTTCTCTAACATGGTTTATTTTTTGGAATTAACTGCATATAAAGATTTCGACGTTTGCCTATATAGAGTTCAAGAATGACGTATGAGATAAAAGAACTGCATTGTCTTCAGTAGAAAAAGAGAAATTAGAAGTCAGAAACAAAGTTTGGAGGTTGTGGAGCGAAGCTCCGCTATGGACTAGAAAACTGAGGAAGGGGTAGAAAATGTAGTTTTTCTAATGAGAAAGGAATCTCTCTTCTGGTGGGCCCGCGGGGATTCGAACCCCGGACCTTCGCCGTGTGAGGGCGACGTCATAACCAGTCTAGACCACGGGCCCCTAAAGTTCCATGCATATACTTAAAATCCCCATTTATAAAGTTTTTGAGAGGTCTAAGCCCACTTTAGTATTTCTTTTGGAGCATCTGCAAATTCCACTAGATATTCGGCTTCAACTATATGCAATTTGCCGGGAACAATTAACACATGTGGCTGCTTCCCAAAGTCTTCTTTGAGCATATCTTTAACAAATCCAGCCTTAAGCGTTGGATTTAAAGAGCCAGCCCTTGCTAAAACAACAACTAATGTTTCTAGTGTAAAAACCTTCTGCTTCTTCATATCTTCAACTTGAAGCAAAATCTCCATAGCTTCATTTGCTGTCATGTATTTTCCTTTTTCTGCCTTTATGTCCAAAAATAATAAGGTGTGAAGCCCTCGTTCCTTGTTCTCTCTGATTACGTCATAATGACTCGTTGGGAACCAGTTTTTTTCTGGGTAAGCAACTGTGGCGGATTTTCCAAATTTGTAAATATGCAAACCAGTTATTGATATTGCAGAATATATTGAGGGAGCATGGACAACATAGCTTTCAATTCCCATTTGCTTTGCCCTTATCCTTAAATCATTATGCGTAGTTGCCACCATCGGGTCTCCAGCCGTTAGAAATGCAACATCTTTTTCTTTTGCCTCTTTTAAAACGATCTTCTCAAAATTCAGTTCAACGTCTTCTCTATTCAAAAGCTTTATGGGTTTTCCAATCAACTTTTGGATTTTTTCTATTGTGGTTCCAGCTAAAAGGGAGGTGTAAAATTCTGCAAATACTAAATCACATTTTTTTGCAATTTCCAGTCCTTTTAGAGTTATATCTTTTTCATCATAGAGACCCAAGCCTATGAAGTAAATTGCCATCACTACAACCTCCTAAGTTTTGATGAATCACCAGAATACTTTGTTTCCCTTTATCTTTATGTAGCCCAAGCTTTGCAATTCTTTAAGGAAATCTTCTAAGGCTTCTTCATCATAATAGATGTTTATCTTTTCCTTCTTTCCTTCAACTATGATTGGCTCCCTTTCAAGAATTGCCTCTATAAGCTCGTTCTTTTTTCTCTTTTGCTTCACAAGCTCCATAATGACATCTGCTAAAACAGATTTTGCAATACCAACAAACATCGCTTTAACTAAAGATTCATCTGTTACGTATTCTTCAGCTATTTCTAAAGCTCTATGAATTAGCTCTTTCTCGACTTCTAAAACCTCCACAAAGTATCTTCTCAAAAATGCAACCTCGCTTACAAGCTGGGATCCAATTTTCTCCTCAATTTCGTCCAATATCTCCTCGACATCATCAATTGGAAATCTAATCTCTATTTCAAGGTTATCAAGTTCTGGCTTCTTTAAGAGCTTCAATTTCCCATCTTCTTCCTCAATTGCTCCACTATCAATTAGAGCAGTTAGGAGAATCAATCTATTTATATCAACTTCATTAAAGACTTCCTCTATGTTCTTGCTCTCATTAACATTCCATTCAGATAGAAGAGCGTTAAAAGCTCTTTCAATCTCTTCAAGCTTTCCTTCTATAACCTCCCTCTCGCTTATCTTTTTGACCTTTTCCTTAAGCTCTCCATACCTGCCTTTAATGAGAATGAAGTGTTCAATATCCCAACTGAACTCCTCCTTAGTCTTGTTCATTATTCCAGCCTTGCTAAGCTCCTTAGAAAGCTCCTCCATACTCTCTTTGTTCAAAACCTCGAATCTCATTAATTTTCACCAAGCAAAAGTAAAAACTCTTAAGTTATAAATCTTTATTTTGAAGAAGATAAGTCAAAAGCTTCTTCAGCGGTCTATTGTCCAAACTCTGTAAAGTTTCCTTTATCTCTTCCTCTAAACCCAAATTTCTGTTTACATAGAGATAGAGGGCATATGCCATTAGCTTTGGATCACCTTCATTAACAATTTTAATAGCCTCTGAAAGAATTGGGCTATTTAACAACTCATCAGCCAGTTTTAGTATTCTCTCATCGTTTCCTTCTCTTAGTGCATCTTTTAACGGATTATAAAATGAGCTTATCACTATACGAGCACTTCTTTCCCTACTTTCTAAATAATCAATAGGACTCTCTTTTTGCTCTTTTCTGAAGGTTCTCCAAAGGATGTATGAGAGTGGAAAGAGAACCAATGTTGCAGTGATTATTATATAGAAGGTTGTAGGAATGGGAATTCCCCTAGCATATCTGCTTTTTATGTAGATGAGCAATAACAGTCCCAAGAAAATCCATATGAAGAATATCATGAGATAGTAAACTGAAGATTCTTGTCTTCTTTCCCAAGTTTTATATCTTGATATTGCCCCTGTTTTTTCCATTAGAGCTAATCTCTGCTCCACAAACTCTATCTCAGCTTCAAGTCTTTTAATTCTCCTTTCAATCTCACTAATAACCTCATTAATATGCATCTTTCTCGCCCAAGATTAGTTTGGTTATCTTCTTACTAACAATATCTAATATGATTTCCCCTTTATCCTTTGTAGCCTTACTTGGGTCATCATTAACGCCATCTGGAAAAAGCTCAAGCCCGATATCTCTCCTTATCCTTCTAACTTTCGTTGTTCTTTTTTCACCTTTGGCTTTATCCATCTTTACAAGCTCTGGCTTTATTGCTAAGATGACAGATGTTTCATCTTCTCCCGCATGACCTTGAGAAGAACAAACACTTAGGATGTCTTCTCTAAAATCTATCCACCAGTTGATGATCCATACCTCAACATCAAAATTCTCTGCAACCTTTTCACTTGCTTCAATAAGAGGATATATGTTCCCTCCATGTCCATTCATCAAAATTATTCTCCTAAATCCTTCCTTTGCAAACTCCTCTATTACATCCTTAACATAAGCACGTAAGGTTTCTGCTTTTACATTTATCGTACCGGGATAGACGTTTAAAACGAAACTATGTCCATAGGGAATTGGAGGTGCAATTAGAATATCTCCTCCTTTCTTTCTAACTTCACCTTCAACCCTTTTTGAGATTTCAATTGGGGCTAATACGTCAGTGTTTAGAGGTAAATGCTTTCCATGAGCTTCAATACTTCCAATTGGGATTATAACAGTGCTAATCTCTTCCCTTATTTTTTCAAACTCATCCCACGTTAGGTTTTCCATCATCATTGCATTTCCCCATTATAAAATAGAAAGAACTTCTTCATAAGCTTTCTCAATTTCTTTAATGACATTATCCCAGGAGTATTTCTCTTCAACCGCTTTCCTCCCGTTTTGACCGAGCCATTTTCTTAAGGATTCATCGTTTAACAGCTTTTCAATTGCGTTTTTAAGCTCAAGCTCATTTGAGGGGGGAACTAAAAGACCGCTTTCACTTTCTTTAATAACCTCTGGAATTCCCCCAACGGTTGTAGCTATTATTGGAACTCCAGATGCCATAGCCTCTAAAATTACTATTCCAAAAGCTTCTGCTGTTATTGAAGGCAAAACGAAGATATCTGCCATTCCAAATATCTTTGGCAACTCTTTTGTTGGTACGTATCCAAGGAACCTAACCCTGTCTTCTATCCCTAAAAACTTTGCTTGAGCCTTTAAAAAAGGCGAAAGTTCCCCATTTCCAGCCATAACCAATGTTGCATCTTTAATCTGTGAAAAAGCATTTAGAAGAACATGAGGACCCTTCCTATAACTCATTCTGCTTACATATAGAATAACCTCTCCTTCTATTCCAAATTCTTCTTTTATCTTCTCTTTGTTCCAATTTGGGTGGAATGTTTTATCGTCAACCCCATTTGGTATGATCTCAACCTTTGTATCTGTGAAATGTTCTATAAATGCTTTAGCAGCTTTACTTACTGCAATAATTTGATGTGGATACTTTAAGTAGTGGCTGAACAAGGGAAAGGTTAATCCCAAAGCCTGCCACAATTTCGATTCATGAGCAAAGGATATACTGTGGGTGGTTAGAAGGGTTCCCTTTCCAAGTGTTCTTCCAGCTTTTACAGCTTTTAATGCAAGAGGTGTAAATGCATGATGGGAGTGAATTATGTCAAAATCCTTTAGAAACTCGTTAAGCTCTTGGGTAGATTTAAGACTGTACGTTACGTTAATCCCAAAAATTGGGCTTATAACTCCGGGAATTTTAATTAAATCAATGTTAAACCTTTCCAGCTCTTTTTCCTTTCCGGTTTCCCAATTATTGGTAACTACTGCGACGTCATGTCTCCTTCCCTTAAGCTTTAATGCTAAATTATGCATGTGAGAGGCAACTCCACCTATCTTTGGATAATACCAATCGCTAACTAATGCTATTTTCACTTTTACTCCCTCCAAAAGAGCTGTAGAAAACTATTGCGCCAAGTATAGAGTAGAGATATTGGAACAAAAGCTTGTAAGTGAAAGCAGTTATTGTTGAAGTTGTAGATGCTCCAATGCCTAAGACGAGACCGAACTCATTAGCACCAACTCCAGATGGAATGCCGCTTATGCTTGCAAACAGAACACTCATTATAAATCCGGTTAAGGCTTGTTTTATTGAGATCTGAAGCCCAAAGGCTTTGCCAACTACGATGATGCCGTAAACTTGAAGAAGGATTATTATGAGGGATAAGAAGAATGAAGAACTAAAAATTTTCTTATTTTCTTTTGCTTTGCTCCAGCCATGATATAAGCTCTCTGCATAGCCCCTTAAGCTTGAGACTAAACCCCTAAGTCCAATATTCTCCCAAATTCCAAGGAGAGAGTTCACCGCTCTGTAAATACCTTGTTCATACACCAATGCAAAGATCACTATAATCATCATTAAAATTCCCACTTTTGTGAGTCCAATGAATATGAGGGCAAATGACAGAATGACCAAAAGCTCTGTACTGAGTCCTATTATTAGGGTTGATAGAGCTTTGAAGTAATCTCCTCCAACAAGCTTTACCTTTGCTATATGCCCAATGCTTGGAGGTAAAACTGAGATCAGATAATACCCGCTTATAAAAGCGAAAAGCGTTTTCTTAAAGCTTGCTCTCTGAACTTCTTTGAGGAAGATGTACCATCTCAATGTGGAAATTAGCACTGTTAGAGTAGAGAGGAATAACGCTATCAGCAGATACTTTGGAGATGCCCTTTCAATTGCCATACTCAGTTCATAGGGGTCAATTTGTTTATAGAGGTAGGCTACTGATATTGTAAGTGCTAGGAGGCTGAAGAGCTTTTTATCTATTTTCAAACTACCATCACCTTGAGGATATATAAAACCACTAAAGCTGTCATTAAACTGTCAAAAACTTTTGGATTTCCCCTCGTGTTAAAGGCTACCATTCCGACGACTAATGAAAATGGATGCAGGAGGTAGAGCATAATCAGGATTGGTAAGGTTGAGAATATGTAAACGAATTTTTTGGAGAGATCTTTCCCTATAATTATTGGAGTGGTTCTTAGATTTGCTTTTAAATCACTCTCGTAATCTTCCAGATGGTTTCTGAGTTCCATGGCAAAGGAGTATAGGAGTAGAGCTACTGCAATTAGAGCTTCCTCCCTGCTTAATGCACTATCTATATATGCAGCATACATAAATGGGAAAGCCCCGAAGAAAATCCCATGTGAGAGAACATCAACTACTGGACGAGCCTTTAATCTTGGAGGGGCTGAATAGAGGGTTGCTAAGATAACCATTAAAGTGTAAATTAGGAATGCTTCCTTTCCCACAAAATAGGAAAGGGTGATCCCAAAAATCGCCAACAAAGCAGAGGATATTAATCCAGCTTTAAAACTCAGCTCTTCATTGGCTATTGGATTTTTCCCTCTCTTTCTTGGGTTTAAAATATCAGTATCAACATCAAAGCAGTTGTTTATAGCAAAGGCATAGGCGACATAGAGAACAATAGATATCAAAACGATAATCGATTTTACAAAGTTCGCATGATTAATCAAGAGCCCAAAGAGTCCTATTCCTATATATGCCCTGCCATCTGGGATCCTTGTGTTTTTAAGCATTGCTTTCATCATTTTGTCCACCGTCAACTAAATTAGTGGAAAGCTTTATAAGTCTTTTCACCATAAAGTGAAAAGGTATGAAGAAAAATTTTCATAGTGATAGAAATGGAAGATCTGCTGAAGTCCTTCACATCCCTTATTGAAAAATTTGAGCTAACAAGCTCTGAGATAAAGATTTATTCAATTCTTTTAAAGGAAAATCTCACCCCAAGGCAGATATCAAAAAAATTAGGCATTTCTGAAAGGATCGTTAGGGAAAAACTAAAGCATCTTCTTGAATTGGGGCTGATAGATAGGGAATTGGTTAACAGGGGATGGATTGGGTACATATATAAGGCAAAGGATCCTAAGGAGGCATTAAACACATTATTCAGCAAAGTTGAGGAAGTTATCAAAAACTTAGAAAAGGAAGCAAATAGAATATTTTAATCAGGCTTTTCCTTCTAAGAGATCTTTAACATATTTTGGCATTTGGAATAATGTTTCATGTCTTTCTGGGTCGTAGTAGAGTAAATTCAAATCTTTTGCTCTATTTACTTTTACTTCTTTAAAGTTAACCTCACCTTTGACACCAACCAAGAAAGACCAAGGTGAAGCATAGCCAATAACTGGGAAGCTGAAATAGTGCACTTTGTCGAAAACCTTCTTCATGTTGTTGTAGGCATCCAAAAGCTCTTCTGTGAATAGATAAACGCTTCCTGCTTGGGTTATGTACAAACCTTTTTCATCTAAGGCGTTGTAGGCACTTTTATAAAATTCCTCACTGAATAACATCTTTGCTGGTCCAACTGGATCAGTTGAGTCTACTATTATCACATCAAACTTTTCTTCCGTGTTTTTTATGTACTCTATTCCATCTCCAACTATAACTTCAGCCCTTGGATCATCAAAGGCTCCTTTATCAATCCCTAAGTACGAGCGGGAAACTTCTATAACCTTCTCATCAATCTCAACCATCACAGCTCTTTCCACACTTTTATGCTTTAAAACCTCCCTTAAAGTTCCCCCGTCTCCACCTCCGATGATAAGAACCTTTTTTGGATTAGGATGAGCAAGCATTATGGGATGGACTAAGGGTTCATGATAGCTCTCTTCTCCCTCGGTTACGAGCTGCACTGTTCCATCTAAAACCAAAAGCTTTCCAAATCCCTCAGTTTCATAAAGCTCTATCTTTTGATATTTGCTTTCAATCTCCAACAGCTTTTCCTTAACCTTAAATGCCACGCCATATCCTCGTGGATACCATTCTATAAAATGCATAAACTCCCCTCCCAGCTAACCTTTAGCTCGCTTGAATTTAATAGAATAAATTTAATGAGAACAAAAGAGATCATTCCTCCTTTTTAAATAGAAGACCTCTATCAAGCTTGACTATCGTAGGATTCTTACATTTTAGCTCTTTTATTATGTATTCGCTGGCTTTCACTGGCATTGTGTGATCACCACAAGTGTAAACATCAACACTTGCATAACCATGCTCTGGCCATGTATGGATTGAAATGTGACTCTCAGAAACTACAACAACACCAGAAACGCCTTGGGGTGAAAACTTGTGAAATCTCTTATCGATTATTGTGGCATTTGCCAGTTCTGCAGCCTTAGTGAGGATTTCTTCTACCTTTTCTATATCGTCTAATATTTGCGGGTCGCATTCGTAGAGATCTAATATGACATGCATTCCAATTGGACTGTCCACAGTTACTTGAGCCATCGCCCTCACCTCCATCCATCTCCACCACCTCCAAAATTGTGGATCAATATGGAAACATCACGACTGCAGCTATTGCAGCAGCGGGCTTATCTTTGACTGTAATTTCAGCAACTGCGACTTTAAACTCCTTTAACTTCCATCCTCTAACCCTAAAGCCTTCCTCAACCATTTTCTTTACCATTTCCATAGCTTCCTCTTTTGTACAGTAGCCGCTGTATTCGTAAATCAATCCTCCGCTGTTGTCTTCACTAAGTCCTACCCCTAAAGCAGCACTGATAGTTGCGTTTGGCTCATCACTTTCAATGTGAGCATAGACTGTAGGTAAGAGCATTCCAATTGGTATTTCTGGCATTTCATCTATCCACTCTATATGAGCGGGAATTATACTGCTCAGTTTAACTAAATTAACGTTTCCGATACCCATTTTAAGAAGGGCGTTATCGAAGGCATTTAACTTTGTTCCACCCTCCGCACTCGCAGCCACCATAATGGCTTTTTTTGGTGTTATCCAGCTCATTTTCCCTCACCTTGGTTTTTCTCTATGATTATTATTTAATTTTTGATTTAACTCCAAATTATCGTAATATTTAGGTTTCAATTAAATATGGGTTGAGCATTCCTTTATAAGTCTTTCGTTTTCAGTCAAATAACGAAATAGCTTGAAAAAACCTGATATTTTCGAAAATGGCTCGATGCTTACGGGTAAAAATTAATAAAGCCCGCTGGAAATCTTGATTAGGGAAGTTGTTCAAAACTTAAAAGGGAGAGATTAAGTTGTAGAACTCTCTTCATCGTTGTAAAGCTCTTCTCTTACTGTTATCTCGTCTTCAAATCCTATTGAACCTTCCAAAGTCTGAATTCTAAACATGTATGATTTGTACCAATTGTATGTTGGTTTGCTTTTTATAGGTGTCAGTTGCCAAGCTTTTGTTTCTTCCTCATAACCCCAGTTTACATATTCGTTGAAGTTCCGTATTATGTCGGTTATAACTACATTGAACTCATTGAGGAGGATTTTTTGGATCTCTCTCCACTTATTTAATGAACTCTCTCTTCTCGTTATTCCAAAGTATCCAGCGCATCCGGGACCTTTTAGGGTTGCAATACCCCGACCAATAAAAGCTCTAATAGCGTGAACCGTTTCTGGAGGATCTGTTATGAAGGTGTCAAACTTTCTTAGAGCATATTCGGGGAGAGGTTTTCTTAGATCAAATGTAAATATATCAATGTTATTAAAGCCAATTTCATCTGCAGTTTTTTCGATGAAGCTTATCAAACGCTCATCTATATCTAAAACAGCTATCCTCTTTGGCAAACCAGAAAGCATTAATGCGATGCTGGTTAAATCATCATCACCAAGCACAAATATTTCCTTATTTTCCAAGTCCCCTCTTGTATGCATTAGGGCTATTCTCGCTATCGTTGTTTCAGGAGTAACGTATGCTTGATCAAATTCATGTTTTGGTTGTGGTCTGTCCTTTACAAGCTCTTTAAACTGCTTTAATAATTCGTTTAGAATATTAACATCAACCGTCTTCCCTTCACAGTACTTGCAGCTTAAATCTTCCCTTTTTGCAATCCCATACTTTTCCACCAGCTCTTGTCCTTTTAGTGTTAAAATAACCTCTCTATTGAAATCTAAGTAGCCTAAGTCATGAAGAGTGTTTAAAACTGCTGTAACAAGTGGCAAAGGTTCTTCACTTAAGTCAACTATCCTCCAGAAGTCCTTACTTGCTAAAACCGCTCCTAAAACATTTTCGATAGTTCTCTCATAAACAGGGATTTTTGTTTTCTCCCTAACTTTTGCTACAATTTCTCTCACGTTAATCCCCCCAAAAGTTTGTTTTTAATATGAGATGGGCAAAACAGCCCGACTAAGCTTCACTTTGAGGTTTTTAAATTTAAGCTTTTTCCTCTTTAAACCCAAAAATTCAAAAGTTGTGACTCATTTTTGTAAGATGGTGATGCAATGCTTAAGGTAATTGATAAAGATTTCATAAAGAGATACAGGGTTGAAAAGTCCTTGTTAGCCTTGGAGAGAGTTAAGAATTATCTTAGTAAGGAAGCCTATGAAAAATTAAAGGCTTTAGCTCATTTTAGACTCTATGGTGAGGAGTTTGAAAAAAGCGAGATAGATGAAGAAATAGTCGTCGCTTTTTCTGGAGGAAGTGACAGCACGGCAACTTTCTTAATTTTGAAGTGGGCTGGATTTAAAGCTCTACCCGTAACAGCTTTATTACCTCAAATCCCAAAAGAGAAAATTAGAAAAATTGAGGAATATGAGGGGGTTTTTGTTGAGATAGAGAATTATGAAGAAGCCATGAGGAAGTTGATAAACAAGGGTACTCACCCATGTGGGAGATGTCATGGAATGGTAATGGAGAGCATTGAGAAATTTGCAAAGGAGAGGAAGATTAAGATAGTCGCCTATGGAGATATGTTAAGCACTGGCACTCCGTCAATTTATAAAAGAAGAGATGTGATAATATTGAACTTTCCAGCTTTTCTTGCCTTAGATAAAAGGGAGCTGATCGAAATAATTGGGGGAAGATATGATTTAAAGTTTGGATGTCCTTTATTAAAGGAAGCGTTTGAAATAAAGCCTTCTCTAAAGTTATTTTCAATCCAGAGGGTATTAAGAGAGCTTCGGGCTAATGTGATAGATGAGGAGATAGCAAAAGCATTGATACTTGATATAATGCATATTACCCATTAGTGCTCCATAAGGTTTAAATTTGCTTAATCCTAAGGCTTCTTTGGGTGAATTTAATGGAAGAAGAAAAAGAAATTGGAGAAGTTAAAACTCAAGAGCAGCCTCTAACTGAGGAGCTGATCTTGGAGAAACTAAAAGAAGTTGTTGATCCCGAGATTGGTATAGATGTTGTTAATCTTGGCTTGATCTATGAGTTGAAGATAAGACCAGACAACACGGTTTATGTTAAGATGACGATGACTACTCCCGGGTGTCCATTAACAATGTGGCTTTTGAAAGCAGTTGAGGATAAAGTTCTTCAAATACCCGGGGTTAAGGATGCCGAAATAGAGCTAACCTTTGATCCTCCTTGGACACCGGATAGAATTAGTGAAGAGTACAAGAAAAAGTTGGGCTTGATGTAATCTAACTTATTTTCTCTTATTTTTCTCTGCTTTGTGTTAAGCTATTTTAATTTTTTTAGGATAACCAAATTTCACGAAAGGTTTATAATAAATGTTTGTAAACTCTTTTGTGGTGATGCCAATGGCACAATGGAAAGTTAGAGTTGATAGAGACGTTTGTATTGGAGATGCCATCTGTGCAAGTCTTTGTCCGGATGTTTTTGAGATGGATGACGAAGGAAAGAGCGTTCCAAAGGTTGAGATCATTGACGAAAGCCTTTATGAGTGTGCTAAAGAAGCTGCTGAAGCATGTCCAGTTAGCTGTATTTACATAGAGGAGGCTTGATCTAGCTCTAATATTCTTTGTCATTTTTCTTGTTTTAAATTCTAAACAAACCTTTTTTGTAAACTTATGGTTAAGAAAAAGCTTTTAAGCAGTTTTTTAAAAGAGCTTTTGAAGACTACTCGGAGGGGAGTCAAATGAAGGTCTCAATTGATAAGGATGCATGCATTGGATGTGGAGTCTGTGCTAGCATTTGTCCAGACGTCTTTGAGATGGGTGACGATGGAAAAGCAAGGACATTGGTTGAAGAGACAGACTTAGAGTGCGCACAAGAAGCAGCTGACAGCTGTCCAACTTCAGCAATTACAGTTGAGTGATTCTTTTTACTTCTTCCCTTCTTTAAATATAAAAAGAAGAAAGCATCATTCTAAGTTTAAGTTAAGCTTTTCAGCCTGCTCTAAGACGTATTTCCTAATCTCTTTTGCACTTGGCAATTTAGCAACGATTTTTCCATCTTTTATCAGAGGCTTTAATAGGGGTTCGACTTTACCTTTACAAACTGGACATTCATCGAGCTCTTCACTTGTTAGGGTTTTAATGTAATGTCCATTTTCACATCTCCAGACTTGCTTTCTTCCACTTAGCTTTCCTCTCTTCGTTATTGGCTTTCCTTCAACTTCAACTATATCTAAGGAGAAATCTATCGGTTTTGCACTTGCTATTGAACCACCAACACCAAAGGCATCCGCTACATCGACTAACTCTCTAATGCTCTCTTCATCTAAGCCTCCACTCAGGAAGATTTTAACATGCTTGTATCCTCTAATATCAAGTTCCCAGCGAACTTCTTCAATTATGCGCTTAAAGTTTCCTCTTCTTGAGCTTGGGGTGTCCAATCTTACTGCATTTAACCGTTCTCCCAATGCTTCAGCAGCCATTAAAGCTTCAAACTTTTCATCACAAAGCGTATCTACCAAAGCAACCCTCGGAACTTCCTTTTCTACAACCTCATCAAAGTATTCCCATGCCTTAACTTGGTCTCCAACTACTAAGATTAATGCGTGAGGCATTGTGCCAACTGGCTTTTCTCCTATAAGTTCAGCACCTAAAACTCCACTAACACCGTCACATCCGCCAATAAATGCAGCTCTATCAATCATTGGTGCAATAGCTGGATGCATGTGTCTTATTCCAAAACTGTAGACAGGCTTAAAATTAGCGGCAATTTTTACCCTTAATGCAGCAGTTGCAATTCCACTTGCTTGGCTAAGCATTCCAAGTAAAGCGGTTTCATAAATTCCGAATTCTTTATAATAACCTTCAATTTGAAGAACTGGTTCATAGGGGTGAAAAATAGTTCCTTCGGGCATTGCATAAACGTTAACGGGTAATCCCTCTAAAAGCTTTGCAACTTCTTCAATTCCAGCTAAGACTCCCCATTTCCAACCTTTCGGTAAAGAAGTTGTTGAAACGTCAGCAAAAACTTTCTTGTGGATCCCTTTAGCCTTTAAAATTTTCTTTGTTCTAATGAAGTAAACGTCAGTAGTTTTTCCTGCTTTAATCTCATCCTCATGAGCTATGTGGAAATCTTTCATTTTTTCACCTCCAATGTTTAGTTTTTAGCAGAGTTAGAATTTAGGGTTTTTGGTGGACAAAAATGGGAAGTTTAATATAGGCAAATGACTTTTAATGAAATTAATATCGAGAGGAGTCATATGTACTCTTCTTGATATGTTGGAGGGACCATAAATGAAAAATAAATCATTTGTTTTGACTATTTTGGTCTTAATGTTATTTGGCACTTTTTTGACTTCAAGTATAAGTGCAGAAAAAAGTGGGAGTTATGGACTAATATATTCGACGTACTTTGGCTGGACAACGTCTTACGACAAACTTGTTAGTGTTGATGTAAGGAATGAGCAAGTCTACGTGGTGGGGAATTTTCCAATACGCGGGAAAGGAAATGAAGTTTACTACGCAAAGCTAACAAAGAGCGGGAGAGACGTGGAATTCCTAAACTTCTTTGGAGGTAGCAAAGATGACTCAGCATTTAAGATTAGGGTTGATAATGGAGGTAATATTTACCTCTTTGGAACCACTATGTCTGAGGATTTACCCGTAAAGAATGCTTATCAAAGAAAACTAGCGGGAGATGTTGATTTCTTCCTTGCAAAGCTTAGCCCAGAGGGGGATATAATATTCACAACTTACTTCGGAGGCAAGGGGAAAGAGGAACCTTTAGACATGGAGATTGACGATGAAGGAAATGTTTACATAACAGGGATGACTTATTCAGATGATTTTCCGACCATAAACTCCCTCTTAAGCTTTTCAAAAATTAAGGAGTATTATCCTCTTGGATCACATCCATTTATGGCAAAATTTGACTCAAATGGACAGCTGATATTTTCAAGCTACTGGTATTTGCTCAACATGCAAATAGCTCCAGCTAAAAGTGGATTCTATGTTGGAGGTTATACTGAGGATATAAATTATCCAACAATGGGAGCTTTTGATAGCTCTTGTGGAACAAAGAAGGGAAAATGTGATCCGTATTTTCATAATGGTGACATAGCAATCACGAAATTTGATGACAACCTAAACATCGTTTATTCAACATTTATTGGAGGAAGTTCACCAGAGATTTTAAAAGACATCTACGTTGGTGAAGACGGTTATGTCTATGCAGCTGGAACTGTTGTATGGAAAAATGCTGATTTTCCAGTAAAAAATCCAATAGATGTGAAAAAAGAAGGAGATGGGGCAGATTATGGTATAGTCTTTAAAATGACGCCCAACTTAAAGGTGCTTGTTTATTCAACCTACTTCCTAAGAGAATCCCAAGTGATCTCTATAAGAGCTGATAAAGAGGGCAATACATACATAACCGGAGTAACTGGCTATAAGAATGCTTCACATTTAATGACATCTGATGCTTTTCAGAAAGAGAAGAAGGGACCAACAGATACGTTTTTTGCAAAGTTGAGTCCAAATGGAGAGCTGTTATATGCTACGCTCTTTGGAGGAACAGGAGATTCCTATCCAATTGGAACAGATACACCTAGTGAAATTGCTATTGAAAATGGGGAAGCTTATATCGTTGGATGGACAGTAACGTGGGATTTCCCAACAACAAGAGATGCATTTAAGCAGTTCAATAATGATCCATGGGGTTACTATTCAGAAGGATTTCTTGTGAAGTTTGGTTTCAACGATTACAATCCAAAGATTCCTAAAGTAACAATGAATAAAACAATCTCAATAGGAAAGAATGTTTTTGGAAGAGACATAAAGGAAGTTAGTGGTGGTTATATAATTTTGGGAGTCACCGATTCTCCCAGTAAATACACACCACTTCTTATAAAAACAGATCTAAGCGGGAATCCACTTTGGGTTAAGGAGTATGGGGAAGTTGCAGGAAACTCATGGGGCTTTTGGAGCTTGATTGTTGACGATGGCTATTTAATTTTTGGAACCACAAATGGAAAAGCTACGCTCATAAAAACAGATTGGGATGGAAATGTCGTGTGGAGCAAGAACTATGCGGAATACGGAGACTTTCAGAGGGGAAGAGACATGATAAAAACTCAAGATGGCTACATTTTAATGGGTGTTACTAATGGAACTCGGGGAGTTTACAATGATTTGTTCTTAGTAAAAGTTGATAAAAATGGCAATACTCTATGGAAAAGCTACATAGACGTTAAAAAGGTTGGAATAAGTCCTGACTTGATGCCCTACCAAATCAAGAGGACTAAGAATGGGTACATAATAGTTGGGGAGACTGTAAAGGATGGCTTAGCAACTGCATTCGTTATTAAAACCGACTTAAAAGGTGCTAAAGAGTGGGTTAGGTTCCTTGGAACAAACAGTGTGGGAGATAGAGCTTATAGCAGGGGCTTTTCAGTGGAGGTTGTAGATGACGGCTATTTAATTGGAGGCTTGGTGGATGATACTTTCTTTGGCGGAGCGGACATGTATCTAGCAAAGCTTGACTTCAATGGAAACATCGTTTGGGAAAATGTTAAAGGAAAGATAGATGGATTTGAAAGTGCATATAAACTTTTGAAATCAGGAGACAGCTTTGTAGTGCTTGATAGTAGTGGAGACACAGTTTATGAGGGAAGAAGAGGATATTTCTTCAATTTCAATAGTGATGGCATCAAAGAATACTCCATAAAGCTTGACATGCCTAAGGACGATTATGCAGAGGACATGGAAAGAGTTAGTGATGGATACCTAATTTTATTCTCAAGCAACTCATTTAGCGAAAACTTTGATTTATGGTTAATTAAAATTGAGGCTCCCAAAATTATACCATCCACGCAAACCTCAACAACTATGACAAGTACTACGTCCTCATCTCAAACACAAGAAAAGCAAGTTTCAACAGAGGAGATTACAGAAACAGCTAAAGAACTTGCTACAAGTGCAACAGAGAGGGCAAAGGAAGTTGCAACAGGAATCTGTGGTCCAGGTGTAATTGTCGGTTTGGCTTTACTTCCACTACTGTTTAGGAGGAAAATTCGCAGATAAGAGAGCTAACTCACTTTTTGCCTATTTTTATCATTTTTTATTTTGTGCAATGACAGATAATTTTAAATACTATCTCAATCAAATTACAAACCGACCAGTCGGTAGGTGATAAAAATGAACCTTATAGAAAAAATCGCAAGATTCACGTCCAATCACCCCAAAAAGGCTATAGCTTTGACTTTGATTTTGACGCTTATATTTTTGATCCTTTCATCAACTTTAGAGATAGAAACAAGCTTGGAAAGCCTCTTTCCAAACTATCCCGAAGTGAAAATTATGGAAGGGATTCAAAAGGACTTCGGCAATGAAGAGTCAGTTATTATTCTTCTCCAGGGGAATGATGTTTTAATGCCAGAATCATTTAAACAAGTAGCAGAGATAGAGGAAAAGCTCTGGAAAGATGAACTCGTTTATAATACGCTTATAGACCCTAAAGATCAAAGCATAATTTCGCTACCTTCACTCTTAGCGAACTATCGGCTTGCAATGAAGGGAAATTTTAATCCAACTTGGAGGCAAATAATTGAGGAAGTGCGCTCATTCTCTTCAGAAAAAGAGATTAGAGCGACTTTAAAAGCTTTTTTAGACGATTCAAACGTTCCTCAAATCATGAAGGATTATGCTTTAGCTTTTCTTCCAAAGGGGTTTAATGAAAAGGACATGGAAGCAAATAAAATGGTGATTTATGTTTCTTTGAATGGCTCCACCTCAGATGAGGAGCTTCAAAAAGTGGAACTTAGAATAGAAGACATCGCTCACTCTGCTAAAGGTCCAAATAAGGCTTTAGTTTACGGTTTCAAGCTTATAGATTACTACTACATGAAGACTGAGGAAAGATTAGCTCCCGCTTTTTTGATGGCACTCGTTCTCATATTAGTGGTTATGATAATAAATTTCAGACGAGTGAGCGACATCCTTATAGCACTCATCACGCTCTTTTTGGGAATAATTTGGACAATGGGTTTTGCTGGTCTCATGAGGTGGAAAATTGACTTTATGGCTGGAATGGTGCCTATCTTAATTCTGGGTCTGGGTATAGATTTTTCGCTCCACGTTCTCATGGGCTATAGGGAGAGATTGATTCAAGTGAAAGATCCTAAAAAAGCCACATATTTAGTTTTAGCGACCTCAGGAATTGCATTTTTATTAGCCGCTATCACGACGGTAGTTGGTTTCTCATCTAACGGTATTTCCGATGTCCCAAGCATGAGGCACTTCGGGTTTTTAGCGGCATTTGGAATATTCTCAATTTTTCTCTTGAATATGACGTTTGTTCCAGCCCTCAGAGAAATTTTGGATTTAAGAAAGAGCGAAAAAATCCCAAAAGTTTCAGATGGGAAAAAAGTAAGGAGAAATGGTATCGTTAAAAAGTTAATTTGGCTTGTTAAGCATCCCAAGGTGTCTGTGTTGCTGTTGTTATTTATATTTGCCATTGCCATACCAGGTTTTATGGCTGGATCTAAAATGAAAGCTTCTTATGATCCAACAGGTGAATTAGCTTCAGATTTTGAAATTACTCAAGCTTACAATACCCTAAACGAAGAATTTGAAGTTGGAACAGAGACGGTCTTCATAAGGGTTGATGGTGACTTAACAGACCCTGAACTTTGGCGTAATATAGCGAGCGTTGTTGAAAACATAAGCAATGATAGTTACGTTGTAAAGCAAGGAAGCAAAGCAAGAGCTGAGTGGCTTTTAACTGTTATTCCAATGCTTTTAATGGAAAATCCTAAGCTCGCTCAAGCTTATCTTTTAGTGGATAAAGATATGAATGGACAAATTGATAAGGATGTAACCCCAGAAAAACTTAGAGCTTTCTTAAATGCGCTATACGAGGAGAGAATAACTAGATACTTTATACATAGAGATGCGAATGGAAACTTTGATTCACTTTTAATCAGGGTAGCTACGAGGACTAAATTCGGTTATCATGGGAAAGTGCTTTTAGAAGAATTAAGGGAGGACTTTAAGGGGATTGATGCTGAGATAAGTATCACAGGGACACCTATAGTGTGGGCTAAGGGATTGGATGACATAAGGGATTCGATGGTTTACTCTATACTCCTCTGTTTAGCGTTTGCATTTCTAGTGCTTCCTGTGGCATTTTATTTTGCACATCGCTCAGTGCTTCTTGGTATATTAACAGCTATTCCGCCATTAGTGACAATTGGCTGGTTATTTATGACTATGAAGCTTTTGAATCTGCCTTTAAACCTCATGACTGCCACAGTTGGGGCTATAATAGTTGGAATAGGTATAGATTACCCCATTCACATAGCTAATCGCTGGGCTTTGGAAAGGAAAAAGGGCAAAAGCTTAGAGGAGTGCTACGCTATATCTTTAGCAAGCACGGGTAGAGAAGTATTCTTCTCCGCAATAACGACACTAATAGCTTTTGGAATATTTATAACAATTCCTATTCCAGTTATTACTCAATTTGCTACAACCATACTCTTTGGCTTAATATACAGTTTCATTGGAGCTGTAACTACCTTGCCTTTGCTCTTGAGAATCCTTTGGCACAGGGGTGATTGAATGTCAAATTGCATATGCATAATTTATGACACAAAAAGGGGCTCTACAAGACAGATTGTAGAATGGATGGGAGAGGCGGTTAAAGATAGAGAGGTAAAAATTATGCAGGTTAACGAAGTTAAAAATCTAGATAAATGTAATTTGGTCGTAATTGGAAGTCCAATTTACTATGAGCGCCCTTTAAAAAGCGTTCTCAGATTTTTAGAGCTGAATGAAGAGGAGCTTAGAAATAAAAAGATTGCAGTATTCATAGTTTGTATTGCTGAAATATTTGGAAACATCGGAAGGGAGTATGCTCAAAAACGCTATGTTGGAGCATTGCTTAAAAGAATCTCTGGGGATGTTATCAAAACTGGCATCATTAAGGGATGGTTCAAAAATCCTGATTTTTCCCAAAAAGAAAACGCTCAAAAGTGGATTAGAGAGGTCATTAAACTTGCGGATTCAAAATTTTTAAATAAGTTTCCAAAAATATCAGGTGAGGAAGAGCCATGAAAAGGAGAAATGCCAAAGAGAGAATTTTAAAAGCTGCATTTGAGCTTTTTAGCGAAAAGCCATATGATGAGGTTACTGTAGATGAAGTTGCCAAGCAGGCTGGGGTTTCTAAAGGAGGACTTTTTCACTACTTCCCTTCAAAATATGAACTTGCTAAAGAATCTCTCTTTTATGGGCTTGAAAGATGGATGGGGGAGATATCTTCAAAAGTCCTTAGCATGAAGTCACCTGAGGAGAAGTTTAGAGCACTGATAGAGTACTCCGTTGAATTCATCTTGAAGAATCCTAAATTTTCCCGCTTTTTCTTGGAGGTTTATGAGAAGAGTATTGAAAAAAAAGAGCTAGAGCAGTGGATTAGTTCCTCTTTAGAATATTTGCAGCTTTTTGAGGGAATATTTAGAGAGTTAGGAGTTTTAAATCCAAAGATTAGGGCTTTACTCTTCGGAGCACTTTTAGATGGTTTAGCCTTTGACTATCTATTAATGGGCGATGAAGGGAAGAAATACTTCGATATTGAAGATATTAAGAGGGAAATCTTTGAAATTTTCACTGGAAAGAGCTAATCAATTGAAAAAGGAATCTCTACATCTTCCCCCCTTTCTCTTTTGTGCAACTCTTTTCTGTAAGCTTCCAAAGGTTTATCCTTCTTTTTGAGAAAGCGTGCAAAAGTTAAAGGTTTTTTCTCAAGTTCATCAAAGAATTCTGGATAGCGCTTATCTCTTATTAAGTGATGGTCAAGAATAATCTCTGAGTTAGTTTCGTTAATTATCTCATTTAGATTTTTTAACCCAATTTTCCATGCATCTTTAACTCTATAGCCCTCTAAATAAGTTGGAGGACCTCCTATGATCAAAATGTCTGGCACTTGTTTTATTATCCATTCCTTGGCCTTCTCATTTAAAGCTTGAGTATCGCTTGCATGAACCAATCTTTTAGTTCCGTCGTCAATCATTACCATAATCACAAAACCAAGCTTTGAACCTTCACTACCATGAGAGACTGGAGGGGAAAACTCCATTATGAATTCCCCTAAGTCAAAAAACTTTCCATCCGCATATTCAATTTTTTTGGCTATTTTGCGTGCCTCCTCTAAAAATACCCATGCCCTCTTTTTCTGACTAAAGTTTATGTTTTCAGTTGGATGCTTTATAAAAAGTGTTTTGCCCTCATAAATCTCCCTCGCTTTTTCAGAGGATGAACTTTCATAAAGACCTTCAAAGAAAGGTGTATGATGGTCATAGTGGTAATGTGAAATAGTAATGATATCTGCCTTTTTTGCGTATCCCTGTATTTTTTCTCTCGCTTTTGTCAGTGCTTCAAGCTCAAGTTTTGCTGGTGGAAGAGAGTACCTTCTCGGACCTAAAGCTACTCCAGGATCAACTAGAATACTAACTTTCTCAAGTTTTACGAAGGTTGCTAAGCTTCTAACCCCTAGGCTTTCCGATGCGAGAGGGATTATTTTCATAGGCTCACCTTAATTAATTTGAGAAATTATGAAATCTTGAGGCGGGAGGGCTATAGTCCGCCTTCTGTATTGGGGAGCATTCGACTAAGCGGCTTACCACGGGAGTCACACCGGGAACTCATCCTCCCTTTTTAGCCTTGCACCCCGCGGGACAGCCGTTTCACCGCTCCCCGACAAATCGTCTGCGGGTTAACTCGGGAGCTGTCACCAGCTCCTTTCACCGCTTTCATTCTCATCTTTGCCGGGACGTGTCGTTTCTGCGCTGTTGCCCTGCCTTTCGGCAGGTGCCTTACGGCACCGCGGCCCCGGTGTGGTGGGCGGAACTTCCTCGGGCATAAGCCCGACAGCTCCCAGCCCTCCCACCTAATAAGATTTTAGAAAGAACTATTAATAAGACTTTGGTTACTTTCAGATAATTATCGCCTAAAGAATCCAAATTTCTTTGGCTTTTTACCTAGTGGAGATTTTCTCTTTGGTTTTGGTCTTTCTCTTCTCCTCCTAGTTTTTCTGGGTCTTCTAAGTGCATAAAGCAAGAGAGTTGTAACAATAACTACTGCGGCTAAGCCGAATTTATATAATGGATATTCCACCTTTTTTTCGATTTGGGTAGTTGGTTGGATAGGAGATGATGTTGTGGTTGTTTTTTCTGTTGTGGTAGTTGGAGTTGGCGTTTCCCACTTAAACAAAACTTCGCCCTCTTTTACTATCTCCCTTTCAAAGCTCATAAGCTTGAATTCGTAGAACACCTTTTCCCTTTCGGGAACATCGAATGTAAGCTTTAGCTCATTTTTTCCGGGGAGGAGTAATAAATCACTCTTTCCTTTGTAGAGGATGCCCTTTCCGGTGTATATCTTATATTCTACACTTCCTTTCACTTCCATGCTGTTTGAGTTTATAATAACTAGGGTGAAATCTGCCTTCTTTTCATTTTTCCATTGATTAATGTTTATCTTCTCAATTTTTGGGATTGCTATGACTTTATAAAATGTCGAAACCTCCCCAAGGAGAGTTCCATTGTAAAAGATCTTTGCGGAAACCTTCATATCCCCCGATTTCTCTGGATAGAGCTCAAATTTATAAACGTTGGTTCCTTTCCTTAACTCAACCCTTTTAACTTCTTTTCTTAGGAGCTGGTTGTTCTCCCCATAAATCTCCAAGGTTATATCTATGGGAATGTTCCTTTCAGAGGTTATGGTAACATATGCTTCATTTGCTTCATCTTCCAAAACAGATGTGCTTTTTAATGAAATGCTGGAAATTTCGACTCCAAATTGAATAAAGTATTCCTTTGAAAATATGTAACTACCCCCTTCATAGCTTAACTCATAGATTAGCTTATATCTTCCAGATGGTATATTGTAAGGAACCAGAACTTCTAACTTAACTATGTTGTCCCCCTTTGTAATGTTTATCATCTGTTCCTTAATCGAATACTTTTTCCCTTCTCTTTCTAGGTATGCTACAGCTTTTAGAGGTATAATGGTCCGCTTTAAGCTCTCTACATGAGAATACACTACTATTGTTTCTCCATTTAGAGCATAATTTGCACTTAGAGGCCTCTCTTTAACATAAGATGATGCCTCCTTAAATATTAAAGGCTTATCTATAACGTTTACAGGGACCCTAGCAGTTATGATGTAAACATCACCGGAATGCAAAAAGCCCCAAAAGGTTAGGAGCAGTTGATATCTGCCAGCTTTAACACTCTCATTAGCTGAAAGCTTATATTTAATCTTTCTCTCTTGTGTGGAGTTCCAGTTGTGGTATATTTTCTGCTCAAGTTCTAATGTGAACCCTTTAACTTCGTTAAGCCTCTCATCAACAACCTTATACTCTTTGAAGCTGACGATATCAAAGTTCAGCTCTGCATCATTTGAAAGAGTGAAGCTTCCTTCGGTGTAATCCCCGCTTAAAACGTTTATCTCTCCTGTAGTTGAGAAGGTTATAAACTGTGCAGAGGCAAAAGGAAGTATCGCTAAGAGCAGTGCTGAAATAAGTAACATCCTTCTCATTTTCTCCCCCAAAATATTTCTCCCTTAGGATATAAAGTTCTTGCTGTGCATGAACTAACTTAGCAGAAGAAAGACTCCTATGACAGTCATACCTATGAATGCAACCATACTTAGCTTATAAAGAAAAAGCTTGGAGAACTGTTCTCTAACTATCAAGTTGATTATGCTAAGCATTGCACCATAAAACGTGCTAAAAATCCCCAAAGCAAGCTTTAAATCAACTTTCAAGATTAGCAGAATCCCTAAGATTGAGCCAGCTAATACAGTTATGTGTGGTATAGTGAACATGTAATAATTCAGCAGTACTTTGTTCTCTTCCATTTCCACTCACTCCATGATAAATGCGTATGTGGTTGTCGTTGGAAGCTTTCTTCTTATCTTTGGTAGCAGATATCTCGGCAAGGTTACTTCACTCTTTTCCTCCAAAATGTCATAAGTTCCAAGGATTTTTTCAATAACCTTCACTTCAATTTTTCCATGAATTTTAAAGTAGCCATGCCAAACAGGAGTTAACTCTAACACTATAGGGAGAAAGAGTTTATCCTTTTCCCATTCATCTATGAGGGATGATAGGAATAAAAGCTCCTCTTTCTTGAAATAATGCTTGCTTCCATCTCTAAGTTCAACTTTTGGTTCATCCTCTTCGAGCAATTTGGCTAGGCTTTTTCTTGTTTTTGGAAGATGAAGATTAATCCTCGAAATCTCTTTGTTTAAAATTTTGTCAATTTTCATGGACAGATCCTCAAGATGTTAATTTAACAAAATTAAAAATTAGGCGTGTCTTGCCTCAAGTAAGGCTTTAACCCTCTTAAGCCTAAAGAAGTTTTCTCTCTCAATCTCATCTAAGCGCTGGCTTATGAACTTAACCGTTGCTTCCATCCTTGGGATTATTATGTATTCCAAGGCATTAACTCTTCTTTTGGTCTTTTCAATTTCTCTTGCCAACCTTTTGAGTGTTTCCTCCACTTCTGCAAGCCTCACAGCCACATCTAAAACTTCCTCAAACTTCTGAGCGGCAATATCAACCCTCGAAGATGTAGAAACAAAGGGATATCCTCTTTCATCTGGCTTTCTCTTAAAGCTTTCAGCTTCAATTAGGGGGACTGGAACGCCCATGATATTTCTTTTTCTAATTGTTATTTCGTTGTTTGGCTTAACTCCCAAAGCAACTTCTTTAAGTTTCAGCAATCCAACGTCAATTTCTGCTAATCTTAAGGCTGCAAAAGCCTCTTCCATCTTTTGAGCAAGCTCTTTTCTTAATGATAAGGCTTCATCATAGATAGTAAAGAATTCCATAATTAAAGCGTCCTGCTTTTCTTTGAGTAGCTTGTGACCTTTCTGGGCTAACTTGATTCTTCTCTTTAATTTAAGCAATTCCATACGTGTTGGCTTCACTTTGAGTATTTCTGGCATTTTTATCACCTCAAAAAATTAGAGAGCTAGGCACTTCTGCCCTTGTACTTGGGGTGATACTTTTGTATGTACTTTGGCTCGATTCTCTTAAGCTCGCTCTCTGGAAGCATGGATAAGAGTTCCCACCCTAAGTCGAGAGTCTCAAAGATTCCTCTATCCTCATCGTAGGCTTGAGCTATGAATTCCCTTTCGAATCTATCAGCAAAGGCTAAATATTTTCTATCAATATCTGAAAGTGCTTCTTCACCAACTACAGCAACTAAGTCCCTCAAACTTCTACCTTCTGCATAAGCTGCATACAATTGTTGGCTCAATTGTGGGTGATCGTCTCTTGTTCTTCCCTTACCAATACCATCTTTCATCAATCTTGAAAGTGAGGGTAAAACGTCAATTGGTGGATAAATTCCCTTTCTGTGCAAATCTCTACTAAGGACAATTTGTCCTTCTGTAATATAACCCGTAAGGTCTGGAATTGGGTGAGTAATGTCGTCATCAGGCATTGTTAAAATTGGCATTTGTGTGATGCTTCCTTTTCTACCTTTAACCCTACCAGCTCTTTCATAAATTGTTGCTAAATCTGTGTAGAGGTAACCTGGATAACCTCTTCTCCCTGGAACCTCCTCTCTTGCTGCAGAGATTTCTCTCAATGCTTCACAGTAGTTTGTCATGTCTGTGAGGATAACCAAAACTTGCATGTCGTAGTCATAAGCTAAATATTCTGCGACTGTTAATGCCATTCTTGGGGTGATTATTCTTTCAATAGCTGGGTCATCAGCTAAGTTCAAGAATAGCACAGCTCTTTCTATAGCTCCAGTCTCTTCAAAGCTCTTCTTAAAGAAGTTAGCCTCTTCATAGGTAATACCCATTGCTGCAAAGACGACTGCAAACTGTTCTTCTTCACCTAAAACCTTGGCTTGCCTTGCAATTTGAGCGGCTAATTTATTATGTGGTAAACCTGAACCGCTAAATATTGGCAACTTTTGACCTCTAACGAGTGTGTTCATACCATCTATAGCTGAAACACCTGTTTGGATGAAGTCTCTTGGATAGGCTCTAGCTACTGGATTTAATGGAGCACCGTGAACATCTCTTCTGTCCTCTGGAATTATGTCTGGACCTCCATCGATTGGTCTCCCAATACCATTGAATATTCTCCCAAGCATATCGATTGAGACTGGAACCTTTAATGTTTCACCGGTGAACCTAACTCTTGTGCTTTTAACATCTAAGTCTCTCGTTCCCTCGAAAACTTGAACAATTGCCAAGTTTTCTCTAGCTTCAAGCACTTGTCCCTTCCTTTTTCCTCCATCAGGCAGCTCTATCTCAACAACTTCACCATAAGCTACTCCCTTAACTCCTTCGATAATCATTAGAGGACCGTAGATTTTGCTAATTGTGGAGTATTCTTTTCCAACCATTTTGTTCACGCTCCATACTTATTAAAGAGTTCTTCAAATTGCTCTTTTGTTTCATCCATGAGCTTTGCAATTTCCTCAACATTTGCCTCATACTTCATTCTACCAATCTTTTCCCTGACTGGAAGTTTGGCTATCTCTTCAACTGGGATCCCTCTATCAATTGCTTGCATTGTGTATTCATAAAAGTTGAGAAGTGTTTTCATCATGGTTATTTGCTTCTTTGGTGGACAATATGTATCAACTTCATGGAAAGCATCCTGTTGGAGGTAATCTTCTCTAATCATTCTCGCAACTAAGAGAATTGCCCTCTCTCTATCTGGAAGTGCATCTGGACCTACGATTCTAACAATCTCTTGCAATTCGGCTTCTTTTTGTAATAGCTCCATAGCTCTGTCTCTTAAAGCTTTCCACTCTAAATCAACATTACTTTGCCACCAGCTTTTTACAGCATCAACATAAAGTGAGTAGCTCATTAGCCAGTTAATTGCTGGGAAGTGCCTTCTTCTTGCCAAATCTGCATCCAATGCCCAAAATACCTTAACCACTCTCAATGTGTTTTGGACGACTGGTTCACTAAAGTCTCCACCCGGTGGTGAAACTGCACCGATGACACTAACACTTCCCACTCTTTCATCACTTCCTAGAACCCTAACTCTACCAGCTCTCTCATAGAACTCGGCAATTTTACTTGCAAGGTAAGCTGGATAACCCTCTTCACCAGGCATTTCCTCTAAACGACCTGATATTTCTCTCAATGCTTCAGCCCATCTTGAAGTTGAGTCTGCCATTAAAGCAACATCATACCCCATGTCTCTAAAGTACTCCGCAATTGTAATTCCAGTGTAAATTGAAGCCTCTCTTGCTGCAACAGGCATGTTTGAAGTGTTAGCAATTAAAACAGTTCTCTCCATCAATGGCTTTCCACTTCTTGGATCTTTTAGCTTTGGAAACTCCTCAAGAACATCTGTCATCTCGTTACCTCTCTCACCACAACCAATGTAAACTACAACTTGGGCATCACTCCACTTTGCTAATTGATGTTGTGTAACAGTTTTTCCACTTCCAAATGGTCCTGGAATTGCTGCAGTTCCTCCCTTAGCTTGTGGGAAGAAGGTGTCAATTATTCTTTGTCCTGTAATTAATGGAACCTCTGGAGGAAGCTTTTCTTTATAGGGTCTCTTTTGTCTTACAGGCCACTTGTGATACATCTTTAGCTCTTTTATCTCCCCGCTTGGAGTTTTTACTTTTGCAATAACCTCTTCGATGGTGTACTCCCCTTCTTCCGCAATCTCGACTATTTCTCCCTCGACATGTGGAGGAACCATAATTTTGTGCTCTATTAAGCTTGTCTCTGGAACAACACCCAAAATATCGCCGCCAACAACTTTATCGCCAACTTTTACTTTTGGAGTGAAGTGCCATTTCTTTTCCCTATCCAAAGCTGGAGCAGTTAATCCTCTTGCAATGAAGTCACCACTTTTTTCTCTAAGAATTTCAAGAGGTCTTTGAATACCATCATAAATTGAGGTAAGTAATCCAGGACCTAATTCAACACTCAATGAAGCACCTGTTCCAATAACGGGTTCGCCTGGTTTAATACCTGCAGTTTCCTCGTAAACTTGTATAACAGCTGTATCCCCTTCTAAACGAATGATCTCACCAATTAATCCCAATTCACCAACCCTAACTACCTCGTACATTCTGCTTCCTCTCATTCCATCGGCAACTACCAAAGGTCCAGTAACCCTAATTATTTTTCCCATCTTTTTCACCTCTTAATTTCTACACCAATGGCTTTCCTAACTATTTCCCTCAATTGGGCTTCACCATATATTGAACCAAACTTATCGGGAATTTGAAGGATGATTGGGAACTTAACTTCTGGGATTTCAACTCTCTCAGCTAATCTTTCTGTAATAAGTATTATACCAACATCTTCCCTCTCAATGAGCTCTTTTAACTTGTTCTTAGCCCTTTCAGTTTCTAAGGAAGTTTCTCCAAATGAATAGGCTTCGTGAACTCCTGCAAGCTTAAAGCCGAGAACTGTATCCATATCACCCATTAAGACTATCTTCATGGTATCTCACCTATAATTGTCTTTATTTTCTCTGGCTTTATTTTATCTTCGATTAGCTTTGCTATTGCTTTTAGCTTTCTAACTTCACTTTCTTTTTGCAGGATATAACTGACTGGTACAGCAACGCTTAATGGGTAAAATCTTGTGAACTCAATCATTTTTCTCCTTATGAACTTCTCAAAGGCTACTTCAAATGAAGCAAGATCACCTTTCTCCAGTTCCTCTCTTACTTCTCTAACTATCTCTGAATATTTCGTTGAGTCAAGCTCTGCTAAAGCCATGCTTAAATCTTCAACGTTCAAAAGTGTTTCAATCGTCCTTTGGCTTAAGCTTCCTTCCATTAGGAGCATTGATTTAATCTTTTCAGAACTTAATCTGTGAAGCTTTGCCCTTAAGATTGTTAAAATATTTATCTTGTCTATCTTGAGTTTTACGAATTCCTCGAGTATCTTCCTCTCTTCATCTCCTCTTGAAAGTGCAAAATTAAGTAGCTTTAGATAATGCATCCTGTAAAGCTCTGTTTCAAACTCTTCGACGCTTATTTCCTTTAGAAGAAGCTTTTGATAAACTTCTTCATATTCTGTACCCTCAAGAATTACCAGAATTTCTTCCATTGTTTTAGCTTCTGCCATTGCTTTTATCTTTTCAATCATAGTTCCAAGCTCTGCTACATAATCCCTAGCAACTTCTCCATAAAGTTTTGCTTTTACGACAGATGAGATATTTCTAACATCCCACTCTTCGAGAAGCAAGTTAAAAAATTGCCTAACCCTTTTGGGCAATATTTTGAACATTAAGGCATAGGTATCTGCAAGGGCTTCATCAAAAGCTCTATCAATTGTTTCTGCGGTATATGAATTTAATTTGCTTAGATATGGCTTGTAATCGCTATCTTCTAAATTCATAACAAAATTATTCAAAGTCTTTGATTCTGCAAGTTCAGAAAATCTCTGCTCAGTGAAGAATCTCGCTTCCATGGCTCTAATCCTTGCGTTTGGGTAGGAATATGGAGTATATTTCCAAATAATCCTGCTCGTTTTATATCCTATCCAAGTAAAAATCAATGCTAATGTTGTGTCTAAAATGCCTGTTATGGTGTTTATCTCCATAATCTTTCACCCAAAGAGTGCTTTTGCTATTATACTTCTGAGTTCGCTTTGTAACCTTTCAATTCTGGCTTCGAAGGTGTTATCAACCCTCACATTACCTTCTTGATTCTCTACCACTACCCCTCCAATTGTTTCTCTCTTGGTGCCAATTTCAATGCTAATTTCTTTCCCTAACTTCTCTTTAAGGAAGGATTTTACCTCTTCAATATTTCCTGCTATCATCTGTAATGTGGCTTCATTGGAGCTAATTCTTACCCTAGTTTCTCCCAGCTCTGCAACAGCTTGCAGTATTAAGTTTTTAACTATCTCAAAGTACTCTTCTTCTGGTAGTGATGAGAGCCTTTCTTTGAGACCCGTAAATACTTCGTTTATAAACGTCTCTTGTGTTTGCAGCTTTTTCCTTCTAATTTCAAGCTTTGCATTTGCTATGATTCTGCTCTTTTCAATCTCTGCTTGTGTTTGAGCTTTTCTTATTATCCATTCCGCTTTTGATTGTGCTCTACGTTCTGCTTCTTTTTTTATCTGCTCTGCTTGCTCCCTTGCCTCGTTTATGATATAATTTATCTTTTGTTCTGCTTCTCTGTGGATTTCATCGATGATCAGTTTTGCTCCTTCCATAGCTTTTCCTCCTTATGGAATTAAGGAAAAGGAGTAGCTCAGAAGCCTACTCCAGTGATTATCATTATCAACGCTCCAACTAAACCGAATATAGCCATTGTCTCAGCCATTGCTGCAAATATGATACCTTGTGTAAATGTCTTTGGATTCTTTGAAACTGCACCAATACCGGCTGATGCAATGATACCTTGTGGAATTGCAGATAAGCCTGTTAAACCAACGGTTAAACCAGCACCTAGGAGAATTGCAGACTTGATTATGTTTTCTTGTGTTGAATCAGCGAATTTGAAGGTTCCACCGAGGATTCCTGAAACCAGCAATATTAAGAACAATGTAATTAATCCGTAGATACTTTGTGTCATTGGAAGACCTTGCAAAATCAAAGCATTTTTAAAGTTTTTCTCATCTTCCGCAACAGCACCAGCAGCAGCTGCTCCAGCTATTCCAACACCAAATGAAGAGGCAGCTCCAGCTATTCCAGCTGCCAATGCGGCACCTAAAGCTACATAAACTATTGGATCCATAATCCCACCTCCATCTTTTAAACCTCTATCTCAAGTTTGGATATTCTTCTCTTTGATTTAAACGGTTCAAACCTCTTACCTTCTCCAGAGTAGAAGGTTCCAAAAAATTCAACATAATGAAGACGAAGAGCGTGAACAAAAGCTCCTAAAGCGTTTATTGCAGTTGAAAATAACTGCCCTCCTGCAAAGAGTATTAACGCAATTGCCATTCCTATTGGCACCGGACCAATCTTAACTCCCCAGATCATCTCAACTAAAATGTTGATTACCATGGCTATACCCGATGTTGCTAATGCCAATGCCATTAACCTCGCATAGCTTAGCCAGTTTCCTATGAACCCGAAGAAATCCGATATTATTAGCAATGCTGCTAATCCTCCATTTTTAAGCTCTGAGAGGATAAAGAGCACAAATCCAGCTCCAAAGAGACCTTTTGCAATAATATCTGGCATCATCCCTTGCATTGAGAGGATAAAGCTCACAACTCCAAGAATTATGAGCATCCATGAAAGTTGGTCTAATATAGCATCCTTAACTTCTCCATTTTTGAGCTTTACAATGAACCCTAAGGTATAGCCTATAAAGAGATGCATTAACCCTATCGCCAGTGCAATTCCAAGGACTATTAAAGCGTCCTTTAGTGGGTCAATCAGCATTGGTACTTTGAAACCCGCCCTTTGTAGTATATCTCCAAAGTAACTTCCAAATAGAATACCCATGAGTATTGTGAAGAATGAACTCCATAGCAGGATATGTGAGAATTTGTAAGTTCCGTCTTTTAAGTGTTTGTGTCCTTTTATTAATAGAGCCGCTGTTATTCCAATTATTAAACCATAAATTGCATCTGTTAGCATGAACCCAAAGAAGAAGGAATAAGTAAACGCTAAAATTGGTGTTGGGTCAAACTCGTTGTATTTTGGAACACCGAACATCTCCGTAAGCATCTCAAAGGGTCTTAAAGGCTTTGGATTCTTAAGCTTGATTGGGATATCATCAAGTTCATCTTGGGTTGGATTCTTAATGCTTGTGTAAACTTTCCCCTCTGTAATTTTCTCAATTCCCTTTACAATCCTTAAAACTTCACTCTTTGGAATCCAGCCTGATAATGCAAAAGTCATGTTTGTCCTTACCAAGTTACTTAAGATGTTGGCTTTATCTCTCTCATTTTCCATAAGTTCTTGGTAGAAAGCTATCTTATCATGGTATCTTTCTGCTAGTTTTTGTGCTTCTCTCTTCACATCTTCAAGCCTTCTCTCTTTTTCGGCTAATAAGTGTCTGTATTCCCTAATCATTTCTCTTGGAGTGCCTTTACCTTCAGGGATTTCTATTCTTTCAAAGGAGTACTTAGCTAAGATTGGATTAGCCTTATCATAATCCCTTCTTAATATTACAAATACAACCAAGTACTGGGCTTTCATTTCTTTCTCTACATGAACTAATCTACCTTTGAGAGCAGTGTTAAGTTCATCTATTAATGGCTTGAACTTCTCTCTATCAACCAACCCCGCAACTATCTCAAGCATTTTCGTTGATCTTAGATAAGAGATGTCTATGTTTAGAAGGGATAGGAGCTCCAAAATACTTATGTTTGTTTTTATTCTTTCAATCTCAGTGCTTAAGGTGTTTAGCTTTTGCTCAATAGCTTTTATCTCTGGTTCAACCTTTTCCAAAAAGCTCTCAACCTCTTTTACTAGCTCTTCGATTCCCTTGTATTTATACGGTTTTTTAACCTCTGGTGTCGGGAAGAAAAACTCCTTTATTCCTCCCTTTGTCTCCGTTTTAAATGATTTTAAAAACTCTGTTAGGCGAGATATTCCTATACTGTAGGATGTTGCTTTACGATAAAACTCATTTGGAACATCTTTTTGAGCTATTTCAACACTTATTTCCCTAATTTCAACAACTCCCTCCTCATGGAAATAGGTTAGGAGCTTATCTTTATAGCGATTTAAAGTTATAACCTCAATTTTAACCATTTCATCGGGTTTAAACATCTTAGATCCCTCTTATTAACTTTATCGCCTCGTTAATGGCTTTTTCGAAATTTTCAGTTGCTTTGACTTTAAGATCTTCAAGCTCCTTCTTGCCACTTTCTATTATAATCTTTGCTTCACTCTCCCCTTCTTTCTTCTTTTCCTCGATTATTGCTTTAGCTTTCTTTTCTGCTTCCTCTAAAATTCTTTTCTCTATTTCTTTTGCTTCCTCTTTAGCTTTCAAAATAATAGCTTTTGCTTCCTCTTTTGCCTTTTCAATACGTATTTCGGCCTCTTTTTCTGCATCTACGATTTGCTTAATAATATCTTCCATGAGCATCATCTCCCAATGATAGGTGAAAATAAGGTACATTTTTGGCTATGATGATTAGTTTAAATAGTTTATGCTCATATAACATGGCATTTCTGCAAATTGCTTGCTAAGGGTGAAAATATTTTCATCATTATGTCAAGAATATTGAAAATTAATGAAAGATTATTCAAAAATTTTTAAAACAAAATGTCAAAAAGAGAACAACATTGATCAAACTTATTCTTCAGACCTCTTTCTTTCAAAGATATTCTTAACGTCCTTTAAAGTGGTGTTTCTAGCAAAAACAACTATTTGTCCCTTCTTTGGAAGTTTTGTATCTCCAGAGGGTATTATTAGGTTTCCCTTCTCGTCATATATTGCTACAATTAAGGAATCTTTTGGCAGTCCAAGTTCCTTTACCAATTTTTCTGAAACTTCATTGTCACCATTTATTTGGAACTCTACTATTTCGGCTCCCTCTTTTGGGAATATAACTCTGTTGAATCCGGGAGTGAGGATACTCCTAAAGATGTAGTTGGCGGCTATTTCTTCAGGGCTTATTACAAAATCAAAGTATCTCTTTAAGTCTTCTACCTTCTCAAAGACTTCCTTGTTTTTTGGATTGCTAACCCTAAGCACGGTTATTACATTTGGGTTCAAATGTTTGGCTAGAATACACGCTAAAAGGTTTGCATCATCTCTACCAGTTAAGGCAGCAAATGCATCGGCTTGTTTTATGTTTGCTTCTTCAAGGGTCTTTTGGTCAGTTGCATCGCCTTCAATAACCAATCCATTAATGAGGAAAGAAAGTTCCTTAGCTCTCTCCTTTTCCATCTCTATTATTGTGACATCATGACCCTCATTCTCAAGCATCTTCGCAACCAAGTATCCAACTCTACCAGCCCCCATAATAACAACAAACATCTAATTCACCTCTTTTTCGCTTGAAGCAACACCTTAGCTATCTCTGCATAGGCTGGTCTTGTTATGGTTATACCAATTAATACTCCAAGTATTGTTGTGAAGGCAAATCCTCTTAGTCCACCAACGAAGAATTTGAACAAGAAGCTCATTGCTACTATTGTGGTTGATGCTGACGCTAAGATTACAAAGAATGCCCTACCCATCCTTTTCAGCATGCTGCTCCTCTTAACGATTCTCTCCTTTCTTTCACTTCCTAAGAGTTCATCGGTAATAACTATTTGCTGGTCAACGCCGGTGCCAATTGCCGCTATAATTCCGGCTATACTTGGCAAATCTAGGTTCCATTTAATTAACGCAGCGATTCCAAGTATTATTATAACTTCACTTAAGCTTGTCGTCACAACTGGTACAGCGATACTAATCTTTCTGTAGTGAGCATATATAACAAGTCCAACAACTATTAAAGCTGCTATTCCCGCTATTAGAACTTGTTTCTTAAAGTTCTCACCCAATTCTGGAGAAATGTATTGAGAACCTTCCACATAGACCTTTATTGGCAGTGATCCACTGCTCAATACTACCGCTATGACTTGAGCTTCGTGTTGGGCTATATATTGATCTGGAGCAGTTCCAGTAATTTCAACGTCTGTTGAAGGTACACCCCTTGCCAATCCTTCACTTAAAGTATAAGGACCGTATAATCCTAAAGCTCTCGTTATGACCTCTGTTAGATCTTCATTTGTTCCCCTCTCAAAGTATCTAACTTTTATCCCCTTAGCATCGAGTTGTTCTTTTAGACCACTATCAACATCTATCAGCACTATCAATTCCTTGTCCTTAGCCAAGCTCATAATTTCATCGATACTTTGATTTGTGTATGTGATGGTGTCTATATTGAAAGCTTTTTTAATACGCTCTGTTAGAGGCATTGCTTGAGGAGCCTTGGCTTTAAATTCATTTGATGTCATTAAAGCGTAAACATCTGGAGAGACTACTAAGAGGGAGTTCTTTGGAGGGTCTAAAAACATGTCAACTGGATAGTTTGCTTTTCCTTCAGCTATTTTAGCAAATTTTTCTGCTGCAGTTTTTGAAATCCTAAATGGGACATGCCATTTGTAGTATCCACCAGAGGGTTCTATACGAATGTTAAACACTTGTTCTATATCCTCTCCAGTTGCGAAGATTTCTCCCTCAAATTCTGCAAAGAATACACCTTGTCTCTCAATAGTTTCTTTTATGCTTTGGGCTTCCTCTTCCGTAACTCCTGCAACTTTAACTAAAATAAACTGGTCTCCCCAAGGTTGAATCTTAATATCCTTTACTCCAAGCTGATTTAATCTCTTATCTAAAGACACCCTAACTTGCTCCATTGTAGCAGAATCCACAGGTTTTTCCAATTTTACAGTTATAGCGCTCCCACCACTTATGTCAAGACCAAAAGTTAATCCATAAGCTAAAAGTGAAGCTATTGAACCCATGATGAAGATTAGAAGCAGTAACACTCTTCCATTAAGTAGAACTTTTTTCCAGCTCATTTGGATCCCCTCCTAGCTAAATACCACTTAAGAACACCAGCATTTAATATCCATGTGTTCATGAAATCCGCAAGCAAACCAAACATCAGAACTATGGCTATCTCGTCAATTACTTTAGCTGTAGAAAAGAGCCATAGGGAGAATAGGGCGCCCAATGTGGTTGTAGTCATTGTAAATCCCGTCTTTACAGCCGAAAGATAAGCTTCTTCAACAGTATCTTCTTTTCTCTTTAGAATTTTGGTTGTTAAAAGAATATTGCTATCAACGGAGTAACCTATCAACATTAACAAAGCCGCTATGGTTGCTTGACTTAATTGTATACCAACTATGCTCATTAAGGCTACAGCTACTGTCATGTCGGACAGTGCAGAGAAAATAACGGTGAAAGAAGGCACTAATACTCTAAAGAATAGGAAAACAACGATAGCCATTCCAATAAATGCCAACGCTATTGCCTTTATTCCTTGTTGCTGTGCCATTTGACCAAAAGTAGGTTGAACCTCTGTGTGAGCATATTTAGCATCTGGAAACTTTTGCTGGAGAAGCTTTATCACATCATTTGGATCTATTGTTGAAGGAGCATAGATGTTTAAACCACTCCCACCGATCCCAGAAAACCTCTCCACTCTAACTTCTACATTTAGATCATTTGATAGGTATTTAGCGATGTCATCTGGATTTGCATTAACCCCATAAGCCGTTACAACAACGCCACCTTTCAAGTCAATACCCAGTTGAGGAAACTTAAAAGCAACTATCAACACCGCTATTAGGAATATTACCAAAGGATAAGTAATCATTTTTTTGTATCTCATTTCAGCGAGCTTTTTCAAATGTTTTTCTAGCATTAACTCCACCCCGCATTATTTTTAGGACTCTCAAATAAATCTTTTTCCATTACAATTGAATTACTGTTGGTGAAAACTATCTAATACTATTTAAATTTGTGCTTAACATTAGGTATGTATAATGGTGATGGAGATGTTTGAGAAGGGTTATATTGATGGGAATTATGTTAGGGTTTCGAGGGATGAGCTATTTTCATTTGTTGTGAAAGTTCTCACAAAGCTTGGAGTTAGCAAAGAAGATGCAGAAATTGTTGCGGACAACTTGATAATGGCTGATTTGAGGGGGATTGAGAGTCATGGCGTTCAAAGGCTAAAGAGATACGTTGATGGGATTCTAAGCGGGGGAATAAATCTGAAGCCGAACATTAGGATTGTCAGGGAAGGGCCTTCTTATGCGTTGGTTGATGGTGATGAGGGATTGGGTCAAGTTGTTGGTTATAAGGCGATGAAGCTGGCGATTGAAAAAGCCAAGAGGAGCGGCATTGGAGTTGTTGTTGTGAGGAACAGTAACCATTATGGTATTGCTGGATATTATGCTTTGATGGCTGCTAAGGAGAAAATGGTTGGAATAAGCATGACGAATTCTCGTCCGTTAGTTGCTCCAACTGGTGGGGTGGAAAGGTTTTTGGGGACGAATCCGATCTCAATTGCAGCTCCTACTAAAGGAAAGCCTTTTCTTTTGGATATGGCTACTAGCGTGGTTCCAATTGGGAAATTGGAAGTTTATAGAAGGAAGGGTAAGCCTATTCCAGAGGGATGGGCGATAGACAAAGAGGGTAATGTGACTATAGAAGTTGAAGACGTTTTTAATGGAGGTGCTTTGTTGCCTTTGGGTGGTTTTGGGGAGCTTTTTGGTGGGCATAAGGGTTATGGGCTTAGCGTAATGGTTGACATTTTAGCGGGGATTCTAAGTGGTGGAACTTGGAGTAAGCATGTGAAGAATACAAGTGATAAAGGTAGCAATGTATGTCACTTCTTCATGGCGATTAACATTGAAGCTTTTGTTCCTCTCGAGGAGTTTGAGGAGAAGATGAGCAGGATGATTGAGGAGTTGAAAAGTTCGAGGAAGCATAGGGATTTTGAGAGAATCTGGATTCATGGTGAAAAGGGTTTCTTAACAGAGGAGACAAGACTTAAAATTGGAATCCCAATTTACAAAAAAGTCTTGGAAGAACTGAATGAAATAGCAGATAGTCTTAAAATAGAGAGGTTGAAAGTATAGGGTGGTGATTTTATGGCTAAGCTAACTGAAGAACAAAGGAAGAGGCTTAAAAAGGATGCCTTAGTTTATCATAAAAATAATTTTCCTGGAAATGGAAAAATAGAAGTCATTCCAAAGGTTAAACTTGAGGGTTTTTACGATTTAAGTTTAGCCTACACTCCCGGTGTGGCAGAACCATGTAAAGCCATAAGAGATGGAGAAAGCTACGAAGAGTATACGATAATCCCAAACACCGTTGCAGTTGTGACAGATGGGACTGCAATATTGGGCTTGGGTGATATAGGCGTTTTGGCGGGAATGCCAGTAATGGAAGGAAAGTGCGTTCTATTTAAGGCTTTAGCTGGAGTAGATGCTTTTCCAATTTTAATTGACTCGAAGGATGTTGATGAAATTGTAAACACTGTAAAGCTCATAGCTAAAGGTTTTGGAGGAATAAATCTTGAAGACATTAGTGCCCCAAGGTGTTTCACTATAGAAGAGCGCTTAAAAAAAGAACTCGACATTCCAGTGTTTCATGATGACCAGCATGGAACCGCCGTAGTAACCTTAGCTGGGTTAATCAACGCTTTAAAGCTTGTTGGAAAGAAGTTTAGTGAAATAAAAGTTGCAATGAGTGGTGCAGGCGCAGCTGGAATTGCAATAGCAAAGACTTTGCATCATGTTGGGGTTAGAGACATAATCATGGTTGACAGGAAAGGAATAATTTATCAGGGGAGAAAAGAGGGAATGAATCCATACAAGGAAGAGGTTGCTAAGTTCAACAGAGAAAACATTAGCGGTGATTTAGCCAAGGCAATGGAAGGTGCTGATGTTTTTATTGGGGTAAGCGTTGCGGGGTTAGTTACTAAAGATATGGTTAGAAAAATGTCCGATGATGCAATAGTTTTTGCAATGGCAAACCCAGTGCCAGAGATAATGCCAAATGAAGCTAAAGAGGCTGGGGCAAAGATAGTTGCAACTGGGAGGAGCGATTACCCAAACCAAATTAACAACGTTTTAGGATTCCCGGGAATATTTAGGGGTGCTTTGGATGTTAGGGCAAGTGACATAACGCTAAATATGAACATTGCCGCTGCTGAAGCTATTGCAAGTGTTGTTAATGAAGATGAGCTTAGTGAAGAATATATAATTCCAACACCTTTACATCCGGATGTATTTCCAAAGGAAGCAAGAGCCGTTGCTGAGCAGGCTATTAAGGATGGTGTTGCAAGGAAGAAAGTGAGTGGTGAATGGGTTGAAGAACACACAAGAAAACTCAGGGAATTTTATAACACGTTAATTGCACCAATAAATAGAGAGAGGAGAAAATGGGGCTTTTAGCTCTTACTTTATTTTTCTTGCATGTGGGAAAAGAGTCAATTACTTTAAAAACATTTGTTGACATTATGAATTCTTAGGTGAGTGTGATGGACACCATAGGATATCATTATATTGTCGAAGCATCAGGATGTGACGAGGATATACTAAGAGATCCAAACAAGATAAGGGAGATTTTCATAAAAGCAGCAGAAGTCGGAAACATGGAAGTTAGATCATCATACTTTTACAAGTTTTCCCCAACGGGAGTTAGCGGAGTAGTTATAGTTGCAGAGTCTCATATTTCGATCCACACATGGCCTGAGGAAAAATATGCGGCTATAGATGTTTATGTTTGTGGAAATAAAGCAGATCCGGAAAAAGCGGTTGATTATATTCTAGAGGCTTTTAATGCAGCCTATGCCCACGTATCGGAAGTAAAGAGAGGTATTAAGGAAGACGATGAGACGTTTACTCACATGATCCTTACGTGGGAAGAAAAGCTCGATAGAAAAAACAAAAACTAAAAAATCACTCTAAAAGTTTTTCAATTTCCTCTTTTAGCTTTTCAATCTTTTCTTTAAGCTCTTCGAACTTTATCTTGTAAGGCTCAAGTTCTTCAACCTTCTTTGCCAACTCTTCTTTCTCTTGCATTAACTTTTCTCTCTCACTTTCAAGTGCTTGTAGCTCCATGAGCTTAACTTTTGCTTGTGTTAGTTCTTTTTCAAGTTCTTTCTTCTCCTTTTTTACTTTTTCAAGCTCTGCTTTTATTTTATCTAGCTCTTCTTTTAGTCTCTCAATTTCTTCTTTTGCTTTTTCAGCTTCAGCCAAACTTATTGTTTCCTTCATCTTCTCAAGCTCTGCTTTAACTTGCTCATATTCGGCTTTAAGCTTCTCGTATTCACTCATTAGCTTTTCATACTCTTCTTTTGCAATCATATCTTTTAAGCCACCTTTTTCTATTGCTTCTATTGTTTTGATTAGCTCATTAAGCTTTCCTTGCTTTATTAGCTCGTAGGTTTCTCTAACTAACTGCCCAGCTTTGCTCTCTCCTTTCAGGTGCTTTCTAATTGTTTGCTCAGTTCTTCCAAGCTCTCTTGCAATCTCACTTGTTGCCATTCCAGCTTTTTCTCTTGCAATCGCCCCAGCGGCAACTGCTAAACTGTCAACCCAAGTTAATCTTTCCGCTGGATCTTTTATGAGCTCAATGACCTCTGGTCTGAAGAGTGTTGCAAATAATAAGATACTCTCCAATTGGTGAATCTCTTGTCTTCCAATTGGATTTAGGGGAATCTCAATTTCCATTTTCTCACCCCCTTACACCTTCAACACTTTGTCAGGGTAAACAACTATTCCTTTATCGGTAATATCGAATGGATGTCTCCTCATTGAGTGAGAAGTTCCCCTCATCTTCCACACAATTAATGAACGTTTCAATTCTCCCCCAATTTCGTCTAAATCTAGTCTAATAATCCCATCTACTCCATGTTCAACTCCAGGTCCTCCAAATCCTCTCTCACCAACACTAATTTGGCTTACAAAGATTGATGTACATCCCGTTCCGGCAAGGACTCTCTTTAGTTGGAGTATTATACTCCTTGCCATTGCAGGTTTGTTTATGTAAAGTGTTGTGACTGAATCAACGACAACCCTTTTAGCGCCTATATCTTTAATAGCTTGCCTCAAAACATCAATAAACTCTCTAATATCTGTTAAATCATGGACTATGTATTTTTCGTATTCTTTTGACTTTCCTATTCCTGCTGTAAAAGCATCAACCATTGCAAATAATCCCTCTTCTTCGTATTTTTTAACATCCCAGCCAAATTGAGACATGTTTTGTCTAACCTGAACTGGATGTTCTTCTAATGCGACATAAATCCCTGGCTCTTCCATTTGAAGACCATTCCATAGGAACTGTTGTGAGAATATTGTCTTTCCTGTACCCGGTCCACCACTTAATAAAACAACATTTCTCTCTGGGATTCCTCCATATAGGATTTCATCCATCCCGGGAATCCCAGTTTTTACTCTCTTTATCACTTATATCACCTCCTTCTTTGAGAAAAGTGATTTTAGCTTAATCACAGAAGTAGCAGGTTTTAATTACCAAAAGGTATTATAATTTCTGGGTATATAAATTTTATGCTGGACTTTATTTCCGATGCCGCCTTATGAACTCTCCAATGTCCGTTATGTTCTCTATGAAAACTTTTTTCCTCGGCTGTATCCTCCCAATTCCCAGAATTGTCCAATTTTCATCTAAAATGACGAGCTTTCTTGTTCCTTCCCATTTATATTCTTTGATGCCTTCTCTTGGGATATCCTTTCCAGTTGTAAACAAAAAAGCTGAACGAGGTTTTAAAATAGCGTAATTTTTGCTTATATCAACAAAATAGAAGAACTCGACGTTTGGATAAAACCTTTCAACCAAGTTCTTGTCAGTTTTAATTGTCCCGACAAATGTGCCAAAAGAGTAAGGCTTGAGCTTCAAATTTTCAATCTCTTTCCAAACTCTCTCATTCACAGCATAAACGTCTTTAAACTTCCCTTCAACTATTCCAAAAAATTCATGTTTAAGCTCGCCATATTTTTCCGCTTCCCTTAGAATTAGGTCAAATTCATGCGAGGAAACCCTTCTATATCTCAGCATTGCTCTCACCATTAATTAAATCAACAAACCCTTCTAAATTACTTTTATCAAATTCCTCTTTAAACTTTAGTCCTAATTCTGCTATTTCCTCTCTTGTGATTGTTTTGCCTTTTCCAATTCCAGGGCAGCTTTCGTCATAGTAAAGCCAAAGCTTTTGACCTTTATATTCAAAAGACTCTTCCCCTTCAATACCTAAGGGCTTGTGAGAAACCATAAAAGGGTAGATTTGGCAGATTAATGGATTATAGTCATGAATTTTACATTTCCCACTCTCTGGGTCATGGAAAATGCAACCTAGATCCCATTCCCTATAGGCTAAAATAAACCTAATTTGCTCATTTTCAGTAGTTAGCACTACAAAATCCTGTGGATCGTGGTGTTTAGCTATTCGCTTTATATCATAGAGAGTTAAATAAATGAACCTCCCCCTGCAGCAATCTAAACAAAACTTGCACTCAAAGGCTATATCATCCTTAAGTGGTTTTGGTTTGAATCTCACACAATCACCTCACCAGATTAATAAGGATACCAGCTTAAAGCATGCCCCTCCTTAGTGATTTAACATTATCTTTATCAATTTATATAACAATATGCCAATAGCAAATCCAGCGAGATCAAAAGTAAGCACTGCAAAGGCTATAACACCTGTGCCTTCCGCAACAGCCTCTGGTGGAACTTGATGTAGCCAGCCCATAATACCTGACCAAAGGGATACAGTGATCCAGGAACCAAATACAGAAAAGATAGAAAACTCTATGAGCGGCATCTTTATTTTTAAAAGAAAGAAGAATGTCATCAGAGAAACCCACAGAATGGGAATTATGAATATCATAACTCCCTCAGCTTTAGTCCAAAATGGCAAATAAAACCAACCAATGCTTGCAATAGGAAGAAAAATTAGAAAGTAGAGGAAGTGTTTTTTCATGATATCACCATTTTTTAATTCTTGTTGCATAACCATCATTGTATCCATACTGATCAGCAACTCTGTTGTCTAAATAGTACCAATCTGGATACACTACCCATGGAGAATAATAGTAGCTTGCAATAAGCTCTTCAACTTCTTCCCAATCAACACCAACATGAGGAAAGCCCTCATCATGATGAGCTGATCCAACAACTTTTCCGTTATAGATTACCCAAAGTATTACATGATTCCTTTCAGGTGTTCCAGTAGGATGTGTCGCCATGTCATCTCCCTCTTCCCATCTCCCTCCTCCATATTCTGGTGGATCGTATATATATTGGTTATAAGCATAAACAAAGTCCCACCAACCATTACTATCGAGTACATCCTTTACTTCTTCTTTTGTTCCACCTTCCCATACTAAGTTTATGGGACCTGATCTTTTGTAACCTTCAAGCCATCCAGATGGAGAATATACTGGTTTCCATGTCCATCTTGGTAAATATGGGTAATAATTCCACCAAGGATATGGATCATTTGGCTTAACAATAACTGCAGTGGTCTGGTAGGATTTCATGGGCACTTCCATGCCAAGCATAAGTTTAATGCCTTCAACACCAAATGCTTTTATTAAAGTTCTTCTGTCAATCTTTAATTTTGTAACTTCATAAAGCTCTCACTTCCAAATTTCTTTTTCAACTCTGGGCTTATATAAATAGTTTCTTGAACAAGCTGTCCATTCTCATATTTGAGTTTCTCAATAACCATGACGTTGTAAGTATGCTTTGCAGCCCATTCTTCCCAAGGATCACTCGAGGCAGTTGTCAACTCTATATTTGCAGCAAGAAGAAACAAACCAATCAACATTGCAAATAACTTTCTCATGCTCGTCCCTCCATAAGCTTCTGCATTAGTAAATAATACTTAGTTTCTTATAAGTTTTTCTATCTATTAGTGTTAATTTATTACATTTTTCTTTGTTATCCATAATTTACTTTTTAACTGTAACTTTATGGTGTTTTTGAGTCAAAAGAAGCTGAAGTAAAGGAGTAAACAAACTTGATCATTAGGTATTCAAATGCGCATCAAACTCTTTGCTCTTTCCAAAGTCAGCATAGGTTTATCCAGACGCTTGCTCACATAAGGTCCATCTTTTCTATAGCCAAACTTTCTGTAGTATTCTCTAACGCCAATACCACTTATAACGAGCATCTTCTTCCTATCAAATTCTTCCTTTGCTATTCTCTCAGCCTCAGCTATTAACTCCCTTCCGTAGCCTCTATGCTGCCACTCATATTTTGGCTTTTCACCAATCGGAACCAAAGGTCCATAAACATGGAGTTCTCTGATTATAGCAGAGGGGACTCTATTTATCTCCTTCCTATGGGCTTTTTCGCTTGGAATTCTAAGCCTCAAGAAGCCAATTAAAATGTCGTTTTTAACATCTTCAAAGCTCAAAAAGATTTCATGACCTTCGCTTGCTTCGTAATCCTCTCTTAAAAGCTTGATGTGTTCAATTTCTGGTTGAATTCCAAACTTCTGCATCATGTGTCCAACTTCTCTAAATCTAATCTCTCTCGGTCTTATTCCTTGCTTTACAAGTTCATTAAAAACTAACTGTCCCAAATTTGAGTGTTTAACTCCATCGACTATTAATTGGACTGGAATATCCCTTTGAATTCTCATAACTCTAACCCATTTTGGAACGAACTTCATTACCTCAACAATGAGCTTTACAGCTTTTTCTGTATCGTAAGGTTTGTATTCTCCACTCTTCCACCATTGGTATAGGGTAGTGTCATCAGTCACGAGGGTTGGGTAAATCTTTAACATATCAGGTCTAAAGCGCTCATCTTCAAAAATTGTTCTAAAAGTTCTTAAATCTCTTTCAAAGTTGCTTCCAGGTAAACCTGGCATCATGTGGTAGTTTATTTTCAATCCAGCGTCTTTTAGGATTCTTGTTGCTTCAACCACATCTTCAACTGTGTGTCCTCTTTTAACCCTTTCATAAATGAAATTGTAAACAGTTTGAACTCCCAATTCAACCCTCGTTGCTCCTAAGGCGAGCATTCTATCAACATGCTTTTCCTTTGCCCAATCTGGTCTCGTCTCGAAAGTCATTCCAATATCTCTAACTTTAGCCTTCTCATTTTTCCTTTGCACCTCTTCAAGGTAATAATATCTCTTTGAGTGTGTTTTTTTCCAAGCCTCTTTGAACTTTTTATCCTTGAAAACGCTCTCATCTTTGTGAATTAAGATTCTCTCAAGTTTATCTTCCAGATCATCGATGTCTTTGAAGTAAACAAAATCATTCATTGCTTTCAAAGCTTCTTTAACAAACCACTCTTGATAGTCTAGATCCACCGAAGGAAAAGTTCCTCCCATTATTATAAGCTCAACTTTGTCTACATCATGCCCTATGTCATAGAGCTGTTTTAAGCGGCGCATAACTTGTAGATATGGATGGAAAGAGCTTTGTGCTGCTCTTAAAGCCGCTGGTTCCTTTCCAGTATAGCTTTGGGGAGAACCTATTGTTGGACCTCCCGGACAGTAGATACATCTTCCATGTGGGCATGGAAAAGGTTTTGCCATAATTGCAACAATAGCAACGCCGCTAATAGTTCTTGTTGGCTTTTTCTTTAGGAAATCTTTGAAAAACTCCCTATCCTCTTTTTTCATAACTCTTAAGATGTCAGCGTTGCTTGGAATTTTGCTTAAATGGTATTTTCTCGCTACAATAACCTTAAACCTATTCAACTCTCTCCTATCTCTAATCTCACCATTTAAAACTGCTCTTGCCAACTCCTCGCAGGCTTTTTTATAAATTTCATCCATAAATGACACCTCAATGATAGTGACTTGTTTTTAACCAAAGCGGAGATGTTTAAAAATGTTGCTTTATTGGACAAATTTGCCGAAAAATATGTATATTCACTTTGTGAATTGTTCAGTGGGTGAACAAAATGACCGAGCTTTACGAAATTGTTAGGTTTTTGGATGATTACTTAAATGTCAAAGAGTGGGAAGATAAATCAAGGAACGGACTTCAAGTTGAGGGAAAAAGTGAAGTAAATAAAGTAGCTTTCGCTGTAGACGCCTGTATGGAAAGCTTTGTTAGGGCAAAATCCCTAGGAGCTGATCTCTTAATAGTCCATCACGGTTTGATTTGGGGAGGAATTGAATATGTTCGCGGTTTAGTTCAAAAGAGGCTCAAGTTTTTGCTTGAAAATGAGCTAAGTCTTTATGCAGCCCATCTGCCCTTAGATGCACATCCAGAAGTTGGGAACAATGTTCAACTTTTGAAGCTCTTAGATTTAGAGCCGAAAGAACCATTTGGCTATTATCACGGTGTTCCAATAGGTTACGTCGGCTATTTTGAAGAGCCAAAACCTTTGCCATTAGTTGCTCAAATACTGGTGGAAAAGCTAAAGACAGATTACGTTAAAGCCTATGAGTTTGGAAAGCAAGAAATAGAAAGTGTTGGTGTTGTTAGTGGTGGAGCAAGCTTTGCAGCTGCAGAAGCTGTAGAAAAGGGATTAGATTTATTTATAACTGGAGAATTTGAGCATGAAGCATACCACGTCGCAAAAGAAGGGAATCTCAACATTATTTCGGCGGGGCATTATGCAAGCGAGACTTTAGGCGTAAAAGCGTTAATGCCGTTAATAAGGGAAAAATTTGAAGTGAAAACTGTGTTTATAGATCTTCCAACAGGGTTGTGATTTTTGACTTCTATTTCTTTACCAAATATCTCTCTATTAGTTCTACAGCTTTTTCTGGCTTTACAAGGCTAACTTCCATTTTAAGCTCGCTTTCAATAAAATCTCTAACCCAACTATTTTTTAGTGGATCGCTTTTAAAGGGATAAATAAGGATTAATCTTTTAAAGCCAGCACGATGAGCTTTTAAAGCATTGTATAGCACTCTTTGCTTTATCCACTTGTAAGAATTCTCAAATTCAATTGCAAGTATCTTTTCTTCATCCTTTCCAAGAATAACCAAATCTATCCTTGCCCCATCTTCTGTATAAAACTCCTTATAGCTCTTAAGCCCCTTATGTTGCACTGAGCCTTTATCTCTCTCAAGAGGGTTTTAACTTTGATTTTCATGCCTCCTTAAAAAAGAGAAGTAAAAAAATCAGGCAATTTTCTTTTTAAGCTCTTCTAAGGCTTCTTTTGCTTTTAAGATATTCTTTATCTTTCCTTGAGCTAAATCTTTCTTTCCTCCACCGCCGCCGCCAGCTATTGAGGTTATAATCCTTATTAGTTCACCAGCTTTGAAAGGTAGTTCATCTCCGACAACGACTACTACCGCATTTGTGTCTTCACTTATTACTGCAATTATTCTATTTGGCTTCTTTAACTTAAGTGCGGCTTCTCTTAAGTGGTCTAGGTCTCCTTCAACGACATCGCCAATAAATTCAATGTTTCCAATCCTCTCTACTTTGCTTTCAAGCTCATAAACCAATAGCTTTGCTAATTCCTTCTTTAGATTTTCAACTTCCTTCCGTGCCTTTTTCCATTCTTCGAAGAACTTTTGAGCAGTTTCTGGGAGCTTTTCAGGTGGAACTCTAAATACCTCACTTGTCTTCTTTAGTATTGCCTCGCTCTCTTGCATCCATTTAATTGCTGCTTCTCCACATGCAAATATTATCCTCTCAACACCATCTTGTATCCTCTCAGTTCTTAAAATCTTTATTGGACCTATTAAGCCTGTATTTGACAAGTGCGTTCCACCACAAGCCTGAACATCCCAATCTTCTATTTTAAGCACTCTAATAACTTTTCCTGGAACTACTCCACCTTGGTAAAGTCTAAAGCCATACTTTTGCTCTGCTTCAGTTCTTGGAAGCCACTCCCATTTAACGTTTCTATTCTCCATTACGATTTGATTTGCCAAATGCTCAATTTTTCTAAGCTCTTCTTCACTGATACGTTTGTAGTGAGATACATCTAGCCTTGCCCACTCCGTAGTTAGTTGTGAACCTGCTTGCCAAACATGCTTTCCGAGAACTCTGACCAGGGCTCCCATTAGGACATGAGTTCCCGTGTGATGCCTCATGTGCTGGATTCTTCTATTCCAATCAATCTTCCCGTGAACTTCTTGACCTTCTTTGAACTTCTCGGGATTTTCAACTTTGTGAATAATCACCTTTCCAACTTTTTGCACATCTAAGACTTTAACTCCCTCTATTTCACCTAAATCGCAAGGTTGTCCTCCACCTTCTGGATAAAATGCTGTTTGGTCTAAGATGAGCCAATCATCGATTATCTTAAGCACCTTTGCATTGAACTCTTTCATAAATGGATCCTCATAATAAAGGGTCCTTGTATCTGGTAAATCTTTGAGAAGCTCAAAGTCTATGAGTTTTTCTTCTTTTTCTGCTTCCTCTAAACTCTTCTCAGCTTCTTTGGCAACTAATGTGTAGAAGTTGTCTGGAACGTGAACTTTCACACCTTCTTTCTCGGCGACTTCTTTAACTATTTCTGGGGTTAAACCATGGCTTTCATAGAATAAAATAAGCTGTTCAAGTGGAATTTCGCTTTTTCCTTCTTTCTTAAGTTTTTCAACGTTCCTTCTAACTAAGTTTGTCCCTCTCTTTAGCGTTTCGAAATATCTCTTTTCCTCGACATTTATCATGTCTAGAACAACATCTTCCATCTCTTTGAATTCTGGGAAAGTCTTGTGAAGAGCTTTAATGTGCATTGCAACTATCTCAGCTAGAGGAACCTCTAATCCAAGTTCCCTTAGATGCCTAATGCTCTTTCTAATTAAGAGTCTTGCCAAATAGCCAGCTTTAACGTTGGAAGGGACAACCCCATCAGCCAGCATGAAAGTCAAAGCCTTTGTGTGATCTGCTATAGCATATATTAGCTCATAAGGTCTCACTAAGCTCTCAAGTTCTTCCATACTAATATCTACTCTCTTTGCAACTTCTCTTCTTAGTATTTTCAAATCTCCCATGTCTTCGATGTCAAACATTCCAGCTAAGCGGGAATTTTCCATTAAAATTCTTTCGTCTATATTATCTATACCCGCCATTTTCTTTAATGGCTCAACTACATAACCTAAAACAGCATCATATGCTGTAGGTGTCCCTTGGCTCATCCAGACTAAACGTTCAAGTCCATAGCCGGTATCAACGACTTTTGTATCCATTGGTATGTATTTGTCGCCTTTAATCTCAACAATTTGTGAAGGATCAGCATTTTCTGGGGCTTTCTTATACTGCATAAAGACCAATGTTGCAACTTCTAAACCTTTATACAATACCTCAAAAGCTGGTCCAGCATTTCCTCCTCCTGCCCATGGGTTTTCCTTAAAGGTTATCTCCTCTCCTTTCATTCCTAAGTCTTTAGTAAAGAATTCATAAGCGTACTTTACAGTCTCGTCCATCCAATATATTGGTTTTCCGGGGTAATTAAAGGCATGATGAGCCATCATTTCGAAGATCGTGAAGTGCCTACCTGTTATTCCAACATTGTCAATGTCTGTAAATCTAATTGAAGGCTGAGAAATCGTTAAGGGATTTGCTGGTGGGTCAGCTTCTCCCGTGATTACCCATGGTTGAAAGTCCATAATTGAAGCTCCTACTAACAAGACGTCATCTCTCCATCTTGGTAAAACCGGATAGCGTTTTACTCTACCATGATTGTGCCTTTCAAAGAAGCTTAAGAACTTTTCACGCATCTCTTCTAATGTGTATTTTTTCGGAATCCCTGGTTTTCCGATGAATTGGTATTCATCACAAGGTGGATCTCCACAGGTCTCTCTATCGGGATCTAATGTCCAAAAGGGTTTGCCACAAACTTTACATGTCTTTCTTACCCATCCTTCCTCTTTGAACATTCTTGTTGACATGTCCATTCTCTCACCTTCTTTATGATTAAAGTTCACAGAATAAAAAGCATTCGCTTAGTAAAAGAAAGCACATTCACATATAAATATGTCACTTTTCATCTTCCTCGTTTATTATGACAATTGGAAGCTTTATCTTCTTTATAGCCTCTATTAGTTGTTCATAACTTTTCTGAATCCTACTGAGCTTATATCTCAAGTTTTCATTTTCTATCGCTAAGCTATTTACTTCTTCAGTTTTTGTCCTTATCTGTGCCTTCAGTTCTATTATCTGCTCTTCAGGTTCAATAACAGAACGCTCAAGCCTGTCAATTTCTTCATACAAATCTCTACAAACTTTTCTCTTTAAACTTTCCATTTTTAACACCGGTCAGACCCGCGAAACATCATCACTTATTTCAGTGGGCTCCAGACTCATCATTCCTCTTAGGGGTATATCTCAACACCTATTATACTTTTTTGCAATTAAAAAACTTTCAATGATTTCGACAATTTGACTAAATGTTCAAAGAATACTCCAAAAACCTTAAATATTTTGACAATATTTAAAATACATTTGTAAAGTACACTAATGCAGAAAATCTCACGTTATAGTACAACAGAGTCCAGAAAATCCCAAATTAATAAGGAGGTGTCTATATGGGAGCTATAATGGAATTTATTAACTGGTTGGATGGTATGGTTTGGGGTCCTCCCATAATGATTTTGCTTGTTGGTACAGGACTCTTCTTAACCATTGCCCTAGGAGGAATTCAATTCCGCAGGATTGGATGGTCAATTAAGTTTACTCTCTTTGAAGGAAGAAAGAAACAAGGTGAGGGTGATATCACACCATTTCAAGCATTGATGGCAACTATTGCCGGAACAGTAGGTATAGGGAACATTGCTGGTGTTGCAACTGCAATTCATCTTGGTGGACCTGGAGCACTGTTCTGGATGTGGGTTACAGCTTTAGTAGGTATGGCAACGAGATACTCAGAGGGTCTCTTAGGTGTTGCCTTTAGAGGCAAGTTACCAGATGGAACGATGATTGGTGGAACATTTAACTTCCTTGAAAAAGGTCTTTCAGAGGAAAAGATTTCACCGACTGCAAGATATTTAGCAGCAGCCTTCATGTTTATATTCGCAGTGTTTATAGGCTATGAAGCCCTCGGACTTGCAGGAGGGCTCAAGATTCTGGCAATAATAATTGCTCTGTTCTTCTTGGCATTAGCGCTCCTTCTTACAAGAGAACAATCACTGCCAAGCCTTGGAAAGACATTAGCAATACTCTTTGCATTATTCGCAGCAATTTCAGCATTTGGTATAGGTAACATGACCCAAGCTAACTCACTAGCATTGGGAATGAAGGTAGCGTTTAACGTTCCAGAATGGGCAAGCGGAGCATTCTTTGCATTCCTGACATTTATAGTCATCGTAGGTGGAATTAAGAGAATCGGTGAGGTTGCAGAAGGATTAGTGCCATTCATGGCAATAATCTACTTCATCTTCGCAATTGGAGTATGGATCAAGTTTGCTGGACAATTACCAGGTGCAATTGCGCTAATATTTAAGGACGCATTTACAGGAAGCGCAGTTGCTGGAGGTGCAGTTGGTACGACCATAAGGTGGGGTGTTGCAAGAGGTCTGTTCTCCAACGAGGCAGGTCTAGGTACGGCAACGCTTGCTCACGCAGCTGCAAGGACAGATCATCCATCAAGACAAGCTCACGTTGCAATGCTTGGACCATTTATCGACACACTTATCATCTGTTCACTTACTGGAATTTCAATCGTGGCAACAGGTGCTTGGCAAACAGACAAAACAAGTACAGCATTAACCCAAGAAGCATTTGCAAGAGCCTTTGGACACATCGGTGAAATAATGGTCGTTATCGGTGTCATACTCTTCGCATACTCAACAGTTCTTGCATGGTCATTCTATGGAAGGCAAAACATCATGTACTTGGCTAAGTGGATTGAAGGAGATCCAGAGAAATTTGCAAAGCTCTATCCAAAGCTCCACTTGATCTACAACTTGCTGTTCGTGATCTTTATCTACATTGGTGCAACAACAGTTCTTGAAAATGTCTGGACATTCTCAGACATGATGAACGGTCTCATGGCAATACCCAACTTGGTTGGTTTGATACTGCTTTACACAGTTATCAAGAGATACACAAATGAATTCATTTCGGCGAATCCATGAATTTGAATTTTCCCTATTTTTTAATTTTAACTCAAAAGTTTGATTTAAAATATAAATACTGAGGTGATTTTATGAATTTTAAAGAATTTCCCAGGATAGTTGTTAAACCCCCGGGACCGAAGGCTAAAGAGTTAATAGAAAGGGAAAAAAGTGTCATCTCTTCTGGTCTTGGAGTTAAACTTTTCCCTGTTGTCCCTGAAAGGGGTTTTGGCGCGTTAATAGAAGATGTTGATGGTAATATTTTTATAGACTTTTTAGCTGGTGCAGCTGCGGCTTCAACTGGATATGCTCATCCAAAATTAGTAAAAGAAGTTCAAGAGCAAGTTTCTAAAATCCAGCATTCAATGATAGGTTATACTTACAGCAAAAGAGCAATAGAAGTTGCTGAAATCTTAGCAGAGAAAGCTCCAATTAAAAATCCAAAGATACTTTTTGGTTTAAGTGGAAGCGATGCAATGGACTTAACTATGAAAGTCGCCCGTTTTGCAACAAGAAAACCTTGGTTCATCGCCTTTATTGGAGCTTATCATGGACAAACCTATGGTGCAACATCCATAGCTGCATTTCAAAGTTCTCAAAAGAAAGGTTTTTCTCCGTTAGTACCCAATGTAGTGTGGATTCCATATCCAAACCCCTATAGAAACGTTTGGGGAATTGACGGCTATGAAGAACCTCAGGAGTTGATAAACCGCTTTTTGGACTACCTCGAGAATTACATTTTGGCTCATGTTGTTCCTCCTGATGAAGTGGGCGTTTTGATTGCAGAGCCAATTCAAGGTGATGCGGGAATAGTGGTTCCGCCAGAGAACTTCTTCAAAGAGTTAAAGAAGGTTTTAGAGGAACACGGTATTTTATTGGCAATGGATGAAGTTCAAACTGGAATTGGGAGAACAGGAAAATGGTTTGCAACTGAATGGTTTGGAGTTGAGCCGGATTTCTTGGCTTTTGGTAAAGGAGTTGCAAGCGGAATGGGACTTAGTGGGGTAATTGGAAGAGCTGAGCTAATGGAAATGACAAGCGGGAGCGCTTTGCTAACTCCCGCGGCAAATCCAGTGATTTCAGCAGCAGCTTATGCAACGTTAAAAATAATAGAGGAAGAGAAAATAATAGAGAATGCTCAAAAAGTTGGAGCATTCATATTCAAACGCCTAAAGGAGATGCAGGAGAGATATGAGGTTATTGGAGACGTCAGAGGAAAAGGATTGATGATTGGTGTTGAGATTGTAAAGCCAAATACCAGGAAGCCAGACCCAGAGCTTACAGGTAAAATATGCTGGAGAGCCTTTGAGCTTGGATTAATTTTGCCGAGCTATGGAATGTTTGGAAATGTCATAAGAATAACTCCACCCCTCGTTATAACACAAGAAATAGCAGAAAAAGGTCTAGAGATCATGGAGCAGGCTTTAAAAGATGCTTTAGCTGGAAAAGTTACTCACAAAGTTGTTACTTGGCATTGATGAATTTTCTTTCATGATTTATTTTTTAAACTCTTTTTCTAACTTATTTTCAGGTGATAAGATGGGACTCAAAAAGTTCTTTGCAGAATGGAGGAATAGATGTCCATTCATCAGGGCGATAGAAAAGTGGCGCTTTGAAAGAAAGAAGAATAAGTTTGAGGTAAAGAGGAGTAGAAAATAAGAAAATTCAAAGAAAAACATTGCAAACATCAACATCAGCTAGGTCGTCATCTGAAGAAAGCGAAGCGCATCACAGCTCAGCAATGGGTTTAATTATAATTCAACTCTAACTAAAGCCAAATATTTTTTAAATCTTTTATCGTAATTTTGCTTTGGTGTTGGTGAGTGAGGGATGAGTTTAAAATTATTGTTGAGTTTTTTAATGTTCAGCGGAGTGTTTTCTTTAGTTATCGTTGGGATGTTGTGAGCTACTTTATTGGGCTTTTGATTCAGATCATGGTCATGGGGATTTTTGCGAGTCTTGTAAGTATAAATGTAAACATTGCAAAATATGGGACCACGAGTTTTCTCCAATTCTTTCTTATTGGTTTTATTGTGCACAACCTAATTTTCCTTCCAAGGGGGAGTTTGTCAAGATTTATTGTTGGACGGAGTTTTCCAATGCTTTATGCTTCACCCACAAGTATGCTCACAATATTTCTCGGAGTAAACGCATGGAACATTGTATGGAGCTTGCTAATTTTAGCTTTAATAACTACGACTTTTGTCCTCTTTTACAAATTAACACTTCACTTGAACTCTGGAGCAATATTGGTAATTTTGAGCGGTTTTGTTCTAATATTTGCCCTTGATTTGTTCTCTGCGGGATTTAAGGTTGCCACAAAGGCAAGACAAGACCCCTTAAACTGGTTTTTAAACATTACTTCACAACTTGTGAGTGGCTTGTACTTCCCACCTGAAGCTCTCCCTTGGTGGCTTCAACCAATATCAAAAATCCATCCTGAAAGATATATTCTTGAAATGGCGCGCTTAACAATGGGAGGAGGATACTCCCTAAGCCAGATTTATCCAAGCTTAATCAACTTAACTATAACCACCTTGGCAATGCTCCTTATTGGGTATATAACCTTTAAATGGGGTGTGAAAAAAGCTATGCAACTTGGAACCCTCGGTCACGTTTGAGGTGATAAAATGATTGAAGCAATGAACTTGACAAAGTATTATCCACCACCATTCAAGGGTTTCCTCGATTTAAAGAGTCTTAAAGACTTCTTTGGAGCACCAAGAGAAGAAATCCCGGCTCTGATTGATTTGAACTTCAAAGTTAAAGAGGGCGAAATTTTTGGACTTTTAGGTCCCAATGGAGCTGGGAAGACCACTTTTTGTAAAATTGCCAATGGATTATTACTTCCTACTCGAGGGCAATTACTAATTAATGGTTATGATAGCGTCAAAGAGCACAAAAAAGTTGCCAAAGATATGTTTACAGTTTTCACTGGGGAAAGAGATATGTGGGGAATTTTTCAATGGCGCTTAAGTATTTACAAGAATTTACGCTTTATTGCGCGTTTGTGGAAAGTATCTGAGAGTGAAATTAATAAGCGGATAAATTATGCTCTGGATTTGCTGAATTTAAAAGAGAAAAGGAATGAGTGGTATCAAAAGCTTTCGGCAGGGATGAAGCAGAAGGTGTATATTGCTTCCGCATTAGTAATCCAACCAAAAGTCCTTATTTTAGACGAGCCAACAGTGTTTTTGGACATTATAACTAAGAGTGAGATTCACAATGCGATTTTTGAACTTGTGAAAGAATTTGGGACTACTGTTATTCTGACCACGCACGATTTGCATGAAGCTGAGAAGTTAAGTGATAGGGTTCTGCTTTTCAGCAAGAAGCCAATTCTTGAAGGAAAGCCTGAAGAAATTAGCAAAAGACTTGAAGTTGAGTTCGATAAAAAGGTTGTTGCTCTTGTTAAGGGGAATGTTAAGTGTGATTTTGGGTTTAAAGTGCAGTGCTTCTCTAAGGACAATGTTACGAGGATTGTAGCTTACTTACGAGAAAGTGAAGTTGCTCAGTTCTTAGATGGATTATCTAAATACAAAATTCTAAGTCTTAAAGTTGAAGAATTAACACTCGAAGATGCATTTCTATTAATTTTCAATCATTCTAAAAAAGTAGAATAGAGTTAATTACGTAGAGTATTACTACTAGGCAGAAAAATTTATAAATATGAAGATATATTCCTATATATAGTGAAAATTCATGAAAGCAAATGATAAAAAGCTCGAGATTTATATATTTACAGTTGAAGATAAGTATTTTCTCCTTTCTCCTCCAACTGGTATAGTTTTTGAAATTGATAGAAAAACTTACGAGTTTTGTAATACTGTTAGTGTATTCGGGTGGAGTAAGAGTAAGGAAGAATTTGTGAGGAAATATTCTGAGAGTGATTGGGATGCTTTAATTAGTGAGATTAAGACTGATGAAACTTTGAACAAAATCTTTTTTGGAGAAAAACCTAAGCCCAACCTTCCTCTTGGAAGTATTAAACCAAAACTCTCAAGCTTATCTTTGAATGTTATGGAGGATTGCAATTTCGCTTGTGTTTACTGCTATGGTAACGCAGGCACTTATAACACTCCAAACACTAAGATGGATTTTGAAACTGGGAAGAAAGCCATTGATCTTCTTATAAAGGAAGGAAAGCAAGTTGTTAATATCAGCTTTTTTGGTGGAGAGCCTTTGCTTAACTTTGCACTTATTCAAAAGCTCGTTGCTTACGCTAAAGAAAAGGCTAAGGAGCATAATAAAACCATCAACTTCAGCATAACAACAAATGGTTATCTTATTAACGATGAAGTTATTGACTTCTTCCTTGAGAACAACTTCACGGTAACATTGAGTTTTGATGGCCCAAAGGAAATTCAGGATTATAACAGATCTCTGAGGAGTGGTGCTGGAACTTTTGATGTTGTTTCAAAGAATGCCAAGAAAATGCTTGAAAAAGGAGTCAAGGTTAGTGTTAGGACCACAATCTTACCAAGCCAGCTTGAAAAGTACTATGACATCTACCGCTTTTTTGTAGATTTCGGGTTTAGAAGTGTCCACTTGGAAATGGCAACAATAAACGAAAAGCCCACGGAAGAACACATTGCGATAATCAAGGAGGCTCTGGAAAAAATTGCAAAGGATGAGTTAGGACACTACAAGGAAAAGGGGATAGTTTACACTAAGTTAAGGGATATAGTGAGGAGCATCTACTCCACGGCAGTCAAACAGTATCCTTGTGGTGCAGCGAGGACTTACTTTGGAGTCTCTGCTGATGGAACTATCTACCCCTGTCACAGATTTGTTGGAATGAGCAATTTTATTGTTGGAGGTGTTGATGACTTCAAGTGGGAGAACGAGTTTATTCAAAAGATCCTCCACTTCACTGTGGACAAGAGACCCTACTGTAGGGATTGTCCAATAAGGATGTACTGTGGAGGAGGATGTATTTACAACAACTTCTACTATAATGGCGACATTTTCAAGCCTGATGCGTTTCATTGTGCGTATATGGAAGAGTTGTTTAAGTGGGGTGTTTGGCTCTACTCAAACCTTGATGAGGATTGGTTGAATAAGGCTTTTTCACGCTCACCCCGTGAAGGGGTGAGGGATGAGACACAAGCCGATGAATCCGAACAAAAAAGAAAGGGAGGTGATGGAAGTGGCGTTTAGAAAACTGAACAAAGAAAGAGAGACAATATCACCACTATGTGCGTGGGTTGATATCTGCATAGACTACGACTATTGTGTTTGGGACGATTGTGGAAAGTTTGATGTATGTATATATGACAACTGCCTTGCGGATACTGATTAAAACTTCATACAGGAGGTGTTACAAATGTTTAAAAAGCTTAATAATAAAAGCCAAAAGACCCAACCATCTCCTGAATGGTGCATTGACATCTGTATAGGTGGCGATGTATGTGGAGCATGTGATACAGCATGTGATCAGAATGACAGTTGTATTACAGATGGATGTATATTTGACTGTTATTTAGACATTACACCCTGAAGGTCTCGTTGTTAATTTTTTATTTTTATAACCTAAACAAAATATGGTGAGGAGAATGCTCAGAGTATTCATCAAAAAAGCACTGTATGATAGAACTGTAATTCTTGGTGTTTGTCTTTTTCTCATATTCTACTTTAATATCCTTTTGGGAGTGAAGAACTCTACTTATTTTGAAAGCTGGCAATACTCAAAACTTGTTCTTAACTATTTTAGCGACATGCCTTCAATAGTTATTTTAATCTTTGCAAGCATTTGGGGTTCAAGAAGCATAAACACCGAGTCTTTGCCATTGATTTTAAGTAAACCCCTTTCTCGATATAATTACTTACTTACAAAAGCCATGTCCTCTTTTTTATTCTTTTTAGCTTTGTCTCTCTTGTTATATCCAATTTTATTACTTTCTTCTCTTGCTTTTGGGACCTCTATCAGCTTAAACCTGAGCTTTGTACTAATATTTGCTCTATTTCTCTCTGCTTTCTATTCTATTGGTATGCTCATCTCAACTATAACTTCTCCTAAAAAAGCTCCTGTAGTAGCACTCATTATAGTTATCTTATTTGTATACCTAGAATCTACATTTCACCATACAATTGAAAAAGAAGTGCTGAGGATGTACAATATTACCCAATATGATATGGCAAGATATTTTGCTACTAACGAAAAAATCTTTTGGAAAATTTCAAGTGACATATTTGCTCTTAAAGTCAAGAAAAGCTGGGAACAGTTTTTTAATCCTTTCACCCACTTTAGAATTTTGTTAACATATATAATGAGCAATGGAAACTTATGGAATTACTACCATTCTCCTGAAATATATTCTATATTCCAAATGCCTATAAAAGCGTGGAGAGCCTTGGGTTTTCTAATTCTCGATACATTATTACCATTAGTTATAACATTAAAAATCTTTAATCAAAAAGATTTAAGGTGATAACATGTGGTCGTTCAAGCTTGAAGCAAAGAACAGCTTGAGAACTAAAAAGTTTTGGTTAACAATAGTGCTGATCTCTCTAGTGTACGTTATAGCCTTTAGGGAGATAAAGGACAACCTTAAAGCTACTACTAACCTCCAGGGGGTGTTGACTTTCAGTCTAATAGGCTATATACTTGCGAGTGCTTTTTTGTTCATAGGGTTATATGTCCTTATTTTAGGAGCTACATCAATCAACGGTGACCTTGAAAATGGAACGGTTCAGATATCCTTAAGCAAGCCTGTTAATAGAATACAGTATCTAATCGGAAAGTTTCTTGGACAGTTCGTTTCAATCATTGTTGCACTTCTTTTCGCTACACTCCTTTCTCTTGTCATAACAAGATACTACAGCATATCCATAACAGTCAAAATAATTTCTGATCTTACAATAGCCAATGCTCTCACGCTCCTCTCAATGCTTCAGCTACTCGCACTCGGCTTACTTATCTCAACCTTCATTCGCTCTCAGAACACTGCTATCAGCGTTGTTCTCATCCTCTTCCTTGTTACCGGATTGGTGGCACCTCAAATAGTCGACAGCATGGCAAAAGACAGAGCTAGAGAAGAGTTCCACATCAAAACACCTGAAGATGCCATGAAGATGCCTGTTGAGGAACGCAACAAGTATCACCAACGTCAAATAGAACTCCAGAAGGAGTACCACTTAAGATACCTGTTCTACATTCCTCAAGTGCTCCTTGAGGATATAGTGATAGATATGCAGAGAACCACTTTTATCAAGGGGAAGATCAGAACAGAGTATATCAGGGCTTGGGACGCCATCAAGAACAATCCTTTGAGGGTCTCTCTTCTTGTGGGACTAACCTTGGTCTATCTAATCATGGCAGTTTTTCGCTTTGTTAGAATGGACCTGAGGTGACAATTGTGTTGAGAATTGAGAATCTAATCAAGATTTACAAGGATATTAGGGCTTTGGATGGCTTGAATTTGGAGGTTAAAGAGGGGCAGATTTACGGATTTTTAGGACCTAACGGTGCCGGGAAGACAACAACAATCCTGAGCATTCTTGGAATGATATTCCCGCAGAAGGGCAGGATAGAAGTGCTAGGTGAGGAAGTCTTCAACGGAAAGTTCGATGAAGAGAAGCTCATCAAAGTCAAGTACATGATTGGTTACATGCCTGAGGACGCTACACTCTGGGATTTTTTAACGCCAATGCAGACGCTTGACATTATTGGTGAAGCTTTTAAAATGTCCAAAGCAGAGAGGCAAAAACGCTCAGAGGAGCTTTTAAAGCTCGTCGGCTTATGGGACGTCAAAGATAAAAAAGTTGGCAAGCTCTCAAAAGGAATGCGCCAGCGTTTATTGTTGGCACAGGCGCTCATTAATGATCCAGAACTTTTAATCTTGGACGAGCCCATGAGCGGATTAGATCCAAAAGGTATTGCTGAATTCAAAGAGTTGATTAGGCAGTTCAACAAGGAAGGAAAAACAGTCTTCTTTTCATCGCACATCTTAGCTCATGTCGAAGAAATCTGCGACACTGTTGGCGTTATTGTTAAAGGAAAGCTGAGAGCCCAAGACTCTTTGGACAATATTAAAAAAGAGTTCTTAAGACGGGCTGGCCACACGATACTGATTGAGACAAACAAACCCATCCATATAGATCTTGAGGGAGTCAAAGTTGAGGTTATTGGTACTAATAAATACAGGATTATCACAAGCAAAGATGTTAGGGAAGAACTCCACGACTTGATAGCAGTTCAAAACGCAAAAATTCTAACAATGCAGATTAAAGAGCCGAGCTTGGAAGAAATATTCCTAAAAATGATCGAATAAAGTTTTTCATGTTCATCCCGTGAAATAATGAGGCATATGCTGATGAGACAGATTTAAGGGAGGTGGGGGATGAAGTTGGAGATTTTAAACAAAGAAGAAACCCTTAAAGGAATGCTACCAAACTCCTGCCTACTCCAGCAGACTGGATTTGTTGGTGGCTAGAGGACTACTGTGATCTTCACGAGCCATATTGAATTATGAGCCAATTGTTCCTCCCCACTTTTTTTAATTATTTAGGGAGTAGGAGGTGCTACCTTCATAATTCAAGCACAGGATAATAAAGGAGGGAGTGTATTGAACCAGAGAGTATTTTTAACAAGTGTTAAAAGAATATCAGAGATTGCAATAATCTCTATTTTAATTCTGCTTATCCTGACATCACTGACTGTTGAAGCCAAGAAGAAAACCCTTATTAACAATAACATGAACCTGCCTCTTTTCTTATGGTACGCTTCAAACAAAACTGCACAAGAGGAAGCCAAAGTACTTGGAATGAATCAAACAGAGTACTTAGAGTACGTAATCCTTAGAAAATTCGGTTTGAACAAACCGCTCTATGTCTTGATTCCCCAACAAATTAAAAGCGCGATAACTTATATTGGGCAGAATAGGGAGTATATACTCATCTCCACTTTTAGAACTGTTCTTCTTCTCCTACTCGTTCAAGGTTTTATCTTGGTATTTGGTCTGCTCATTGGAGTTCTAGCTGGTTATAAAAGAGACGGCTTTTTGGATAAGCTAGTTTCAACATTGGCGCCTGTGTCAAACGGAGTTCCCAGCTGGTGGATTGCGGGCATGTTACTCCTTATTCTTTCTCTCAAATTTAATCTATTTCCCGCTTCGGGATATATGTCAATACCTCCAAAGACGGGTCTTTATTATTATTATCTTGATATTGCTAAGCACTTAGTTCTCCCATTTTTAGCCCTCTTTCTAGCTCGTTTCTGGGAATATGCTTTTATTGTTAGGAGCTTAATTTTTGAGGAGTTCAAAAGGGATTATATACTCGTTGCTGAAGCTAAAGGTGTTCCAAAAAAGAAAATTTTATGGGGACATGCCCTAAGAAATATCCTTCCCTCATTCCTTACCTTCACAACATACAACTTTCTCGACCTGCTCACAAGTGTCTTTGTGATTGATATAGTTTTCGATTTAAGAGGACTTGGGACTTTGTTAAGGATAAGCTTTTTCAGAACACTTGTAAGTGCTAGGGGAATTTTCACAACATTGAGACCAGAGCTTTTCCTTTCTATTTGTATTATTATCATGATCCTGTACTTGGTTGTATCCGCAATCTTAGAGACCCTCTACATTTACCTCGATCCAAGAATTGGGGGATAAGTAAATGATTGAAGAAAAATCCATTAAATATGGTTTCCTGATCATAACCTCTTTCATCCTTTTATCTCTCCTAACTCCCTTTATAGTTCCTGAGGAAAGGGTTAAGTACTGGAACGATGGTAATTACTGGATTAAGAATCCTAAACTTGCGCCACCCAAGTGGTACAACTATTTTACAAGCAAAGACAGAACACCAACTGAGATTCTCACTCCAAAACAAAAGAAAATTGAGAATTTTAATTCTTTAAGGATGTACAATTTCTCCTTTGAATATGACTACACTTATTATGTTCCTCCTCAAGATATTTGGATAAATCTTAATGTTAATTCGAGCAATGCACTTTATGAGGTTTCCTTTATCCGTCCAGATAGGATCAATATTCTGCTCCTTCAAGGGGAAGTCCAAAAGGGAGAAATCTCCCTAAAAACACGTCAAGAAGTCAGAAAAACTGTCATGAACTTTGCAATGGAGAAGCTTGATGTAAAGACATTCAACCAGCTCACCTTCAATCCCTTTGAATACCTTTTTTCATCCAAAAGCGGAAATCCTCTGAAGGGTGTTTATAGAATTGATGTTGTTATTTACTCTTTTAATCAGAGTGATGTTATTGAAGAGCCGAGCATTAGAATTGTGGGAAGTTGCTATGGGATTTTAGGGACTGATAATATGGGAAGAGACTTATTTGTGGGTTTTATATGGGCTATGAGGAATACACTATTTTTAGCTTTATTTGTCGCTCTCTTCACAGTGTTTTTTGGAACACTCTTTGGTTTAATAACTGGTTACATAGATTCAAGATTAAGTAAAGCTCTTGAATTTGTAAACAAAGTTTTCCTTGCTCTTCCTGTTCTTCCAACTGCTTTAATCATAACATATCTCATCTCGGTTCAGAGTGTGGGTAAGAGCGTGGAGCTTTCAACATTTGAGTTTTCAATTATACTGAGTGCATTACTTTGGGGAAAACCTGCACGGAGTATAAAGGCAATTGTTGAACAAGAAAAGGTTCAAGAATACGTTACTGTTGCTGAAAGCATTGGTGCAAGCAAATTCTATATTCTAAGAAGACATATATTGAAAAAAGTCCTCCCTTACTCTTTTGCAGTTCTCTCAATAACAGTTCCAAAGGTCATTGTTCTTATTTCGCTTTTTGGATTTTTTGGTATCGTTCCTGGGATTAATTGGGGCTCTTTCATGGCTGAAGCATTGGAAAGGGGTGGATTTTATGGTGGTGTTTGGTGGTGGATAATTCCACCAGGATTAGCAATAGCCTTGATTGGGATTGGCTTCGTCTTGATAAATAAGGGAATAGAAAAATGGTTAGGAATATAGCTACGCTAGCATTTCTTTAACTTCCTTAGCTATCTTTTCAATTTCAATGCTCTTCTGTTCTCCGCTTATCATGTCTCTAATAGTTGCTTTTCCTTCAGCCAAATCTCTCTTTCCAAGTATTATCACGAGAGGTATTTCAACTTTATCTGCATATTCTAAAGCCTTTCTGAGCTTTCTCCCTTGTAACTCATACTCTGCTTTAATTCTTTCTTTTCTTAGCATTTGGGTTATTTCAATAACTTTCTTTTTAATTTCAAGCTCTTTTCCAATATAAACAACCAAAACGTCAGAGCTTAATCTAAGGTTAGGTAATAGACCTTTGCTTTCTAAAATTGGGATTAAACGTTCAATTCCAATGGCAAAGCCTGTTGCTGGGGTTGGTTTTCCTCCAAAGACCTCAATTAAGTTGTCATATCTTCCACCGCCACCAATTGAACCTATCCCCAAATCGTTTTCTGCAATGGCTTCAAAAACTATGCTTGTGTAATAATCAAAACCTCTCGCAATTCCAAAGTCAATTAAAGCATAATCATAAACGCCGTAAGCCTTTAAAAGTTCAAAAAGCTCTTCTATTTTCTTCAGCTCTTCTTTAGCCTCTTTGCTTGTAAAAAGCTCGTAAGCTTTTGGTAAAACTTCATCTGGTTTTCCTTTAAGCTCAATTAGAGAGAACACCTTTTCTATTGCATCATCATTTAAGCCGAAGTCTTTTAACGCTTCTATAAACTCTTCTCTGCTCATCTTATCTTTCTTATCAATCAAGCGCATTAAGCCAATATCATCTTTAACGCCAAGCATTTTAGCGAATTCGTCAAGGAGAATTCTATCGCCAATGTTTAGTGTGAAATCTTTTAGCCCAGTACTCAAATATGATTCAATCATTAAGGCAATAACCTCAGCATCGGCTTCAATATTTGGTGAACCTATTAACTCTACCCCAGCTTGCCAGAATTCCCTTAAGCGACCGCTTTGTGGTTCCTCATAGCGGAACATGTTCGTTATATAGTACCACTTTACTGGTTTTGGAGCGTTTTGAAATTTATTTACAAATAAACGAGCAACACTTGAAGTTAAATCTGGTCTTAGAGAGACATCTCTGCCGCCTTTATCTTTAAATGCATACAGCTGTTTTACGACCTCTTCACCGCTCCTCAATTGGAAAAGCTTCGTATATTCAAAGGTTGGTGTTAGGATTTCTTTAAAGCCATAAACCTCAAAAACTTCTCTTATTCTCTCAAATACATATCTTCTTTTTACCATATCCTCTGGAAGCAGATCCCTTGTTCCTTTGACTCTCTCAATTTGTTGCTTTGCCATTTCTCCCACCTAAAGGCATAAAGCATAGAGCAGTTAAAAATTTTGTTAATACCCTTTTGTCACATTAACAAAGCTAACTTTGAGTACTTAAAAGTTTTAGGAATATTCCACCAACACCCTCTACCATCATCTGTGCCCCTATTGCCATGGTGAACAAACCTATGATCCTTATGAACACTCCTAAAGTTGTTTTCTTTACATTCTGAGCTAAATATAACGTGACCACCATTATCAACGCTGTTAATCCGATTGCAATTAGGATTGCAGATGTTGAAATTGCTATTCCATATTCAGCGGTTAAAGTTATTGCCGTTGTTATTGCGGCTGGACCAGCAATTAAAGGAGTAGCAACTGGGACTGCAGCTAAAGCTAATATATTTTTCTCCTTTTTTAGTGTTACCATTCCACCGCCTTCCAAAGCTTCCAAGCCAATTTTAAAAAGGACAAAACCTCCAGCAACTTTTAGGGCATTTAAATCTATGTGGAATATCTCCTGGAGGATTATCTTCCCAGCTAAGGCAAAGACTATTAAGAGCAGAAAACCGATTAGGTTTGCCCTAATAATAAGCTGTTTTATATCCCTTAGATGGAAATCTTCCTTGAGTAGCGTAATTAACAGGATTTTATCGCTTGGATCAATCATGATGAGCATTAAAAGGGCACTGCTGAGAATTTCTGCAATCATTTTCCTCACCAAAGGGTTTTAAACAGGTGCGCTTTAAAAAACTATGGTTTTGCAATGATGAAACCGGCACTGGATGAATGGTGATTAGTGCTCGGTTGTCTGAGCAGAAAAGCAAATAAAAAAGGGAATAAAATTCATCCCCTTTCCTTAACAATCTCATCTGCACTTTTGCCTTCAACCATAAGCTTTGTCCATTCCTCAAGCCATCTTGAATAATTCTTCTCTATCTCTTTTGGATCGAGGGTTACTATCTTATCAGGCTTTACAGCGTATTTGAATACTTCTGGCAGAGGGGCATTTTTATTTGCAGGGAACATCCAATTGGTTAATGGAATCTCCTTTTGGAATTCCTCGCTTAAAACAAACTCAATGAATTTTTGGGCTAGCTCTTTGTGCTTTGCTCCCTTTACTAACCCAATGCCTTCAATTTGTGGATATCCACCTTCTTTGAAGATTATTGCTCCAATATTTGGCTCTTTTCCACCTGCGTAAGCTGAATAGGCTGGATCTGTGGCATAGCTAACAAAGAGAGGAGCTTCTCCTTTGTCCCACATCTCCCATCCAGAATCCCAGCCTTTTGTGATTGTGTATATATTTGGCTTTAGCTTTTCCCAGAAGTAGAGATATCCCGGATCTCCATAGACGGCTATGGTCCAAAGCAAGAAGGCTGCTCCAGTTGAGCTTGTCCTTGGATCTTCGACTATTAAGCTTTTGCTCCATTCTGGTTTCAATAAATCCTCAAAGCTTTGTGGTGGGTTTTTAACCTCATCTTTACGGTAAACCACCGCTATGAATCCATAATCAAAGGGGACTACATGATAAGTTGGGTCAAAAATTAACTCTTGAGGAACAACGTCAATATTGCTTGGCTTGAAAGGCTCTAAGACACCAGATTCTATAGCTTTAGCTATTAAATTGTTATCTATTCCAATAACTACGTCAGCCCTTGGGTTGTCTTTCTCAAGAATTAGCCTGTTTAGAACTTCTCCAGCATCTCCAAGTGTTATCAACTTGACTTTTACCCCATATTTTTCTTCAAACTTAGGAATTGTTGCATTTGCTAATCCCCAGCTTACAAAGCTGTCGTAAGTATAAACTACTAATTCCTGTTCTTTTGGACTCTCTGTCTCTGAAGTTTCTTTTCCAATACACCCAAATACTGGGACAATTAAAAGCATCAGGCTTAAGAGCAATGCAGCTTTTTTCATACTCTCACCCCTATAACAGATTTTTCAATTTTCAAAAATTGGTAATTAAAGGAGACTTTTAAAGCTTTGCTTACTTTTTGTTAATGCATGGATTGGGCGTACATGTATATGAAGTAGGAATAAACAAGCATTAAGAACGCTCCAACCTTTCTATCGACTTTATGACCCAAAATAAGGGAGGATGTTAATGTTAACATTACTAGCATTGTTATTGGCATAGTGAAGGTTATAACACTTCCATCAACTTGTATTGGTCTTATGATGGCGGCAATACCTATTACCATTAGAATATCCAAGATATTTGCACCGATGACGTTGCCAACGCTGATATTTGGTAATCTTTTAAATGTAGCCGTTAGAGAGTTTGCAAGCTCAGGTAATGAAGTTCCCACGGAAACCAAGGTGAGACCTATCACAACTTCCGGGATTCCAAAGGCTCTTGCAAGTGTTACAGCACTATTCACGACCATTTTAGCACCAATCACAACAACCATACCGCTTAAAAACATTATAACTGCTTCTCTCTTAGGATTTCCTCTACTTTCATTTACCTCTCCAATGCTGACATGTTTTTTGTAAAGATAATACAAAAACCCGAGATAGATTAGTATTAGCGAAAAACCTTCAAGACGTGAGATTACTCCATTATACATCAAAAGCCATGCATAAGCTGTTACAGCAACCATAAATAAAGAGTTACGCCAAGCTATCTCCTCAACTTTTAGAGGTCTTATTAAAGAACAGATGCCCAAAATTAATGCGATGTTTGCTAAAGCACTTCCAACAGCATTTCCTATGGCAATTCCGCTCTTCCCTATATATGCCGCCATTGCAGAAACAGTTACCTCTGGTAGGGTCGTTGCTACACTTGCTAAAACTAATGCTATCAAGAACTCGCTAACTCCAAAACCTTTAGCAACTCTTGATGCTGATTCTACAAATTTATCACTACCCTTTATCAGGAAGGCTAAACCTACTATGAATATGATTATCTCTTTTACCATCTTTCTCGTCCCATGCAACTAAAGGAATGCCATGATTTAAAATGTTATCCCTCATAGCCTTCAGCTTTCTCTCCTCTGCTTTCCATTTTTATAACGTAGTCTGCTGCATTTTGTAGAGCTACACTGAATCCCGGCTCAATTCCGATAATCACAGCTTCCTTCCCTTTCCTTTTTGCTTCACTTATAATTGGTAAGAAATCGGCATCCCTTGTAGCCAAAGCTAAGACATCAACATCCGAATTATAAATCAACTCCATTGCTTCTATAGCAACTCTAACATCTGTATCTCCAGCAACAATAATAGGTTCAAAACCTTGGTTCACGATGGCTTCAATCAATCCTTGAGGAGCGTATTGGTTTAAAACAACCTTAGCAACTCTTATTTTTCCAAGTCTCTCTAAAGCTTCTTTAATATCTTCAAGGTGAAGTCCAAATTCCTTCCTTAAAATGTTTGGACCATCAATTATCAATCCCACTGACCTTTTTGTTTCCTCCTTCTTTTTTGGCTTAACCTCTTTAGCTTCCTCACCTTTCCTTAGTATCTTGAAGAGCCTTTTTCTCATCTACATCACCCTTTGGTGTTAAAACAATAACATAATCTGCTCCATGCTTTAAAGCAGAGCTAAATCCTGGCTCAACACCAATAACAACAGTTTCTTTCCCTTTTTCCTTTGCTTTGAGAATTATTGGTAAAAACTCTGCATTTCTTGTGGCTATTGCTATGATGTCTATATTTGGGTTGTAAATCTCACGCATAGCTTCAACTGCTAACTTTACACCAACTTCTCCTGGAACAACTATCGGCTCAAAACCTTGATTTGCTATTGCTTCGATTAATCCTTGAGGAGCGTATTGGTTTAGTATCACTTTTGCAACCCTTATATTGCCCAACTGTTCAAGGGCTTCAACTATATCCTCGAGATGTATTCCAAATTCCTTTCTAAGGATATTAGGACCATCAATCAAGAGGGCGATTTTTTTACCCCTCTGCATCTTTCTTTTCATAGTTGCTATACTCTTAACTCCCTCTTTTGTTATCGAGACGATTCTCTCCCAATTGGTGGGCATACTATCACCACATCGAAATTATCATCTATACATTGATTTTAGTTTAAATTTTTGTTAGAGAAATATAAAAGGATTAGCTTTGAGGTCAATCTTTCAAATTAATCACATGCTTATAGTAGTACCAGAGACCTCTAACTATATCCCTGACTTCAATCATTGTAAACATTGGACTCCTCTCTATGAGCTTTGCAGTTTCTTCCCATGTGTGTGCCTGTAGAATGCGATAGATTAGGAGGATAATTTGACGCTCATCTAAATAGGGTTTCATCCATCCATCAAGGAAATAGAGTTTTACTATTGGCTTTACTGCATCTAAAACAGTATCATAGGTCAAAACTTTGCCAACAAACAGCTCCAATCTCTTCTTTTGAGTCCTTGTTAAGTATATTGGGTAATCCACTGCCTCTTCAAATGGGCTTTCGAACAACCATCTTGCGATCTCAGGCTCTAAATCTCTATGTGTATCTCCCAGCCACTCTAAAAGCCTAATCCTAAATTCTGCATTTGCTTGCTTAACGATTTGCTTTGCCCTTTCACTTATAGGCTTAATCACGATAGCCGTATATTCCCCACTAACGGGATTTCTTGAAGGACTTAAATGGACAACTGCAAATCCATTTCTTATCCAAAATCTAATTAACTCCTCACTTGCACCAAATCCGCTTCCAACCCAATCTAAATTTTTCTCTTGGGCTTCTTTAATCAAAAGCTCTAAAGCTTTGCTTCCCAAACCGCGATCCATTGCATCTGGATGTGTTGCAATCCTAACAACCCTATAACCTCTAAGCTTTGCAAACTCTTTTGCATAGTGATGCTTCACCATCATATCTGGAATGATATTTCCCCTTGGCTTGTAACCTTTAATCATCTTTTCAATTACTCCCTTTGGAATTCCTCCCTCTTTGGCTATTTGTACAGCTGTGACTATTTTTCCATTCTTTAAGCGAAGTACTCTAGCTTCATGATGAGGTGCATCTGCTAACAGAGCTACATCGCTTGGTCTATTTTTATAATGAGCTAAAACATAGATTCCAACGAAATTTCTTAGGTCATCTTCACCTTTTCCTTCAAACCAGTTATCCAAGTTAGGTTCCTCAAAATAAACTTCTTTCTTCTTAATTAGCTCATAGTCTTCTTCCGTTAGCTGAACAGGTTCTGCATCAAGCAGTAAGACATCAAAGAGCCATTTTTCGATAGGATCATCATCCGCATATCTAATTGGCGTTGATAGGTGTATCTCTTTAAATCCTCTCTTTTCTCTTGCTTTTTTGAGGAACTTAACTGAGAAACCTCTTCCAGCACCTTCATAACCGTGAATCGTTGAGGAATAAATTACCTTATCCATAGTTAGATACTTATGCAAAATAGGAACGTGAATTCCAGCGGCTTCATCTAAAACATAAACATCAGCACTCTTTTTGAAGCCTTGAGCTGGTGGGTAATATCTGAGCCCAATTTCTCTAGCATAGATTTCTTTTATTAACCTTCCTTCGTAGACTACCTTAACTCTGTAGCCAAGCTTCTCTAAGCTCTTCTTTGCAAACAAGAAAAGACTTTGGACGTTAGCTAATTCTGGAGCTGTGATTACTGCTCTAAATCTCTTTCGCTTAGAGCTTAAAGCTAAACCAACAACACCAATTCCAACACTAACACTTTTTCCCCTTCCTCTGTCTGCTGTTAAAACAACCATTCCATTCTCATTTGAGAGGGATTCTAAGGCTTTTAAGACCTCAACTTGACCTTCCGTTAGACATATCTCGTAAAGCTCTTTTGGGAACGTTATTTCACTTGGAATTTCTGGCTTCTCTCTTTCAAAAAGTCTTGCCTGCTTCTTCTCTTTTTCAGGAGCTTTTAGGATTTTTTGATTTTCAGCGTTCACAATGTAAATTCCTTCATGTTCGTTGAATTTCCTAATCAGACGTTTGTTGAATCGCTTTTTTACATCATCGATTGTGTATGGGGGGGTGACTAAATTTTTATGAAAGCCAGTCCACATTTTTTTCCATTTTTCAAAGGGATTTGTTAGAACAAAGATCAAGCCTCCTCCTCTAACAGTTTCGATTATCCTTCCCAAATCATTAGGGGAGAAGTCATAGCTTAAGTCTAAAACAAGCATGTCAAAGGTTCTTCCTAAAATATCTTCGGTGTATTTGAAGGGAATAGCCTCAACTTTAACTTTATCTCCAGCTAAAATATCAAAGTGTTTTCTAAACTCCTCATATCTCGCCCTTCCAAAAGTATTTTCCCCCAACGCATCGGTTGCATAAAGGAGAACAACATCTTTCTCATTCTCATCTCTGAGCTTCCTCTCGATTAAATCATCAACTAAAGATGCCAAAACATTAGCAGCCGATCCTCCCAAAATTCCAGCAAGCTTTGCTTTATTTAGAGTTTCACCTTGTAAAATTATCATTCTCCTTTGAAAGCTTTCTAAAGCTTCAGCTAGAGCTGTTTCGGTGAGCTTTAGAAGTTCGTCTTTCACTCTCTCACTCCTGGCGTATTCTCTCACTTCTTTATTAAAACGCACTTTCACGGTCATGGCTCATCCCTAAGCTTTCTTCTTACGTTGGCTTAATAAGATTTGGGAAAAGTTATATACTTAAACCATTAAAATCTTTATCGAAACATTAAGCTGAAGGTGGAAAACATGAAAAAGCTTGAGATTAATGATTTGGGAAAGTTTAAGCTTGTTCACAACTTGGATGTCTATAAAAATAAAGCAATTTTCGTAGTTACAAGTATAGACCTTGAAAAAGATGACTATTTTAGCAGACTTTATCTTTACGATGGAAGGAAAGTCTTTCAGTTTACCTTTGGACCAAAGGATAACAACCCAAAATTTTCTCCTAATGGAAAACTAATCGCTTTTACATCAAAAAGGAATAAAGAAAGCAAGGAAAGTGAGCTTTACATTATTTCAACTAGTGGCGGAGAGGCAAGACTCTTAACAAGGTTCAAGTATGGGATAAACTTCTTTGATTTCTCTCCAGATAGTGAGAAACTCTTAGTTCTAAGTCCTGTTGAGATTAAAAGGAGAAGAAAAAAAGAGAAAAGCGATGTTCATGTTATTAAAGAAATCCCCTTCTGGTTCAATGGCATTGGTTGGATTTATGGAAAAAGGTCTCAGATCTTTTTAGTCGATGTTGAAAGTGGCAGAAAGAGGAAAATAACAAGAGGAACTTTGAACATCACCTTCGCTAAGTTTAATTCAAAAGGGGATAGCATTTTCTTCATTGCTCAAGAGGATAGAGAAAAGAAGCCTTTGATCAGCGATTTGTTTGTTATGGACTTAAAAAGCAAGAGAATTGAAAAGCTAACAGATTCAACAATGAGCATTAATGCCTTTGAGTTCGTTGATGAGGAACGTTTGGTTTTGAGGGCAAAGAGCTTGGAGAGAGGACTTCCAACAAATACTCACATTTACTTGTTTAATGTTGAAACAAGAGAAATGAAAAAACTTACGGCTAAGCTTGATAGGAGTGCCTACAACTCATTGAACAGCGATGTTAGAGGAGCATCAAGAAATCTGCTTATTTACAAGGATGGATGGATTTATTACATTGCAACTGATGGTCCAAAGGCGAATCTATTTAGGGTTAATTTAGAAGGGGACATTGAAAAAGTTATCAGCGGAAATAGAAGTGTTGAAACCTTTAGAATTGGCAAAGGGATTTTCTTCATAGCTCAAAATTCTACAACCCCCACGGAGCTTTATTTGTTGAGAGATGAAAAAGAGAAGAAGCTAACTAACTTTAATGATTGGATTAAGGAGTATAAGCTTTCAGAACCAGAACATTTTAGAGTTAAAGCGAGTGATGGTGTTGAGATAGACGCTTGGATCATGAAGCCTGTTAACTTTGAAGAAGGAAAGAAGTATCCCGCCGTTGTTGAAATCCATGGAGGACCTAAAACGGTCTATGGCTATGCTTTCATGCATGAATTCCAAGTTTTAGCGGCGAAAGGCTTTGTTGTGATTTTCAGCAATCCAAGAGGAAGCGACGGTTATGGTGAGGATTTTGCAGACATAAGGGAGCATTATGGTGAAAGAGACTACCAAGACATCATGGAGGTTGTTGATGAAGCCATTAGAAGATTTGATTTCATTGATGAAGAGAGAATAGGAGTAACTGGAGGCTCTTATGGCGGTTTCATGACCAATTGGATTGTAACTCATACAAATCGCTTCAAAGCGGCAGTGACTCAAAGATCAATAACAAATTGGATTTCTTTCTTTGGAACAACGGATATAGGCTATTACTTTGCTCCAGATCAGATTGGAAAAGATCCCTGGGATAATTTAGAAGGATATTGGGAAAAGTCACCTTTAAAGCATGCCAAAAATGTTGAAACGCCCCTTTTAATAATCCATTCAATTGAGGACTATAGATGCTGGCTGACTGAAGCACTGCAATTCTTTACAGCTCTGAAGTATTTAGGCAAGAGAGTTGAGTTAGCTTTATTCCCCGGAGAAAACCACGATTTGTCAAGGAGAGGGAAGCCAAAGCATAGAATAGAAAGGTTAAAGTTAATTGTCAGCTGGTTTGAGAAATATTTAGCTTAACTACTCTTCCAGCATTTTAAATTCTTTTTTAAGCAAAGCGATTTGTTGGGGAGAAAAGGCATCTTTTTCTATAATCACCGCTATGAATGATTTTGTGAGCAGGGCATGGTCTTTTAGGGTCGCTAGCATTTTAAACACACTCTCAAAGTCATTTTCTATAACGAGATATTCTATCCCATCTATCAGTATTACTTTGGGCTTTCTCTCTTTTTTCATGAATTCTACAAGAGAGTGAAGTATAAAAGGCAAACGAGAAGGGTGAATTGAATTTGGCGCTTCAATTTTTGTTATCCAGTAGATTGGAATATCTTTAAGGAGTGTGTGTTTCTCTTTGATGATTATCGGGGAATCTCTTGCTAGGATTATCCCAGGGTATTTGTCTATCAGGTTTAAGAAGAAGTTAAAGGCTTTTGATTTACTTGAGAAGAGATAAAGTCCAGGGGAAACATTAACATCTCCCAGAAGCATGCCTCTTGCCTTAACTAATGGTATGTCAATATATTTCTCAGCATATTTTGAAAGCCACAGTGTTGTTGAAGTTACAAATATGATAGCAAAGAGAGTATAGATAAGGAACATCTGCTCTAAGCTGAGATTGATTAAGGGTTTTCCATCAATATAAATATCATTGAAAATGTCTAGTATAAACCCTATTATTGCGATAAACAGACCCAGAATAATGCCCTGATGGAAGAGTTTTATTCTAGGATACTCTTTAATTATAACCTCTCTTGTTGCCAAGAGTTTGTAAAATAGATAAATTGAACAAATAAGCGCTATTAGGGGAATAGCAAAGCCAGGATTGGTATAATCTATACTTAGCATAGTGCGACTAATAGTTTGAAGGAGTATAATAAATTTTCTATAAAAGATAAAGAGAAGCACGTTATCCTAAAAATCCTCTAAGCATGGCTAGATTTAATATTGTTTCCTTACTTATCTCACCTGTTATCACTCTTTCAGTCATCGCTACATACTCTGAATTTTGCTCGATTCCCCATTCTTTAGCAAGTTCTACAATTGGCTTTAGGAATTTAAACTTTTTAGCGGCATTTGGGTTAAAGTGTGCAAAAGCAAAGCTTAAATCTCTGTAAAGTCCTTTGTAGTACTCGCTAATCAATTCGAATTCTTTTTCACTTAAAGCATTTAATCCCAAAATCTCGGGTGGTATTCCTAAGGAATAAAGCGAGGCTGTAAACTTTATTGCCCTTGGCAAAGCTGAACCATTAACCTCTCTTGCATAACCAAAAAGTCCAATATGGAGCTTTCTCTTTCTTCTTGAAGGCACAAAGTTGGCAACTTCCCTAATATAGGGAGCTAGAACCCTAAGCTGCTGTGAATACTCATCTTCGTATTTTGTCAGAATTTGGAAAAGCCTCTCATCAATTGGTTCTGCTTTCTTTCTTTTTGTGTTTTTTATCTCCTCTATTGCTTTCATGACCTCTTTTGGAGGGTTGTCGTATTTGAAAGAACTCTGTATTGTGAAAGTTTGAGTGCTTGGGTATTCTTCCAGTACACCCTTAACATTATCTGGCGTCAAATGCCCTCTAAAAGGAGCTCCTCCAACGCCAACTATTGGATAAATGTCAATACTTATCTCCTCCTCAAGTTCTTGAAGTTTAAATAGGGCATATTTGTCATAAATAACCGCGCTAATTAGTCCATAGTTCATCGCAGGATCACTTCTTGCCAAAAAGACACGCTGATACTCAAAATCCTTTCCATCTAAATACTCCTCAACAATTTTGTGTGCATTTAAAATTGCTTCTTTTGTCTCAAAAAGCGGAATTATGCTTATTTCAGTTGGATAAAACTCACCGATCCATTCATAAATCTTAATATCAAAAACCCTCTTGTACTGCTTTCCAGCTATGTATTTGGTGTAAAGCTCATACACCCTTTGAATTTCTTCAAATGAGGTTGTCATTGGTAAAATAACCTCAAAAATGGGGGCAATCTCGTCATTATAGAAAATTTTAGCATAATCAGCCGAGCGTGGAATACTCTCCAAAGTTTCAAGCAAAAGCTTTGCTTCTGCCTTTTCAACACTTGGGTTTGGGACTCTTGGGGTTAAGCGAAACTCCTCTCCAAGTTTGTGTTTTTTAAAGAATTCCCCATACTTTTCAAGGAGCTTTTTTATAACAAACTCATCAACTTCTTTACCTTCAAAATCCCACATTTGTTCTTCTACTCCCAAAACACTAAAAGCATAGAAAGCTTCGCTTATCTCATCTTCTCCCCCTAAAACAGGCTCCTTCGCAAAGAAGGGTATAAAAACGTTGTCAGGATGTTGAGTACTCATTGTTCTTGGTATCAAATTTCCCATCCAAAAGTACATTTTAAATCTAAATTTAATACTTTCGGCAAATTTTTTGGAAAAATGACAAGGTATTTTAAAAAGCTTTTTAAGTGAAACTCCCTATTTCAATCCATGCGCGCTTACATTTTGGCATTTAAAGAGAGGGCATTTGATAACTATCTCTTGATGATAAATGATGAACCAATAGTTAAAATAGTTGAAGAAAGGCTTTTGATGTGTAAAAGAATTGATGAGGTTTTCACGATTGTTAGAAAAGATCAGCTGAAACGCTTTTCACTTCATGTTTCAAATCCAATAGGTGTTAAAGCAAAAAACAAAATTGAGGCTTTATATAAGTTTCTTCCCTCTTCAGGCGAAATATTTTTGATTGAAGGGAACATGCCTTTAGTGATGCCCTTCTTGGTAAACTACCTCTCAACACTCTTTTTAGATAATGAAAGCGAAGCACTAATACCTTCTTGGAGCGATAAAACACTTGAAGTAACTCACGCTTTTTATGAAGCAAAGCCCTTAAAGAAAGCATTGGAAACCTGTTTAGCTGAAAATGAGAAAAAGCTTGGCTGTATGGCGAAGCATTTAGATTATGAAACGATTAGCATTAAAAAGTTAAGCAAAAGAAATGTTAAGGTAACTTTGAGCTTCTTTAAAGTTAGAAACTCCTTTGATTTGAGGTTTGCTGAGGAAACATTGAAAAAATTAGAAAAGGAGAGTAGTTAGATCTTTACAGCCTTCTTAACTTTGTCCCCTATCACAACGGCAAGGAAGGCTTTAATGACATCAAACACTACGAAAGGAGCAACACCCAGTTTAAATGCCTTTACAAAGTCTCCACCCATATAAAAACCAAGTCTAAGCCAGCCGAGGAGGTAAATTACCGTTAAGCCCAGCAAGCATGCAGTCAAATGCCACACTAAGCCTTCTCTTTTCTCGGCAATGAAGCCTATTAAAAATGCCGCTATTGGAAATGCTATAATATATCCCCCAGTTGGACCGTAAATATGGACAAAACCTCCACTAAACCTTGCAAACACTGGGAGTCCTATAGCACCCATAAGTACATATATGAATTGACTTAAAAAGCCTAGTCTTGCTCCTAAAATCAGAGCACTCAGGAATATGACTAAAACCTGAAGTGTAAATGGTACTGGACCTAATGGAATGGCTATTTGAGCACCTACTGCTGTTAAGGCGGCAAATAAAGCTGAGAATGCTACATCTCGAGCCTTCATTTTATCACCTCAAAGTTAGAGCATTCGTTAACTTTAAAAATTTTATGGTTAACAATATTTAGTGCTAGGTCATGAGAGAGAAGATACACAAGCTTGCGGATAAGGTCATGAATCATGAAACATTAAACCCTGATGAGAAAAGGTTTCTCTTTAGTGTTCCCAATGAGTACATACTTGACCTAATAAGCGCTGCTTATAAAATAAAGCTTAAATTTCGTGGGCAAAGAATCTCGACTTGTAGCATAGTAAGTGCCAAAACTGGTTTTTGCTCGGAAGACTGTGCATTTTGTGCTCAATCAATTAGAAGCACCTCAAAGATTCAAAGGCATTCACTCATCCATCCAGAGGAAATTTTGGAGGCTGCAATAGATGCTGAGGAAAGCGGTGCCGAGAGGTTTAGCATAGTAACGAGTGGAAGAGGATACAGCGGCGAAGAGAAGGAATTTGAGAGAATTTTAGATGTAGTAAAGCTTATTTTAGACAACACAAATCTAAATGTGGACGTTTCATTAGGCTCACTCAGCAGAAAAGCTGTCGAAAAGCTTGCAAAAGCTGGTGTTAAAAGAATTCATCACAATATTGAAACTTCAAAAAGCTACTTTAAAAATATCGTTTCTACACACAGTTTCGATGAAAAAATTGAAACTATAAAAACAATAAAAGAGCTTGGATTGGAGGTTTGTTCGGGATTCATAATTGGAATGGGCGAGGATGTTGAAGACAGAATAGAAATAGCTGAAATTTTAAATTCGCTAAATGTTGATTCTGTTCCAATAAATATACTGATACCAATAAAGGGAACTCCTCTAGGAAATCTAGTACCCATAACGCCCCTAGAAGCTTTGAAGAACATAGCAGCATTTAGATTTCTTATGCCCGATAAAGAACTAAGACTCTGTGGTGGAAGGGTTCAAAATCTCAGAGACCTGCAGATATTAAGCTTGTTTATAGTTGATGGAATACTCATCGGTAGAAAGGCTTTGACAACAGGAATAAGAGATCCAGAATTAGATATTACAATGATAAAGGACTTGGAATTTTATTAACTTCTAATTCCCCTTCACGGAGGAGATTTGTTCCTCTCTTTTACATATGTAAGAAATATAATCAGAAATCTCAAAAGTTGACATATTAACAACTAAGTTAGCATAATCAGAAGAGGAATTATTATAAAGAGCTTCTTTCTAACAGTTAGACATGTCAATGAAAATTAGAGCTCATCATCTTCTGTGTATGCAGGGATTTCAAGGATATGGGTATAGCAAAGAATTCGTAGAGAATATGACTAACATACTTGAGAGATTAAGTTCAAATCCAGTATTGGAGATAGTCGATGAATGTGATGAAATTTGCTCTCATTGCCCATACAATATAAATGGTGAATGCAGAAAAACATCAACTTCTTCTCAGACGGTCAAAAGCATGGATATTAAAGTTTTGAGAAAGTTAAGCTTAAGAAAAGGAGATAAAATTAGAGCAAAAGATGCTCTTTCTCTTGTGAATGAAAAGCTTGATTATGCGTCTCTCCAAGAAATATGTGGTGATTGTGAATGGAAGGAAAAATGCCTGTTTTTCATAAGAAAATGCTCAAAGACAGCAAAGTAAAGCGTGAACTCTTAAAGGCTCTTCATGAAAGAGAAGTGGTTTCAGGTGATGCAATAGCATCAAAGTTAAATATATCACGAGTTGCTGTGTGGAAGCATGTGAAAGAACTTATTGAGCTTGGCTACGAGATAGAATCGACACCAAAGGGCTATAAACTTTTAAAAGAACCAAACAAACCCTATCCATGGGAGCTAAATGTTAAGGCTTACTATTTCTTAAAAATTGACTCCACAATGAACGTTGCTAAAGAGCTTGCTGAAAAAGGAGAGGAAGAGTGGACTTTTATAATTGCGGAAGAGCAGACACAAGGGAGAGGAAGATTGAAACGGTCTTGGGAGTCTCAAAAAGGTGGCTTGTACTTTTCCGTAATTTTGAGACCAAAAATAAAGCTTACAGAAATTGAAAAAATTTTAATTCCATCATCGCTTGTAGTTGCTAAAACAATTGAAGGATATGGACTAAAACCTCAAGTTGGTTCAGCTGGAGATGTTTTTATCAATGGAAAAAAAGTTGCTGGAATATTGGTTGAGGCTGAGGGAGAACTCGACATGGTTGATTTTCTCATACTTGGAATAGGTGTTAATGTGAACAACGATGTTCCAAAAGAGCTTAACGCAACATCCCTAAAAGAAGAGTTAAGGGAAGAGATAAATCTGCTTAGGTTTTCTGAAAAGCTGTTTGAAAATCTTAAGAAAGAAGTCGAACGGTTTAAAAATAATCCCAAAGAGGTTATTGTGGAGCAAAAGAAAAGCACAAATTTTTAAAGTCTAAACTTGAAATTCAAAGCGATGATTGAGGTAAGGAACCTTTGGCATATCTATGAAGGTAGAAAAATAGCTCTGAGGGATGTTAGCTTAGCCTTTGAAAATGAGATAGTTGCGTTAGTTGGTCCAAATGGTTCTGGAAAGACAACTTTAGCAAAGCATTTGAACGGTTTGTTAAAACCTACAAAAGGTGAGGTAATTGTTGATGGGCTGAACACAAGAGAGCACAGTGTTGCAGAGCTTTCTAGGATAGTAGGTTACGTCTTCCAAAACCCAGAAAATATGTTCTTTGAGGAAAACGTTTTTAAAGAGGTTGCTTTTGGTCCAAAAAATCTTGGATTGAGCGAGGAGGAGATAGAGGAGAGGGTTAAGTGGGTTTTGAAGCAAGTAAACCTTGAAGGATATGAAGAGAGACATCCCTATGGATTAAGTGGTGGTGAAAAGCAGCGCTTAGCCATAGCCTGTATCCTTGCTATGAATCCGAAATATCTAATTTTAGACGAGCCAACAACAGGTTTAGATGAAAAAAGTGCTGAGAGTGTTAAGACTGTCATCAAAAAGCTATATAGGGAAGGACATGGAATTCTGTTAATTACCCATGAGATGGAACTTGTTTTGGAGTTAGCGGAAAGGGTTGTTTTACTTTATGAGGGACAAAAGCTTTTTGATGGTAGTGTTGGTGAGTTCTTTGCTCTAAATTTGAGAGATTACTATCTAGACAAGCCAGAAATACTGAAAATTAGTGAAAACTTAAATTTGGGTTTCATAAGAAGTGTGGGTGACTTTTTAACCAAGCTGGAGGAATTGCTATGATGTATAACTTCTACGTGGAGAGAGATTCGATCCTGCACCGTTTAGATCCTCGGGTTAAAATAATTGCTTCAATTCTCGGAATAGCATCCATGATTCTTTTTAACAGCCCAACGATGCTTTTCCTACTTTTTGTAAGCATCTCCCTGAGCTTAGCATTTTTAGGAAAAATAACTTTTAGAGAACAGTTAAGAGTTTTAAAGCCACTCTTTCCTTTAATGATCATAACCATTGCAATATGGCCCTTTATATTAGAACCAGCCAGCTTCGGACTTTTCATTGGCTTTGGATATGCTTTAAGGTTAGCCTCTATGGCAATGATAACCTTTGGACTCTTAATAACAACGTCTCAAAGGGAGCTTATTTTAGGATTTATAAAGCTAAAAATGCCCTATGAGATTGGTTTAACACTAACAATCGCTTTGAGATACATTCCTACTCTCTTTGGCTTAGCTCAAAAAATAACCGATGCACAAAAATCAAGGGGATTAGAATTGGAGAAAGGTAGCTTTCTCACCAGACTCAAAAATACAATCCCAATTTTGATCCCCTTAATAATTTCGGCAATTAAAACTGCTCATGAGCTAAGCATAGCCTTAGAGAGCAGAGCATTTGGAGCTAATAAAAGGAGAACTTTCCTCTACACGATAAAAATGAAATCAAGGGATTATTTTGCTCTGATTGTTGTGCTTTTCTTGTTTGGCTTAGCCCTTTATCTACGCTATCAGCTTAACATTGGCTACATTAAGCTTTATTAGACCATTATCAGCTTGACTTTTTTATCTATGGGAACGCTGTGCTCTCCAATGTTCTTTATAAACTTTGGTGGTGTCTTTAAGATGCTTATGTTCATTCTGTAATGTCCTCTATACCCCGAGGTTCTTAAAACGAGAAGATACTCAAAGAGTTCGGGCGTTAAGAATAACCTCCTAAACTCAGCATTTAGATTTAGTTCGTTTATCTCCAAGGTATTGTGGGAAATGATCATGAACAACCCCTTTTTATCCACGATTTTTCTCAAGTCAATCAGCTTTTCCTTAGCTATCCCCTCTAAAATTCCAAAGTTTGACACAAAGATGAATGAATCTTCTTCAACCAACTCTAAAGCAGAAATCAATTCATCCAATGTATATATCTTCCCCAAGAAAATGTTATCATTAGTGGGGGAGAATTTTTCCAAAAGTTCGAAGGAAAAACCATTTGTCGGTTCCAAATGATATGCTGTCTTATTTGCATTTAGTGCATTTGAAAGGGAGGAATATTGCAAAACAGCATGAGAAATAGCATCTGTGGTTATTACACCAGCTATGCTGCTCTCTTCTATAAAACCAACTAAGGGGGAGATTTCTTCTATTAATGCAACCCCGCTCTCTTTTTTAGTAGTTGGTTTATAGAACATGACCCTCAAAAATTATCCTCTACTTTGGGATATTTATACTTTACCGAAAATAAAACTGAAAGTCAAAGGGCAGCTATTAAGGAAAGTCCAACGATTATACCCACGATTATCATTAGCACGAATGCTACTACTATTGCAAAAAGCCAAGCAATCACTGCTTTTCCCCAGTTGGTATTGAAAACTGTTTTTACAACCCAAAGAAAAGCTATTAGTCCTATTAATCCTCCAATTACTGGAATTATATTACCCAATATCCCTGAAAGAAGCATGCCAACTAATGTTGCGATAAATGCTTTTCCAAAGCTTGCATCCTCGATTTTGGCGAATCTTGCACCTATCCAGAGGAACACTGAATCTATTGCTATCATTACCAAAAATACGATAACTGCCATAGCACCTAAGGCACTCATCATTGCTCCAAACCCATAGGGTGGCATAGCATCACCTAAGTTCTCTCATATTTGCAAAGGCTATATAGCTTTGCCCTATGTGACAAAGGATAAAACTAATAAATGCTCCTTCACAACTTTTGGAGGGCTTAAATGGAATTGGTGGTTATAGGGCATGTTTCAATTGATCACATTAGGTTTCCAAAGAAAGAGGAAATACTTTTACCGGGAGGAGCAGCGGCAGCTGTTGCAACTTCTGCAGCTTTGAGCGGTGCAAAGGTTGGCTTAGTAACTAAAGTTGGAAGAGATTTCCCAGAGGAATGGATGGAGAAGCTAAGAACTGTTTTAGATATAAAAGGGATTCACATTCTCGAGGGAAAAACGATTAACATTTACATGATTTATCACGAAGATGGCACGGTTGATGCTCCAGTTGATATGGGTGTGGCTCAAAAGATGGGGGAAACAGAGATCCCAGAGGAATATTTGAATGCAAAGATGTTTCATATTGCCCCAATTCCACCAGAAGAGCAATTAAAATTAGTTAAGCGTTTAAAGGGGAAAAGAATAAGCATCGATTTTAATCCAACTTATATGGAAGATTACAAAACTAAAAAAGAGCTTCTGAGAGAAATAATATCAAAAGTTGAAGTTGCTTTCCCAAATGAGAGGGAAGCTTTGACAATAACTGGAAAGCGAAACTTAGAAGATGCGGCAAGAGAACTTCACAAGTGGGGAGCTAAGCTTATCATAATAACTCGTGGAGAAAAAGGAGTTCTCGTTTATGATGGGGAAAAGTTTGAGCACTTCAATTCCTTGCCTATAGATGAGATAGTTGATCCAACTGGAGCTGGGGATGCATTTGCGGGTGGATTTTTAGCATATTACGTTAAAAATAAGCCATTAAAGGAATGCATAACTCAGGGGCTTTTTAGAGCTAAAGAAGTCTTGAGGAAATGGGGAAGCTGGAGCGTTTAGCTTTTCTCTATTTTTACGCTAAGGAAAATTTGAAAGTTGCTCGTTTAGAAGAATGTAACAAAAAAGCTTTTAAAATTCGCCTTCAGATGTTCTAAACATGTCCGTAATTGATTCAATCAGAGAATTTTTGTGGGAATACTTCATAAGACCCATGTACACGAGAGAAGGTTATAATGCTTACAATACTCTTGTCTATGGCTTCCTCTTAGGTGTTGGCATAATCTACTCCTATAAAATTGTTGAAAGGCTTAAAATTAAAATCGATGAAAGGCTCATCTATTCGGTTGCTCCTATGATAGTTTTTGGCTCAACAACGAGGGCTTTGGTTGATGCTGGAGTTTTGCCCAAAAATCCTCTAATTTTAACTCCCGGAATATTTTTCACAGCATTTTTCCTAATACTCCCTGCTTTAGTCATCGATTCAAAAACAAAGAAATATCCCAAAATAACGGTTGCTTGGGGTTCCTTGCTAAGTCTAATAGCTCTTTATTTATTTGTAACCAATGTTGAATATCCAAAAGCCCTTTATCTGACAATAATATACACTCTAATCTTTTCAATTCCCTTACTTCCATTCTACAAGAAAATTGATAGGATATTTTTCTATGCTCTCTTAGCTCACATGCTCGATATTGCTTCGACTTTGGTTGCAATTGTTTATCTTGGCTACTATGAAGTGCATTGGATTGAAGGCTGGCTTTCAAAAACTTTTGACCCTTTTGTCCTCTATCCTTGGAAATTGTTCATCTTGGCAGTTATTTATTATGGCTTAAAGTATTTAGTACCTAATGAAGAAGAGAGGAGATTTTGGTACGTTGCAGTGTTTATCTTGGGCTTTGCTCCCGGAGTTAGAGATACCGTGCAAATGGTTTTAATGGGTTGAGTTTTTAATTCTTCTTCCCTCTTCAAGCTCCCTCTTCAAAATCTTGGCGTTTTCTTCAACATCTCTTAATCTAAAGACCTTTGCAATTCTCTCTATAGCTTCAAGCTTCCTTATTATCCCATCAAGCCAAGTGAAAACGTCTCCGGGATAGAGGATTAAAGAATACTGCCTTCTAAAGTACTCGGCAATTTGTGTTGGATGTTTGCCATTCCTTCTAAGCTCAATTATGAGTTTGCTCACTCTTTCCATTGCATATTCTGTGCATTCTTTTTCTTCACACATGAAAAAGTCCTGATAAATTAGGAAAAGCTTATCTTGAATGTTTGCACTAACTTCTGGCAAAACTTTATCCAGCTCATCTAAAATTGAGGCAAAGCTTGGTGAGAAGATATTACTCGAGAGCTTCCCCCTAACGGCACTCTCTAATTCTCTCTGCAAAACACCTGTTAAGAAAACGTTTTCAAATGGCAACAGTTTTATGGCTATCTCCTCAACCTTCCTCTTTCTTAGGTTCTCTCTAATAAACTGGGCTTCATTTGGGAGTAAAAAGCTCATAGACACAGCTCTTCCATAGGGAGTGACATTAATTAGCTTTCCTCTTAAACGAACGAAATCGAATTCCTCAAGCTTCTTCAAAACTGCTTCAGCGTTTTGGTTTGCACCTAGGCATTTGCTCTGCAGTTCTTCCACATCATCTAAGTGAGAGAACAAACAGCTATGGGCTAAAACTTGGTCTTGCTCAAGCTCATCACTCCATTCCACAATAACAGGCTCAATTGGTGAACTTAATAGTTTAAAGGCTATTTCATCTTCACTTTGCTCCATTTGAGCCGAATATTTCTTACCTGGCTCAACTATGAGGTAAACTTTCCCTTTCTCATGAAATGTAGGCCTTCCAGCTCTTCCAAGCATTTGGTAGAACTCTCTAACGCTAAGCCACTTATTTCCCATTGCCAAGCTTTCAAAGATGACTTGAGACGCAGGAAAATCAACACCAGCTCCTAAAGCTGCTGTAGTTACTACCACATCAAGCATTTGAGCTTGAAACTCCATTTCAGTTATCTTTCTTTGTGCGTAAGGTAAACCGCTGTGGTATGGCTTAGCTTTAAGTCCTCTACTTGTCAAAAAGGCTGAAAGCTCATGACAACGCTTCCTTGAAAAAGTGAAAACAATACTTTGTCCTTTAAACCCTTGAGGTGATTTCCTAAGGCTTTCCGCTTTACAAAGCTCCGCTATATAACGCCATTTATCGCTCTCGTTTCTTGCAATAATTATATGCCTCTCTAAAGCTACAGGTCTTTCATCGTAGGGGACTAACTTAAGGTTAAGCTCTTTTGCAAGATCTTGAGGGTTTCCAATCGTTGCACTTAAGCCTATGAACTGGGCTCTCGGATAGAGTTTTCTCAATCTTGCGATTAATCCATCTAAGCGAGGTCCCCTCTCTTCGTCATCAACCATATGAATTTCATCAATAACTATTGTTCCAATTTTTCCCAATTTTCGCCCAGCCCTTAAAAGGAAATCAACACCTTCGTAAGTTCCAACGATTATTTCAGCATCTATTCCAGTATCAACAACTACAAGCTCATCTCTCGTCTTAATTCTGCTCATCCCAACTCTAATGGCAACTCTTAATCCAAGCTTGCTATAGCGACGCTTAAAGTCTTCATACTTTTGATTAGCTAAAGCAACAAGAGGAACTAAAAAGAGCATTTTTTCTCCTTTTAAAGCTCTTGGAATTCCTGCTAATTCACCAATGAGGGTTTTTCCACTTGCCGTTGCAGAGACTATTAAAAGGTTCTCCCCATCTAAAAGCCCATTTTGGATTGCTAAACTTTGAACTGGTAAAAGCTCATTGATTCCTTCTTCTTTCAAAACCTCTTTAAATTTCTCTGGAATGTTGATTTCATCAATGCTGAGTCTTTTAATTTTCAAGCGCTTTGGCTTAAGCTCATCCCATTTTGTTATTTCTGGATTTTTTATGGGGTCAAAGCGGGGATCAAAAACGGCCAAAACTTTATCTAAATCTTTAAATCGGTTCAAAAGTTTTTTTGCTTGGTCAAACATTGCTATGCTTCTAAATCTAAAGCGGAGCTCATTTTTTAGCTCTTCCTCAGCACAGCTTTGGCAGATATATTCTCTATGAAACCTTATTTTATTCCCTTCTGTTAGGACTGTGATATGACCATTTAAGAGGCAAAACCTGCAAAGATTCGCCTTCTCAACTTGCTTATTTTGGAGTCTCTCTTTAAAATAGCGCTCTATTTCATCATCAACTTCCACTAAAACAATTCTCGCTTTTTTTAAAGCCTTTTCAATCTCCTTTGGATTTTTATACTCACTCTTCTCAAGAACTTTAAATAACCTATTCTCTCGCATTATAAAGCGATAAATCTTATCTGCTTTTAACTTTTGCATTTGAGACAGCTTTTCAGGTTCTTTTTCAATGTAATACGCTTCAAGTTCATTTTTCTTTCTGCCCTTTCTCACCACAAAAAGCATTTCTCTCACCGCTGAAAAGCTCGCAAGTTTGGTTTATAAGCTTTTAAGTTGATCATCTACGGCGAGGACTTTTTCTCTTTTCAAAAGTTACCCCGTTCTCTTTGATTGTATCGAGGATCACGGTAACCTTATACTTTTTTAAATTCGCCTTTAATACGGTGTTCATTAGATATTCAACGAACTTATTAAGCTCACTCATATCTTTGAAGTTTGCCCTTATCATTATCGGGAACTCTCCAGTTTTTCTGTAAATTCCTAAAACATTTTCAAGTCTTCCAATTGCGTAAAGCTGTGTATTAACATGGGGACCATCCCTAATGACCTCTATTTCTATAATCGCTTGAATAAATTCGTTAAGAAAAGTCGGTTCGACTACTGCAGTGTAACCTTTAATTGCTCCCAATTTTTCAAGCTTATCAATCCTGTTTTTTATGCTTGCGGGACTTAATCCCAATTTAAAACCTAACTCAGTTAGAGTTATTTTTCCATTTTTTCTAAGTTCTCTTAAAATAGCCTCATCCTTTTCATCGAATGCCATTTTCATCAAAGAAAAAATTAGAGGTTAGAGGTTAATAAGTTTATTCAATTGTGTGTAGTTGAGGTAGAGTTGAAACTTTTATTGGTTCTCCAAATGCTCTATCTCCTGCATCTCCTAAACCTGGTAAGATATATCCTTTGGCATTTAACTCTCTGTCAATCTTTGTTACAAACACTTCAACCTCTGGAAACTCTTTTTTAATTCTTTCAATTCCTTCTGGTGCTGCTAGGACTCCTAAAACTATTATCCTCTTTGGAGTTCCGTATTTTTTAACCTCTTGTATCACTTTGATTAAAGTTGAGCCTGTTGCAATCATTGGATCTGCAACAATCACCGTATCCTCTGGTCTTATATGTGGAATCTTGACATATTTCATCTCTATTTCAAATTTTGGTGGCTTTCCTCTGGAAGCTGAGATAATTCCTACCCTTGCATGCTCCAAAACTTTAATTAGCCCTTCCATTAAAGGAATTGCTGCTCTAAGGACGGTTATGATGACAACGTTTTTCCTATCTTTGGCAATAACTCCCTCCGTTTCTTCCAGTGGTGTTTCAACTTTAATTTTCTCAAACTCCATAGTTTTTGTTAGCTCATAACCCATGTATCTTCCAAGCTTAACTAATCCTTTCCTAAATGCTATACTGTCTGTGTTTTTGTCTCTAAGCTCTGTTAAAACTTCCATCAAAAATGGGGAATCCTCAAAGGAATATACACCTTTCCAACGCTTATCTTTCCTCATTTCCCTCACCTCAAGAGTTGATCTAAAATTATAGCGGTCAAAGCTCCAACAGCCATTCCAGATTCTAAAATGCTCCCAATTATTTTAGGAAAATGCTCTAAAAACTCTGATGGAAGTTGTGGAGAGCCTAAACCAACTATTAAAGCACTTGCAATTATCAGCATGTTCCTATCGTTAAGCTCTACTTTTTCCTTTATTAGCCTAAGCCCTGTAACGCTTATCATTCCATAAAGTGCTATAGTTAAGCCGCCCAAGACTGGAGCTGGAATTGAAGCCAATATCCCAGAGAATTTTGGAATTAGTGAGAACAGGATTAAGATTACTCCGCCTATTTGAACAACTTGTCTGCTTGCAACTTTTGTTAGAGCTACTAGTCCTATGTTTTCTGAGTAGCTTGTCGTTCCACATGCTCCCAAAAGTCCTGCAATTGAACATGCCAAACCTTCACTCATTATTCCCCTGTTTATGTTTGTGTTCGTTATCTTTGCTTCACTTATTGCCGAAATAGCATGATAATCACCAACACTCTCGATTATACTCACCATAAAGGCAAATAGGAGTGTAATTATTGCTGTAATTTCAAAGATTGGCACTCCCCATGGCAAGGGCTTTGGAATGCTAAATGCTGGCAATTCTTTAACTAAGCTTAAGTCTACCATACCAAGGACTAAGCTAATGAGATAACCAACGAAAGCTCCAACAATTACGGGCATAGCCCTTAATGAGCCTTTACCCTTTAGAGCTACGTATATTGTGGTTGCAAATGTTGTCAAAGCTATAAATGAAGCCTTTGGAATTGAAGCTCCAGAAGGATCAGCAAAAAAGTTGAAGGTGTATTTCACGGCTACATGGGCTAAGCTAAAGCCTATGAGCATTATTGTAACTCCTGTAACTAGTGGGGAGAATAGCTTTTTAACTTTCCCCACAATTCCAAATCCTCCAATCAAAGCTTCAAAGATTCCGCCAGCAATTAGAGCGCCTTCAACCGCTGCCAACCCTAAGCCTTTGCCAATGCTTATTAACCCTGGAATAAATGCAAAACTCGATCCTTGAACTATTGGATATCTCGACCCTATGGTGGTTTGCAAAAGCGTCGCTATTCCCATTGCTAAAAGTACCACTTGAATCATAAGAGCTATATCGCTACTTTTAAGTCCTATCGCTGTTCCGACTACCAAAGGAACAGTTACTGTTGCTCCGAACATTGCAAGAACATGTTGAAGACCAAGAAGAACGGCTTTTTTATATTCAACTTTGTCCTCGATTCCAAATCTTATTCCATCGCTCATTAAAAGCCCGCTCAAGCTGTGAGAAATTTTGCTTAAAAAGTTTTCGGAAAAGGTAAAAATTAACAAAGATATGTTAATCTCCAACTTCTGATGGAGGAATGTTATCTTCCCTTATTGGAATTAAGCAAAGAAATTCGAAGGTCTCTGAATCTTCATTTACAAATTGATGAAGTTCATTAGGCTTTATGAATGCGAAACTCCCAGGAACGAGCTTTATCTTTTTTCTTCCATCGGTTAAGTATCCTTCACCTTTAATCACGAATACCTCATGCTCCCATTCGTGTTGGTGTAGGGGGCTATGACCGCCTTTTCTAATAACAAAATAACGCATAGCAAAGGTTTTAGCACCAATTTTTGGAGCTATGAGCCACCTGATTGTTGTATTTTTGACGCCTTCCATTTCAACTTCTTTCTCTTCAATATCTTTGTAGTGGGACACAAACATAATATCACCATAAAGAATAGCCTTTAATACTTTTTAAAATTTCTAAAGTGAAGTTTGGCTTTCGCTCCATAACAGCTTTAAAAAATGAAGAACAATAGTTTTTCTTAGGTGGAGCTTAATGAAAAAACTATTGGTGTTGTTTTTAATAGGTTTGGTGTTGTTTTCAGCTGGATGTGCTCAAAAACAAGAAACACAAACTTCAGCTGCTTCATCCCCAACTCCAACTCAAACTCTGACAGAAACCGTAAAACCTACAGAGAGTGAAACAATTACAGAAACCCAAACAACAATTGCGAAAATAAAGAAGGAGATCAATTTTAAGGAGTATAAGAGAGGAGAAATAATTGCCAACTGGGATAAACTTTTTGATACTAGTGTTATTTATGTTAGCGAAGGTTATGAGGACCTGGTTAGGTACTATTTCCCAAATGCAAAGATAAAACCTGCCAGTGAGTTCCAAGAGGGGATAGCTATTCTCTCCCCAAAAGATGCAAGGGAATTGCTAAGAGGAAAACCAATGCTAATAACGATAAATGATTACTTTGGCTACGTAACTTACAAGGTTGGCTACAAGTTCATTGGCGAGGATATTGGAATGATGATTGCTTACAAAGAAGATGGTAAAGACAGGCTCATTTTCACAGGAAATGGAAAAGCTGGCATAGGATCTTCCATTAGATATGCAATGGAGCTTAAAGAGGGTAAAAGACAGCCCAACCCAACCTATACCCTAAGAAGGGGAGAATTTGAAGGAGTTGTCGTTAAGGAAATTGGAGACAATGATTGGGATGGAATAGCGGATGAAGATGAGTACTGGGTTCTAAAGGAGATTTATTTCAAAGAGCCTTTTATTTATAATTGGCGTATTGTAAAAGGAGAAAATGTGACGGTAAAAGGAGGATTTATACGGCTTGTCAATGGTTCTACCGTCTATATAAGAGCATTAGGGTTCAATATAAGCGTGGAGATTAAAGGATCTAAAAACGCCGCCATAGCATATGTAATTGAGAACATCAATCCGAAGATCATGGAATTGCCCCAGGGCATTGAAGTTGGGGAGACGTGGATTAAGTTTACAACAAATAAGGAGGAGTTTAACATCTATGCTAAGGACATTGATGATTACACCTTCATTGCATTTGGTGATAACAGACCCGGAAGTGGTAAAAAGCAGCCGGAAGTTTTCTTAAAGCTCATGGATATGATGAACAATGAAAACGCATTATTTATTGTGAGCGGTGGAGACTTGGTTTATTCTGGAAGGGTGGATGAATGGGGCGAGCTAATGAAAGTTTGGAACTTTAACAAGCCAGTTTTCATTGCTCCAGGTAATCACGAATATCAGGGAGAAGGTGTTAATGTTTATCATAAACTCTTTGGACCCGGAGATTACTCGTTTATTCTGGGCAATTACTACTTCATCTTTATAAACAACGTTGAAAATGGGTATAAGCTGAGCAAATCCCAATGGCAATGGTTTGAAGGTGAGCTTGAAAGAGCTAAAGTTCTTAACAAAACACCAGTAATCATTATGCATGCTCCCCCAGTTGATCCAAGACCAGGAGGAAAGCATTCAATGGACGAAAAAGAGGGTAAAAAAGTTCTAGAGTTGATGAAGCAGTACAATGCCTTTGGAATTTTCAGTCATATTCATATTTACTGGTATGGAGAAATTGATGGTGTAAAATTCCTAGTTACTGGAGGTGGAGGAGCTCCACTGTATGCAAAAGAAGAGGAAGGAGGCTTTTACCATTACGTGAAGATTAATGTAAACGACAAAATACAGGTGGAACCAGTTAAAGTTAGCTAACCTCTCTTTTATGTTCTTTTTTGTTCTTTAATGCCTCAAGTTGGTTAGAAAGGTTATTAAACTCTTAATGCATGAAAGAGCAATTGGAGGTGATATTATGCAGCCTCCTAAAAAGAAGAGACCTCTTGAGGAGGAAGAGTTTGAAGAGGAGTTTTTTGAAGAAGAGGAAGTGGAATTTGAAGAGTGGGATGAGGATTGGGAAGAGGAAGAATTTGAAGAAGATTGGGAGGAAGACTGGGAAGAGGAGTGGGACGAGGACGAGTGGTAGTTTCTTTTTGTTAAGGTCTGTTTGACTTTTGATATATATTCTATATAGTAATTTCTGGATGTCTATATTCTATTGCGGAAAACTATTTATTTATCCCCTCTTAGCGGTATTTGGTGGTGATGATGATCGATATAGCTCTGTTAACTAATCCCTGGTTTTTAATCACGATAGTTGTTGGTCTTTCTATGGCTTGGGCAATAGGAGCTAATGATGCTGCAAATTCAATGAGTACCGCTGTTGGTGCAAGGGCAATAACTCCAAAGCAAGCGGTTTTAATCGCTGCAGTTTTAGAGTTTACTGGAGCCTATTTCTTTGGAAAAAGCGTTACTGAGACCATAAGGAAAGGTATAATCGATCCATCTATGATAAGCGAACCAAATGTATTAATTTATGGTTCAATAGCCGCTCTTTTAGCGGCAACCCTTTGGTTGCTCATAGCAACGAAGTTCGGTTTGCCAGTTTCAACAACTCACTCAATTATAGGTGGAATAGTTGGTTATGGTATCGTTTATGCTGGATTTGGAATAGTAAATTGGGGCAAAATGACTCAGGTAGTCTTGAGCTGGTTCCTTTCACCGGTTTTTGGTGCAATAATGGCATATGTTGTATTTAGGACGATTAGAAAAAGTATTCTAATGTCTAAAGATCCAATTAAGAGTGCTAAGCGTTATGCTCCAGTTTGGATTGGGTTAGCCTTTGTTGTTATTGGAACTATGTTTTACATTAAAACCCTGCATGGAAAGGATATAATAACAGCTTTAAAGTATGGAGTTTTAGCTGGATTCTCAGCTTTCTTGATAAGCTTCTTCTTATTGAGGAATCATGTTCTAACAAAAGATCCCTATTTAGCAGTTGAGGGAATATTTAAGAAGGTTCAAGTCTTAACTTCTTGTTATGTGGCTTTATCACATGGGGCAAATGATGTTGCAAATGCCATAGGTCCAGTTGCGGCAGTTTATGCGGTTGCCACAATGGGTTTAGCTGGAATGAAAGTTCCCGTTCCAAAGTGGATTTTGGCAATGGGTGGATTAGGAATTGCAGTGGGTGTTGCAACATGGGGTTACAAGGTTATGGAGACCGTTGGAAAGAGGATCACAGAGCTTACAAATACGAGAGGATTTAGCATAGACTTTGCCGCTGCAACGACTGTATTAATTGCTTCACGCCTGGGTATGCCAATTTCAACAACACATACTGTAGTAGGTGCTGTTATTGGTGTTGGATTAGCCAGAGGAGTAAAAGCAATAAACAAGAACGTCGTTAGGGATATTATAATCTCATGGTTCATTACAGTTCCTATAGCGGCAATAATTTCGGCGATTATATTCAAGATTTTAATGTTTATGGGGTGAGAAAATGCAGGTTTGGAAAAAACTCTTTGCGAAAAGTCCTTTTAAACCTATGATAAAGCATGCAGAGGTTGTTTTAGAAACGGTTGAAACCTTAGAGAAGGCTTTGGAGTTGTGGGATCAAGGTAATTATGATGAAATGGAAAAAGTAGCGGTTGAGGTTGATCACTTAGAGGATATTGCGGATAGAATAAAAGAGGAGATTAGGGATAGCTTAAGCTCAAAACTTTTCATGCCGGTCAACAGGGGAGACATTTTGAGATATCTTCACATGCAAGATAAAATTGCTGATGCTGCAGAAGATGTTGCAAAATGGCTCTTAGTGAAAAGACCCGATGGAGTTCCAGAGGAAATTAAGGGAATTCTAATAAAGATGGGAAAGGAGAGTATAACTGCTGCAAAGCTCGTTTATAATGCCATAGTTCAGTTAGATACAGTATTGGAGAGTGGGTTCAATGAAAGAGAAATAGCTAAGGAGTACGAGCTTATAAAACAAATTGAAAGTGTCGAAAACAAAATCGATGGATTGGACACAAAGCTTATGCAACTTGTCTTTGAAAGAGCCAATGAGCTTAGCTGGGGAGAAGGGATTTACATTTTAAACATCGCAAGATGTTTGAGCAGTATCTCTGATAAAGCAAAGGATTCCGCAGAAAGAATAAGGTTGATGATGTCAAAATGACTACATAACACAGCACTGCTCTATTATCTCCACTTCTCTAATTTTCATCGCCCATTCTATAATTTTTCTTGGAGGATTTGTTATTCTATCAACGCCTATCAAAATTGCCCCTTTATCGAATTCTAAACGCCATTTGCCAAGGGGTCTCATGCATCCTATACTTAGCTCACCATTAAACTTTTCTCTTGCATATTTGACAACTTCCAAGCTTTCTTTCACGCTTGGTTTTTCTGCATTTTCCATCTCGGTACCTTTAGTTGGGATTAAAACATCTAAAACAAGGACATCAATTGGATATTTCAAGAGCATGTCTATAGCTTCGTATTCCCACCAAATTTTTCCAAAATCTAAGCCTATCGTTATGTGAGGAGCAACTTTAACTCCATTAGAGGTTAGGATATCTAAAATCTTAATGTAGTCCTTAACTGTTTTGTTGATCTTATAAACCCGCTTTATAACATCGTTATTTCCAACAAAGTCTAAAGAAACAGCGTCTACATATTTAACCCATTCTAAATCATTTTCGTCAATAAAGCCAACGTGAGCATTTAACTTTAAACTCGTCTCTTTTTTTATAAGCTTTATTTCATCGGCAAACTTGTCTAAGGGAACTTTTAAGCGTTCATCAAGTCCTCCACTCAAGAGACAGCCAACATAACCTTCGCGTTCTAAGTGTTTACAATATTCTACCAGATTAAAACGCGTAACTTTCCTCATACCCTCTAAATAGTGCCTATTGCAGTGAGCACAGTTTAAAGAGCAATAAGCACCTGTTAAAGAAATAGAAGGAAACTTAGAGCCAGGAATGTAAATTTTGAGCTTTTTTCGTAAAGAGTTCATTTTTTCACCCGTCACTTCATAAAATTCCACTTTTCGTTTCCATAGCGCTCCTCTATGAGTTTTTCTGCTAATTCAAGTTCATAATCGGTCAATTTGCCTTCTTCAAGAGGGAACTCTTCAAAGAACTTGCTTTTCAAGAGCTCATAAACTTCTCTGCTACTCATTTTAATGCCCTCTTTTTCTAAGGTGGTCACCCTCTGCCAGATGCTTTTTATTCCCTTGTCTTGGAGCTTCTTCTGTGAAACCTTAAGAACCGATACCAACGTTTCCAAACGTGTTGCATACATAAAAGTCCCATGCTGTAGAATGACTCCTTTCCTTCTCGTTTGTGCTGAACCACTTATCTTTTTGCCATTAGCTATTATATCATTTAGTCCGGAGAACTGTGCATTAATACCGAGTGCTTTTAGTGCTTCAACCAAAGGAGAAGCTAAAATGCGGTAACTCTTTTCTATGTTTTTCAAGTCTGGGTGAGAGTCTTCTTTAATAATCACGCTGTACGTTATTTCTCCATATTCATCGTGGAAAACGCTTCCGCCACCTGTAATCCTCCTAACAACTGGAATATTGAGCTCTTTGCATTTTTCTAAGTTAACATCGTGCTCGATACTTTGAAATCTCCCCATAGTTATCGATGAAGGCTTGAAGATGTACAATCTAACTGTGTCCTCAACTTTTCCTTCGCTTCTAGCAATTAGTATTGCCTCATCAATAGCCATCTGAACCTCTGGGCGAGCGATTATCAATGGAACAAAACGCATGACTTTCACCTATTCAATATTTGGTTTTATCTCCTCAACCTCTTCTAAAATTTCCTCCTCTTCCTCTTCAAGTAAAAATTGTTCTTCTAATCTTTCCTCAATAGCAACCTTCTTTCTCTCCTTCATTGTTAGCTTTTCAGCTTCAGCAACCATGTTCAATAAGACAGCAGCAACTCTTGCAGCAGTTTCAGTTCTTAAGGAAGCCTTGGATTCAATTCCTTCGTTGTGGATTATCATGCTTACGTTTGCAGGTCTAAAATTACCGTTGGAGTCAATATGAGGCTCCCACAAACTTAAAGCTATGTACTTATCCTTTGCTCCCATGTAAATCCTAATAGTATATCTCGGTTTGTTAACCATAATATCACCGCTTTTTAATTATTCATTATCAATTAAAAATCCTTTCTTGGGCATGTCAAGTTACTATGGAAAGACATAAATAGTTTTCAGAATAATATTGATTAAGGTGTTTGAAATGAATTTAGCTTTTGTAAGATATGAAGAGCTTATGAATATTGAAAAGACTGGTCGTTTGATTGTTATGGAGTATGATCCGCTATGGAATTTGGAAAAGCAGTTTTTTAAGGTTGTAGAATTCATGGTAAATTCTGGATATGAGATTGTTGTAACTGACATCTTGGACGAACTAGCCATTTATTCGTACCAAGCTGATGTAAAAGGGCTTGATTATTCGATCATCAAAAAGATTCCCGTTGTTAAGGTGGGTGGTCATAAAGATATTGGAAAGGTGATTGGGAAAGTACCTTTAGAAAGCTATTCAATGATAAAAAAGAAGTTGGCTGAGTCATTTTCTTCATATTTTAAAAATGAAGGAGTGGTAGTTAACATACTTCTTGGAATTGAGAAATATCTCTTGCTTTTAGAGACACATGAAGCGGTTTCTATGATACATGACATGGTTCTTACATCTGCATTAAACAAAAACTTCGTGAATTTGCTACTCATAAACAAGGATGTGCTTGCTGGTATAAATGAGGGAGTAAGAGCTATGCTTGAAGAAGCCGCCTCTATGTTGCTCATTCCAAGAAAAAATAGGCTTAAGATAATTAAGTCTCCTGATCCAGCATTAGTTGGAAAACATCTTTTGCTAAAGGAAGAGAGAATGGCTGAGATAGCCCTTGAGCAATTTTTGAATTATTTACTGCCAAAAGAAACTGTTATTATTAACTTCAGATCAGTCGATACTCCCTATGAACTTGTGAGAGGAATACTGGAATGGGCTAAGGGCTATGACGTAATAATAACAGACACCTTGGATAATCTTGAGATTTACAAACATTTCTTGGATGCTAAAGGGTATGGAGATTTGTTAAAGCGTGTAAATATAATAAAAATTGGTGGAGTTTCAGAGAAAGGCAATATCATAAAAAGAGTTAACCTAAGCATAAGTCTCTCGGGAAGAGATGAGTATATGAAAGCCATTAGTAGTGTGACTCACAAAAACAAGAAGGCTCTTAATTTAGTTATAGGTTTAGAAAAAGCTGCCCTGCTTTTTGATAGAAGAGGTGTGCTCAATTTACTAGACCATTTAGAATATGTGCTCTTGGAAAAGCCTAGGAGTGTCTTTGATATTGCACTTGTGAACTTGGATATAATAGAAAAAGCTAGGATTGAAGTAAAAGGAATGGCAAATGCTCTAGCAACAACCATATGTGTTGTGGAAAGGGAGAATGGGAATCTATACCTAAAAGTCTTAAAATGTCCAAAGGAAGAGTTAATAGGAGTAAGGGTAATAACATCTTGAGCGATGATGAGATGTCACCGGGCGGAGAAATGAAGAAAGTAGCCACCACTGAGCGGTCAGACGCCGATTAGTTCATCACCTTTCAGCAACCTACCCTTAACATCATCCCTACGCTAACCCAAGCTTTTCTTTTATAATCATTGGAATGTAGCCTATTTTGGGGAACACAACTAGAGCTTTAGCTTTTATAGCATCTTGAGGAATGCAATCTATCATGCCATTTTTAGTTGGATAGAAATCTGGGAAAGGGTTATTATCTCCCCAAGTGACAAAGCAAAGCTTTCCATTATACTCTTTTATCTTCCTAACCCTATGAATTATTGGGTATTTTGTATAAGGTCTCTCATACACAACTACATCTCCGATTTTTATTTCTTCTGGATTTACTCCCTTTAAAAGAACCACATCCCCTCTATAAAAAACAGGTTCCATTGAACCGCTAACTACAATAACTAGAGGCGCATCGGTATGAAGAGCTATTTTGAGTCCACTGTGAAGTGCAAAAACGAGTATTATTGAAATAACAAAAAATACAGCGGTTTCTTTTATCTCCTTGACAGTTCTTTCTTCCATTTTATGGCCTCCATTAAAGTCTTAATCTTCGTGGGAATTGAACCAATTGCAGTACAGGTTTCCAAACTTACTCTCTTACCATCTGTTATATCGAGATGATACTCAGCTAAGCTAAATATCTCTTTTGGTAATCCATGTCTCCCGAGTCCCACTATTAAGAGAAAGCTCTCTCCTTTTAAAGCTCTTTCTGCAACTTCCACTGCTCTTATCTCCTTTTCACTTTTTGGTTTTCTCGTTGTAGCAACTGTTTTTCCAAACTGTGGTGGAAAACCTCTTTTTGGAAATTCTAAAAGATGAAATTTGTTTCTTTTTGCCAATTCTAGAAGATAGCTACCGCTTTCACCTATTGTTGTATGCTCACTAATCTTTTCAGCTAAATCGAGCGCTTTTTTCTCTTTAAATGGAAAGCCAATTAAAGCTAGGTGAAAGTCAAAAGCATAACAAATCGGTGCTGCTCTTGCTATAGCCCTTAGATGAGCCTCATGTATTCTGTTAGGATCATAGGAGTTATATAGTGCTAAGGTTAGCATAACTACCACCGTTTATCAAATTTTGACCAATTTAAAGTTTCAATGGAGTGTTTATAAGTGTTTAGCTGCTTTGTTATGATAGTTACGGAAACGGTTAAATATTTATTTAACAATCCTTTTTTGGTGGTTCTTGTGATGATTTTCGATGCCCACTCTGATTTACCTACATACATTTATGATGAAAGGAGAGAAGGAAAGAGAAGGGTTTTGGAAAAGCGATATAATGAATTTTTTGGGAAGGGCAGTATCTGGAGCAGAGTCATGGCAATATGGACCAGACCAGATAAAAGATCCTCCGCTTTGAGATACAACCTAGAGGTTCTTAATGTGCTTTATAAAGATGTCTTAGAAAGTGACAGTTTTGTGATAGTGACTTCAGTTGATGAGATGAGGAAAGCGATAAAAAACGGCAGGGTAGCTCTGTGGGTTGGCTTAGAGGGTGGAGAGCCAATAGAAGACAGCTTAGATCTGTTGGAAATATTCTATGAACTCGGCTTGAGGGTTTTAACCTTAACATGGAGCCTTAGGAATGCAATAGGTGATGGAGTTTTTGAAAGAACGAATGGTGGCTTAACTAACTTTGGAGTTGAGGTTCTTGGAAAAGCTGAGGAATTGGGAGTTTTAGTTGATTTAAGTCATATAAATGAAAGGGGCTTTTGGGATGCCTTAGAAACTACGAGCTTTCCAGTTATAGCTTCTCATTCAAATGCTTACTCTCTTTGTAATAATTCGAGGAATCTTAAAGATGAACAGATTAAGGCTATTGCCGAGAGAGATGGCGTAATAGGCATAAACGCAATCCCGAGCTTTATTGATAAAGAAAAGCCAACTTTGGAGAAAATGATCGAACATATCGTTTATACTGTGGATTTGACTGGTTATAAGCATGTGGGCTTTGGATTTGATTTTGTTTACTACTTGAAAGGATGGAGCGGAAAGAGTGTTGAGGACTTTGAGAATGAAGCAAAAATACCTACCTTAATTGAAAAGCTCAGAGAGAGGCTTAGTGAGAAAGAAATTGAAGCTATAGCTTTTGAAAACTTTGAAAGGGTTTTCGAAAGAGTTATTGGTTAGCAAACTTTTTAACATCTCCTTCTTTAGTCTCTTTAAGGTGAGGGAATGAAAGTTGAATTCAGTGCTTACTTCTTAACGTTCAGAGAAGCGAGACGGTTATTGTTAGCGAGGGGAGAAGTAAAGCTAAATCTAGATTTGGGGAAAACAAGGAAGAAATACCCTCTTATTGTAGAGGAAGATAAAGTTATCTTTCCAGATGGAAGTGAAGTTGAGAAGGAGATTTTGGAGAGAATAGCCAAAGATGAAGGTACAGTTTATTTTGTTAAAGGAGGGGGAGTTTTTAAAGCTGCAATTGCGAAAGAGGGATTTTACAAGCTTGTTCCAACAATTCCACCAACTATAGAAATTAACGGCATTAGAATGCACCGCACTAAAGATATTACTCCCTTAGAAGACACGTTAAATAAAGTGAATACAATAAAGCCAAAGGAAGGCGAGATGATTTTGGATACCTGTATGGGTCTCGGGTATACTGCAATAGAAAGTGCGAGGAGGGGAGCGTTTGTAATAACTATTGAGAAAGACCCAAATGTGATTGAGCTTGCAAAGCTTAATCCTTGGAGCTATGAGGCCTTTCACTCACAAAAAATCCAATTGATACAGGGAGATGCATTTGAGATAATAAAACGCTTTAAGGATGAAACCTTTGATGCTATAATCCATGATCCACCAAGATTTTCTTTAGCAGGTGAGCTTTACAGCAAAGATTTTTATGAAGAGCTTTTTAGAGTTTTAAAAAGAGGTGGCAGGCTTTTCCATTATGTTGGGACTCCCGGTAAAAAATACAGAAGAAAAGATCTTCAAAGGGGAGTAATGGAGAGATTAAGAAAAGTTGGCTTTAAGAACGTGAGGAGAGTGGAAGAGGCTTTGGGAGTTGTTGCTTGGAAAACTTGGGAAGAACCTTGATATCGAGATTTTTGGAAGTATTTAATCAATGGTCTAATATCTTCTTCTCCTTAAAGAGCGAGGCTTTTTACAATGTAATAGTTAGATCACGATGTTATTGGCTACACTAATTACTATGTCTGGTTGTTTTATTTTAACATTTTTAAAACTAACTTGGGTTATCCGATTAAGCCTTAAGTAATCAATTTTTACTTCTCATTTTATTATTTAAAAAGAAAAAATTTAATTAATACAAGTTAGAAAAATTTATAAAATTTGGACGTATAATCTTTAATGTAAAAATTTGTTAGAGGTGATAACAAGTGAAGTGGAAACCAATATTAGCATTGTTATTTGGGTTGTTAGTGTTAGGAACAATTGCAGGAACAGTGAGTGCAGGATCAGGATACTGGAAACAAAAGGGAAATGTTGGGCATGGATTCTATGAAGATCCTCTTATGGGATCTGTGGATGTGTATAATAGTGTTGCACTCGAGTACTATACAACTGCAGACTATATTGAATCGTTTGGAAAATGGTTATACTCTTTTAGAGAAGTCTCAGTGGGGGCAACCAGAGCTGGTGGTGAACCTTGGGGAGGAATAGTAAAGCAGAGTTTAGAGCTTAGAAAAGTTGGCGGTAGTGAATACTTTTCCTTCATGACTAATTTTGCAGATGGAAGAGTAGCAGCGGCGTGGCCATATTCTGGAATTAGCAATTACTTTGAGGATATAGCTCTTAGCGCAGCTGAACTGGCTATTGGGCAAATTTCGTATGTAGGATTTGCATTATCAGCTATGGATTTTGTAAACGCTCTGAAGGAGGGATATGACCAACTTAATAATCCGGGGAACTTATATGTGGAATGGACAACATACGGTTCTGATGTAGGGCATTTTGCAAGGTGGTATGTTGAGGCAGATCCAAGTAGTCTTATAGAATTTTCGGTGATATCCAAGATGTACTATAATCCTTGGGACAGTGTGAATGTAGGATTTTACGTCATGATTGATGTTCCAGATTCTCCAGAAGTTTTCTTGGCAAGTTCTGTGAATAAGGCAACATTAGTAAATAATGCAGATGGAATCGAAGAATATTCAGTATATTTTGGAGATCATAAGACAAAAATATACAAAATACCACCAAGTAAGCTTGAAGAATATGGGAGAAAACTCAATATTCCTAAAGAAATAATAGAAAAAGCCATAAGCTCTAAGAGTTATGTGTATCATGTTGAGGGTATTCCAGGAGTTAAGATAGTGCGCTCTTTCAGCTATGTGGAAAGAAATCAGGGAGATAATGCGTTTAAGCCTTGAACCTATAGTAAAAGCGAGGGAGTTGTATGAATAGGAAGCTCTCTTTAGTTTTGCTTTTTTTAGTTTTAGTTTCTGCATTGTCAGTTTACTATTCTTATCCTAGAAAGAAGCAAGAAGTAAATAGATCTAGCATACCAATACCCCCAGCAGACTACCTTCAAGATCTTTTTGTTCAGTCTTCAGAAGGTAGGGAACTTATTGAGGGGAAGGAGTTTGATCTTGATCATAGAGTCATCTATTGGGTGAAGGGAGATTACCCAAACTACACTGTTGTAAGAGCTAAGGCAATATTTTGGGTAGGAGGCGAGTGGATAACTACCCCAGTCTCTTCGTCAGAGTATATAAGAAGATACACTGGAGGAGATCCCTACATAGTTGAATTTGACATGATTAACAAAAAGATACTCTCAATAGAGAAAGCAGATGAGAAAAAATTGCAAGAATATTGGGCTATATACTACAAACACTGTCAGGTTTGCGAAAATCTCACTGGTTACAATGTAATAGTCATAATAGAAGAAAACTAAGAGGGGGTGATAATGTTATCATGTGGGAATCGTTTATAAACAAATTGCTAGCTGTTTCGTTCTCTTTAATCTTCGTACTTATCTCATATAAAGAGGCTAAAAAATACTATCACTCCCCTATTAATGCTATCATAGCCGTTTTATTGATATTAATCATCCCCAGCACTATAATTGCTACTTTATGGAACCTTAAATTGGTTAAAAATGAGAATATATTACCACCAGCCTATGCGATCTTAGCCGCTATTGGAGTAATGGTTAGTGAAAAACTATTTGCAAAACACAAAAATGAGAAAGGGTAATGTCATGCCTCTTTTTTCTCCAGAATCTCCTCAATTGGGAATCCTTTTTCTCCTTTAACAAGCTTTCTAATGAAGAATTCAAGGATTAGTTTGTGTCTCTTTGCCCTGTGCCTTGGAGAACCCCTTATGCTATGCCCATGGGCACCTTTTTTGAATATCGCGATGTAAGCTTCCTTCCCATAGTCCTTAAGAACATGATAGAACATTACCGATTGATCCAATGGACAGCGGTAATCCTCTAGGCTGTGAATTATTAAAATTGGTGCTTTGACATTTTTTGCATAAAAGAGTGGGCTTAGCTTTCTATAGTTTTCATTTTCGAGTGGATTATCTCCAATTTCCTCCTTTTCAAACCATAAGCCTATATCTGAAAAAGCATAACTTGTAAGCCAGTAGCTTATGCCATTCTCGCTTACAGCAGCTTTAAAGAGTTCACTTTGTGTAACTGCCCAGTTGGTCATAAAGCCACCATAACTAATCCCGGTTATTCCGATCTTTTCCCCATCGGCATTTGGTTCGAGCTTAAGAAACTCTTTGATTCCCCTAAGAATGTCTTAAAAATCCTCCAAGCCAGTTCTTTCTAAAACTTTTAGTGCAAAATCTTCATCATAGCCATTGCTTCCCCTTGGGTTTACAAAAACTATGTAAAATCCCTTATCGGCTAAAAGCTGCATCATGTAGTGGAAGTAATAGCCATACATCCCTTTAGGTCCACCGTGGACGAAGACAATCACTGGAGCTTTTTCTCCCTCTTTGATATCAGGCTTTAAGTACCATCCATCAAGCTCCAATCCATCAAAGCTTTTGTACCTAAAGTGGTTTACTGCCCTAACCTTTACGCGCTTTAGAATTTCACCGTTATAATCAGTCATCTGCTTTAATCCCCCATCCCAGAGGAAAACTTCGCTTAACCTTGTATCGGTTTGTTTTAACAGAACAACTTTTCCATCATCACTCACATCAAAATCAACAATCCATGCGTTTTCATCAACTACTGGGATTTTTTCTTCCCCTTTAAGGACTTCAAGAGTTACTTTTCCTTCCTTGGCACTTATGAAATAAACGTCTCCTTGAGCATCAAGCTTTCCACGCCAGTTGTTATAGATAAAGCGCTCTGTTAAAGGCTTAACTTCCTTGCCATCCCATATATAAAGATAGTCATGCTCGCTAATCTTTTCCTTCTTTGGCTTTCCTATCAAGAGCAAGAGCTTTCCATTTGAATCAATAGCCTCAAAAGAAACCTTTTCAAAGAGCTTTTCGCTGTTTCCATCTTTGTATGCATAGATGTCGTAAAATTTAAACAATTGTAGATTACCATCCTCGCGATGCGGCACATTATAAATTACTTCATCACCATGCCATATTCCAAAGGAGAACTTGTCTGTTGTAAATTCCTCTAAGACCTCCTCACCCTCGGTGTCGTAAATCCAAAAAGTGGTCTTCTCCCCATCAAAGAAACCCTTGTTATCAAACCAAACTGGTACATCATCTTCAAAAATGAAGTCTTCGTCCTCCCTTCTCTTAAATCCCGTTATCAAAACTCTCCTATCATCTTTATTCCAGCTCACGTTGAGGATGTTTTTCACTTCCATAAGCTTTTTAGCACTCATTGATCTTAAATCTACGAGCCAGAGTTCGTTTGTCTTTTTCTCTTCATTTGGTCTAACAAAAGTCAGCTTATGGACACTTGGGGAAAATCTTGGCATCGTTGCATTCTCAACATATTTCCTTTCTCCGCTATTAATCTCCTCGATGACGATTGTATTTTCATATTTGTTATCTCTCATGTTTGCTTTTGTCAAGACGTAAGCTATTTTCTTTCCATCTTTTGAAATCTTAACATCACCTAAGTAGGCAAACTTTGCAAAAGTGTTTTCATCCCATTCGAATTTTGTCATAACGTTATCACCTAAATGTTCAAGAAGTTTTTAAAGTATTTAATCCTTAAGGTTATGGAAGGGGAAGAAATGAAGGAAGAGCATGTTGTTATTGTAATCTTAGCTGTTGGTATTCTCATTTCATTGATAACGAGGAGGTATATAGGAATAGTGCTTTCAGCTATTGGGATACCTTTGTATTTGGCATATATTTCAAGAGAGCAGAATATTTTAGCAAAATCAAGGCTTTTTGAGAGGGATTTGTTTTTGATGATGACCGTAACGATTTTTATAGTATTAGCCTTTGAGTACTTTTCTGATCCAAGGTTAGGACTGGTTGGAATGGCTCTCTTTATACCCATCGTTTTTTATGTCCTTGATAAATTAAAGACTAGAGAGTAATTTAAGAATTTCCTTGGTATTTTTCTCCTTTTTGTAAATTGTCAGTGCCTTTCTCATATCTTTTAGGAAGCTTTCATCTATCTTAAATCTCTCCCTCACTCTCCTAGAAATCGCATTTTCAGAGAGGAATACCACAGATATAGCCGCGGTTAGATTCTTTGGCTTCCTTCTTAGACTCGCCTTTTCAAAGTCTATTATCCAAACATCGCTCTTTCCTATGATTATATGCTTTCCTCCCTGAATCTGTCCATGATCAATGTTTAACCCATCAAGTGCAAGTGTTTTTTCAAAAATCTTCAACAAATGATGCTTTTTAACATCTGCATAGAGAATTGGAATTCCTTCTGCAAATTTTCTAACTAAATAATCCAATCCTTCAAACTTTCCTGTAAAAAGGAGTTCTGGAATGATATTTGTCCCTTGTAGAATTTCAAGGATTTTTGCCTCTTTTTCTATGGTTTTTCTTGGGGAATCTTTCCTCTGGAGTTTTATGAGAATTTTTTCATTTTTAAGCTCTCCAGTGAAAACTAAGCTTGTATTACCCTTAGAAAAGGGAGTGATATTCTTTATTCCCCTTTCTTTTAAATGTTTGTAAAACCTCTCTAAGGTTTCTTCATCGATTAAATGACCTATCATGGCATTTCGATAACCTTAAATACCTTGCAAGTTAAAATTATTTTGGTGGTAAACTATGGTGACTGCATTTATTTTGATGGTTACAGCAGCAGGGAAGGAAAGGGAAGTTATGGAGAAGTTATTAGCTATGCCAGAGGTTAAGGAAGCTTATGTAGTTTATGGGGAATATGACTTAATAGTCAAAGTTGAAACAGATACACTAAAAGATTTGGATCAATTCATAACAGAAAAGATAAGAAAAATGCCAGAGATACAGATGACATCAACAATGATAGCCATCTGATGAACTTCCCACTCCTAAATCCTTTCTTTTCTATAGGCTATTTGTGAATCCTTAAGTTTTTAAAACTTAAACAACCAGCTCTTTTAGGTGGGTTGAAATGCCGTACCTAGTTATTGAGCATCTTGAGGAGATAAGTGAGTGGCTCTGGCTTGAATATTCTCATGTAGCTAAATGGTGGAAAGATAAGCTCATTTTTACAAATGTTAGAGAAGATGAAAGGGAAAAATTAGCTAAACTTGGGAGCGTTATAAGTGAAAGTGTCACGAAATTTCCTTTTGATAGGTCAAAGATCATCGTTTTAGATCTGCAAGCAAAGGAAGAGCTGAAGCCTGAAGACATAAGCGAAGACACCATAATCGTCGTTGGCGGAATTTTAGGAGATGCTATTCCAAAAGGGAGAACGAAAGAGTTCATAACCTCAAAGATGGAAGGAGTAAAAGTTAGGCACATAGGAAAGCCGCAATATTCGATTGATGGTGCTTCAATCGTGGCAAAGCTTATTGCAGATGGAAAAAGACTTGATGAAATAGGATATGAAGAAAATCCCACGATAAAGCTTGATGAATTCAGTGAAATAACTTTGCATTATGCAGTTCCAAAGTTGAATGGAAAGCTTTTGTTAACGCCGGGGTTAATAGAGTTGCAGAAGAGGGAGCTTGGGTTTGATGAAGATATAGATGATGAAGAGATTGAGGAGTTCTTTGAAGGAAATAGAGAACTCTGAGGTGAGTTGAATGGTTAAAAACTTTGAGCTTCCAGAAGAGTTGATTGAGATTCTCCAGATACTTGAGTCTTTGAATGCAAAGGCTTATCTAATAGGTGCAAGAGCCCTACTAATGCACGGTGCATTGGCAAGGACCACAAGAGATATAGACATTATGATAAACGTGGAGGATCTGAAAATCCTGCGCAGTGAATTAACAGAAAAGTTAAGGGAGAAAGGTTTTCTTGTTCAATGGCGTTCATGGGGATTGCTCGTGAAAAGCAAAAGTGGACTAGAAATAGACATAAATACCCCAATGCTTATTCTCGATGAAGAATTTCAGAAAAGGGCTATTCGAATATGGAGAAACTTCTACCTTCCTTCTGTGGAGGATTTAATTGTCACAAAGCTCATGTCACTGGAAAGAAAAGACTACGCCGATATTAAAGAAGTATTCAGATTAGCTAAGAACATTGACTTTGAATACCTGTGCAAAAGGATAAGCCAAGCAAATCTTAAGAGGGAGTTCAACAGAATAGCCAGCAGGATAGGTGTAAGAAAATGCTGAAGCTATACCATATATTACCACGTGAAATTCTCAGAATTTTGGCTAAATATAATTTCCGTCTTGTTGGTCCCTGGAAAGAGTATTATCTGGCAAAAGGGAATGTTTTCTTGATACGTGAGCTACCTCTCAAAATTGCCTTCAAAGGGGAGGATAAGAGAATAATAGATGAATTGGAACCTTATGCCGAAAGGATAATCAGGAGCAAGAATAAGGTCTCATTTAAAATAGGAAGGCACTGGGTTATCCTGGAATTTGAGGATTAAATTTATTCAAGATGAAAAGGCATTTTTCACATTCCAGAGAGTTCTTTAAAACAATTTAAAACAAAAGAAAGGGATAAAATCAACGTTTCTTTCTTCTCAAAACACCCAAAGGCAAAAGGGCGAGTGCAATTAGGGAAGCTGGACCACAGATTGCCTGAACACTGAGGCCTTTGTTTTCTTTGGGTGGGACGTAGAAAGTTATCTCCGAGCCATCTTCAAAGACAATTTTCCAGTAGCCGGGACGGCTTCTGTCTGGGCAGGGGACTGCTGGGAGGTGATAATAATATTCTCTTCCTGAACTTTTCAGCTTTCCTTCTGCATAGAATCCCTTCCCATATAGAACTCCATTGGGGTCATAAATTCCTACAGTTTTTGGTTTCATCCAATACTCGCCTGTATCACCATAGTTATAATACTTGTGCTTTGTAGTCTTAAAGGCAATAGCTTTATCGAGGTCGCATTTTTCCTCGACAAGTTTTTGCAGATCTGACGCTATTGTTTGGTTGCTTGTATCCATGAACTTTAGCATGTTAACTTTATACCTTCCACTACTATCCTTTTCGCCAATACCAATCTCATAGAAACTCCAAGCATTTGCAACTGGGAAACTCAGAGCCAAAACAATCAGTAGAAGCACTAGCGAACTTTCTAAACTCTTAAGTCCCATTCCCTTCTACCTCCGGGTATTTATGTATTTCCCTTCTACCGAAGGGTTAAATATATACAAAAGTGACACACAGCAACATTATTGTTAAAATCCAAATTTTACATAGGGTGTAAATTACATGGTTATGTAAAAATGTAAGATCATCTAGGGAAACTTGATGGAAGACCCAGTGCTGAGAGTTGTTGCAGGGGAATTAGATTCATAAAATTCAAACAACAATGCCTTCTCTCAGAGCTTCCCTAACAATTCCAAGGCTTCTCTTCTTCCGTTCAAACTCCTCCGGAGTGTAGCACAGAATCTCAAAATCTCCAACAATGCCAGCGTTCCACAAAGCCTTCAAAACATCGCTTGACCTTTCGGTGAAGTGCTTTCCTTTAAAAGTCTTGGAAACGACAATAATGTCGTAGTCGCTGTCCTTGAGATAATCTCCTCTAATCCGAGAGCCAAAGAATATAATTTTTGCATCGGGATAGTGTTGCCTTATAACCTTTGCAATCCTTAAAGTCCAAGTTTTTGCCTGCAAAATTCAATCACCTTCTTGGCTTTTCGAGATGTTCAATCGCCATTCGCTCATTGTAAATCTTTGCCGGAACTTCATTTGCAGCATCAGGATACCTTGTAACGATGTACTCTGGATTCAAATCAAGAACACCATCAATTATCTCCTCGTCTTTAATTCCAAGTTCATTTGAAAGTCTTAACAAACTGTGAGTTTTCGGAGGGGATTCCCTTTTAACCTCAATATACAAAGCTTTCAAAGCTTTTTCAGCAGCTTGTTGAGAAAAAACACGCTGGCGTAATATCTTTTAACCTCAACTAATGCCTCAGCAGTTTTTAAATCTTCCAATGCCTGTTCCCATAAAAGTTTCGCTTCGTTTCTCATGTTTATCACAACAACTCTGCATGAGTGGATTTAACTCTTTCTCCACTTCTCACTAATCTCTTCTATTTTCTCACTGACCTCCTTTCTGTCTTTCTTAATCAACAACTAGGAAAATTTCCTGAACACTGCCATTACTTTTTGCTAAAAGCTTTAATCCGGTTAGAGTTTCCCTAACAACTTTAATCTCAGAGCCCCGTGAATCGCTTGCATAAGTCCTTCCGGGAATTACTTTCTTGACTCCTCCTATTTCAGCAATCTCTTCAAGAATCGATAAAATGCCCTTGAGGAGATGATGTTCAAGCTTGACGCCTTTTTTGATGTGCTTGGGCATCTCTAAGCCATCTCCACCCATTATCAAGTTTAAAATCCGTTATTTTATCCTAAATCTGCATTTATAAACTTGATGTAGCCTACTATAAACATGCATAAGAAAGAACTCAACATAAGAATTAGATACTGCCACACAAAACTTAGAGCCTCCCAAAGAGAACCTTCCCACCCCATTGTGTAATCTGATAGGACAATGTCTCCGTTGGCGTTAATTCTCATGCCTGAACTCTCGGGCATAGTGTTACAATTCCCAACGCACACTTTTCTAACGGCCATTTTTGAGATGATTCTTTTATACCATTCTCCCGGCACAAAGAGTGTGAGCTTTCTGTATATGTAGTCTGAGTTTTCACGGTACCGGATAATCATATCATACATGTCTATTTTTTCATTAAGTGTACCGCTGATTTTTATTCTCTCTTCAAGTGAAGTTAAACCACCCGTACGCTCAATGTTTACTCCATAGGGTTCAAGTTCTTCCTGTAGTTCTTTGAAAGCAATGTTGCTAGCAGCTTTGAACACAAAGAATGGATATACCATCTCAACAAGTATTACAAGGAGTAAACCAAGAATCAGTGTGTTTTTCGGGTTCTTAATTAAAATCGAGATAAATATGCCGGTGCTCAGATAAATGAGGGTATAAAGAAAGGTTATAGGAAAAAGCACGCTCAAAACTTTTAAATCAAAGAGCGTTACGGGAATGCCTTTAACTAAAGCCAAACCAATGCCTGTTATGTAGAAGATTAAAAGACCGATAAATACTGTGGCTAATGCTCCCAAAAACTTACCGATATAAAACTGATCTCTATAAAGAGGATGGCTTAAAGTTACCCTAATAGTCCCCTTTTGGATTTCTTGGTTTATTAAGTCAGCACCAAGAAGAATGCCTAGGAAAGGTACCACTTTTACAAGAACTTGGTGAAAGGGAAGGAAAATCCTTGTAAAGGGTGAAATCATGCTTCTGAGCTTGCCTGCGAGCTGTAGGAGCTGAGGATCATCAAAAGCATAGCTCCCAGAGGAAACATTGTAAATTGCTAAAACCGCAAATCCAACGAAAATCAAAAGTATCCCTGTAAATCTCTTCGTTTTTATGTTTGTTTGGATATCCTTTAGTGCTATATTAACTATTGGACTTAAGTTCATAGTTGTTAATTTGAGTTTTAAATTTAAAAATTTATTGACAAAAATTTTATATACTAGCAAGCCGAAATAATAAACGAACCTCCCTTGGAGGTGATGAGATGAGGAGGTTGCTCGCAGGAATGCTCCTCCTCGGGAGCCTCTTTTTGAGCTTAGCGGCGGCCGCAAATGGAATATCTCTACTGAGCTGTTGGTACCCATGGGACTACGACACTGATGTTCGCCAGTGGAATGATAATGAGTGGGTCTGGGCAGGAGTTCGCGGACAGGTTGAGATCTGTGATGGACAATTTCAGAGAATCCTTACAGACACCGTGAAGCATACTGCATACTGGAAAGGAGTAAACGTCATTGATGTGGTTAAATATAAGTCTCCTGAACGTGCAATAACCCAAATCCATTACAGAAGAACAAATGGCAATGAGGGATACGCAACGGCATACATACCAAACTTCTACCGTTAGGGGGCAAATGTATGAAAAAACTTTTCATCTTTATTTTTTCCTTTCTGCTCCTTTCTCCTGCTTATGCTCTTCCTTCATGGTTTAAGGAAGGGGTTTATGTGAAATATGCCCTTCTGATGCCCAATGATAGGAATTCAAAAGAATTTCACCTGTTCTTCCTCCATCCAGCTTTAATCAGTCACGACGTTTATCAAAAGCTTTTACAGGTTAATGAAAGGTGGAAGGATGCCCCAGAGGTTAGCAAAGTGCGGGAAGATAAGCTCATTGGTCTTTCTGTTTATGGGAATGTTTTTCTGACTTTTAAGGTCATTAATGTTACTGAGGAGAGTGCACTGATTAATGTAACTCTTGAACTTTACAACATCAGCGTAAACTTCTGGCGTCCTCTGGATGCCTTGAATATTTCCACGCTTTTAGTTCTTAATTTGACGGATTTAACTTACAGGGATGAGAATGGAAGTGTAATTGGAAGACCATCATTCTTCATCGATCCCCAAAATCCACCAAAGACAGGGGATTTATTTGCCAAGCTTGATATACCCGGCGTGTATGTTGAGGATGACCTTAAAATAGGGAACATCTCCTATACTACACACATGAATCAAACCCTTCTGACTTACGCCAGAAACTTCACCCCACCCTACATAACTGTAACTGCTAAACCCGTCTCAATGGCTTGGATAACTAAGGATAGCAGTTTGTCAGGGAGATACAGGTTTAGAGCAACTTATGACTTCATGAGTGGCGTAATGGTAGGGTCTCTTTTTACAATCTCCCCAGAGTTCTTGGAGATGGGTGTTGTTTTTACTACCTTCATTGACTATACTGCCACAAGGAATCTTGAGGAGCTTCAAAAGAACGGAGAGGATAAGGTTAAATGGTGGCTTCAAGGGTTTAATCTTTATGAAACTAATATAGAGTTCTGGGAGCCTAAAAAGGTTGAAGCTCCAGAAAGCAGCATGAAGTACTTCTTTATCGTCGGGCTTTTCTTGTTGATCATAATACTTGTAAAAAGACTTATGGGGGAAAGAAAATGAAGAAAACATGCGTTATCTTACTCACGATGCTCCTTCCTTCCGTTTACGCTCTTCCTTCATGGTTTAAGGAGGGAGCTTACGTAACTTATGCAGCATTCCCTTATAGGGATAGACCATTTCCCACGGCAATAATGCTGACAGAGAACGATGCCATTCTGGAAGCCCATGGAAACGTCACCTTAACATTCAATATAACCAAGATATCCGGGAGCATCGCATATATAAACGTAACTCTCAAGCTTCTTGATGTTGAGATAAAACCCGAAGGAGAGCGCTTTGGAGAGATGGTATTCTCTGAGGTTTTAACCCTTGATCTGAAAAACCTAATGTACGTAGAGAATGGAACTCCCGCTGGAAAGCCTATCTTTTTTATTGACCCAAAAAATCCTCCTCAATTGAATGAAACAATCTTCGGAACCGGTATGAGAGTTGAAAATGTGACTCCCTCATTCCTTGCCCCAATAGTTTACGCTGGCAAAGTGAAAAGCGGTGTTGAACTGGAACTTAGGGGATACAACGCAACTGCGGAAGTTTCGAGAATCCTCGGCATTGAGGTTAAGGGAACATTCTACGACATGATGGATGGCGTAGAGAGGAGCACATATGATAACTCAACGGGTTTGCTTCTCTGCAATTTTCCTCCCGTTACCTATGAAATAAAGAAAATGGGCTTTAGATATGCCAACTTTTATGACCAGCTTGCAATGCACCGTTTCCTCGTGCAGCTGAAGCGCCATGAAGTGGTAAAGGAGAACCATGCCTACTGCGGCAGGGGGATGAACCTCTACAAAACGAACATTCCCGTGCCCTTTGAAGAGTACGTGTGGGTTGAGAGTGAGCGGAATTGGAAGGGCATGCTTATTGGAGCGGCGATAGGGATATTGGCGATCATTATCGTGCTCATAAAAATCCGGAGGTGATAACTTGAAGACGCAATTGAATTGGGAGCTAAATGATCACCTGAATCTGCTTGTCTTTATATTTGGTTCCGTACTTACGGGAATAACCTTCCATATTCACCTCCTTGAAGGGGGAATAAACTTCTCGGTTAATCCCCCAACTACCTCGCAGATATTTCTCGAATCGATGAAAGCGCTTGGATTAAGCTTCCCACGACTGGCAGAGGATATCTACACGATCTTGGTAATTACAGGAGTTCTGCTTTCTTCACTTACACTTCGCTACGATAAGGACACTCGGTTGGCTATGAGCATCTACAGCCTTCCTGTAAAGAACTACAAGCTGGTGCTGGCCAAGTTCATTGCATCCTTTATCCTCCTATTTTTGTCCGTGATTATTCCTTTCTTTCTGACGTTATTCTATACCTACGGGGACGCTCCGAATCTGCTTAAAGGAGCATTGTTTGGAGAAGGGTTTTTCATTAGTTACTTCATATTTTGGTTGCTGGCGTGCGTATACGTGATATCTCTCTCAAGCCTGATAGCGGAGCTCTCGCCCAATCTGTTTGCATCGCTCCTTGGAGGTATAACTCTGCTGTATCTCCCAAAAATACTTAATACAACCTATCTACCTCCAGCAGTGCTCAATTCGGCATTTCTAACTTCACAAACTGCCTTTGATAGTGTGGCTCAAAAAGTTCTCATGCTGGTGGATAAAGCCTTCGTTTCGTGCATTCTAATACCCTTGGTGTTGCTGGGGATGACACTCTTAATAAGTGAATGGAGGGATGTGGTGTGAGGCTGTTAAAGGCTATCTTGATTTCGATTCTTATCATCACAGTCTTTTCACTTGCTACCCAAGAGAAAATCCTTCAGAAGCCCTATTCACAGGTTATCTTAACGGGAAGAGGGTTCGTTGTTCCTTCTGCAAGGGTTATTCTCCTAAACACGAATCCCAAGGGGGGCGAGTATATGATTGCAATCTTTGACCCCGAAGCGAATAAAACGATATTCTCAAGACGGACTGATAGACCGATTAACGAAGAGGTAACGCTTCCACATTCTGGACCTTACTACGTTCTTATAGATTCCGAACTCCCCGTCGTCTGTGCTCTTAAAGGCGTGGCAAGCTATCCATCAAAAGAGATTTTGAACGTTGAATACGGCATGGGTGGAGTTTCTGCACTTTTATTGGCTGGTATAATTCTCTTGGAGGGAAAAAGAAATGATAAAAGCTGAAAATTTAACTAAAAGGTTTGGAAAGCTCACTGCTTTGAATTCCATAAATCTCGAAATAGAGGAAGGCTTCACCCTTATACTTGGTCCTAATGGAGGTGGAAAATCAACGTTCCTCAACCTGTGTGCCGGTATTTATAAACCCACAGAAGGGAGAATTGAGGTTTTTGGAGAAGAACCGTGGAGCAACGAAAAAGTCAAGAAACAGATTGGTGTTTCTTTTGATCCTCCTGCTTTACCGAAGCACCGCACAGGCTTGGAGTGGCTTTCATATATTGCCGAGTTCAAGGGAATTGAGAAAAGCGAGATAATAAGTGTTGCCAAGCTGTTTTCAGTGAAACCTTTCTTAAACAGAAAAATTGGGGAATACTCTGCTGGAATGCTTAAAAGACTAAGCCTTTCTCAAGCTTTTCTTGGCAATCCAGACCTTATCTTACTTGATGAGCCATTGGCAAACCTTGACTTCAAAGGGATTAAAGAGATAACGGAGGTTCTAAAGAGGATTATTGAAGATGGGACAAACATGATTGTAGTTTCCCACATATGGCGACCTCTCATAGACGTAGCCAACAGGGTCGTTGTAATTGCTGCAGGAAAGGTAGTTTTTGATGGCGAGCCTGAGGATATTCTGCCGAAAATTGGAGAAATTTAGGAGGTGGTAATGTGAGATGGTTGAGAGCTGTTATGATTCTAATCATGTTCCTTGCACATGTTCCCCTTGGGTTATCTGGAAACGATGTAATGCTTAAAATTGATTCGGTTCCGGTAGGGGCTGAGGTTAGCATTGAAGGTATGAATAACACTTTTCGCACTCCAGTTATTTTAAGCATGTCAGAGGGAAAGAGGATAATAAAAATTTCCAAAGGAGCATATACGGTTCTTTACAACCTCTCCATTAGCGAAGGGGAAATTCTAACGCTCTTGGTGGACTTTAGAAAGATAGAAAAAGCCATTGGAAAGGCTTTCATAAATGTCACAATAAAATACGGCTTCAACATAACGGTGCCAACAAAGGAAAAGGAATATGAACCTCCAATGGCTACTCCAACTTGGGAGGGCTGTGGAGGAATAACAATGGAAGGATCGAGGAACCCACCAATGGTAATCTACCAGTTCGATCCAGAAGACCCTTATTACCAGCTTGTCCTCAACAACACTCCCATAAGACTGCAGTATAAGAATATAGTGGGATGTATCGTCGTTGAGAAAATTTTCTACCATGGGGAAGGTTATACAGTGATTGGAGGCGGAGGCTGGGATAACGCAACATACATAGCCCCGACAGCATTGTTAACCATAAACTCAACGCCCCAAAATGCCACGGTTTACATCTTCGACTTTCACAGATTCGGAGAGTGGTTTACACCGATGGAGTTGAGAGTTCCCGTGATAACAGAACCTCAAATGAACGTTAGGGTGTACACAAAATATTCCAACCTTACAATCCCGTATATCCCAGAACTCCATGCATACAAGATTTCCATAGGTCATAATGGTTATCCCTTCTTTGAAGGATGGGTGGATTTGAAACCTAATGAAACACTCACCCTTAACGTTGATCTCGGGCTTCTTAAGGAAGCCGTGACCGTTAAAAAAGAAGAGGGTGTATTAGAAGTGGTCAGCCAGCCAGAGAATGCAAGTATAACGGTGAAAGACGCTCAAGGGAGAGTCTTGGGAAGCGGGACTTCTCCCTTAAGGATTGAACTGCCTCCAGGATTTTATGTTATCTCGGCTTTTATGGACGGTTATGGTAGCGCTGTAAAAAATGCAACGGTGTTTTCCAATAAAACCATTAGAGTATATGTGGAGCTTAACCCTACTCCCGCTAAGCTTTCTATAGAAAGCTCTCCAAGTGGTGCAGTAGTGTTGGTGGAAAATAAGAAATGCACAACTCCGTGCAATCTAACAATCCATGCAGGTGATTACAATATCACAATTAGAAAGGAAGGGTTTATTGACGAGAGCAAAAGGGTCATTTTAAATCCGGGAGAAGAGGTTAACTTAACTTTCAATCTAACCCCCAAGCCAAGAGTTATAATAAAGACAACACCTTCTGGAGCAGTTGTAACTGCAGATGAAACTAAAGCATGCACAACTCCATGCAACATAACACTTGATCCCGGAAAGCACATCTTAAAGCTTGATCTTGACGGATATGAAAGTGAGATAGTGGTTCTTCAACTGAATAAAGGTGATGTTGTACCGATAAACATTAAGTTACGCCCAGAGCAAGATGCATTCAATAACTTTAAAGGAAAACAGAATACCAATTTAACTACCACTCAAAAAGATATAACAAAAACTCAACCAACAAATCTAGAAACCTCAAACTATGGGAAGCTTTTGTTCATAGTAGGGATACTAGCACTATTAATAGCAATTGGCATTAGGAGGTGAAAGATTGCCCAAGATTGATTCTTTCAAGCTCCTGATTTTATTCCCAGAAAAAGTAAATAGTTAGACTTTTTTCCTAACCTTCACGGCTATTCCTCTTCTCGCTTTAATCATCTCTTCTCCATTTAGAACAGCTTTCCCAACTCCAACAACTTTTTCATCTCTAACCACGCCTACAATATCATCTGGTCTAATTTGAGGATCAGCTTCATTAACACCAACAGCGAAGACATCTCCCTTCAAATCGAAATCAATCTTAACGTAATAACTCCTTAGCTTATCATAAATTCTCTGCATTCCAAAAGGAGTTATGCTTATTCTTCCCTCTTCAAAAGTTCCTGTCTGCTTATTTTCAACAAATATTCTAAGCATCTTCGAACCTTTAATGTTGGCATTTTCAGGTAAAATAGCTTCACCTGCACCTAAGCCAAAATAGAAGTCAAAGACTTTCCTAATGTTTTCTTGGAAGCGGTAAGTTCTCTCTTCTTTTCCAGCAACTAAGTCAAGGTTTGGTTCTCTAATGGTCTCTTTTAAAGCGTTTAAGCTCTCTTTACTTGTTGTCCCCTCTTTAATGGGCACAAAGGTTATTTCTCTTCCGCTCATCTCACTCGCTCTCTTCGCAACTTCAACGTAGGCTTCATCTAAATGAGCAATGATTGGAATTTCTTTTGGATACTTTTCTAAGGCTTTTGCAAGCAAATTGGCAGCAGAGCTTATCTCCTCCTCGCTCCAATGCCCCGTAACGACTATATCATATTTTGCTAACCACTCCCACTCTCTTGGAACGACACCGAAAGGTGAAGTTAAGATCAGCTCGTGCATGAGATAGATACCATTCCCTAATGCTTCTTTTAGGGCTTGTCTGTAAAGCATGTGACTTCTTGATCTTGAATAAGGCTTCTTAGCCGAGCATGGAAAAAGCAAGAGCAATTTGACATTTTTTGGTGGTTCAAAGCGCTCTACAACTCTTTGATGCCACCTCTTTACCTCTGGTCTGTTTTGGGATGCATCGCTTATGAAATAGACAGTTTCCTTTTGGATTGGAGTGTACTTTTCTAAGTATTCTCCATACTCCTTATCCGCGATCCTCAAAATTCCCGCATTGCTTTGTGTATAGAAGAAGTTCTCAACTAAATATCTCAGTTTTCCTTCTTTAAGGGCTTTTTTTACTAAGTTTATAATCTTCTGAGCCCAATCTAAAGAGTTTTCCCCATCTTCCCAGAGTATTGGGGCAAACGGAGTAAAAGCTTTTTTTCTAAAATCGTAAAGCTTTAAGCTTTTTGTGTCAAAAGCATCGACACCAAGATAAACGGCTAAGGGATAAAAGAATGGCTCTAAATCAGTTATTATCATTAAGTTTGGATCCTTTTCTCTTATTAAAGCCAAAGTTGCAACGAATCTTCGATAATCTTTAACTAAAACTTTTGAATTGCCCAAATAAATCGCTTCAAATTGATATTGACTCAAAATTTTATTGAGGAACTCCTCCAGCAAATCTAAATACCTAATTGCGGGGAGATAAAGGGCATTAAACTTCGAGTAATCAACGTTGTATAACCTGCTGAATGCTTTTTCAACAATTTCAAATGGGGCATAAAAGCTAACGTTTATTGATGGAGCTAAATTTACATCAAACTCATTAAATTCCTTAGGATAGAAATAGGAGTTAAAGGGTGATAAGGTAAAGTCTAACCCTGCTAAAGCAGGAGTTTTGATTTTTCTTTCTCCAAACTTAACTAACCCAAGCCTTGCAGGACCTTCGTGCTTCAGTATTTCCATATTAAATCACACTAAGTTATAACGTTGCAACAGCAATATTTCATCCAAAGTTAGTTTTTCTCCGCGCTTGAACTTTTCTAAAGCTTCTACTGCTTTTTCGAAGGTTGCATCTCTCTTTGCTCTCATTCTTGCAACAAGCTTGTAAGCTATTAGCTCCTTGTGTTTCTCGTCATACTCCATTATTCTCTTCTCTACATCCCTCAATTGTCTTCTTATGTCTCTGATCTTCTCTCTTAGCTCCAAAACTTTCTTGTGGTATTCATCTGCCTCTTTCTTTACTTCATCTGCCCTTTGGAATGTCTTTATCATTTCTTCATGGAACTGCTGGCTTTGATTTGCTAACTTTTGTATTTCCAAACTTATTGCTCTCCTTGCTTTCTTTAAACTCTCAATCTTCTTCCTCGTCTCTTGAAGTTTTTGATGGAATCTATCTGATTGTTGAATTATTTCAAGCTCAGTTGCTAAAACCTGGATTTGATCAACTATTTGTTTTTCCCTTTCAGAGGTTATATTTGGATTTGTCTGTAATTCCCATTCGAGCTTTTCAATTCTCTCTTCTATTTTCTCCTTAGGCATTTTTAACCTTCTAAGCTGATTGTATTCATCTCTCTTTGTTCTATACTCAACAACCTCTTGATATAGGAGGTCGAGCTTTGCGTTTATCTCCTCTCTGTTTTTCTTCAGCTCCTGTATCTGTTTATTAACATTATCTCTCTTCTCTCTCAATTCTCTCGCTTTCTGTCTCAACTGTTGAACTTCTCTATTTTTCTCATCTCTTTTTTGTATCCAAATATTCAATTCCTTTTGTAACTCGTCTAACTTAGCTTGGATTTCCTTTTTCTCCTTCTCCAATGCTTCTATCTCCTGCTTTACCCTCTTTATCTCTTCTGGATCTACTTTTACTTGCATGGTCTCTTCCCCTTCCACAATTTTAGAATAGCTAATCATGATCTCACACCTTTATTTAAGCCTCAGCTAAGAGAAAAGGCAGAAGTAAATAAAAACTTTTTGGATATTAAAAACTCGTAATTGGGAATGAAGACAGGCATAACAGACTTTAACAACTTTATTTTATCCTTGTTGGGCATACAATATGATACACAGCAAATCAAGAAAAAAGGTTACTCAAAATGATTGTAGGGGATAAAGAGGTTGGAATTTAATCTCTAATCACTTGTGTTCCTGTTTTTTGTTTTAGGGCTTGGACTGCTTTGTCTAAAGCGGCAATAACAGCCCTCTCACCGCCCCATTCAACAAATCTTATTGCCGCTAAAACCTTCGGACCCATGCTCCCCTTTTTAAAATGCCCTTCCTCATAATAACGCCTCAACTCGTCAAGTGTAACTCTACCAAGCCACTTCTCATCTGGCTTCCCATAATTAATAGCAGCACCATTAACATCTGTTAAAATCATAAAAACATCAGCATTCACAACCTCAGCCAACCTTTCACCGGCCAAATCCTTATCAATCACAGCCTCAACACCCTTTAGCCGACCATCCTCCTCAACAACCGGAATCCCTCCACCGCCGCTGGCAATGACAATAAAGCCTCTCTCAACCAAATCTCTAATTACGTCTTTCTCCACAATATCCTTTGGACCCGGTGACGGAACGACCCTTCTCCAGCCCCTACCAGAATCCTCTATAACTACCCAACCTTTTTCTCTAGCTAATTTCTTGGCAGTCTCCTCATCATAAAAAGGACCTACTGGCTTGCTTGGGTTTTGAAAAGCCGGATCGTCTTTATCAACTAAGACCTGAGTTACTATTGTTGCCACGGGCTTATATAAGCCTCTTTTCTTAAGCTCATTGGTTATTGCTTGCTGAATCATATAGCCGATTTGTCCTTGAGTCATTGCTCCGCAAACATCCATTGGTTGGGCTGGAATATTATAAGCTTCTCCAGCATCTTGTTGTAACAGTAGATTTCCAACTTGAGGACCGTTGCCATGAGTTATTATGACGTCATAATTGTTATCGAGAATTATTTCAACAATCTGCTTTGCAGTTTTTCTAACATTACTCATTTGCTCCTCATAAGTTCCCCTCTGACCTCTCTGAAGAATAGCATTCCCGCCCAAAGCAATAACAACCCTCTTCCTCATAACAACCACCTCGCATTTGTAAACAAAATTTTGTCGATTCTTGATAAAAGGGTTTGTTAGTGATAAAATGCTTTATTTGGGAAAAACTTCGGGCATCTTCAGTAAAATTTTTATGAATGTAAAATACCTACCAAACACCTTTAAATTCATCAAGTTAAGTTATTGAAGGGGTGCTAAGTGTGAAGGAATTTGTTAATAAAAATGCAAAAAATATCCATGAGCTCTTGAATTTCATTTGGAGTGAGATATTTAAGCTTAATGAAGAACTTAAGGGGAACTTAAAACCTTTGGATCTTAAAGTAGAGCCTGTCGAAGAAGTTTTTAATGCTTATATATTTTTAGATGGGGAATGGAAGGAAATGCTCTATCCTCATCCAGCCTTTGAAGTTAAGCCACAGGGTGAAGTTGGGGCAACTATTCAAGGATTTTACTTTGTATTTGGGATTTTGAGGGATAAGATAACAAAGGAATTTATAAAGGAATTTCTTAATGAATTCCCAAAAAGCTACATCTATGGAAGTGAGAGCTTTTTGGAGGATATTTATAACTACAACAATCCTAGGAACTATGAGGAAGTTTTTGAAAAAATAAAAAGTGGAAGAGAGATACTACTCAATTTTGAAGTCGAGATTAGGGACTTTGAGAATCCGAGGAAAAACTTGAGGGAAAGCTTAATGAAATTTATAAACTTGGCTAAAAAATACAACCTTCTGGAAAGCTTAGAAGAAGAGGAGATTTGAGATGAGCTATTTAGAAGCTTTTCCACAGGAGTTGCAGGAATATTATAGAAAGCTCTTTGGGAGTGAGGCTGATATAATAATGCAAAAACTTAGAGAGCCTGTGGAAAAGTACTATATTCGAGTTAATACGCTAAAAATAAGTAGAGATAAACTCATAGAGGAGCTTAAGAAAGAAGGTTTAAAGCCAAAGAGAAGTCCTTACTTAGAAGAGGGTATTTACTTTGAAAGGGAAGGACCAAACTTTTCCGATGATTATAATCCAAAACTTCCAAAGGTGATTGTGAATAAGTTTGCGGCTGAAAGTGTTTATCAGGGCGCCCAGCTCTATGCTCCGGGGGTTTTGAATGCTGACAAGGGAATAAGAGAGGGAGAAGAGGTAGAGATAAGGGATCCGAGGGGACTTTTGGTTGGTATTGGGATAGCGAGAATGGATTATAAAGAGATGATTCTGGCTAAAAGGGGAATAGCAGTTGAAGTTACTTTACCTAAGTTCAAGTTGCCAAGCTTAAGTGAACTGAAGAGCTACGAGAAAGGTTATTTCTATGCTCAAAGCCTGCCCTCTATGGTTGTTGCTCATGTTTTAGAACCTGAAGAAAGTGATGTTATAATTGACATGACCGCTGCTCCTGGAGGAAAGACTTCCCACATTGCCCAGCTTTTACAGAATAGAGGGGAAATAATCGCAATTGACAAATCAAGAAACAGACTTAAAAAGATGGAGGAAGAATTGAAGAGATTGGGGGTTAAAAACGTCAAACTCATTCACATGGATTCAAGAAAGTTGCCAGAATTGGGGATTGAAGCCGATAAAATCCTTTTAGATGCACCATGCACTGCTTTGGGAATAAGACCAAAACTTTGGGAAACAAGGACTCCAAAGGATATAGTGGCTACAGCGAGATATCAAAGGCATTTTATAAGCGCAGCGATTAGAACCCTTAGAAAAGGAGGAGTTTTAGTTTATTCAACCTGCACGCTAAGCTATGAAGAAAATGAGGAAAATGTAAAATACATGATAAGTAAAGGACTAAAACTTGAGAGGCAAAGCATTTTTATTGCCAGTCATGGAATTGGGATTCATGAGGTTCAAAGGTTTTATCCGCATAAGCATTTAACCCAAGGATTCTTCATTGCAAAGTTGAGAAAGGCATGAGGTGATTTGATGAAGAAAAAACATAAGCTGCCAATGATAATCTTGGGCATTGTGCTTATTATTGCTTTAATAATTTGGGCAGGAGTTGAGGATACAATTAGAATTGCAAAGAGCGCTGATTTGAAATTCTTTTCCTTTGCTATATTAATGCAGTTTTTAGCTACTCTTGCTTGGGCTTTGAGGTGGAGAGTTCTTCTTGACAGATCTGGTGCTAAAGTGAGCCTAATTACTGTTTTAATGGCAACTATTGTTGGAGTCTTCTTTAACAATCTTACCCCAGGTGCGAGAGCGGGTGGAGAGCCAGCAAGAACTTATTTAATAGGTAAGAGGAGTAACAAAAGCTATGGAACAGTTTTTGCAACTGTTATGGCTGATAGGATTTTAGATGTAATCCCTGTAATGGTTTTCACTTTCATAGCTTTCAAATATGCTCTTAAAATTGGTGTCCCCATACTTTTAACTGTCCTTGCAATCTCAACATTGGTTCTTTTGATAATTTTGGGAATAAGTCTACTCCTTTCAATAAATCAAAGATTGGCAATGAAATTTTTAAAGGGAATAATAAACCTGCTGAAGAAGATATTTCCAAAGAAGTTTGAGGGGATTGAGGAAAAGATTGAAGAAAAGCTACAAAAAGCTATTTTTGACTTCAGGAAAACCCTTCTGGAGCTTTCAAAAGATCCAGTAGTGTTAGGTAAGAGTTTATTCTACTCCTTTGCCCTTTGGGGTTTCATGATATTGAGGAGCTATTACGTCTTTGAGAGCATTGGATATCATCTCAGCCTTTACAAGATTTTAATGGTTCAAATGGCCGGAATTGCTTTGGGAATGATAAGCATCTTGCCTGGAGGCTTAGGAGTAACTGAAGCAATAAACTCTGCATTGTACTTGAGCTTGAACATTGATAAGAGCTTAGCAGTTACGGCAACAGTTTTGGATAGGTTTATATCCTTTTGGCTACCAACAATAATTGGGGGAATGATAAGCTTTTACTTGGGTGTTAGGCATGGAGATCATTGACATCTTAGCCTGTCCAAAGTGCAAGGGGGAATTAGAACTTAAGGACAACTGGCTTATCTGCAATTCTTGCAAGCTAAAATATCCAATAGTCGATGGGGTTCCCCTTTTGGTTGTAGATAATGCTAAACCGCTGGAGGGTTAGTATGAAATTTGGAGTAGTTGCTCGGAGAGATAAGGAAGAAGCTCTAAAATTAGCCTATAGAGTTTATGACTTCCTGAAGGTTAGCGGTTATGAGGTCTTTGTTGATCCTGAAACTTATGAACACTTTCCCCATTTCAGCAAGGAAGATTTAGTTCCTTTAAATGAGATGGAGGTTGATTTTATAATTGTTATTGGTGGAGACGGGACTATTTTGAGGGTTGAGCACAAAACAAAGAAGGATATTCCGATTTTAGGTATAAACATGGGGACATTAGGTTTTTTGACTGAGGTTGAGCCAAATGAGACTTTTTTTGCATTAAATAAGCTTATGGAAGGAGATTTTTATATTGATGAGCGAATTAAATTAAGAACGTTTATAGATGGGAAGAATAATGTTCCAGATGCCTTAAATGAGGTTGCCATTCTAACAGGTATCCCTGGAAAGATAGTTCATCTTAAATATTACGTTGATAATGGATTGGCGGATGAGGTTAGGTCTGATGGTCTCATAATTTCCACGCCCACTGGTTCTACTGGATATGCAATGTCTGCGGGAGGACCATATTTAGATCCGAGAATAGATGGCATAGTTATAGCGCCTTTAGCTCCAATAGCTCTAAGTTCTCGTCCAATGGTAGTTCCAGCAACTTCTACAATTGACATAAGAATTTTGACTACAACGAGGAATATTATATTGGCTATAGATGGTCAGTTCTATACTTATCTTTCACCAGAAGTTGAGATAAGTGTGAGAAAATCTCCCAGAAAAACAAAATTTGTTAGATTTTCGAGGGAGGTATATCCAAAGTATACCCTAAAAATTAAGAAGAAGTTTTAGGGTGGACTTTTACAGGTTCAAATTCTCTCAAAAGAAAAGAAAGTTCTCTCTCATCAAAGGCTCCTTCCCTTAAGATAATGACAATTGAAGAACCTGCCAGCATTGCATAATCTTTCAAACTTGTTACGAACCTGAACACAGCTTCAAAGCCATTGTATATAGTCAAATACTCCAAACAATCAACGCATATAGTTCCTCCACCAGCTTCTTTTAGGAACTTCACTGTGAGATCTTGAATAACGTGAAGCTTTGTTGGAGGGATTCCTCTATCAGAACTTTGTGTTATCCATAAAGTGTTGAATTCTCCATTTAAACTACTGTAGAAATGAGAACTTCTGGTTATTATAAAAGCGGGAGTGTCTATGAAGTTTAAAAGCTTTTTAACACTGTCTTCATCATTGTACATGAATAAAAAGGCTCTTGGATCTATTTTCGTGTTTAAAGGTTTTTCACGTTTGGGTATCGTTGGTATGTATCTTGCCTCCAATCTGTGGACATAGGTAATAATTGTGTATATCACACCGAGAATTGAGATAAAAGATAGGATAGATGTGGCATTGCTCGCCCAAGAGAGATGCATGAAGTCATCTAACAGAGCAATCAGCCTAGCAAGAGCCGCTATACTTAAAAATAGTGCTCCATATCTATTAAACATATCAAGATCTTCTGTATACCTCCCAATTCTTTTGAGAAAGAATACTGTAGCATATAGGATTGCAAAGAGCAGAATTAGGTCTGTTATAAGAGCCCAAAGAGGGACTATTAAGTCCATGTTACCTCCACCTCATCGGTTCTAAACTTTTGTTTGACAATGGTATCTTTAAGCTCAAACTTTATGCCCGCTTTGTACATTAGAAGACCAGTATAGGCTATCATTGCTCCGTTATCCCTACACAGGTCATAGGGAGGAACATAAAATCTTGCACCTCTATCCTCAGCCATTGCACTTAGCATTTCTCTCAGCCTATTATTTGCTGCAACTCCTCCAACTAAAACTACCTCATCTTTTCCAGTATGTGCTAATGCCCTCTCCGTAACTTCAACCAAGGCTGCAAAAGCAGTCTCTTGAAAAGAATAAGCAATATCTTCGATTTTATACTTTCCACTTTTAAATTTTCTAACCGCTTCAGTTAATAATCCTGAAAAGCTTAAATCCATTCCTTTGACAGCATAGGGGAGTTCTATATATTTCCTCCCTTTTTTTGCTAATCTTTCAATTTTAGGTCCGCCTGGAAAGCCCAAACCAACTTCTCTCGCAAACATATCTAAAGCATTCCCAATCCCAATATCCAAAGTCTCCCCAAAAACCCTGTACCTTCCACCCTCTAAAGCTATGACTTGAGTGTTGCCACCACTAACATATAGACCAACAGGATCTTTTACATCACTTACAAGTTTAACAACTTCAACGTGGGCTATACAGTGGTTAACTCCAACTATTGGCTTGTTGTACTTTATTGCTAGTGCACGAGCAGCTGTTGCTACAACCCTTAAGCAAGGACCTAAACCGGGACCTTGAGAAAATGCAATAACATCAATATCTTCAATGCTAACTTCAGCCTCTTCAAGGGCTTTCTTTAAGAGAGATTTAATTAACTTGGCGTGATGCTCTGCAGCTTCTTTTGGGTGTATTCCACCCTTTTCAGTTTTGAACATATCAAATATGTTAGCTAACACCTTTTCTTCTGTTACAATGCCAACTCCTAATGTGTGTGCGGTTCCCTCAATTCCTAATGCAATCATGTTTTAACGTTTAGGTTTTTGTTTTAAAAAGGTTAAGTTTGCTGTATTGTATAAAACAGGTTGAATAAATATAAAACTTCTGAAGCTAATTAATCCAGACCTTGTTGAAAAGATATGGAATTTTAGGAGCTATTATGCTCTGTAAATTTTTTCATTAAAGGTTACAAAGTCTGTCCATGCTGAATGTGCAAGGAACTTGAATTTCAAGTTAGGTTTATTGCCCCTAAACGCTTCTTTGTTATATGTATAACCTACAACTTCCCCTACAAACCATGTATGATCCCCATACTCTCTTGCATCAATAACCTTGCACTCCATATTGGCTAAAGCCTCTTTTATGCTTGGTGTCTTAATCTTCGTTGAAGGGACTAAACTTATGCTCATCTCCTTAAGCTTCTCTGGTCCACTCTTCGTTCCGGCGATCCAAACATCTTTAAGCATCTCTAAACTTGGCACACTAACTACAAACTCCCTATATTTACTGATCAGCCTATGGGTGTAGCGTTTTGGAGATATGGCAACTCCCACTATGAATGGATCATGGGAAAGAATTGTAACCCAGTCCGCTGCCATAACATTTGGCTCTTCATGCCCTGAAACTATCAAATATGTTCGCATAGGATACATTAGGCGATACATTTTCCTCACCAAGAATAATTAAAAATTCAAAAGTTAAAAAGCCTTCCTCAAACTCAGCCAATACAGAGCTTTTACTGCTCTCTCTGGTGTTGAAAAGTTTTTGATTCCTTTCTCGGCTAAGAGTTCAACACCCTCTTTAACCAACTCACCAGCCATGAAGTTCACAATTATGGGCTTCTTGCATTTAGCATCTATTATGGCTTTTGCAATTTCTTCAGATGGGAGGAATATTGGTGGAACGCAGATAACTAAGATGCTATCAACGTTTTCATCTTCGCAAACAACCTCAATGGTTCTTTTGTATCTTTCATAATCAGCATCTGCTATCAAATCGATTGGGTTTTTAGTTGAGCATTGAGGTGGCAAAAATTCTTTGAGCTTTTTAATTGTCTCTTCGCTTAGCTTTGCAATCTCTAATCCCAAGTGCTCAGCTTTATCTGTTGCCAAAACTCCAGGACCACCTGAGTTCGTTATTATTGCTATTCTTTTACCTGCTTTTTGATACATTTCAAATGTTTTAGCAGCATCGAAAAGTTCTTCCATCTCTTCAACTTCTATAGCATTAAACTGTTTAAAAGCCGCTCTATAAATTTCATAACTTCCAGCTAAAGAGCCTGTGTGACTTTGCGCTGCTTCACTTCCTTTCTTGCTTTTGCCAGCTTTTAGAATTATTACAGGCTTCTTTGATGTTGCATATCTTAAAGCTTCAATAAACTTGCGTCCATCTTTAACACCTTCAATATACAAAGCAATAACCTTTGTGTTCTCATCGTCGGCAAAATACATTAAAAAGTCGCTTTCAGTTAAATCGCTTGCATTTCCATAGGAAACAAAAGCAGAAAAGCCTATTCCTTCTTCATTGCCCATAGCTAAGGCTGCCCCTCCAAAGGCGCCGCTTTGTGATATTAAAGCTAGTCCTCCTTTATTTACCTTAACCTCAAAAGAGCCATAAAAGTTAGCATAAACCCCAAAAATCCCAGCACAGTTTGGTCCTATTATCCTAACGTTTTTTTCTCTTGCTTTCTTTAAAAGCTCCTTCTCAAGTTCTTCATTTCCTATCTCGCTAAATCCCGCACTAATAACAACTGCACCTTTAATTTTATCCCCAATTTCATCAATCAGTTGGGGAACGAACCTAGCTGGAATGGCTATTATAGCAACATCAACGCTTTCATTCAACTTTGATTTAATTTCAAAGCTTTTTTCATTTATTTCAACTTTTCCACCTTTTGGGTTAACTAAGACGATTTTACCATCAAAACCACCATCGACAACGTTTTTTGCTATCTCATAGGCTATAGCTCCCTTTCTAAATGAACCAAAAATAGCTACAGAAGAGGGATAAAAGAAAAAGTCCATTACTTCACCTCCTTTGGAAGTCCTCCTCTCTTTTCTTTACCCTTCTTTTTGCCTCCTCTAAGGAGCAATAGCAATGCTATAATGATTATTACAATTCCTATTGAGCTTCCGATCAGGAGCTTTTTGGTATCTTTTTCCTCGGTGATGGTTATGGTGACCAATCCTTTTTCTGAATCATAGGCGAACTCTCCCTCAGCAACTTTAACCTCATTGAATTTGAAAGGAACTTCAATTTCAGCTTTCCATGTTTTCTTAAATAGATCCTCTCTAAACTCTATACTTGGTTTAGCTTTTCCAAAGACTTTTACTCCATTGTCAGTTGTTTTTGCATCTATCTCAACTATTTTCATCGTTCTGTTAAATTCCTCTAAGAGCTTAGCAATGTGATAATCTTGAGGCTTAACTCCTGAAAACACAGCGTTAAAAGACACTATTCCTGAGAAAGTGTCATAACTAACTTCCAAAACTTTTGTGCTGTTGTTTAAAAACTCTTCAAAGGGAATTATCTTTGTTTTATTTCCCCTTTCTTGTTTAAACACTTCTTCATTGAAAGTTAAGACGACTATTGGCAAATAGTCTCCATCTTTCCATGTTGCAACGTTTTCAACGAGTTCCTCGGGGGCTGGGGCTAAGTTCACTATGTACATATCCTTAGGTAGAAGCATGGTTAATCTTCTCCATCTATAGCTGAAAACTCTGTTTTTGTATAGAAACGTTAGGGGACCATAGACTGATGCTTGAAGCGTTTGATTTTTTGGAATTAAATAGTTGTACCACTTAAATTGGACTACTGCCGTCCAGTTGCCTGTTATTTTTACAGGACCTTCCTCAGGAGCGACCAGTAGAGCATCTTTGTATTTTTCCCCAACTTCTCTTCTAAGATTCATATAAACCAATGAGTAAACCAAGGTATAGAACTCTTTTTCTGCTTTGTCTTTTTTGTCTGAAGCGGTTAAATTGTTCAGATAGTGGATATAAAAGTCGTCTTTTAGCTCTACATTTAATTTGAAGGTTGCGGCTCCAGATTTATACACCGTGACATACATATCTATATCGAAAAGAGATTGTGGTTCATAAGCCATTGTTGGGCTTAGGATTAGTAATGTTAACATAAATACTAAAAGCCTTTTCACATTCTCACCCCCTAAGTTTTTTCAACGGTATATACAAAAATTTATTGGTATCTCTCTCAAAAAACAAGTGGGGTATAGCAATGAAAAAATACAAGAAAGTTGTGGTCGGAGGAACTTTTGATCATCTTCACTTAGGTCACAAAGCTTTGCTTAGAAAGGCTTTTGAGGTTGGTGAATACGTTTATGTGGGACTAACTTCAGATGAGATGGTCAAGAAAAAGAAATTTTCTGAACGAGTTTTACCTTATGAGAGAAGACTGAAGGATTTAATAACATTTTTTGAGGTGAATAAGTTTAAAAATTATCGCATAATTAAGATTCACAATGCAATAGGATTTGCAGATAAAATAAAAAGCTTAGAAGCAATTGTCGTGAGTGAGGAAACTTACAAAGGGGCTTTGCTTATTAATAGGGCAAGAAAAGAGAAAGGGCTAAAACCTTTAGAAATTGTAAAAATTGGAATTATTAAAGCCCAAACTGGAAATAAATTAAGCTCAACATTAATTAGGGCTGGTTTAATAGATCCTTTTGGAAAGATGATAAAGAAAGTCAAAAAACGATGAGGTGCTTGAAATGAGGGTTGTTACAATAGGTGCTGGGCTTGGGGGATTACTAACAAGTGCGTTTTTGGCTAGAAATGGTTATGATGTGGTGATCTTGGAGAAGTCTCCTTATGTTGGCGGGCGATTTACCAATCTGCCCTACAAGGGATTTCAGCTTTCAACTGGGGCTTTACACATGATTCCTCATGGTGAAGACGGACCTTTAGCTCATTTGCTCAACCTTTTAGGTGCGAATGTTCAAATAGTTAACTCAAACCCAAAGGCAAAGTTCCTCATAGAGGGAAAAATTTATCATTACAGGGAAGGCTGGAAGCGTTTAAGCTTAAAAGAGAAAGCCAAGACATTTAAGCTTTTAGCAGAGATTAAAGCCGACAAGCTTCCAAAGGGTGAGGAGGCAAGGATGAATGCTAAAGAGTGGATAAGCGAGAAAATAGGTGAGAATGAGTTTGCTTTTCTCTTCTTGGAAAGCTTTGTTGGATGGGCAATTAGTTTAACTTTGGAAGAGATTCCAGCGATTGAGCTTGCAAAGGAGATAAAAGCCGTTCTAAAATGGGGAGGGCCTGGGTTAATAAAGGGTGGCTGTAAAGCTGTAACATCTGAATTGGCTGAGATAGTAAAGCAAAATGGTGGAAAAATTTTAACAAGAAAAAAGGTGGTCGAGATCGAGGAAAATAAGGTTCTAACAGAAGATGGAGATGAGTTTAGTTATGATGTGCTGATTTCCAATGTTGGGATAAAAGAAACGGTTGAGCTTTTTGGGGAGGAAAACTTTGATAGAGATTTCCTAAGAGTAGTGAAGTCTTTAAAACCCGCGGAGGGCATTAAAATTAATGTGGCTTTGAAAGGAAAGCCTAGAATTGGAAATACGGTTGTTCTTACATTAGACACTAAGAGAATTAACGGGTTTAATGAGCCTTCTTCAATTTCGCCAGAGCTTGCAAAAGAGGGATACAGCTTAATAATGACTCACCAAGCTTTGAAAAGTAAAAATCTTGCAAAGGAACGTAAGCTTGGCATTGAGGATTTGTACTACCTCTTTCCAGAACTTGACAAGGAAGGTGAGATTCTTTTGATCCAAACTTACTTGGATGGCAATCCGGTTAATAGGGTAGCTTCTGGACAAGAGCATTTGGAATTTCCAATTGAAAACGTATATATTGTTGGAGATGCCAACAAAGGTGAAGGAGGAATTGAAGTAGAGGGAATTGCCCTGGGAGTTATGGAAACACTTCAAAAGCTTGGACTTGAAAGATTTGATGAATGGTATCTTTAATACAAGTGAAGCGTTTTTCTGATGTTTTTAGTCTTTGAGTTTTTTATCTTTGCAATTCTTTTAAAGTCTTATTGGAACGATGTCGAGCGCATTTGCATCGTCGTAAACAATTTCCTTTCAATTCTTTTAAAGTCTTATTGGAACGTTGATTGAGTACTCAAACATTTTTGATAATTTGTTGAACTTTCAATTCTCTTAGAATCTTATTGGAACAATGATGCAGTCCTTTCTTGAAAACCTCACCACCAGCACTTTCAATTCTCTTAGAATCTTATTGGAACAGGTTAAGATCTTTTTTGAGTTTGCCTTTGGTTCCCATCTTTCCTTTCAATTCTCTTAGAATCTTATTGGAACATTCAGCCCCTCATCCCCATAGCCCCAGCCATCCACCTTTCAATTCTCTTAGAATCTTATTGGAACTATTGGGTCAGCAGGCTTAGAAAGATGACCTTTGTAAGGGCTTTCAATTCTCTTAGAATCTTATTGGAACTATTGGGTCAGCAGGCTTAGAAAGATGACCTTTGTAAGGGCTTTCAATTCTCTTAGAATCTTATTGGAACAGGAGCGAATTTCCCTCCATTTTCCCAATAGGATTTTAAGAGAGCTTAAAATATATAAAGCTTTTTACGAAGGGGTAAAAATAAAGGATGGATATACCTCCAATTGGGCTTTGAGTTTCAACGCTTTTGACATTTAAATGTCATAATTTTGAGTTTTGATACAATGAACAAGAGTGAGCAGATCCTTTGCGCTCTGATGAAAAGGTTTTGAATTTTAAGATTCCTCTTTAAAATGTGCAAATTTTGATGTTCTAACTTTCTCATTAGGGAAACTTAAAAATAAGCTTAAAAACTCCAACTTGAACAAACTTACACATGATTCTAGTTCAAAATTCGTTAAAATTATCAAAGCTCGGCTTTTTAGTAAAATCATGTTATTAAAGACATCTAAAATGTTCAAACATCTTAATTTCATTAATAGAACATCAATTTTGGTTCAAAATTGAAAATAAGCATTTGTAATGAGGAAAGAAAAATATTCGAAAAGGAGTAAAATTCATGCTTTGCTCTTTAGAATCTCTATAACCTTTTCAGCTATTTGAATTCCAGCCCTCTTTTGAGCTTCCAACGTATTTGCACCTATGTGTGGCGTCAAAACAACATTGTCAAGCTTTGTCAATGGGTGGTCTTTTGGTAGTGGCTCTTCCTCAAATACATCCAATCCAGCACCGTAAATCCATCCCTCTTTTAAAGCTTTAATTAGAGCCTCTGTATCAATGATTGGACCCCTTGCTGGGTTAACAAGTATTGCGTTCTTCTTCATAAGCTTGAGCTTCTCTTCATTAATTAGGTGCTTTGTGCTTGGCAATAGAGGAACGTGAATTGTAACGACATCGCTCTCTTTTAATAATTCATCCAACTCGACAAAGGTTCCTCCAACTTCCTTTGCAAATTTTTCGTTCTTGATTACATCATAGAGCAGGATTCTCATTCCAAAGCCCTTTGCTATCTTAGCAACTTGATATCCAATTCTTCCAAAGCCAATAATTCCAATGGTTTTACCTTCAAGTTCAATTCCCATAGCTTGCTTCTTTGCCCATTCCCCTTCTCTAATCTTTCTATCACTAAAAGCTACTTTTCTTGCAACCGCTAAAATTAATGCCCAAGTTAGCTCTGCAACACTTCTACTTGATGCGGCTGGAGAATTAACAACCTCAATTCCCCTTTCCTTCGCCGCTTCAACATCTATGTTATCTAATCCAACTCCAGCCCTTCCGATGACCTTGAGCTTTGGGGCGTTCTCAATAACCTTTCTCGTTACCTTTGGCTTGCTCCTAACTATTATTGCATCAACATCCTTAACAAGTTCCAAAAGCCTTTCTTCACTTGGATACTCTTCAAAAACAACCTCAAAACCAGCATCCTTTAAAACCTCAAAAGCCTTTTCATGCAAAGGTGCAGCAACTAAAACCTTCATATCAACCCCTCCTTTTTATTGCCATGAGCATAACTTGATCAGATGCATCTTCGGCTTTATCGGCTATATCCCCGATCTTTGTTATTACCTCATTCCAAATTATCTTTGCGTAGGTTGTCATTTTCTCACTTTCAAAAATCTTTTGTAAGAGCTTCCTCTCTATTTTATCTGCCTCCTCTTCGTCGATTTCAACTTTCTTTGCATAGTCCAATGCTTTATTTACATCCTCATCTAGGGCATTTACAGATGTTATTAAATCATCGTACGTTTTTATAGCTGCATTGAGCAATTCTATCACAAGAGGTGCTAATTCTTTAGGAATTCTTGGTTTAGCCAAAGTTAAGCTGTGAGCAGCACTCTCAGCAGAATCTGCAACTTTGTCTATTAATTCTACCAATCTAACGTAGTCTCCTCTGCTTGCTGGTAAAAAAGCCCCCTCGTAAAGCATCATCTCAATTTCTCTCCTTAATGTATCTGCTTCTCTTTCATGTTTTTCGACTTCTTTAACTAATTCTCCTGCTTTTTCGAAATCTTTCTCCAAATAAACGCTAACCAACTCTTTAAAACTTTCTAAAGTTTTCCTTACAATGTCTAAATGAGCTTCTATAGCTCCAAAGACATTTTTCTCTTTTCCACCGAATATGGGCATTTTTCATCCCCTCGTAATATGTCACCTTCTGGGTTTATCTATTTTACTTAATTTTTCCTTAGCTTTAATAAGAGCTACTAAAAGAGAGTTCATGGGAGCACTTAACTCAAGTTTCTCAGCATACTCTACGATTTTCCCATTTATGTAATCAATCTCTGTTTTTCTCCCTCTAATTAGGTCTTGATACATAGAATTGTAGTTCTCTTTAGTTCTCTCAAGCGTATCAATTATAGCTTCTAGTGGGTGCTCCTCAAATTTAATGCCCAATTTTTGAACCACTTGACAGCCTTCCTTCGCTATCTCAACAAGCACCCCTTGTAAGTACTCATCCTCAAGTAGAAACCCATTTTTGACCTCTAATAGTGCCCCGATTGGATTTATAGCGGAATTTACAATTGCTTTAAGCCAAATCCAGCTTATTATGTTGTTGCTCACCTTAGTATCAATTCCAGCTTCATTAAAAACTTCTGCAACTTTTGTTGCAAACTCACTCTCCCCTTTGGGATATAGACCAATGTGTGTAATCCCCCTTCCTGTCCATCTAACAACTCCCCATTTTTCAAGCATTGCCCCATTTGTTGTTGTCCCTCCAAGGACATTCCTCGTATATTTTAAGGCTAAATCCTCATTGCCAATTCCATTTTGTATGCTCAAGATCCAAGTGTCTTTATCTATGATATGCTTAGCACACTCTAATGCATTTGCAGTTGAATAGGATTTAGTTGCTAAAATTAACAAATCAGGACTTTTTTCAGGAGCATAAGTTAATGCTTCAACTTTAACGGTAAATTCTTCGATTCCTCTTATTTTTAATCCCTTTTCTTTAATTGCTTCAACATGCTCCTCTCTACCTATCAAAGTTACATCGTTTCCACTTCTCGCCAAGAGACCACCGAAGAGGGAGCCAATTGACCCAGCACCCAAAACATAAATCCTCATTATCTACACCCGCTTTTTGCTAACCAAAAGACTTTTTAAATTGCCTCAATAAAAGGCTTTTCGATGACAGTAGAGTTTGCTGTAATTTTAGTTGAACCTGAGTATCAGCTTAACATTGGTTTTGTTGCTAGAAGTATGAAAAACTTTGGGGTTAGGGAGTTAATTCTTGTTAATCCTAAAGTTAAGATATCGGGAGAAGCTTACAAATTTTCGGTCCATGCCCAAGATGTGCTTGAAAATGCAAAAATTGTTGAAAGTTTAGAAGAGGCTTTAGAGATGGTTGATCTCGCTGTGGGAACAAGCGGTGTTAGTGGAAAGCAGTATCTACCGGCAAGAACACCTATTACCCCAGAAGAATTTGCAAAGAGGGCTTTTCTTTACAATGGCAAGATTGGCTTAGTTTTTGGAAGAGAGAGCAGAGGATTAGATAACAAGGAGTTGGAAAAGCTTGATTTTACGGTTACAATTCCAACGAGTGAGGAATATCCAATATTGAATCTAAGTCATGCAGTTGCTGTTCTTCTTTATGAAATTTACAAGCAAAAGCTGAAAACACTTGAAGTTAAGAACCCTTTAAGAAAAGCCAGTAGGGAAGAGAGGGAGATGTTTGTTAAGCTTTGGAGAGAATTGATTGAAATCGTAGGCTATCCAAAAGATCTATATAAAAGGCACTATGCTGAGATAATGATGAGGAGGATTTTGGGAAGATCATTTATCTATGCAAGAGAGCTTCATTCTCTCTTTGGTCCATTGAGATGGGCAATTACAGAGTTAAAGAGATGTAAGGAGGAATAAAATTGCTTAGCGTTGAAAGTTTTAGGATACTTGATAAAGAAATTTGGATTGGTGTTATTTTTGATGAAAAAATAGATGCCATATCGTTTTCTTTAGATGGAGAAGAGTTCCTTAGAGAAAGGATACACAGTGCTAAGGTTATGCTTGAGAGGAGGAGAGTTTTGGTAGAGCTAACCCCCAAAAAGAGCGAATATCCCAAATTAATTTATGAAATTTTGAGGGGTAAGATTGAAAATAGTGAAGCATTGAAGCATCTCAGCTTTAGAGGGGTAACTCCTTTTGAGCGGAAAGTTTATGAAACTTTAACGTTAAAAGTTAAAAGAGGTCAGACCATAACTTATGGAGGATTGGCTAGATTAGTCAAAACCTCTCCGAGGGCTATAGGAAATGCAATGCGAAGAAATCCCTACCCAATAATTGTTCCCTGTCATAGGATCGTCTTAAAATCAGACTTAGGGAATTACACTCCAAAAAGAGAATACAAGGAGTTCCTGCTGAAGCTAGAGGGGGTGTTATGATGGACAAGCTGAAAGCCTATTTGATAGGATTTGTAGTGCTGATTTTAGCTGTAGTTGCAGGGATAATTTATAAATGGGGCTTTTGGATGCTTGTAAGAATCGTTTTGAGCCTTGGATTCTTGGGATTGACTTTAATGCTCGGCTTTTTCTTAGCACTAACACTTTATGCTGAGAGCTGGAAGTATGCCCTTTACTTGGTTGCTCCAACAGCATTGAGTGCATACGCGACTTATCTCAGCGTTACATGGCAAAAGTTAAACATCGTTGGTGGGATAATAGTTTTGTTCATTTTGGGTTTAGTCTTTGGAATTTGGTACATCAGCGAGCCTGATTTGGGATTGCTTGACCGATTTAAAAGTCCAGAAACGCTCGAAAGAGAGGGAAACTACAAGGCTGCTGCGAGAAAGTATGAGAAAAAAGGGAACTATCTAAAAGCCGCTGAAATGTATGAAAAGCTTGATTGGATGGAAAGTGCAGCGTGGGCTTACGAGAAAGCTGAAAAGTATGAGAAAGCAGCAGAGATTTATGAACAACTTTACGAGAAGGAGAAAGACACGTATTATCTAAAAGAAGCCCATGAATATTGGAAGAAAGCTGGTAACATGAACAGGGCAGCAAAGGCTTTGGAGAGATATGCTCAAGAAGAGCCTTGGTTCTGGGAAGACGTTGCAAAGCTTTATGAAGAACTTAACAATGAGGAGAAAGCTAAAGAAGCTTGGAAAAAAGCTTTAGAATACTACATAAGTGAAGCCCAAGAGGAAGGAGTATTTTGGGAGGATGTTGGAAATATTTACAAGAAGCTTGGTGAGGAAGAAAAGGCAAAAGAAGCTTATCAAAAATTCCTTGAATACTGCTTAAAGGAAGCAGAAGAGGATGAAGCATGGTGGAAGCATGTTGCAGAGACTTATGAGCTTTTAGGAGAAAAAGAAAAAGCCCAAGAAGCATGGAAGAAATATGAAGAGTACAGAAAAAGAATAATGCAGCCAGAAGAGAGCGAAGAGGAGGAGAAAAAGGAAGAAAGTAAGTAATTCTTTTCTCTCTTTATCTGAATCTTTTTGAGGAAGTTATAAAAACTTAAGTACTCAATTTTCCTTAGCTTTAGAGGAGGTAGTGAAGATGTTTCCAATGAAAGGTATGAGTCCAAAGCAAATGCAAAAGATGATGAAGCAGCTTGGAATTAAAATGGAAGAGCTTGAAGGAGTTAAGGAAGTTATAATTCGCTTTGAAAATAAAGAGATTGTCATAAAAGAGCCTGCAGTTACAATGATAGCTGCAATGGGAGAGAAGAGCTATCAAGTTGTTGGAAAAGAAGAGGTCAGAGAGATACTAAACATCCCAGAGGAGGATATAAAATTAGTCATGGAGCAAGCAAACGTTGACTATGAAACTGCAAGGAAGGCATTGGAAGAGACAAAAGGTGATTTAGCGGAAGCAATTCTTAAACTGCAAGGGGCTTAACGGCTATTTTTCCTTCTATTTACCGTACTTCTTGGATCATTTTATATTGAATCATGGTTTGAGTAATCTGTTTTTACTTTTTTGTTTTGGGATGTTTATGTTTGAATGTTGGTGGTTATAATTTTCATACTCTTAATTGTTCGTAATTGGAAAAGTATTTATACTACTTCTGCTTATAGTATTGTTAATTACCCTTGCTTGGGGGAGCGGAATGCAGAAGTGGGTAGTTTTGGGCATTATTGGGTTGTTGGTTTTTAGCAGTTTTGGTTTTGTTTTTGCTGGTGGTTGGGAGGAGAGTAATGCTAAGCTTTCAGCAAGTCCCGGAACTTGTAATACTTGCAATTCCTGCCAAGATTTTGACATCGACAAGGCTTTGAGTGAGGTAAATGCAAAAATTGAGAACTTAACAAGAGTAATTAACCAGAAAGAGGCAGAATTACAGGAGCTTTATGTAGAATTAAACAAGACTAAGAGTGTTGGGACTCTCGAGAAGATTGTTAAGCTTGAGGATGAGGTACGGGGTTTAAAGAGTGAAAGGGAAGCATATAAACGGCAGAGGTTAAGCTTGGAGTTTGTCAAAAAATATACAAGGAAAACTCCCCATGGTGTTGAAGTTCTTTATTACAGGCTTCCTAAGGAGGATGTGTTGGTCAGAGAGTATGTTGAGAAGGTTCATCCAGTGAGAAAAGACGTTGACTTGGACTGGTTTATTGCATATTACCGGCAGGCTGGTGAGTTAACGTTTGATGAGTACGTTGAGACTGACATGAGGCTTAGGGAGATACTTAAGGAGATAAGAAGTGGTAATGCTACGGTTGAAGAGGCGTTAAAGCTTATTCAGAAGAGAAAGCGGATTTGGAATGAGATTTATGCTTACTTAGAGGAAAGAGTCAAGTTAGAAACAATCAAAAGACTTAAAGAAATCGGAAAACAACAAACAATCATGAAAACAACAATAGGAATAGAACCATTAGCAATCGATGTTGGTATAAGTAACGGATGGGGATGTTCATTACATTATTGTTTTGGCGAATCTGCTCCTGTACTACCAACACAAGCTTATTTACACAGCTTTCAGAAAGTAGCAGTTTGGGTTGGTATGTACACATCTCCTACTCCAAATATAAACTATTTCTACGATGAGTACTGTACATATGAGTTTACTTCAACTTCAAATATCCATGAATACTGGGAAACTGCCATGGAGCTAACTTACGATCCAATTTTAGGAGATTCTCCTGTAAATTCTATTCAAGTTAAGTGGTTTTTCAGTGCATATGATAGTAGTAACGTAAAACATGATATAATTTGGCAATTTGAATGTGATGCTACTCATTGTTGGTTAACAACAGGAAGAGCGGATCTTCCAAATCCAGACTTAGTCCCTTGGGGGACTTATGAGCTGGATATATTTGAAAATTATCTGGCTTGTTGTAGAGGGTGTTTAATTGGATGCCAGTGTCACTGGTGCAACACACATTGTGGTGGATGCTTTGCATGCGATCCCAGCAGAGCACAGAACTTTGTGCATGAGGATAAACCAAACAGAACAATATGGCCATAGGTGGGGAAGATATGAGAACTTCGAGAATATTTGCGGTTTTTCTTCTCTTCCTATTTTTGATTCTTTACCTTTCACATGAATATAGGCACTGCGAGTGGGAATACGAGAACGTTTCTTTGGTAGGTGTTGGGAATGGAAAAGCCATAACTCTTAGGAATAACACTCTCTTAATTCTTAACATCTCAGATGGAAACATTCTCAAGAAATTTCGGAACATTAGGGTGGCTTTTTTGATAGGGAATAAGCTCTCGATGGTTGAAGATGGTGTTGTAATTAACTTCAACTTGGAGAATTTCGCGATTACTAAACTTGATGTGCCTGAAGGTGTTAACTTAAATGAACTGATATTCGGCGTTAATCTCGGTAATTTTTCGCTATACTCAACGAGACATCCCGTTAGGGAAAGATATAATTTTGATGTCATAACGTACTATGTCTGTGCCAGGAACTGCACTGCATACTCTCTTAAAGCCCCTCCCGGTTCGTATCCATGGGTTTACATCTTTCCAGAGGGCTACCTCCTGACGTTTGAAACGAACGATGCCTTTACTAAAGGTTCTGCCATAGTCCTCGGTAGGAATGGAAGTTTGATGGGAAATCTGAGTACAGAGTATGCAATCAGCGATTTTGAGTACTGCAATGGGACACTGTTCTTTTCAACTGGTGGAACAGAGCCCGGTGGAACGCTCATAGCTGGTGGGAACATCTACGCGTTCTCTCTCAATGGTTCTCTTAAATGGCATGTCAGCTTAAGGCACTACGATAGTGGGTTCTATGATTGGGCTATTGCGGGATTGAAGATCTACGGAGGTCGTCTTTATGCTGTTGGTTACACGGGGAGGATATATGTTTTTGACTTCGGCGGAAAGATTGAAAGGATCATAAACTCTCCAGTTTACAAGAGGCTGAAAACACCATCCCTGATAAAGGGTATTGAGATAGCAAAAGATGATGTGTTCGCTTTTGCATACCTTGACATAAAAACCTCCGGAGTATTTCGGGAATCAACGGGCATCTGCGTCTATGATTTTAACGATTTTAACTGCTGGAAAACAAGAGGGCGTGTTTCCAAACTTTTACTTTGGAGGGGATGGGTGATTGCGGAGGAAGTTAATCCGGATAGGGTTTGTGTCTGGCAAGAGGGTACTGGGTGCTGAAGCAAAAATTGCTGGATTCTCTGCTGTTTCTTGTTTTTGTAATCGGAATTTCTTGCGTAGCAGTGTAAATCCCTTTTATATAAAACCAAAATGATATAAACCCTAAAACTTTAGCTCATTCCGATGAAGGTAATAGGAGTTATTAGACATTCCCCAAATAAAAGGATAAACAGAGATGAATTTGAAGAGCTTTTACGTAGTGCCGACTACGAAGTTTTGGAAATAATTGAGCAAGTTAGGAAAGAACATCCAAGATATAACATAGGAAAGGGAAAGCTTGAGGAATTAAAGGAGAAGGTTAAAGAGCTTAAACCAGACAAAATTATTTTTGCAAACAAGTTAACGCCTTCTCAAGCTTTTAACATAGTGAGGGAACTTAAAGTTGATGTAATGGATAAATGGCAGCTTGTTTTAGAGATCTTTGAAAAGAGAGCAAACTCTAAGGAAGCTAAGCTTCAAGTTGAGTTGGCGAATCTTCAATACGAACTCCCCCTTGTTAAGGAGGCAATTAGAAGGGCTAAGATGGGTGAGAATCCAGGTTTTAAGGGCATGGGTGAGTATCAAATCAACCAATACTTGAAGCACATCCGTTATAGAATGAGCAAAATAAGGGAAGAGCTTAGAAAAGTAAAAGAGGATAGGGAAGTAAAGAGGAAGAGAAGAGAGGAAGTTGGGTTCATTTTAGTAGCTTTAGCGGGATACACAAATGTTGGAAAGTCAACATTGCTAAATGTTTTGGCTAGGGAAGAGATTCCAGCTAAAAATCAAATGTTCACAACATTAGCTACAACTACCCGAGGATTTAAAGTTGGACAAAAGAAAGTTCTTGTTACCGATACAGTTGGATTCATCGATGATTTGCCTCCATTTATAGTTGAAGCCTTTCATTCAACTTTAGAGGAGATAACAAAGGCTGATATTGTATTGCTTGTGCTGGATGTAAGTGAACCTTGGAGAGAAATTAGAAGAAAGTTTTTAGCATCTATAAGGGTATTAAGGGAGCTTAAAGCCCTTGATAAGCCATTGATAGTTGTTTTAAACAAAAAAGACCTTGCAATCGAAGAAGATGTTGAGTACAAGAAAAGGGCATTGATTGAAATTGCTAATGAGAGGGGAATAGCGTTATCAGGGGTAGTTAGTGTTTCAGCAAAGCATAATCAATTGGAAGAGCTTTATGATGCTCTCGAGAATGTTTTGCTAACACTGCCTAAGTTTAGGGCATTTGAGATCGTTGTGGAGGAAAAAGAAATAGTCCCCAAAATTGTTGCCCTCTTAAATTCAATTGGGGAAATTTTAAACATTGAATATGGAGAAAAGACAAAAATTTTGGCTTATATTCAAGTAGGCATGATTAAAAGCCTGACAAAATTTGGAGTTGAGATTAGGTATCATCCACAAATAGAAGGATGATTTCTTTTTCAAGTAAATTAAAAAATTTGGGGGAAATTATTCCCCCTTGAGGGCTCCAGCGGTTAAACCGCTTATGATGTACCGTTGAAAGACTAATGCTAATATCACAAGAGGAATTGTTGAAATAACTGAAGCTGCCATAATGTTCCCCCAAGGAACTTCTCCGTGAACGCCTTGGAAAAGTGCGATTCCTACAGGAACTGTTCTTGCCCTGTAATCGGTTGTAAACAGTAGGGCAAACATGAATTCATTGAATGCTGCAATAAAGACTAATAGGGCTGTTGAAAACAATGCGGGCGCTGAGAGTGGAATTATTACTTTATACAGGGTTTGAACTCTGGAAGCTCCATCTATTAGAGCAGCCTCATCCAAATCTTTTGGCAATTGTAGGAAGTAACTTAAAAGTATCCAGAGAGCCAGGGGGAGTGTCCATGCGACATAAGGGAAGAACAGTGCTTTGTAGGTATTTATCCAGCCCAATTTTTCTATGAATTTAAAGAGATACCCAATCAAACTTATCTGAGGAAACATCGAAACACCCAATACAAATATGGGAATCGTTAGTCTGCCTCTAAATTTAATCCTTGAAATTGCATAAGCACCTAAAGCTGAGATACTAACCGTGATTAGTGTAACAAGTGTGGCGATTACAATACTATTTTTTAGGTAACTTAAGAAATGAAGTGTTGGCTCGGTTAAAACTGTGATATAATTCTGAATAGTGGTTTCAAATTTAATTGAAGTTGATCCCAGAAAAGTTGCATCTCTGGTGAACGATATAACTATCATCCATGTAAAGGGAAATAGACATATAACTGTCATAAGAGTAGCTCCGATTATGAGAAGAATTTTCTTAAGTGTTTCTTCGTTCATCTTAATCCCTCCTTAAATTTTCCAATTTTAAGGTACAAAATTGTAAAACTAAGCACAAGCACGAACGTTAATATTGAAATTGTGGAGCCCACGCCGTAATCTCCCAGATTGTAGTAATTAAACGCTAGGAGGGAAATGGATGTTGTAGCTCCTCCAGGTCCCCCTCCGGTTAGTACATAAATGATATCAAAAACTCTCAAGGCATCAATAGTTCTAAGAATCACAGCAACAACTAGAACGGGTTTCAATAAAGGAATCGTTATACTCCTAAATCTATAGAACATGTTAGCACCGTCTATAATTGCTGCTTCATAGATATCATTTGGGATTGCTTGTAAACCTGCTAAGAGGAGTAGGGTCATAAATGGTGTTGTCTTCCATACATCTGCAAGTACAATGGCAAAAAATGCACTCACAGGAGTTCCAAGCCAGTTGATAGCTCCAATTCCAAGTTTAGTAAAAATGTAATTAAAAAGACCGTATGTGTAATTATACATTAATTCCCAAGTTCTCGCTGAGATTATGGTTGGAATTGCCCAAGGAATCAGAACAATTGCTCTTAGAATTCCCCTGACCTTAAGCTTCTCATTTAAGATTAAAGCAAAACTTAAACCTAGAAGAGTTTCAAGGGCAACACTTATTAAAGCAAAAGAAACCGTTACAAAAACAGAGTACCAAAAATCTCTTTTTGTCAGAACAAACAGATAGTTTTTAAATCCAACATAAGGCTTTGTGGGGAAAAATGTTACATCTCTATGGAGGCTTATCCAAAAAGTTCCAAGAACCGGCACAATTATGAATATTATAACAAAGGCTAAAAGTGGAATGAGCATAGAATAAGCAAACTTCTCTTCATGGTATTCAATTCTGTGCATTCTTTCTCACCCTTAAAAAGCTCTGATAACAAATAATAAAAGAAAAAGACAATCAACCGCCATACTGCTTGATTAAGTCTTCAACCTCTTTTTGTGCTTGATCTAATGCTTCTTTTGGTGTCATCTTGCCAGCTAAGGCTGCATTGATGTACTTTTGGATTATTTTGCTTAATTGTGGATAGTAAGGAACTATTGGTCTTGGAACAGCATTTTCAAAGACAGCTCTGAGTTCTTTTAAATGTGGAGCTTTTGCAACCACATCTGGATCATTGTAAACATCGGTTCTTCCTGGATTCCACCCTAAATTCATTGCAAAGCCTTTCTGTTGTTCATAACTCATTACGAATTTTATAAACTCCCATGCAACATCTTTATTGTCTGAATATTTGCTTATTCCAATATGCCATCCCCCTAAAGTTGCAGCACTTTTATGTCCTGGGAAGTGAGGTAATGGAGCAATTCCAACTTTGTCCTTGACAGGTGAATCATCTGCATTATGGAGTCCCCATGCATAGGGCCAGTTTCTCTCAAAGAGAGCATTTCCTTGTTGAAATGTTAATCTTACAGGCTCTTCTGTCATTTCTGTGTATGTATTTGGAGGTGAAATTTTGTATTTGTGAATTAAATCAACCATAAATTGTAATGCTTCAACATTTTGTGGCAGATTGAGGGTTGGTTTTCCATCTTTCATTAAATATCCACCATTGCTATAAACATACTCAACAAAGTCACATACTAATCCCTCATATTGTTTTCCTTGCCATACAAATCCCCAGAAGTTTGGATTGCTCTTTCTTTCTTCTTTTTGGATCTTTTGGGCCATTTCAACAAGTTCTTGCCATGTTTCAGGTGGTTTATCATACCCATATTTTTGAAGAAGATCCTTTCTATAATAGAGCAAGCCTGCGTCTATATAGACAGGCAATGCATATAGTTTTCCATTTTGTTTGTCTGCTAAATTGACAACACTTTGGAAGAAAACACTTAGATCATAATTATCTCTCTCTACATAGCTATCTAGAGGCTCAAGCCAGTCCGATGCGATGAACTGTCCAAGCCATGCTACATCCATTAAAAATACATCGGGATCACTTGATTTTGCTCTTAAAGCGTTAACGAGGTCCAATCTTCTCTGCTCAGTATCGGTGGCCTGTCTTTTAAGTTCAACAGTTACACCCGGATATTTCTTTTGGAACTCTTCTATAACTTTTTGCCAATAATCAATCTCGTTGGGAGCTCCACCAACAGCGAATACTATCTTACCTTCCAATTTAGTTTTGGTACCAGAAGATGTTGTGCTTTGCTGTTCTCCTCCAATACAACCGCTTGCAGCTATACTAAAAACTAAAACGCTAATTAAAATCAAAGATAGGGTTTTCCCACTCATCGGCACTTCCTCCGATTTTGTTAATTGGCAGATTATATATCATTGTAAGTGATATATATTTTTTGTGGTCAATATTAAGAATATCAAAGCGAATTTAATTAAGTATGCTATGTTTTTGTTTATCTATGTTACGTAATTTATGTAAAAGCAGTCAATATTTATAATACTTTGAAAAAATGTCTATCTGGGGACAATTTTGTATCTTTTTCAAGAAGTTAGATAAGATTTTATTAAATAGCAGCCTGAAAAAGCTTAAATTAAACCAAACAACAAAAACATCTTGAATGTTCCCAAAGATAGCAGTATAGCCGTTAGCGGTGTTGCAATCCATCCAAAAATTATGTCTTTTATGGTTTCTTTATCAACACCTTCTCCTGTCGCTAATCCGACTCCAATGACACCGCCAACAATTGCTTGACTCGAGCTTACGGGTAAACCAACAATATTTGCTAAGCTAACGGCAATTGCTGAGCCAAACTGTGCTGCAAAGGCAGAAATTGGACCTAAAGCAGTGATTTTCTTTCCAACGGTGTACATAACGGCATAGCTAAATGTTAATGCCCCTAAGGATAGACTTATAGCGCCAAAGATTCCAGCAACTTTTGGTTCCAGAAGACCAGCTCCAACTAGTGGACCAGTAGCGTTTGCAACTTCATTTGCTCCAAAGTTAAAAGCCATGTAAGATCCACCTAAAACTGCCATCCACTTATAAAGAACTTCGATCCTCTCAAGGCTCCTAATTTGATTGATGACATACCCATAAAATTTGAAAAGTAGCATAGAAACCAATGCCGCAATCATAGGAGAAATAATCCAGGCTCCGAGGATTTTAGTTAGGGTAAACCATCTTATGGGTGCATTAATTGCCAATCCAACCCCTACAACCCCTCCAACGATTGCTTGAGTTGTTGAAACTGGTAATCCTTTTATCGTTGCTATAGTAACCCAAACACCAGCAGCCAATAAAGCAATTATCGCTATTTCCAAGGTTAAATAACCCTCCGGGACTATCCCTTTTCCAATAGTTTTCATGACTTTGTATCCCCTAAGGTAAGCGCCTATAAGAACAAAAACGGTTATCGTGAATGTTGCTTGCCTAAAACTTAATACTCCAGCTCCCACTGCTGTTCCCATAGCATTTGCGCTATCATTTGCCCCTATGTTCCATGCTATATAAAACCCCACTGCAAGTGCTGAGATCAGTAGTATGATGTTCATTTCCATCCCTCTATAGAGTATATAGTCTATATAGACAATAAGACTTTAAAGGATTTACTCTTTAACTTTTCTTTAAATATTGCAAAATAGGGGGTCAAAATGGAGCTAATCTCTGAGTTAAGGAAATTCCTGAGAGATATGGATAAGGTATTGATTTGTGGAATTGGAAATGAAAATAGGGGTGATGATGCCTTTGGAATTTATATTGCTGAAAGACTTAGGGAGGAGATTAAAAGCAAGAGAGTTGTTGTGTTTATCTGTTATGAAGCCCCAGAGAGTTTTGTGAGTAAAATAATCAAAGAAAATCCAAGCCATATTATATTTATAGATGCGATTCATTTTGAAGGAAAACCAGGTGAAGTAACATTAGCTGATCCAGAGGAAACATTGGGTGAAGCTTTATCAACTCACAAAATGCCATTAAGATTGCTTGTTCAATTTTTAAAGACACAAATAAATGCCAAGTTTATCCTCTTAGGTTGTCAGCCAGAACAAACGACACTATTTGCACCAATGAGCGATAGAGTAAAGGAAAGTGCTGAGGCAGTTGTAAAGTTACTAAAAGAAATTTTTATTAAGGTTTGATTTTCTTAGCCCTTTACTTTTGTAAACCAAAAATTTCATGATACTTGATGTCCCTATGTAGACACTAAACATACATTATGTTCACTTTTACCCAAAGACACTTGACGAAAGCCTTTTCTTTCTATACCGAAAACTAAATAAATGCATTACCGCAAACCTAATACCGAAAAACTTTAGGGGGATAAGAGGATGATAGAAATTCGTTTTCACGGTAGAGGTGGACAAGGTGCAGTTACTGCTGCGAACATTTTAGCTGAAGCAGCCTTTTCAGAAGGAAAATATGTCCAAGCATTCCCATTCTTCGGTGTCGAAAGAAGAGGTGCTCCAGTTACAGCATTTACAAGAATTGACGAGAAGCCAATTAGAATTAAGACCCAAATCTATGAACCAGATGTTGTAGTTGTTTTGGATCCTTCATTATTAGAAAGTGTTGATGTTACAGCAGGTTTAAAAGAGGATGGAATTGTTGTCGTTAACACAGAGAAGAGCAAAGAGGAGGTCTTAGCATCACTAAAGAAGAAACCAAAGAAGTTAGCATTAGTTGATGCTACATCAATAGCTTTGGAAGTCCTTGGACTGCCAATTACAAATACATCTATCCTTGGTGCAGTGGCAAAGGCAACAGGTGTTGTTAAAATCGATAGTGTTGAGGGTGCAATTAAGGAGACTTTCTCTGGTGAGCTTGGTGAAAAGAACGCAAAGGCTGCAAGAAAAGCTTTTGAAGACACTGTTGTCTATGAGATCTAATCTTCCTTTTAAAACATTTTAGAGGTGTTAAAATTGAAAAATACACTGTTTGGCGAGAAGTTAGAAGAGGCTAAACCAATTGTGTTTAAAAAGGTTGAAGAGTATCCAGAGCTTCCAATTTCCCTAGGAACTACATTAGTGAATAAAACAGGTGATTGGAGAACTTTTATGCCAGTTATCAATGAAGAAAAGTGTGTGAAATGTTATATTTGTTGGAAGTTCTGTCCAGAACCTTCAATTTACATAAAACCAGATGGCTATCCAGCAGTTGACTACGACTTTTGTAAGGGTTGTGGAATTTGTGCGAACGAATGTCCAACTAAGGCTATTGAAATGATAAGGGAAGAGAAGTGAGGTGGTAAAATGGTTAAAAAAGTCGTAAGTGGTAATTACGCTGCTGCTTATGCTGCAAAGCATGCAAGAGTTGAAGTCGTTGCTGCATATCCCATTACTCCCCAAACATCAATCATTGAAAAGATTGCCGAGTTCATAGCTAATGGTGAGAGTGACATACAATACGTTCCAGTTGAAAGTGAGCACTCGGCTATGGCTGCTTGTATAGGTGCCTCAGCTACCGGTGCAAGGGCTTTTACAGCTACATCTGCTCAAGGTTTGGCTTTGATGCATGAGATGCTTCACTGGGCAAGTGGAGCAAGATTACCAATAGTCATGGTTGATGTCAACAGAGCAATGGCACCACCATGGAGCGTTTGGGATGATCAAACTGATTCTCTGGCTCAAAGAGATACTGGTTGGATGCAATTCTATGCTGAGAACAACCAAGAGGTTTATGATGGCGTTTTAATGGCATTTAAGGTCGCTGAACACAAAGATGTTCAACTACCAGCAATGATTATTGAGAGTGCATTCATATTGAGCCATACATACGCAATTGTTGACATGCCACCACAAGAGGAAATAGATGAATTTTTACCACCAAGAAAGCCATTATATACCTTAACAGACTTTGATAATCCAATTGCAGTTGGTGCATTGGCAACACCTGCTGACTATTACGAATTCAGATACAAGATAGCAAAGGCGATGGAGAAGGCTAAAGAGGTAATAAAAGAAGTTGGTAAAGAATTTGGTGAGCGCTTTGGAAGAGATTATTCTCAAATGATCGAGCTTTACAAAACTGAGGATGCTGACATTGTTTTCATGGGCATGGGATCATTAATGGGAACAGTTAAGGAAGCTGTTGATGTTTTGAGAAGAGAGGGTTATAAAGTTGGAGCAGCTAAGGTAAGATGGTTCAGACCATTCCCAAGTGAGGAATTATATGAATTGGCTAAAAACGTTCAAGGAATAGCTGTTTTAGACAGGAACTTCTCATTTGGACAGGAAGGAATACTCTTCAATGAAGCTAAGGGAGTTCTATACAACACAGATGCAAAACCAATAATGAAAGATTACATAGTAGGAATTGGTGGAAGAGACTTTACAGTTGAAGATGTGAAGAAAATAGCTAATGACATGCTCAAGATTGTTGAGAGTGGAAAATTAGATGAAGAAGTTGACTGGTTCCACTTGAAGAGGTGAAAATAATGGAAATTCCTGAGAGTGTTAAGAAAAGAGTCTCAATTCCCTTTGAGGAGCACTTTTATGCTGGACACACAGCTTGTCAAGGATGTGGAGCAGCCTTAGGATTAAGGTACGTCTTAAAAGCCTATGGAAAGAAAACCATATTCTCAATTCCCGCTTGTTGTTCAACAATCATAGCAGGTCCATGGCCCTATTCAGCATTTGGGGCACCATTATTCCACACAGCCTTTGAAACAACTGGTGCAGTAATTGGTGGTATTGAAGCCGCATTAAAGGCTAAGGGATACAAGGTTAAGGGTGAAGATGGAATAATGGTCGTTGGCTGGGCTGGAGATGGTGGTACAGCAGATATTGGTTTGCAAGCATTAAGTGGATTCCTTGAGAGAGGTCACGATGCAGTTTACATTATGTATGATAATGAGGCTTACATGAATACTGGTATTCAGAGGTCTTCATCAACACCCTACGGAGCATGGACAACAAACACACCTGGTGGAAAGAAGCACTTCCTTGAGAAGAGGCACAAAAAGAGCGTTATTGATATCGTAATAGCCCATGACATTCCTTATGCCGCAACGGCAAGCATTGCTTATCCGGAAGATTTCATTAGAAAACTTAAGAAGGCACAAAAGATTAAGGGACCAAGCTTTATTCAGCTATATGCATCATGTCCAACTGGATGGAGAAGCCCAACAGATAAGAGCATTGAGCTTGCTCGCTTAGCGGTTCAAACGGCTTACTTCCCACTATACGAGTATGAAAACGGAAAGTACAAAATAAACATGCCATCAACAAAGAAGGAACCAAAGCCACTTATTGAGTTCCTTAAGTTGCAAGGAAGGTTCAAGTACATGACAAAGGAAGACATTGAAATCTTGCAAGAATGGGTGTTAAAGAGATGGGAATTGCTTAAGAAGAAAGCCGAGATCTTCGGTTGATTTTTAAATTTTTTATAAGAAAAGTTTAAGTTTGTAAGTGGATATGATTCACTTGAGGTGGTATATATGGCTGAAAGCCCATTTAAGGCTGATATTGAAAGAGTAAAAAAAGAGTATAGTGAAAAAATGACACCTGGAGCCGTTGTGTATCTCCCAGGGAGCAGCGTGATAAACAAAACAGGTTCTTGGAGAGTCTTCATACCAGAATTTAACAAGGACAAATGTGTTAGATGTTTTCTCTGTTACACTTACTGTCCAGAACCAGCTATTTACTTAGACGATGAGAGCTACCCAGTGTTTGACTATGATTATTGTAAGGGTTGTGGAATTTGTGCGAACGAATGTCCAACTAAAGCTATTGTAATGGTTAGAGAAGTTAAGTGAGGTGATATGAATGCCCACATGGAAAGTTATGAAGGGTAATGAAGCCGCAGCTTGGGCTGCTAAGCTTGCAAAGCCAAAGGTAGTTGCTGCATTCCCAATTACACCATCAACACTTGTTCCAGAAAAAATTAGTGAGTTTGTTGCAAATGGTGAAATGGATGCCGAATTTATCAAAGTTGAAAGTGAGCACTCAGCTATATCTGCTTGTGTAGGTGCTTCAGCGGCGGGAGTTAGAGTTTTCACTGCTACAGCTTCACAAGGTTTAGCTTTGATGCATGAGATTTTATTTATCGCAGCCGGAATGAGATTGCCAATAGTTATGGCAATTGGTAACAGAGCATTATCAGCTCCAATTAATATTTGGAATGACTGGCAAGACACTATAAGTGAAAGAGACACTGGATGGTTGCAATTCTATGCTGAGAACAACCAAGAAGCTTTGGACTTGATATTAATAGCTTTTAAAGTTGCTGAAGATGAAAGAGTTTTACTCCCAGCAATGACTGGATTCGATGCATTCATTTTAACACACACAGTTGAGCCAGTTGAGATTCCAGATCAAGAAGTTGTTGACGAGTTCTTGGGAGAATACGTTCCAAAACATGCCTATCTCGATCCAAAGAGACCAATTACACAAGGTGCTTTAGGATTCCCAGCCCACTATATGGAAGCTCGCTATACAGTTTGGGAAGCAATGGAGAATGCGAGAGAAGTAATTAAAGAAGCATTTGAGGAGTTTGAGAAGAAATTTGGAAGAAAATACCAGATGGTTGAAGAGTACAAGACAGAGGATGCTGAGATAATTCTGGTTACAATGGGCTCATTGGCTGGAACAGTTAAAGAATTTGTAGATAAGAAGAGAGAAGAGGGATTAAAGATAGGCGCTGCAAAGATAACAGTTTACAGACCATTCCCAATTGAAGAGATTAAAGCATTAGCAAAGAAGACAAAGGTATTAGCTATTCTTGAGAAAGACATAAGCTTTGGATTGGGCGGTGCAGTGTTTGGTGACGTTGGTAGAACATTAATCAACGAGAGCGAGAAGCCAATAGTCCTTGACTTCATACTTGGCTTAGGTGGAAGAGATGTCACATTTGCAAACTTAGAGGAAGTCATTGAGATTTCAGAGAAGGCTATGAAGGAAGGAGTAGAAGAGGATGTATTTTGGATTGGTTTGAGGAAGGAGATTTTGTGAGGTGATTTAAATGGCTGTTAGAAAACCTCCTATCACAACTCGCGAGTACTGGGCACCTGGTCATGCTGCATGTGCTGGATGTGGATGTGCAATAGTAATGCGCTTAGCTACAAAGGCGTTTAGTGAGGCAATGGAGGAAAAGTATGGAGATCCAGATGCCTTTGCAATTGCTCACGCAACAGGATGTATGGAGGTAGTTTCTGCTGTATTCCCATATACAGCTTGGAAAGCCCCATGGATCCATGTAGCTTTTGAAAACGCTGCCGCAGCTGCAAGTGGTGTTGAAGCAGCATGGAAGAAGCTCGGATACAAAGGAAAGATATTAGCATTTGCTGGAGATGGTGGTACAGCGGATATCGGTCTACAAGCTTTGAGCGGTATGCTCGAAAGAAGGCACAATGTGGTTTACATTATGTATGATAATGAGGCTTACATGAATACTGGTATTCAGAGGTCTTCATCAACACCCTACGGAGCATGGACAACAACTTCACCACCTGGAAAGTACTCAATAGGTGAAGATAAGCCAAAGAAGTGGGTAGCTTTAATAGCAGCAGCTCACATGGTTCCATACGTTGCAACAGCAAGCATTGCTGATCCATATGACTTCTATAGAAAAGTTAAGAAAGCTGCTAAAGTTGATGGACCAGCATTCATCCAAGTTCAAGGCACATGTGTACCTGGTTGGAGAGTTCCACCAGAAAAGAGTGTCGAAGTTGCTAGATTAGCTATTGAGACTGGAGTATGGCCACTATTTGAGATTGAAAACGGTGACTTTAGGAACATCAAATTCCAAAGGTTCCCCAAGGATGGAAAGTTCAAAAAGCCAATTGAGGAATACCTCAAGCTACAAGGAAGATTTAAGCATCTCTTAAAGAATCCAGAGGCGATACAACAACTTAAAGAGCAAATCAAAGAGATGTGGAAGGTCCTTGGAAAAGAAGTTGAATTGCCTTGAGTTTTCTCTTTTCTTGCTTTTTGGTTATTATTCATTACACATTTCTGTGTAATATTGCATTTATTTATGACAAAGCTTATAAGCCCTTTTTAAGAGTTTATTAGGAAAGCCTAATGAGGTGATGGTCATGGTTATCAAAACTCCCCCAACAATTAATGTCCCGGGATTTGGTGTCGATCCATTAACCAAAAGAATTAATGAGAAACAAAAGCAGTGGAAATATAAAATAGCAGTCTTAAGTGGTAAAGGTGGTGTTGGAAAGTCCACAGTTGCCGTAAATCTTGCAACAGCTTTTGCAAAGCTTGGCTATTTTGTGGGAATCTTAGATGCGGATGTTCATGGTCCAAATGTTGCTAAGATGCTTGGAGTTGAGAAGGAGGAAATCTTAGCAGAGAAATTTGAAGACGGACATTTTGAAATGATACCTCCAGTAAATGACTTTATGGGTCAAGTAACGCCAATAAAGGTTATGAGTATGGGCATGATGGTTCCAGAAAATCAGCCGATTGTGTGGAGAGGCGCGCTCGTTACAAAGGCAATTAAGCAGCTTTTAGGTGACGTTAAATGGGGAGAGCTGGATTTTATGATAATTGACTTTCCTCCAGGAACAGGAGATCAAATACTAACTGTTACTCAAACATTAAAGCTCGATGCTGCAATTATAGTGACAACTCCTCAAGAAGTTGCTTTGCTTGATACAGGAAAAGCAGTAAACATGATGAAGCAGATGAACGTCCCATACATAGCTGTTATAGAAAACATGAGCTACCTCATTTGTCCCCATTGTGGAAACAAGATTGACCTCTTTGGAGAGGGTGGAGGAGAGAAGTTGGCTCAAAAAGAAGGAGTTGATTTTTTGGGGAAGATTCCAATTGACTTAAAAGCAAGGGAAGCGAGTGATTTGGGAATTCCAATAGTTCTTCATAGTGAAAGCTTAGCCTCTGAAGCAATTATGAAGATAGCTGAAAAACTTCTTCAAAGACTTGAAGAAAAGTCCGAATGATTCTTTTTCTTAACTTATTTTAGAAGAGTAAATCTTAAATTGTCAACTTTAAAGAATCTATTCTGGATGCGCGGTGGAGATGGGCAAAAAGCCCTAACGATGACACCGCGCTGGACCGGGCTACACTAACTTTTTTAATGCCTACGTTCAATCTTAACTAAGGTGGTGAAATGAGGAAGTTTATTGTGATTATTATCCTACTACTTTTCATTCCCTTAGCTAGTGCCTCTTCTAATGTGCGATTTTATCCAAACAAAGAAGCTTTTGCTGAGTTCTTAAGCTCTAACTCAACCTATGTTGTAATTCCTGGTGAGAGTCTTGCATCAAAATCCTGGAGTTGGTATATAGAGGGAAAGCTATCAAAAATAAAAGCTCAGGGGAACGAAACTGTAATTCTTGTTGGAAATGTTTATGATAATCCTCAAATGAGAGAGGTTTGGGAATTAACAAATCTTCCTCCAGAGGAGTCTTTAAATCCAAATATAATCGTCGTTTACAATGCTATTCTTGTTACTGGAAGTGAGGAGAATCTCTTTAAAGTTCAAGAAGCTTTTTCTGAGATCAGAGAATTTACAAGTAAAGAAATCTATGGGTTGTTAATAATCTCTGCCCTGCTTATTCTCTCTTTCTTCTATATCCTCTCAAAATATGATACATATGTGAAATGGCTCTATTTGCTCTCAATGCTTTTGCTGATTCTCTGGATCCTCAATACAAACGAGTTTGGAATGAGCCAGGGATTCATCAAATCGGCTTTTCAAAAGGCTTTGGAAATTAAATTCGGTCAGGGGAACGCACCTTTCATAAGCTACATTATGTACCTATGGTTTAGAATATTTTCCCCATCTGAAGAAGCTGTTTTTTCTCTACAGATCACAATGATACTCCTAATAATAACCCTTACCTTTTTCTTAGCCCCTAAGTCCTCGAGAGAGCTTGGATTTTTAATCTTTGGATTAGCTTTTTCTTCCCCAATCTTTAGGGAGTATGTAAAAACAATGGATTTTGCCCTTTTCTTCATACTAACATCCATATTGGCCTTCGCTTTAATGATGAACTTTTCCTTCAAGCTAGGCAGTAGAGAGGCAAAATTAGAAAATGTCTTACTTTCCATTTCTGTACTTCTTGCAATATCTTCCAATATTTATGCTATAACTATCCCAATAGCCTTTATTTTGTCGCATTCTAAGAGATACAAGCCCAATTACATGCACTTAGGCTTAACGATACTTGGAGCTTTGTTGGTTCTCTTATTCTTTGATGTCCCAGCACCCAAGAAGTTTTTAAGTGGATATACGTTTTGGGCTATGTTTTTAAATCTGATAAAAGATGGTTTTGTCCAAATAGCATTAATAGCGTACATTGCAATTAAAAATATAGAGAGAATAGGAAAGATTGTTAAAGCGGAGTCTTTCTTAACATTAGTTGGTATTGCCTATTTTTTCATTTTAACTCTTGATAAGACTATTTTTGCCTCTTTAATTTTGGTGCTCTCAGCACTTTCTATTAGATTTATACAGTACTGCATTGTGACTAAAACTTAATTATTCGAATTTAATAGCTCCAATAACTGCAGACCTTATATACGGTCCAATGGCTTTAATTATTCCTGGTGCTTGGGTACCTTTTTTTAGAATTAGTAGAGTTTCCATTAGTCCAAGTTCTTCAATTCTTCTAACATCCCGCGAATGTCCAGTTTTTACTAGAGCTTCCTCAATATTTTCGCTAACTGTTCCTACGACGAAAAGTTTGTCATAACCATCACTTATCCATGTTTTTATTTTTTTAACCTGCTTATCAGTGAAGTATGCCTCAACTTCCCTAGCTCCAAATTCTACTCTGTTTATCACTATTTCTACTGGCAGAAAATCAACCCAACCAAACTTTCTTATCATCTCTCTCACTGGTCTATTTCCAAAAGTCTCTTTTAGATAATAGAGAGGAATAAGAGCATCTTTTGGGGAGGGCGAGAATATTCCGATGTCAACATAGGTCCCATATCCAACTTTCCCCAGATCTATAAATCTCCCCCTGTAAATTTCACCTTCATTTATCTTGCTCAATTTATAAGGAACTTCGCCAAACTCTTCCCTTATCAGGTTAGCGGAAACCTCTTCATCTTCTCCTTCCAACTTAATTTTAACCCATTGCTTTTGGGTTGTCCCAATTTTCCATTCAATGTCTAAATCTCCAATTAAAGCTTTGAGCTTTCTATTTAGCTTTTCAAAGCCGCTTCTATCGCCATATACTTTTTCCAAAATTATAACTTCCTGCATCGCATACCCCTTCCATTCAAGATTACAAGAATCTAAAAAAGCTAAGCTTTTATCCCTAGCTCTTTTTCCAGTTCAGATATCCTTTTCTTCAGCTCTTCAACGATTTTGGTATTATCATATTGGTGCAACATTTGTCCACAAATTGGACACTGAAATTCATATTCCAATGCCTCATCAAAGGTTAATTTTGGATGCCCTGGAATTCCACAGTGATAGTAGATTTCTTGAGTTTCTTCTTCGAGCATTTGCTTAAGCTTTTTCAGCTCTTTCATTTTCCTAGACCTTAAAATCTCGGGTAAGCGTTTAGTTTCAAGATGCCAGTAGTAGTAATACCATCCAGTTTCTTTATCCCTGATCCTCCTAAACTCTGCTAGTTGGTGGTCATAGAGCATGTACAAAATCTTGCGCACAGTATTTACTCTAATTTCCGTGATTTCAGCGATTTCTTCATCTGTGGCTTCTCCTTTCTTTTCTAAAGCCTTAATTACCTCAACAGCCTCCTCTCCCCCAATGTCTCTTACGAGTTCAAGCAACTCTTTGCTCCTCTTTTTTGGCATGAAAGTAACCTCCTATACAGATTATTTTAGCGAGAATTGAGTAGGAAATACCTTTTATTTCTGCTTAATTTTGTCTAATATATATTTATGTTTTGATACAATATATATAGGTTTTTGTTAGAAAGAGCGGAGTAATGTACAATAATATGCAAAAAGAGATTAGTCTGTAAAATACTCATTAACCAACTCTTTTGCTGAGGGTTTGTAAAGTTCTAAAATTTCAATGTCCTCTATGACATTTCCCTCTCTAATTTTTAACTTAACCTTTCCACCATAAACTTGCAGATCAAGTAGACCATAGATAGCATCTTCAGCTTCTAAGGGTGTCTTAAACTTCATAACAAATTCCCCGTTTTCATCAATAAGCTTAACCCAATATTCATTCTTTCTCTTAAAGGGACGTGTTATTTTTGGCTTAAATTTATCAAGGATTATTTCCAATGGAGTCACCTCCACAATTCACGCGTAGATCACTCTTTAAAAAATTTTGGTCATTCTAAATGTTTTAGCTTTGGCACTTTTTAAGCCTTTCTTTTGTTATTTCTTCAAAATTTTTTGAGGGAGAATTTAAGTTTTATGCTTTTCCTGGTCAGCATTGAGCATTAAGTTTATATCTTTTGCAATGTCTTCTAACCTTGAGGGAGAAAAATGTATGCAATTGAAGCTGAAAATCTCAAAAAAAGCTATCCTAAGAAAATACCTCTTCCTTTCCGCAAAGTTGAGTGGGTTAATGCAGTTAATGGAATTAGTTTTAAAGTTAAGAAAGGTGAGCTGTTTGGTCTCTTGGGACCTAATGGAGCTGGAAAGACAACTACGATTAAAATCCTAACGACTCTATTGGAGCCGAGTGGAGGTGATGCTAAAATATTGGGATACGATATAAGACGAGACGTTAGAGAGATAAGGAGGAGGATTAATTTAGTTGCTGAAGGGGAAAGAACTTTATACTGGCGTTTGTCTGCTTATGAAAATTTGAAATATTTTGCGAGAATCTATTACGTTCCAAAAAGTGTGGAAAAAGAGAGGATTGAAGAGCTTTTAAAACTTGTGGGGCTTTGGGAAAGAAGAAACGACTTGGTTATGGGTTTTTCGAGGGGTATGAAGCAGAGATTAGCTATAGCAAAAGCTCTAATAAACGATCCAGAAGTTCTATTTTTAGATGAGCCAACCTTGGGTTTAGATGTTCAAAGTGCTATATTCGTTAGAGAGTTCGTTAGGAAGCTCGTTGATGAGCATAAAAAGACAGTTCTTTTAACTACCCATTACATGGCAGAAGCTGAAGAACTCTGTGATAGGATAGCTATTATTGATCATGGCAAGATAATAGCTTTAGACACTCCAGAGGGTTTAAAAAGACTTGTAAAAGATGAAGATGCCGTTGAAATTAAGGTTAAAGACTTCAATCCAGAAAAGTTAAGAGATGCCCCCTTTGCCTTAGCAATTGTAAAAGAAGACCCCACTTCAAATCTCACAACACTTAGAGGACAGATAGATGAAGAGGACTTACCCAAGGTTGTTGAGTGGCTTGTGAAAAACAATGCAAAGATTTTGAGCGTTGAGGAGAAAGAACCAACTTTGGAGGATGTTTTTATCAAGTTAACAGGAAGAGCGATAAGGGATTAGGGTGAGAATATGAGCCTTTTAGCTGTGATAGAAAAAGAACTCAGAATGTTTTTCCGCTATCCGCTTAGGGTTATAAGTGTAACATTAATTGGTATAGTTTTTTTATTGCAGTTTGTTTTCTTTGGTGAAGCCGTTTTAGGTGGGAGGTATTCTCAAATACTTGCATCTTCGACTGGATTAGGCGATTATCCAACCTACGCATTGATAGGTTACATTCTGTGGTGGCTTTTTGCTTCCCCAATGGAAGCCTATGTTTGGGGAGTTAGAAGGGAATTGCAAAGAGGAACGTTAGAAACTAACGTTTTAGCGCCTATAAGGATGATTAAATTCCTGATTGGGCTTTCATTGGGTTGGATCTTAATAGACAACGTTTTGATGGGGATAGTCTTTATTTTTGGTGTGATCGTTTTTAAAATCCCAGTTAGCTTTATAATAATCCTAAAAGCTGTTCCGATATTAATCTTGTCATTCATAGCTTTTCTTGGCTTTGGAATGATCTTTGCAGGATTAGTCATGCTTTTTAAACATATAGGACCTTTAACACAGATCTTTGAATTTGGAGTTATGTTCCTCTCTGGAGTTTTCTTTCCAACAACGGTAATGCCAAAAACCGTCCAAGCAATCGGCAATGCGATACCTTTAACTCATGCAATTGAAGCAATTAGAGGAATTTTCATTGGAAAAAGTTATGCTGAGCTAATACCAACGATAGAAATTCTTCTAGTGTTAACTTTCTTTTATTGGCTCATTAGCTATGCATTGTTCAAGTACGCTGAAAAGTTAACAAGGGTGATTGGTTATGGAGGCTACTAAGGAGCTTAGGGCTCTTTATGGCGTGATTGTTAAGAATTGGAGAATCTTTCTGAGCTACAAAGTTTGGTTTATCTCTGATATAGCCTTTGGTCTCTTCTTCGCTGGACAGGCTTTGCTAATCGGTATTGGATTAACTGGAGAAAGAAATTCAAAAGCCCTTCAAAATCTCACAGGTTATTCCGATTATGTAGCCTTTGCTATCCTTGGATTCATGGTTCTTGGCTTCTCATTGACTTTCCTAAGTGGCTTTGTTTGGAGCATAATAGAAGAACTTTACGCTGGAACTTTAGAATATAGCTTTGCCGCTCCTATGAGAAGAATAACCTTTTTCTTGGGCAATGTTTTGCTTAGGATCATCTTAACGCTCCTCTATCTTGGAATTTATGTAATCCTGTTTGTGCTTTTATTTGGTTTGAGCCTCAATTGGGTCAACTTCCTTAAAGCTTTACCAGTTCTCTTTCTCGGCTCAATTGGGATGGTAGGAGTTGGATTAACAGCTGCAGGAATAGTTTTATACTTAAGAGACCCAGGACCTTTCGTAAACGTTTTGGAAATGCTCGTCTTTGCTTTAAGTGGTGCAATGTACCCTATAAAAATCCTCCCAAAAGGTCTTCAATATTTAGCTAAAGCTTTGCCTTATGCTCCAACGACAGATGCAGTTAGAAAAGTGGTTGCCTTTGGTTATACAGCCGCTAAAGGTGAAATCTCTTATGTTCTATTCATCTCTGCCGTTTATGCTTTGATAGGATATTTAGTATATAGGTGGAGTGAAAGGCAGGCAAAGATAGTTGGGTTGAAGAGCTATTAGAGAGGTAATTTTAAATTGATCTCACTTGCTCTCTTTTTTATATCTTCTAAAGGTATTATCGCGCTCCTTGCACCAACTTTTTGAACAGTTAGATATGCTAAAAACATGCCAAGTTTACTTGCATCCTCTAAGCTCCATCCTCTTAAAACTCCATAAATAACTCCAGCTGCAAATGAGTCTCCAGCTCCAGTTGAGTCAACCACTTGGGCACTTAATCCTCTAATCTCGGCAATTTCTCCCTTTTCATTTCTTATTAATGCTCCTCCACCATTTAGGGTTATTATAACATTCTTTGCTGTAACTTCCCTAATCTTTTCCAAACTTCCAAATTTTCTCTTAAACTCATCTTCATTCATCATTAAGTATGTTATTTTTTCCTCTATTCCCTTGGGAAGCTTAGCCTCACCTATGTCGAGAGAAACGCTAATACCGTTCTCATAGGCAAAATTCACCGCATCAACGATTAATTTTTCTGGATTTGATGTTAAGTGAATGTGTCTTGTTTTTGTTAGATAATCAAAATCAAGTTCTCTGTAGTCATTTGCACCTCTAAATTTTACAATCCTCTTATCTTCTCCTTTTATAAGGACAATTGCAACCCCAGAGTGGACATCTACAGTTTTTATCCTCGATGCATCAACGCCAATTTTTTTGAAATAGTTTATATGTGCTTCTCCAATCTCATCGTTCCCTACTGCTCCAATAAAACCTACTTTTAAGCCCATATGTGCTAACCAGGATGCAGTATTTCCCGCAGCTCCACCTAAACCAAAATAGGCATCTTTAGCACTTATTTTCTCGTGAAACTCGGGGAATCTGTCTATAAGCATTATTATGTCATAATTTAGATTCCCTATTGCAATTACATCAAACTTCATTCTCACACCTCCTAAAATTTGCTTTTAATCTTCCTTGGAATTTAACCTTTTCCCTACCGATTAATAGAAAGACTTAAATACACATTCTTACCCACATTTGTATAAGAGGTGGCAAAAATGATGCTCATATTAGAGGTTTATTTCAAAAACTTCCCCGCAAGAAAGAAAGTTGCTGAATTTCTTTTTGAAAATGGTTTAAGTGTTAAAAACGGCAAAATATATCTTAGGAATGTTGAGGTTCCAATAAGTGAGCTATCGAGGATTATTGGGGTTAACAGGAAGATAATCTATCATACTATTGAATACATAGAGAAAACGTATCCACTAAAGTTGATATTTGAGCGTTTAACTCCTCTGCCAAGCTTAATAGAGGTTGCTCCAATCATGGGATGGGAAGTTTTAGAGATAGAGATAGAGAAATCCCTATATTCTCAAGCAGTCGCAAAAGTTTTGGATTTGCTCTCTAAAAATAATATTTCAATAATGGAGATATTTAGCAGGAATTTGAGACAAGAGGATAGCAAAGCATATATCGTTATTGATGGTACTATCCCGGTTGAGGTCTTTATAAAAATAAAGGACACCCCGGGATTCAAAAAGTTAATACTCCACACACCAGAGAAAAGGAAGGAAAACTTCGTTTGTGCCTATTGTGAAGTTCGCTACTGTCCTAAAAAAGTTGTTGTGGAAAAAAGTTAATGCAGAATCCTAAATCCTCTCTCTCCTTTGGGAATTCCCCATTTTACTTCTATTCTTGTTACCCTTGCTAAAGGGGGTCCTTGATAAGCCCATCCTATTAGAGCTTCTACCCTTTCCCTTTCCCCTTCAACAACAGCTTCAACTGTTCCATCTGGCATATTTCTAACCCATCCACTTAATCCAAGCTTTCTTGCTTCTCTCTGCATGCTCCACCTAAATCCTACCCCTTGAACCCTACCGTAGATTTTAAGATGTGCTCTTACTATTTCCATACTCCCCCCTATAAGAACATAGTTAAAGGGATTTTTAACTTTTGAGATTAAAGCGTGAGATCCTCTTTACTCAGGTAGCCTTCATTGTAAAGTCCACCAAGAAAGGCTTGCCCAACGCTTATTCCGTTATCCCCTCTTGGAATTTCCTGTGTAATATAGAATTTCAGGTTGTTGGTTTCAACGATTTTTCTTAGAGTTTTCACTATCAGCTCATTATATGCAACTCCACCGCTAACTCCAATGGCTTTTACACCGAATTCCTTGGCATTCTCGACTGCAATTTCTCCAAAAGCCCTTGCTAATGCTAAATGGGTGGAGTAAGCTATGTCAACTGGATTTGCATTGCTCTCAAGAGCTTGGATAAAGAGATTTTCAATTTTTATTTCTTCTCCCTCGACTGGGACAACAAATTTTAGGTCATTTTTTCCTTTCAGGGCAAAGCTTTCTAACTTCATAGCTGGTTCTCCTTCATAGGTTCTCCTATAGGCAATGTTCAATAAAACACTCATAGCATCTAACACTCTACCTGTTGAGGACGCATAACCAACGTTTATTTCTCTTGAAAGTTGGTTTAACACGACATTAAACTCAACTTTGCCGTATTTTAAGCTTTCAATAGCTCTTGGGCAGTGTTTCTCAATTATCTCTCTGACCTCATCCAAAGTGTAAACTTTGCTCAAAATTCCTATTAAAGTCCTTAATGGATAATAACTTGCCAAATCTCCACCAGGCAGTGGATAATAGTCAATATGAGCTAATCTTTCAATATCCTCGTAGCTTAAGTAAAGCACTTCTCCTCCCCAGGTTTTTCCATCTACACCGTAACCTACCCCATCGAGGGTGATAGCTATTATTTCCTCGATATTGTTCTCGACCATTAGGGTAGCTGCGTGAGCATAATGATGCTGCACTTGTAGAAATTCAACATCATGCTCATTTGCCAACTCCATTGCCAATTTTGTTGTATTATAGAGAGGATGAAGATCAGCTATAACTAACTCAATGTCCTTAACCCTCAGAATTTTCTTAAAATGACGTATTGCTTCTCTCATGAACTCCAAAACTTCTAATTTTGACGTGTTTCCGATATATTGACTTGGGTAAACCTTTCCATTTTTGGCTATACTAAACGAGTTCAAAAGCTCGGCTCCTACTGCTATTCCTTTGTATTCAAATGGTATCTCAATAGGTAGAGGAACAAATCCTCTGCTTCTCCTTATAATTGCTCTTTTTCCATCTACAAATCTGATTACACTGTCGTCGGTTCTGTTAAGTATCTTTCTATTGTGAAGGAGGAAATAATCAGCTAAATCTTTGAGTTCTTTAAACGCTTTCTCATTCTCCTTAACCATTGGCAATCCTGGGTAATTTGCAGAGGTCATTACATAAACTGGGCTTTTTGAGTAGTGAAAGAGCAAATAGTGAATTCCTGAGTAAGGTAGCATAACTCCAATGGTATGGAGACCGGGGGCAAGGTCTTCAGGAAGGGGAAAAGGTTCTTTTTTCCTTAAAGTCAATATGGGCTTTCTATAGCTTAAGAGCTCCTCTTTTTCTAATTCACTAACGTGGGCAAAGCTTTCTATGGTGTTCAGATCTTTTGCCATTATGGCAAATGGCTGTTGAGGTCTTAAAATCCTCTTTCTAAGCTCTCTAACAGCACCCTCGTTTGTTGCATCACAGGCTATGTGAATTCCACCAACTCCCTTTATTGCTAATATGTGCCCCTCATCCAAAAGTTTAGCAGCCTTTTTAATTGGATCACCACTAAGTTCTACTCCATTTTTATCAAAGAGCATGTATCTTGGTCCACAAACGGGACAACAAACAGGTTGAGCATGGTATCTTCTGTTCAATGGATCCTCATACTCACTTCTACAGAAGTCACACATATCAAAATCCTTCATAGTCGTATTTGGTCTGTCATAGGGTAGGTCACTGATTATTGTAAATCTTGGTCCACAGTTAGTACATACAATAAAGGGATAAAGATAACGTTTATCCTTTGGATCAAATAGCTCTCTTATACAGTCCTCACAAATACTGACATCTGGAGGAATTACAGAATCTCCTTCTCCTCCGCCGCTATTTGAGCTTTTTTCTATGTAAAACCTATCAAAGCCTTGAAATGGTATTTCCTTTATTTTTATTTTCTCAACCTTAGCTAATGGGGGGGCTTTGTTTTTTAAGTCATGTAAAAATGACTTAATACTCCCTTCATGACCCTCGATAACAATTTCCACACCTGCATCTCCGAGATTTTTTACAAAACCTCTCAAGTCGTGCTCATGAGCAATTCTATACACAAAAGGTCTAAAACCAACACCTTGAACAATGCCTTCTACATGAACGTGATATGCCTTCACCACTCTCACCTAATGTAAAATCCTAAAAAAAGCATTTATATATTTCTAAAACCAAAAGTTAAAAACTGAGAGGCATTTTTAACTATAAGCATTAAACTAAAGGTTGATAATCTTGAATTATGTCCTTATAAGGAGTTTACAAAATAAGCTAAGGGGGGATAAACTACTTAAGCTGTCGATGTTGTAGGAAATAGGGGGGAGTACAATGACAGATATGATATTAATTTACACAACTTTCCCAGACAGGGAGAGTGCTGAGAAGATTGTTAGGGAACTCTTAGAACAGAGGTTAATTGCCTGTGCAAACTTAAGAGAACACAAAGCCTTCTACTGGTGGGAAGGGAAAATTGAAGAAGGGCAAGAGATTGGGGCTGTTTTAAAAACAAAAGTAGAATTGTGGGGAGAACTTAAAGATGCTTTGAAAAGACTTCACCCTTATTCAGTGCCCGCAATCATTAGAATCGATGTAGATAGCGTAAATAAGGAATACTTAGCATGGCTTTTTGAAGTAACCAAATAACCTATTCACTTTTTAAGTGATAAAAATGAAATTTTACAAGATAAAGCCTCAAATTCGCGTGATTGGCTTTGATGATGGCACTTTTCGCTTTAAGGGTAAGGATAAGACCATTCTTGTTGGAGTTGTCATGAAAGGGGGAAGCGATGTTTTAGGTGTTGTTACGAGATGGATTGAAATTGATGGTAAAGATGCCACAGATAAAATGATAGATTCAATAAATAAAAGCCGTTTTAAGGATTTAAGGGTAATTATGCTTAAAGGGATAACCTATGCTGGGTTTAACATTGTGAATGTTAAAAGACTAAGTGAAGAAACGGAGTTACCTGTGATAATTGTTATTAGGAAGAAGCCAGATATACAAGCGATGAAAAAGGCGCTAATAAATCATTTTGATGACGCGGAAGAGAGAATTAAGCTGCTAAATGAAGCTGGGGAGATTAGAGAGTTAATACCTGGGAAACTCTACTATCAAACAGTAAACCTTGAAAATGAAGAGGCAGAAGAGATAATAAAGATAACTCAGAGAAATTCATTGATACCAGAGCCTTTGAGATTAGCCCACATAATTGCAAGTGCTGTGATGACTGGAGAAAGCAAAAGGGAGTAGTCAAGATGAGGGGGACATGGGATTTAGTTTTACTTGTTTATCTTTATGTTTTCACAGTTATGGGGGTTAGTCACTATCTTAGAAAACACTATTCTGCTGAAACTACAAGGAGAATCGTCCACATATTAGCAAGCGATATAATAATCGTTCTTCCCCTTTTTGCCTCTCTTAAATGGGTTATAATAATCCCTGTAGGTTTAGCAATAATTGTAGCAGTTGGGATTGCTTTTGGTTTACCTATAAGGGAAAGCTTGGTTCCTAAGGAAGATGATCCAGTTCATGCATACGGACCAGTTTATTACATCATAAGCATAGCCCTTCTTATAGCCCTCTTTGGGATAAAAAGCTACATTCCGATAGTGGCAACTTTTGTTATGGCATGGGGAGATGGATTTGCAGCATTAATAGGAAAACGCTTTGGAAAGCATAGACTAATAAATGGAAAAACCCTGGAAGGGAGTCTGGCAATGTTTCTCTTTGCCTTAGCTGGTGCTTTGTTTGGATATTATTTCTGGGCATACTTAGGTGGAGCTTTAATTGAGAAAACCTTAAGAATAGCATTAATATCGGCAGCTTCTGGCTCGATTATTGAGCTTTTAAGTATTGGAAAGCTTCGCTCTTTTGATAATTTCACTGTGCCTCTAGGGGTTGCCTTTGTGCTTTCTTTAATTTAATACCAAACCTTTATATATACTCTCAGTATAGAGAATTATGGCGGCGGACTAGGCTGGGGGGTTCGGCGTCCCCTGGAACCCGAAACCGTCGATATGCGGGGGCCGAAGCCCGAGGGGCGGTTCCTAAAGCCGTCCAGTCGAACCCGGGAGGAGTGATGACTCCTCGTCCCACGGGGCTGGCGGTGGGCAAGGCGGAGCTGAAGGGTTCCGCTGAAGCCCTTTGCCCGCCAAACCCCGCAAGGCCCGGAAGGGAGCAGCGGTAGGCGGGACGCGCGGCGCTCGTGGGGTAGCGGGGAGGAACAAGTCCCGAGCAAGACTGGGCGGTGGAGGGTTCCCACCCTCGGGCGCGTCCGCCGCCGTATAAAAGCTTTAATCGAAAGTATTTATTATGCAAATAACGAGCAAAACCTTAATAACTCTCCACTTCTTTTGCTTTTTAGGTGTGGAAAATGTTGAGTATTGAAGTTGCTAAACTAAAGCTTGAAAATCCTCTCATTCTTGCTTCTGGTGTGAGTGATATGACACCTGCTTTACTGAGAAGAGCTCATGATGAAGGAGCTGGGGCAGTTGTTACAAAATCAATAGGAAAAGAACCAAGAAAAGGTTATGAAAATCCAACGATAGTAGAATTGCCTTATGGTTTAATCAACGCTATGGGACTTCCAAATCCTGGCTGGGAGGCATTTTACGACGAGTTTAGCAAAGAGAAGTTCGACTTTCCTATTATTGTCTCGATTTTTGGTAGAGATGAAAAAGAGTTTGCCTTTTTAGTGGAAAAGCTTAATGAAATAGCAGATGCTTTTGAACTTAACCTAAGCTGTCCTCATGCAAAAGGGTATGGGATGGAGATAGGTCAAAACCCAGAGATGGTTTATAAAATAGTTAGAGCAGTTAAGGATGCAACTGATAAGCCGATAATTGCAAAGCTAACTCCTAACATTGATGATATAACGAAAATTGGGTTAGCTGCTGAAAAAGCAGATGCAGATGCAGTTTCTGCTATAAACACACTAAAAGCGATAGCAATTGATATATATGCGAGAAAGCCAATTTTAAGCAACAAAGTTGGCGGCTATTCTGGACAAGGTGTCAAGCCTATTGCTCTAAGAGCGGTTTATGACTTGGCTAGGGTTTTGGATATTGATATTATTGGAGTGGGGGGAATAACGACTTGGCAGGACGCTATTGAGTTTCTAATGGCTGGTGCAAAAGCGTTACAAATTGGAACAGCTGTTTATTTGAAGGGGTTTAATGTTTTTAAGGAGATAAATGGAGGGATAGAGAGATTTTTAATAGAAGAAGGGTTTAAGAGTGTCAAAGATATTATTGGAATAGCTTTGGAGTAGGTGAGAAGAATGAAGAGGGCTGTGGTTTTGTTTAGTGGTGGATTAGACTCAACAGCTTGTCTCTATTGGGCAAAGAAGAACTATGACGATGTTATCATGCTTACAATAAACTATGGGAGCAATGAAGAGAGGGCAACTAATAAAGTTGCAGAGTTTTTTTCAAAAGAACTTAACATTCCACTCAGAATAATTCGCTTAGATTTTTTAGAGGAGTTCTCAAAGCTAAGAGGAACAACTTTAGTCGGTGGAGAAACTCCAAAGGTTACAGCTAAAGACCTTGAAAGCATAGAATTTGCACAAGAAACTGCAAAGAGCGTTTGGGTTCCAGCTAGGAATGTGGTTTTAATATCAATAGCAGCTTCACTTTTGGATGCTATGGGTGGAGGAGATATTATCGTCGGATTTAATGCTGAAGAAGGAACCACTTTTCCTGACAACACATTAGAGTTTGTGGAGAAAATGAACGAAATGTTGAAACTTGGAGCATTAAGTGAAGTTAAAGTAGTTGCTCCTCTTATAAAATTGAACAAAAAAGGAATTGCAAAGCTTTTGAAAGATTTAAACGCTAAGTATGAATATTCAAACTCGTGCTATATGCCAAAAGGATTCACTGATGATGGGAAACCAATTCACTGTGGCGAATGTGAGAGCTGTGTAAGAAGACATAAGGGGTTAATTGATGGTATTGGGGAAGATAAGACGGTTTATGCTGTTGAACCAAAGATCTAATCTTTTAATTCTTTGAGAGAGCCATACTAAATTATTGGCATGAAAATGTTTATTTTTCATTATTAGTATTACAAATTTACCTCATTTTTGTATAACTTTTCTCTCAGCTTTGCAAAAATTTTTTATTGGGAGGGTTGCCAACTATTGGGTGAAGCCCTCAAACAGAGGGCCCAAGCCCGGGTAAAAAACGGCGGCGTCGAGGGGAGCCAGGGCAAAGCCCTCAGCAATGAACCCC